>OBJE01000068.1_pt1 | contig 131311 bp, 127 predicted proteins | sample 1519681 | NCBI WGS metagenome assembly OBJE01 (sample SAMEA3888898, study PRJEB22519) | human gut metagenome | biome: human gut; feature: human-associated habitat; material: faeces | place: Denmark | collected 2011 | reverse complement strand
GCAAACTGGGGATTGATTATGAACCAGTTTATGCTTATCTTTGAAAACAGAATCCAGATATAAGAAGAAACTTACAGCTGAATCCTGTTTCCATTTACACAAAATTTTGGACAGTGTCCATAAATACCATCTGTCTTAACTCCATCCTTTATTTCTAATTCAATTTGTCTGATGATTGATACAAATTCCGAGTTTATACCATTCATAAAGCCTATGCACACCCTCGTCAATCTCGACCTTATGATGCCACCCGAGGTTATGGAGCTTTGTCACGTCGGTAAGCTTGCGTGGAGTACCGTCGGGTTTTGATGTATCCCATCTCAGTTCTCCCTTGAAGCCAACTTCCCTAACAACCTTCTCTGCCAGCTCTTTTATGCTTAACTCCTTGCCTGTACCCACATTTATATGACAGTTTCTTACCTCCTTGTCACCATGGGCATAAGTGTCCTTGAAGTCAACGTTAAGTAGAACATGGACGCTTGCGTCTGCCATCTCCTCGCTCCACAGGAACTCACGCATAGGCTTTCCGGTACCCCATAAAGTCACAGCCTCCGGGGTTATACCGAATTTAGAAAGTTCGGCAAGAATCTCATCGTCGGTATTTGAACCGTCGACGCCTTCAACAGGACGCAAGTTAATATCCTTACGAACCGCATCCCAATCACATTCATTCAGGCATTTTGCCAGATGCACCTTACGTATCATAGCAGGCAAAACATGGCTGTTTTCAAGATGGAAGTTATCGTTCGGGCCATAAAGATTGGTCGGCATAACGGCTATATAGTTGCACCCGTATTGCAAACTGAAACTCTCACACATCTTCAACCCGGCAATCTTAGCTATTGCATACGGCTCGTTAGTATACTCAAGTTCCGAAGTAAGTAACGATTCCTCCTTCATAGGCTGTGGCGCCATGCGTGGATAAATGCACGTACTGCCTAAAAACAACAATTTCTTGACATTGTGGCGAAAGCTCTCGCCTATCACGTTCTGTTGTATCTGAAGATTCTGGTAAATGAAATCTGCCCTGTAATTCAGGTTTGCCATAATTCCGCCGACATGGGCTGCGGCAAGCACAACTGCGTCAGGCTGCTCATCATCAAAAAAATTCCTTACTGCAATAGGGTCAAGCAAGTCAAGTTCTTTATGGCTGCGGCCAACCAGATTGTTATAACCACGAGATTTCAGGTTATTCCAAATTGCCGAACCCACAAGTCCGTGGTGTCCGGCAACATATATTTTTGAATTTTTGTCTAACATGATTATTCTGCCATTTGGGCCTTGATATAAAGTTTCTTGACAAACTTCATGTCATGCTCTACCATAATTCTGATCAAATCATTAAACGATGTCTTTGTCGGATTCCATCCCAATACCTTCTTAGCCTTTGCGGGATTACCCAACAGCTGATCGACCTCACATGGACGGAAATACTTTGGATCCACCTCAACGAGCACCTTACCGGTATTTACATCTATACCTTTCTCATTGACGCCTTCGCCTTCCCAACGGAGCTCCACTCCGGCAGCCTTAAACGCCAATGTACAGAATTCACGCACCGTATGCATCTCTCCGGTAGCAATAACGAAATCCTCAGGCTCTGGCTGCTGAAGTATAAGCCACATGCACTCAACATAATCACGTGCATATCCCCAGTCACGGCGAGCATCAAGATTACCAAGATAAAGCTTGTCCTGATAACCCTGTACAATACGGCATGCCGCAAGGGTTATCTTACGGGTGACGAAGTTCTCTCCCCTTCGCTCACTCTCATGATTGAACAATATTCCATTACAACAGAACATTCCGTAACTTTCACGATAGTTTTTCATTATCCAAAAGCCGTAGAGCTTTGCAACTGAATATGGAGAACGTGGATAAAAAGGTGTCGTCTCGCTTTGTGGAACCTCCTGCACTTTACCGTACAACTCTGAAGTAGAGGCTTGGTATATGCGACAAGTTTTCTCAAGACCACAGATACGCACAGCCTCAAGCAGACGCAATACACCTACAGCATCTGTGTCTGCGGTATATTCGGGTACGTCAAAAGAAACTTTTACATGGCTTTGGGCCGCAAGATTATAAATCTCGGTAGGCTTGGTTTCACCTATAATTCGAATCAATGACGAAGAGTCCGTCATATCTGCCCAATGCAGATTGACCAAACGTGATTTCTTCATGTCCCTCACCCACTCATCCAGATACAGATGTTCTATTCTGCCTGTATTGAACGATGATGAGCGGCGTAACAATCCATGTACCTCATAACCTTTCTCAATAAGGAACTCAGCCAGGTAAGAACCATCCTGACCTGTAATACCAGTAATTAATGCAACGTTTTTTTTCATTTTCCTACCAAATATAAGTTTTAAAATGTTGGTTTATATATCTCCTTCCGAGAATTGCTTTATGCGCTGTTCCTCTGAAAGCTTGCATATAAGCAATTTATCATTTTTCTCTGCGACAATATATCCATCAAGACCTTGCACTACAACTTTCTTTTTATCCAAAGTATGGATAATGCAATTATGGGTATCATACAATGACACATTATCGCCAATCACTCCATTACCATAAAGGTCTTTCTTGGTCTGTGCCAATAATGAACCCCATGTACCCAAATCGCTCCATCCGAAATCAGCCGGACATACAAATATCTCTTCAGCTTTTTCCATAATAGCATAATCTACTGAGATATTCTCGCACTCAGGAAATCTCTTATCTATTTCATCCTGCTCTTTCGATGTTCCGTACAACGGCAACATGCTTTCGAAAATCCTACTCATAGAAGGCTGGTAAATCCTGAACGCATTTACAATCGTATTTACATTCCAGATAAAAATACCGGCATTCCAAAAATAGCTCTTATTCTTTATGTATTTCGTAGCTGTATCATAATCAGGCTTTTCCCTGAACGAATCCACACGGTATATTTCCTTGTTACGTGGCGAACTTGACGACAAGTCCGCTTGAATATATCCGTATCCTGTCTCCGGACGGGTCGGCTTCATGCCAAGTGTTATTATTGCATCTGTCTCGCTTGCAAAGTTAAGGCATTGCTTTACTACACGGCGGAACTCTTCAGCGTTCATCACGATATGGTCACTTGGCGATACCACAATGTTCGCATTACGGTCTTTAGCCTTTATCCTCCAACTTACGTATGCGATACATGGAGCGGTATTACGCCTGCATGGCTCACAAAGAATATTGCCTTGCGGAATTTCGGGTAGCTGCTCACTAACCAAATCTTTATAGGCAGCACTTGTTACCACCCATACATTCTCAGGAACACAAACACCTTCGAATCTGTCGAAAGTTAATTGTAATAAAGAACGACCCATGCCTAATACGTCTATAAACTGTTTAGGTTTTGATGTTGTGCTCATTGGCCAGAAACGGCTTCCTACGCCACCGGCCATTATGACTAAATGATTGTTTGAATAAGCCATAAATTTAAAACTAATATAAAAACAGAGACAAAGTTAGTAAAAAAAGAATACTTTATGAAACAAAATACAAAAAAAGGCGGAATTTTTTATTCCGCCTTTAATAATAGCCTATTGTCAACATTGTTGGCAATCATGACATTATGAAACGTAAGTTTGGCAAATTATTTGCAATACCAGCTTACAATAGTTTCATATAACTCTTGTTTGCCTGAAGTTTGTTTCGGTTCGCCTACTGTCTTTGCATAAGCAACTACATCTTCAAGTGAAAGTTTGCCTTCCTCAAACTCCTTGCCTTTACCTGAATCAAATGAAGCATAACGCTCCTTAACCATATTGCAGATAGGCGACTTCTCAATCAAGTTAGCTGCATTTTCCAAAGCACGTGCCATTGCATCCATGCCACTGATATGAGCAATGAAGATGTCCTCAAGATCTGTTGAGTTACGGCGAATCTTTGCGTCAAAGTTAGAACCACCATTTCCGAGGCCACCGTTACGTATTATCTGCATCATAGCCTGGGTCAGTTCCCAATTATCAATCGGGAATTGGTCTGTATCCCATCCGTTCTGGTAATCACCACGGTTAGCGTCAATGCTTCCAAGCATTCCGTTGTCAACAGCAACAGCCAATTCATGTTCGAATGTATGGCCTGCAAGAGTTGCATGGTTAACCTCAATGTTTACCTTGAAGTCTTTTTCCAGTCCATGAGCACGGAGGAATCCGATAACCGTTTCAGTATCAACATCATACTGATGCTTTGTCGGCTCCATTGGTTTAGGCTCGATAAGGAATGTTCCGGTAAAGCCTTTAGAACGAGCGTAATCACGTGCCGCCTTCAGCATTGTTGCCAGATGTTCCTTCTCGCGCTGCATCTGTGTATTAAGAAGACTCATGTAACCCTCACGGCCGCCCCAGAACACATAATTTGCTCCACCGAGCTTGATCGTTGCATCGATAGCGTTCTTTATCTGGACTGCAGCACGCGCAACAACGTCGAAATCAGGATTTGTTGCAGCTCCGTTCATGTAGCGCTTGTTTCCGAACACATTAGCGGTACCCCACAAGTTCTTGATATTCGTACCCTTCATCTTCTCGAGAGCATAATCTGTGATAGCGTTCATGCGTGCCTCATACTCTTCAATTGTGTCGCCTTCATCAACAAGGTCAACATCATGGAAACAGAAATACTCTATTCCGAGTTTTTCCATAATCTCGAAACCTGCATCCATCTTGTCCTTGGCACGCTCAACTGCATCAGCCTTCTCATCCCAAGGATATACACGGGTACCGCCTCCAAACTGGTCTCCGCTTGCTGCGCCAAGTGTATGCCACCATGCCATCGCGAACTTCAACCAGTCTTTCATTTTCTTACCCATTATAACTTTTTCAGCATCATAATAGTGAAAAGCTAACGGATTTGTGCTGTCGGCACCTTCATACTTGATTTTTCCAATCTGCGGAAAATACTCTTTAGCCATAATAGTTGATGTTTATAGGTTATTAATATTATAAAGTAAAAGTTAGTTTTCTATATGTAAATCACTTATCGACAGAATTTTGCAGCGTTTCTTTCCATAACGAGTAAGCCTCAAGGTATTCATTACGCCTGTTTTCGTCAGGTTCGATAACAGCAAGTTTCTTCAACGTCGCAAAAGCCTCGTTATTGTCCTTGTATATGCCACAACCGATACCTGCTCCCTTAGCCGCGCCTACACTTCCGTCCGTTTCATATAGCTCTATTGTTGCGCCGCTTACGCCAGCAAGTGTATTACGGAAAATGTCGCTAAGGAACATATTAGCCTTACCGGCATGTATCTTTCTGATATCCATGCCCATCTGCTGCATTATCTCCATACCGTAACAGAAGCTGAACACAATGCCCTCCTGAGCCGCACGCATTATGTGTGCCTTGCCATGCTTGTTGAAGTTTACGCCATGTATCGAGCATCCTATCTCCTTATTCTCAAGCACACGTTCAGCACCGTTACCGAACGGGATTATCGTCACTCCATCACTACCGATGGGAACAGAAGCCATCATTTCGTTCATCTCCGAATAAGAAATTCCCTCTGGGGCTACCGTTCTACGTACCCATGCGTTCAATATGCCCGTTCCGTTTATGCATAACAGCACACCGAGACGGTCTGTATCCTTTGTGTAATTTACATGGGCGAATGTGTTTACACGGCTGCGCTTATCATAATTGACGTCACCCAACACACCGTAAACCACACCTGACGTTCCTGCCGTAGAGGCTATCTCGCCCGGATTGAACACATTAAGGCTTAATGCATTATTCGGTTGGTCACCGGCCCTATAACTTATCGGCGTTCCCTCTTTCAACCCGAGTTCAGCCGCAGCCTCGGCGCTTACTTCGCCTTGAACACTGAAGGTCGGCACTACATCGGCGATGACATCCTTGCTGAATCCATAGTAATCAAGGAGGAAACCAGCTGCATCCTTTGCCTTGAAATCCCATAACATGCCTTCACTGAGTCCGCTGATTGTCGTATTGACAGTACCACTCAGCTTCATGGCTATATAGTCACCGGGAAGCATTATTTTATATATCTTGGCAAACAATTCGGGCTCGTTATCCTTCACCCAAGCCAACTTGGCCGCCGTAAAGTTGCCTGGCGAATTAAGTAAATGGCCAAGACACATGTCCGCTCCCAACTCATGGAAAGCTTTTTCTCCATAAGGCACAGCCCTTGAGTCACACCATATTATAGAGGGGCGCAACACTTGCAAATCCTTGTCTACGCACACCAAACCGTGCATCTGGTATGAAATGCCTATAGCCTTTATGTCGTCACCTTTTACCGAGGCGTCCGCCATTACTTTTTTCAGACTCAACTTGGCATTATCCCACCACATTTGCGGATCCTGCTCAGCCCATCCAGCCTTGACGGCTATGATAGGAGCCTCTTTTTCCGGATAGAATGCGGAAGCCACGCATACGCCGCTGTCTGCATCAACGATTGATGCCTTTACCGACGAGCTGCCCACATCAAAACCTAACAAATATCTTCCTGACATAAAATAATGTTTTTATTAGAATACGTATGGAAAAGCGGTTTCCCTACTTTTCAGCAGCTTGTTTTTTCTTAAAATTCTTAAAATAAGGACAAAGATTTGTCTTCGCAAGTCTTTTCCGCCTCATTTGTTTCCTTCACTTCATCCTTGAAGTCAAAATATAATTGACGGGAAGTGTTGAATAGGTTAATTCGGTAAACGCCACGAACGTCAGTCCGTTCTATAATTGAGTCGGCCGTCCTGCTGTTCCTCTTGAGGAATGCTGCCACACACCTGTGTATTTCATCATAAGATACTGACTCGAAGAAGTTGGTGTGGTTGTTGAATACGTGACGGGCTATCTTCTGTACGCTCAAGCCCTTTGTGCCGGCCTCATTAAGAATAAAAAGAATCTCGTGGTCGTAATTCATAGAATTAGAATAAAGAAGGACCGGTATTATGTTCCGCCGGCCCTTCCCAATATCGGTTCAACAGATTAGGCCAATGTTATCTTGTTGTCTTCGGCCTTAATCTTTCCCTCCTTGAAGAGCCAGCCCATACCGAGCAGAGCCTCTTCTTTTTCAATTTTTGCAGCCTTGGCGATTTCGTCAACGCTAAGAGCCTTTTCAGCTGTGGCCAGAGCCTGGTAAACGTCACCTGCCTTAAAACCTACAGTTTCTGCATTGATTTCAAAAACTACTTTCTTTGCAGTACTCCTCCTTGGTGCTGCCTTCTTTTCAGTCGCAGCCTTGGCGGTTGCGGTTTTCCTTACGGTCTCTTTCTTTTCTGTCATAATCCAAGTAAAAAATCACATTAAAGATTACACTTTAAAACAACATTTTTGTGTCATTTTCGCTGCAAATATAATGTTTTTCTTCTAATTGGAGACACTTTTTCCTGATTAATGTACGGGAAATATGCCTTTTTCTTGACAAAAACTATTTTTCTTGATTTAAGTCAAGCTTTATCTGTAATTCATCAAGTTGTTTCTGGTCAAGGAACGACGGTGCATCAAGCATTACGTCACGCCCGCTGTTATTTTTCGGGAATGCGATGCAGTCACGGATACTGTCAAGCCCCGCCATTATCGACACAAAGCGGTCAAGGCCGAACGCAAGTCCTGCGTGAGGAGGCGCTCCATACTTGAACGCGTTGATAAGGAATCCGAACTGGGCCATTGCACGCTCTGGCGTAAAGCCAAGGATGTTGAACATCTTTTCCTGCAACTTACCGTCATGTATACGCAGGCTTCCGCCGCCAACCTCGATACCATTACATACAAAATCGTATGCCTTTGCACGTACCCTTTCGGGATGTTCCTCAAGCAACGGTATGTCATCAGGGTTAGGCATTGTGAACGGGTGGTGGGTGGACATCAGTCGCTGTTCCTCATCGCTCCACTCAAACAGCGGGAAGTCTATGATCCACAGACACTCAAACTTGTCCTTGTCACGCAATCCGAGCCTGTCGCCCATCTCAAGGCGCAGTGTGCACAGCTGCACTCGTGTCTTGTTTGCGCTGGCACCACTCATAATCAACAGCAAGTCGCCATTACCGGCACCGGTCTTTTCCTTAAGCCGCTGCATAACCTCGGGACTGTAGAACTTATCTATGCTGCTCTTTATGGTTCCGTCTTCATTGAACTTTACCCAAACCAGCCCCTTGGCTCCCACCTGCGGACGCTTTACGAAGTCTGTCAGCTGGTCAAGCTGTTTCCTTGTATAGTTGGCACAACCAGGTACACATATTCCGCCTATATATTCGGCCTCGTTGAACACGCCGAACTCTCCCGTACCTTTTAACACGTCCATCAGCTCGATAAACTCCATACCGAACCTCAAGTCGGGCTTGTCGCTACCGAAACGGCGCATTGCCTCAGCCCACGTCATCTGCCGGAGCTTAGCCGGAAGCTCTACGCCGCGAACTTCCTTGAACAAATGGCGGGCCATATCCTCGAACAGGTTGATTACATCGTCCTGGTCGACAAATGACATCTCACAGTCTATCTGGGTAAATTCAGGCTGGCGGTCGGCACGCAAATCCTCGTCACGGAAGCACTTGGCTATCTGGAAATAGCGGTCAAAACCACTGACCATCAGCAACTGTTTCAGCGTTTGAGGACTTTGCGGAAGAGCATAGAACTGCCCTGGATTCATACGTGAAGGCACGACAAAATCACGTGCGCCCTCAGGCGTACTACCTATTAATATAGGTGTCTCCACCTCGATAAAGTCTTTCGAGTCGAGGAAGTTACGTATCAGAATTGTCATACGGTGACGCAGCTCAAGATTCTTCCTCACGCAAGGACGGCGCAAGTCGAGATAGCGGTATTTCATCCTTATGTCGTCACCGCCGTCGGTATTATCCTCTATTGTAAACGGAGGGGTTATACTCTCACTCAGCACGTTAAGCTTGCCGACAATTATCTCTATGTCGCCGGTAGGCAGGTTGGCGTTCTTGCTCTGGCGCTCGCTTACGGTTCCTTCCACCTGTATGCAATACTCACGCCCCAACTTGTTAGCTGCCGCGCACAGCTCGGCGTCGTCATTCTCGTTGAATACCAACTGGGTTATGCCGTAACGGTCACGAAGGTCGACAAAAGTCATACCGCCCATCTTGCGGCTACGCTGCACCCATCCGGCAAGTGTAACCTGCTTGCCAGCGTCGCTAAGGCGCAGCTCTCCACACGTATTTGTTCTATACATAAGAAAAACTCAATTACTTATTTTGAAATGCAAAATTACAAAATTTACGTTAACAAGCAAAATTTAAAAGTTAAAATAACTCGTCTTCTACTTTCACACGACACGCAAGGAGTACAGCAATCCCGACCTTCACACACGCTATATTGTACACGTTTAGCGGACAGACACATGCTTGCCTGCTGATGACATTCTGTATGCAGAAAGGCACAATACAGCTACATTCTGATTTGCGTCAACGCGTCATAATTGCCGTATTTTACATTTTCACGTAAGCGGCGGCAAATATCGCATAAAAACGTGTGCAAAATGAACCATCTGAGTACATGCGACTTACGTCACAAGGGTACATAAGTGTGCATTATACGGCCAAACACATTGGGCTGAAAAGCCGTCGTTAGCAATGTTGTTGACGGCCTTTAGCACTGCTAAAAGCCTTCGACGGCAAGGCAAAACATGTCCTTCCACGCCATGATTGGCCATGTTTTACAGGCTTGAATCCCATCACGCTATACCCGTTCGGAGCTTTTTCGGACGCACAATAGCGGTTGAAGGCGCACAAATGATCCAGTTTCTTACTTTTTGCCGTGCATTTTCGAAATGACATTATGCTATCTTAATTGCCCTGATGGATGTCAGCATGGCATTTGCCAGAATCCGTTTCACTACATATAACATTATTTTACAGCACGGTTTACTCTACCCGCCAAAAATACATAAATATTTATCGAACATTCGTTTATCTCGACGATTATTTGTATTTTTGCAGGGACTAAGCTGCGCTGGGAATGCCGCACACGGCACACCTGCCGCTTTCGGCACAGAAGTTATTGCTGCGCAGCGTTTTTGCGCGAAAATAGAATATTGTCTAAGTATGAACGTTTTAGAACTAAGTGAACAGGAAATTGGCAGACGCCAAAGTCTTCAGGAATTGCGCGATATGGGCATTGACCCGTATCCTGCCGCAGAGTATCCCACTAACGCTTTCTCTACCGACATCAAGGCGGAATTCACCGACGACGAGCCACGCCGCGAGGTGTGCATCGCCGGACGCATGATGAGCCGACGGATTATGGGTAAGGCGGCTTTTGCCGAACTGCAAGACTCTAAAGGTAGAATACAGGTATATATCACCCGTGACGACATCTGTCCGGATGAGAACAAGGACTTATATAATAAGGTATTCAAGAAGTTGCTCGACATCGGTGACTTCATCGGTGTAAAGGGCTTTGTGTTCCGTACACAGACAGGCGAGATAAGCGTGCACGCACAGAGCCTCACGCTGCTGTCGAAGAGCCTCAAGCCGCTGCCGATAGTCAAGTACAAGGATGGAGTGGCGTACGACAAGTTTGACGACCCCGAACTGCGTTACCGACAGAGGTACGTCGACTTGGTGGTGAACGACGGCGTAAAGGACACTTTCATGCAACGTGCCACGGTAATAAGGACTATACGCCGCGTTCTCGACGACGCCGGATATACCGAGGTGGAAACCCCTACCCTGCAGACTATAGCCGGCGGCGCAAGCGCAAGGCCGTTCATTACGCACTTCAATGCCCTTGACACTGACATGTATATGCGCATAGCCACTGAGCTTTACCTCAAGCGTCTTATCGTGGGCGGATTCGAAGGTGTGTACGAAATCGGCAAGAACTTCCGTAACGAAGGCATGGACCGCAACCATAACCCGGAGTTTACCTGCATGGAACTATACGTTCAATACAAAGACTATAACTGGATGATGTCGTTCACGGAGAAACTGCTCGAGACCGTGTGCATCGCCGTAAACGGCAAGCCCGAACGCGAGATTGACGGCAACATCGTAAGTTTCAAGGCCCCTTACCGCCGTCTGCCGATATTGGACGCGATAAAGGAGAAGACGGGCTACGACCTCAACGGTATGGACGAAGCACAAATTCGTGAGGTATGCAAGAAGCTCAATATGGAGATAGACGACACTATGGGCAAAGGTAAGCTCATAGACGAGATATTCGGAGAGTTCTGTGAGGGCACATTCATACAGCCGACGTTCATCACTGACTATCCCGTGGAGATGTCACCGCTGACAAAAATGCACCGCTCAAAACCCGGACTTACCGAGAGATTCGAGCTTATGGTCAACGGCAAGGAGCTTGCCAACGCATATTCAGAGCTTAACGACCCTATCGACCAGGAAGAACGCTTCAAGGAGCAAATGCGACTGGCGGACAAGGGCGACGACGAGGCGATGATAATAGACCAGGACTTCCTGCGCGCATTGCAGTACGGCATGCCGCCGACAAGCGGCATTGGCATAGGTATTGACCGCCTTGTAATGCTCATGACCGGCAAGACATATATACAGGAAGTGCTCTTCTTCCCGCAAATGCGCCCCGAGAAAAAGGCTCCTAAGAGCAGCGTACAAGAATGGGCGGCAATCGGAGTGCCAGAAGAATGGGTACCCGTACTGAACAAATGCGGTTATTACCTCGTGTCAGACATAAAGGACGTTAACCCGCAAAAGCTGCAAATGGATGTATGCGGAGTGAACAAAAAATATAAATTAGGCTACGACAACCCGAAAGTTGAAGTGTTTGCCGAATGGATAGAAAAGTCAATGCATAATTCATAATGCACAATCCACAACCGGGACGGGCTACATATTGTCCCGCGCCCGATTTTGGACGGGAATGGAAAATCAGCTCACCTTACGGAGAGCCGGTTATGAATTATGAGTCGTGAATTATGATTTAAAGAAATGTTCGATTGCGGAAGAATAGCCATAATAGGCGGCGGCAGCTGGGCTACGGCCATTGCCAAAATAGTAGTGGCGCATACCCATCATATCGGATGGTACATGCGCCGCGACGACCGCATTGAAGACTTCAAGCGGCTGGGGCACAACCCGGCATATCTTACGAGTGTGCGCTTTAACATGGAGGAAATCACCTTCGCCAGCGACATCAACAAAATAGTGCAGGCGTATGATACGCTTATATTCGTAACCCCGTCAGCATATATCAAGAACCACTTGAAAAAGCTGAAGACGCGCATAAAAGACAAGTTCGTGGTAACGGCCATAAAAGGCATAGTACCTGACGACAACCTTATCTGCTCGGAGTATTTCCACCAGGTTTACGACATCCCTTACGAAAACCTTGCATGCCTTGGAGGCCCGTCACACGCCGAGGAAGTGGCGTTGGAACGCCTATCCTACCTCACCGTAGCGTGCAGCGACAGGGACAAGGCCCGGGCATTCTCGGATGTTCTGGCATGCGACTATATCAAGACAAAAATCAGTTCGGACGTAGTGGGAATAGAATACGCCTCGGTATTGAAGAACGTATATGCCATAGCTGCCGGCATTTGCAACGGGCTGAAGTACGGCGACAACTTCATGGCTGTGCTTATGGCAAATGCGGTGCAGGAAATGTCGCGCTTCCTCACGTCGGTGTATCCGCTCGACAGGAACATTACCGACTCGGTGTATCTCGGCGACCTGCTCGTTACTGGATACTCTAACTTCTCGCGCAACCGCACCTTCGGAACGATGATAGGCAAGGGCTACAGTATCAAGAGCGCGCAGATAGAGATGGAGATGATAGCGGAAGGGTATTTCGGCACGAAGTGCATGAAGGAAATCAACAGGCACAGCCATGTCAACATGCCTATCCTTGACGCTGTGTACAACATCCTGTATGAGCGCATTTCGCCACAAATCGAGATTAAGTTACTAACCGATTCTTTCAGATGAAAAGAATCATAACACCTTACAAACAATGAAAAATATCACATTAGACGTATCGAAGGCCGTCCAATTCCTCGCCGAAGGGACGGTGAAGGCTTATGAGCCGAAAGTGAAGGCAGCACAAGAGGCACTCGAGAACGGCACTTGCCCGGGCAACGATTTCCTGGGTTGGCTTCACCTGCCGTCGTCCGTCACCCCCGAATTCCTGCGTGAAATACAAGACTGTGCCGACACTTTGCGTGCCGAGTGCGAAGTCGTTGTAGTAGCCGGAATAGGCGGAAGTTACCTTGGAGCCCGCGCCGTAATCGAGGCATTGGGCAATTCGTTCGCATGGCTCGTAGCCGACAAGAGTAATCCCACGATACTTTTCGCAGGCAACAATATTGGCGAGGACTATCTTGCCGAGCTTACCGAATACCTTAAAGGCAAGAAGTTCGGTGTTATCAACATATCTAAATCCGGAACGACAACGGAAACCGCGCTGACATTCCGCCTGCTCAAGAAGCAATGCGAGGAGCAGCGTGGCAAGGAAGCAGCCAAGAAAGTCATCGTGGCTGTTACCGACGCGACAAAAGGCGCGGCACGCGCTGCTGCCGACAAGGAGGGTTACAAGACATTCGTAATACCCGACAACGTGGGCGGACGCTTCTCCGTGCTTACCCCTGTAGGCCTTCTGCCTATCGCTTGCGCTGGATTCGACATAACCAAACTCATTGCAGGTGCCGTAGATATGGAGCATGCATGCGACAAGGACGTGCCATTTGAGGAGAACCCAGCAGCCGTTTACGCAGCCGTACGCAACGGACTTTACGACCAGGCAGGCAAGAAAATCGAAATTATGGTCAACTACCAGCCGAAACTGCACTACATGAGTGAGTGGTGGAAGCAGCTTTATGGCGAGAGCGAGGGCAAGGACGGCAAGGGTATATTCCCTGCTTCATGTGACTTCACGACCGACCTGCACTCTATGGGACAATGGATACAACAGGGTGAGCGCTCGATATACGAGACCGTGATAAGCATTGAGAAACCTAACAGAGAGTTGCTCTTCCCCAACGACGAGGAGAATCTTGACGGATTGAACTTCCTTGCCGGCAAACGTGTTGACGAGGTAAACAAGATGGCCGAACTGGGTACGCGCCTCGCACACGTAGACGGCGGAGTGCCAAACATTCGCATTTCTGTGCCAGAACTTAACGAGTACTACCTCGGACAGCTTATCTATTTCTTCGAGATAGCTTGCGGCATTAGCGGCAATGTACTGGGTGTCAACCCGTTCAACCAGCCTGGAGTGGAGGCATACAAGAAGAACATGTTTGCCCTGCTCGACAAACCAGGCTACGAGGCTGAGAGCAAAGCGATAAAGGAAAGACTCGAAAAAGAAAAGTAAAGCTCTTTTAGCTGTAAAGGAGCGATGAATGAAGGAGTAAGTAGAAATGCCTTGCAAACCGCGACAAACGCAGCCGGCAAGACAAATCTACCTACTCCTTCAATCTTTGTGAATTACTTATGACACCCATAACACTAACAAACAAAAACGTAAAGACTATGCACAACGAAGTGAACGAATACGCCATGAGCCACGGACTCGAGACGTTCCGACCGCGCGCAGTGCTCTTCGATATGGACGGAGTGCTCTTCGACAGCATGCCCAACCATGCCCGCAGCTGGCACGAGTCGATGGCTACGTTTGGCCTCGACATGGCGCCCGAAGAGGCATATACGTACGAAGGTATGCGCGGCGTTGAAACCATCAAGCTGCTGGCCAGACAACAGTGGGGCCGCGAGATAACCAACGAGGAGGCGCAGAGGATGTACGACGTCAAGTCGGACATGTTCCGCCATTGTCCCAAAGCCACGAAAATGCCGGGCGTGGAGCAGCTCATGCACAAGATCAAGGCTATGGGCATGAAGATTGCAATAGTCACAGGCAGTGGACAGCGAAGCCTGCTAGACAAACTCGAGGAAGAATTCCACGGACTGGTGAGCAAGGAACTGATAGTGACAAGTTTCGACGTCGAACACGGCAAACCATCACCAGAACCTTACCTGTGCGGTCTGGAGAAGGCTGGAATACAGCCCACAGAGGGCATTGTGGTAGAGAACGCTCCGCTGGGAGTACGCTCGGCCGTGGCGGCAGGAATATTCACTATAGCCGTCAACACGGGGCCACTACCCGACAAGGCTCTCGCCAGCGAAGGCGCCAACCTCGTGTTCAAGAATATGCCAGCACTGTGTGACGCATGGGAGACGCTTTTTAAATGACATACAAGCAGATTTCATCTATCCACAACACGCAATCCACCAAGCCAATTACTATGCCATGACATGAAAAACGGGCGGCGCCCACTCTTGCGAACACCGCCCGGAGAATATACATAGTCACGGAATATCACGCCACACGCTAATATTCCGGAGGCAAGTCGTTAAGCTGCGCCTTGGTGAACACAGGCCCGTCCTTGCACACATAGAGCTTACCAACGTTGCAGCGGCCACACTTGCCAAGGCCGCACTTCATGCGGTTCTCCAGCGTTGTGTATATGTCGCCGTCGGCAAAACCGAGCTTTTCAAGCACGGGAAACGAGAACTTGATCATCACCGGCGGGCCGCACACAACTGCCACGGTATTCTCGGCAGACGGCTCCACCTGCTCGAGCACCGTTGGTGTAAAGCCTACACGGCCCTGCCAGTCTGGCGTTTCGCCGCCCGGGTCAACCGTCGTTATCATGGTGACGTCAGGCCGCGCTGTCCATTCCTTAAGCTTATCCTTGTAGACAAGGTCATTAACAGACTTCGCACCGTAAATAATAGTAATGTCTCCGAACTTGTCGCGCATGTCGAGAGCGTTCTCAATAACGCAGCGCATAGGAGGCAATGCTATTCCGCCAGCAACGAACAATAGGTTCTTGCCCGTCCACTGCTCTATCGGGAAAGAATTGCCAAACGGCCCACGAAAGCCCATCGTGTCTCCCTCTTCAAGTTTCGACAGCCCCGTCGTAACGCGACCAGCCCTGCGGAAAGTACACTCGATATATTCTTTTCGCGTCGGCGGAGAGGCAATGCAAAACGTACATTCACCCTCGCCAAAAGCTGAATACTCGGCAAACTGCCCAGCCCTGAACGTGAAAGCCTGGCTCTCTGCCTCATCCTTGAACTTCAGACGGAAAGTCTTGACCCCCGGCGCCTCGTCGATAATCTTCGCTATCTCCATTCGATAGGGAAGATATATATTTGTGTTACTCATGTTCTGCAATGGATTTTAAGTGTTCTGAAATATTCATGTCCACGGGGCACGCCCTCGAACAGCGTCCACACCCTGTACAGCCGACCTCGCCCAACTTTTCGGGAATATACGAGAACTTGTGCAGTACGCGCTGACGCCAGCGCGTGGCCTGAGTAGGCCGCGGATTATGACCTGACGTATGCTGAGTGAACATGCCAAAACCACACGAATCCCAACAACGTATGCGACGGCCACGCTGTCCGTGCGCATCTTCCTGGATATCAAAGCACGTACATACAGGACAAACGAAAGCGCATGCGCCACAGCCCAAGCAGCGCTCCGACTGTTCCTTCCACATCGGGCTGTCGAAAGCATCCCTCAACTTCTCGCGTACCTCCTCCATACTGAAACTACACTTCACGTCGGCCAGGTATTTCGACTTATCGACATCATCGGCCACTCTCGCACCACTCAAGTATCTTCCGGCCAGCTCCTCGCCCTTGTCCGTAATAACCTCCACCAACACTCCGTCATCGCCCAACAGCGTAACCTGTATGTCACTACCGTCGGTCCCGCCCGGACTGCCGCCTACCGACGTGCAGAAACACGAGCCGTCACTTTCGCTACAACTAAACGTTACTATCGTAATGCGCTTACGCCTTTCCTCGTATATCGTGTCGTCATAGTCACGGGTGAAAACCTCCGTCACCTGACGGAAAGCCCTTGCGTCACACGGGCGCGTCTTCCACACTATTGTCTCGGGATACCTGCTCGTATCAGCACTCTTCAATTCAACGTCCTTACCCGACTTACAGTAAGAGAACAGAACCTCTGCCAGAGGAAATACGATTCTTTTAGCCGACTGCGTCGTCTGCACGTAATCCTCAGCCACGGTATCACCCGGAGCCAGCAGCTTAAAGTCTACCTGCACCCCTAACCTTACCGGCGCGAAGATACGACGACCGTCGTGCCTCATGTCTTCGAGCCATTTACCAAGCTCTTCCTTGCTTATATGTAGATTTGCCATTGTCTAATTGCTGAATTAACGAATAAAATCTTCCTTGTCGCTGGCATTGAAAGTAGACAGCACGTTACCATGGTCCATAACGCTGCCAGGCGCTACACCGAACTCATCTTGTATATCCTCGGCCAGACTCAAGGTAAGAAGATGGATTGGTATGCCCATCGGACACGCCTCCTTACATGCCCCGCACGAGACGCAACGGCCGGCCATATGCATCACGCGGCTTATCTGCCATTCCATGCTGCCTAACGGGCTGGCCCACGGCTGTATCCATTGCGGACAGTTATTGTCAACGATACAACGCGTGCAATAACACAGAGGACAAGCCGCACGGCACGCATAACACTTGATACACTTTGACATTTCGTTTACCCAAAACTGCCAACGCTCCTCACGGCTCATAGCCTTGAGCCTGGCACGAAGCTCAGCCTCCTTGCCGGAGATATCCAGCGGATTATCGGCCAGCACTTTCTCCATTTCCTCAACAGAATCAAGCGCTACACAGTCGTCACCATTACCATCCCTGACGATGGCCGTAATTCCGCCACTCAACTGGTTTTCCATAGCAAGCTGCACTATTGTGCGCAATACAGGCAAAGTTGCCGTTACGGCTATTTTTTCTCCCGCAACAATCTCGGGTTTTGTAAGATATACCGCTATGTTGTTCTTACAATCATCGTTAAGCACGAGCCGACTACAATCCTCCGGCTTCCTACAGAAGAACGGACGCAATTTTCCGTTGCCCTGCTCGTATCCTATCAATAATGTTGCCGCACCTTCATTAAACAAATTAACGGCAATATCTTTCAGATTACTCATTTTCAACCTCCTTTCCAAGATAATCGGCTACTTTCTTATACTCAGTGTACGGCCCTAATTCACGTATTGTTGCCACCGTATCATTAACCAAATCGGCCCATTTTGCGCCCTCGGCAGCCGATACCCAAGAATAACGGATACGCCGTATATCAATACCCAAAGTATCCAACAGGCCACGGAATACCATCCATCTGCGGCGTGCATGGAAATTACCAGAAGTATAATGGCAGTCGTTAGGATGGCAACCGGAAACAATTATACCGTCGGCACCTCCGGCAAAAGCCTTCAACAGTAGCATAAAATCAATACGCCCAGTACACGGAAACCTTACAATTCTTACGTTCGTGGCATATTTTAATCTGCTCGTGCCTGTAAGATCGGCACCCGCATAGGTACACCAGTTACAGACAAAGGCTATTATGCGTGGTTCAAATGCTGAATTACTATCGTTGCTCATAATTTTTTCATCTATTCGTTTGTGGTTTCAAGTAGCGCCTCCACCTCTGCAAACATCTGCTGATTGGAGAATCCTTGCAGGTCAATCGACTTGGAACGGCAGAATGCCACACAAGTACCGCATCCCTGGCAGAGACCCGGATTAACCTTGGCCACTACTTTAATGACATTTCCCTTACGGTCTTTTATCTCTTCGCGCTCTATAGCCTGATACGGACATGCGGTCTGGCACATGAAGCAACCAACACAAGTACTGAACACAGGAGGAGCGCAACGGTTGACTACTGCTATTAACGGCTCGCGGACAAGATCAGGTTGTGAGAACAGAGCAGCAACTTTAGCAGCAGCACCAGATGCCGTAGCCACAGTTTCTGGAATATCTTTCGGAGCCTGGCACGCACCGGCAAGGAATATTCCGGCAGTATTAGTCTCGACAGGACGCAATTTCGGATGAGCCTCGGCAAAGAATTTATACGGATCATAAGATATGTGAAGCTTTTGGGCCAGCTCCTCCGCACCTTTATTCGATACGCCTGCCGTTGCAAGTACAACCATGTCGGCCTCTATTTCCACAGGTGTGGCGCCAAGCAATGTATCAACACCTTTTACTATAAGTTTGCCGTCTTTCTCATACACACGGGCTACACGTCCACGCACATAGTTGACATGATCCTCGTCAATGGCACGGCGTACGAACTCCTCATAGTTCTTTCCACCTGCACGTATATCCATATAAAATACGTATGACTCGCCGTCGTGCACCTTATGTTGGTAAAGCATGGCATGCTTTGCAGTGTACATACAACATATTTTCGAGCAATAAGGTATGCCTTTTGCCGGATCGCGTGAGCCACAACAAGCGATAAACACAATCTTCTTGGGCACTGTCCCGTCCGACGGGCGGCGTATCTCGCCAAGTGTAGGACCAGAAGCAGAAGCAAGACGTTCAAACTGCAAACCTGTTATGACATCCGCGTAACGGCCATAACCATACTCGGGGAAAAAGTCCGTTCCAAGCACATTAAAACCGGTCGTAACGACAACGGCACCAACTTGTTCAGTTATAATACGATCCTCCTGGCCGAAACGGATGGCATGCGTAGGACACACCTTCTCGCAAACGCCACACTTTCCCGTACGATAATGCATGCAATGTTCCTTGTCTATGACAGGCTTATTGGGCACGGCCTGTGGAAACGGCACATATATAGCAGTGCGCTTGCCCAATCCTTCGTTAAATTCGCTCGGGATTTTCTTTTGCGGGCATTTCGTAGTACAAAGTCCGCAACCGGTACAAACACTCTCGTCTATACTCTTGGCTTTAAGCCTTATTTTAGCTTCGAAATTACCAATAAACCCGCTCAACGACTCAAGCTCCGCATAAGTGTACAACGTTATGTTGGGATGTTGCGCCACTTCAACCATTCGTGGCGTAAGGATACACTGCGAACAGTCCAGCGTCGGGAACGTCTCTGACAACTGTGACATGTGTCCGCCGATTGAAGGCTCCTTCTCTATCAATATTACTTTATGCCCACTGTTGGCTATATCGAGGCTCGCCTGGATTCCGGCTATACCGCCACCGATAACAAGAGCCTTTTTCGTTATAGGCACATGGATAGGCGTCAGCGGTGTGTTTCTGCGTACCTTCTCAACCAATCCGTGCACTATCTCTATCGCCTTTTGCGTCGTTTCCTCACATTTTGGGTGAACCCATGAGCAATGTTCGCGCAGATTGGCTATTTCACACAAATAAGGATTCAAACCAGCCTCGGCACAAGCCCTGCGGAATGTAGGTTCATGCATACGCGGAGAACAGGCACCGATTACAACGCCGTCAAGTCCATGCTCCTTTATGGCATTCTTAATCAATGACTGCCCTGGATCTGAGCACATGTATTTATAATCGGTAGCAAACGCCACTCCCTCCATGTGCCCCGCGGCTTCCGCTACCTTGGCACAATCAACGGTAGCGCCAATGTTTTCACCGCAATGGCATATAAATACTCCTATTTTTGACATAAATTATTCTTTTTGACACAGCAAAATAACACATAATATCAGTCCTTGCCAACGATTATGAACCGTCGAAAAACATACCATGTTCTATTTGCCGTGATTCATGAACTAAAATTTTACTTCAACTATGTGACGTTGCAAACCGAGTGCTTTCGGTGACAAGCCGAGTGCCAAGCCTATTGCCTGGGTTATATAAACAACCGGGATATCCACAGGTTCCTCAAGGCACTTGTTTATGGCCTTACGCCGCATGTCAAGATTTGAATGGCACATCGGACACGCTACAATTATTGCCTCTGCGCCACGGTCAGACGCGTCTTTCACGATATTAGCCGACAGCTTTCCGACCAAGTCCGTACGCGATATTGAAAGCCCGGCGCCACAGCATTCGGTCTTGAAGGCCCAGTCTATCGGCTCCGCGCCAAGAGCAGCCATTAACTTGTCCATACTCAGCGGATCTTCCAAGCGGTCAAATCCGAGCACCTTATGCGGCCTCACAAGCAGGCAACCGTAATAGCACGCTACACGGTGCGCAAACTTATCCTTTATCTTTGAAGGCAATATGTCGGCGGCGTATTTATCAAGATACTGCAACACATTCAGAATCTTGACATGACCCGAATACTGCATTCCAACGGCATGCCTTATACGGTCTGCCATTGCCTCATCTGCTGCCAATTCGTAAGCAGCCATGCTGAGCCTGTTATAACACGACGCACAGGGAACTACCACCTCGTCAAACCCTTGCTGTTCAGCAAGCGCCAGAACCCTTGCGGGCAGTGCCAGCGACAATTCCTTGCTCATAGAATGGGCTGCCGTGGCGCCACAACAGTTCCAGTCCTTAATCTCCGTCAGTTCAAGCCCCAGCGCCGACGCGACAGCCCTAACCGACTCATTATATTCACGGGAAGTGCCATTCAGCGAACACCCCGGATAGAATCCTATTTTCATATTACACGTATTTTAGTTAACAAGTTGCAGCAAGACATTCTGCCCGGAACCCACCCAAAGGAAATGTAGGGCTACGAAACAGCCGCTTGCCTGTCATTGGGTATCCTCTTAGCCGGATCAACATGCATTGCCTGCACTTTAAATTAGCCCGAGAGCTTATTTCTTGTCTATGGTATTAGCGAAAATCCTGCCCACCTTCTTTGCGTTATCTTTCAGGCATTCAGGCTTAAGCCCTAATTTACCCTTGGCCATCATCGTAGGTGCGATGTCTACATCCTGCATCAGATTCATCGTGCGCATTTTATATTCCGCTACAAGTCCTATTTCATATAGACGCCCCGTACGCTTCACGCAGTCAAGGAACGACTTGTGAAACGCCAATATGTTCCGTGCCTTATCGTTAACCATGTCTTCCTTGCGCGAGCGTTCGCGAAGGTAATCCATGACAGCAGGCAAGTCTATCTCCATAGGACAACGTGCGACGCAGTTCTCGCAACTCAGGCATAGCCATATTGTCTCCGATCCAAGCACACGCCTGTCATTGGCCTCCGTACCAGTCTGCAAGAGCCTCATCAGGAAACTTGGAGGTATATCCATATCTGCCGCCAACACACATCCAGCAGTACACTTGCCGCACTGGTAGCAACGCGTCACGTCCACTCCCGTACTTGCGGCCAAGTCAGTAGATAATTTCTTTTTCTCTTCCATTTATGTCAAATATAATTATTCCATAAATATATCGTGTTTTTCCATGCTTTCTTGCGAGCACAGGATTCTTCTGTTTTCAGCGTTTGTTTTAGTTCTGTCACTGCTGAGCGTTCAGTCGAAGGCATTTATATGCCTTGCCGCACGCAAAGTCAGGAGACATGTTTTTTCGTAGTCACTTCCGGCATATAACAATGCAACCATAACTGTGCCAAGCATTGCCACGAACATATTTTATCCCAAGGCCAAAGACATGACACACACATTGCGCCTCTTCCAAAATGTCAATCTATTTACGACGTATTAGTTTTCCAAAGTCTAAGTTCTCTTCTGCAAAATTCATTGCAAATATATACATTTTTTTCAAAACGAATACCTACAACTGATTATTTTATCATTTTTTATCTCCATTTTCTTGAATCTTAATACCTATTTCTCATTATGCGGGATATCCAGGCAAAAAGTCCGCATGTAAGGCAAAAACGGTATCCGTGCCACGCTGCCAACAAGATAAAAGACCACAAGAAACGGGCAATCATTGTAAATATCGGTATGCGTTAAGCTTCCATTCCGGCCGTCAGAACTATTCCCGTTGTGGCACTTTTTACGGGACATGATAAAATATGTAAGCGCAAACGGCACAAATCCTTTCAGACCGAAACCGCAAGATGGACACAGAAGATTGATTATAATCAAAATAACAGTATAGAGTTACAAAAACGAAAGGCCGTGTATTGAAAGCTAATACACGGCCTTTCGCATGACAAAAGACGGCCTTTCACAAGCCGATTTACGGTCTTTTATATGTCAGGTTAAAAGCGCCGGATGATTAATATACATATAATTCATCAGGCAAGAAGCCCTGCCACACGCCGGATGTAGTACACATTACCTGTTCTTGTGCCGTACATACCAGTTATGAGTAAAACCTAAATACATAATCAATGCAAGGCACGAAACCACGATTGACAAGATCACTGTGCCATACCTGTCACCATACGTGCAACCGTAACCGACGGACATGCCGAGCGACAGTCCCAACTCCCATCCTAAAAAGAATGTACTCTGTGATGTGCCACGCCTGCAATGCGGACTGAGTTTTATGAAAAACAACAGGAAACGCGCTCCTATTATCCCTACTCCGCACCCGATAAGGACGGGCGACACCAGCGTAGCAGCGCCCCGGTTGCCTGACAGCATGAGCAACAATGCCGCCAGCATAAATATAAGTCCCGTAGTAATCTCGCTCTTCAGGTCGGCATTGACGAAAACAAAACGTCCCGCAAGCAAAGCAAGGAAGAATCCGAGTATCATCATTGCATAAAAACTTGCATCGTGCTCAATAGAAAGGAACATGCCAACCACTGTGGTAACAAGTAACAGATTGATAAAAAGCCACTTACCTTGAGATAGGAAAAACCTGTCTGCAGACACATGGCGGACAACGTCTTCAGGAGCCTTGAACGGGAATTTTACCGAGAATATGAACACCACGGCCAATACACAAAGGCCTGCCCCGATAATCATGACCGTTCCGAAATCAGCGTAAGGCACCAATACCAACGCCGCTAACGGGCCTAACGCCAAGGCAAGACGCGAAAACCATGCCGCCGAATGGTTGGCTTCTGTACGCTGGAACGACTCGCACGTATCTATTATCAACGTGCTTGACAGAACCATCTGCCCAAGTCCGAACACCGCTCCCTGTACAAACCGTATGGCTGTTACGATCAGTAAACCGTCGGCCTGAAGCATGGCGCTGCCGTCAAGCCATGATAATAAATAAAGGCACACAGCCAGGACCAGCACCGAAAAGATGCACACCATGTTGCGGCGGTAACGCTGTACAAGGTACGAGCAGAAACAACCGAGCGCGAATATGCCCACACCGGGAGCACCGACGGCCACTGCCGCATGCCCCGGGGTACATCCTGTAGCCGACATCAGCCATCCCGGCAGCAAAGGCAACTGTATGTACATGGCCATCGTGACGAGCAAATTGGCCGTTGCCATCAACCAAAAGTCACGGTGCCATAACTTCACATGCACTGGAGTGTTCTGGGTGTACATCAGTATGACTCGTTTTCATTAGGGAATGTCGAATCCTTTACGTCCGTAACATACTGTCCGATAGCGTCAGTCATCACGGTGTTAAGGTCAGCATAACGGCGTAGGAAACGTGGGTTAAAGCCCTTGGTCATACCGAGCATGTCGGCCACGACAAGTATCTGGCCGTCCGTACCGGCACCGGCACCAATGCCGATAGTCGGCACTGTAAGCTCTTTTGAAACCCGAGAGGCAAGCGCCGCCGGTACTTTTTCCAGCACGACACTGAAACATCCCGCCTCGTCGAGCAGCCTTGCATCAGCCAAAAGCTTTTCCGCCTCGGCATCGTCTTTGGCACGCACGGCGTAAGTTCCGAATTTATTGATACTCTGCGGAGTCAATCCAAGATGTCCCATAACGGGAATGCCTGCATCGAGAATACCCTTTACCGTGTCGATTATCTCGGCTCCGCCTTCAAGCTTCAACGCATCGCAACCACTTTCCTTCATGATTTTTATGGCGTTCTTGACACCTTCCTTGCGGTCAACCTGATAACTGCCGAATGGCATGTCGCATACGACAAGAGCACGCTTCACGCCGTTTACCACCGACTTTGCGTGGTAAATCATCTGCTCCACGGTCATAGGCAAGGTCGTACCGTTGCCGACCATTACGTTCGAAGCTGAATCACCGACCAGAATACCGTCAACCCCGGCCCCGTCGACAATGCTTGCCGTGGTATAATCATAAGACGTAAGCATTGAGATTTTCTCGCCACGCTGTTTCATCTCAACGAAACGGTGCGTGGTAACTTTCCTTGTGTCACTAACTAAATATCCGGACATCGTTTTCTCTTTTAGTAATTTAAAATATTAAAAGCATGTCCGGCACGCATGCCGGACAATTGTTATTAAAAACTTATAGTTAAGAAAATATCAATTAAGGTTTGCCAACATTCCACTCAACCTGTTGTAGTCAAGCTCCATAAAATCCGGCACCACGTAATCAGCATATGGCTTTATCGCCTCAGCCGCATTGGTCGTTGACAGTCCGATTACGGCCATGCCAGCCGCACGTCCGGATTTCAATCCGTTAAAACTATCCTCGAATACCACGCATTCGTCACGGGTTACGCCGAATGTGGCCGCTCCCTTGAGATAACAGTCAGGGTCAGGCTTGCTCCTTTCAAAGTCTTCCGAAGTCAGAATAGCGTCAAAAAGAGCCTTGAATTCCTTGCGCGCTGCATACACAGAGTTCATCTTTGCCTGGTTTGAGCTTGTAACCACGGCTGTCTTAACGCCGTTACGACGCAAGTCAGAGACAAAATCAAGAAAACCGGCAACATACTCGAACTTCATGTTACGTTCGAATTCGTCAAGCCTGCGTATGATTACAGAATGCTCGTCCTTCATGTCCGAAAAATAATTATCGAGTATCTGGACCAGCGTCTGTCCCTTTATCTTGTCTTCAAGCCCGGGTTTGTCAGGATGATAAAACCGGCACTGCTCACCCCAGAAAACAGAATACTGACCTTCTGTGTCAAATACGACGCCGTCCAAATCAAAAAGCGCCGCTCTTAATAACCTTTTTGTCATGATAATATTGATTTGCGCTGCAAAATTAATCATTTTATAAAATAAAACATAAAATCCTTGTGACTTTCCTCCTTTTCAAGTAATTTTGCAAATAAAAATACATTAATTAAATATGAAAAAATCAACTATTATAATCATATTTTCCATTTTTGCCATGATAATGGCCACATCATGTGGAGGAAAGTTCAACAATGGCGGAAATGGAACCGACAGTCTTGTATTCGACAGTATAAAAGTGGACTCGACGTTATGGCTTACCGAAGACACGGCGGGGCCACGTTGCCATGTCAGCCTCAGCCTGACTTACGCTAAAGGCAAGAATGCCGATTATATAAATGACTCAATCATCCGTTCCGGCATTTTAAGTCCTGACTACTTCTCTATAACTTCACAAAAGCTAACGCCGCAAGAGGCAGCAGATTCTTTTGTGACAAGATATCTTGACGAGTACAAAACATCTTACGGAGAACTTTACAAGGCCGATAAATCTCACGGTGCGTCCTACAATTGCGAATATCTGGTAAAAACATACGTGCTCCAGGACAACGACAAGTATTATACATACATTGCCAACATCTATAACTACGGTGGCGGCGCGCACGGCAGCTCCATAGTTGTAGCCAGAAACGTTGATACTAAAAGCGGGAAAATCGTATCCCTTAAAGATATCTTTGTGCCCGGATATGAACAAGAACTTAACAATCTCATAATAAATGCCCTCTGTGAAAAATATAACACGGAAAATATTGAAGGTCTACACGACAAAACAATATTCTTGGGCATAGACGTTTACCCGTCGGATAACTTCATTTTGGGAGAAGACGACATTACGTTTATTTATTCTCCGGATGAAATCGCAAGTCACGCCGAAGGCGAGATAAGGGTTAAAATAAGCAACGACACCCTTGAGAAATTATTAAGAAAATAAACTGATATGGACATAATCTTAAAATATTTTCCTGAACTTACTGACATACAGCGCGGCCAATTCGCTGCGCTGTATGACTTATATCACGAATGGAACAGCAAAATAAACGTTATATCTCGTAAGGATATTGACTCACTTTACGAGCATCATATTCTGCATTCACTCGCGATAGCAAAAATAATAAAGTTCAGGCCGGGAACAAAAATTCTCGACCTTGGGACAGGAGGAGGTTTTCCAGGTATACCTCTTGCCATAATGTTTCCCGAAACAAGCTTTAAGCTAATTGACGGAACAGGCAAAAAAATCCTCGTGGTCAAGGAAATTTCAAAAGCTATCGGCCTGGAGAATTGTGTAGCTGAACAACTTAGGGGAGAAAACGAAACGGGCAAATATGATTTCGTGGTAAGCCGTGCGGTAATGCCCTTGCCCGATCTTGTCAGGCTCGTAAAGAAAAACATTGCCAAGCAACAACACAACTCTTTGCCTAACGGGCTATTGTGCTTGAAGGGAGGAAACGTAAACGAAGAGATAAAACCGTTCAAACACATCACTGACGTAACGGATATAGGAACATTCTTTACAGAAGAATGGTTCAAGCAAAAATACCTCATTTATGTTCCTTTATAATTAACCGTAGAACCTGTAAACACCAGAATCATGCTTGATATACAGCGCTTTGTCTGCAACATGTTCCAAGAGAATTGCTACGTTGTAAGCGACGAGACTAAAGAATGTGTCATTATTGACTGTGGCGCATTTTTTGAAGAGGAAAAAATAGCAATCTATAATTATATAAATGACAACAACCTGACCCCCAAGCACTTATTGTGTACACACGGGCATGTTGACCATAACTTCGGCAATAAATTCATTCTTGACAAATTTGGATTACGGCCTGAAATCAGTGAAGCCGACAAACCGTTAATGAATAATCTCGGAAAACAGGCAAAGGCTTTTACGGGCGAAGATTGCGGTAACGACTTTCCCGAAATAGGAAGGTTTTATGAAAACGATAAAACAATTACATTTGGCAACCACGAATTCGCCATTATACCAACACCTGGACATTCGCCAGGGTCGGTTTTCATCTATTGCAAAGATGAATCAGTAGCTTTCTCGGGCGATACACTCTTCAAATTGAGTATCGGACGTACGGATCTGCAATTAGGGAACTACGAAGACATCATAGAAAGCCTCCATTCCATTGCGAAAGTATTGCCGGCAGACACAACGGTTCTACCCGGTCATGGGGAACATACAACCATTGGATATGAGGTGAAGTTCAATCCTTACCTGAAAACAGGAAGCCTGCGATGACCGAAAAAATAATAATGGGTATCGACCCCGGTACCAACGTTATGGGCTATGGCTTAATAAAAGTAAAGGGCAACAAAGCGTCAATGATGGCCATGGGGGTAATCGACATGCGCAAGATGCATGACCCGTATTTGCGTCTGGGGCGGATTTTTGAACGCGTCACAAGCCTTATAGATGAATTTTTACCTGACGAGATGGCCATCGAAGCCCCATTTTTCGGCAAGAACATACAATCGATGCTAAAACTCGGGCGCGCACAAGGTGTGGCGATAGCAGCCGCGATACATCATGATATTCCAATACACGAGTACGCTCCAATGAAAATAAAGTTGGCATTGACAGGACAAGGACTTGCTTCAAAAGAACAAGTGGCTGGAATGTTGAAACGCCTGCTAAACATCAAGGATGACGACATGACACCATTTCTCGACGCTACTGACGCATTAGCTGTGGCGTATTGCCATTTCATGCAAGCTGGAACACCCGTCAACGATGTAAAATACGGCAGTTGGAAAGACTTTGCCAACAAGAACAAGGACAGGATAAAATGCAACGGATTATAAGTATTAAAGACGGGGTGACACGAATGCCATCATGGAGAATGGCAGAACCTGTCAATTTCGAACTTTGCGACGGAGAGCATATCGCGATAATCGGGCCTAACGGAGGTGGCAAGTCTATGTTCACGGACATTATTACCGGTAGCCATCCGATTATTGGAAACGGCATTAAATATGACTTTTCGCCAAGCGACAAAACGCTCGTTTCAGACAACATCAAGTATATCGCCTTCAAGGATTCATACGGAGACAAGGACGGAACTTACTATCTGCAACAACGGTGGAACCAGCACGACATCAGCGAAGACACCCCAACCGCCGGTGACTTGCTTGAAGAAGCCTTCCTGTTAACCGGAGACGACACGGCTGAACGTCGTGAGTTACAGAGCCATTTGTACTCTGTTTTTCACATTGAACATACGCTTGACAAATACATTATACTCCTTTCAAGTGGCGAACTGCGCAAGTTTCAGCTAATAAAAACCCTACTTTCAAAACCAAGGGTTCTTATAATGGACAATCCATTTATAGGACTTGATGCCGAAACACGTGATCAACTACAACATCTCCTGACCACCGTTGCCAACGACAGCAAACTCCAAATCATCCTTATTTTATCAAGACCAAAGGATATTCCGCCATTTATCACCCATGTAGTTGAAGTCAGGAACATGAAGGTGGGCAAGAAAATAACAACAGAAGAATATCGTTCTGCCATGACTTCGTCCGACTTACAACCTCAATTTAACAGTGAAAAGGAAGAACGGATACTGAATCTGACATATAACGACAACACAACCGAAGGCAATGAAGTTATAGGTATGACAGATATCTGCATACGTTATGGCAAAAGAACCATTATCGATCACTTTACATGGAATGTCATGAAAGGCGAGCACTGGGCCGTTTCCGGACGCAACGGTGCAGGCAAATCAACCTTGTTAAGCCTTGTATGCGCCGACAATCCACAAGCCTACGCATGCAACATCAGCCTATTCGGCCGCAAACGCGGTACAGGCGAAAGTATATGGGACATTAAACGACGTATCGGTTATGTTTCTCCGGAAATGCATAGGGCTTACAACCATGACATTCCGGCTATCATGGTGGTAGCAAGCGGCCTGAAAGATTCTGTCGGATTATACACCCAGCCCAATGAAACAGAAAGAGACACCTGCCGTAAATGGATGGATGTATTTGGTATTGAGAAACTTGCGGACAGAACATTTCTTAAACTCTCAAGCGGTGAACAACGGCTTGTACTACTTGCACGAGCATTCGTTAAGAATCCAGAACTGCTGATTCTTGACGAACCATTCCACGGACTTGACGAACCCAACCGTCTTATGGTGACTGAAATAATTGAGGCTTTCTGCAAACATTCCGGCAAGACCTTGATTATGGTAAGCCATTATCCGGAAGAGTTGCCGCCATGCATTGACCATAAATTGACACTTACACGCACAGTTTAAAACAAAAGATAAACAATTATGGAATGGTATGGTTCTATACAAATTACCATAGTTATCATAGTGATAGCGTGTGCGGTGGCATATGCCGGTTGGCGTATATACAAGACATTAGCGGCCAAAGACAAAACATGTGCAGGATGTCCGCTCAAAGATACATGCAAAAAACAAAGAAATGAACAATGAAAAATGAAGGAATGGATAATCATCGCCAATTTATTATATAGGATTTAATTATTCATTTCTTCATTTTTCATTGTCCATTAACCTATAACCTTGAATCTTGCGAACTTCACGAGAAGTTGCTTCTGCCCGGCGTTCTCGAACTGTACAGTGGCCTTCATGTTTTCACCATTACCTTCCAAACGTATAACCTTGCCTATGCCAAAGCGCTCATGTTCTATCATACATCCTTCACTCAAGCCCGAAACAGATGGAGAGGCATGCTTGCTCCCTAAGCTCGCAACGGCCCGTAAACGCTTGAAACTCGGCGAAAACGTATTGGCAATTGGCGGGTCTTCACGGTGTACTGCCTCACGGGGCTTTAAGTCAGCCTTGAATTGCGATGCTACAGGGCGGCTGTTCTGCCAACGGTTCGCCCTGCCATAATCTGAACTTAGCGACGACTTTCCGAACGGCAACATTGAGCCGCCGGCTTTATCGACTTTCAGCAGGTCCGGATTTATATCACGAAGAAAACGGCTCGGAGCCTCCATCTCCATACGCCCGTATCTGAAACGACTTTTTGCATACGTAAGAAAACAATGCCGCTCGGCACGTGTTATTGCCACATAAAGCAACCGTCGCTCCTCCTCAAGTTCTCTACGGCTGTTCATTGACAACATACTTGGAAAGATATTCTCCTCAAGACCGACAATAAACACTGTCGGGAATTCAAGCCCCTTAGCACTGTGCACAGTCATCAAAGACACACGGCGGGCGTCTTCCTCACCAGAGTCACTCTCGATATCAGTCTGTAACGACACCTCCTTCAGAAACTCCGACAACCCTATTTCCGTCTCACGCCCTTCCTCCATGCGGCTCTCAACAAACTCTTGCATACTGCCAAGCAATTCTTCAAGATTTTCCTGCCGCGACACATTTTCGGGAGATTTATCGGCGTATATGTCTGCCGAAATACCACTTGACTTTACTATCTCAACTCCTAAAGAATAAGCGTCGGAGGTTGCGCATTTTTCCATGAATCCAAGTATCAGCTGCCTGAAAGCATCAACCTTGCCCATCGTAGCCTTTGCCACGGAAAGCCCATAAGCGTCAGGCTCGCATATTACACGCCAAAGACTTACGCCTCCAACCGATGCAAGCCCTGCAATCTTGGCAACTGTCGTATCTCCGATTCCTCGCTTAGGATAATTTATTATACGCTTGAACGCTTCTTCATCGTCAGGGTTGACCACCATGCGGAAATAGGCTATAACGTCCTTGATTTCCTTACGTTGGTAAAAGCTCAGTCCTCCATAAATTTTATACGGTATTCCGACTTTACGCATTGCCTCCTCAAAGCTCCTGCTTTGCGAATTAGTACGATAAAGGACGGCAAAATCATTGTATTCACAATGTTCCTCACGCCTTAAACGCCTTATTTCATTACATACTATCAGCGCCTCTTCCTTATCACTATATGCTTCTTTCAGCACAAGACGCTCACCCTCATCATTACGGCTGAACACATCCTTTGGTATCTGCCTCTCGTTGTGCCGTATCAGGCTGTTGGCGGCCTGAACAATACGTTGCGTACTTCGATAGTTCTGTTCAAGCTTGAACGTACACGAGCCTGTAAATATTTTCTCGAAATCAAGAATGTTGTCTATATTCGCACCCCGAAAGGCGTATATGCTCTGCGCGTCATCACCGACCGCGCATACCCGCAGATGTTCCTTAGATAGCTGCCATACTATTTTCTGCTGTACGGCATTAGTATCCTGATACTCGTCTACGAGGATATACTTAAATCTGTCTGCGTATTTCAGGCGGACGTCGTCGTGCTCGTTGAAGAGAGCGAAGGTATTTGTAAGAAGGTCGTCGAAGTCCATTGCGTTAGCCATCCTGCATCGTTCGCAATAAGCTGAATATATACTGCTCATCTCAGGCATGCGCTGTTCCCTGTCACGCTCAACCAAACTACGGGTCAAGGCATACTCGGCAGGCATTACAAGATGGTTTTTAGCCATGCTGATACGTGAATGCACGGATGCGGGCTTGTATATCTTATCGTCAAGCTGCATTTCCTTGATGATTGTCTTGACAAGACTTCGCGAGTCGGCTTCGTCATAAATAGTGAAGTTTGGCTCGTAACCAAGAGTTGCAGCCTCAACCCTCAGGATACGCGAGAACACGCTATGAAACGTGCCCATGTTGAGTCTACGGGCCAAGTCCGTACCTACCAGTGCGCCTATTCGCTCCTTCATCTCGTTAGCGGCCTTGTTGGTAAATGTAAGGGCGAGTATGTTCCACGGCTTCATGCCTTGGCTCAGCAGGTAAGCTATCTTATACGTAAGCACACGTGTCTTGCCCGACCCCGCCCCGGCTATCACCAATGACGGACCGTCGCAGTACTCAACAGCCTTGCGCTGGCTCTCATTCAAATCATTAAGAAAATCCACTGTATAAATTAAATTAAGAGTTAAGAATTAGGAAACGTGACCGAGCGGGTTTATATATCATGAGCCAAGCACCAAGAAAAGCCGCATTGCCGGAAACACGGCAATGCACATTTCTTAATTCTTAACTCGTTATCCTTCACTTCCTGTACACCCCTCCGGCAGACGTCTCAGGGTCATAATCCTCACCTTCGGCAGGAAACGACGGTATAAATCTCATCTGTTGCTCTATCTGCCTGCGGCGTTTCTTCATATACGCGCTCGGAGCCGCAGAGCTGAATCTCAACGGATTGGGCAACGTTGCGGCTATCAAAGCACACTCGCTACGGAACAGGTCGGCGGCATTCTTGCCGAAATTATCGCGCGCCACGGCTTCAACGCCGTATATTCCAGGCCCCATCTCGATTGAGTTGAGATACACTTCCATTATCCTTTGCTTACTCCACATAAACTCTATGAGCACGGTAAAATAAGCCTCAAGCCCCTTGCGTACCCACGAACGGCCCGGCCATAGAAACACGTTCTTGGCCGTCTGCTGCGATATGGTGCTGCCGCCGCGTATCTTTCCGCCCTTAAGGTTGCTCATTGCGGCCTTTTCTATTGCCTCGTAATCGAACCCGTGGTGCAGCAGGAAGCGCTGGTCCTCACTCGCCATCACGGCTACAGGCATGTGGCGTGATATCTTTTCAAGCGGCACCCAATGGTGGTGCAACTTTACACTTTCGCCATCCTTTATCTGCTCAAGGCAGCGGATAAACATCAGGGGCGTGAAGTACACGGGAATGAAACGTAAAGCTACAACAGCAAGAATGGTGGAGCCGAAGAAGGCAACCACCACCCAACGAATTATTTTACCTATTATATTAATTCGTACCATTACTTATATGTAACCGGCGTATAGGCCGCAGACAGGCAAAAGGACGCCTTGCCGACGGAACATTCACCTGCCCGTCATGCCGTCGCAGGGTATATGCCGCATGCGGACTCTTGCCTGCCTGCGCCGATACGCCATATCCGTTAATATCAGTTCAACGTGCCGGCGTTGGCTGCGTCAATCATTTCCTGGCTTGCGTAGAGATAAACTTCCACGCGACGGTTTTGCTCGCGTCCGGCTTCAGTACTGTTATCGGCTACGGGATTGCTTTCGCCCATACCTTCAACAGCCTGTATCTGGTCTGATGCCGCTCCGCAAGCCAACAAATATGATGCCACGCTTTGGGCGCGTTCTTGCGACAAATCCAGGTTCTTCTTCACGCTTTGCTCTGCCGTAGAGTTCTTCCAGCCTTGGTTGTCAGTATATCCGTATACGTTTACGTCAACCGTAGAGTTCTTCTTCAATACGTTGTTCGCGAATTTGCTCAATGACGATTTTGCAGAAGAGCTGAGGCTCGAGCTGCCTGTGGTAAACAGAATTCCCGAATCGAACGTCACCTTTACGGCTTTCAGTCCGTTCTTGTCCGTTACCTCCTCAACCGTAGCTTCCTCGGCAAGCTGAGCCTCTGTCTCAGCCTTAACCTTGTCCATATGCTTACCTATGAGCGCTCCCGTTCCTGCGCCTACGGCAGCGCCTACAACTGCGCCTACGGCCGTGTTGCCGGCTATCTTGCCTATAACTCCTCCTACGAAGGTACCCGCGCCCGTACCGATGAGGGCGCCCGTGCCGGTCTTGGTGCTGCAACTCAATACAAGGGCGGCACACAATCCGAGTGTTATAACCTTTAACTTCTTCATAACCTTTTTAAGTTTATAGTTTAAAATCATTACAAAAGTACAATTTTTCCGCCATTCCGCAAGTAAACATAAAGATGATTTATCATAAAAATTCTTATAAAACGGAATTATGTAAACAAAACTCGGCAATATAGAACAATTTTGACGAGGCAAATGTCTTTAACTCCTTAGCAGCCGCAGGGAGCGAAGTTTCCTTGAGCGAAGCGAAAAAACTACTGTTGCTTCTTTAGTTACTGATGAATGCGAGCTTTGCGGACATTCATTTTACATAATGCTTGCTTATCATGCAAGTATGCTTACATCTTGACTTTTCATGACGCTTCATTTTCGCGTTATCCTGGAAAATAAATTCCGTGGCGTGAATATGCGAGTTTCAAGTGTGCAACCGTAACTGCCTGGCGCAATGAACAATATAACGCGACGGCACAAACATGTGCATGAAAATCGACTCGCAATAAAACAAAATATGGCCTATTGAGCTGAAAAAGACGGCCTTCGTGAATGCAAAAAGCCGTCCACAACAAGCCAATAAACCGTCTTCTACAAGATAAATTGCTGTATTTTGCTTTATTATTTACCGAAATATCGGACACAAAACAGCATTACATGTAACAAAAAGAACAACTTACTTACAGCTGAAAACTCTATTCCGGATGAAAAACCGTACATTAGCTGAAAAGCATTTTGCAATATATTGTTATGAAGAACATTACATTATGACACGCCGCCTCAGCTAAAAGCCGCCTTCGCAAACAATCCTTGAGCCGCCGACAATAAATCATACACCAGACAAAAAACGGCGTTATGCTGCCATCCGGATTTGAAGTGTCCGATTAACGAATGCAATACGATGATACAACTTACCTTAACCGTTAAATGACATATATATCTGCCGGACATTACGAAAGTGGCCGGATTATTTCAATATTCGGCAAAAAATGTGTAAGTTTGCACACAAATTAACAAAAACAAGCATTTATATCATGGCTAAAGAATTAAAAGACCTTACCAAAAGAGCTGACAATTACAGTCAGTGGTATAACGACTTGGTAACTAAGGCTGACCTTGCCGAGCAGTCTGCCGTGCGCGGTTGCATGGTTATCAAGCCTTACGGCTACGCTATATGGGAAAAGATGCAGCACCAGCTTGACAAGATGTTCAAGGAGACCGGCGCACAGAACGCATACTTCCCCCTGCTTATCCCTAAATCATTCCTTTCGAGGGAGGCCGAGCATGTTGAGGGCTTTGCCAAGGAATGTGCCGTTGTAACCCACTACCGCCTGCGCGCTAAGGAGGACAAGAGCGGCGTAGAGGTTGACCCCGCAGCTAAACTTGAGGAGGAGCTCATCATCCGTCCTACTTCCGAAACGATAATATGGAACACGTACAAGAACTGGATACATTCTTACCGCGACCTGCCTTTGATGTGCAACCAATGGTGTAACGTAATGCGCTGGGAGATGCGTACGCGCCCGTTCCTGCGCACGTCGGAATTCCTTTGGCAGGAAGGCCACACGGCACATGCCACCCGCGAGGAGGCTGAAGAGGAAGCACAGAAGATGCTCCACGTATACGCGGAGTTTGCGGAGAAGTGGATGGCCGTGCCCGTTGTGCAGGGAGTAAAGAGCGAGACCGAACGCTTCGCAGGTGCCCTCAACACTTACACTATCGAAGCTATGATGCAGGACGGCAAGGCTTTGCAGAGCGGTACGAGCCATTTCCTCGGCCAGAACTTCGCCAAGGCGTTCGACGTGACATACCTCAACAAGGAGAACAAACCCGAATACGTGTGGGCAACGTCGTGGGGAGTTTCCACCCGACTCATCGGCGCGCTTATCATGACCCATTCAGACGATAACGGACTGGTATTGCCGCCTATGCTCGCGCCTATCCAGGTGGTCATCATCCCCATCACCAAGGGAGCTGAGCAGATGGCCGCAATAACCGAGAAGCTTACGCCGGTAATCGACGCCTTGCGTGCCGCTGGCATATCGGTTAAGTATGATAATGCCGACAACAAGCGTCCAGGATTCAAGTTCGCAGACTACGAGCTGAAGGGCGTTCCCGTGCGTCTTGTCATGGGTGGACGCGACTTCGAGAACAACACGCTCGAAATCATGCGCCGTGACACTCTCGAGAAAGAAACCGTACCAATGGACGGTATCGTTGAACGTGTCGAAGCCTTGCTGAAAGACATTCAGGCAAACATGTTCGAGAAGGCCAAGGCTTATCGTGACGCACGTATCTATGAGTGCGATAATTACGACGAGTTTAAGGAGCGCATCAAGGACGGTGGATTCTTCCTCTGCCATTGGGACGGCACGGCCGAGACCGAAGCACGTATCAAGGAAGAAACCCAGGCAACTATACGTTGCGTGCCGTTCGGCGTAGAGCAGACTCCCGGAGTTGACATGGTATCAGGGAAACCTGCCACACAACGTGTCATAATAGCAAGAAGCTACTAAGGTAATTAAGAATTAAGAGTTAAGAGTTAAGAATTAAGAAAAAATGCCACGTGTATTGATTTATGGGCAAGAGTGTTTTTCTTAATTCTTAACTCTTAATTCTTAATTATATATTGTAAAATTATTCAGTTATGGGCTTGTTTGCCGAGATTGTTGTAAAACTGTTCAATCTCGTTTCGCCAAGACAATGCGTAATGTGCGGATGCAGACTGGCAGCAGGCGAGAACGTGATATGCACGGCATGCAACTTTGACTTGCCGCGTACGGGATACTCGGCAAATCCGTATGACAACGAAATGGCCCGCCTGTTCTGGTGGCGTATACAGATAGAACGTGCCGCGGCCTTATTCTTTTACAGGGCACATTCAGACTCAAGCAAGATTATATACTCACTCAAATACCTCGGGCATCCCGAAGTCGGTGAACAGATGGGGCGAATGGTTGCCGAGGAATTCATGCCCGATGGTTTTTTCAACGGCATTGACGCAATATTGCCTATACCGCTGGCAAGGAAACGGCAATTGTCTCGCGGATACAACCAGAGCATGGAGATAGCACGCGGAGTAAGCGAAATAACCCACTTACCCATAATAAAAAATGCCGTAAAAAGAAAATCTTTCTCCACAAGTCAGACACACTTGAACCGATGGCAGAGAAACGATAACGTTAAGGACGTGTTTATCCTTAAAAACAACAAGCCTCTTGAAGGAAAGCATATACTGATAATAGACGATGTGGTTACTACCGGCGCAACAATCATATCATGTGCCAATGAACTGAAGAAAGGAGGAGCTGAAAAGTTCAGCGTGCTTTCGTTGGGATTCACCAAATAAAAAATAAAAGGTAAAAGGGTGAAAAAGTAAAAAGATAAAAACATCATTGTCAAAATAACATCACATGATTTATTTTTACCTTTTTACTTTCTCACCCTTTTACCTTTTACTTAATGTCTTCCAAATCAGAATATTTCCTATGTCCTTTAGCGTAATATTGCCATAGAATGGAATGCCTATATATGCCGGTAACACTGTCAACCGTACGTTTGGATTGTATCCCGACCCTGATTTCACGGTATTCCGGAAGCCATGCCTTAAACGCTCTCCGCCCGTTGATTATGGCCTTAAAGTCACCAATCCTACCCGAAACAAGCGCCTGCATGGCGGCAACATAATCGAGCAATGCACGCATACGCATTACGGAACGCAACTCTTCATCAGGCAAGTTCTTATAAAGCATGGTCAAATTATTTCGGAAATTCAGGTACGTCTTCATTGGATTGTTCTTAGGCAACGTTCCTCCCCCTATATGATAAACGTAACTATCTGGTACACAGAAAATCTTTCTACCCATCAAACGCAAGCGCCAGCACAGGTCAATCTCTTCACTATGAGCGAAAAAACGCGCGTCGAAACCGCCTGCTTGCCTGAAATCCGCCGACCTTACCATCATGCACGCACCTGTTGCCCATAATATTTCAGACTCATAATCATATTGTCCGTTATCGTTTTCAACCGTGTCGAATATCCTGCCTCGGCAAAATGGATAACCGTATCTGTCAAGAAAACCGCCACAGGCTCCGGCATATTCAAAGGCGTCACGGTTGCCCTCTGACAATAATTTAGGTTGGCAGGCCGCAACGTCAGGATTATTATCCATGAATTCCGTCAATGGAGTAAGCCAATGATGTGATACCTCAACGTCAGAATTGAGCAGCACATAATATTCAGCCTCAATCTGTTCCAACGCCCTGTTATAACCATCAGCGAAGCCGTAGTTCTTATCCAGAACAATAAGACGTACCTCTGGGAAATGCCGCTTAAGCACTTCCAAAGAATTGTCGGTCGACGCATTGTCTGCCACATAGACAACAGCTTCGTCACGCGAATAGTCCAACACGTTGGGAAGAAAACGCGTAAGCATCTTTACGCCGTTCCAATTCAAGATTACAATCGCGGTCTTATCCATGTCAAAGTATTGCTTTTAACGCTGTTTTATTATAGTTGAAATCACCCAAACGTACATTGACGAGCTGGTTATCAAGTCTGTCATTGTCTGGAGACGGCGGCAATTCCACTCGTATATAGTTCTTAGTGAATCCATGCATGGCCTTCCCGCTCGCGGCTTTCTCGAACAACACTTCAGCCTCCTTGCCTATATGCTGGCGGTAAAAAGCCTCTGTCTTCTCGTCAGAAAGGTCAAGCAAGCGCTTGCTTCTCCGCTTCTTGTCCTGGTCCGGAACAATGTACGGTATTTTAAGGGCAGCAGTTCCCGGGCGTTCTGAATAAGGAAATACATGCAACTGGGTGACATCCAACGATTTAAGGAAATCGTAAGTTTCCTCGAACAGTTCAGGTTTTTCTCCTCTGGTGCCCACCATTACGTCTACGCCAATAAACGCATCAGGCATTGTATCCTTGATAAGCTTGATTTTATGAGCGAACAACGCGCTGTCATAACGCCTGTGCATGAGGCGCAGCACCTCGTCGGAACCGCTCTGGAGAGGGATATGAAAATGTGGCATGAACGCCCTGCTGTGGGCACAATACTCGATAAGTTCATCATCGAGAAGGTCAGGCTCAATGCTGCTTATACGATACCTGCTAATGCCTTCAACCCTGTCCAAGGCTTTTACGAGGTCTATGAAACGCTCATTCGTGGTCTCGCCGAAATCACCTATATTCACACCGGTAAGCACTATCTCCTTACCACCTTCCTCTGCGGCCTGACGTGCCTGGGCAACAAGCGAGTCTATACTCGGATTACGGCTGAATCCACGGGCATAAGGAATGGTGCAATATGTACAGAAATAGTTGCATCCGTCCTGCACTTTAAGGAAATATCGTGTGCGGTTTCCACGCGAACAGCTCGGGGCGAACGTCTTTATGTCTTTCGTTTTCTCTGTATGGTAACGATGAAGTGACGTCACTGAACGTCCACCTGACCACGCTTCAGAGAGAAACTGTATTAGGTCTGCCTTCTCGTTAGCTCCCAACACGAGGTCGACTCCGTCTATTCCGCTCACCGTCTCGGGCTTTAACTGGGCATAACACCCCGTCACCACGACGAAGGCTCCAGGATTCTCGCGCACCATGCGGTGTATAGCCTGACGGCATTTGTGGTCGGCTACCTCCGTAACCGAACAGGTATTTATAATACATATGTCGGCATCACGCTCAACGGTACGCACTCCCATCTCTTCAAGAATGCGTCCGAAAGTGGATGTCTCGGAGAAATTCAACTTACAGCCAAGAGTAAAATAAGCTGCGGTCTTACCCTGAAAGGCGGATGTATCTATCATATTTATCGTAATACTAACGGCCGAAACATTCATGACTTCAGGCCGTCAGGACTTGTTTACCTTATTATATAATATAAGAACGGTGAACTACGCCAAAACAGAAAAATATTTCCTGCATAACGAACCATTTTTATCAACGGCAAAGGTACTAAAAAAAGTCGATATAAGTGTCGTTCAACAACATTTCTTAAGGCTACGCAAAGATTTAACAGTCGTTAGCACTTTATATCTCCCTGATTATCAGTGACTTGCAAAAAAGTTACAAAATACCCCTAAAAAATTAACCTAAAAAGAGAACAACGTATTAAAAAAATACTTACCTTTGCAACGTTTTAATAAACAAATGATTGTTTTACAGATTTAAAAAGCAAAGAAAATGAAAAAGTTAGTTTTAATGTTCGTAGCTATCGCAGCTATTTCATTCGCATCTTGTGGTAACAAAACAGCTCAGGCTGACGCAGTAGATTCAACTGCTAACGACACTGCAGTTGTTGATACTCTGGCTGCTGACACAGTTGCTGCTGACACAGTTGCTGCTGATTCTGTTGCTGAATAATTAGCTACAACAGTAAAAGAGAAAAGGCCGTAGGACATTGTCCTACGGTTTTTTGTTTATATACGGCTGGACGGTTGGCCAAAGAGCAGTTGCGCATCATAGGTTAGCAATTGCCCGTAATAGGGTATGTCGAGAATAAGGAAAAAACAATACGCATAACCAGCCTAATACAATTAAATTACGAAAGGCCGTCGTTCACAATGTGAAAGACGGCCTTTCGGCTTGCAATACACGGCCTTTTACCTTAAAAAAAGCCGTATTGGATAGCATGCCACAAGCTATGCACAGGCAAAAACACGATTACCGGCCTACGCCTTAATTCTTCATGATACCCGTATCATTGCGTGTCTTTATTGCGTTTCTTCTTATTTCTTCACGCTTTCGCCCCTTAGACAACCGCCATGTAACACGGAAAGTCAGCATATTGCCCATCTCTCCGCTATACATACGCTGCATCTTGTGGACAAAGCGGTTAAGTTGTTCGGTATTGTACAGACGCACTTCGTCCTGGAAGCAATGTTGCCAGAACATCGAAAGCGTAAAGTTACCCATCTTGTACGACGCCGTAAGATAATAAACGAAGGGCGACTTTGATTTTGACTCGCCTTCAAGAAAGTTCCAACCGTTATCCACGTTAGCCGTGAGCGACAACTTTCCGAGGTACGCCTGGGCACCTGCCGACCAGTTGAACGCCGTGTAATGGTGTTTATAATCGTCACCGTAATTGAGGAAACGGTACACTCCGGCCTGCAAGTTAAACGACAACTTGCCCGGCAGAGCATCATAACTTGTATAGTTGCTGACAAAGAACATGTTGATTTTTCGTTGGTTTGCGCGTGACGATATGAACGTTACCGTACCGTCTGCATCGGCAACACGGTCAATACGGGCCATTGAACAATGTGGCATCATACGGTAATATACCATCATCTGGGTGTAGAACGACGGGTATTGCAGAGACATCGTAAGTTCGTTTTCAATTTCTTTGTTGATACGGAGCGACGGGTTTCCGACCGTAACTTCCATTTCGTTATTGCGCACTATTACGTCTCCAAGGTAAGCGAGACGAGGCGGATGTTGACCCATCGTAAAGTTATAGCTTATGCGGAAGGGCTGCCACGGAGAGTAAGCGAGCTGAACCTGGGGGCGGAAAAGCCAATATCCGTAGCGCTCCGAGGCCTGACGGTAATGGTAACGGCTTGCCCCAAGGCCGAGCATATACGAGAATTTACTTACCCGCCCGGCTATTTGGGCAAACCCATAGATATTGTCATTGCGGATTGAGTTGTCCGTTGCAACGTCGCCTCCGTACTCGGTCGAGCTATATTCGTTGAAATATTTAAGTCCCGCGGACAACGTAAACGGACTCAGGCGGTTTTCGTAAATCAGTTCACCTCCCAACAAATGGCTGTTCCCCGTCGAATTATACGAGTACGGTGAGGCGCCTCCGTAAGCGTAAGTGTAATCCGAATTGGCGTAATTACCTGTTAAGTTGGCGGTTATGCTCTGGCGTTTCGTCAGGCTATATTTGAAATAAACATCAAGAAACGCCGACGATGTATTGTCCGTTGACCCGATAGGAAAAGTCTCTGTTACGCCACCGCTCTGCTCCGTACGTATCCTCGAGTTTTCAGGTATGCGTGAAAGCGTACCTCCGAGAGTAGTTTGCAGGGTATAGCGGGCCGAGTCAACAAGGCTATATTGCAACTGGAGATCGTGCGAGATTGTGCTTTGGCGATAGCCGGTGTCGGTGCGGCGCACGGTAGTAACACTATTGTCAGGCATCAGGTAGTCGGCCGTTTCCTCGTAACGCAGGTCCTTCGTGCGGTTATATCCGAACGAATAATGTAGTCCAAGCTCGTGCCTGCCCTTATTGAACTTGGTAAACACATCCTCGTTATTGCGCATACTGGTGACGCTCTGCATGGCTTCCGCGCCGACGTAATAGCCGCTTTGCGTCCTTTCCACGACTATGTTGATAACGAAATCAACATCATCGCCATAACGCGCACCGGCATTCTGAATGTAGTCTACATACTTAACGTTGTCCATGTCAAGCGCAATAAGGTCGCTCGTCGTGGCGATGATGTCATTAATCCTTACCTGCAATTTACCCAAAGTAGCAGGTACGGATATGCTCCTCATCACTTCGTTGACCGAAACGTTAGGCAACGCAAGCCGCGCGAGCAGGCCATAGGCATTGGTAGAGTTGGCCTTTTGCTCTTTCGTAGGAAAAAGGCGGAGCGCATTGTCCTTGTTCTTAACGCGCGAAGTGCGCACCACAACCTCGTCAAGCGCCACAGAATCTTTCACATACTTGCCGTCATCGTCCTTTCCTTTTGTGTTCTGTGCAGATACGCCACACGGCATAATGACGGATAATAAGAATAAAAACAGAACTTTCATCTTTGCTTTTTTCGTGCAAAGATATAATCAACGGTTACATAATGCGCAATTATCAGGCTGACAAGTGTCTGACATTTACCTGACAAGAGCTTTTTTGCTAATTGAGAATGGAGTGTAAAGAATGGAGAATTACGATTTGCCCTGTTGGATACCAAGCAAAAAGAGTAACCATAAACCTCCATTCTTTACTATTGATTCTCAATCGGAATAGCCGCTCTTAATTATCAACCTGTAGGCACGTCCACGCTCACCCTCAATCTGCAAGTTGGTATTCTGTTCAACAACACGTTTCAAGCGGCGTATCAACGTGTAGAGAGTCTCGCTCGCATCGTCCTTGCCAGGCCATAAAATTTGGCATATTTCAGACTTGTCGAGCTTATGTCCTTCAGACTTGAAAAACATCTCCATAAGCTCAAGCTGCATCGGGGTAAACCTTACTTCTTCATTTTCCATGTTGTAAAAAGTCCTGCTGGCCACGTCAAAACGCAAGTTTCCAACGCAACAATGCCCCTGGTTCAAAACCTCTACGGCCCTACCCTTACGCTTATAACGCAATGTAAACATAGCCCAAAGCACGGCCATGAAGCACAAAGTGAAAGGCAGCTTTTGGTCGGAAAGGCTGAATACGGTGGCAAACGAACAATCGGCATTAGCACGGAAGGCAACGGCTACATTTACGTTGCGGGCTAAACCAGACTTCATCAATACCGTATCTCCACTCACTCCGGCCGCATCATGCCATACGTCTGTCGACTCCCTACCATCGTCAAGGACGGCAAACGAGATATAAGACTTATCGCGAAGCTCAGGTATAGACAGGCTTTCACTAAAATACTTGTCATGCAATAACATGGCAACAGGCGTTGCCGACGCGCTCTGAAGCTCTCGGCATACACGTATCGTGTCAGCCGTTACCCACTCGTTGCCCTTCTCGGCCAACGCACGTACGAGCGCCCGGTTAAGCTCTGACACGATCCTGCCACGCGCATCGATATAGTTACCCATACCGGATATCACCGACGAAGCGAGCAACACCACAAAAACAACTATTGAAAAATATGCCTTCATAATTTATCCCTGCTACTTTCGTGTAATGTTATATAAAACAAAAATCCCCACAAAGATAGGAATTTACGGACGAAAAAACAACACGACAAGGCTTTTTCACATAAAATAAGAATCCCCGAAAGCCTCTTGAGCCTTCGGGGATTCGTATAATAAACTTGCTTTACAGTGCGAAAATTACTCTTCTACAGGAGCTTCCTCTGCCTTGCTAGCCTCCTCTGCAGGAGCCTCTACGGGTGCTTCGGCCTCAGCCTTGGGCTCCTCAACGGCAGGAGCTGCGTTCTCTGCTACAACCTTTACGGGCAACTCGAAAAGAACTTCCTTGTGGAAATGGATGGTTGCAACATAGTCACCAACCTTCTTTGCATCGTGCATAGTGATGATCTTGCGGTCGATGTCAAAGCCCTTCTTCTGGAGTTCTGCCGCTACGGTATTGGCGGTAACGGCTCCGTAAGCGACACCGTTCGCGCTAACCTTAACAGCTATCTCGAGAGCAACGTCCTTCAAAGCCTCTGCCTTCTTCTCTGCCTCTGCCTTGATAGCGGCAAGCTTATGTGCCTGCTGCTTAAGGTTCTCGGCCAGAACTTTCTTTGCTGAAGCGGAAGCGATAACGCCCTTACCGGTAGGGATAAGGTAGTTACGGCCGTATCCAGACTTTACGTTAACTATATCGTTCTTGAATCCCAAGCCGATAATATCTTCTTTCAGTATTATTTCCATGTCGTATCTCCTCCTTAATTATTTCAACAAATCGGTTACATAAGGAAGCAACGCTATCTGGCGAGCGCGCTTAACGGCCTGAGCCACACGGCGCTGATACTTCAGGGATGTTCCGGTGATTCGGCGGGGCAATATCTTGCCCTGCTCGTTCAAGAACTTCTTGAGGAACTCTGGGTCCTTATAATCGATGTACTTGATACCGCTCTTCTTGAAACGGCAATACTTCTTCCTCTTCGTGTCTACCGAAGGAGGGGTCAAATATCTGATTTCTGATTCCTGTGCCATGATTAAGCCTCCTCTTTTTTAGCTAATTTGTTTCTTCTCTTCTCGGCATACTGTACGGCGTACTTGTCGAGCTTGACGGTCATGAAGCGGATTACCTTCTCGTCGCGGCGGTATCCGGTCTCGAGCGTCTTGATAACTTCGGGCTCTGCCTTGAACTCAATCAGGCAATAAAAACCTGTTGACTTCTTCTGAATAGCATAAGCCATCTTCTTCAATCCCCAGGTCTCCTCGTTCAGGATTTCCGCTCCTTTATCGGTAAGCAGGTTTCTGAACTTTGCGACCGTTTCCTTCATCTGTTCATCAGACAAAACGGGAGTTAAAATGAAAACGGTTTCGTATTGATTCATACTACTTAAAAAATGATTTGATTAATACTTTGCAAAAATGCGGTGCAAAGGTACACTTTTCGGTTCGAACTACCACTATATATTATGTGTAAGAATGTAACTTTTAACTTATTTTACATTTTTACGGCTCATATCTTTGTTTTTTTAAATGATCATCAGGTAGAATGAAGGGATTTTATCCGTACTTTTGCACACCGAACAATACGTCGCGTCATGAAGAAATATATAAACAAATCAGGGTTTGCCATGGTCTGCCTCGGGGCCCTGTCGCTTATTATAGGGTATCCGCTTGGCTGGACCGACCATAACGCCATGCTCTTATCGGCGGCAGGAATGATAATCGCAGGAGTCGTGGCACATGTATATTTCCTGAAGAAAGATAGCAAGTATTAACGTGAAAGACGGTCTTTCACGCTCCGATAAGCCGTCTTTCGCACGCTAAAAGGCCGCCTTTCGCATCGTAAAAGGCGGCCTTTCATAATGTATTGAATATCAAGACTTTCCGACAACGGAATTTATATGTGCAACTGGAGGTCTATTCCGGCCTGCACGGGGTTGCCCCTTTGGGCAAACCAAAGTTCGCGTCCCGACGCCGAACTGCTGAAGGCGAAAGTGGCGAAGCGCGTGTTGGTAACGTTACGGCACCATAGACGCACTACCGTATTGCCCCATTGCACTCCGGCGTGAAGCCCCAACAGGGCATAGAACGGCTGCTTTGTAGTGTTGGCCTCATCCCAATATATCGGCCCCTGGGCGGTAACGTCGGCTCCGACAATTATCGAGCGCGACGAACTACGAGCCAGCGGGAAACGCATATCGGCACGCGCGCTGATGGTATGCCCGGGCACAAACGGGATACGGTTGCCCTCATAGCTAACGGTATTGCCGTCGTCAGTTTCACTATACTCGGTAAACGTCGCACGTGTGTAGGCGTAAGTAGCTGCCCATGAAAGGCGGTTATCTATCGCGCTCCCACGCAACGCCGCCTCGAAACCAAGGCTACGGCTGCGCCCGGCATTGACCATCATACGGCCGAAGCCATAATCACCGGCCATCACGGACAATTGCTGGTTGCGTATCGTCATATAATATGCCGCAAGATCCGCCTGCATCATGCCCCCGAAGAGGTTAAGATGCGCTCCGACCTCATAATTCCAGCTCTCCTCGGGCTTGTAGGTTATGGTATTGTTCACGCGCGCGTAATCCTCGTCGGTATGCGTCACCTCGTAATCACCGGCCATTGCGTTCGACGAGTTGGCGGTAAGCTCGGACTGGAGAATGTCCGAAAACATCTGAATGTTATACCCTCCGGCACGGTATCCCTTGCTTACGGTAGCATAGATGTTACTTCCCGAGCGGTCTACCGTATAACTCAGCCCCACCTTGGGCAATAATTGTCCGTAGTCATCGTGTACTTCCCTCAACAGAGCCGATGTAAGGGTATTTGTGGCCGAAGCCCCCATGACGTTCGCCGTTACGGCCATCGAGGCGCTCGTATCGTATGACAGGTTCACACGATTGTAATCATACCTTAGGCCGAGGGTTAAGTTAAGGCGAGGTACAAGCCTTATGTTCGACTCATGGTAAATGCCGACATTGGCCTGCGGGGTATGGAACAATGCCGGTACCGACATGCTTACGTCCGCCGATACGCCTCCGGCCTGCTCGATGGCATTGGCCGCCATACCTTCAGCCACGCTCTGCGGCATGCCCGCCGACGTCATCCGGTCGACCATGGCCTGATAGATCGCCGCGTACATCGCCGAGCCGATACCCGTTGATATACGGCTGGTAAAATCATCGTCGAAATACACCGGAGCCGAAGTCCTAAGCCATTGGTAAGCGAAATACACACCTGAGGAATGCTGCCAGGCGGCGTCTCCTGAACTCTTTAACGTAAGTTCCTGCGTCAGGGCGTTCATCATCTGGCGCTGGCATAAGTGCATATAGTCTTGCGGAAGATAGTCCTGGTCCATGTCCATGCAATCTTTCAAGAACTGATAGCTGGTCTGCGACGTCAGCGTAAGCCCGTCCGCATTATATACGAGGCCAAGCCCTGCGTTGAACATATTGCGGCGATAGCCGTTTGGACGGTTGGTTGAGGGCGCGGAAATGTCACGCGTATCCGTATCGTACACTCCGTAAGGGAAAGCCTCTTGACGCGCATACTGGTAATCGGCAACGAGGTTTAGCGTGAAACGTGTAGTCGGTTGCCAGATGAAATTTGCCTTTCCGCCCGCCTCGTCAGAAGTATCGGCACGCCTCCCCGTGGTGGAATTACGGAAAAAACCGTTCTGCCCGGTATAGAATCCGGCCACGGAGAAACCAATATTGTCGGCCATGTCATGGTAATGGGCGAACTCTATGTTACGGTAGAAATGCGTCCCCACCCCTACCCTGATATCCGTACCACGGTACTTCATCGGATTTTTAGAATAGAGGCGTACCAGTCCGCCTTCCGTATTCATTCCGTAAAGCGTACCTTGCGGACCGCGCAACACATCTATACGGTCTATCTGGTAAGCATGAAAATTATACGAATTCTTGCTGACAAGAGGAATACCGTCAACATATATACCGACGGCAGGATTGTTTACGCGCGACCCGATACCCCGCACATACACCGACGACGTAAGGCGAGAGCCGTAAGACGGCATGACAAACGAGGGCACGTAAGCCGAGAGGTCGCCAAGATCACGCACGCCAAGGTTACCAAGGTCGCGCCCGGTGAATACCGACGAGCTCAACGGTTGTTGCCTAAGGCTCAACACTTCCTTTGGTTGCGAAACAACTACTACCTCGTCAAGGTCGACCACACGTGAAGTATCCACTATACCACCAACCCGTTCTGCCGTATTCACACCTGTCAGGCCTTCTAAGGAAAAGACCGGGCAAGAAGCCGGAGAACCGGCACGGGATTCTACATGTACGGCTGAAAAAAACAAGACCGAAACCAACAAGGAAGTTATTTTATAATTCTTCATTACCTTTTTACCTTTATTTTCCGCTTGCAAAGGTAACCATTCCAACAGAAACCGGCAATCCTCATTTATATGGATTTTTGGTCTGGAAGTTAGAGAAGTTATAGAGAGTTAGAGAAGTTAAAGCCATTACCCATCTTACTTGCGCATTAAAAGCTCATAGCACATTCAAACAACGCATTTGGCTATAACTTCTATAACTCCCTATAACTTCTATAACTTCTTAAATAAGATCAATAATTCTCCGCCCCGCATACAGGACACCGCCCCTTACTGCCCATACGGGCACCGCAACTACCACACACATAGGCACAACGGAAACGCGTAAAATACATGCGCAGGGCAAAATAAACATAAGCGGCATACATAACATAACCGACATAATACAGGGTGGCTATGCTGAACACAATATAATTTATGGCACACACACCGGCAAGACCACACAGATAAAGTAACGCATCGCTTGCCGGAAGCAGATTGCGGGCAACGTCAACTACGGCAAGGCCGACTATCAGCATGACCCATACCGATATAAGGAATATGCCAAGAATCGGTGAAACGATAAACGGATTGAGTGTGGGATGGAAATAGAAATGCTCCCACGTATCAGGCGCAAAAAGCTGTATACTGGCATATAGCGTAGCGCTCGACGCGACGATTAAGGCCAACAACGTAGGATAAAAAGAACCGATATCATTGAAATGCACTATTTTTGCGTTGCGCTGGAATATCGTACGCATAAGATATGCCACGGATATCACGCTTATGATGATAAGGAACACAACGAGATGCGTATCCGAAAAGGCCGAGATAAACTGTGATATAGGATCGCTCGGGACTACGGAAGCCAGCAACGCAGATTCATGCACCCAGCCGAACGTACTCTGGTCACGTGCGACCTGTATCCACACAGAGTCAACAAGGTCGGTAGGTATGATCCTTATTTCCGCCACGGCGATATGGTCATGCCTATAAACGGCAAGCGTGTCGGTGTGCATGTTATTAAGGACCTCTTCCGGCTGTTGCTTGACAAGCTGGACGGAATCAGCCTTGACCACGAAATTATAGTTCAATGAATAATAATGCGTAGCAACAAAATGTAGCGAGTCCTGCTGTTCCTGAGTAAGCGCAATCGTATCCTTTGGAGCGCTATCCTTGTCATTGCACCCGACAAAGGGCGCCAATACCGTAACCGTAATAAGCACGGCAAGCGTAGTACGCAATATTTTAATCGTCGGCATATACATTCATTTTACATTCCATACAATCAAACTCCAGCCTGAACCTTCTCCCGTCAGGCAACCTGAGAAATAAAGGAGCGCGCCATTCCGGTTTGCGCCCGCCATGCTTCACGCACCGCCCAAGCGAGAACCTTATGCAATGCCGGCATTGCATAAGCAACGCACCTTTAGGCATGCTTATCTCGTAAGCTTCAGGCAATCCGCCTTTTCCTTCACGGACATAAAAATTCCGGGCAAGACGATTGGAGATATTGTAATTGTAATACTTATCATTACACAAAAGACGAACGGAGCGTACATCTTCGCACGAACGTTCCGTTTCCTGACGCTTGCGGACAAGCGGCACATCATGCAACTTGTCAACCACCCTCCTTCGCATACCCGCAAGAACACTTGAAGGGATAAAATAATTGAAACCTACCGGCAACAACTTTACGTCACGACACTCATATGGAGTATTGCCGAGCTTCGTAAGTTGCCTTACAATGTTATCACGTTGCGGAGTCTTAGCCTCCTGCTTATCCAAGACAACATCATCATGCACCGTCATCACGCCTTCAACGCTTACCTCAAGGCGGAAACCGTCATCCGTAGCCTCCAGACACATCGCCAACGGTATCTTGCGCTCGGCACTCTTACGCGCAAGAAGTTTCTCAAAAGCATGGTCGTTATTTCGGTATATCTCCATGCCGCGGCACAAGCCTCTCGGCATTTTCAATGGATAAATCTTATTTCCGTCCGCCCGATTGACCCTGAAGCCTTCAAGTTCACGTTTACCATTGACAAAACATAGTCCGTCTCCATTGGCGAATGACGCGGTTCCCGCTATACTAAACGAATTATTGTGCACTTCCTTGACTTTGCCAACATACTCGCCAATAGACTTGGGCGTATCGAAGGATATAATGGAAGATTCACGTCCTTTCAGGAAATAATCGGTAAAACCACGATTAAAAGTCTTGTCAAGACTTGGAGTAAAAGTATAGCTACATTTACCGAACGAAGCCCTGCAATATTTATCGGGATGGCGTTTTACTATCCCGTCAAGCCTACGGCTATAAGCGGCCGTCACATTCTTGACATAAGTGATATCTTTCAAACGCCCCTCAATCTTAAACGACGTCACGCCTGCATCCGCCATCTGTTCAATGGAATCAATGCGGCACATATCCTTCAAGGACAGTAAATGCTTACCTGCTACAATCCTTTGTCCGGCTGAATCTTCCAGGTCAAACCTCAAGCGGCAGAACTGGGCGCACTCTCCGCGGTTGGCACTACGCCCAAAACAATATTGCGAGGCATAGCACTGTCCTGAATAACTTACACACAGGGCGCCATGGACGAATGCCTCTATCTCTACACCGGGCACATCACGGTGTATTCCGGCAATATCGGTAAGCGACAGCTCACGGGCAAGCACCACGCGCTTAAAGCCATGTGCCGCAAGCCAAGCCACTTTTTCTTTCGTACGGTTGTCGGTCTGGGTGCTCGCGTGAAGGTCTATTGGCGGCAGGTTCATCTCCAGAATGCCCATATCCTGAACAAGTATGGCGTCAACGCCCACATCATACAACCTCCATATCAACTCCTCGGTGCCTTTCAGCTCGTCATCGTAAATTATAGTGTTTACGGTCACGTACACCTTTGCCCCAAACGTATGCGCGTATTTACACAACTCGGCGATGTCGCCTACCGGATTGCCCGCCGCCTGGCGCGCCCCGAAACGCTCGGCACCGATATACACGGCGTCGGCTCCATGGTCGATAGCCGCCATGCCGCACTCAAGGTTCCTGGCAGGAGAGAGAAGCTCTAAATAATTCATAATTCACAATTCATAATTCATGATTCATGATTGGCGGGATGTATCTGTAATTGTAATTTGTAATTGGGCTATTAGCCTTATTCGGCTTATTTGGCTTATTAGCCCTATTTGGCTTATTAGCCTCATTGGCCCAATATCCATCATGCCTTTACTCAATCTTGTCGATGTCATACGGTGTTTCCTGGTAAACGTAGTAGTTTATCCAGTTATTGAAGAAGAGGTTGGCGTGCGCGCGCCATGTCACTACGGGCGGATTGTCGGGATTGTCGTCCTTGTAGTAGTTCACGGGCATGTCTACGTCATCGCGCTTGCCCATGTCGCGCTTGTATTCATTGCCGAGCGTGTCGGGCGCATACTCAAGATGGCCGGTGATGAAGAACTCGCGCCCGCCGCGCGCCATCACTATGCCCGCGCCGCTCTCGGGCGACTCAGCCACGAGCGTCAACGCCTTATTAGCCACAATGTCTGAACGCCTCACCTCGGTATGTCGGCTGTGGGGCATAAAGAAATAGTCGTCGAACCCGCGGAATATCGGCAACAAGGGGTCGGTAACGTATTGGCGGAACACGCCGAACATCTTTTTCGGCAACGTGTGTTTCTGTATTCCGTAATGATAGTACAGCCCGGCCTGCGCCGCCCAGCATATATACAACGTACTGGTGACGTGGCTCTTGGCCCAGTCGAAGATGGTGGCCATCTCGTCCCAGTAGTTAACTTCCTCAAAGGGCATTAGTTCCACGGGCGCCCCGGTTATTATCATGCCGTCGAACTTCCGCGTCTTCAATTCGTCGAAATCCTTGTAGAACATCATCATATGCTCTATCGGCGTGTTCTTCGGCGTATGGCTTTTCAGCTTCATGAAGGTTACGTCCATCTGTAGCGGCGTGTTCGAGAGCAGGCGTATCAGGTCTGTCTCGGTTGTTATCTTCAACGGCATGAGGTTAAGTATCACTATGCTAAGGGGACGGATGTCCTGAGAGTGCGCCCTCGAGGTATCCATCACAAAGATGTTCTCGCGCTTCAGGGCGTCAATGGCCGGCAACTTGTCAGGTATTCTTAACGGCATTATTTGTTCCTTTCTTTATTATCCTGGGCAAAAGTACAAATAAATTAAGAGTTAAGAGTTAAGAATTAAGAAAATTTGCCCTATTTGGCTTATTCGGCTCATCTGGCTTATTTGCCTTATCCGGCCTATTAGGCCCATTAGCCTTAAAAAGAGAGCGAGCAGGCAAGGCTTGTCTCCTTGTCTGCTCGTCATCCGTTTACTTGTATCTTAAAAAATACTTACCAGAGCTTCAGGCGTTCGTTCTCGGGCAAGTACATCTTGTCGCCTGACTTCACGTTGAATGCCTCATACCAAGCGTTGATGTGCGGCAGGGCACCGTTCACGCGCCATTCGCCAAGCGAGTGGGGATCCATCTTGGTGAGCTGGCGAATCTCCTCCTCGGTGATGTTGGCCGCCCATACGCCGGCGTACGCCAGGAAGAAGCGCTGGTCGGGCGTCAGTCCGTCGATGGTCTTCAGCGGAGCGTCCTTGGTGGCGTTCTTGTATGCGTTGAAGGCAACCTCGAGTCCTCCGTGGTCAGCCAGGTTCTCGCCAAGCGTCAGCTTGCCGTTGGCGTTGAGGTCGGGCAGCACCTTGATGGCAGAGAAGAAGTCGGCATACTTCTCGGCACGGGCGTTGAAGTTCTCGGCGTCAGAGGCCGTCCACCAGTCGGTCATGTTACCGTTTTTGTCATAATGGCGTCCCTGGTCGTCGAATCCGTGCGTCATCTCATGGCCTATCACCACGCCGATAGCACCGTAATTGAATGCGTCGTCGGCCGTAGGGTCGAAGAAAGGCACCTGCAGGATACCTGCCGGGAAGCAAATCTCGTTGGTCGTTGGGTTATAGTAGGCGTTGACGGTCTGGGGTGTCATGAACCACTCCTCCTTGTCAACCGGCTTACCGGCACGATAGTCGATGTCCCACTTGTTCCAGAACTCGCGGCACTTCTGTACGTTCTCGTAGTAAGAGAGTTTCGGGTCGATTACCAGTCCCGACATATCCTTCCACTGGTTGGGATATCCTATCTTTACATAGAACGCGTTGAGCTTGTCAAGCGCGGCCTGCTTGGTGGCGTCGCTCATCCAGTCTTGCGCCTTGATGCGCTCGGCGAGCGAAACCTGGAGATTCTTCACGAGCTTCTCCATACGCTCCTTTGACGAGGCTGGGAAATAACGCTCTACGTACATCTTGCCGAGAGCTTCGCCCATCTGGCCTTCCACCTGGCTCGTGGCGCGCTTCCAGCGCGGATGGTCCTCCTTGCGTCCCGACATGGTGCGACCGAAGAAGTCGAAGTTGGCAGCCTGCACGTCGTCGCTAAGATAGCTCGCGGCCGAGAGTATCACGTCCCACTCCATATAGGCGCGCAACTCGTCGGCGGTCATCTTAGCCAACACATCGTCGGCACCCTTTACGAAGCTGGGCTGGCCTACTACCATCTCCTTGAAATACTCGGTCTTCACACCCTCGGCGTTGAGCATTTTGGTAAGGTTGACATGAGGATACGATTTCTCGAACTCCTCGAGAGTCATCTTGTTATAATTGGCCTCAACGTCACGCAGCTCGGTTCTCGACTTGGATACCTTGGCAAGCGCCGTCTCTACCTTGAGGATGTTCTCCATCTTCTTCTGCGCGTCGGCCTCCGTGAAGCCGAAGAGCTGGAACATGCGCACAACGTGCTTCTTGTAGGCGTTGCGGATGGCGGTAGTAGCCGAGTCGGTATCAAGATAATACTCCTTCTGTCCGAGTACGAGTCCGCCCTGGTAGATGTTGAGGATGTTCATCTTGGCGTTCTTCTCGTCGGCACCGAAACCAATGCCCATGGGCACTCCGTAGCCGAATGCGGCGTACTTGAGCTGAAGCGCATGAAGGGCGTCTACGGTCTTGGCTCCTTCAAGTTCGTTGATAAGCGGCATTACCGGTTTCACGCCGTCCTGGTTGCGGCGCACCGAGTCCATCGCCAGCTTATAGAAGTCGCTCAGTTTCTGCTCGGTAGAGCCTTGCGGATAGGTGTTCTTCAGCAGGTCGGTAAGGATTGAGTTAATACGCTCGTTGTTGTCCTTGGCCAGCTTGTCAAAGCTACCGTAACGCGAATAAGCGGCGGGAAGCGGATTCTTCTTCATCCATCCTCCGCACGCGTACTGGAAGAAGTCGTCGGCCGGACGAACGCTATTGTCAAGGTTCGTCAGGTCTATGCCCGACTTCAGTTGTGCCTGGGCGCCGGCCACCATAGGTGCGGCGGCAAACAGCACAACGGGAATAATGTGTTTCATTTTCATAAGCGTTTTATTTTTAAGTAAAACATTTCTTTTTAGGAGTTAAGGAGTTAAGGAGTTAAGGAGTTAAGGAGTTAAGGAGTTAAGGAGTTATGGAGTTATGGAGTTAAGGAGTTAAGACAAATGCCTTGCCAACTGTAATTGTAATTTGTAATTGGCCAAATATGACGGATAGGCCAAATAAGGCAAATAGGCCGAATAAGCAATTGAACTCTTAATTCTTAATTCTTCATTCTTCATTCTTTCCTCCTCCCCTCGGGGAGGTTGGGTGGGGGCTGTCCTGTCCTATCCTATTCTTTCCTCCTCCTCTGCCAGTTGTTCCCATCGTTCCACCTCCTCGTCCAAGGCACGCTTGGTGTCGGTATATTCGGTGACGAGAGTCATGTCGCTTGCGTTCTCGGGTTGCGAGAGCAGGGCGTCGAGCTCCTTGAGGCGTCCCTCCATGCAGGCTATCCTGGCCTCGCTGTCCTCCACGGCCTTGCGCGCCTTGCGCAAGAGTTTCTGCTGCTCCTTACGCGCGGCGTAGTCTTCTTTAGTCGACGAGGGACGAGCAGACGAGTCGACAAGGAGATTTGACTTGTTGACTTGTTGACTAAGCATATCTCCTTGTCTGCTTGTCTGCTTGTTGACTTGTTGACTTACAAGCTTGTTTACTTGTTGACTTACAAACTTGTCCGCTTGTTGACTTAAAAAATCGTATATTCCCCCGATATGCTCCCTCACGCGGCCGCCGCCGAACTCGTAGACCTTGGTGACGAGGCCGTCGAGGAACTCGCGGTCGTGGCTCACGATGATGGCCGTGCCGTCAAAGGCGCGGATGGCCTCCTTGAGCACGTCCTTCGACGCCATGTCCAAGTGGTTGGTAGGCTCGTCGAGGATGAGCAGGTTGACAGGCTCGAGCAACAGGCGTATCATGGCAAGGCGGCTGCGCTCGCCGCCGCTGAGCACGCGGACGTACTTCTCCGAGGCCTCGCCGCCGAACATGAACGCGCCCAGTATGTCGTTAATCCTCAGGCGCACCTCGCCACGCGCCACGTCGTCTATCGTCCGGCGCACGGTGATGTTGCCGTCGAGCAGCTGAGCCTGGTTCTGGGCGAAGTAGCCTATCTCCACGTTGTGCCCTATCTTGAGCGTGCCCGTGAAGGGTATCTCGCCCATGATGCACTTTACCAGGGTAGACTTGCCCTCGCCGTTGCGGCCAACGAAGGCCACCTTCTCGCCGCGCTTTATCGAGAGGTTGACGCCCGAGAACACCACGTGGCCGCCATAGGCCTTGCCCACCCCGTCGCACACTACGGGCCAGTCGCCGCTACGCCGGCACGGCGGAAACTTCAGGCGCATGGCCGAGCGGTCCACCTCGTCTATCTCTATGGGCACGATCTTCTCCAGCTGCTTTATGCGGCTCTGCACCTGAACAGCCTTCGTCGGCTTGTAGCGGAAGCGCTCAATGAAGTCCTTTATGTCGGCAATCTCCTTCTGCTGGTTCTCGTAAGCCCTGAGCTGCTGCTCGCGGCGCTCGGCGCGCAGGCGCACGTACTCGTCGTACTTCACGCGGTAGTCCACCACGCGGCCGCAGCTTATCTCTATCGTACGGTTGGTCACGTTGTTGATGAACGCCCTGTCGTGGCTCACCAGCACCACCGCCTTGGCTCCCTGCGCCAGAAACTGCTCCAGCCAGCCTATGCTCTCAATGTCAAGATGGTTGGTAGGCTCGTCGAGCAGCAGCACGTCGGGGCGCTCGAGCAATATCTTGGCCAGCTCGATGCGCATGCGCCATCCGCCGCTGAACTCGCTCGTGGGTCTGTCCAGATCCTCGCGCCCGAAGCCCAGCCCCATCAGCGTGCGCTCTATGTCGGCCTCGTAGCCGTCGGCGCCCATCATCATGTAGCGGTCGTGCTCGCGGGTGAAGCGCTCCACCAGAGCCATGTACTCCGCCGACTCGTAGTCGGTTCTTTCCGCCAGCTCGGCCTCCATGCGGTCGAGGCGCTCCTTCAGGGCCGTGTTGCCGGCAAAGGCCTTGCGCGCCTCCTCGCGCACGGTGGTGTCGTCGGTGAGCACCATCACCTGCGGCAGGTAGCCTATCGTGGTGCCCTGCGCGGCGCTCACCGTGCCCTCCGTGGGCTGCTGCAGGCCGCAAAGTATCTTAAGCAGGGTAGACTTGCCCGCGCCGTTCTTGCCCACGAGAGCTATGCGGTCGCGGTCGCCGATGACGAACGTCGCGTCGCTGAACAGCGGCTTGGCGCCGAACTCTACCCGTAAATGTTCTACCGAAATCATATTTTCTCTTTTAGAGAGTTAAAGTCAAAATGCCCACCACGATAGTACGTTATCCCGAGCCAACCTCTACATTGCAATCAGGCATGATCCGAATTAGGCAAACAGGTCGAACCGGCCAAGACAAACAAGGCAAGCAAGTCAATCCTTCACTACCCCACTTTTCACTATTAACTTAAATCATCCTGCAAAGTTACACTTTTTCCAAATTCCATCAAAAATATTGTATAAAATAAATGACAATATGCCCATATAATGCTTTTAAAGCATTGACGATACTGCCTTTCTTTATAAAATGTGAACACGAAAAAGATGAACGGAATACAATATGGAATGAAACAAAAAGACAGCCTGTAGCTGGACTGTTTGTAAAAGACCGTCTTTCGCTGCTTAAAAGGTGGCTTTTTAGACGACAAAAGACGGCCTTTTACAACACGAAAGGCCGCCTTTTACAAACACGCCGACAATAAGCCGGACTACATTAGGCAAAATCCGCATTTATACTTGTTGCCGCATCCTGCGCATACACTCTACCAATCCGAGTTTATTAAAAATATAGAAGCGCTCGATTTGCTCAGGAGTGTCATTCTCCAGAAGTATCAACAACTCTTTTGCAAACTCAAGGTATCCCGTACCGTTGGCCGTTACGACGCACCCGTCTGAAACGGCTTGGGCGTCTACATAGCCCGCTTCGTTAGTATAACCAGCTCCGCCCCATGCACGCAACTGCTCCAATCCGTTGCCCGTATGCCTTATGCCGTTAAGGAAGCCGTGGCTTGCCATGAAGGCCGCGGCATTGCATATAGCGCCGACTATTATGCCCTTTGACATTGCACGGCGCACAATCGGCGCTACGCTATCGGACAGATTCCTGTCAAGCCAGCCGAAACCGCCTATCAACACCAATGCGGCATAATCATCAGGCATGGTGTCGAACGAGTAATCGGGCAATGTGCTGAAGCCGCTACAAGAGCGGACAGCGGCCAACGTAGGCGCCACCACCTTATTTATATATTTGGGATGTTCCTTCACGTTACGTTCATCACACGCAATGGCGGAAGCAAGGAACACCGCCTCATGGTCGGCATACCGGTCAAGCAATAAGTAAAGTACTTCGTTTTTCATCATTTATATTCTTTTTATGGTTTGACATTTACGTTTTGACATTTCTTCGGCAAAGGCCTGCCCACCATGTTCCTTGATATATCGAATACAAGCGGAACGGTCAGAGTTAAACAGAAACGCAAACACTTTACCTATCCAATTGGAATATACCTTGCATTCCTTTACGTCATACGGGCACTCCGCACAAGTGCCGAACTCGTTTTTACGGCAGCATGAACGGATTTTACACCACGTTGCTTTTTCGTTACGCCTGCAACCTGGACATTTCCCTGCAAGAAACTTACGGCAGGCTCCACAATAAAGGCCGCAAGCTGCAATGTTAGTTATATCAGGGATTATCGCTTTCATGGCAGTTGAATGTTTGAGCGTGAGAACTCTCCGTTAATCCAGAACGTGGCCTCCGTTCCAATAAAATGCAGAAGCACATAACCCGGGTCGGCAGGCCCGCTGGGGAAGTGATGTACAAACCAGTCTTGCCACATATCCTTGCGTACGGCATCGTCAGTGATAATCTCTACTCTACCGCGCAAGGCAACGCCGTCACCATAACGGTCATAGCATAGCCCCGCCTTGTTGTTAGCCTTAAAGTCATTCACTTTCACGGAATCCGCGCTTGTTGCCATCCATACGTCGTTATATGCTTCGGCATGTATTTTAGACATCTGCACAGGACGCGGATACCCGTCGGCATCTATCGACACAACGGTTACGTTTTCGCATTGGGCGAGCAGGTCAGCTGCTTTCTCTGTAATTGTCCTTGGGTCTTTTTCCTTCCATCGCTTCAAGGTAAGGAAATATCCAAGCATTTGTTCCTTTGCCTGCACAGCCGTAAGGTTTTGCCCGCTCTCGGCGTTAAGCTGGTCGATAAATTGCAGACAAAATTCAATCATCTGTGTCATGGTGAAGTTTTGCGTAAACCTGCCATCCTTATAGCAATACTTGCAATAATCCGGGCAAAGGCTTCCGTCTGCCTCTGTACCATGATTGGTACCGTTAAGCGGCATACCGCAACTTTGACAAAATTGTTGTTCCATAGCAAATTTGTTTATCGTGCCTGTAAGCTCCTACTACAGGCGGTTGTTAAATGCAGAAGCGTGGAACTGTATGCCACGTCCTTGTGTACAGGTGCTAGGAAAACCTTTATGAACAGATGTGGAAATAACAGCCCCACGCAGATGCGTGGAGACCATCATACCTTCTCCTGTTCAACGTGATTGAAGTTTCCTAGGCTTTGTACACGCAGGAAGAAGACATAACGCCTCTTATTATCAATATGTTTTAGAAAGAGTTGCCTCTAACCGATTACAAAAGTAAAGAATTTATGTGACATTATAATCATCTTTAAACGGTTTTCTTTATTTTTAAACAATTAATATTGTCCGTTCGACTATTTTGTTCATAATTAAACAAAATTTGGCGACAATGGCATTTCTCCTGGCGCTCCCATCATTCGTCCACCAAGACCAAGTCGGCCATAACCATATCGCTGACGTAAATGCCGCGGCGGGTAAGGTGAAGGCGGCCGTCGGTAACGGCAAGCAATCCGTCGGTAATGTAATGCGAGGCTCCGTTGAGCAGGGCGTCGAGGTATGCCGAGCCGAGGCGAAGGGCAAGGGCGTCGAGGCTGATACCCTCACGGGTGCGCAGGGCGGTGGTTATGATGTCGTTGAAGGTGGTTCGGGCGTCAAGCTCCTCCCGCTCCATGGGCACGCGGCCTTGGGATATACCGTCGACGTAGCGGGCGATGTCGGCAACGTTCCATTGGCGCGAACGCAGGTCGAACGAGTGGGCGGCAGCACCGAGGCCTATATACGGCTCTTGCCTCCAATAGCTCGAGTTATGGCGCGAGCGGAAGCCTGGACGGGCGAAGTTGCTTATCTCGTAATGCTCGTAGCCCGAGGCGGTAAGGCGGTCAACGAGTTCGTCGTACATGGCGAGGCTAAGCTCGTCGTCAATCTCGCTTACACTACCTTTCTCGAGCATGGCGTAAAGGGGCGTACCCTCCTCGTACATAAGGCTGTATGCCGAGATATGCTCCACGCCGAGGCCGACGGCACGGGCGATGTCGTCGCGCCATTCGGCGATTGTTTCGCCTGGGAAGCCGAACATCAGATCAATGCTTATGTTGGATATGCCCGCCCTGCGGAGGTTGTCCACCGCCATGGGTATGTCTGCCGAGCCGTGCCTGCGGCGCAAGAAGCGCAGACGGGCGTCGGAGAAGGTCTGCACACCCATGCTGACACGGTTGACGGGAGTGCGGGCGATGGCATGGGCGAAGTCTGGCGTAACGTCGTCGGGATTGCACTCGACGGTAACCTCTGCCTGCCTGTCGATGTCAAACACCTTATATATATATGACAAAAGACCAGCAAGCACATCAGCGCCAAGCACGGACGGCGTGCCTCCGCCAACATATACGGACGTGAACGGACCGCTGATGTATCCGCGCCTCAACTCGGCCTCACGGCATACCGCCTTGACATACTCACGCCGCATGGCAAGGAGCGTGGTGGAGTAAAAGCCGCAATATACGCAACGGCTCTTGCAAAACGGGATATGGATATAGATTCCGGACACGGTTTTTAAATTAAAAAATGAACAATTAAAAATGAATAACTACCAACAAGGCTTTCAGATTTTTCATTCTACACTTTTCATTTTCTATTGAATTTGCGTACAAAATTACTAATATGTTTTAATTTTTATATGCTTTCCGTCATTTTATTTTGCCAGTTTAGGTAAAAATGTGTAACTTAGAGGCCAATATTTTGTAACAAACTTAAATCTATATTTTTATGAGAGTTTATCAGACTAACGAGATTAAAAACATCGCATTGCTTGGCAGTGCGGGCTCGGGCAAGACTACTCTTGCCGAAGCCATGTTGTATGAGAGCGGCGTGATAAAGCGCCGCGGTAGTGTAGAAGCCAAGAACACGGTAAGTGACTATTTCCCGGTTGAGCAGGAATACGGCTACTCGGTATTCTCAACCGTTTTTAACGTAGAGTGGAACAATAAGAAGCTTAATATCATTGATTGCCCGGGCGCCGACGACTTCGTAGGCCAGGCCATCACCGCCATGAACGTTACCGACCAGGCGCTAATCCTTATCAACGGCCAGTACGGACCTGAGGTCGGCACGCAAAACAACTTCCGTTACACGGAGAAATTGAAGAAGCCGGTGATATTCCTCGTCAACCAGCTTGATAGCGACAAATGCGACTTTGACACGATAATATCCAGCATGAAGGACATATACGGTCCGAAGTGCGTCCAGATACAATACCCGATAGAGACAGGACCGGGCTTCAACGCCCTCATCGACGTGCTCCTGATGAAGAAATATTCATGGAAGCCCGAAGGCGGAGCGCCCATCATCGAGGACATCCCCGCAGAGGAGATGGACAAGGCAATGGAACTTCACAAGGCTCTCGTGGAAGCTGCCGCCGAGAATGACGAAACCCTGATGGAGAAATTCTTTGAGGAGGAAACTCTCACCGAGGACGAGATGCGTGAAGGAATACGCAAGGGACTCGTTACAAGGTCTATCTTCCCTGTATTCTGCGTTTGCGCAGGCAGGAGCATGGGCGTAAGACGATTGATGGAGTTCCTCGGCAACGTGGTACCTTTCGTAAGCGAAATGCCTAAAGTACACAACACTCGCGGCGAGGAAGTTCCGGCCGAGACAAGCGGTCCCGAGTCGCTTTACTTCTTCAAGACCGGCGTAGAGCCGCACATCGGCGAAGTGTCATACTTCAAGGTGATGAGCGGAAGCGTGAAGCCGGGCGACGACCTGAGCAATGCCGACCGCGGCTCGAAAGAGCGTATCGCCAACATATACGTGTGCGCGGGAGCTAACCGCCAGCCAGTGGATTGCCTCAACGCGGGCGACATAGGATGTACCGTAAAATTGAAAGACGTAAAGACGGGCAACACCCTGAACGGAAAGGATTGCGACAACAGGTTCGACTTCATCAAGTATCCTAACTCGAAATACTCGCGCGCAATCAAGGCCGTAAACGAGGCCGACACAGAGAAGCTTATGGCCGCTCTCACCAAGATGCGCCAGGAAGACCCGACATGGGTGGTTGAACAAAGCAAGGAGTTAAGGCAGACAATTATACACGGACAGGGTGAGTTCCACCTGCGCACGTTGAAATGGCGCCTCGAGAACAACGAGAAACTGCCCGTAAAGTTCATCGACGCCAAGATTCCGTACCGCGAGACTATCACCAAGGCAGCGCGCGCCGACTACCGCCACAAGAAGCAATCGGGAGGTGCCGGCCAGTTCGGCGAGGTTCATCTCATCGTAGAGCCGTATGCCGATGGTATGCCCGACCCCGTTTCGTATAAGTTCAACGGCCAGGAGTTCAAGATGAACATCAAGAGCAAGGAAGTAATCGACCTCGAATGGGGAGGCAAACTCGTGTTCATCAACTCAGTAGTAGGCGGTGCCATTGACACACGCTTCATGCCCGCCATCCTGAAAGGTATTATGGAGCGCATGGAGCAAGGCCCGTTGACGGGTAGCTACGCCAGGGACGTGCGCGTAGTGGTGTACGACGGAAAGATGCACCCCGTAGACAGTAACGAGCTCTCGTTCATGCTCGCGGCACGCCACGCCTTCGCCGACGCCTTCAGGAACGCTGGACCGAAGATCCTCGAGCCGATATACGACCTCGAGGTGTATGTCCCGGCCGACTTCATGGGCGACGTAATGAGCGACCTGCAGGGACGCCGCGCCCTGATAATGGGTATGGATAGTGAGGCCGGCTACCAGAAGCTACAGGCCAAGATACCACAAAAGGAACTTGCAAGCTACTCTATCTCGCTAAGTTCACTCACAGGTGGCCGCGCATCATTCACCACCAAGTTCGCAAGTTATGAGCTTGTGCCGAATGAGATACAACAAGAGCTCATAAAAGCACACGAAGCTGAAATGAGCGACAAGGACGAGTAAAACCATCCATAACATATTATGACGGGCAGGCAACGGCTCACTACCGATTGCCTGCCCGCTTATTGCGCAAGTACACGTACAATATCTTGAAACCATAAATGAGAAAAATCATACTTGTCACCGGAGGACAACGGTCTGGCAAAAGCGTATATGCCGAGAAGCTTGCGCTAAGCCTCTCGCCCACCCCCGTATATCTTGCCACGGCCCATGTCTGGGACGACGAATTCGCCCTGCGCGTAAGACGCCACAAGGAAAGGCGCGGCCCGCAATGGGAGAACATAGAGGAAGAGAAACACTTAAGCCGTCACGACATAACCGGCAAAGTGGCCGTGATAGATTGCATCACGTTATGGTGTACCAACTTCTTCTTCAACCGTGACGAATACGGACGGCAACCATCTGTTGAAGAAGCGCTTGCCGAAATAGAACGTGAGTTTGACCGCTTTACCGACCAAGACGCCACATTCATCTTCGTAACCAACGAAATAGGGAGCGGAGAGGTAAGCAACAACGCCGTACAACGCCGCTTCACCGACATGCAGGGATGGATGAACCAATACGTAGCCGCCCGTGCCGACGAAGTAGTACTCATGGTCAGCGGCATTCCGGTGAAAATAAAAGTATAGGAATATAAAGGTAAAAGAGTAAAAAGGTAAAAGAGTAAAAAGGGGCTTGGAAGGCGAGAATGCATATTTTCTTAATTCTTAACTCTTAATTTCCAAGGCATTTGGCTTTAACTCCTAACGAGCGTAGCGAGTGATAACTCCTTTAACGTCTTTAACTACTATACTTTAACTTCTTTACTCCTGAAATGACAACAAATGAGAACATACAATATCCATAAGCCTGACGCGGCATTGCTTGACGCCATCAGACACAAGATAGACAATCTCAACAAGCCTAAAGGCTCATTGGGAAGGCTCGAGGATTTGGCTGCGCAGATATGCCTTATCCAGCAAACCCTTACTCCGAAGCTCAATAATCCCTGCCACCTGTTGTTCGGCGGCGACCACGGAATTGAGCGCGAGAACGTAAGCATATCGCCACGTGAAATAACGTGGCAACAAATGCTCAACTTCGCAAAAGGCGGCGGAGGGGTGAACATGTTTTGCCGGCAACATGGATTCAAGCTATATCTTGTCGACGTAGGGGTTGACTATGACCTAAGCAATTGCCATGAAATATATAACCGGAAGATTGCCCCGGGAACGGCCAACTTCATCGACGGCCCGGCCATGAGCGAGGAACAATACCGGCAGGCGCTTGACGTAGGAGCCGAATTCGTGGACAAATGCCATGCCGACGGATGCAACATTGTATGCGTAGGCGAGATGGGTATTGCCAACACGTCACCTTCGAGCGTATGGATGAGCCTGTTCGGAGACATCCTCCTTGATGAATGTATCGGCGCGGGTGCCGGACTTGACAATGCCGGCATAAAGCATAAATCCGACGTATTGAACCGCGCGGTAGACCGTTTCATATACACTACTGGCGGAAAGGCCGACACCGACACCTTGATACGCTACTTCGGAGGTTTCGAAATGGTAAGCGCCGTAGGCGCAATGTTGCGTGCCGCCGAACTCGGACTTATCGTATTGGTTGACGGATTCATCATGACGGCATGCGCCCTGGCGGCCGTAAGGCTATATCCGGAAGCCAAAGAATACATGATATTCGGACACGTAGGCGACGAGAACGGCCACCGCCGCCTGCTCGACTTGCTCGGTGCCCAGCCCTTGTTAAATCTCGGACTCAGGCTCGGAGAAGGCACCGGAGCTCTTTGCGCCTACCCTATTGTTGAAAGTGCCGTAAGAATGATTAACGAAATGAATAACTTTGACAATGCGCATATCACTAAATACTTTTAAATGGTATGACCCCGCCTGGGCGGCTTTCATATTCTTCACACGCCTTCCATTATGGCGAATACACGAACCGCCGCGCGAATGTTATCGCTCGGTAGTTGAGTTCTGGCCGCTCGTAGGCTGGCTTACCGGGGGCATAATGGCCGCCGTGATTTACTTCGGAAGCTTTATCATGCCACATGCCATCACCGTACTTCTTGCCATCGCGGCAAGGATACTTGTGACCGGCGCGTTGCACGAGGACGGCCTGGCCGACTTCTTCGACGGCTTCGGAGGAGGCGGCAACAACCGCCAACGCATACTTGACATCATGAAAGACTCGCGCATAGGCACTTACGGCGTTATCGGACTGGGGTTGTACATGCTCATCCTGTTTTTCTCATTATCGTCAATGCCGGCCAAATTGGCGGCTCTTACGATATTGGCGGCCGACCCGTTTTGCAAGATGGTATCGGCGCAGATAATCTCCATGATGCCTTACGCACGGACGGAAGACGAAGCCAAGGCGCGCGTGGTGTACCGCAAGATAAACCTGAAGGCGGGTATAGGCCTGTTCATACAGGGTATATTGCCGCTCGTATTTCTAATCTTTGCCGTCGACGGGAGGATACGTTGGGATTTGCTCATCTTCGCCCCATGCCTTGTTATGTACTTTCTGTATCTCATGATATGGCATAAGATTAAGGGATACACGGGCGATTGTTGCGGCGCGATATTCCTTCTCACCGAACTTTCATTCTACCTCTGCGCAACATATCAGTTTTTTAACAACAACGCATTATGGACATTGTTTTAGTAAGACATACCAGCGTGGGTGTACCCAAGGGCACATGCTACGGTTGGAGTGACGTGCCGGTGGCCGAAACATTCGAGAGTGAAGCCGCCATGACAAAGATAAACCTCGGCGATGAGCCGTTCGACGCCGTGTACTCGTCACCCCTGACAAGGGCAAGAAAGCTGGCCGAGTATTGCGGCTGGCCGAAGCCTATCGTTGACGACAGGCTCAAGGAGATGAACATGGGCGACTGGGAGATGAAGCTGTTTGACGAGATAGAGGACGAGAACCTGCAACGCTGGTACGACGACTACATGCACCTGGCGGCAACCAACGGCGAGAGCTTTCCCGTATTGTACGCCCGCGTGGCCTCGTTCCTTGACGAACTGAAGACCAAGCCCTACCGGCGCGTGGCCATATTCGCCCATGGCGGCGTGCTCATCTGCGCCGGAATATACGGAGGGTTATTTCCCGAGAAGGATTGCTTTAGCCACCTTGTACCATTCGGAGGAATGGAAACGATAAATATTTAATTAAGAGTTAAGAAAATCTGCCTCAACAAAAGAACATTCTCCACTTACAATTACGGAATTACAGATAATGCTTCTCCTTAATTAACCCTCAACCAATGAACGCCTTAATAAAAGCCTCAGAGAATGTCCAACACCGTGCATGGAATATCATACGCCAAACCAAAGTAATGGATATATGGACTGCCCACGGCGCCGAGGTCAACGTAGTAGGCTCGCTTGCCATGGGGCTTATGATGAAACACCTTGACATCGACCTGCACGTATATTCATCACCGTTGACGATAAAGGCAAGTTTCAACGCAATGTCGCAAATCGCCGAATGCCCCGGAATAACCAGAATAGAGTGCCGCAACCTGCTCGACACCGAGGAGGAGTGTGTAGAATGGCATGCCTGGTACGTAGACGGGCAGGGCGACACATGGCAAATCGACATTATACACATAGTGAAGGGGTCGAAGTACGACGGCTATTTCGAACGCATGGCACGCCAAGTGAAACAAGCGTTGACCGACGATACGCGCCTCGCCATACTACGCCTCAAGAACGAAACTCCTGACAACGAGCACATAATGGGCGTAGAATATTACCAAGCCGTGCTGAAATACGGCGTCAGGACAATGCCCGAATTCATCGAATGGCGCAAGTCACACCCTACGGACGGCATTTTAGAATGGACACCGTAACACTTCACGCACCATTAACAAAGCAAACATAAATCGTAAACAACATAAAAATTGACCATCTCGCAATGTACGTGAAAGACCTCGAAACGGCAAAAGAGTTTTTCATAAAGTATTTCGGAGCGACTCCGAACGACATGTACCACAACCCAAGAACAGGACTAAAGACGTACTTCCTGTCGTTTTCGTGTGGTTCTCGCCTCGAGATAATGTCACGCCCCGGCACGGTGGACCATCCCAAAAGCCGCCTTGACAACGGCTACATACACATGTCGTTCAGCGTGGGCGGCAGGCATAAGGTGGACGAACTTACCCTTACATTAAGACAAGACGGGTATAAGGTAACCGACGGGCCGCGGGTTACCGGCGACGGGTATTACGAAAGTTGCGTGGAAGGGCCGGAAGGCAATCTGATAGAAATAACCGAATGACACACAAAAGATGGCCTCCAAGCTATCCAAAGACCATCTTTGGCAAGCCTGAAGGCCATCTTTTGTTTTCCGATTAACCACCTTATACCGCAATTGCGGCATAAGGGCATTAACCCACTACTTCTTCTCTATAATGTCTCCGCCAGCCTTGATGGCCTCCATATTAAGCGGAATAAGGCCATGATGGCGCTCAGGCAGAGTCTTGTAAAGAGCTTTCTCAACACCGTTATCACTCACTACCGGACATACCTTGAGCAATCCGCCGAGCACAATCATGTTGAACACCTTTGAGTTCTTCATCTCGGCCGCCTTGTCCATGGCGTCTATACGATAAACGGTAATGTCGTCACGCGTCGGGGGATTTATCACTCCGTATCCGTCATAGATAAGGATACCGCCCTTCTTAACCTTTGGCTCAAACTTGTCAAGCGACGGCTGGTTAAGCACGATGGCAATATCATACTTGCTAAGGATGGGCGACGATATGCGCTCGTCGCTCACGATTACCGTCACGTTGGCCGTTCCGCCACGCTGCTCGGGGCCATAAGCCGGCATCCACGTAACCTCCTTGCCTTCCATCAATCCCGAGTATGCCAGGATTTTACCCATTGAGAGCACGCCCTGGCCGCCGAAACCTGCTATTATTATCTCTGTCTTCATGATAGTTTCATTTCCAATTCTTCACTCTTAACTCTTCACTTTTCACTCCCCGTGGTGTCCTTCAAGTCGCCTTTAGGATAGAACTTGAACATGTTTTCCTGCATCCACTTGTTAGCCTTGACAGGCGAAAGTTTCCATCCGCTATTACACGTGCTCACCACCTCGACCAGGCTTGAGCCCTTGCCTGCCATTGAAGCCTCGAAGGCCTTGCGTAAAGCCTTCTTTGCCGAACGTATTGCGGCCACGGTCTCAACGCTCTGGCGCGTAACATAACATGTTCCTTCAAGCGTAGCGGCAATCTCGGTCATCTTCAACGGATAACCATGAAGACTCGCCTCGCGGCCGTAAGGACACGTAGACGTCTTCTGCCCCATTAGCGTAGTGGGCGCCATCTGTCCTCCGGTCATACCATAAATAGCGTTGTTGATGAATATGACCACTATGTTTTCCCCACGGTTGAGCGCATGTATAGTCTCGCATGTACCGATACAAGCCAAGTCGCCGTCACCCTGGTAGGTAAACACCAGGCGGTCAGGCCAGCAACGCTTGATAGCCGTAGCCACTGCGGGAGCACGCCCGTGGGCAGCCTCCTGCCAGTCGATGTCGAGATAACGGTAGGCAAATACGGCACATCCGACCGGCGACACGCCAACGGCCTTGTCCTCCATGCCCATTTCCTCAATGACTTCAGCCACCAGCTTATGGACAACTCCATGCGAACATCCCGGACAATAGTGCATCGGGACATCGTTCATCAATTCCGGTTTCTTGTAGACCAAGTTCTCCGGAGATATTATTTCTTCGTTCATTTTATCGACTTTTTAAATTATTCCGTTAACTGGCGGAATATCCTTCAGCCTTTTCCATCTGCCAAAAGCTCCACCTCAAAGAAAACGATTAAAATTTCTCCTTCAGGGCCTTTACTATTTCGTCCGGCTCAGGAACTATTCCGCCCAAACGGCCGAAATGCTCTACAGGAACACGGCCATTGACGGCAAGACGAATATCCTCAACCATCTGGCCGGCGTTAATCTCCACGGAGAGCACGCCCTTCTTGCCTTCGGCAAGCTCCGCCACCTCGTTAGTCGGGAACGGCCACAATGTGATAGGACGCAACAGACCGACCTTCAGCCCTTCTTTGCGTGCCATCTCTATGGCTTTCTCGGATATGCGCGCGGCACTTCCAAACGCTACTATCAGATACTCAGCGTCCTCGCAATGCTTTGTCTCGTACCTTACCTCGTTCTCGCGTATCGTCTGGTACTTAGCCTGGAGGTGCAAGTTACGCTTCTCCATCTGCTCAGGTTGAAGCTCAAGTGATGTCAATATATTTGGCTGGCGGTCTTTAGAACGGCCAAACGTTGCCCAAGGACACTCTTTCTTGATTTGCTCCTCGGTACGGCGGGGTTTGTACGGCGGAAGAACAACACGCTCCATCATCTGCCCAATTACACCGTCACTCAGAAGCATAGCCGGAATACGGTATTTAAATGCGAGTTCGAAAGCCAAATCCATGAAGTCAGCCATTTCCTGGACTGACGCAGGAGCCAGTACGATTACATAATAATCGCCGTTACCTCCACCACGTGTCGCCTGGAAATAGTCGCTCTGTGACGGCTGGATTGTACCCAGACCGGGACCGCCACGCTGTACGTTGACGATGACTCCGGGAATCTCTGCGCCAGCCATGTAGGCTATGCCTTCCTGCATAAGAGCCACGCCTGGGCTCGATGATGACGTGAACACACGCTTACCGGCACCCGCTCCACCATACACCATGTTGATAGAGGCAACCTCACTCTCTGCCTGAAGTACTACCATACCAGTGGTTTCCCAAGGCTTTAGCAACGATAGTGTTTCGATAATCTCACTCTGAGGGGTGATGGGATAACCGAAAAAGGCGTCGGCACCACAACGAATGGCGGCATGAGCTATCGCCTCGTTACCCTTCAATAAAGTTACTTCTTGTTCTGCCATAACTTTTAATCCTCCATACGTTTTTTATAAACAGTGATACATCCGTCGGGACATACGATGGCGCACGAGGCACAACCGATGCAATCGTCAGGACTTACGGCCTCCACATAGGGGTAGCCGTGAACGTTAACTTTCTTCGCCAAAGCGATAACCGTTTTCGGACAAGCCTCCACGCAGAGTGAACAGCCCTTACAACGGTCGGTGTTGACCACAATGGCTCCTCTCATTTTACCCATATCTTTATGTTTTTGTATTAACGAGACAGACGTACGGCAAACACCGAAGTCTGTCTCTTGAATGTTTTTCTTAGGGGTTATACATGTCTTTACAATAGTAATTTAAGATGTCGTCAAGCATCTTCTTCGCCTCAACCGCAGGGCTTTCAGGGTCAAGTTCGATAGCAGCGATATAATTATTGAGCGCTTCCTGCCAGTTGCCCTCCTTGCGGTAGCGGTTGCCAAGGCGGTAATACTCCTCGGCCGTCATTACTTGTAGTATTCTTTCTTGCCTGCGGCAAGCGTGTTTTTCATTAATGAACAAATGGTCATGGGGCCTACTCCACCCGGAACCGGAGTTATGAACGAGCACTTAGGCGCTACCTCGTCAAACTTGACATCTCCGTTAAGGCGGAACCCGCTCTTCTTCGTTGCGTCGGGAACACGTGTCGTGCCAACGTCGATAACCACCGCACCGTCTTTAACCATGTCGGCGGTGACGAAGTTTGGCTGGCCTATGGCGGCTATGATAATGTCAGCCTCACGGCATTCCTGCTTAAGGGTTGCAGAATGGCTATGGCATACCGTCACCGTAGAGTCGCCGTATTGTTTTTGCATCATAAGCTGGGCCATCGGTTTGCCTACGATGTTGCTTCGCCCGAGTATCACGCACTTTTTGCCCGAAGTCTCTATTCCGTAACGGCGCAACAGAGTCAATATGCCGAGCGGCGTAGCCGAGATAAAGCACGGCAGGCCTATAGCCATACGACCAACGTTGATTGGATGGAAACCGTCTACGTCCTTGCGGTAGTCGATAGCCATTATTATCTTCTGCTCGTCGATATGTTTTGGCAACGGCAGTTGCACTATGTAACCGTCAATATCGTCATCTTCGTTAAGTTCCTTGACTTTCGCGAGCAGCTGCTCTTCCGTAACGTCATCCTCAAAACGGATAAGTGTACTTGTAAAGCCGCATGCCTCACATGCTATTACCTTGTTCTTGACGTAAGTCTCGCTACCGCCGTCATGTCCTACGAGCACGGCCGCAAGATGCGGACGCTTACCGCCATTAGCGACGATTTGCTTAACTTCCTCGGCTATTTCTTCCTTTATCTTGGCCGCCGTGGCCTTGCCGTCTATCAATTCATAATTCATAATACACAATTCATAATTGGGGATAGGCCAGATAAGACTGATAAGCCTGATTTTCCCAATCCTTTATCGGGATTGGTCAGATAAGCCTAATAAGCCGTATAGACCATTGAATTATTCACTCTTAACTCTTAATTCTTAACTCTTCACTATTCCCTTATTTCGGCATGTTGCGCAATCCCTTCATGGCTCCCATCATCTGGCTCATCCTTGAGCCGGTCACCATTTTCATCATCTTGCGCGTCTGGTCAAACTGTTTTATCAGGCGGTTTACATCCTGCACCGTAGTGCCTGATCCTTTCGCAATGCGTTGCCGCCTACTCGTATTGAGTATTTCGGGATTGGTGCGCTCCTTCGGCGTCATGCTCAGGATTATCGCCTCAATGCCCTTGAAGGCGTTATCGTCAATGTCGACGTCCTTTATTGCCTTGCCCACTCCCGGTATCATCGAAGCCAGGTCCTTGATATTACCCATCTTCTTGATTTGTTGTATCTGGCCGAGGAAGTCGTTGAAGTCAAACTTGTTCTTTTGTATTTTCTTCTGAAGACGCTTCGCCTCCTCTTCGTCAAACTGTTCCTGCGCACGCTCCACAAGGCTGACAATATCGCCCATGCCGAGTATTCGGTCGGCCATTCGTGAAGGATGGAATACGTCTATGGCCTCCATCTTCTCGCCGGTACCGACAAATTTTATAGGCTTTGTCACTACGGTACGTATGCTTATGGCAGCACCGCCACGGGTATCGCCGTCAAGCTTTGTCAATACCACGCCGTCAAAATCGAGACGGTCATTGAATTCCTTGGCTGTATTTACGGCGTCCTGGCCTGTCATCGAATCTACAACGAACAGTGTCTCGTCGGGATTTACGGCGTTCTTCAGCGCCTCAATCTCGTTCATCATCTCCTCGTCTACTGCAAGGCGTCCCGCGGTATCTATTATTACCACGTCGTTACCCTTGGCCTTAGCCTCCTTTATGGCGTTCTGCGCTATTCCGATTACGTTTTTGCTTTCAGGTTCAGAGTAGACTGGTATCTCTATTTGGCCGCCCACAACCTTCAACTGCTCGATAGCGGCAGGACGGTAAACGTCACACGCAACAAGCAACGGGTTCTTATGCTGTTTCTTCTTTAACATGTTGGCCAGCTTTCCGCTGAACGTAGTCTTACCCGAACCCTGAAGTCCTGACATCAATATGATGGCCGGGCGACCCTCAAGCTTCAGCCCTACGCTCTCGCCTCCCATCAGCTCGGCAAGTTCGTCGTGCACCAGCTTAACCATCATCTGCCCTGGCTTCACGGCCGTGAGCACATTCATTCCCAGCGCTTTTTGCTTCACCTTGTCGGTAAACGTCTTGGCAACCTTATAGTTCACGTCTGCGTCAAGCAACGCGCGCCTTACGTCCTTCAGCGTTTCAGCAACGTTGATCTCGGTAATTTTTCCTTCACCTTTAAGTATCTTAAAAGAGCGTTCAAGCCTTTCGCTTAGATTTTCAAACATATTTATATATTAGTATAATGAACAAAATGTAAGCAGGAAGGCCGAAAATCGACTAATAACGGCCTCTCGCCCGCCTGATTATCTTTGCAAATATAGTCATTAAATAATAAAAAAGCCAATATTGCCGCAGGTATTTAAAGTATTTTAAAACTGTTTTCCGCAAAAATGCGCACACTATATTCAAGTGTGCAGAATTTCAAATTATCAGTCATTTTACCCGTATATGCAAACGCTTTTACCTACCGTTATAAAGAATGTCATTATTTTGGATTATATTTGCATGTCCTTACGATTATACCTACGGTATCGTTACGCCACGTAACGGCATATACATTACTAAAACAAACTTTGTAAACATATAATATGAAAGAATTATCAAGCATGGCAGGATTTCACGAAAAAACGAGCGCTAAGAGAAAAACAATAATGTCACGTGAGTTTCGACAAGCCGTCAAAGCTCGACAAGACGGAAATCAAGGCTTGCATAAACCACTTACAGAAAGTCGCCGACAGCCATGCCACCCGTGCCCTGTCGTTTCCCGGATGGTGGTATTCCACGATCAGGAAACATCTTAACCGACCGATAGATTTACTTACCTGGAAACACCGAACCACCCAATTCGAGCTTTTTCTCACCCCGTCCGGACAGCGGATGGTAAACGACCCTCAGCTAAAAGTCATACTGATTAAGGACAAGGGAAAGTTCCACAGATAGCCTTCTACCGCCTAACGCCAACATGCCTGAAACCGCCCGTTTTGCGAAAGGCGGCCTTTTAGCCTGCGAAAGGGCGCCTTTTACAACGTAAAACGCGGCCTTTTGCAAGACAAGACACGGCCTTTTGCAAAAGCGTAGACCATGTCTGTATCATACGCCAGTAAAACATCTTGACGTAACCTGGCGGCATTTTCCATTCCGCCCACAATAAATTCAACAGCAAATGTTAATTAACCTGAATTAGAAGAACATCCTTGTCCACCACGGATAAAAGCTGTATCTTTGTAATTTGATGGAAGGTACGACGCTATATATCAAGAACATGGTGTGCGACCGGTGCAAGGCAGCCGTAACGCAGGTGCTCCGCAACTCAGGGCTCACGCCTCTTTCAGTTGAGCTCGGCACAGCCTCAGTTGAGGAAAATCCCGACGTGGCGAAGCTCGACGAAGTTCGCATTGCACTCGAAGAACAAGGCTTCGAACTGCTTGAAGACCGCCGCAAGCAGACCGTCGACCGCATAAAGAGCGCCATAATCGAACTTGTACACTATCGCGACAACCGCCAACAAGTCAACCTCTCGGCATTCCTCTCCAATGAACTCGGCATGGAATACAGCTCGCTGAGCAAACTCTTTTCAGAAAACACGGGGCTAACCATAGAGCGTTACTTCATCCTGCAAAGGGTTGAACGCATAAAAGAACTTATCTTCTACGGCGAAATGTCGCTCAGCGAGATAGCCCGCAAGATGAACTATTCAAGCGTTGCGTATCTCAGCACACAGTTCAAGAGCGTCACGGGCATGACGCCCTCGCAATTCAAGTCGGCCCACGACAAGCAGCTCAGGCAGCTCGACAAGATATAGCTTGGGGTTATACGGTTGTGAGGAAATGGGGTTTTAAGGGCAAATATCAATATATGGGTTGACATAAAACAACAATACAAACGTAAAAATGTATGCGTAATAAAGAATATATATATAAGTTATCAAAACATTTGTTCTGGGATATTGACGTCAACAACGCCGATATGGACGAATATCCGGCATATTTCATCCAGCGTGTGCTTGAATACGGCAACATGGACGACTGGCGTTTTATACGCGATTATTACGGGCTTGACAAAATTGTCGACGTATGTAAAAAACTAAGAACGCTTGACCCCGTTTGCCTTTCATATATCTGCGCAATATCACATACCAATAAAGAAGATTACAGATGTTATCATTTCAAACAATCGAACCCGACACTTTGGAACTCCTGAAAGCGTTGATGGCAGAACCGTCATTCAATGGAATGAGGCTTGTAGGCGGAACGTCATTGGCACTACAGTACGGACACAGGCAATCTGTAGACATTGACATGTTCGGAATATTTAGCCCTGATGCAAGCGCAATGTCAGAACGTTTGAAAAAACTTGGGCAAACCTTCGTTGTCAAAGAATCTGAACGGATTAAGATTTATACGATTAACGGTATTAAAGTTGACTTTGTTGATTACGGAAATTACCCTTGGATTGACGATGTTATTATAGAAAATGGACTGAGATTGGCTTCACCTAAAGACATCGCCGCAATGAAAATCAACGCTATTGAAGGTCGAGGAACTAAGAAAGACTTTATTGATGTGTATTTTCTTTTACAACATTATTCCTTGAATCAACTACTTGACTTTTACGCGAAGAAATATCCCGAACATAGTATTTTCCGTGCCTTGATGAGCCTGACATACTATGAAGACGCCAATATGCAGCCTATGCCGAAAATGTTTTCAGATATTACCTGGAACAAAATTAAAGAAAAGATAACGTCGGAAGTAAAAAATTTTAAATAGGAATATCATCTATAACCACACCAAATCTTATAAATCTTTTCCATAATTCCATAACACTTTATATATAAAAACGGAGTAACTTTGCCGTCGGAACAAACTATAAGGAAATGGAAAAGAAGACTATCGCCGTAACAGGCATGGCGTGCGCCGGGTGCGCCGCCAACGTTGAGAGGCGCCTTAACCAGCTCGACGGCATTGAGTCGGCCGCCGTCAACTTCGCCGCCCGCACCGCCTTGGTGGAATACGACCCGCAGGTCATCACGCCAAAGACGATGAAAGAGGAGATTGAAAAAGTTGGTTATGGCCTCATTATAGACGAAGACGAGTCGGTAACGGCCATCGAACAAACGGAATACCGCCGTCTCTTGAAGAGGCTTATAACATCGTGGATACTGGCATTGCTCACCATGTGCATTTCGATGGGCTGGCTCAACATCGGCTCAAAGGACGTTGCCAACCAGACAATGCTCATCATCGCCCTCGTAAACCTTGTTTATTGCGGCCGCCAGTTTTATGTAAACACATGGCACCAACTGCGCCACGGAATGGCCAACATGGACACTCTGGTGGCCATGAGTACGTTTATCTCGTTCGTGTTCAGCGTGTTCAACACCTTCTGGGGCGACAGTTTCTGGGGTTCAAGAGGTATCGTTAACCACACATATTACGACGCTTCGGTCATGATTATCACGTTCGTGCTTACAGGACGTGCACTCGAGGAGAGGGCAAAGAAGAGCACTGCGTCGGCCATCCGAGCGCTAATGGGACTTGCGCCAAAGACAGCCCATCTTGTAAACGGTGACCAGACAGTCGACGTGCCGATAGCAACGCTCGAACGGGGCGACATCATCGAGATACGCCCGGGCGAGAAAATGCCGGTAGACGGAACGGTAACTACCGGCGAGGCGTATATCGACGAAAGCATGATAACGGGCGAGCCGACTCCAGCGCTGAGGCAAAACGGCGACAAGGTGTTCGCCGGAACCATCGTGAAACAAGGCTCGCTGCGCTTCCGCGCGATGGCCGTCGGAGCAGACACAATGCTCTCGCAGATAATAAAGATGGTGCAGGAGGCGCAAGGAAGCAAGGCTCCCGTGCAACGTGTGGTCGACAAAATAGCCCTCGTTTTCGTGCCCGTGGTGCTCGGTCTGTCCGTTCTTACCTTTATATTATGGTACGCCATAGGGGGCAGCGGCCAGCTTCCACACGCCATATTGTCGGCCGTGTCGGTGCTTGTAATAGCCTGTCCGTGCGCCCTTGGCCTGGCTACGCCCACCGCCTTGATGGTAGGCATAGGCAAAGCGGCACAGAAGAACATCCTCATCAAGGACGCAACGGCGCTCGAGAACATACGGAAGATAGACGCGTTAGTCATCGACAAGACGGGGACGCTGACTATTCCCAACAAGGACGTTGACTTTACAAAGGCAGATTCGTTGTCGCTCGACGAGCGCGAAACGCTCAAACCTTACGCCTGCGAGGCCATGGAGGCGCTCCAGGAGGAGGGAATAGAGGTGTACATGATGAGCGGCGACAAGGACGAAGCCGCCAAATACTGGGCCGACAAGGCGGGAATAAAGCACTACCGCAGCAAGGTTATGCCGCAGGACAAGGAGGACATGGTAAGGCAACTACAAGCCGAGGGCAAGCACGTAGCCATGGTTGGTGACGGTATTAACGACACCCAGGCGCTGGCCGCGGCCGACGTGAGCATCGCGATGGGCAAAGGCACCGACATAGCGATGGACGTGGCTCAGGTAACTCTTATGGGAACAGACCTCCGACGCATACCTGACGCCATCAGGTTGTCACGTGCCACGGTGGGTATGATAAAGCAAAACCTCTTCTGGGCGTTCATCTATAACGTCATCTGCATACCTCTCGCCGCCGGCCTGCCTTACGTTTTCGGCGCCGAATGGCAGATAACGCCAATGTGGGCAAGCGCTCTCATGGCCTTTTCGAGCATTAGCGTAGTACTGAATAGCCTAAGGCTATACTTTAAATAATTAAGAATTAAGAGTGAAGAATTAAGAAAATATGCCTTGAACGCTTGTCAACAAAGGTATTTTTCTTAATTCTTCACTCTTAATTCTTAATTCCCTTATCACCTTCTTTCCGCCGAAACGGTTACCTGGATACTGAATTTCGGGTTAAAGTTATACTTCACCGCCGCGCCAATACGGTCGCCGGCGTTGCTCATGTCGTAAAGAGGCATGGGGATAAACTTGTTTGTCAGCGACTTCTGTCCGAACAGATAGCCCTCCCAATGCTCGTTGAACTTATATCCGAGCACGGCGTTAAGGCCTGCGTCGTGGTAGGCGTCGTGCGCCCAATACAGGTTGTTCAGGTAGCCGCCGACGGCAAGCGAGAGCTTGTTTGTCAACGGAACGGCGTACATTGCGGATATGCTGTTGGTAAAGCCGGTGCCGCTCCACGGGCCGTCGTCAAACGAGGCGAACACCGAAGCGCCAAGACTTACGTTTAGTCCCTTGTGCAATTGCCAGTCATACCACCCCATCCAACTGTACGGATACATGTTGATGTAAGTCTGGCCATAACGGTTCAGCACGGGCAGGTGCAGCGAGTCAGCCTCAGCAAGCGGCTCTCCCCGATAACAGTCGTACACATATATGTCGGCTGGAGCGTCCGTCCCGCCGATAATCCTTTGGTCTACGGGCATGCCAACAACGGCTGACGTGTCCTTCAACTCCACCCTATCGTCCACCTCCTGCGCACCTACGGCAACGCAAAAGGCGCAAAATAACACTATGGAAAACAATCGTTTCATCAATCGCAAAGTTACTTCCATCCCGTGAAAAAACAAAACCGACAAACCGTTTTTTTGTTTTAATTATCCTTTCCAACCCCTGATTTTTGATTAATTCACAACCTCCTGACAATCAACGCATTACCTCCTACCCTGCAAAACACGGCCTTTTAGGCGATAAAAGGCCGTCAATCGCACGCCAAAAGACCGTCTCTTGCAACACGAAAGACGGCCTTTTGCAAAACCATAAAATATGACCTGATTTACATTGATTGCCAAACGGCAAAGTAAGTACGTCCAAACGATTACGCACACAGTAATGACATGATATTTAATTCACCATAACGCATCACGATAATCACCGAAAAATAAAATCACGGCAACGCTTGGATGTTTGGAGGAAAACGCCTAACTTTGCAACAAGCACATATAAATTTGGGTTACGATACAGAAATGGATAAAGACCAACAAAACCGAATTACATATACGGTGTATTGCATCAACGCCTTTGCCGAACGCTATAGGCTCACGGCAAAGCAGGCTTTCGCTTACCTGGACAGGTTCGGCGGCATGGCTTTTCTCGAAGATTGCTACGAAGCCGAACACCAACTCTCCATAATTGACGCGGTAAACGACCTTACGCAAGTGTGCAGAAACCAAGGAGGGAAACTGTAATGATAAAATTATATCATGGATCTAACGTCAAGATTACGACTATAGACCTAAGCCTTTGTAATCCAAACAAAGACTTCGGACAAGGATTTTACCTCACCGACATACGGGAACAAGCCGAACAAATGGCAATACGAAGAACGAGAATAACAGGTGAAGGTACGCCAACAATATCGACGTTTGAATTTGACGAAACACTGCTTGGAAGCAAGGAACTTAATGTCAAGATGTTTGATAAGCCAAACAAGGAATGGGCATTATTCATATTAGCCAACCGCAACAACAAAAAGCAAAAGGTTAAAAACGATTACGACATCGTGGTAGGTCCTATAGCTGACGATGGCGTTGCGTTCCAACTTGAGCGTTACGTCAAGCACATGATTTCACTTAACGCCTTGGTTAAAGAACTCACTTATAGGCATTTGAACCGCCAATACTTCTTTGGCACGGAATCATCAATATCTAAACTGAAAGCAATAAATGACTGACCGGCAACAATTTCTTATAGATACGATAATTGAGGGGATGGCTTCATACCTCATGGAGGACAGGGGCGTATCGCTGACTGACGCCTTGAAAACAATATACAACTCAACTTTGTACGAAAAAATAACCGATACCGAAACCGGACTTTACTATCAAAGTCCAAGATATAACTATAACATACTGATAAAAGAACTGGATTTTGGCAAACCATAATCAAACATTTCAAACTAAAACCTACGACAAATGAATTTCTTTAAGGCACTATTCGGCGGCAAGGAAGAGAAGCCGGAGGACAGGAAACGGGCGGAAGAGGAGCGAGACTTCGACGTACTTAAATACGACGGCGTGCGCGCCTTGCGCTCCGGTCAGCATGACTACGCCATACAATGCTTCACCCATGCCCTCGGGATGAAGGAGGATTTGGAGATACGCGACTATATGTCGCAGGCGCTGATACGGGCAGACCGCCTGCCGGAGGCTTACGAACAGCTGATGAAAATTGCCGAGGCGCAACCCGACAACCTGCAGGTGCTGATACGCATGGCCAACGTTGCGTACATGATGGAGGACTACACGGCCGTGGCCGACGCCTCGGAGAAAGCCCTGATGATAGACGACAAATGCGTGGAGGCGCTGTTCTTCTACGCCAAAGCGTGCATTGGACACGGCGACACGACAAATGCAGTGGCCATGCTGACCAAGGCAATCTGCCTGAAACCCGACTATACGGAGGCCTACCTGCTGCGCGGGGAAACGCTGCTAAGCGCCGGCGAAACGGCTGAAGCCGACGAGGACGCATGCCGACTGATGAAAGAACATCCCGAGAATGAGGACATACTTATACTGAAAGCCCGTATCGAAAGGGCTAAAGGTAATCCGTCGGAAGCAATATCGTATTACGGCAAGGCCATAGACACCAACCCCTTCAACGCCAACGCATACCGTGAGCGCGGCAAACTGAGAATCGACAACGGCGACGAAAGCGGCGGACAGGCTGACTACAGGCAAGCCAAAGAGCTGGAGGAACAGCAGAACGCGGGTAATGAGAAACAGGACATCGAGAACGAAATAAAAGATAAGTACAAATCAATAGACCCGTACGGCGTGTTCTCTTGACGATATAACATTATTATAATATGAGGAACGAAAATATGAAAGGACAAGTCAAACTTTTCATATAAAATGTTTGTTTGTTTCAATTAAAAGTTATATTTTTGCAACGAAATAACAAAAATAACGACAATGTACAACAATAACGCATCTTTCTTTTACTTTTATTTTTACTTTGCAGGGCACTGTGAAGCGGGAAGTTGCGTGTAAATTTCAACTTAAGACAAGGTAATCTTTTAGAAAGATACGATAAAGTCCCGCTTCACAATGTTGAGGCGGGACTTTTAGTTTTAACATAACAGAGAAAGAAAGGTATATGAAGAGAATAGCGATACAGGGTGCCGTCGGTTCGTTTCACGACATAGCGGCCCACCAGTATTTCAATAACGAACAGATACAGCTGATATGCTGCTCAACGTTCGAGCAGGTGTTCGAGAACATCAAGCGCGACCCTACGGTCATCGGAATGCTCGCCATAGAGAACACCATTGCCGGTTCGCTGCTGCATAACTACGAACTGCTGCGCGACTCGGGCACAACCATCGTCGGGGAGCACAAGTTGCACATAGAGCATAGTATCTGTTGCCTGCCCGAAGACTCGTGGGACACGGTGCGTGAGGTACACTCCCACCCCGTAGCACTGATGCAATGCCGCGGCTTCCTGGCCAACCATCCGGCACTGAAAGCCGTCGAGGCCGAGGATACCGCAGGCGCGGCAGAGCTTATCGCCAGGCAACAGTGCCGCGGATGGGCTGCCATCTGCAACGCTGCGGCCGCCAAACTGTACGGCATGAAGATACTCCAGGAGTCGATAGAGGACAACAAGCACAACTTCACGAGGTTCCTCGTGGTGAGCAATCCCAACAAGGCCGACTTCTTAAGGCCGCTGGAGACAGTCAATAAGGCCAGCCTCGTGTTCTCGCTTCCGCACGAGGAGGGCAGCCTCTCGCAAGTGCTGAGCATATTATACTTCTATAAAATAAACCTCACTAAAATCCAGTCGCTGCCCATTATCGGGCACGAATGGGAGTATATGTTCTACGTTGACGTAACATTCAACAACCTTACTCGCTACCGGCAGAGCATAGACGCGATAATGCCGCTGACAAAAGAACTTAAAGTTTTAGGAGAATACAAAGATGACGGAAAGCAAACAGACATCCAATATCAAGCCTGCTGACAGACTGTCGGCGGTGAGCGAATACTACTTCAGCCGCAAACTGAAGGAAGTGGCACGGCTGAACGCCGAGGGAAAAGACATCATCAGCCTTGCGATAGGCAGCCCAGACATGCCTCCATCGAAAGCAACCATCGACAAGTTGTGCGAAGTGGCACGCCAGGACGACGCCCACGGTTATCAGCCTACAATGGGAACGCCCGAGCTAAGGCATGCAATGGCCGACTTCTATAAACGTTGGTACGGCGTGGAACTTGACCCGCTGACCGAAATTCAGCCGCTAATCGGCTCAAAGGAAGGCATACTCCACGTAACGCTTGCATTCGTAAACCCAGGCGAAAAGGTGCTCGTGCCCAACCCTGGATACCCCACATACACGTCGCTAAGCAAGATTTTGGGTGCCGAAGTGGTAAACTATAACCTGCGTGAGGACGACGGTTGGCAGCCCGACTTTGACGAACTGGAGTGTATGGACTTATCAAACGTGCGCCTGATGTGGACTAACTATCCCAACATGCCTACCGGAGCGCCGGCACGTATGGCTACATACGAACGGCTGGTAGACTTCGCCCGACGCCACTCTATCGTCATTGTGAACGATAATCCGTATTCGTTCATCCTCAACGAGAAGCCCATATCACTGCTGCAAGTGCCCGGAGCGAAGGACTGTTGCATTGAGTTTAACTCGATGAGCAAGAGCCATAACATGCCGGGATGGCGCGTGGGAATGTGCGCGTCGAACCAAACGTTCATCAGTTGGATACTCAAAATAAAGAGCAACATCGACTCGGGAACGTTCCGAGGCATACAACTCGCCGCCGCAGAGGCATACAACAACAGCGCCGAATGGCACAGACAAGCTAACATCACGACGTATCGCAACCGCCGAGACACCGCCGAACGGATAATGGACGTACTCGGATGCACGTACGACAAGAGCCAAGTGGGCATGTTCCTTTGGGGCAAAATACCCGACAAATACGCCTACGCAGAGGAACTTACGGAACGTGTGCTGCACGAAGCGAGGGTGTTCATTACGCCGGGATTCATCTTCGGGAGCAACGGCGAGCGATATATCCGCATCTCGTTATGCGCCAAAGACGAAAAGATAAAGGAAGCATTAAAACGCATCAGTAATATAATGAAACAATAACAATCAAAATATAACATCATGGAACTTGAACTGCAACCGCTCAACTTGCCGAGCGACAACGAACGCCTGACGGTAATAGCCGGCCCATGTTCGGCCGAATCGGAGGAACAGGTGATGTCTACCGCAATGCAACTTGCCTCGAAAGGCTGTCACATATTCCGCGCCGGAGTGTGGAAACCACGCACGAAGCCGGGAGGATTCGAGGGACACGGAGAGAAAGCCCTGCCTTGGTTGAAACAAGTAAAGGAAACAACGGGCATGCTCGTAGGTACCGAGGTGGCCACTCCCGAGCATGTAGAACTGGCCCTGAAATACGGAATTGACGTGCTTTGGATAGGCGCACGCACATCGGCTAACCCCTTTGCGGTGCAAGCTTTGGCTGATAGCCTGAAGGGGGTGGACATTCCCGTGCTTGTAAAAAATCCCGTAAACCCCGACCTCGAGCTGTGGATAGGCGCAATGGAGCGTATCAACCAGGCAGGCGTAAAACGTCTCGCGGCCATCCACCGAGGCTTTTCGAGCTACGATAAGAAGATATACCGCAACTTGCCTATGTGGCAAATACCCATCGAACTACGCCGACGCATACCGTCACTTCCCATCTTCTGCGACCCGAGCCACATCGGGGGGCGCCGCGAACTGATAGCTCCGCTATGCCAACAGGCGATGGACTTAGGCTTCGACGGCCTCATCATAGAAAGCCATTGCGACCCCGACAAGGCATGGAGCGACGCAAAGCAGCAGGTTACTCCCGACGTATTGGACTATATCCTCAGCCTGCTCGTCATCCGTGACCAGACAATGAGCACCGAAGGAATAGCCACCCTGCGCAAGCAAATCGACGAGATAGACAACCAGTTGATGGAGATAATGGCCAAGCGAATGCGTATCTGCCGCGAAATAGGCCAGTACAAGAAGGAACATAACATGACCGTGCTACAGACATCACGCTACAACGAGATACTCGACAAGCGCGGGGCGCAAGGCTCTTTGCTCGGTATGGACCCGACATTCATCAAGACCGTGTTCGAGGCTGTTCACGAAGAGTCGGTAAGACAGCAGATTGAGATTGTAAATAAATAGCTTCGTGGAAGTTAAAGAAGTTATAGAAGTTAGAAGAAGTTATAGCCGTTACCTTTTCAAGGTTAAGCAATACGGCATTCGGCTTTAACTTCTATAACTTCTTTAAATTCTATAAATTCATAAAAATATCATGCGAATTTTAGTTTTAGGAGCAGGCAAGATGGGCAGCTTTTTCCTCGACCTGCTCAGCTTCGAGCACGAGACGGCTGTGTACGAGAAGAATCCCGAGAGGTTGAGGTTTACTTTCAACACCCTGCGTTTCACGTCGTTAGAAGAGATTGAGGACTTCAAACCCGAGCTGGTTATCAACGCCGTAACCGTAAAATACACGATACCGGCGTTCAGGGAGGTAATGCCCCACCTGCCCGAAGACTGCATTATAAGCGACATTGCGTCGGTAAAGACCGGTCTGAAGGAGTTTTACGCCGAGTGCGGACACCGCTACGTGTCCACTCACCCGATGTTCGGCCCCACCTTTGCGAACCTCAACCAGCTGAGCCAGGAAAACGCCATCGTGATAAGCGAGGGCGACTACATGGGCAGAATCTTCTTCAAGGACCTTTACCAAAGACTCGGACTGAGCATATACGAGTACACTTTCGAGGAGCACGACAAGACGGTAGCCTACTCGTTGAGCATTCCTTTCGTCAGCACTTTCGTCTTCGCGGCAGTCATGAAACACCAGGACGCACCTGGAACTACGTTCAAACGCCACATGAACATTGCCCGCGGAGTGCTCAGCGAGGATGATTACCTGTTGCAGGAGGTTCTCTTCAACCCCCACACTTCGGAACAAGTGGAGCACATCAGAACAGAGCTTAAAGACCTGCTCGGTATAATCGAGCGCAAGGACGAGGACGGAATGAAGGCCTATCTTGAAAAAATCAGGGCGAACGTGAAGGCAAATTCATAATTAATAATGAATGTTCGCAAAGCTCACATTCATCAGTAGTTAAAGGAGTTAAAGTAGTTATCGCTCCCTGCGGTCGCTAAGGAGTTAAAGACATTTGCCTTGTCAATTAATGCGTATCTGACGACTGTAAGACAATAACGGGCATTCATTTAATTAATACACCACAAGTCAAAATCATCCGCAAACCAATTTTTCATTTTTAATTATTCATTTTTCATTTAACAAATGTTCTTTTCGCTTCTCCTTACCTCGCTCCTCACGCTCGTGGAGCTGAACTGCGAGAACCTGTTTGACTACCGACACGACAGTCTGAAGCAGGACTTCGAGTTCACGCCCGACGGCGACCGCCGCTGGACACGCACTAAATATTGGACAAAACTGAACAATACGGCGAAGAGCATCATATCGTGCGGCGACGCCGACGGCGACTGGCAGGTGCCTGACTTGGTGGCACTGTGCGAGGTGGAGAACGACTCTGTAATGCACGACCTTACGAAACGGTCGTTGCTGAGGAACGCCAACTACGAATACATCATGACCGACTCGCCCGACGAGCGCGGCATAGACGTAGCCCTACTCTACCATCCCGGCTCGTTCGCCCCGGTAAACCATCATGCGCTACGCATAAAACCGGCCGACGGAATGCGCCCGACGCGCGACATCCTGTATGTCTCGGGGCGCATAATCACTGGCGATACACTCCACATATTCGTGATACATGCCCCAAGCCGTTACGGCGGAGAGCGGCACACAAGACCACACCGCAAGCTCGTGGCCGACCGCCTTTGCTCGGCCATCGACTCCTTGCGTTCAGTTTGCCAAGAGCCGAAAATAATCATTGCGGGCGACTTCAACGACTACGCTGACAGTCCGGCAATCATGCAAATATGCTCGAAAGGCATGACCAACATATCCGCCAAAGCTACAGGCGGCAACGGAGCCGAGGGCACTTATAAATATAAAGGTCGTTGGGAAAGCCTCGACCAGATAATGATAAGCGCCGCAATGGTGGATAAACTGGAGTCGTGCAGGGTTAACGACGCCCCGTTCATGCTCGAAAATGACGACAAGTACGGCGGCATGCAGCCCTTGCGCACCTACCGTGCGTGGCGATACCGCAAGGGGTACAGCGACCATCTGCCCCTTGTGGCAAGGTTCAGGCTGCGGTGATATACGTGTTTCGTCTATGTGAAAAATGGCGAAAAACATGTTACATCTTACCGTCTTTTACTTAAAAGACGTATCTTTGCATAAATAAATTCAGGCAAGACACAAACATTTATGCAAATTATGAATAAGCTTATACTATCCGCCATAACACTGTTCGGCTGTTGCCTATGCAGCTGCGGACAACAAGATTTCAAGACAGTTGACGCCGACGAGTTCGAGAAAGCCGTCTCGACGGACACCGTTCAGCTGGTGGACGTGCGCACGGCGGAGGAGTTCAATGAGGGTCATATCGCCTCTACGAACATCAAGAACATTGACGTAAAGCAGGCGGACTTCATCCAGCGTGCCGACAGTGAACTTGACAAAGGCAAGACAGTTGCCGTATATTGCCGTAGCGGGAAGCGCAGCGCTGACGCCGCAGGACAACTGACTGATATAGGTTTTAAGGTAATCAACCTTGACGGAGGCATTCTCGAATGGCAAAAACGGGGCAAAGCCACTGCCCGATAAGCCATCAGTCAAAAGGCACTTTGAGACATACTGACGGACAGGATACGATATACCGTTTTCCAATATGCCGTCTTTCGCATTCCAAAAAGCCATCTTTTACCACCACAAAGGCCGTCTTTTACAAGCCCAAACACGGTCTTTTATAAAGCAATGAATATCAATATGTTACACTAACGAATAAAAACGACTATGGAAAGAAACTTACACAAAAGAATAATTGCGCTCAACACGCTGGTTATCTTGGCGTTACAGATGTTTGCGCAAGGCCCGAACAACAGCGGAACTTATTACCAAGCTGCCGACGGAAAGAAAGGAGCTGAGTTGAAAACGGCAATGGGGGAAGTAATAAAAGATCATAAGGTTTTATCATACGACAATGACCTATGGGAAGCATTCAAGACAACCGACAAACGCCCTGATGGTTATGTATGGGATATGTATTCAAGCATAACAAGCTATGTATTTGTAAGTAAAGGTACAAATTATAAAGACGAAGGCGATTGTTACAATCGTGAACATTCGTTTCCAAAAGATTGGTTTGACGAGGCCCGGCCAATGTACAGCGACTTAATGCACATCGTTCCAACTGATGGATACGTGAACGGACGACGCAGCAATTACCCTTTCGGTGAGACAAATGGCGAACGATATGAATCTGAAGGAGGGTTCAGTAAACTTGGAGCTTCAACCATCAGCGGCTACACAGGTACCGTGTTCGAGCCAAACGACGAGTACAAGGGTGACTTCGCACGCATTTACTTCTACATGGTAACATGCTATGAAGACAAGGTTTCCACTTGGAAGAGTGACATGTTGGCAAATAATGCATATCCGGCATTCACTGAATGGGCACAAGACATGCTACTACGTTGGGCAAATGAAGACCCTGTAAGCCAAAAAGAGATTGACAGAAACGAAGCTGTCTATGATTTGCAAGGCAACCGGAACCCGTATGTCGATTATCCGGGATTGGAACAATACGTATGGGGAGACAAAAAGGACGTTATCTTCAACTATGACAACTATACAACAGGAATAACCGTCGTTGTACCGACTAAAAAAATCTCAGACGTTGACGTGTACACAATAACCGGAATAAAAGTACGCTCGGGCGTCAGCAAAGACAAGGCTACTGACGGCCTTAGCAAAGGAATTTATATTATAGGAAACAAAAAATACATCGTAAAATAATTGAGAATGGAGAGTTGAGAATTGACAATTATGATTACATTAATTATCACAAAACTGTTTTAAACATACGGGTGTAATCATAATTGTCAATTCTCAACTCTCCATTCTCAATTTATAATCAGTGATTACGGTCTATCACTGTGCCGTTTGCCTGGTGGGTGGCCAGCACGAGAACCTCGGCTATCTGCACATGTTCGGGTGCATTGGCGGCATAAAGAGTGACGTCGGCAATGTCGTCGCCCGTCAAAGGCTGTATTCCTTTATACACATTGTCGGCACGTTCGTTGTCGCCATGGAAACGAACTACGCTGAAATTGGTCTCTACCAATCCTGGCTTGACGTTCGTGACACGCACTGCCGTGTGCGCAACGTCAATGCGCAAGCCGTCAGTAATGGCCTTCACGGCAGCTTTAGTTGCACAATAAACATTGCCTCCGGCGTATGCCGCATCACCGGCTACCGACCCTATGTTGATTACATGTCCCCTATTACGCTCCACCATACGCGGAACGATAAGGCGAGTCATCGTAAGCAACCCCTTGATATTGGTGTCAATCATAGTCTCCCAATCATCCATGTCGCCCTCGTACTCCTTCTCAAGACCGAGCGCAAGGCCTGCGTTGTTAATCAACACGTCGATAACCGCCCACTTGCCCTGCAACGACTCTACGGCCGATGTTGCCGCCTTGCGGTCGCGCACGTCAAACACTAACGGCAAAACATCCGCACCGCGCCGCCTTGCCTGCTCCTCCACAGCTTTCAGCTTCTCAACATTACGCCCCGTAAGGATAAGGTCGTAGCCCCCTTCGGCAAACTTTCTGGCGCAGGCTTCGCCTATTCCGCTCGTCGCGCCGGTAATCAATGCTATTTTTCTTTCCATGTTTTTGGGTTTTATGAAAATGTTGTTAGAGCTAAATAAATAAGGGAATTAAAAGGAGTTAAAGACAATAGCTTAATCTGTTTCGATGGCCGTACATAATGAAAGCATTTGCCATTAACCCACTTTTAACTCCCTTAACTTCTTTAACCCTCTACTTATTTAATATCAAAAAGTATCTGCAATATCCGCTCCGCGGTGCGTCCGTCCCAACGGTCGGGCAATGAGCATTGCTTCCACCGCCCCATAACCATGTCACTTACGGCGTCGGCCAGCTTTCCTGCATCTTCGCCAACAAGCACGTTTGAGCCGCATTTCACGGTTTCAATATGCTCGGTATAACTGTTTAGGGTAATACACGGCACGCCATTGAATGTCGCCTCCTCGGCAACATTGCCCGAGTCAGTCACTATTCCTTTAGCATTGGCCGTCAGATATCCGAATTCAAGATATGAAAGAGGCTTGACGATGATAAAATTATCGAAGTCCTTTACAAGCGGTAACACCACTTCCTCCGCCCCGTTACGCAAAGGAGCTATTATCTTTACATCTCCTGCCGCACGGCATAATGACGTAAGCATACGCCCAAGATTGTCGCGGTCAGCCAACAATGCCTTACGGTTAAGCGTGAAAACGATGTAATCGTGTTCTTTCAACTGCAAAGTATCAAACAACGACGGACGTACAAGCCGTGAGCGGTTGAAACGCAGCGTATCCATCAAAATGTTGCCAACCATGTACACATTGGCCAACTCCGCCCCTTCACGAGTGGCCGTGCTTGTGCTTCCAATGCCTGCCGTGAAAAGCAAGTCGGAAAGCCCGTCTATGACAAGACGGTTGATTTCTTTCGGCATATTGATGTCGAAAGACCTCGTGCCGGCAACAAGATGCGCCAGCGTCAACCCATGTTTCTTAGCCACAATGGCAACAGCCATCGTCGAAGCAAGGTCATCAACAACGATAACAACATCTGTCCGGTTTGCGTCGAGATACTTCTCAAACTCCGACATTACCCTACCAGTAAGCTCATTGAGGTTTACACAGTCTACACCAAGACAAACATCAGGGTGCGGAATGCCCAAATCCTCGAACAAAGACGACTCTAACGTCGGGTCGTTTTCTGCACCGGTATATACCAAATGGTAATCAACGGCGCGTCCTTCGGCCTTAGCCTTAATGATAATACGCACAAGAGGAGCCACCTTAATGAAATTAGGGCGCGCTCCCGCAACAATACAAATATTCAACATTACTATATATTTTTGGTTTACGAGCAGACAAGCAACGAGTAGACAAGGTAATCTGCTTTTATTATTTGTTACCTACAAATCATACCTTGCTTACTTGTTTGTTTAGCCAAATCCACTTGTCAGCTTGTTGACTTGTCACTTGTCCGCTTAAAGTCATTCACCTTTAAACAGCTCCTTTATACCGCCAATACTGCCCATAAGATTCGTGGCTTCGTATGGCAGGTAAACAGTCTTGGTCTTGTCACCCGTAGCTAGTTCCTCAAGCATTTGTATATACTTCTGGGCCAAGAGGTAATTCGCCGGATTGGTACTCTTGCCCACAGCCTCTGTTATCTTCTCAATAGCTATCGCTTCGGCCTCAGCTTTACGTATACGGGCCTGCGCCTCACCCTCCGCATTCAGTATAGCCATCTGCTTATCAGCCTCGGCCTTGTTTATTATTGCTGTTTTCTCGCCTTCCGACTTAAGTATGGCAGCGGCTTTCTCACCTTCACTTGTGAGTATGGTGGCACGCTTGTTACGCTCGGCCTGCATCTGTTTCTCCATTGCCTGAAGCACACTTTCGGGCGGGGTTATGTCCTGAAGCTCAACACGGTTTACCTTAATACCCCACTTGTTAGTAGCATCATCTAACACGGCGCGCAATTTCGTATTAATAGTATCACGCGAAGTCAATGTCTGGTCAAGCTCAAGTTCTCCAATGATGTTACGCAGCGTTGTCTGCGTCAGTTTCTCTATGGCATTCGGGAGGTTACTAATTTCATACACAGCCTTGAACGGATCGACTATCTGAAAGTACAACAGGGCGTTTATCTGGGTCTGAACGTTATCCTTGGTGATAACATTCTGCTTGTCAAAGTCATATACCTGCTCGCGTAAGTCGATTGAGTCTGTATATACATAGCGGCCACGCCGTATTGCAACAATCTCTTTTGCACGGTCGATAAACGGAATTATGATGTTTATTCCCGGCTTCAATGTCGCATAATACTTACCAAGACGCTCGATAATTTTCGTCTCAGACTGTGGTATTATGACAAGACTTTTCTTCAATAACACGATTGCACAAATTACAAGCGCAATCAAAACGTAAACGATGATGTTCATATTTTATACGGTTTTAAGGTTTTACGGTTATGTGGTTTTGAGGTTTTACGATTTTAAGGTTATAAGGCTCGGTTGTGAGACTTTATGTTTTTTACTTGAGAAAGCGTTTCCCATCACTACCGTATCACCACATAACCGTACAATCGCATAACCTAAAAATTCATGCCTTTTCCACTGTTATTATTATACTTTCACGGCCTACCACGCGTACGTTCTGCCCCATAGGTACATACGTTCCATCTGAAGACACTGCTTTCCAATCGTCACCGTCAATGGCTACACGGCCATAACCGCCCTGCTCTATAGCCTCACTGACACGTCCGATGCGTCCAATCAACGCGTCTGCGTTACTCAACCGTTCCTTCTTTCGCCCATGCAGGCGCTTTACAAGTGATGGTCTTACAAACAAAAGCGACAGTACCGAAGCGACGACGAACACGGCCAACTGACCGTAAAAGCCGAGACCGAAAGCAGACAACACGGCTGTAACCAATGCTCCGATTGAAAAACAAAGGATGAAAAGGTCACCTGACGTAAGCTCTAAAATAAGGCAAACAACAGTAACAAGCACCCAAAGTTGCCACAAATTGGCCGCAAAATAATCTATCATGGCTTTTCCGTTTTATTTATTTGCGAAGATAACGATTTTTATCCGTAAACACAAGAAATAACGGAAATATTTTTTTGAAGGTGAGAGGGTGAAAAAGTGAGAAGGTGAGAAACTTGTAGAAGTACTTTGTCACAAATCTTCATTTTCTCACCTTCTCACTTTTTCACCCTCTCGCCTTCTCACGTTCTGTCAAGGATTTCCTTCTCGCGAAGCAAGTCCTCAACACCTTTACCTGGCGAGGTAAATATCATGCTTCTCACAACGTCTCCCTTTTGGCAGGTATAGTCGTAATAAGCCTTCAGGTCACCGTCCAGCTTTCCATTGTCTATCAGCCTTGCCTCAAGTCCCGAAAAATCTTCAAACGGAATTTCATCGCCTTCGCGTACAAGGATGATACGCCGCGCCACGGGATTACAATTATAATCATGACTAAGGCATATACCTTTTATATAATGCGGAAAACTCATCACCGGCAACCGCAGACACACGGTCTTTAAGGCAAACTGCATGTTCCTTCGCTCATTGAACAACATGTATCCTGCCTGGAATGGAGAGAACAATCCGATACCTTCAATACTTTTCCCGTCAATTGTACGACAATATACATGCTGCGCCGAGTCATCCTCTGCCGCCGACGTTATCATGTACGGTTCAGCCTTCATGCATCCTGAATGGAACGAAAAGCTGTAACCTGTATAAAGCCCCGCGTAAACTCTCGACTCACAAAGATACCTGCCGGCCGCCGCACCTATATCACCGAGCAACGTGCCCTCGCCGTCACGAGGCCTCGCTATCGACGAAGACAACCCGCACACATATGCATACAAATCATCGACACATCCCTCCAGCCTGCGTCTTGACACGTTGGTAACCTTCTTAAGGGCGTCGTCAAGGGCATTGTCGGGCGCAATGCCCTCGGCCAGCATAGCCGTATAATCCGGAAGTACAGACGAATATATGGAAGAAAGCACGCTCGACGGTATGTCGGCCGACGTTGCGATGTCTTTCATCTTGACACCTTCCGCCCGAAGCTTCTTCAACTGTTCGTAGAGCTTTTCCAGTTTATCCATATCCAGCCCATGTTTTTTTCGATGCACAAATATACGGATTTAACAGCAAATACGAAACAGGAAGAAGAGGTTTTTCAATCCTTTTTATCAAAAAATGTATTGTATTCGTGCCTGCGCAAGGAAGAAATCCTTATCATAGAAGCTGTTACAATGGTCGCCTTTCCATACATAACTGCCGTTAAGTTTCAGTCCGAGATATTGATTGAGATACCAGTTTACGCCGAGTGAGACATCCTTCTCCTCTCCACCGAATATTCCGCTGTCACGGTCATTCATATCCGTATAGTTGAAACGGGCCACAAGTTCTACGGCCTTCGGCGACGACGGACGTCCCGGAATGCCGTACATGGCGTCATACTCGAAGCCTTCACCCTTTACAAGATAGCTTCCCTGCACGTATCCACCATGCGTCTTATAAGCCTTAAGGCCGTCGGTCCTGTTCATACGGTCGATAAAATACTCGCCCTGCAGCAACACTTTACGCGACGTGTAGAGAGCTTCAACCAGCCCTTTCACCTCGCTGCCCATGTTACTGACCTCTGCCTCGAGCAGAGAAGCGGGAAACATTGATGTCACCCCGGCGCTCGTCATCGTACCTACGGGCGCCTCCTTGTTTACATCCTTGGTTCGATAAGAGAATGCCGCGCCGACATGTATGAGCCGTCCGCTGCGCTTATCATGGTTGCGCCATACCGCACGCGACGTGGAAACGAGCGAATTCTTCTTGTCGTCGCCTAATTTGTTGATGTCGTTGTTGGTATATACTCCCGTAGCGAGATACCAATGGTCTGAATGGAAATGATATGTTAGACCGAGCTTGCGGCTGTTGGTAAAGGCCAGGCATGACGCGGCAGACTGGTTGAAGCGCATGTCGGCGGTACTTATGAGCATATCCATGGAGAAGGGTTCGTAACCGTTACCGAACGACAATACGCCATGCTTGAAATGATAATTGAGCAGAAGGTCCTTTACGGCTACCTTGCCGCCGCCAAGACCGATGTCGGCCTTAAGTTCAAAGCGTCCGTACGTAGCCTTGAAACCTACACGGAAATCCTCAAGGCGGTAGTATCCCTGTACATCCTCCTTGCCGTATCCTGACGCCGTGGCGTCAAGCAGGGCACGTGAACGGAACTTCACTTTCAGTGTATCCGCGGCCGAGGCCTTGACGCCTAAAGCCAGCATGAATGCCATAGCAACGTATCCTAATGTGCGCATAACCCTAAAACCTGATATTAGTCAATACCGGCAGCGCCTCTTCGGCTGTTGCCACCCATCCATAGTCGGCCATGCTGAATATTGGCGCGTTTCTGTCGGGGTTTACCGCTATAATTTTTTTCGCTCCCGTAATAGCCGCCGTATGCTGTATCTGCCCGCTGATTCCCACGGCAATGTACAAGTCGGGCGAGATTGTCTGCCCTGTCTGGCCTACCTGCCGTGAAGCATCGACAAGCCCACACTCGACAGCCGCGCGTGAACCGGCCACCGCAGCGCCCACGCTTTCAGCCCAAGTGCTTATGGCGTCAACGGTTTCATGGCTCTTCACTCCGCGCCCTATGCCCACTACAATACGGCTGTCGGCCAGATTATTGCCGCAAACGGCCTTGACTGTCTCGCCAAGCAGGCTTATGCGTTCGTCCTGCCTCATTGTCGAAATGTCATGCCTTACCGTCTCTCCGCTCCTGCTACCGTCACGCGCAGGCGCCTTCATCACGCCCGGATGTACCGAAGCCATCTGCGGACGGTGGTCAGGAGTTACGATTGTGGCCATCAGATTGCCTCCGAAAGCAGGACGTATCTGGCGCAGCAGGCCCGTCTCCGTATCGATGCCAAGGTCTGTACAGTCGGCCGTAAGCCCCGTATGCAGCATTGAGGCGAGACGTGCCGACAAGCCGCGGCCTTTTACCGTGGCGCCGACAAGCAGTATCGCTGGACGCAGGCTGCGCACAACATCGGCAACGGCCGTGGCGTGATTCTCCTCGATATACGACGAAAGGGCCTCTGACTCAAGCAGATGAACACGCCCGGCGCCGTAGGCTATCAGTTCATCGGCTAACGGAGCCACGCCGTAACCTGCCAATATAGCCTCAACCTGCTGGCCCGACTTGGCCGAAAGCTCCGCCGCCTTGCCGAGCAGCTCGAACGTTACGGGCGCTATTCCGCCGTGGGCAGTCTCGGCAAGAACGAATATTCCGCTTGCGTCGGCCGCCTCGTGCACGTCCTGTCCGTCGGCCATGCTCCACGCGCCAACGGGACATTCGCTTACACACGTGCCGCACAAACGGCATGCATATGGGTCAACCTCAGGCCAGTCGCCCATCGTTATCGCCCCGAAAGTACACCCTTCGGCACACACTCCGCAACCTGTGCAGAGGTCTTTATCCAATTGCAACGCAAAATTATATGTCTTGTCCATTTCTTTTATTTATCTTTTCAAATAAAAACTACAATATTTTTTATAAATGAATAACCGTTCCACATAGTGCCACCGGCATATTGTCCGGAAAGCACGGGCATGAAATTTATCACTTTTCAGCCATATTTGATTATGAAATATCACCCGTAACAGAATATACAGCACGAACTGTAACGCGTCAAAGCACTTTTGCTTACAATGTAAAAGGCGGCTTTTTAGGCTCCCAAAGACGGCCTTTAGCGACACTAAAGACGGTCTTCCGCACGCCTAAAGACGGCTCTTTGCATCACCGTAAAGCGCCCATGCGTACACTGTCGGGCCGCGGCGCAACATCCGGCAGACACAGAACGATTATCACATAACGCTATTTTGCGGCACAGCAGGCCATCGCCTGCACGAAATCTTCGCAACTACCAATCCATCTCGTGTTCTTCTTATTGCGGATAACCGAGGTGGAAACGACCTTCGTAGGCGATGCTTTCAGGCCAACATCAGCGGGCGACAAGTCTATATCGGCCTCGCTCCAGCGGGTTATCTCCTGGCGTTGCGCACGCCGCCAGCCGGCAAGCGTAGGCGGAGCCACAGTAAATTCCTTGCTTGCCATGAGCGCGCACGGTGTCGACACACGCAAACGCTGCACGGTTTCGCCGTTTTCCCTGGTTACGGTTATGCTATCCTTGTCGACACTGTCTATCTCCACGATATGTGTCAGCTGAGGTATTCCAAGCTGGGCGGCTACCTCCGGACCAACCTGCGCCGTATCGCCGTCAACGGCCATGCGTCCAAAGAACAGCATGTCGAAACCTATCTTGCGGGCAACAGCGGCCAAAGCCATACTTGTACACAACGTATCGCTGCCGGCAAAAGCAGGAGACGAAAGCAGCACGGCACGGTCGGCGCCCAGTTGCAACGCCTCACGCAATACGTCTACGGCCTTATCAGGGCCCATACTTACGGCAACCACCTCTGCGCCGGTATCCCGCTTCATGTCGAGTGCTGCCTGCAGGGCGCACAAGTCATCAGGATTGGTACGGCTCATGGCCGATGCCCGCTTCAGAGTCTTCGTCACCGGATCAATGTCTACCTTGGTAGACTGCGGTACTTGCTTAAGAAATACTATATATCTATCCATTTTTTACCTTTTTACTTTTTCACCCTTTTACCTTTTAACATTATCCTCCTTTTTTGTTCGAGCGTGCGTCGGCGCAACGTTTCTGGAACTCCGGGGCAAACGGGTCTACCTCCCCGAAGCGCATCGGGTCGAACAGCGCCGCGTCAACAAAAGTCTCCTCGCCCGTGATAAGCTCCGCAGCAAGGCGTCCCATGCCGCCGCCGCAAGCCACTCCGCCGCCGCAACAGCCCGTAACGGTGTACAGTCCGACGTATTGGGGCAGCGCACCGATTACGAATTTGGCGTCGGGCACATAGCATGAAGGCCCCGACATGTAGTGCGCAATGGGCAGAGTGTCGATGTCTTTAAGATATGCCTTGAGCAACGGAGCACACTCGTCGAGCACAGTCCACTTGGCAGCCTGGTTGAAATCGAAATCCTCCAGCTTGTCGGTTAGTGTAGAAGGGTCGAACGCCTGGCACTGACTCTCACGCAGTCCGATTATCAGCGCGCCAACGTCAGAACGCGTGAAGGCTCGCGCATCGGGTATTACCGTGAAGGGATGGTTCACCGGAAAGCGCTCTGCATCCGTCGAAGTAATCCAGAAATGGCTCCTTACCGGCGTGAAAGGCAAGCCAATATGCAACGGCCTCATCAGCAGGTTAGCCCACGCTCCGGCGGCGTTTACTACGACGGCTGAGCTTATCTCTGTACCGTCTTGCAGCCTTACGCCCGTTATACGGTCGCCTTCGGCGGTTATTCCTGCAACCTTACAGTTAGGTTTCAGCGTCACTCCGAGCTGCGAGGCAGCATGAGCATATCCCTGACAAAGCGAGGCTGAATCAATAAAAGCGTCAGTCGGCATGTATGAAGCCGCGCCTACTGCATCAGCCTCAATCCACGGCAGCAACTCCTTCAGCCGCTTATGGTCAATACGCTCGTTAGGAATACCGAAGCGTGTGGCAGCCGCCTCAAGTTCTTCAAGCCCTTTTAGAGACGCATCTGACGACGCCGTGGTTATGCTTCCGCACATTTGCAGGCCGAGTTCTTCGCCCGTCATGGCCTCTATCTCCTCTATGCAGTCATACGTTTCCTGCACTATCTCCATCAGTCCGGGCTTTGTCCTCGCCCTTGTCAGCAGGCAGGCTGCACGCGACGAGGCCTGCGAAGCAATATCGTTGCCGTCCAGAAGAAGTATGTCGCCGGCCTTGCGCTTAGCCAACTGGTATGCCGTAGCACAACCTAACAGGCCTCCTCCCACTATAACTATATCGTAACTTAACTTTTCCATCTTGCAGAAATCAGATTGTATTATATTGAAGATTCATGAAAACGTTTGCTTCCTCCTGTTTCTGCCGGTCGCGCCGGCCATGCATGTAACGCTTGTAAATCAGCACGGCTGCCACAGAGAAAAGGACGGTGCATGCCGCTCCGACAAAACATGCCATGTGATTGAACAAGGCAAACCAATCCGTCTTTATGTCAAGCGACTCCTTGGTAAACAGCAATGTCACGGTGCCGATATAACCGATAAAGTCAATCAAGGCGATAAAGAAACCTACATTACCCTTTATTCTGAAACATGCAATGAAACGGTCAAAGAAGATTGTCTGGAACGTAAGATAAGCGATATACAGCGAAAGGCTTATGATAAACAACCATGTTACCGGCTGGAGGTCAAGCGTTGCATAGTTGAACGATACGTAAGTAAGCGTCAGACAGCCTGCAAGAACAAGTGCCATGAGGCCCATTATGGCCTTGATGTTGCTGCGGAAGAAAATGAACAGGGCGAAGATTCCGAGTATCACAAGAGTCACGACAGTATCAACGCGGGCGAACATCCATGACGACTGGCCGCTCATATCAAGTATGTTGACAAGGAAGTCTTCCTTGATGTCGCGCAATACAAGCAGCATGAAGTTGCCGATAAAAAGCAGTGTGAGTATCGGGGCATACTTTATGAACAACGCCTTACGCCCCTTTCCGTCAAGGGTTACACGCTCGTTGCGCAGCGCGATGTCCTCGGCTGTCGGCCGTGGCAGGCGTTTCAACATATAACCCATGAACACCAGCACTGGCAACGCACATCCGCCAATGACAGCAGGCATCCAGAATTGGTCTATATGGAGGTCGTTCATGGCAAAAAGGCCGAAACTCTTGGCAAAGCCCGAGCTGAAAACCATGCTCACTCCGAGCAGACTTGCAAGGATGTCAGTAACCTTGCGCCCCTCGATAAAGCTGAAAATCACTCCCCACATACATCCAAGCGACAAACCGTTGACGAACATCGCAATGACGTTGTAAGGCATCGGAAGCATGCCGAAACCAACCAAAGCTACCTCCGCAAGCACTGCCGAAGCAACGAAAAAGCGAAAACGGTTCTCACGCTTCAACTCTGAAATAATCTTGATACCGAAGAACTTTGATATGACATATCCTAAAATCTGGATTGTCGTAACAGCTACTTTGTAGTCTGAACCGAAGAACTCAAGTCCTTCAAAAGCCGCAGCGGTGTAAGGTTTGCGCAAAGCGTAAACCAACGAATAGGAAAGCAGCGCAGCGCCGCCTGCCCAAAGGATGAGCAGCAGGTCGGAAACGTGCTTGGTCTTGTTAATTTGTTTCATGTCGATAATTCATTTTTTTAATTTCGACTGCAAAATTATCGCCTTACAATTGCTCAAAAAATGAATTTTCCATGTATTATTCCGACACAAAAACCAGCAAAAAATTAATTAATGTTTATGTTGCAAGCTTGAAATATCTACGCAACAACAAAAACACATTTGTAACACTTTAAACACCCCGGAAACAATGTATGGCCGACTTCACAGCCGGCCATACATTAGTTATACAAAAACATTATGAATTTTATTTAGCGAACAAGATTCTTAAAAAAGTTTATCATCATTCATGAATTACATATCCACTCACTGGGCCTGTTTGCACTCACGGCATTTACGCTCACAGTACCTCTCGCATTGTGCGCAGATGTCATATCCGAGCATTGCGCCGAGAATGAAGTCCTCTTCAGGCGAAAGCATGTTGAGAGGACGGGTCAACATCAGGCGTACGGCGTCAAGACACTCGGGCCTACCGAAAAAAAGGTTCATGCGGTCATTGCCAACCGGCGTTATGATGTAGCTGATGTTCTGGCGCCTGAGACGCCCTACGGCATATTCCTCATACTTCTTGTTGAACGTGAACAGCACCATACGGCGCACTCCTTTCTTGTATTCGTATATGTGGTTCATCAGCACCTTCATGTCCGGCGGCAATATCTCGGTCTGCATACGCTAATGTTTTTACGTGGTTAATATTAACAGGTAATGCGGAATATGTCCCGCAAGGTTGCGGGGTCATGGGGCGGCAGGCTTCCCGGCCGCGCCCAATCACCCAAGTGTTAACCTTTAATTAAAGAAAGCTTTTTATTTCCTCAACCCAAGCGTCAATACGCCCGTCGGTCTTGTCGTCCTCGTTCACGTCGTCAAGAGCAAGCCCTACGAACTTTCCGTCAATGACGGCCGCCGAATCGTCGTACGTATATCCGTCTGTTGAAACTTGCCCTACGAACTTTGCTCCGCTATCTTTCAGCCCGTCGTATATCTCTGCCATGGCCGCGCAGAACGTGTCTCCGTACGACTCACAGTCGCCGCAACCGAAAAGGGCTATCGTCTTTCCCGATAGGTCGGCTCCCTTGAGTTTCTCCAATCCGTCGTACCAGTCGTCCTGAAGCTCACCTGCTCCCCATGTGGAAGTACCCAACAGAAGGTTACGGTAAGCGCCAACAGTATCGGCCGTGATGTTTGCCACGTCATAGACATCAGCCTGTCCCACACCCAATTTGCCTGCTATCTTCTCTGCGATGGCCTGGCATGTTCCCGTAGAGGAACCATAGATTATACACGTCTTATCCATATTTGTCTGTCTTTACGTTATTCATTGTTTTACGTTTGCAAAGATAGACCAAATCAACCTACGGCGCAATACCTAAAAATAGGGTTTCTGCAAATACCTAAAAATGATTATGCCGCATACGAAAAAAGCCGTACACCATTGCAGGTGTACGGCCTCTTGATATAAGATAAAATTTACTTTTCCAAACCACGGTTGGTGAACGTAGCGTTCAGCAACATAAGATACTTGCGGTACTGGTCGTTAGTAAGAACGTAACGCATGTACTTAAGGTCTTTCTCGATTGCCTTCTGGACCATGCCTTTGCGCTCGTCAGCATTTGCTGCGGCTGCGTTCATCATGTCTGCACAGAATGACTTGTGGATGTCCTGTACAGCCTCGGCCTGGTCGATTGACAGACCTAAGCAGTTGGCAAGCTTGTCGTAGTTTACAGACATGTTGTAAGCGCTTGCGTTCTCAGTACTGTTCAACTTCTCGTTCTCCGCAAATGTCATAGTCATGCTGAGCACGGCTACAACGGTTAAAAACAATCTTTTCATAATCCTTAAAATTTTCTTTTTACCTTGGGCGTCGATTTACTTCTCACGAATAATCTCTGCCCGTTATCCTTTTAACTATCTCTTTTTGTCTTTCGACGGTGCAAATATACGACCATTTTTGTTTTCCGCAAGCAGAAATGTCAGACTGTTTGCGTTAACAGCTTACTTTTTTGACCTATATCAAATATACCATGACAAATTAGGGCTTTTTCCTCCGTCATGCTACAAATATGTTACGAGCATGCTACATACAACGACATATTGTCATGTTACACCCCCTATGACGGTCATTATATATAATTAATGTGCCGATAGATACCCATCGGCGCAACCTGTCATGCCTCTACGCCACGCCTGTGGCGTACTTCCCATCAGCGCTTCGCAACCGGCTGTATATCAAACACTTACCACACACGCAACAAAAGGCCGTCTTTCAGCATGCAAAAGACGGCCTTTTAGGACACGGAATACGGCCTTTCACAATGCGAAAGGCCGTATTCCGGAAAACATAAGCGTACATACTTCAATACCGGCGGCTGGCCGGCACATGGCTACAAGCATTATGCCTTATCGCGGCAACATTCATTCAACGCGCCATACACACGTATCCTCGAGCGTCTTGCCACCCTTACGCGCCGTTATACGGATGGTATTGTCGCCGGGGTTAAGCTCAACTCCCTTCCATACCACCCGCCGGATGTCGTCAGCAGCGGCCTTGCCTATCTTCTTGCCGTTGACATACAGCGTCGCGTTATCAAGGTTGGTGTAAGCCTTAACGTCCGTAACCGCATGCGTCCTAACTGTAAAACGCTTGCTGCAAAGATGCAGCATAGGGGCAGATGTCCAGTTGGCCTTATAGAAATAGAATACGTCTTTTTTCGTCTGCCGGTCGTAAGTTACCATGCCCTTGTCGTTAACTCCCGGAGTATCGCCTTCGTCCTTAATGCTCGACTGCATGTCAGAAAACTGCCATATCGTCTTTGTCCACAGCCATGGACGGTTCTTGAACGCCGCCCAATAACCCTCATGGCAAGCAGCCTGATACTCTTCGGGGTGATACTTGCCAGGAAAATCGTACTCGTCGGCATAAAGAGGGTCGGCATGCTGGCGTATGCTGCCGCCCCGACCGTACTCTGACACGCCTACGGGATAGCCTTCCGCCGTGGCACGGGCCTTGTCGAAGAAGTCGGCAGCCTCACGTTCGGACGTACGCCAGCCGAAATACTTGTTCCAGGCAATAAGGTCAGCGCAGCCAAGATAATACTTCTGGTCCACACATGTGGCAAAAACCGTAAGGCGGGTCGGGTCGAGAGAGTGGCAAAGCGCGTTGAGCTCCTTGACGAAAGGCACGGGGCTGTCATACTGGCGAAGCGGCTCTTCGTCGCCGGCAAGCAGTTCGTTGAACAGTCCCCAGAAACATATTGACGGATGGTTCATTTTCTGGTACACCATCTCGCGCAACGTTTGCCTGGCATTATTCTCTACATTCGGAACGTATCCTGTATAGTCATATCCGCCAGGACCGCAAAGGGCAATCTCGCTCCACAACACAATACCGTTCTCGTCTGCCAGGTCATAGATGGTCTCTCCTTGCGGATAATGGGCAAGGCGCAGCATTGTAGCCCCACTCTCCATGACAAGGCGCATGTCGGTTTCATGCTGGCTACGTACCATCGCGCTGCCAACGCCTTTGAAATCCTCATGCCTGTTGAAGCCGTGCAGGTCATAATGCTTGCCGTTCAGCATAAAGCCACGCCCTGGGTCTACGCTGAACGAGCGCAAACCTGTACGCTGGCGCACGCAGTCTATCACCTCGCCGTCTCTTACCAGTTCTACCTTTATGTTATATAAATACGGATTCTCGCGTCCCTGCCACAGCTCTGGCTTTTCTATCCGCAGCCGTTGGTCCATACTCTCGCCGTTTACCGGAGTCTCGGCTGATGCCACTGTCTGGCCGTCGGAGTCGGTCATCGTAGTACGCAGAACAAGTCCGGCATTACGGTTTTCGAGCGACAGCTTCGTCGTCACGGTGACGCATGCCCTCTCGGACGATACACTGTCCTGCCTTACAAGCACACCAGGCGAGCCGTAGAACAAAGGCGAGATACAATCACGCCCCGTAATGAGCAGACGGACGGGACGGTGTATACCGCCATACACGTTGAAGTCGCCGCTTATAGGCAGCACGTCGGTGCGCAAGGCATTGCCCGCCCACACCTCAAGGGAATTCTCACCTGGTTTAACAAAGTCGGTTATCTCTATGCAGAAAGCCGTGTATCCGCCCTTGTGCGAGCCCGCGGTACGGCGGTTTACATACACGTCGGCCACAGAATTGACCCCTTCGAAATAAAGGAAAAGACGTCTGCCCTCCATCTCCGGAGTAACATTTAGCTTACGTCGATACACCATTGTTTCACGGTTATAGTGCCGTTTTCCGTCATCATATGCAGCATTCCATGTATGTGGCAACGCCACAGGCTTACGCTCCGCCTTCTTATTGGTGTCTGAAATAGGACTGACGGTCCACCCTTCATTAATGACCGTGTCAGTGCGCGGCTGCGCATTGACGAAACAACAAGGTGCCGCTGCGATAAACATCAGCATCGAAAGGACAACATTCCTTGGATTAATGGCTTTCATGTTATAGTTTTTTACTTAAAGGCACGTGGGCGTTCAACGCCTGCGTTACCATATTATGTTATTAGATTCGTTATTCATGACCCTGCGGCAAGATGGCATACCTATCGCCAGTCATGCCTGAAATAAACATCGGCAAATATAAACATTTTTCCATACAATAAAGAACAATAGCCCTCAATATCAGCCAAGAAGTAATGAAAATGGATAAATTATCAACATGACGGACGCCTATCTCGAAAAAATTGCATACATTTGCATCACTGAACAAACAAAAACAGAAGAATGGAAAACAATCTGAACAAATACATCGCGGTGGCTTACAAGCTGTACACCGTGGACAATGGTGAGAGCAAACTCGTAGAAGAAGCGACCGACAAACAGCCGTTCCAGTTCATAAGCGGCTACGGAATAACCCTTGACGCATTCGAAAAGGAAATCGCGGGGCTTGATAAAGGAGCCGAATTCGACTTCTCCCTGCAAAAGGATGACGCCTACGGCGACTATGAGCAGGAGCATGTGCTCGACCTTGACAAGGATATATTCTGCATCAACGGCCATTTTGACCATGACAACATATATAAAGACGCCATCGTACCATTGCAGAATGAGGACGGCAACAGGTTTCTCGGACGTGTTCTCGCGATAAGCGACGACAAAGTGAAGATTGACCTTAACCACCCGCTTGCCGGCAAGACGCTAAACTTCAAGGGACACGTTGTCGAGTCGCGCGAGGCTACGAACGACGAAATCCAAGGCCTTATCAACCGCATGAGCGGCGAGGGCTGCTGTTGCGGACACCACGGTGACGGCGACTGTTGCGGCCATCATGGCGACGGTGGATGTGAGGGTCACCATCATGAGGGCGGCTGCTGCGGTCATCATCACGACCACGAAGGCGGCTGCTGCCACCACCACGACAAGTAGAAGCTGGCCATATACAACATAAATTGAAAACATTAAAAGAAGCATAAAAGCTCTATCAAGGTAAAATCAACCGACATGCGCAATACTTTCGGACATCTTTTCCGCCTTACTACGTTCGGAGAAAGCCACGGCGAAGCCATTGGCGGGGTAATTGACGGCTGCCCGGCAGGCATTGACATCGACCTCGACTTCATACAAGGCGAGCTCGACCGCCGCCGCCCTGGACAAAGCCCGATTACCACCGACCGCAAGGAGGCCGACAAGGTGGAAATCCTCAGCGGAGTATTTGAAGGCAAGACAACCGGCTGTCCGATAGGGTTCATCGTCAGGAACGCCAACCAGCGGTCGGCGGATTACGACAATATGCGTGGCGTTTTCCGCCCGTCGCACGCCGACTATACCTATAATTATAAATACGGAATACGCGACCACCGCGGCGGCGGGCGCTCATCGGCACGAGTAACAATCAGCAGATGTGTCGCCGGAGCCGTGGCAAAGCTCACCCTAAGACAGCTCGGAATCAGCGTTACGGCCTATACGTCGCAGGTGGGAGACATCGCCCTTGACAATGACTACCGCAAATACGACCTGTCAACGGTTGAAAGCAACATCGTAAGATGTCCCGACACGGCGAAAGCCGAAGCCATGATACGCCTCATCAGCGAGGTGAAAGCAGCGGGAGACACCGTTGGCGGTACAATAACATGCGTCATACGAGGCTGCCCACCGGGACTTGGAGAACCCGAATTCGGCAAGCTTAACGCAGCGTTGGGCTATGCCATGCTCGGAATTAATGCCGTAAAAGGTGTCGAGTTCGGGGCTGGTTTCGCCATGGCCGGCATGCACGGAAGTGAAGCCAATGACGTATTTGCCAACGAAAACGGTAACATTACCACCCTTACAAACCGCAGCGGTGGCATACAGGGGGGAATAAGCAACGGACAGGACATCTATCTACGCATAGCATTCAAACCTGTCGCAACACTGCTTAAAGAACAACCGACCGTAGACATTGAAGGCAACGACACTACGCTGAAGGCTCGAGGCCGCCATGACCCGTGCGTGCTACCAAGGGCTGTACCGATTGTTGAAGCTATGGCTGCCATTACAATATTGGACGAATATTTGCTGAATAAAACTGTAAAAATATGATTTTTTTGCCCTAAAAGTGTAGAAAAAACAAATAACTCTTGGCGCAATAAAATTTAAATTGTATATTTGCATTGACAATTCAGGGTTTGTGAAAATCTTGAACGTGTCTAATTAAGTCTAGTTTAGTTTTTGTGTTGGTTGAGAGCGGTCAATTGGCCGCTCTCTTTTCGTATCATTATACGTATTAATCCGTATGAAATGGATGAAGAATTGACGAACGGTTAAAATATATGACAAAACAAAAAAAAACTTAATTAGTTTTTTCTTTGATTCCAAATATATTATTTTTGCATCAAATTGAAAACTTTTTTATCATTAACCAAACATTAACAAAAGACAACTTATGAAGAAATTAATCTCGGCACTGCTGCTCCTGATGGCGGCAACCGGTGTCAACGCCCAACTGTTATGGAAAATATCAGGCAACGGCCTGCAGAAACCATCGTACATCGTAGGCACATACCACCTTGCGCCAGTATCGTTTGCGGACAGCATTCCAGGGCTAAAAGATGCATTGGCGTCAACAGAACAGGTGTACGGTGAGGTGATAATGGCAGACATGACATCGCCCGAGAACATGACAAAGGTACAGGCTGCCATGATGTTGCCTGATGGACAGACGCTCGACAAGCTCTACACGGCTGACGAGATGGCACGCATCAACGCGCTGCTGAAAAACATATTGGGCGCCGACATGACCAACCCAATGATAGCGCAGCAGCTCGGCAGGCTAACGCCGCAGGCTCTACTGACACAGCTTGGGATACTGATGTACCTCAAAACGCACACCGGATTCAACCCCAACGAGACTTTTGACGGCTACTTCCAGAAAGAGGCTACGGCAAAAAACAAGGCTGTAGGCGGACTGGAAACAATCGACTTCCAAATCAACACACTGTTCAAAGGCATGTCGATGGAGCGCCAAAAGGAGCTTCTGCTATGCCTTGCCGACAACCAGGAGTTCAACATGGAACAGACCGAGAACGTGGTAAAGGCTTTCTTCGCACAAGACCTTGAAGGCATAGAGAAGGCCATGGACGCAAAGATGAACAACACATGCGACGGCACTCCCGCAGAAAAGGACATGCTGATAAACAACCGCAACGCCGAGTGGATAAAGCAAATGCCCGGAATCATGAAGCAGAAATCAACATTCTTCGCTGTAGGTGCAGGCCATCTTCCCGGCGACAAAGGCGTGCTTGCACTGCTGAAAAAAGCAGGATATACCGTCGAATCCATACTTTTTTAGTCGACAAGATACAAGCAGACGAGCAGACAAGGAGATTTGATTTGTCGGATAGTAACTAATTAAAATCCAGACATTTCTCCTTGTCTGCTCGTCTACTTGTATCTCGCCAACTAAGGAAATCTCCTTGTCTGCTCGTCTGCTTGTCTACTCGTCTACTAAAGAACAGCTCCTATTATCTCGCTCACCGACTTGCATCCGTGGTCGTCAAGCCACTGATTGATACCGTCGCGCACCTTGATTGTCACCTCAGGGTCGAGGAAGTTGGCCGTACCAATCTCGATTGCCGTGGCGCCAGCCATGAAGAACTCTATCGCGTCATGGGCGTTGCAGATACCGCCAAGACCCACCACGGGTATCTTCACCGCCTTGGCCACCTGCCATACCATGCGCAGGGCCACAGGCTTCACCGCCGGGCCGCTCAGTCCCCCCGTGCCGATACTCAGCATGGGGCGGCGCCGTTCGATATCTATAGCCATACCCATCAGCGTGTTTATGAGCGACACGCTGTCGGCACCCTCAGCCTCAACGGCACGCGCTATCTCGGCAATGTCTGTAACGTTGGGCGACAGTTTTACGATAAGCGTCTTGTGGTAACGCTTCCTCACGGCCCTTACCACGCTCGAAGCTCCCGCGCATGTCACGCCGAACGCCATGCCGCCGTCCTTAACGTTGGGGCACGATATGTTCAGCTCAATGGCCGGTATGCGGTCAAGGGCGTCGATGCGGGCGGCACACTCGGCATAATCTTCCGGCGAAGAGCCGCTCACATTTACGATGAAGTTAGTGTCAATATCCTTTATTTCGGAATAGATATGCTCACAGAAGTAATCCACGCCCTTGTTCTGCAGTCCGACGCAGTTGAGCATGCCCGAGGCCGTCTCGACCATACGCGGATAGTCATTGCCCTGGCGCGGCTTCAGGGTAGTACCCTTAACGATTATGCCGCCAATGCCGTCAAGCGGCACAAAGTCGGCAAACTCAGGCCCGTAGCCGAACGTTCCCGATGCGGTCATTACCGGATTCTTCAACCGCAAGTCCTTTATCCGTACACTTAAATCTGCCATAATAGTTTCTTTATGTTCATTACCGGCCCTTCCTTGCACACACACAGATTGCCCTCGGTGGTCTTCTCAACGCAGCACAGGCACGCGCCGAGGCCGCAGGCCATCATGTTCTCGAGCGACGCCTCACACTCAATGCCCTTCGCCCTGGCATACCTCGCCACGGCAACCATCATCGGCTTGGGGCCGCAGGTGGATATACGGTCAAACCGCACCTTGTCCAGCACAGAGTGGTTAGTCACGAAGCCACGCTCGCCGGCCGTACCGTCCTCAGTGGTGACGCACACTTCGCCATACCTGGCAAACTCGTCAAGCATTAGCAGGTCGCCCTTAGAGCGCGCGCCGAGCAGGAACACGGGGCGGCAACCTGCGTCGTTCAGGCACTTGCCGAAATACAGCAGCGGGGCCACTCCCACTCCACCGCCGACGAGCAACACCTTCTCGGCACTGTCCGAAGGCATGGTAAAGCTGTTGCCCAACGGAAACATACAGTTCAACACGTCGCCCGCCCGCAAGCGTGCAAGGCGCCGCGTACCATCGCCGACAGCCGCAACGAGCAGCCACAGCTGGTTGGCGCCATAGTCAACAAAGTTTACCGATATGGGGCGCCGCAGAAAAGTGGCGGGCGAACCGTCAACCCTTACCTCGACAAACTGCCCGGGCAGAATCTCGGGCAACGGCTCCTCACGTGTCAGTTTTATAAGCACATACCTGTCATTGATATGCTCCACGGACACCACCGTCAAGTCAGAAACGCATTTTTTCATCTCAATTTAATCTTGCTCAATCACCAGCGCCTTTCGGCCTGATGGCAATCATACATTCATTTTACCTGTATGCAAAGGTACAAAATATACTCGAGAAACAGCGGCCGAGCCGCCCTTATATTGCTATTTTCGTGATTTCGGCAAACGGCGGCGCACCTTACGCAAGCAATATCCATGAATCATGCTGAAAATAAACGTAAGAGGTGCTCGGTTCTTTTATTTTTCGCTTTACATAAAAGTGTCTTTTCGCATTGCAAAAGGCCGTCAATCGGGCGCAAAAAGGCCGTCTTTTGCAAGCCGAAAGACGGCCTTTTATAATGCACTGAGTATCAACACGTTGCAAAAGCAGTAGCAACACGCCTCATAAGCGGCGGCAAAAATAATTAATGCAGAATGATTTTTTGATGGCAAATGCTTGGCTGTCAGGCTTTTATTCATTACCTTTGCCGTACCAAACATTAAATAAATTTGTTCAACATCATGAAGTGGCAGATATGTATATAGCCGCCTTATCCTGACGACATTAAGGCTTATGTCAGGGTATAAGACTACGGAGCATGGTGCAAGGCCGTGTTCCGGTGATTATATATGTATTCACTTATTACCTTTCTTATTAAAACAAATGTTGAACAATGGTCTATTCATATAAACAGATATTGCTCATCAGCCTGCCCGTTATGATGAGCATACTTATCGAACAGTTGATAAACATCACCGACGCCGTGTTTCTCGGCCATGTTGGCGAAGTGGAACTTGGCGCCGCCGCGATAGCCGGAATATGGTATCTGGCGGTCTACATGCTGGGCTTCGGCTTCAGCCTTGGCCTTCAAGTGGTAATAGCGAGGCGCAACGGAGAGGGGCGTTATGCCGATGTAGGACTGACGTTCTTCCAGGGATTGCTGTTTCTCTCGGCACTGGCGGTGGCGCTGTGCGCCGTTACACAACTTCTGTCGCCATGGCTGTTGGGGCTGATGGTAAGGTCGGACGACGTTTACCGTGCCGTAACAGCCTATCTTGACTGGCGCGTCTACGGCCTACTGTTCTCGTTCCCGCTGCTTGCCCTGAGGGCGTTGCTCGTCGGTATTACGCAGACACGGGCGCTCAACCTTGCGGCAATGACGGCCGTAGTGGTAAACATCCCTGGCAACTGGCTGCTGATATTCGCCCTCGACATGGGCATTTCGGGCGCTGCCATCGCCTCGTCGCTGGCCGAACTGTGCTCGCTCATAGTTCTTTCGGCGTATGTGGCAAGGCATATCGACATGCGTAAATACGGGTTGCGGCCCGTGGCTGACCGCCGTGTGATGGCCAATGTGCTCGGCGTATCGGTGTGGAGCATGTTCCATTCGTTTATCGGAGTGGCCTCATGGATGGCCTTCTTCGTAGCGATAGAGCATTTGGGCGAGGCGCAGCTTGCCGCCACAAACGTGATTCGCAGCGTATCAACGCTGTTTTTCGTCATAGTAAACTCGTTTGCCACGGTGACAGGCTCGCTCGTTAGCAACCTCATCGGCAACGGTGAGGGCAGGCAGGTGTCCGCGCTTCTGCGCCGTGTCATCCGCCTGGGCTATGCCACGGGACTGCCGCTGATTATTGCCGCCGTGGCGCTACGGCCGCAAGTGATCGGCCTCTACACCGACAGCACGGCCGTTACTGACGAGGCTTGGCTGCCATACATGGTTATGCTTGCCAACTATGTGTTCGCCCTGCCGGGCTATGTGCTGATGAACGCGGTGATTGGGACGGGAGCGACCAAGGCCACATTCTTGTTCCAGACGGTAGCCATAGTGATATACCAGATATATTTATTGTACCTTAGTTGGGCTGAAGCGTCGCTTGCGGAATTCTGGACGGCCGAATATCTTTACGTCATACTGCTCGGCATACAGTCGGCCGCACACCTTAGCCGCAGGCGTTCCTGTTTCATCAAAAAGTAAAATTACAGGCCGTAACAGGTATCATGCAAACTTAACCAATCAAAAAACATCATGATGAAGAAAATATACCCACGCGAAGGTGACACCCAGACGGTGTACCTCAACGCCGTAGTGGCCGACCCGTCGATTGAAGTGGGCGACTACACTATATACAACGACTTCGTTAACGACCCGCGCCAGTTTGAGCGTAACAACGTGCTTTACCATTATCCGGTAAACCATGAGCGGCTCAGGATAGGCAAATTCTGCTCCATTGCATGCGGGGCGAAGTTTCTGTTCAACTGCGCCAACCATTCGCTCCGTTCCCTTTCAACATACACATTCCCGCTGTTTTACGACGAATGGAACTTGACAAGGCCGACGTGGCCTCGGCCTGGGACAACAAGGGCGACATCGTAATAGGCAACGACGTATGGATTGGCTTCGAGGCGGTAATCATGGCGGGCGTGCACATCGGCAACGGGGCCATCATCGGGGCCCGCGCCGTGGTGACAAAGGACGTGGCGCCGTACACGATAGTGGGCGGAGTGCCGGCACGAGCGATAAGAAAACGCTTCGACGACGCAACAATCAGCAGACTGGAAAGCCTGCGATGGTGGGACTGGTCAAAGGAAAGGATACGGCGTGAGCTGCCCGGGATTATGCGGCGCGAATGAATTTTCCGTAAAAAAACACTGAAAGTTTTGCGGCAGGCAATAAATGCCGTATCTTTGTCCGTATAGACTGCTGCCTTGGACGCAGCTGTTTAGGAAGCTATCGGGCATTGAAACAGTTTTTTTGACAGCTGTTTCTTGCTTTTATGACAGGACATTATCTGAATAGGCCTATGACATTTTCTAACACCCGGATAAGCTTGATAAAAACGGGGAAAAAGCACTTCCTGCCCTTGCTGCTCTTGGCTGACGAACAGGAGTCGATGATTGACAGGTATCTGGACAAAGGTGATTTGTACGCTATGTTTGGCAATGACGGCGATTTGATCGCCGTAGCGGTTGTTACTGACGGGACGGACGGCGTATGTGAACTGAAGAACCTGGCGGTAGCCCCGGAGTACCAACATCAGGGATATGGACGGCGAATGGTTGATTTTCTGTGCAACCGTTATAAGGACAACTATAATATAATACAGGTTGGCACAGGCGACAGTATGATAACAATCGGGTTTTATGAGAGTTGTGGATTTGTCGTTTCGCATATCGTGAAGGATTTTTTTATTATAAATTATGACCATGCGATAATTGAAGACGGACACAGACTGAAGGACATGGTTTATCTTAAGAAGACCATCGGGTAAGACTCATATCGAAATGAAGATATATTTTAGTTGTAGAAAACTACCTGAAAATTTTGCGGTTACGCGGTAAAGCGTTATCTTTGCAACGTACTAAAAAGGTGGTGCCGGGCAGCATTTGGTTGCCGAAGGCTGAGATGATACACATTGCACCAGTACGGATAATGCCGACGCTGGGAGTTTTTGGTGACATTCTTTACTCTTTCGCGCATAATGAAACGATGTCCGTGCGTTCCGTCTTTTCACAGTACATATATTTGCGGTTATAAGGTTTTACGGTTATGAGGTTATAAGGTTATGAGGTTTTACGGTCATAAGGTCATAAGGTTTTACGGTTATAAGGTGGTTTGACCGCAGAACCAAAAAATCTCAAAACCCAAAAACCGCAGAACCTCAAAACCGCAGAACCCTAAAACCGTATAACCGCATAACCCTAAAACCGCATAACCTCAAAACATAAACGCACAACGATGAAAAGATATATAACGGCATTGTCAATAGCAGGCTCTGACCCTTCGGGTGGCGCAGGATTGCAGGCCGACCTGAAGACGTTTTCCGCCCTCGGGGTGTATGGCGCCACGGCAATAACGGCCGTAACGGTGCAGAACACGGTGGGCGTGAAGTACGTGCATGCCCTGCCGCCGCAGGTGGTTTACGACCAGATTGTAACGGTAATGGAAGACATCATGCCCGACGCGGTGAAGATAGGCATGGTGAATGACGCCGAAACGCTTGACGCCATAGTGCGTGCCCTGACGCTGCACAGGCCAAGGTTTCTGGTGGTTGACCCCGTAATGGTGGCAACCAGCGGCTGCGCCCTGATGCAGGCTGACGCCTTGCAGGTGATGGAAGAGCGGCTGTTGCCCATGGCCGACATCGTTACGCCAAACCTGCCTGAGGCCTGGACGCTGGCCGGCACTGACAGTTCTGTCGACGAGGCGGCGCAGGCTATACTGCGCCTTGGCGTGAAGGCTCTGCTGATAAAGGGCGGGCATGCCGAGGGAACTACCAAAACGGACTATCTTTACGTAAGCTACGATGACGGCGTTAAGCGAACGGAATTTTCGTCCGCCACCGTGGATACATTCAATACCCACGGCACGGGCTGCACCCTGTCGTCGGCCATCGCCGCAATGCTGGCTCGTGGACACGGCATGGAGGAGGCCGTACGCCAGGCGAAAATGTATCTCACCGAGGCTCTGAAGGCCGGCGCCGACGTTGTTGTTGGACATGGACACGGACCGATATGCCATTTCTATGATGATGCGGTTATAAGGTCTTACGGTTATAAGGTTATAAGGTCTTACGGTTATAAGGTTATAAGGTCATCAGGTTCTGAGGTCATAAGGTCATCGGGTTCTGAGGTCATAAGGTCATCGGGTTATAAGGTTATAAGGTCATCGGGTTATAAGGTTATAAGGTCAAACCGTAAAACCGTAAAACCTAATAACCTTAAAACCTTAAAATCAAAGCTCCAGTTCATCACCCACTTCACTGACAGATATTCGTATCTCGACTCGGCGATGATGGCCTTGGAGGGCGGTTGCCAATGGATACAGCTGCGCATGAAAGACGCCGACGAAGCTGAAATTGAGCGCACGGCAAGGCAAATACTGCCGGAATGCAGGCGACGAGGTGCCGTGTTCATCATCGACGACCATGTGGAACTGGTGAAACGTGTGGGCGCTGACGGCGTGCATCTGGGCAAGAACGACATGCCCGTAGACGAAGCACGGCGCATATTGGGTGACGAGTTTATCATCGGCGGCACGGCAAACACGTTTGAAGACATACAACGCCTTGCCGCACAGGGCGCCGACTACATCGGCTGCGGGCCGTTCCGCTTTACCACAACGAAAAAGAACCTTGCCCCAATGCTCGGTATCGAGGGCTACGAAAACATCGTTTCGCTGATGAAAACACACGGCATTAACTTGCCCATCGTAGCCATCGGCGGCATTACTTACGACGACATACCGCAGGTTATGGCTACGGGCGTTACAGGCATAGCCCTCAGCGGCAGCGTGCTCCGGGCCGATAATCCGGTAGAGGAAATGAAAAGAATGGTAAATCAATTAAGAGTAAAATCTGGAGTAAAGGAGTAATGTAGTTAAGGAGTTAAGACGAATGCTTAGCTGCTGTGAGGATTGTTGTAAAACAACAAAACTATTGTCTTAACTCCTTAACTACATAACTCCTTAACTCCTAAAAAATAACTTTCTATGGACAATAACATCAAAATCACTTATCCCGGGTCAGAGAAAGTCTACATGCAAGGCAGTCTCTATCCCGACATCAGGGTGGGAATGCGCGTGGTTCATCAAATGCCGACGGTAACAATCGAGAACGGCGAGCGCGTGGAACATCCCAATCCCGACGTCTATGTTTATGACACCAGCGGGCCTTACAGCGACCCGTCAGTGGATATTGACGTGAAGAAAGGCCTGCCGCGGCTGCGCGAACCGTGGATTATGAAGCGTGGCGGAGTTGAACGTCTGGCAGAGATTTCGTCAGAATACGGACGCATGAGGCGCGACGACCGCTCGCTCGACCATCTGCGCTTTGAGCACATCACATTGCCGCTGAGGGCCAAGGAAGGCTGCCAGGTAAGCCAGATGTACTACGCCAAGCAGGGTATCGTGACGCCCGAGATGGAGTATGTGGCCATCCGTGAGAACATGAACTGCGCCGCACTGGGTATCAAGACGCATATAACGCCCGAGTTTGTGCGTGACGAAGTGGCCGCAGGACGTGCCGTAATACCCGCCAACATCAACCACCCCGAGGCCGAGCCGATGATTATCGGCCGCAACTTCCTCGTGAAGATAAACACCAACATAGGCAATTCCGCCACCACCTCGGGCATTGACGAGGAGGTGGAAAAGGCCGTATGGAGCTGCAAGTGGGGCGGCGACACGCTCATGGACCTGTCGACGGGCGACAACATACACGAAACCCGCGAGTGGATTATCCGCAACTGCCCTGTTCCGGTGGGCACTGTGCCGATGTACCAGGCCATGGAGAAGGTGAACGGCAAGGCCGAGGACCTGACATGGGAGCTGTTCCGCGATACTCTTATCGAGCAATGCGAGCAGGGAGTTGACTACTTCACCATACACTGCGGCATACGCCTGAAGAACATCCACCTGGCCGACGACCGTGTTACGGGCATGGTGAGCCGTGGCGGAAGCATTATATCAATGTGGTGCCAGAAGCACCAGAAGGAGAGCTTCCTCTACGAACACTTCGACGACATCTGCGACATCTGCGCCAAATACGACGTTGCCCTGTCGCTGGGCGACGGCCTTCGTCCCGGCAGCATACACGACGCCAACGACCGTGCGCAGTTTGCCGAGCTCGACACCATGGGCGAACTCGTCGAGCGTGCGTGGGCGAAGAACGTGCAGGCGTTCATCGAAGGCCCGGGACATGTGCCCATGCACAAGATTCCGGAGAACATGCAGAGGCAGATAGAGAAGTGCCACAACGCGCCGTTCTACACCCTCGGCCCGCTCGTTACTGACATCGCGCCGGGCTACGACCACATCACCAGCGCCATCGGTGCCGCCCAGATAGGCTGGCTCGGCACGGCCATGCTGTGCTACGTAACACCGAAAGAGCACCTCGCCCTGCCCGACCGTGACGACGTGCGCGTAGGAGTTGTGACGTATAAGCTGGCCGCCCACGCTGCCGACCTGGCCAAAATGCACCCCGGAGCGATAGTACGCGACAACGCACTGAGCAAGGCACGCTACGAGTTCCGCTGGAAAGACCAGTTCAACCTGAGCCTCGACCCGGAGCGAGCGTTGGAGTATTACAAGACGGCCAACCACGTTGGCGGCAAGTATTGCACGATGTGCGGCCCCAACTTCTGCGCAATGCGCATAAGCCAGAACATCAAGAAGGACGGGGAGTGTGATATTTAATTTAGTAGTTAAAGGTAGTTAGAGTAGTTATTGCTCGCTACGTTCGCAGTAGTTAAAGTCAAATGCCATGCAGGTTTTAATCCACTAAGGTAATGACTTTTAACTACTTTAACTACCTGTAACTACTTTAACTACATAAAAAATAAGGATTTACCGATTTAAACATAATAAAAAATGATTGAAAAGAAAGTTTCACAGGGTATCATCAGTACCTATTTCGAGAAGTTGGAAAGAAACCTCGACCTCGACGTCGCTATCGTTGGCGGCGGTCCGTCGGGCATTGTTGCAGCGTATTACCTGGCTAAGGCCGGGCTTAAGGTGGCTCAGTTCGACCGCAAACTGTCTCCCGGCGGCGGCATGTGGGGCGGCGCAATGATGTTTAACCAGATTGTTGTTCAGGAAGAGGCAATCAACATCGTAAAGGATTTTGACATCAACTATAAGCCTTACGGCGACGGTCTGTACGTGATGGACTCGGTTGAGAGCACGTCGGCACTGCTTTACAAGGCCGTACACGAGGGCGCAACGATATTCAACTGCTACTCGGTAGAGGACGTTGTGTTCAAGAACAACGTTGTAAGCGGCGTCGTAGTAAACTGGACTCCTGTGCTGCGCGAAGGACTGCACGTTGACCCGCTGAACATCATGGCTAAGTGCGTAATCGACGGAACGGGCCACGACAGCGAGATGTGCAAGACCGTTGCACGCAAGAACGGCATACGCCTGGCCACCGACACGGGTGCCGTTATCGGCGAACGCTCGCTCGACGTTGTTGCAGGTGAGGAGGAAGTGGTAAACGGAACGAAGGAAATCTACCCCGGACTCTACGTCTGCGGCATGGCAGCCTCAGCCGTCAGCGGCACTCCCCGCATGGGACCAATCTTTGGCGGAATGCTTATGTCAGGCAAAAAAGTGGCTGAACTGATAATAGAAAAACTTAAATAATTAAGAATTAAGAGTCGGAAAATTAAGAATTAAGAGTTAAGATTTAAGAAAAATACCATTGTTGTCATAATGTCGATGCATATTTTCTTAATTCTTAACTCTTAATTAAAAAAAACATTTTAATCCCTAAAAGAAACGTGCTTTGGATTGTCATAACTTCCCCTTCTTTTTTTGACGGCGAGGCGCAGTTTCTTCACCGTCTGTTCGCCCATGGCGTTGACATTGTTCACTTACGCAAACCCGGGGCGACGCCTGAAGACTGCGCAAGGCTGCTCGACGGGTTGTCGGCAGACGACCGTAAGCGCATCGTAATACATGATTTCTTCGAGTTTGCATGGCCTTACGGCCTTCGCGGAATACACCTCAACGCACGACGCAGTACCGTTCCTGATGGGTGGCGGGGGCACGTCAGCCGCTCATGTCACTCCTTAGATGAAGTCAGACGGTATAAAGACGCATGCGATTACGTCTTCCTCAGCCCGATATTCGACAGCGTCTCAAAGCAAGGCTACGCCTCAGCTTTCACCGACGAAACGTTGAAACAAGCGTCGCTTGACGGCATTATCGACGATAAAGTAATAGCTCTCGGCGGCGTAACTCCCGACAAAATCAGCTATTTACAACAACTCGGTTTCGGTGGGGCGGCCATGCTCGGCTGTGTAAACAACCTCGCCGCGTTGACTGAAATAGAGCAAGACGAAACATTGTCCAACATTAAAAATATGTTTGCCAAACTTTAATGGCTTTACAGCTGTTGCGGTATAGGCTTCTCCCTGTTATCTATATTCTTTATTACCCTGCACGGATTGCCCACCGCCACACAGTTGTCGGGCACTGAACGGGTGACAACGCTGCCTGCGCCGACAACGCTGTTGCGCCCGATTGTCACTCCTGGCAGCACGATGACGCCACCGCCAAGCCACGCGCCGTCGCATATTTTCACGGGCTTTGCGTATGTCAGGCAAAACTCGCAGTCGTCTCCGCCGTCATCGGGCAGTATGCGTTCTACGTAGCGGGTAGAGTGCGTGGCGGTATATATCTGCACGTTAGAGGCTATGAGTACATCGTTGCCTATTTCGATAATGTTGTTGTCGACGAAAGTGCAGTTCATGTTGATTATCACGCGGTCGCCAATGAATATGTGGCGGCCGTACTCACAGTGGAAGTCAACGTCAATGTGTACACGCCGTCCCACGCTGCCGAACAGCTGTTTCATTATGCCACGTTTCTTTTCAATATCCGTATATCCCGTATCGTTAAGCTCGCGCGTCAGCCGTTTCGCCTTTGCCGCTATTTTCACTATTTCCGGGTCACCACCGTAAAAAGGCTCTCCAGCCAGGCATTTTTCAAGTTCCGTTTTCATAGTTGATTATATTTACCAAATGCAAAAATAACGTTTTTACCACGTTACCATGCAATGACACACGTTGATTTATGTTAAATTCCGTGGATAAAAAGCACGATTTATAATGAAAATAAAGATGTTTGCAAGACATATTCCACGGCTTTCCAGACAACATAAAGCAATACTTCCAAAACCACCGACAAGCTTTATATAACTAACTAATTATCAATGCGTTTCCAATATGTCGCCTTTCGGCCTGCAAACAATGGCCTTTTAACGTGCAATTGACGGTCTATTGGAATGTAAAAGACCACCTTTGAAAAACAAAAAAGCCCTTGTGCCGTCCGCATATGGCGGATAACGGCTCAAGGACCATTATGGTATTATCTTGCCTGCGATAAAGCGGCAGGATGAAGTCTGCCTTCAACAAATGCAAGGCTTACTTACGCGAAAGCCCGATTTTGCTGCCGAAATTGCAGAACCAGATTATGTATGCATAATATATGAACATCAGGCACATAGCCACGATAACGCTCGTCTGGTCAACTACAAGTCCCATGAACGGCATCAATATGGCAGCACCGATAACGCCGGTATTGATGATACCGGTAGCAGCCTTAGTATGGGGGCCGAGCTCCTGGAGCCCAAGGTTGAAGATAAGCGGCCACATTACCGAATGGAACAGACCTGCCACAAGCATGCACCAAATGCCGACCATGCTGTTAACCATAACCAGCGACAACGCAATACACAGCGCTCCGGCACAGAGGCAGATAGTAAGGAGCTTGCGCGGCTGGAACTTCGTAAGTATGCCGGCGCCAATGAAACGGCCTACCATCATGCCTCCCCAATAGAACGCAAGATATTGTGTGGCAAGAGCGGCCAGCTGGGCTGAATCCATCTCGGGATACAACATCTGGAAACGGTAAGGCAACATTGACGGTACTCCAATCTCAACGCCCATATACATGAAGATACCTAACGCTCCAAGCCATACATGGGGATACTTGAACACGCTGTCCTTATATTCATGATGCTCACCTGCTGCCTCTGCCTGCTGACCTTCGTCAATCTTCGGCAACTTCAGGAATACCAAGATAAGGCAGATAACGATTGTGAAGATACCAAGCCCAAGGAAAGGACCAGGCACATATTCTGGAGCGGGAGACTTTCCGTTGATGATGACATACGTTATGAAAAGCGGCGCTACGGTAGTAGCCACACTATTGAGCGCCTGGCTCAACGTCATACGGAATGCTCCCTTTTCGGGTGAACCGAGAACCATGACATAGGGATTGGCCACATTCTGGAGCATAACGACACCCATAGCTACAAGGCACATTGAAGCCAAGAATATGCTATATACATTGACACCTGCGGCTATTGCGGAATTTATACCAATGGAATTGACGATAAAACCTATACCGGCAACAGCCAATCCAAGTATAAGAGTATTCTTGTAGCCTATTTTGCTCATCAAGAAAGCGAACGGAATGGACAGGAGATAAGCTCCGTAAAACGCCGTATTTACATATTGTCCTTGCTGGGCCGTAAGATTGAAAGCCTCGGAACAGAAGGCTATCATCGAATTGTTCATTGTCGTGATGAATCCTATCAGGAAGCACACGATGAATACTACAATCAACGCAAACGTATAATTTTGCTTAGGTTTCTGATTCATGGTTTGAAGTTTTATGATTATTGTTAGTCTATTTAGCGGATAAATTCGAGAAGAAAAGGCTTGAGGAGAACCTCAAAGCCTTGTATCCTATCATTCTTATGACAACTTCTCCTCGGGTATGAAGTCATCATCCTCGTCTTTCCTTACCGTGCGTTTGCGTATTGCACGCTTACGCTTGGGCTTGTCCTCGGCCTGCTTGTCAGCCTTTACTCCCGCAAGTTCAGGGTCAATCAATATACGGCCGCAATATTCGCAAACGATGATTTTCTTGTGCATACGGATGTCAAGCTGACGCTGTGGCGGTATCTTGTTAAAACAACCTCCGCAAGCGTCACGCTGTACGTACACGATTCCAAGTCCGTTGCGTGCGTTCTTGCGTATGCGCTTGAAGCTGGTGAGCAGACGGGGCTCTATCTTTACCTCCAGTTCCTTTGCCTTTTCCTTCAGGCGCTCTTCCTCGGCGCGTGTCTCGTCCATAATCTCGTCAAGCTCATTTTTCTTTTCGTCAAGGGCTTGACGGCGGTCGGCTATCTGCTCCTCAGTAGCTTTCAGGTCGCGGTTTTTCTCCTCAACCTTGGTGTTAGCTTCACGAATTTTCTTGTTGCAAAGCTCTATTTCAAGCGTCTGGAACTCAATTTCCTTGCTCAGCGTGTCATACTCGCGGTTGTTCTTGACGTCATTTAGCTGAGTCTTATAACGCTCAACGCTGGCCTGCGCCTCGTTGATTTCAGCCTTTTTCTGCTTTACAGCGTCCTCAAACTCCTTGATGTCGTTCTTGATTTTCTCAACACGCGTAGTAAGTCCGGCAATCTCATCCTCAAGGTCTTGCACTTCAAGGGGCAACTCTCCACGGAGAGCACGCTCCTCGTCAATGGCCGACAATGTGGTTTGCAACTGGTAGAGAGTCTTCAATTTCTCCTCTACAGACAAATCTGTTGGGTCTTTCTTTGCCATAATAATTACTTTTTTTAATCGGCAATACACGTTTATCAAGCCTGGATAGATACTCTATTTTATCCTCAATCAACGCCTTTTGCCTGCTTATATTTGATTATTTGTTATTTTTTGGAAGTATATTTACAGATAAATAATTGGATTGGTGTTCGTCTTTGTGAGATAAGTTTTCACTCCGGGACACGCTTCTTCAATAATGGTCTTGAATATCTCGTTAGTGAACTGTTCGCTCTGGTAATGGCCGATGACGGCTATCTGTATCTCCTGTTCATGTCCGAAATACTCATGATAATGCATTTCGCCTGTGACGAAGGCGTCTGCATGCTCAGCAATGGCGTCCTCCAAAAGGAACGAGCCGGCGCCTCCACAAATGGCAACCCGCTTTATCGGGCGGCGCAACAGCTGGTTACACTCAACACACTCAACGTCAAAAACACGCTTAAGCATAAGAATGAAATCGTCAGCGGCAAGTTCTTCAGGCAATTCACCTATCACTCCGCTGCCGCACTCGATACCGTCAACCGTTTTACCGGCAAAGAAACGGCAGCCCTCAAGCTCCATTTTCTCGGCTATCTTGAAGTTAACACCGCCACGGGCATTGTCTATGTTAGTATGCATCGACACTACCGTGACATCATTTTTCAACGCCTTGGCCACCGCACGCTGCACATCATTTGAATAAGTAATATGCTTAAGCGCACGGAATATTAACGGATGGTGGCTTACTATGAGGTTACAGCCCAAAGCTACGGCCTCGTCAACCACTTTCTCCGTCACGTCAAGACACAACAAAGCCCCTGATACTTCCGCCTCCGTCAGTCCTACCTGCAAGCCGGCATTATCAAAGCTCTCTTGCAGGGGCAGAGGCGCGAAACGTTCAAGGGCTGCTACCACTTCTCTTATTTTCACGCTTTTCAGCCTTTATGTTTTATCTTTGCAAAGATAATAATTTTTTATTGGCGGTTCAAGTTCTACCACATATATTTACATTCTTTAACCTGACAAGTATCGTTTTACCTAATACAGACATCATCATGCAACCTTATAATAATATATTATGCCGCACATTCAAACAACAGAAATACATTGGAATAACGGCCAAAGTTACTTTTTTGGCACAAAAGTCTCGTATGTAAGGTCATCAAAATACACTCTTATTTCAGTAATTTGACGTTGTGGCCGCTCTACATACCTAACTTCCGGACGTATGGACGTTCCAGATTGACGGTACTGCACATTTCTTGTATCCTCGGGAGAGGGTGAACCGAACAGATCGCCAACATGAGGTTCTCCCGTAGAATGAGCAGAACTTCCATGTTCGCCATTATCCGCACTAACGTCTTCCTCTGGTTGCTTATCATTAACGAACATTGAACCACGCCCGAACATCAACCAGTCTGTATTCAGATTTGGCATTTTACTCTTAATGGCTTCTACCGTGTTGAGAGTTGGTTTGGTACGGTTGTTGAATATGCTGCTAAGCGATGCCGCATTGATTCCTACAAAGTTGGCAAACGTCTGTTGGCTCATGTGTTGGGCTTCCATAATCTGCCTTATTCTGTCTTTCATTTCTGTCATAATCTTATGCTTAAGCTGTATTTTGCCGTTTTTTCTAAGACTTTACAAAGGTAAATCATTTTTTTGACATACACAACAAACCTATAGAATATTTGAGAATTTAAATTTTAAATTTATATATTTACATTTGCATATTTAAATTTACGTATTCTGTAAATTTGTATTTACACAAACAAATTTAAATTTACGTCTTTAAATAAGACTTAAAGCGATTATACCGACGATTAAAGCTAATTAATTCACCGTAAATAAGTTATTTATACTAATAATAACTGAAAATGAACGTTTATGCAAAAGAAAATTGAAAAAAATGGCAAATAACACTGAATTTTTATGCATAAAATGAACGTAATCCATTGAAAATGCTATAGTTACGCCGTAATTATGTGTAGTGAATAAATATGCATAAAGGTTTATTGTTTTAAATATTTTGATATACAAAGCTATATTTAAGCACAAAATAAAACATATATAAATACTAAATTTAGATTTTAAAATAACAAATTAGTATATAGAATGTAAATATTTAAACTTCTAAAGTATATAATTTTAAATGTTAACGCATGCTAACACTAAATTTTGAGGTCGTTTTCAGACCAAAATTTCGGATTTTTTTAATATTCCGAAGGCAGGGAAAGAACGCTTGAAAATACGCAAATCTGAGAGCGTCAAAAATCGCAAAAGTCCCTGATTCTTAACGGATTTACCCCTATTTTTTATGTTCCAGAAAAATAAGGAAATAGAAAAAATGAAGCCGAAAAAACGCGTTTTTCAGTGCAAAATGAAGAAAATAAGCTCTCGTAAAAGCTCCCCTATCGGCGTATTCGGGTTGTCCAACCCCTTACTTTTAGCGTCTGTTTCCCTTATTTTCGAAATTATCTGCATCACTTTTACGCCACTATACTTTTTCATGCCTGCCACATAATCCTTGGCGGCCCACCCTCCTTTTAGGTCAAGCCAGCCAGCCACACTGTCTTCCGTGCGTGGTTGTGGTGCATAATACGCGATGAGCAGATTCTGGAAATAAGTGAACAACATCGGTACAAGCATGTATGCGTTGCCGGATTTCGGATTGCTGTTAAAATAATTCAGTATTCTGTTTGCCTTCAACACGTCACGGTTCACGATGGCACTACGCAGTTCATAAGCGTTAAAGTCCTTGCTCACCCCTATTCTCGTCTCGACAATGTCGGGCGTTATACGGCGGTCGTTGTCCGACAAAGAAAGAAGCAGCTTGTCAAGCTCACCGGTCAGGCGGCTCAGGTCTGCCCCGATATGGTCGGCTATCATCTGCGCGGCCTTGTTGTCGATTGTAGCCTGGCCGTTAAGTTTAAGATAATTTTCTATGAATGACGGCAACTCATACTCGCGTTTCTTCTTGCTCTCGAAGACTACTCCCACGGCAGCCGCCTTTGGAAGTATTTTCTTGCGTCCGTCTATCGAACCGTTCTTGTGGCACAACACAAGTACAGTAGTAGTCATAGGCTTCTCGACATACCGTTCAAGGCGTTCCCAATTCTTGATGTTCTGCGCCTCCTTGACGATTACGACCTGTCGCTCGGCCATCATGGGATAGCGGCGCGCCATGTCTACTATCTGGTTCGGCTGGACGTCAGACCCGAAAACCACCGACTGGTTAAAGTCGCGTTCCTCCGGAGCAAGGGCGTTTTTCTCTATATAGTCGGATATTTTGTCAATATAATACGACTCCTCGCCCATCAGGATATATACGGGCGCATACTTGCCTGCGTGCAAATCACGCATAATGCTCTCAAAGGTTACGGTCTTCTTGTCTGCCATATAAATATTGTTTCGGCGCACTATAAACTAAAAAATCAGCTTTCATCAGCGTTTTACGACAATAATGAGTAACTTTGCCGACAGCAAGCGCGCTTTCTGAATGCAAATTTAATAAAATGTATCGATTAAACCTACCACAATACGAAATAAAAATCACGAAACGGAACGGCAAGCCTTTCATCCTCGACTCGCTCAGACGAAAGTACGTAAGCCTTACTCCCGAAGAATGGGTGCGCCAGCATTTCGTCCATTTCCTTATCGAACACAAGGGCTATCCGCCGTCGTTGCTCACCAACGAAGTAGAGCTTCGCGTTGGCGACAAGCGCCTGCGGTGCGACAGTGTGCTGTATAACCGCGAGGCACAACCCGTTATAATAATAGAATACAAGGCTCCGACCATTTCCCTTACGCAGCGTGTGTTCGACCAAATATCGGTCTACAACATGCTGCTCCACGTCGATTATCTCGTCATAAGCAACGGCCTGCAACACTACTGCTGCCGCATGGACTATGAAAACAACACGTACACGTTCCTAACTGATATTCCGAATTACGGCGATTTATGATGTATTGATGAATGGGCGCAAAGCTTCCATTCATTTGTAGTTAAAGGAGTTAAAGTAGTTAACGCTCCCTACGGTCGCTGAGGAGTTAAAGACATTTGCCTTGTTGGCATATACGTGGTTGACGGTTACGTGGCAATTTCAGTCTTTCATATAATCATTTATTCCATCAGGAACGCAAACCGATGGCAATAAAAGTCCTCTTTTTTACCCTATTAAATCCATTATCCGCTTCTCCGGAGCGTCAGGAAACAGCGAGCGCAAATGGCCGTATATGCGCTCGAACGAGTTTTCGGGCGTTCGATTGGGGCGCATATTCCCGTATAAAGCCTCGGGAGTAGTATATCTCGCCACGCCCCAACCGTAAGGCCGTCCGTGTTTGTCTACGTTATACTCAAAGTCGGCTATCACCACGCGCAGCCCCATCATAAGCCGTGTAAGTATGGGTTCGAGCGACACTTTGCCCACTTCAGGCATATCGTCCACAGGTTCATAAGCACTCTTACGGCCCCTACCCTTGACGAAACCGAGCAGCCTCCTAAGCTCCTTAACCGTAGTACTGCCCTCAGATATGATAGTCTGCAGCACAACATCGTCAAGCGCCGCCGTATCCTCATCCTTAGCGTAATGCCTCGAGCGGCGGTAGTTCAACAGGTCTGGCAGCCATTCAAGACTCACGTATCCTGCCTTTTTGTTGAACATCTTGCCGTATGCGCAGTGACCTTCACGTATCACGGGGCCCTTCCATTCCCACGGACCGTCTTCCTCATCGGAGAACCACAGCTCCGGAGCCGTCATCTCCTCTATCGAGAAACCACGTATTCCGCAACGGAAGAACGGCAGGAAGCCCAGCTCGAGCACCCGCCTTTCCATGTCCATGTCTGTATAAATCAACTTGTCAGTGTTTTCCATAAATCCATCCATAACGTGCTACTTGTCCTGCAAAAATAGCTATTTGCAAGATAAATCCAAAACAAAACAGCCGAAAAATAAGCTTTTCCGGTACATGGATATATGCCAAAAAGACATAATATAAAAACGGCAATAAACGAATCTCAAAACACGGATAGAGGCACATAAAAAAGCAGAATAAAAGACCATAGATATTCATTCGCATAACAACTTGACGTTCAACATTTTATAAAAGGCCATCTTTTAGCTTTCAAAAGACGGCTAATCAGGACGCAAAAGGCGGCAAATCGCAATGCGATTTGCCGCCTTTTGCAAAACCATCGGCCATCAGGCCAAATTAAAGGGCATATCAATGGGCATGAAATCACATGCCTCTTGCCTTGTAGATACGTTCCTTTGCCTCGTTAATTTCCTGGAATTTCTTTTCCGCCGCGCGGCGTATGTCCTCGCCGAGTGCCGCCACACGGTCGGGATGATGCTTCAAGGCGAGAGCACGGTAGGCACGGCGCACCTCGTCGTCAGTGGCGTCGGGCTTAATGCCGAGCACCGCATAAGCGTCATCAAGCGTCCCGCCGCTCAGCTTGAGCATTGAATCCACCTCGCTGTCGCTCATCCCCAAGAAGCGCGCAACCTCCTTCAATGCGTCTATTTCGCCCTGGGGCACGCTGCCGTCAGCCTGCGCCAGCATTGCGAGAAAGTTCAACAGCTGCAGGCGTTGGGAGTAATCCATGTTGGCGGCTATCTGCACACAGCTCTGCCTTATCGTCTCCTTAAACGCTCCGGGACGGCTTGCGTCCATGCGTTTCTGCTCGTCAAAGAGCTTCAGCAGTATCGCGTTACCCTGCTCCACGGCCGCTTCGCCGAAGTTCATGCGCAGAAAACGGCGCACAAACTCCATCTCTGAATGCATTACCTTGCCGTCAGCCTTGATGATATACGACGCCAGAACAAGCAGCGAGAACAGGAAACTGTTGCGCTGCCCCTCGTAATACTGCCTACGCCGGGCCTGCTCCCAGGCATCGTCCCCGCCCGCAAAACCGCTCGCACGACGGTCTTCATCCTTGTTTACGGCCTTCAGTCCATAATCAAATAACGCGCCAAGAGCCACTCCGGCCAGCGCTCCCAAGGCTCCACCGGACATAAATCCGAGTATGCCTCCTATCCATTTTCCTGCTGACATATATCTTTATACGTTTTTTAGGTTATTGGGTTATAAGGTTTTACGGTTCCAATCGGTTATAGGTTTGCGTTTATTGAAAGTGGCAATAGTGGTAAATCTCGCTATCACTCACGGCACTTCCGGATATCAACGCATACCTAAAAACCGCATAACCGCATGACCTTAAAACCTCATACAAATTTAACGCCAAAAAGGTTGACGACAAACGATTTTCTTAATTCTTAACTCTTAATTCTCAATTTTTTATCGTTTCCACGACGCCAGGGCTTCATTTACACCATCCATAAGGAGCGGAACTTCTGCAATAAGCATTGATATTGTCTGCCTGCGGCTGCTACCGTCGCGATAATTCTTGACCTGGGTAGCATTCACAAAGTCACGTCCATCGCCTTGTTCTACGCTGAAGGTCACGTCACCGCTCAACGATTGTACCGTAAGTTCAGGCGAAAGGGGCTCTCCATTGGCCGTTTTGTCGGACACAATGGCCAATATACGGCTGAATTCGGCAAGTTCCTTTCTGTCAAAATACAACGTTTCGCGCGAATACTTACCGTCGCCAAGGCTCCGGCTGTAAGTTATCTTAAAAATCTTTTCAGCTCCATTGGTCATGAAATCAAGGAAAATCATGCCCCGGAAAAGCCTTATACTGCGACTCCAATCAACTTTTACAGGATTTTGTTTAGCATTATGCCCCACTCCGTCGGCAACATCTTTCTGCCCGTCAGCCGACTGTTTCAGCCACGGCTGACCGTTCTCCAAATATTCAACGTTGTCGAAACCTGCCAAAGCACGCTCCAGATTACCTCCCTTAGAACAATATCCCACCACGATTTTCTGCGCCAATGACAGCATAAGGATATTGCGGTCGAACGCCGAACGAGCCGTAACATTATGCACGCTCGGCTCACAATGCGTAATCACAAGTAGTCTTTCTTCGAGCAAAGCGTTCTCAATGTCAGCGTCAAAACGGCTCGGCATGGCTTCGGCAAGCGCCAATATCACGGGTATCTTACGCTGAAGCAGCGTAGTGAACACCGCTCTTTCCATGGGCGACTGGTTGCCGCACATCACGCAATCAGCCTCCGGCTTCAGTCCGAGCAACCACTTTCCGACGAGGTATTCAAGTCCGTCGGGCGTCTTTCTTGAACATATAAACGCCGTCTTCGTACGCTGCATAAGCGCCTCGTTGCCCCTCCTGCTTAATATTTTCATGGTATGTCATAAGTTAAATAACGTAAGCCAATGCGCTTACAAAACAACTTTTATTCTCCGAAAAAAGCCTTGTCATATTCTACAGTACCGCTGACGCCCTTCAATCCGCCGGGCAGTAGCTCAACGGCCATGCAGCATTCGCCAGGCGCATCAAACGGGAATGAAATGCCGAAAATGCTTGCCGGACGGTAGCCGAACCGCGGATAATAGTCCTTATGGCCAAGCAGCACGGCGGAAGAGAAGCCCAACGCGGCGGCACGTCTGTGTGCTTCGTGTATCAAGAGGCTGCCTACGCCACGGCGTTGCCACGCAGGCAATACGCTGACAGGCGCCAATCCAAGCGACACGAACGACTTTTCGGCCGACACTATGCGCACTTTTGTCATTAGAATATGCCCGATAATTTCGCCTTCATTAGTCTCGGCTACAAGCGAAAGTTGCGGCACAAAAGCCTCTGAACAGCGTAAACGGCCGACCAGACGGTGTTCATCGTGGTCGCTTTCGGCCATATCCCTGAACGCAAACTCTACTACCCTGGCCACGGCTTCATGGTCTTCGGGCCGTTCTTCCCTGACAAAAAAAACTTTATCTGACATCATTTCTTCGTAATAAAACGCATTACAAAGATAGCGAAAAATAACGAACAAACGGGAAAAGAATGAATTAATTAAGAATTAAGAGTCGGGAAATTAAGAATTAAGAGTTAAGAATTAAGAAAATATGCCTTGCCGTTGTGTCTACAAAGGTATTTTTCTTAACTCTTAATTCTTAACTCTTAATTTTTTAGAACCTGCTCTTCTGGCCATCGCCGGCGCCTGTTCCCTTGTACTTGCTGCGGCCTACGTTGAACTTGTAGACCACTGTCAGGTTGATGTTACGCATTGCGGGGGTCATGTAATATGACTCGCGCATGGTGCCGTAAAACATCATCAGGTTGTTCCTCCGAGTCTTGAAGAGGTCGTCGGCATAAAGTTGTACGGTAAGTTTCTTATCGAAAAAGGCCTTGTAGAGCGACAAATCCACGCCAAAAGAAGGCTTGCGAATGTAGACGTTCTCGTCCGCTCCGGCCGTGCGGTAATCCATATTGACCGATATCTGGCATATTTTCGTGTCAAGGGTGTTATTGAAACGTATCGTCGCCAGGGGATTGTCGAGCGGGCTATGGCCGTGAACGTCCATCTTGAACCACTGCTTCTGTATACCCAGCATTAGCGAAGGGTGCCATATTCCGAACGCAGGACGGAGGTTGAACGAGGCGTACACTTTGTCGTAAGACTCTCCGTTAACCTGCCGGAACAAGGCAACGGCGGGGTCGTCCTTGTACGTTTCGCTGTGCTGGAGCATCGGGTCGATGACGTGAGAGTACCCTGCGCTGAACATCGCCCACTCATACGAGGCGGCAAAGTTGACGTTATGGCTCTTCGTCGGCAGCAGGAAGGGGTTTCCGCCCTCGTAAGTGTAACGGTTGTCGTAGGTTATGTTGCTGCGCAGTTGGCTGTAAGAAGGGCGGTGAATGTCGGCTGCGTAGCCTAACTGGAGGTTAAGCTTGCCGAACATAGCCGACAGCGCGAGCGAGGGAAACAGGTTGCTGTACACCTTACTCTGCCCATCCTTGTAAACGTTATCCTCGAAATAATCAAAGTTTACGTTCTCGTAACGCAGTCCCATCTGCATGTTTACGGGACCGAACTGCCTTGCGTACTCGATAAATGCCGACGCCATGCCCTCCTCTATGCGGCTGTTGTCGTCGTCGATAATGTCTTTCGGCAGAACGGTGTACACCGTCTTGCGCTCCGAATAGGAGTATTCGCCGCCGAAAGAGAAGTTTCCGCCGAGCAGCGGAGCCGTCACAACGAGCTTGGAGGCGATAAGACTGTTGCGCCCGTCGGTCTGCGTCGTCACGTCGTTATGCTCCTCCGCCTGCCCCGTTTCACGGAAATCCTCTGACGTGTTCATCATGTTGCGGGTCTTGCTCCACATCCAGTCAGTGTTGAAGTCGATGTTCCACTGCCCTATCTTGCCCACGTAATAGGCGTTGCCCTGCACGTTAGTGGCCTGCACCGGAGCCGTATATTCACTACGGAGGGTTTCGGTCGTGTCGCCGTCCTGCGTGAAAACAGAGTTCATCCAGCCGCCGTTGTCGCTAAGGCGGCGGTCATATCTGGCGCTGATGCCTATCGAGTGGTTCTCGTTAAACATATAGCTTACCGCCAGACGGCCGTTCAGCGTGCGCGACTTATACACCTGGTCTATCTCGCACAACTGGTTATATGTTTTGTCGAGATAGGTTATCAACGGTATCTGTTTCGGGTCGGGATTGGCCCAACGCGACAGTGACAGCGTGCCGTTGATGTCAAGTCCGCCGCTGCGCCACCCTAAGTTGAGACGCTCCTGACCAACAACGTAGCCGTAATCGTTAAGCTCCCCGAACAGGCGATTGTTCACGCTGAAGCCCTCGCCCACGGCTTTCTTCGTCGTTATGCGTATCACCGAGGTTACGCTGGCGTCGTAACGCGCGCCGGGATTGGCGATAACCTCGATATCCTTGATATTGTCCGAGCCGAGGCGCTCCAGCTCGATGGCGTCGCGCATCTTGCGCCCGTTGATGTAAATCTCGGGCTCCCCGCGGCCGAACACCTCTATCTTGCCGTTGCGTGCCGACACGTTCGGTATGCGGTCGAGCAGATGTTCCATCGTGCCTGCCGTCTCGAGGATGGTTCCGCTGACGCCAGTCACCATGCCCTCGCCCTTCAACCGCGTCTTGGGCAGGTTGCTCTTGACGACCACCTCGCCCAAAACCTGCTCCGCAGGGACGAGCGTCACGGTGCCGATATCGTCACGGCGGTCGGTGTAAACGGTCTTGTAGCCCACGAGCGAGAAGCGCAACAGGCGGCCCGTCTCGGGCGTTTCGAGCGTGAACGTACCGTCATCGTCGGTCATGACACCCGTTACGAACGACGAGTCGGGCAGCGAGAGGGCCACAACATTAGTGTAAGACAGCGGCTGTCCCTTGTCGTCAACCACCCGTCCGGTCACGGCCTGAGCCACAAGAGCCATAGGCACGAGCGGCAATCCGCAAGTGGCAAGAAGTCTTAAATATGCTTTCATATCCTAATGATTTATTGTTTTCTTTTACCGTTTAGACGTAATTAACGAAGAAAATGTTGCAAGATAACGTAAGGCGACGTTCGTTTTAACGTTTATTTGCACGTTAATCTTAACTCCGGAATACGCTTCACATGCTTATACCGCTGGCCCGACGGCAACCATTATATCAGCAGCGACACAACGAGAAGCGCCCGTCAGCAGATATACGGACGGGCGTTTAGACAACGAGGAAAGGCAAACACATAACTATCTGATAATCAGCACGGTTGCGAAAGGCCATCTTTCGGATTGTAAAAGACCGCCTTTTAGACGCTAAAAGGCCACCTTTCGCATCGCAAAAGGTGGCCTTTCATGGTTCATCCGCAGTTCTGTTGGATGAAAAGTGAAAGATAAAGGAAGTCGCTGTAA
>OBJE01000067.1_pt1 | contig 132655 bp, 142 predicted proteins | sample 1519681 | NCBI WGS metagenome assembly OBJE01 (sample SAMEA3888898, study PRJEB22519) | human gut metagenome | biome: human gut; feature: human-associated habitat; material: faeces | place: Denmark | collected 2011 | reverse complement strand
TTTTTTATTATGTAATGTTTAGTTTAAACCCCTATACAATGAATTAGTTCAAATCTGGTACGGAAATGAATGAAACACATTCCCCAACTTTTCAAACGGCCCCCGTTTTCGGGGTGACCCTCCAATTGTTTGCATGAAATTCGAGACTCTTTAGATAAAAAGAAAAGGATTGATAATTCTTGAATTATCAATCCTTTAAGTGATTCAAGTAACGTTTTTTAATCGCTTGATTATTAATTATTTGTACAATTGTATAGCCTACAATATGCCTACATTTCTTATCTATTACAGGTTATTTCTTACTTAATAAGACTTGTATTAGACGTTCCTTCTCTTCGAGAATCTTCTTTAAATAAGCGATTTCCGCCTCTTTATTAAGACTATTTCCCGTATTACTTTCCAAAGGATTATCAAAGAAAATGCCTGGAGAAACATTAAATACCTCTGCTATGGCTTCAAGAGTTTTAGTATTAGTTGATCCTGTTCTTATCATGGATTGAATACTACTTTCATCCTTACCAATTCGGGAAGCTAATTCCCTAATCTTGATTTTGTTCCTTTCGCATAAATCCCTTATAAGCAATAAATTAGCCATAGTTTGATATTATATTTACAATAATTAACAGGAATTATTCTACTGAATAGGTAGAATAAAACTATATTTGTGATATAAATATAGAAACAAATAATAGATTTAATGTGATGTTATGGCAAAAAAAACTTTAAAAAGAAATGAAGACGGCGAGAAGTTAAGAATGTATCTAATTGGTTTGCCGCTGAAAGATTCTTCTAAAATGGTGGCAAAGTTGGCCACCGAATGCAAAGTACCACTACATACCGTTCATAATTGGCGCGCCGGATTATGTCGTATTCCCGAACTTGCAAAGGATAAGATCGAGGAAGTAACAGGCGTGAAAATCTTCCATGTGGACTAAATAACCTTTTAAAACTTAAATGTTATGAATACTAAGATTATTGCGAGAGTGAACAATGTAGATATCTTGTCTACGAGTGACGAACAATTTGTGGCAATCAGACCCATTACCTTTTGTTTCTGGTGAAATGGATGATTAACTTTAGAAGCAGGTAATAAATACCCGGGGCGGCTTTTGCCGCTCCATATAATAAACGCCGGAGTGTGGAGATAACCCCGAAGGGCGAAAGCGGGTGTTATTGGTAGTTCGATGCTATCCTCCGGCACAAATAAGAATAGATATGAATACAAGGACTTTTAAAATAGATATTGACTTTGATGTTCAGTTTTGGGCATTGTTGCCGGCAATAAATATCAATTTACACAACCATGAATTTGAGTTTGAATGGCTATGCTTTGGATTTTACTTCGGTAAGCAGAAATATGAAATAAGAGAAATTAAATAACCCTCAAATCAATAAAGACATGAGTAAAAAGAATAAGCCAATCACTAAAGAAGCAAATCGCTTCAAAAGTGTAGAGGAATTGATAAAATCATTCGAGGAGTATTCTGGGTTTAGAATCGAACCGGAGGATGTGGATACCCGTGAAAAGTTATTGAATAAAATTTCGGAGATACAGGACAGTTTATCTAATGAAGTTACAGATAACTGTTCCAAATATTATTATGAAGCAGGAAAGCTAATGCCTGATGAATAAGATTAACTAATAACAGTGCAAATATGAGCAAAATAACTTTGGCTGATGATGCAAAGTCAGCAGTAATCAAAATGTGTGAAGGTAATCCGGGAGCTATAACAGCTCTCATTGAGATTATTAAATGTGGTGAACAGGTCGACCCCGATGACTTTATGGGAGGACTTGGGAAAATCCTTGCTTTAGATACACTGGAAATCTATGGAACAGATATATATGTGTTATGGAATGACATCTGTTATAGGAATACTTCTAAAATGATTGCAGTTCTTAGAGCTAATCAATTGGGCTTTATTTCAGACCAAATATTAAAAGATGCGTGCCATAGACAAGATGGAAGCGGACGTAAAATCATTCCTGTCGAGGAACTGTATTCTAAAGTGGTTGAAAGGCTTCCTCGTTTCGATTTAGTCAATCGTTAACCTTCAAATTAGAATAGATATGAATAAAAAAGATATTGAGCTTTTTAAACAAGCTGTAAAAGATAAAGGTATTGTGCTATTTCAAGCAGAAGAATATAAATATGGGGATTTAGTTATTCCTTTTGCTGCTGAAATATTAGGTATTCCAATAGAGAAGCAAATATGCCGAGTAGTCCAAATTCGTAAAGAAATTGGGCAGTTTGGCAGTGATTTATTCTTTGTTAGACATGCTGATGGCGACTTGTTTGTGTGGGAGAATCAACACTTCTATAAGGTGAAAGAAAAGTATATCCGTCGGATTGAGACTATTTACAATCAACATGATGCGATAGAAATTGATGACGATAAACCGGATGTTGGGTATAGGTATTCAAGGAACAATGAGTTTATAAAGGGCTTTATCATTCCCTCTCCATATCAGGCAGACCATGTTACACCGATGAAGGCTATGCAGGAAGGAATCAAGGAAAAAATCAAAGAGATTATTAACTCGTAACAGAATAGAAATGAAATCAACAATTACTACCCCCGATGAATTAACTACGCTACGAATAGAAGGCAGTAGTGGAACCTATAAAATATTCAGTAGCTTCCGCCCCATGGAATCCCCTGCGTTCGTGGATGCGGTAGACAGGAAGTATAATCTGGCGGAGATTAAGAATCTTTCCGGCGGAAAAGGTTATTTCCTGGTACACTTGAACAGGGAGCAGCAGGAAACCATACAGGAGGATTTAAACGCTATCCTTTGCGATAGTGTGGCATACCTTCTATAAACTAAGACGATCTTAACGAAATGCCATGAAAGAAGACAGACGCCTAAGAAACCTACGTTATCAGATGCGGAAGAAAGGTTACCAGTTCGATACAAAGAACCTGGTGGCCATTATGCCTTCACATGACAAACGTTCCCTTCTCCAGGAAAGGAGATTAAGCAAATTCGGTTTTTCAATTCAGTATAACATGTTTGAACAATGAAAGATAAAAATTTAAAATACATCACCCACGCTATTATCGTGGTTGCCTTTATGGGACTGATTGCCTTTGTCATTTATTATACGGGTAAAACCGCTTTTCTTTGGCTGTTATTATTCGTTTTCCTGTACCAACCTTGGGGAGACTTGAAAACAAAACAGGAGAAAAACAACGAAGAATAAGTAACTATGTAACTTTATAACGATGATAAAGGCAGAAGACATCTACAAAGTAACCAACAACGGGCTGGATATAATTCTACATTATTATCCGCAAGCCCGGGATTGTGTCGGAACCAACCGCCATTTCAAACGCCGACCGTCAGAAGACGACGCGTCGGCCTGTATCAAATTGTTCGGTAAAGAAGGTTCCCAGCAGGTTTATAAGGTAACAGATTTCGGTGATACCGGAACGGCTCAAAGCCCCGTCGATATCTGCATGTATGAGGAAGGCCTCCGGTTTAACGAGGCTATCCTTAAACTTGCATCCATGTATAACGTAACCGATGAACTCAACCGTAACGTAAACAAGCCGGATATCCGTAAGGTTCCGGCTAACCAAGAACAGAAAGACGGTACTAAAATTTTCGAGCTTGCCGATCATCTCACCCCGGAGCAGTTACGCATACTCGGCCCCCGTGTCACCCAGGAGAACGCCGAGGCCCTGCACTGGTATTCGGCCAAATATATAGGGTATGTAAAAAATCGCGAGGTAACCTATAAATACGCGACTATGACATACCCTATCTTTATGCGCGAATGTCTGGTAAAACCGGCCGAAGGCGACACGCCCGAAGTGAAGTTCTATAAAATATACGAGCCCCTGAATCCGGACAAACAGTGGCGTTTTTCCTATACTCCAGAAGGTGTCAAGCCGAAAGACTATATAAACGGTCTTTCTGAACTGAAAGCCTTATACCGGGAGTTTAATTCCAGGGAGGAAGCCGCATTTAAAAAGAATCCGGCCAATGCGGAAAAGCCCTATAAGGAACAGAAGCTGCAGGAAGCGTTTATATGTTCCGGAGAGCGCGACGCCTTGTGCGTTAAATCGCTGGGCTTTTCCCCAATTTGGTTTAATTCGGAAACGTATAAACTTTCCGAACAGGATTACAAAGAAATCATGAAATACGTTGAAGTCCTGTATAATATACCTGATATCGACACGACGGGCAAAGTGAAGGGTACGGAACTTGCACTACGCTTTATTGATATCCACACGATCTGGCTACCGGCCTGGCTTAACACTTACCGGGACCAGCGAGGCAAACCCCGTAAGGACTTTCGGGATTTCATGGAGTTAAGAAGCAAGAACGAGGATTTCCGTAACCTTATGACGCTTGCCATGCCCGCCAAATTCTGGTATTCCAAGTTTAACGAGAAATCCCGGCAATGGGATCACAATATAGACGCGGACTGCCTTCACTACTTTTTACGTCTTAACGGTTTCTATTCGCTTCATGATGAAAATTCCAGTTCAACGAAATACATCCGTATTACCGGCAATATTGTAAAACTGATCAAGGCAAAGGATATCCGGAAGTTTATCCGCGGTTGGGCCCAGGACAGTTTTTTATCCCGCGATATAAGAAACCTTATTCTGAACAGCCCCAAACTGTCAGATACGGCCCTGGACAATTTGCAGGAAATAGAACTGGACTTTACCAATTATACCCATAATACGCAGATGTTTTTCTTTCCCGGTTGCAGTATGGAGGTAAGCGGCACCGGTATAAAGGAACATCCGGCCAACGGCAGCACATTGTCCCACTACGTTTGGGAAGAAAACGTACTGAAACACAAAGTCCGTCTTATGGAAGACATGTTTACCATTTCCCGTAAAAAAGACAGAGAGGGCAACGATGTGTTTGATATCCGGATAAATGCCGTACCGTCTAATTTTTTCGGCTATGTAATCAATTCGAGCCGTGTTTACTGGCGTAAGGAACTGGAATATAATTTCGACGACAAGAGCGTAGGAGAAGCGGAATCTTACCGGGAAAAACATAAATTCGATATCGAGGGGGAAGGCCTCACGGCGGAAGAAGTTGCCGAACAGAAAAGAAATCTTATCAATAAGGTATTTACTATCGGTTATATGTTGCACCGTTATAAATCCCCTTCGCGTGCTTGGGCACCACAGGCCATGGATAATAAGATAGGTGAAGACGGTGAATGTAACGGGCGTTCGGGAAAATCATTCATGTTCAAAGCCCTTTCCTACTTTATGAAGACCGTCAAGCTTTCCGGCCGTAATCCTAAGTTAATGGATAATCCGCATGTGTTCGACCAGGTAAACCAGCATACCGATTTTATTTTGGTGGATGATTGCGACCGGTATCTTAATACGGGCCTGTTTTACGATATCATCACGTCAGATATGACCGTGAACCCGAAGAATAACCAGTCGTTTACTATACCGTTTGAGGAATCGGCCAAGCTGGGATTTACCACCAATTACGTACCTATTGATTTTGATCCGTCTACGGAAGCCCGTTTGCTGTACCTGGTATTCTCCGACTACTACCACCAGCGTACGGAAGATAACGACTACCGGGAAACGCGTTCTATCCGGGACGACTTCGGCAAAGATTTGTTTTCTAAGACGTATTCCGAAAGCGAGTGGAACGCCGATATAAATTTCTTCTTGCAGTGCTGCCGTTTTTACCTTTCCCTTTGCGAGGAATCTATAAAATTACTTCCGCCCATGGAAAACATTATCAGGCGTAAATACAAGGCCGATATGGGAAATAACTTTGAGGATTGGGCGAACTCTTATTTCTCTCCGGACAGCGAACACCTGGATAGCTTTATTGTTCGTGAAAAGGCTTTTGCTGATTACAAAAGCTTCTCCGGTGTGAATAAAATCACGATGCAGCGTTTTACAAAGGCCCTCAAAGGTTTTGTGGCCCTTTGTCCCTACATTGAGGAACTCAACCCGAAGGACCTTTGTAACTCCCAGGGGCGTATTGTACGTAAGGATAACGACGGAAAGGCCGCCGATATGATCTATCTACGTTCATGCGGCACGGCGGAAGCGGCTGCCGGTGGTGGAACGGAACCAACCGACCAGACACTTGTATTTGTACCGGATGAACGGTCAGAGGAATGAATAACGCACATTTGAAATTAAACAGCATGTCCGAGTTTACCACGCTTTGGAATAGCGGCGAGAAGTTCCGGAAATTCGCCGAACAGGTCTACCGCTATCTGGAGCGTATGAAACCCGGTACTGTCTTGGTATTGGAACGCTATTCAGGCGAGCAGCTGGAATGGATTATCAAAACGGCATGTGTTTTTATCTTGGAAGGAAACAACGGTTTGGAGTATGAATTTAATGAAGATTATACGGCCATCGTGCACCGCCGTGTGGACCCGGACGTTAAGGAATGGATTTTAAGCAGATGCAAACATCGCGTATAAGACGGATCGGAGCCGGTATAAGATACGGAAAGAGGGACCAGATACGAAAGTGTCGGTCCCTCTTTCCGTATGGAAACAAAGGCGCCTTGCCTGGCTTCCTTCCCCATACCCCATCTCTATTTCATACAAAATTTTAGTAACCTTGTAACCTTTGTTTGCTTGAAAGAAAAAAGTCTGAAAATCAAATAAATAAATAGGAAATAAAGGTTACGAAGTTGCAGTTACAAAACGGTTACGAATTTTTCCGATTTGTAACACCGGCCTTTTTATCTTCTACCGGTAAGCCCGGTTACAAACTGTTTTCCTGCCATTTTTTTGTAACGGGAATTAGTAACGTTACTAAGTTGCTAAGATACAGCATATTATCTTTACCGGTTGCCCGGTTACGAAATTACAAAAATTTAGTACCGGATTATATTAGAACAGCTTGGCGGAGAAAATACCGGCCGTGTGACAGCAGGAAAAGGCACGTTATAATTATTCTCTCAGAGTATATTTATTAAAATGGCGGCTGAAAGCCTACATTTTCTCGTAAATGTCAGAACAACAGCATATAAAGAAATATCTTTGCCCTTAAAAAGGAATGTTATTATTATGATTACCACCCGAATACAGATTGAATCCTACCTGGCCGAGTATGTCCGGGGCAAATATTACGACGAAACGGTCGGTACCGTCCGTTTTCCTTCTTCGTCCGATATCTATGTGACTATTTACGATCTCATGGAGAAACGGCCGGTTAATTGTTCGGCTGACCGCGGCAACCTGGAGTTTATGCTGCCTGACCGCCGGGAGGCCAATTTTGCCGGCGGCAAGTCTCCGGAACAGTTCAATTACATTTCCGTACGTGGTACCGCCATTCTTGAAAAGCGTTTGCGTGCCCTGATGTGGGCCGAGCTACACGAACTCATGGACGAAAACAAGCATCTGCACGGTATCGAATTTAAGGAAACCGTTTTTACCTTCCTGAAAAAGTATAATATCTCTTCCATTCAGGAAGACGGACTACTGAAAAACTACCAGCGGTGGCGGGATAGTTTCAGGCGTAAGAAGAAAAGGGCCTATAATCGAAAAAAAGTGTAAAAAAGCAAGTTATTTTTTACCTACCAACTGTATCTGTTTGTCCTTTTTTGTCCGGTTTTTGGCTGAAAAACGTCCGAAAAATGCTGAATGTTTGATTATCAATACTTTATATCTGTAATTATGTCAAGAAAGTTAATATCCGCCGCCCATAGCCTGCAACTGGTTCCCGTTTACAACATTATTCATTTTGGCGTCGTGCGTTCGAAAGTCGTTATTCGCTCAATCGGAAAACCTGATATTCTTACGATCGTACCGGGAACCTTAAAACCAGGTGACAGCAAAAATGAAGACGTCTATACTAAAAAACATACCTTCAAACTTGCCGACGTGTCGCGAAATAAGACGCTTTATCTGGAAAACCTGAAAGCGACGCCCTTTGTCGCTCTCTATATTGATGAAACGGGTAATACCCGTGTTTCCGGTTCTCCCGATTATCCGCTTACCTTTTCTTTTGAGATCGGCGGGGGCCTGTATAACTGCATCCTGTCCGGTACGGGGCCGGGTGTTGATGCGTTCCTGTAGGTTCCTTTCAGTCCTTCTCTACCTATAATATAGGCGTTTTCTTTGTCGTAAAAAAGAGAACGTGGACAAAATACAGGAGATTTTTACAGCACCTTGGGCAATCGCTGATAATGATTATTACCGGTTGCTTTCTTTACTTGTGCCGTGTGTTGCAGCCGGCAACCTGGATGCGATCGAAAAACGGCTTAACAATAATAAAATAACCGCTTACGCTACTACGCCTTACCTTGCCAATCGGTGGGAACTGGACGATGAGACGCTACCGGCTGACAGTGTGGCCGTCATTATCTTGGAAGGCACCTTGTATTCCTGGGAGACTTACCGCCTGGAAAAGCAGCTTCGGGATGTTTTCGATAATCCTAAGATTTGCGGCGCGGTCCTGTGGATCAACGGTCCGGGCGGCATGGTTGCACATGTGGACCTGGCGGCTAAAATGATCGCCGAATCTTCCAAACCTATAGCTACCTACGTGGCCGGTACCATGGGAAGTGCCCATTTCTGGCTGGGAACCGCCGCCGGTAGAACCTTTATCGCTTCCCCTATGTGTGAAGTCGGTTCCGTCGGTATCATGCTTACTTACCAATCCTTTAAGAACTATTTCAAGAAACAGGGCATTGATTACCGGGAAATCTATCCGGATAGTGCCGATCTGAAAAACTATGAAACCCGCGCGATTGAAGATGACAACAACGAAGAGCCTATAAAGCAACGTCTGGCCGTCATGCACCGTATTTTCTGCGATGCGATCAGTCGGAATCTGGGTATTGCCTACGATCCGGAACTTCCCCTTTTCCGGGGACAGATATTCACCGGCGACGTAGCCGTGTCAAACGGCTATATCGATCAGTTCGGTACGCTGGAAGACGCGGTAAAGTGGGTACTGGCACAGGCTACCGTCAGAAAAGTAAATGAGATGTATAACATATAGTATTAACTTCAAAATTTTGTATATATGAAATTTAAGAGCTTTTCCGCTCACATTCTGGCCTTGTTGGGCTTGTCGGAATGGAGCAAGGTAGAGGATAAAAACTCTATCACGGTCGAGGAAGTGGCAAAACTGAAAAATTACGGTTTTACTGAAAAATTCCTCACGGACTTTAAAGCGTCCCTCGAAAACGATTTCCAGGACGAAGCCGAAGACGGGAACCAGGGAGAGGAAACCGAGGAGCCTAAAACAACCGCTTTCCTTCGCGGTTTGTTGGGTGATACTGCGGCCCGTTTGACACAAGCGCAGGAACAGCTTGAAGCCTTGCAGACGCAACAGCGTGACGAAAACCGGAACAACACCGCGCTGATTGCTAAGAAGGATGCCGAAATAACGAAGCTTTCCGGCATTATCGCCCAACTTTCGGCCGCTGCGGAAGATGATCCGGGCAAAGGGAAGCAACACAACGCCCAGGTGGACGGTAAGGGAAAATTCAATCTCCAGGATGAAAAGCAGTTGGGAGGCTTGCAGGGTGAAATGTTCTCACTGGACCGCCCTTATAACCTTCGCGCCAAAGCTGCGTTAATGGAGGCTGCCGGTTTTGAAATGATTGCTCTTCCGAAAGCAAGTTCCATTGACTACAGCCGTTTGAAGGAGGACCTCGGGGCCTTTTACCGTATTCCCTGGCAACAGCGTTTGCAGTCGTTTTTAATGGAACTTCCTTCCATTGAAAGTATTTTCCCGCTTGAATCCGGTTATCAGGATTTGGCTACGCTGGTTAATATCTGGCTGGGCGAGTTCTCACAGGCCGGTAATGAGGAATCCGACTTCGATAAGGTGACTAAAGGTTCCTACGAGTTCGACGATGAAACCCTGCGCATGTTCAACGTGATGTTTGCACACCGTTTCAAGAATTTAAAGGCCTTGGAGAAAACCTGGATCGGCACTTTGAACAAGGAAGGTTCAAATCCTATCAAGTGGTCTTTTATCGAATATATCCTGGCCGAAACTGCCAAAAAGTTGCATAACGAACGCGAACAACGCCGTATTAACGGAATCCGTAAGGACCCGAATCTGAATGAACCGGGCAAAGCACTTGCTGCAGCTGACGGTCTGTATGAGTTCTTGAACAAGAAAGTGAACGGACATACCGATATCAATAACGGAAAGTTCGTTTACCAGATCAAACCGTTCGAGCTGGGAGAACTTACCGAAGCAAACATCGGTGAAAAGGTGTACAAGGGTACTTCCATGATCCCGGCGGTTCTTCGTGACAGCGGTAACCTGGCACTTTATATGCCTTCGCACTTTATTGTATTGTATCATAAATACAATGAACTGCATTACGGACAGAACCAGGATTACAAGGCTAATATCATGTATGTGAAGGAATATCCGGCGGTAAAGATTATCCCGGTTCCCAATGCTGACAACCACCACCGTATCTTCTGGACGTTTGAAGGTAACATTAAAACCTACGAGGACAAACCGGGCGAAATGACGGCTTTCAATCTGGAACAGGAAGATTGGAGCCTGAAAGTCTGGAGTAACTGGCGTGAGAGTATCTGGGCTATTGCCGTGGGCTTCAAGTACACCAAGAAAGAAGATATGGACTATACGCGCCAGATGATCTTCTGTAATGAGTATGACCGCCCGGCGTCTTACTTTGTGGATGCTGACAAGGATAAGAACCCGTCGGCCAAGCTTCATACCTCCATTGTTACCGTAGCCAATACAGCCGAATTTGCTATTACCGATATTGAAGATGCGCCGGTAGGTACGGTTATTTCCCTGAAATGCGGAAGCGTGGATAAAGGTGTCAAGATCGAGAAAAGCGGAAACTTTGAACTTATTTCCGAGGCCTGGCAGCCCGGCAAGGGGGATGTAATCAAACTGATGAAACGTGCCGACGGTAAATTTATCGAGATCGGCCGCGAAAACGCTTCTTCCGATGCGTTGCAGTTTGCGCCGGATGAAACAACACCTTCCTTGCTTGACGGTGAAGTATTCGTTACCGGCGAGAATACAAAGGCGACGGCAATCACCAACTTTACCGATGCGGAAGCCGGTGTCGTTTACACGATCTACGGAAGCGGTTCTGAATATGCTTCCACCATTGCGACCGGTGGAAACTTTGTCTTAACCGAAGCTATGACGCTTTCCGAAGGCAAGTTTATCAAGCTGGCAAAAGCCGCCGACGGTAAATTCTACGAAGTGGCAAGAGGCTAATTTTTAGCGGAAGGGGTACTTTATCCCTTCCATTTTATAACCTTATAAATCATTAAGTTATGACATACGTAAAAGCAAGCGTAAGAAGGCCGTCCGGCAATCCCGGTAACGGTATTCAGCCCAAGGATCAGCTCGTAATTTACGACGTTGACGATATTCTTTCCTTTCCGCAGAGAAACGATGCCGGCGTGGTTATCGAGGATGATATCGTAATGAAGGCGGGACGTTACGCGATCGGTATTTACCTGACACCCGGTACCGCTGAAATCAGTTCCAACAGTGACGGGGAAACGGACGCCGAAGGTTATACGCCTTCCGTTAAGTTCAATCATCCCGGTAATGAACAGGAAATCCGCGAGTTTAAGACAAACTGGCTTTCCAAAAAATGTATCGTTGTACTCCGTTATTGTAGCGGAAAGCCTGCCGATCTGATCGGAACGCCCTGTAACCCGTGTAAGTTATCCGTTTCTTATACCGGTTCCAATGAATCGAATACGAACGAGCTTACTTTCACCCAGATCAGCAAAGGGGATGATATCGCCATTTACCGGGGTACCGATACCCTGGAAGAGCCGGTGGCCGTAGTGGAAGCCGGGGCTACAGATATAGATTACCAGACAGACGGGCAGTACCAGCTTTCCGCAGGTGCGGCTAAAATAGCCGGTGTTACCGGTGGAAGTCATGGATCGGTAATTACCCTTATGGGGTGTTCGGGCGTTGCGCCAACAGTGGAAAAAGGCGGTAATTTCCTTTTGAAAGGTGGTAAGACGTTTACCGCTTCCGAAGGTTCCCAACTGACATTGCGGGCGTTTAACGACGGTTCGGAGGCTATGAAATGGATTGAACAAAGTCGTTATGAGGCGTAACTAAACGGCTTTCATAAATAAAAAAGAATCCCGGAACTTTTCACAGCTCCGGGATTTTTTTATTTGACTTCTAATTCGATAGGTTTACCACAATGGGGACAGGTTATCGTATTCTTTGTTTCCTGTACTTCCTGGCTGGATGCGAATAGTTGCCACATGGGGACATCTAAGGCGCTGGCAATCTTTTCTAAAGTTGGATATGAAGGTGATACAAGCATTCGTGAAAGACTTTCGCGTGCAATTCCTAATTTTTCAGAAAGGCTTGTTATTGTATATCCTTTCTCCTTAATTACTTCTTTTATTCTATTCATATTTCTTTTTTCTACAAAAATACGGTTATTATAATAGCGTGATATAAATATGTCACTAATATTTGTTAATAGTGATAATATTTATCACTATTTATTTGTATATGTGATATATATATGTTACATTTGTAACATCAAAAAGGAAATAAAGTAATAACAATTAAAAATATAAAGATTATGAAAACAAAAATGAATGATAACGTAAAAGGTAATTTGATAGCTCAAATCATGGGTGAAATGAAATCAGCCGCTTTATTACAAAATAAGCCTTTTGATGAAGGTATCTTCTTCGATCTCATATTTATGAGCGATAAAGAATTATTGAAAATTTCAAAACTTTGCGGTATTAAATAATATAACATCAACCAGCAGGGCGAAAGCCCTGCATAAACAATAATAAGACATGAAAGCAACAATAGTAATGACAAAGGACGCGATTAAAAAAGGTGAATATAAAGAAACATCTTTGGATGTTCAGAAAAAACAAGCTGATATATTGGTAGTTGCGATTGATGACAAATATACGCTTTGGTTAAACAAACCTATAACTATAAAAGGTAGAGGAATCAAAAAAGTAAACGAAAAAACGATAGTAGTTACAGATAATGCCTTTGATAAGTTAAAAACACAATATAGTATAATGTTTGATTTGTAATAAACTGGCAGGGCGAAAGCCCTGCATAAATGATATAAAGTATGAAGGATATAGAAGTAAACGGCGCACATATCACAGACCAGACCGCCGAAATATTGAAACAGTGGCAAGTTAAGGCGGAGCCGGTTTCTGCCTGTTACATACAGGTAATAGAGGAAACAATCGACGATTTGACAGATGAAGAGAGTGATCCCCTTTCTCCGGAAAAGATTGTAGGACGAATCAGAACTTTACGGATGATGAAAAAGGATATTGAAATTTTATCAGGAGTATAAAAGGCTGGGATAAATACAATGACGAAGAGCGACTGCAGGTTTGTAGCCGCTCTTTGTCCTTTTTTGAGGTAATTACCTTCTTTTTCTTTGTATCATCAAATTTTTATATAGTATGAAACAGGAGATTATTACCTATCTGGCCGGTCCGCGTAACTTTATCCAGGGCGTGGAACTATACGAGAAATACGGTATCAACCGTATGTTAAAGAAGTCATTTCGCCGGCAGGGAGAAACGGAAACGATGAAGGCCATTCTTTTAGAGGAACTACGGAAGCTGGCCGGGCTTTCCGAACGTGAATTTAAGACAATCCGGCGCAACTCCAAACAGCCGACCGCGGTAAAAATGGAACCCGCCAGGGATGAAACATCTAAAACGCCGGTAAAATACAGCGATGATTTGCTGCTGGAACTTGCCGAATCTTTCGGCGTCAGCGTGGAAGAGCTCGTTTCGTCGGATTTCCGAGATAAGGTTCTTTCCATGGATGAAAATGCCGACCGTGTGGAAGAACTGGAAGAGGAACTGGATCAGGCGGAGAAACGATACAAGGCAGCTCCGGAAACCGTAACCAAAATGATACGTTTCCGCGAGAAATTTACTTTCCTGAACTCTCCGGATTGTCCCGACATTCTGAAAATACTTGTTTCCGACATGTTCACCGCATACGGGAAGTATAAGGAAGCTTTCGCCCGTCTGGAAGCTACGCCGGATGATGTCAGTTCACTTTCTACAGCACAGGAAGCGCAGGCGGTTGTGGAAAACTTCATCGCTAACCGCGAGATGTGGGACGAACTGGAATATTACCGGGAGAACGGAAAGATTCTGGGTAAATGTGAGAAGGTAAAAAGTTTGTCCGTCCGTAAGGGCGTCGAGAACCTTTCGGATATCGACATACAAAAGGCTCTGAATAACGCCCGCGCCAACCTTTCAAAAAATAAGGCGAAACTGGAACAGGCCGGGGATGATGAGAAGAAGAAAGCGAGTGCCCTTGCATTGATCCAGAAGTGGGAGACTACCCAGAAAGCCATAGAGGAAGAAATCGAGGCGCGAAAAAAAAAGTAGTTGAACTTATTGCTAGTCTGACAGGGAAACGGCAACGGATCACAAAGAACCTGGGCCGTTTTTCTCACCCTTGCGACCGCTCGGAGCTGGGGCACCAGCTCAAAACATTAACCCTCCGGATAGAAAAAGAAGAAAGCCGGCTTAAACAACTTTCCAATGATTACAAACCAAATATATAACGAGGATTGCCTGGAGGCGTTGAAACGTGTTCCGGACAATTCCGTAGATTGTATAATAACCGATCCGCCTTATTTCCTGGGAATGACACACAACGGGCAGAAAGGCAGTTTTAAAGATTTGTCTATCTGTAAACCCTTTTACCGGGATTTGTTCTTGGAATTTAACCGGGTGAAGAAACCCGGTGCTTGCGTGTATTTTTTTACGGACTGGCGCGGGTATGCTTTTTATTATCCGTTGTTTGACTTGTATTTAGGCGCGTCAAACATGATCGTTTGGAACAAACAGTCAGGGCCGGGTAATCATTACGCTTTTATACATGAGCTTATTTTGTTTCATTGTGGAAATGGTGTTTCTATCGGTGCCACAAACGTAATAGATAATATCCGATCTTTTTCGTCCGGTGCCAAAAAGATAGAAGGTGAAAAGGTTCATCCTACACAAAAGCCGGTGGCGTTGATCCGTAAACTGATTGAAGACAGTACAAAACCCGGCGATCTGATACTGGACACTTTCGGCGGTTCCGGTACTACGGCCGTGGCAGCCATTGAAAGTGGTCGGAACTTTGTATTAATGGAACTGGACGAAATTTATTATTTCACGGCACAGAAACGAATAAAAGATGCGTATGAACGATTTAACGGTGATGGATAGTATTTACCTGGATGCGCAGCAAAAAGAGGATGTACGGCGTTTGTCTTCTTTAGGGTATTCGCCGAAAGACATAGCCGTTTCCCTGGGGCTTTCTCTGGAGGATACCGGGCTTTTTGTCCGGGATGCGGAAACGGTAGGAACTTCCGTTAACTTCCTGATCCGGGAAGGGATTCTGGTATCACGTGCCGCCCCTGAAATAAAACTCCATGAAGCGGCGGAAGGCGGAAACGTGGAAGCTATAAAACAGCTGGAGGCCGTACGGAAAAGACATACTTTTGAACGTTTAATCGAACAAATGGATGACGACGAATTTAATTAAGCCCTCACGAATAGACTTTGACAAGGTGGATATCAACCAGATTCAAAGGATTCTTTCTACCGGTACGCTGGAAGCTCTCGCGCCCGATGAAAGGGAATATTACAGCCTTATGGAAATGGTACGTGGCCTTCGTGCCCGTATGCGTATAAATGGTAAGTTGGTGACAAAGGCCGGTATCATCCGCCTTTTGAAGTCGGAACCTTACGGCCTTTCGGACTGGATGGCCCGCCAGGTATACGCCGACAGTCTCAATTTCTTTTATACGCAGGATAACGTACGCCCGCAGGCTTTCGCCAACCTGTATGCTGAAAAGGCCGAAAACTGGGCGAATACTGTTTTTCTTATGGGAAATGTGAAGGAGGCTAAGAACCTGCTGAAATTGGCGGCGGAACTTCGCGGATGTTACAAGGATCAACAGGTCGAAATACCGGAGGAACTGCTTTCACAGAAAAGTACGGTTATTTATACTACCAGCCGTAAGGATCTGGGTGTTCCTGAAATCGACCGTAAGGAACTGGAAGAGTTTATCGATGCGATACCGGAAATACCTGTTATTGTACGTGATAATATAAAAGAGGATGCGCGTATTAAAGCTTTTGACCTGAAAAAACGTATGTTGTATGATATCAAAGAGTTCGGGGAAGACAACGAAGGTGAGTAACGCCGATGATGTGGAGATAAAATACGGCCATATAATCCAGGTTCTGACAGACTGGATCGATACTACTATCCTTGTATCTGTTGACGGGCGCGGTATGGCCAAATCCACCGTTATACAAGCCAGGCGTTCCGCCCGTTGTGTGGAAGAAATGCCCGGCGGTGCGTTCGCTTTTGTTGCCAATACCTACAGTAACCTGGAAGATAATATAATGCCGGCCGTTCAGAAGGGCTGGCAGCTTATGGGCCTGATCGAAGGGGTACACTATGTAAAAGATACCCGCCCGCCTGAATCCTGGCGGCGTAAATGTTCGGTTATCGTGGATGATTACAAGCATGTTTATAGCTTTTGGAATGGATGTGTTATTTTCATGGGATCACTGGATAACCCTTCGCTGCTTGCCGGAAAGTCTGTAATACATCTGTTTTATGATGAAGCGAAGTACGACAAGGAAATGAAAGTAAACCGCGCTATGCCTATTCTTCGCGGTGATGCGATCACTTATGGACATTCCCATTTGTTCCTGGGGATAACCATTACTACCGACATGCCGGATATCGACGAAAACGAGTACGACTGGTTTTTCCGGTATGTCAAGCAAATGGACCCGGAACGGATCATTAAAATAGTACAGGCGGCGAGCGTACGTAATGACTTGATAATTTCCTTTTTGCGGGAACAAAGAAAGAACAAGCCTTCCCCCTTGAAACTGAAACGTTTGAAACGGGATATTGAATATTATAACCGGGCTTTGTTGAAGTTGAGAAAAGGACAAACGTTCTTTCTTAACGCTTCTTCATTCGCTAATGTTGAGATACTTACGATAGAGTATTTAAAGCGTATGTATAATGGAACAATGGAGCTTCACGAATTTAAAAAGTCGGTGATTGGTATGCGTCCCGGTCTTCGCAGGGATTTACGTTTCTATGTGTTGTTTGGTGAAGGACATAAGTATTATAACGGTACCGCGTCTGGGGAAGCCGCTTACAGCTCGCGGGAACTCCGGTACCTGCACCATGATAAAACGATTGAAGGCGGTATGGACTTCGGTAATATGCTTTCTTTGGTGATCGGTCAGGCGGACGGTGCTTATTACCGGGTACATAAGAACTTTTTTGAGATACCGCCGGGCTGGTTCCGGGAGATCGCCGACCAGTTCCTCACCTTCTTCCAGAACCACGAATATAAAGAACTGGATTTGTACTATGACCGTGCAGGTAATAACTTTGAGAAACAGAAGGAGGATTACGCAGGTAAGATAAAAGACGCCATAGAAAAAGACGGCAGCGGAAACCGTACCGGCTGGATCGTAAACCTAAAGAGCCGTAAACAGGCAGTTATCCGCCAGGATGCGGAATACGACTTTATGCAGGAGATTATGGGCGGTACCAACAAGAACCTGCCTATCCTGTTGGTTGATGCGGTGAACTGTAAAGAAATGGTTAGTTCCGTAGAAAAGGCAAAGGCTGAAATCAAATACCGGGGTAATTCTAAAGTAGTGTTCAAAGTGAAGAAGTCCGAAAAGCTGGCACCCAAAAAACTACCGATGTTATCCACCAATTTCTCCGACGCTTTCAAATACTTACTGATGCGCCCCAGCTGGATAGCTTTAGTACGAGGCAAGCGGACGCTGCAGGCCGACTCGTTTGTGGATCAATGGATAGAGAACAGGCATAAAAGGTAATTGCCTTGTAACGCTGGAAAATCGGTTTTCCGGCGTTTTTTGTGTTACCAGGTTACGGGTACCCCCTCCCCAGAGGTCATATTTCACCTTTTAGGGGGAGGGTAACTGCTTTCCGACTTCTGAGCGGCTCGGTCTTCGGAAGGTATCATTTTTTTAGTTTTTGAAAATTTCTTCATCTTTTGACTGTTTTTCAGTCGTTTATCTACATTTAGACCAAAATTTTACGCGAAAAATGTGATTTTAGAGCCAATAAAGCTTACTTTTATGAGGTATTTTTACTCAATTACCCTTCTTTTTGTGGTTTTCGTAATATTTTTTTATACCTTTGTTTGTGATATATTTAATAAATTAAAATCGCGAATTGTTAGTTTATAAGAAATTTATGAAGAAATTGTTTTTAATTACATTGCTTGCTGTTTTAACAACAACAACAACAACAACCGTAGCACAGGAGAGACACAGAACGTTTTGTGAAATAGTAGGTACAGGGAAAGTGCTTAGCTCTAAAGTTAAAATACAAATAGACTTTGGGCAGAAAACATCTTATTTTGGAAAATACAAAACGTTTATGGTAGATGAATCCGGGAAGAAAATGGAATTTAATTCTATGGTAGACGCCATGAATTATTTAGCAAAATTTCGGTGGAAATTTGAGCAGGCGTATGTTGTTACAAATGAGAGCACGAATCAAAATGTATATCATTGGTTATTAAGTAAAGATATAGTTTCTGATGATGAAATACGAGAAGGAATTATAACACAAAAAGATTTTGAAGACATGGAGAAAGCGGCCACGGAAGATAAAGAGAATAAAAATGAAGAGGTTGAAAAGAAAGTTCCTTTATTTATGCGAAATATGAAAAAGGAAAGTGATGAAGAGGGTGAAGCTCAAAAGAGATATGAACCATAAGAATAGATTAACGCTCGCCAATTTTGGCGGGCGTTTTTGTTACGAAGTAACGAATTATAGAGTCGATAAATTTTCTTTTGTCGTAAACTTTAATTAACGTTTTTTTTTTTTTGTTCAGAATTTAATGCCGACATTTGCCCCTGTCAAAACTATCTGCACATTAGTGCGGTCCGGTGAGTCTCGGTTATTGGCTCGAAAAAACAACGGGCTTTTTTTATGCTCGGTATTTATCTATTTTGGATATATAAGGCGGTTGTCTTTCCCTAACATTTTCACCCGGCTCATTGACGGTACGTGGCAGATGGTTTTGACGAACAAGGGAAATGGTAATCGCCTTTCTCATTTTAAATAGTCAAAACCATCTGTATATGAAAAAGGAATTTCAATCCGGTACAAGCTATGTACCTTCGTTCCGTACTGGTAGCACGGACGTAAACACAATCCAACATCGTTATTTTCAGAAACTGGAAAAAGATTGTTCCATAAACTCGGCTTCTGATGCTTATTACTTATCTGCTATCGCCTGGTTCTGTCTAACCTTTATCTTTCCGCCGGCTGTTATCGGTGCAGTTGTTTGTGTGTACCAGGCAAAGAAGGTACAGAAAGGAGGCCGAAAATGACATCTTATTTTATAGAGCTTAACGAATATAAGCCACAAAATCGAAAATGTGCTGAAATGGCAGAGTTTGCAAACCAGTTTGGTAATACGCTTTGCCCTGATGAAATTTCCTTCGATGCTTTTAAAACTGAACTGAAAGCAAAGGTGAAGGAGTTGAACGAGAAATACCCTAAAACAATGCCGCTGAAAATATCTTCCGGTATCGGATTTATTCACATAGATCAGGACACTAAAACACATAATAACGGCTGTGACAAGCCTGTAGCCTATTTTTTTATTTACCGGGTTAAAAGAATATATAGGTTTTCAGAGCGTCCCCAGATAGAAAAGAAAGGAGGTGCCGAATGATATATACTGAATATCAGCAAGTGTTACTTACCCAATTACAAAACAATGATAAAAGAATTGAGGAAATAAAGAAGGAACAGGAAGAAATACAGGGGATATTTCTACAAGAAAGTAAATTTAAACCGGGTGATCTGGTACAGGTTGATTATAAAATAAGTAATGCTACTTTTAAAGTTCGTGGCTGGATTTTCCGGATTACATTCTGGAGGAATCGCCCCTATTATCACCTGAATTTACCCAAGAAAGACGGTTCCCGCGGATTAAGGGTTAAAAGTATATGCGACGGGATACTGGAAAGTATAACAAGTATTTCACATATTAAATTAGAAGACTTAAAAGGAGGTGCCAAATGAATACAAATAATCCTGATATCCTATTTTTCGTTAGACGTGAATACGGTGCGCCTTCCATTGAACTAAGGGCTTATAAGGTGGAGAAGGTTAACAATGAGTTTGCTTTCCTCGAACTGGAACGTTTGCGGTTGGTTGTTTTCTCCGGTGATTTTCAGTCTGTATCACTTCATCACGAGTACGGTAAAAACAACTGTATGTATAATAGTGCTAATAATATACCGGATTTGATGAAAGACATGAAGAGGTGGCAGTTATCGCCCATTGACAGACGTAATTATGAACGCTTTAGAAAAGTCGCCCTCGGGATATACCGGCAGGCCGGAATAATTGATTTCACTACCTTAGAGACTACACCGATTAAGAACGTTTAAAGAAAGATTTGTTATGAAAGACATAGAAGTAAACGGCGCACATATCACAGATGAAAGTGCCGAAATATTGAAGCAGTGGCAAATTAAGACAGAACCGGTTTCCGCTTGTTACATACGGGTAATAGAGGAAACTATCGACGATTTGACCGATGAAGGGGGCGAACCTCTTTCAGCTGAAAAAATAGTAGAAAGAATCAGAACTTTACGTATGATGAAAAAAGACATCGAAAAGTTGTCTAATCCTTAATATTAATAATTTAGCATACCGGCTGAAAAGGCAGCCGTTGGGTTTAAGTCCCAGGTTAGGGTTTGTTTGTGCCGGGGTGGTTCCCGGCACTTTTTTTATGTCCTTTTCGTCCGTCTCCGTTCTTCCCACCTTTGCAGTAACCAATCATTCAAATTATGAAAATAGGAACGGACAAATGGAAGCATTTCGGGATTAATTACGCTATATGTGCCCTGTTGGGTAATTATGGTGTTCCCTTTGCCCTGGGTGCTTCATTGGGTAAGGAATACGGGGATAAAATGTCATCCGGTAATAAATGGGACTGGGAGGATATTCTGGCAGACCTGGCCGGGATCGTGGCGGGCTATTTGACGCATGTATGTATAGTTTGGACCATAATGTAGAATTTTCAACTTTATTAATATGACGGAAACGATAATTACAGCGATTATTACGGCTCTTTGCACGGGTGGCCTGACCTGGTTATTTACTCTCCGATATACTCGTAAACAGGCGGAAGCTGATGCCATGAAGTCAGTACAAGAGGTTTACCAGGAACTAATAGAAGATATGAAGAATGACCGTAAGGAGCTAAAGAACGCGTACCAAGAACAGAAAAAACGGTTTGACGAAGTGGATAACAAGTACAAGGAAGTCCTGCAGAAATGTAACGAAATGGAAAAGGCTATCAAGCAGAACGCCCGTGTAATGGACACTATGAAGCCGTTTCTTTGCGGCGTGAAGAATTGCCCGAACCGTAAATCTATCACTTTTGACACTAATAATAATTAACGACTTAATAAACATGAGACATGGAATCGTACACCTACTTATTTTTATTTGTTTTGCAGCTTGTTTTTACGGTTGTCGTTCTCCTCACTCTGTTACACGAAAAACGGTTACAGAAGCAACTGGAGAAGAAAAACAAACAACTACTGACGGAACTATTGAACTTGCGCGAAGAGATTCAAGCAATGAGGAGCACGTACTTGACGTTTACCGGGAAGATAGTACGCATATCCGTATCAACTACGACAGCCTCGGAAGAATTAAAGAAATTGATTTCAGCAACCGAAAAACTGAAAAAAGAACTGGAAAGAATCAAAGCAGCTCCTTCCAGGATCATAAGGAAACTACCAGTAAAGCGGAAACAGTCGTTACCCGTAAATCCGACGTTAAGCAACAAAGCCAGGAAAAAGAAAAGGTTACAAACGGGTGTAGCTTATGGACGTTCCTAAAATTCATGTTTCTCTTTCTATCCTTTTGTCTGGTCCATGATAACTGGGGCAGGATTAAAAGTTTTATCCGCCGGCTATGGAAAAAATAAACCTTTATGTAGCGGTAGAACAGATGAAGCGGATTACCATTTCCGGGGGAACCTTTTCTATCAAGTTCCGGAAATGGAACCGGCAGACACGGGACGGCGGCGACATGGTGATACTCACTGCCGCCCGTTTGAGGAAAAAGGCGACGGATGAAAGCATCGAAAATTCAAGCTATAAACTATTTCTGACGGACACCACAACGGGCCGGCCGCTGAATTGCTGGGAATGTTTGGTAATGGAGTTCAACGGGAAAAGAATAACGATTTAAGATTATGGAAATAAGACGAAGTGGTAACTTTGGAATTATAGATACCGGCAGTGACAAGGGTTTGATCTCTTTTTCTATCGGTGGCCGCGGTAAAGGTTGGGAACCTTCCAGCATCCAGTTAAACCGGCGGGGGGCTTTCTTTTCGCGGAAGATCAGCGTAAACGGTACCTTTATCGTTCCCATGGGTGATAATAACGACATGCCGGGCGAGGTCATGCGTTTACTGGATAAATTCTACGCCGGTGAAGGTATTATGGGTAAAATAGCCGGTTTACAGTGGGGAGAAGGCCCGCGGCTGTATGAGGATGCAATCGACGAAGAGAATAACCGTTTTTACCGGCGTTGGAAACTCGATCCGGAAATAACCGCCGATCTGGAGTCGTGGGATTACACGACGGTTCTTCACCGCTCACTCGTAGACTTAACACACATGCAGGGCTTTTTTATAAAGTTTGTCCGGAACCGTGCGCCGCGTGTGGGCAATCCCGGGCGTTTGGTACGGCTGGAACATATTCCCTATCAGAAGGCCCGCCTGGTATATCCTCCCGACGGCGAGGATGAACCGCAGGAAGTACTTGTGGGCGACTTTCCTTATCCTGATCCGGCTTATACTTACCGTTACCCAGTCTTTGATCCGGCCCACCCGTTCAAATATCCGGTTTCTGTGAAATACTATAATATCTATTCTTTTTGCAAGGATTTCATGAGTACGCCGCGTTTTCTGGGTGCGCTTGACTGGCTGGAGCTTGCCGGCGGTCTGGCCGCTATCCTAATCGCCTATAACGAAAACGCTTCGGCTATTTCCCTACATATCGAATCGCCGCAGTCTTACTGGGACCGCGCGGAAGCACGTATAAAACAGGTTTGTGAGCGTATGGGCGAGAAATACACGGCCCAGATGCTGGAAGATTTCAAGGACGAAGCTATGGAGAAATTCGCCTCCAACATTACCGGAAGGCAGAACGCCGGGAAATACATGCACACGACTAAATTCTGGAATCCGGAAGCGAATAACTTTGAGGGCTGGACGGTGGAACCACTGGATAAGAAGATAAAGGATTATGTGGACGCCCAAATTAAGATATCAAATAAGGCGGACGCTGCCGCCACCTCCGGCTTCGGTCTTGATCCGGTACTTTCAAACCTGATTATAGAAAACAAGCTTTCTTCCGGATCAGAGAAATTATACAGCCTGAAAGTGTATAACGCTTCCGAAACGGCTATTCCGGACATGATCCTTTGTAAACCGTTACAGCAGTATATTAATGCCAACTTTCCGGGTACCGCTACGAAAGTAGGGCTTTATCGTACCATAGTGGAAGCGGAACAGAACGTTTCACCCTCTAACCGTATGAAAGAAAATGCGTAGTCTGTTTTTCACACCGAAACCGGAAGATGTACCGGAAGAACCGGTAAGCGATCGGCAACCGGAAGAGAACCGTGCCGATAACACCCCGGACAAGCATATAAAGGCCCGCCGGACGAAAAACGTTCATTTTGACCGGCGGATAAAATCGGAGCTGCACCTGGAAGAGTGTTTGCCCTGGCATTTTGAGAAAGGGGCGGCTTATCACTGTATCAGTCATGGGGACGTTGACAGCCTTACTTATCTTCGTGTGATTGTGAAGCAACAACCGGTGGAATATGTTCTGATTTCTACCTGGTGTATGGCAATTACCGATGTTAAAGAGGTGGAAAAATGGTTGGAGAGAAAAGACATAGGGCACGCGGATTTTTATGTAGGTGAAATCTTTCAAGGTTCCTACGCGGATGTTTATTTATACTTAAAGAAGGTGGCGGAACGTTTCGGATCACGTGTCTGTATCTTCCGTAACCATGCAAAAGTAATGGCCGGTTTTGGTAACGCTTTTGATTTTGTAATAGAAAGCTCGGCCAATATAAACACTAATCCGCGTACGGAGCAGACCTGTATAACGATAGATACCGGGCTGGCCCGCTTTTATAAGGAGTTCTACGATGAAATAAACAATTTCACGAAAGATTTTGATAATTGGAAACCATATACCCTAAAAAGAGATCGAGCAAATGACGAAGTTATTTAATAAAGGCGGTGACGGTGCCGGTGAAATAGTCCGTGTTCTGGGCCTGATTGATAATGATCTTGATTTTACCAAGTGGGAACCTGTCTTACCGCTGGGTATTCGGGATTTACAGGCTATCATCGGAACGGAACCCATAGACGCGGTAGATAAGTATTACCGTGAAGATCATGCGGACGTTACGGAACCGGACGGCATGGCGGAAACTTTGCGGCTGATGCAGCAGGCGGTGGCGATGTTTACCTGGTTAAAAGTCATTCCCACTTTGGACGCACAACACGGAACGGCCGGACGTGGCAAACACTTGGGAGAGAATGAAACGGGCATGACCGCCTTACAGGAGTTCAAGGATGAAGAGAATATCCGGAACCTGGCTTATGAAGCCGTAGACGCGTTGGTGGAGTTAATGGACCGCGAAAAGTTTGATTTCTGGATGAATGGCATTAAGAAAAAGGCTATAAACCGGCTTCTAATCCAGAATAAGGAAACGTTCGATGAATATTACAATATCGGCAGTCACCGGCTTTTCCTGGTGCTTATTCCTATGATTCGGGAAGTTCAGGACGGGCAGATAATACCTGTTATCACCCGGAGCCGTTATAATAAACTGATTGAAGGCGATACCGTTTTAACGGAGAAATTGCTGGAGTATGTACGCCGCCCGCTTGCACTTCTCACCATAAAAAAGGCCGTTGAACGTTTACCGGTGGAAGTTCTGCCAAGTGGAATCGTACAAGTACAGCAGAGCACAACCGTACGGGATAAATTGCGGGCGGAAAAAGAGGCCCGGCAATCAGTTGCTAACAGTCTGGAGCAGGACGCGGCGGCTTACCTGGATGTATTGCAGGATATCATTAGGGAACTGGATGCGCAGTCGGAAACGGTGGATTATTATATACCGGGTGTTACCGTACAATCCAAAGGAATAACCTTTTAATGTCCGGACATGGAGAAGTTTACATATAATAGTAAGACGGCGGAGATTCCTTCCTGCCTGGATGAAGTCAGCAGTGAGCAGTACCGGCAGTTTCTTATATTGTCGGTACTGATGAACCGCGGTACGATCAGCCCCGGACAGTTCCGCGTAAAATGGCTTTCTTTCCTTCTGGGCATGAAAGCGGATTACACCATGTACCAGCGTGAGATCATCCGGGAGCTGGACGGCCAACTGGAAAAGCTGGACGGCTTTTTCTCTTATACAACCGGTAAGGAGGGCGAGCGGATCGTTACGCCCATTCTGAAAACCGGTCGTAACCTAATGCAGGATTTCGGGGGCTGGCATGGCGTCGGTGACATGCTGAACGGTCTTACTTTCGGTAACTTTTGTGATTGCCTGGATTTGTTGCAGCAAAGCAAGCAGGCGGCGGCAGAAAAAGACGATCCGGCTATAAATGAAATCTTCCAGGATATCACGTTAAAGCTTTACCGGTATAAGGACCCGGAGAAGACACCGGCCGTTCCTTCCTTGCTTGCCATTCATGCGGTAAACTTCTTTTCCGCCGTTTGGGAAATGGTTCTTTCCGGACCGGTTTATATCGGTGGTGAAGCTATCGACTTTCGGATATTGTTTCAGAAGCTGGCATCCGAGGACCGGAAGGCGGACGATAAAACCGGCTGGACCGGGATAGTCTTTGAGGTGGCGGCTTCCGGTGTATTCGGTAATAAAAAAGAGGTGGACGATACGCCCTTCTGGGATGTATTGCTTTATCTGTATAAATGTAAGTTTGAGTATTTGCACCAAAAACGTAACAAAAAATGAGAACGACAACAGGAACAAAAAACAAGATCAAGAAATTCGAGGGGTTACGCCTGAAAGCGTATGTATGTGCCGCGGGAGTATGTACGATCGGTTACGGTCATACGACCGGTGTAAAACCGGGTGATGTTATCACCGAGGCCCAGGCCGACACTTTCTTTGAATCGGATATCAGGACGGTAGAAAACCAGGTGAACGCGCTTCCCCTTCATTTGGGACAGTACCAGTTTGACGCGGTAGTAAGCTTTTGCTTCAATGTCGGTATCGGAAAATTCAAGAAATCAACGCTTTATAAGAAAATCAGAGCAGATGTGTATGATTCATCCATACCGGCAGAGTTTAAAAAGTGGATATACGGGGGCGGTAAGATTCTTCCGGGGCTTGTTACCCGCCGTGAATGGGAAGCGAAACGTTATCAGGGATTGACGATATGATAAATATAAAGGTTTACCATGAATACTGGGAAGGCGTGCAAAAACGTATTCCTGAAATAAAGAAGGTGCTGCCCGTTACCATTGACGAGGAAATGAGTAAGACGATACAGGGACTATCTAAAGAAGAATGTCCGGTGCTCTTTATTCTGATCCCGTCGGGAACGGGTGCCAGCCTTTCGGCTGACAATGTGAGAGAAAATAATTTATGCGTTATTTTCCTTATGAGCAAATACGATCCCCAACGAAAAGGGGCTTATGAGACTATCGAAGAGGTGCAGCCGGTTATGGAGCGTATCAAACAAATGCTGATAGAAGATTCTGCCACTGGTTGCCCTGTCACTAAGGAACTGGATTTAACCAGCCTTTCCACTCTTCCGGAATCCGGCTTTTACCGGACGTTTGCAGGGTGGAGCCTGGCTTTCTCATTTAAAACAGAATAGCAACATGAAAAATAAACCCAAAGTTCCAACCTGTGGTAATTGCATCCATTTAAAAAAGAGAAACAATGATAAAACCATAATACGGTTGAAGTATGCGATAAGTATGTATTACTGCCCCAACAGGTGGTGGTGCGGTGGAAAACCGCAAAATACAAATATTTGTGAACTGCATGAATTTAAATGCAAGTATGACAAAGATAATGTTCAATAAAAATTAAACATGAGTTTTACAGCTTGGTTTTTATAACTGTAATAGTTACTATTGTTACCATTGGAGTAAATAGGACATTGTGCACCTATTGGGAATACAAGTATAAGTCGCAACAGGCTACAGAGAAAAAGCCCGATACGGAAGAAAAAGAGAGATGTCCCCGGATGAAAGTTACTGGTTTCAAACAATAATAGTTCATTATGGCCGAGAATTTTAAAACGGATTTTTTTACCGACCGGATCGGGCGTGGAATACAGGACATATTTCAAGCCCAACTGGATATCGCTACCAAACGGATTTATCAGAAAGGCCGTGCGCGTAAAAAAGTACAGGGAACCGGGGAGATCATACAAGGGCGATCCGGTGCATTAATGGCTGCACTACAGAACCCGAATTATTCGGTCGTTCCAGACGGTGAAGGAGTAATCGCACGTTCTAACCTTCCATTATATACCCGCTTTCTGGATATGAAGAAACACGGTAATTACCAGATTTATAACCGACAGATATACGGGATTCTGTATCATGACACACTCGGGAAGGTTAAATATGAATATCAGGATTATGTAAGGGAAAGGGTAAAAGAGATGTTCTCTAATACACTAAAATAGAAAAAATAATAGTAAAATTACTATTATTTTTTATGCCTTTTCTTTGTGATTAATAGTAAAATTACTATCTTTGTACTGTTGAATTAAAACAGTGATCTATGAAAGCAGTTAAAGTTTCCGTGATTCTCAAAACACTTGAAAACGACGGGTGGTATAAAGTGAATCAGGAAGGAAGCCACAGACAGTTTAAACATCCTACTAAAAAAGGAAAAGTGACTGTTAACGGTCATAAATCGGACGTTGTTTGGGGATTCCTGTTAAAGAGCATTGAAGAGCAATCGGGGTTAAAGTTTTAACCCCGGAGCTCCGCTCAGGAAATAGAATGTTTTAGTTTGGCATAGCGGCCTTATGTAGGCCGCTTTATTCTGAAACTCTTAATTATAAATATATGGAGAAAGTAGTAATTAAAACGGCGCGTGTTGATGATTGTTACAGCGGTGCATGTGAAATTCTTCCCGGATGGGTTGTGGCTTGTACTGGCAGTTTTGAGGATTTCCAGAAAGAAGTGAAAGACAGTATTCGTTTCTATGTGGATTGTGCCCGTAAGGACAAAGAAGAGTATCCGGCTATTTTTGATAACGATTTTGAGTTGGTTTATAAATTTGATGTTCAAAGCCTGTTGCTTTATTATCAGGGGATTTTCTCGTTTTCTGCTTTACAGGCAATTACTGGCATCAATCAGAAACAGTTGGCACATTATGCTGCCGGTCGTAGTAAGCCAAGAGCACAACAAGCGGAAAAAATAGCTAACGGATTGCATAAATTGGCTAAAGATTTAATGACGGTCACTGTTTAATTATTCAACAAATGGCTATTGACCGGGCCAAAAGCCCCGGACTTTAATAGAACGGGGCTATTTTTAAGACGCTATGACATATGAAGATATTTTATTTCTGATCGGCTTTTTCCTGATAATAGTTTTTTTTGTCGGATGTAAGCATAAACCGGCTACTTTATCCGGGTGGCTTGCTTTTGCTTTTCTTTCCTTTACCGTGACACCTTTTATATCGGTTCCTTTAACCTGGTACGTTTGCCGGATGATAGACCGGGCAACAATTAAAAATAAAGAATGTTTTGATCCTTCGGATTTTACATTTAAGAGATAAAATACTTTCTTCTTAGTATAATAAGCCTGTAGAATGGTTCTACAGGCTTTTTTTATGTCCTTTTCCGCCATTTTGTACCAGGATAATTTTGCCTTATAAAATTTACTCTTATGGCAAAATTAAAACCTGACTATATCGAATGGGTGTTAACCCTGAACGCCTCCGATGCGCAGAAGGAAATACATAATCTTTCAGAAAAGAACAAGGAGCTCCGGGATAGCAATAAGGAGATAAAAAAGTCTATGACTGATTTAATCGCCACCGGGAAAGCTGGCGGTAAACAATGGAAAAAGCTTGATGAACAACTGAAAGAAAATAATAAGACGATCGGTGAGAATAACAAGAAGATTGCCGAATGCGAGAAACGGCTGGATAAAACCACCATGAGTGCAAACCAGCTGGCAAGGAAAGCAAACGCCTTGCGAAAAGAGCTTCGCAATACGGTGAAATCCTTGCAGCCGGAAAAATATGCCGCCCTGGAGAAGGAACTGAAAGAAGTTGAAAAAGCATATGGGCAGGCAACGAAGAAGGCGGAAGGTTTCGGCAGCTCCCTTCTTTCCCTGAATAAGATAAAAACGGTTCTGGCCGGTGTGTTTGTCACTATCGGCGCAATGATAACCGGGCAGATTGTCGGCGGGCTAAGGGATGCGATCAGTACTATTATAGAGTTCGAGAAGAGAAACAGTACTTTGGCCGCTATCCTGGGAACTACGAAAAAGAGTATTAAAGATTTAACGGATGAAGCGCGCCGGCTGGGTGCTACTACTTCTTATACGGCCGCACAGGTAACTGAACTTCAGATAGAGCTTGCCAAGCTGGGATTTTTCAAAGAGGATATTAAAGCGATGACGCCTTCCGTACTGAAATTCGCTAAGGCGGTGGACACGGATCTTGCCTCGGCTGCTACGCTTGCCGGTGCAACATTGCGTATTTTCAACCTTGATGCGGAAGATACGGAACGGGCACTTTCTACCATGGCAATAGGTACAACGTCTTCGGCCCTGAATTTTGAATACCTGAATAGTGCAATGTCTACCGTCGGCCCGGTTGCTAATTCTTTCGGATTCACGATCGAGGAAACGACCGCCCTTTTGGGAGCTTTGGCAAACAGCGGTTTCGACGCTTCATCGGCAGCAACGGCAACACGTAATATTTTGCTTAACCTAGCTGACAGTAGCGGTAAACTCGCGCTTGCTCTTGGCGGTTCGGTTAACAACCTGGATGATCTGATAAAGGGACTTAAAAAACTAAACAGTGAAGGAATAGACTTAAACAAGGCCCTTGAACTGACCGATAAACGTTCCGTTGCAGCGTTTAACACTTTCCTTAATGGTACCGATACCGTGCTGGCACTTTGCGACGCGGTGACAGGTGCAGAAGATGCCTTTAATGCTATGTCCGAAGAAATGGGTGATAACGTTCAAGGTGCACTAAACCGGCTAAGTTCAACTATCGAAGGGGTAGTTTTACGTTTCTATGAATCAAAGGGTATTCTCCGGGATTTAATAGACCTTGTTACGCTTATGGTGGAAGGTGTGGGAGGTATGATTGACATGTTTAATAAATGGGGTGTTGTCACTCATACCGTTACCGCTTATTTGGTTTCTTACTATGGAGGACTGAAAATCGCTACCATGTGGCACGCCCGTTTTAAAACGGTGACCCTTGCTTCAGTCGTTGCAGAGAAAGCGCACGCCGTACAGCTTTATATCAGCCGGGCGGCTACTCTGATTTATGCGGCAGCCCAGGCACTATTACACAAGAATACTACCAGATGTACCGCTGCACTTCGGTTAATGAGGATCGAACTTTTGAAGAATCCATATACGGCCCTGCTCGCGTTACTCGTGGCAGCTGGTGTTGCTATCTACCAGCTTGCAAAGAAGACGGAACAGGCTTCGGCGGCGATGAAGGCCCACCTGGAAGTCGTAAAGAAAGTGAATGAAGAATATTCCAGCCAGGAAGCAAAAATAAAAACTCTTGTAGCTGCTATCAATGATGAGAACCTTTCCAACTACACCCGTAAACAAAGGCTCGCAGAATTAAAAGAACTGATACCGGATTATAATGCGGAATTGAATGAAGAAGGCAGGCTCATAAACAACAACAAGGAGGCCATCGATCAATATTTAGTTTCCTTGGAAAAACAAATCAAGTTGAAAGCTTACCAGGAGGAACTGGAAGAATTGTACAAGAAAAAAAGGAATCTTGAAAGCCAGGAATCAGAACAAAGCGACGCTTACTGGGAAACCCGCCAGCAAAATACATTGTCAGGATATAACCGGAACAGTCTTACCGCTAAAATAAGCCGTTTATTTGGTACAGAAAAAGAGGCTAACCAGTTGAAAGCTCTACAAACAACACAGAAGGATTTGGCCGGTATAGAATCAGCAATCGCCCAGATCAATAATGATATCTTAAAAACAGAGGCGACGGCTACTTCATTAACCGGAACCAATAAAGAAAATATAAATACTGAAACATCCCTTATAAAGAAACTGGAGGCCGAAAAGAAAAAGGTTCAGGAACAGTGGGCGGAAGACAGCGAAGCGAATATCGCCAAAAAAAACAAGGAAATAGAACGTATCGACACCGAAATAAAACGTTTAAACGAACTGGGGAAGGTCAAAAAGAAAGCGGAAGCCGGGGAATATAAAAATACAGAAACAGACGCTACATTAAAGCCTCTGGAGATCGAGCATGAAAAACGTATGCTTCTAATCAAAGAGAACCGGGAAAAGGAAAATAAGACGGAAGCCCAATACATTCTCGAAGGAACAGCGGAAAACCTTCGCTATTACCGGGAACGTATCGACGTACTCCAGAAGCTGGAAGCAAAAACACCGGTCCAGAAGAAGAAGTTACTCGATGAAATCCACAAGCTCGAAACAGAAGCACAGACGGCCATTTTTACGGAAACCGGCAAGCAGGAGGACGCCCATATAAAACTGGTACAGGAGAAACGGGACGAACGGTTAAAGATTGAAGCCGCCTATTACAACGTCCAGAAGGATACCATAGAAAAAGCGGTATTAAACCGGAGTATCACGCAGGAAGCCGCCGACGCCTATATGTTGAAAGTTGAAGCGGAGCACGCCGCAGAACTCCTGGAGATAAACCGTACTTATCTGGATGATGTAAACGCCCTGGAGATCATCAGTAAACAAAAACGTATGGATACCGTTACGGAAGCGGCCGATGCTGTGCGTGAAACCGAGATGCAGCTACTACGTGACCAGGCGGCCATTGCTCAAAAAGTACGTGAAATAACTTCCGTTCCGGTAGGAATAACCGGTATGCAGGAGGCACACCGGAAGCAGGTTCAGGATGTAGAAACGACTTATAATGCCATAATTGAGATAGCGAGACAGGCGGGGATTTCTACCGTTGGTTTGGAAAAACAGAAACAGCAGGAAATTAGCCAGCTTGAATTTGAATATCAGAATAGTTTATATCAGATTCAATCCCAGATCGGCGTATCATGGGCGCAGGAATACCAGAATGAACTGGCCCTGTTAAAGAATCTGCACGATCAGGAATTAATAGACGAAAAGGCATACCAGCGTAAAAAACTGCAAATGCAGATGAATAACGCTAAAAAATACTTTGACTATTATTCCGGCCTTTCCTCTTCCATGGTGGAAGCTATTCAACAGGCCGAAATCGACCAGGTGGAAGCAAAATACGATGTTCTCATACAGGAAGCTGAGAACAACGGGGAAGATACTGTCGCCCTGGAAGAAGAGAAGGAAAATAAGAAACTGGAAATTCAAAAGAAGTATGCAGATGTAAACTTTGCTATCAAGTGTTCCCAGATCATAGCAGATACGGCCGTTTCGATTATGAAGGCGTACGCGGACCTCGGGCCGATCGCCGGAACCGTTGCTGCAGTAATGCTTGCGGCTACCGGTGTGGCCCAGCTTGCATCGGCCAAAGCAGAACGGGACAGGATTAAAAACATGTCCTTGAAAAACACCACCGGCAGCAAGACTGCCACAGCTGAACGTGTTGTTTCCGGTTCTTCCGGAAGCGGGTATTATGAAGGCGGTTACACCGGTCCCGGTGGACGTTATGAAGTGGCCGGCGTAGTTCATAAGGGGGAATATGTGGTACCACAACCGGAAATGAATAATCCTAAAGTAATCGACGCCGTTAGTACTATCGAAGCGATCAGGCGGCAGCGTACCAATGCCAACCCGTTACCACAGAATCCGGGTGAATATTATGAAGGCGGTTACGTCACTTCCCCTGCTGGTGATTCTTCCTACCGGGAGTTCCTGGAAGCAGCAAAGGAACTTCGCGCCTCCTGTGAGGCTATCAAATTGATAAAGGCCTATATCGTTTATCAGGATTTGGAGAAGGCCAAAGAAACTATAGATAACGCCCGCAGTACATTTACACGCGGAAAATAAGTAATCATTATGCTAAAGATTAAGACGAACAAAGGTTATTTGGATTTAGGGGGTGACTTTACCGTACAGATTGATGAAAAATCCCCTATTATGAACGATCGGGGAACGCAAACGGTTCCGGTTACAGTTCCTTATACTTCGAATAATGCGAAACTGACAGGTTTTGCTCATCGGCTCGACCTTTGTAATAAACCACTGGCGGAGGATTCGACGTGTACCGTTCAGGATGGTGTTTATAGACGGACAGGAAAAATAAACATAGTTTCTGCCGGAAGAATGGAAGGGACAACGCTTAATATTGGATTTGATAATTCAGAAGCTTATAACGCATGGAAAGCGAAGAAATTAAACTCCATTGAATTACCTGTAAAAGAATATAGTAGCGTGATTTCTCTTTGTACACATTTACAACAAGTATTGAATGGCTATAAAACAGATTATGCGGTATTTCAGATAATGACGGCAAACGAATCTAAGGACGGAGTTTATTATCCTAAATATCTTAATTATATTTATCCGACAACAGAAGGCAGTTCGATTTATAAATTAAGGTACGAGGCAAGAACGGAAACTTTTTTGATAGACGGTACGCCGACGGAAACCACATTGCCGACCGGATATGGTGTAACAGCCTTTTTGTATGTGTGGCGTGTACTGGAACTTATTTTTTCAGAATTTGGCTATTCTATTATTGAAAATCCCTTTAAAACAGATAAGGAGCTTTCCCGAATTGTCATACTCAATAATGCGGCGGACTGTTGTGTAAAAGGAATGCTTAGCTATGCGGATTTAATGCCGGATTGTACCGTAGAACAATTCTTGAATGCATTAAATGTGCGTTTTGGAATGGTGTATAATGTTTCTTCCGATACTAAGGCAGCTAGGATACGTCTTATTAAAGATATAATAAAATCATCTCCAGGTATTGACTTTTCAAACATGGTAACTTCTCACCCAGTTACCACTTATGAAACGGCCAGACAAATAAAGTTGTCGGCTAAAACATCTTTTACCTCGGCCGCTCCTTCTGTAGAACGTTTTGAAGACTATTTGAAAGGACACAAGAATGTTGCAAAATTAAACAGGGTAGATACTTCTAAACGGGTTAATTATCTCAACTATGAAAAAACAACGGGCAAGTGGTACAAATGGGATTCAGAAAATAACCGTATTGTTTATTCATCTTCCAGCTTTTTTAATTGGGATCGAAAAACCAATAATGTAGAAGATGATGAACTATCCAGCGATGATGAATGTGTACCGATGGATTTTGCTACAAATAATATTCTTACTCCTCAATATCTTGCATCTTATGTACACAGATATACGTACCTGAAAAATAATGGTTCTTCTGGTTCTGGCGAGGATTCAGAAAGTGAAGAGACGCCGCTTTCCTTTGCTTTCTCTTTTGTCGGTTCGGCAAATTGTAATTATCCTTTTGGTAGTTCCTTATCTGTTGGCCCTTCTGGTGATAATGTACGCTTTTATGATGGTACGGAACATAAGATTTCGCTTCTTTTCCAATTTGACAACGGTTTGTTTTCTAATTTTTGGAAAGAATACGATGCGGTTTTAAGGCATTCTTTTAACCAGGTGGAAACAAATGTGTTATTACCAATTCATACTATTACCCAGATAGATCTTCTTAATACAGTATCATTATGTGGTCAGATATTACTTCCTGACAGTTTCTCTTATTCGTTACCCGCAAATAAGATTGTGTCGGTTAATCTTATCTTACGGACACTTCGATTAATAGAACCCTATGATCTTGACAAGGAACATGATATTCCAGCTTTTGGGGACTCTTTGTTTATATGGGAATTTAGAAATTCCAATATATCACAAAAACAAGAGGCGGAAAGAATTAGAATAGAGAATGAAGCCCGAAAAGAGTATAACACGAGTACCAGTGGAGTAACAGGGAGTAGGATAAATATATCTTTTGATGGATATACTACTCGAAACAATGATAAATATATTGTGGAAAATTACCCCGATGCTGCGGATATTGAACTAACTAGAACGTACAGATGCAAAGCAATTACAGTTGTAACAGTTCAATACCTTGTTGCTGGTACAGTATATGACAGAGAAATTACATATGAGACGGAAATAGATTATCAGGATGTATTTGTTTCTGTAATATATAGCGAGTAAAGCCGTCCTTTCTTTTTAATCGTTTTACAATGATTTTTGCACCATGGAAAAGCAGAATAATATCGTACTTGCCCCGTCCACTTCACAAGTAACGGAGCTTTATAATCTCTGGAGGGAAAACCACTCGGGCCGACTTGCGGACTTTTATAAGTTTATGGTAAATCCTTCGGCTGTCAGGGACCGTTTTATTTCTTCTTTGGAGATGCAATATGATTTGATAGGAAGTTTTATTGTAACGAAAATAGCAAAGCAATGAGTGCCAGCGATGAAGCTTTAAAAGTGAATATATATCCAACGGGAAACGCCTTTACACGTAATCCTATTTTTCTGTCTGTATCATCCTATTCTATGGCTACATACAGTATCAGGATGAATAATGAAGAAGTGTTCAAAGGGAACGGAATCGGGGAATTTCGTGTTAATATAGCCGAGATTGTCGAAACCGGAATAACAGGCACACAGATTTTACCGGAGAGTACGAATCATATATTTGCTATTTCCGGTTTGTCGGCCGAAGTAACTGTACGTGTGGTAAACGAGGGAGAAGAATGCAACCTGTCTTTTACCGCCTGGAAAGGGGGAATTTCCAAGAAAGAGTTTAAACGTCTTCTAAATTTGGGAACTGATATATTTAATTTGAAGTTCTTGAATGAATCCTGCAATTTCTTTTTTACTACCCGAAGCAACGACTGGCGTATAATAATGCGCGAAACGGAACTTTATCCGCTTTGTTTCATTTATCCGGAACATGAACTGAAAATAACGGAACTTCTTACCGGGCGGAGTATTTTTCTACCAGGTACGGCAGGCAATCTTCACGCTTTGAATCTGGAGACCGTAAGACTCGAATTTTTTACCGGTTATGGGGTACTGGCAAACCTTTTCGATGTGTATAGCGGTGGTACGTTTGCCTGCCGAATCGGGATTGAACAAAGCCCGACGGTTCGCGAACGTTACCGGCTCCGGTTTCTGAACAGTTACGGGGTTTACGAAGTGTTTTCCCTGGAAGGCGATGCCGGCGTAACTCCTGGTATGGATGAAGACGATAACGCTGTTTTTCGTCGTTATGATGAAATTACCGATGATTATTATTCGGATCGCATACGGACGGATATACAGACGGTCGTAACGATTAAGACGGGATTCAAACGCCCGCAGGAAATACGCTTTCTTCTTGATTTGCTTTCCTCTGATGATGTTTACCTGGCGGGTTACGGCCGGGAAGAGATAAAAGTAATTCCTTCGGCGGAAGAGTTTTCTTACCGCGTCCGTCCGGAAGCACCGCAGAATGTGACGTTAAAACTCACGTTTGCCGACAAGGAGTCCAACTGGACCGGAGAAATTACGGAAAGCGGTTACCGGAAACCGAGGGTTCATTCTAAAGAGTTCAGTAAACAATTTAATTAATATAGCTTATGAAGACGCAGAAACAGATAGATGATCTTATCGAACAGATCAGGGCTGCCGAGGAAAAGGAAAGCGTTACTAACGAAATGGAGGCGGACGTACTGGAGTTCCTTAACGAAAAGATAAAGCCTTTCGACAAGAAACATGAGGTAATGAGCGAAGAGGAATACAGTAAAATTAAAAATCCCGATTTGAATACCTTCTATTATACTTATGAAACGGAGGAATAAAGCATGTTGTTTAAGGGAGGAAGAAAGATAACGGGGATATTTGCCGAAGGAAAGGTAATTAAAGGCGTGTATTATGCCGGCCGGCTGATTTGGGAAGCAATACGAAGTTGTTTCGGTTCCGGCAAATGGGTGGACAAATACCCGTGGTTGGACAAGGAACTATGGAAAGAAAAATAATTGATTAATTCCTAACTATTTGGAAATATGGATATAAAGAAATTTAAAGACGGTGATTCTGGAAAGGATGTCCGCCAGACTATCGAAACGAATTTTAATAACTTGAATGAGTTTAAGACAGGTTATCAGGACAAAGTGGACGGTCCGGACGGCAAATCCTCTATTTTGCGCGCTTTTGCCTCCGAATCAGATAAAGACCTGTACGAATCGGATATGGAAAAATACGCCGCCAAATTATTGTATCAGGTTATCATACCGGCCATGAACGCTTCTTCCAGTATAGCAACTTTACGGGTATCAGTGACAGAAGCACCGGCCGCGATTGTTGCAGAAAATGCGCGGGTAACGTTAGGGTTCACTTATTATTCGTTCTATGATGAAATAACGGAACCGAACGCAACAAAAGGCGTTGTTAAATTTACAATTAATGGAACCCAGGTCACAGATCTGACAGGAGAACTCGTACACCGGGAAAGCTACGTATTTGATTTGACACCTTATTTGATTATAGGCGATAATAGTATAGTTGCCACCATAAATAATAACGACGGTTCCCAACGTACCCTTTCTTATAATGTAAGTGTAAGGCAGCTTTCGGTTTCCCTTGTCGGTTTCAACCAGACGGAAGCAAGGGTGGGGGCTTTTAATATAACGGCTAAAGTTATAGGATCGGCAGCGACTGTTTTTGTGTTGGTAGACGGGCAACAGGTAGCGGCAGGAACCGTTAACGCCGGAGCGCAGCGGGCGTTTTTCATTCCGGCACAGGAAACAAACGGTGTACATGTGATTTCGGTATATGCAACGGCTACGGACGTAGCTATTACAACAGAAACACAAACTTATGAGTTTATTTCGGATGTAGACGGTTCGCCAGCTATCGGAGTGGATTTTCCCGTTCAGACAGCTACGATATACGATACGGTGATATTGAAATACTGGGTGTTTAATAAGAACGGTGAAGGAGTTACGCCGGTCACAATGAGCATTGAATCATCAACAGGGCGGGAGTTGTTTACAACGGAAGACAATGTAATAATGACCGGCGGAATTTCCGCGGTGACTACCTGGAATATTCCTTTGACGAACGAAGAATATGTCGGCGATATTATCCTGGTACTGGAAGCGGCCGACGTAAGAAGGGAATTACCGTTACATGTTAATATGATTGAGGGCATAACCCTTGCACCGGCCACGGATTGCCGTTTGTTTCTGGCATCCGCAGGGCGTTCTAATACGGCGTCAGACAAGGCACAATGGATAAGCAGAGAAAAAGACGTCCCGGAAATTGTGGCCATCTTTTCGGAAAATTTCGATTTTTCGGAAAATGGTAGTGGCTGGAATACTGACAACGACGGAAACGTGGCGTGTCATATCAGAAGCGGGGCACGTGTAACAATACCTTATTTGCCTTTTGATAAGAATTACGGGCAGGGCAATGATTTGGATAATCCCGGAACTAAGACGGGCAAGATGATAGAGGTAGAGCTTGCAACAAGAAATTGCGTAGATATGAACGCTCCGGTTCTTTCTTGCTATGATCCGGTTAACGGTGTCGGGATTCAGATTTTTGCCAATGGAGCCACTTTTTCTTCTTCCGGTTCATCCACCTTTACAGATTTTAAAGAGGAAACACACATCAGGCTGGGATTTATGGTTGAATGCGACGAAAGGGCTGACCGGTGTTTTATGTCAGTGGTTGCCGATGGTGTCCCCCAAGGAATTGCAGTGTATAGCAAAGCGGACACTTTCAAACAGGCAAACCCGCAACAAATTGTAATCGGGTCCGACGAGTGCGACGTCGATTTATATGCGATTCGGGTTTATGATAAAAGTTTAACGATACAGGAAGTCATAGGAAATTACGCCTATGACACTCCAAAAGCCGCGGATAAGATAGCGATCGCCCGGAGAAATGACGTTTTCGATGATGCTGGTAACGTCAATTATGCGAAATTGCGTAAAGCTCTTCCGAACCTTCCTGTCATGGTTCTGGAAACAACATCTTTGCCGGCAGTAAAAGGAGAAAAGACGCCGGTACCAAATACCAGCTTTGAAAACCCGCTTTCCATGGGGGTAGAAGATGCACCCTCATTTACAGCGGAAAATGCGGTAATTGACGTACAGGGTACATCATCTTCTAAAATAGAAGCTACGGAACCGGAGGGAGAATTTAAATACCGTAACTACAAGGAGGATTTTAAAGAAGGATTTCTGTCGGTTGGATTACTGGAAAAGTTAAACAAATATCCGTTGAGTAAAAGAACTCCCGGAGAAAACAAGTTTTGCTATAAGATAAATTACATGTCTTCCGAAATGTGTAATAACACCGTTCTTGCGGAACTTTATAACCGGGTTGCTGTTGCTGCCGGTTTGCTTAGCGGACCACAGCAGGAACAGGCGGACGAAGGGAAAGAAGTAACTTACCGGCAGACAATCTTTGGTTTTCCTATGTGTATATACTGGAAAAAGCCGGGAGAATCCCGAATGAAATATGTTTCTATGTTCGATTTCAACAACGATAAAGGAAACTTAAACATTCTGGGTTTTGACCGTAAGAAATATCCAAAAGCCGAAATTTGGGAAGTTTCGGATAACATTACATTTTTCGATCATTCATACCGGGGATGCTGGGTGGATGATACAGGTAAAACCAGGAATGATATAACAGCGGAATTTGAAAGCCGTTTGCCGGGAGATTCGGAAATAAACGAAGGGTGTATTTATGGAGAAGCCAAAACGGAAGGGCAGGTAGAACAGGCAAATAAAGAATGTGCAGCCCTTGTACGTTTTTGCAACTGGGTACATTCAACCAACCAGGAGCAGGTAACCGGTGAAGCGTTGCCGCAACCGTTCATAGATAAGGACGGAAAGGAATATACCGTAGATAATGCTTCTTATCGTCTGGCCAAGTTCTTGACTGAAAAGGATGATTATCTGGATTGGGAAAAAGCGGTATATTACTATAATTTTACCGCCCGTCATTTAATGATTGATTCCAGGGCAAAAAATATGCACCTGGTAACAGAAGACGGAATACGCTTTTACCCTTTTGTCTATGATGCAGATACCGGAAACGGAAACGATAATAACGGTAAATTGAGTTATCCGTATTATTATGAGGATACCGACCTGGACGCAGGCGGAAATGTTGTGTTCAACGGTCAGAAAAGTGCTTTATGGATTAATGTACGGGAAGGACTTGCGGAAGAGATTGCGGCACAGGATAGGACATTGCGTTCTTCTGCCGGTTATAGCTATGAAGCGGAAAAGGCTTTGTTTGATTCCCACCGTGAACAGTGGTGTGAAGCCTTGTTCGCGTATGCTGCCTGGGCACTGTATAAGAATAATCCGGCATATATAGAAGCTGCACTCGGAGATAAAAAACACCAGCGTAATTACTGGATGTACTATTCATACCGGTATTGGGACAGCAAATTTCATTCGGGGGATGCGCCTAAGAATAATCTGGTATTACGTGTATGGGGACGGGGTGCGGACTTAACCGTAGTTCCTTACTGTTGTCTCTATCCGCGCGCTGAATGGGGATCGACAAACAAAGTAACGACGCAGCGTTGCCTGGACTTGAAAAACGGTGTGACTTTTAAAAATCAGATTGATTCGGAGGTTTCTAATTTTATCATTTATATTTTCTCGTCTGATTTGATTGTAGATCTGGGTGACCTGTCACAAATGGGAGATATACAGATAGATGATATAGGGGCGGCACCAAGATTAAGGCGGCTTATTATAGGAAGGGATGAAGAAGGATTCATTAACAGGCGGGAGACTACACTTTCGTTAAATAAAAACCGGATGCTCGAGGTATTGGATATAACCAATTGCAGGGGATTCGGATTACAGAATGACGGTTCTTACAAAAATTACACGCTTGATTTATCGGCTAATACGTTGCTGAAAGAACTAAGGGCAAAAGGAAGCACGGTAACGGGATTCAGTCTGCCACAGACAGACAAGTTAATTACCTTGCAATTACCCGAAGGGCTTACAACCCTTGCGCTTGTGAATCTTCCGAACTTAGGGAAGAAGGGGGGAGTATTCTCCATTGATGAAACCTCCTCTCTTGTATCCGTTTCTATCCGTAATTGCCCGGCGGTGGATTCGCGGGCAATAATCGAGGACTGCTTATCACATGAAGTACAAAGGTTGGCAAATGTAAATATTACCGATATCCTTTGGAATGATTTCTCTTTGGATTATCTTTTCAGACTTGCAGAAATGAAAGCGGAACTTACGGGGGTTATTAACTTGAAACAGGATTCCGCCAATATGCCGAATTTTGCACAAAAAAGAGCAATGATCGAAGCTTTCGGAGATATTGACGATCCGAATAATAAATTATATGTAACTTATAGGGTAATGAGAATGAACGCCCCTGTAATTTCCGGAAACGGTTATTATCCGGATACCGGTACTTATCAAATGGTATATGCGGCCACGCCTTCCACGGCCAACAATTTCCGCCGGGCAAAATGGAGAATAACGACAAACAGCTACGCCGATATTACAGAAGACGGAATATTAACTGTAAAGAAAGTCGGCGGAGCAGGGGCTGCAGAAGTTACTCTCACGATGGAACTTTTAGGCGGAGAGGAAATATCATCTACCAGAAAGATTTTCTTTTTCCTGCCTGAACCGAAACCAGGAGACTATGTATATTATGATGGCTCATATTCTGATATCTACGATGCGAACCGTTCGGTAATCGGGATTTGTTTTTATGTTAATGGAAATGACAGGCGGATGATTGCATTAGACAATCTGGCTACTATACCATGGGGACGCAATGATTTGGATATACCGGATTTAAAAAACTACACCGTTGCAGATGGGGCAAACAGCTCATTAACTGTTAGTGATGAAACATACCGGGAGAATGACAATACAACATTTAAGGAATTTATTTCGGGATCACTTTCTGACTGGGACGGTAAAAGGAATACGGACAAGATGCACGAACAAGCATTATACGCGTTACAGTCAAACGGTTTGTATATTCCTCAAAACATGCGCGAACTGGTTGAGGAGATGGGCAATATTACAGACAATACAGTAAGATGTTTGTATTATCCGGCTTCATTCTATTGTAAGATGTACGAACCGAAAGTTAAACTTAATGAGGTTTTAGCCGATAAATTCAAGGTTGGCAACTGGTATCTTCCTTCATGTGCAGAACTGGCACGTATTGTTTACTATGGTATGAAAGGATATATCAAAGGGGAAGAAGGTACGGATCTGGCGATATTTGCGGATGCGTCAACAAATGGAATCTTCGCAAAAATATCCACTAACTGGATTTGCTCGAGTACGGAGTACTATTCGAACAACGAGTGGATCGTGCATGGTGCTTCCGGGCAAGTGAGCGGCAGCAACAATAAGGCGAATAGCTATGTGGTTCGCGGTGTCGCCGCATTTTAAACTTTTAACTTTAAACTTTGACATAACAAGAAACGTAGAATATGGGGAAAGCAAACGATTTGAAAGTATATAATGATGTTGAATTATTAGCCGGATGGGTGTTGGATTTGTCCGGCAACTTCCCTAAGCAATACAGATATCTCGCGCAGCGGTTGGTAAATGTAACATTTGACTGTATGGATGATATTACACTTGCCAATTTGCGTGAAGGGACTGAACGCGCAATGTTTCTTGATGCTTTCGTGGTACATTTTACATCTTTAAAGACAATTTTAAGAATATGCACCAGAAAACGGATTGTTTCTGTTGGTAATGAAGCCTTTTTTTTGCGGTCTTCCGCAAATATAGGCCGACAGATAGCCGGATGGAAACGGGCAACATTGAACCAAAATCGTTAAGGCGGTTATGGCAGTGTATAATTTAATCTTTAATGGGCGCCCTACTGGAAGAATACTTCCAGTTACGAACAAGATACAGGGCATGATAACGGAGTACAATTCGAACAACGAGTGGATCGTGAATGGTGCTTCCGGGCAAGTGAACGGCAACAACAATAAGGCGAATAGCTATGTGGTTCGCGGTGTCGCCGCATTAGGGGAATTATACAGCATATTGTTTGAATCGTTTGTAGAAGCGTACCACGATTGCATTTGTAATAAAATGTCAAGTTCGCAATGTTGTGAGTTTAGGGCAGATTACGAAGACCGATTATATAATCTTTATTTGCAGGTCGTGTCAGGTACTTATGAGCCTTTAAAATCACTTTGTTTTGTTGTTATCTGGCCATTATACAGGGAAGTGTTTGCAGCGGATTTTCAAGATCGTATAATACATCATTGGATTTGCATACGGTTGGAACCTTTGTTCGACAGGCGTTTTGCAGGGATGGGAAATGTTTCACATAATTGCAGGAAAGGCTTTGGCACTGAAAGCGCAGTACAGGCTCTTTCTAAAGATATATACGATTGCAGTAACGGGTTTACTGAAAGTTGTTGGGTCGGAAGATATGATATTTCTGGATTTTTCATGTCAATAGACAAGGGGATTGCATGGGTGTTGTTAAGCGAACTTATCAATGAACACTATCATGAAGCCGATAAGGAATATTTGTTGTATCTTACACGTATAACAGTGTTTCATTTGCCGCAGGCGCATTGTATAAAACGATCTCCGGAATCTTTGTGGGACAAGATACCGGATAATAAGTCGCTTTTTGGAAATGACCCGTATAAAGGTATGCCAATCGGCAACCTTCCTTCACAACTGATTGCAAATTTCTACATGTCTTTCTTTGATGAATTTGTTTTATCCCTGGGATTTAAATATTACGAAAGATATGCGGATGATTTTGCCCTGGTACATAAGGACAAGGATTTTATATTAAAAGCAATACCGCTTTTTGAAAGCTTCTTGTGGAATAAGTTGAAATTAAAGTTGCATCCACAGAAGAGATATCTGCAACACTATACAAAGGGTATCATGTTCGTGGGAGCTGTCATTAAAATGGATCGGATATATGTAGGGAAGAGAATTGTTCGCAACACCCGAAGGACAATAATGCATATAAATAAAGAGCTGGAGGAAGGAAAAGAGTTAACGGATAGTATGATATCCAGTCTTAATAGCTATTACGGGTTTATGAGAAAAAGAAAGGCGTATGCCATACGCCGCGAGCTTACAAAGAATTTTTCCCCTTTGCTTTGGGACAGGGTGTATATGACAAATCATTTTTTTACGGTTAAAATAAAAAAGAATTATGATGAATTATTCCAGTACCGACGGGAAGCAATTAAAAGTACCCGACGCCGTATTGCTTAAATCTATGGCCTTGCCGATAGAATATAACAACGGTGTTTATATCATCCGGTGGGATATAAGGACTATTTTCCCGGATAATGGAACGGAAAGAAATCCCTTGGTTACGTTCGCATCCTGGAGAGGTAAAGAATATCCAGGAATAGAGCGGATAAAAACATGGCTAAAAGAATATTATAACGGGAAAATCCCGGAAAACATAAACTTAAAAGATTACAGTTATGAAAGAATTAGAGTTTACAACCTACGTAAAACGTCCGGAAATGCTGGAGAAAAGCGTTCAGGCGTGTGTTCCTCACTGGACGATAAACATCGACAGCCGGCAGATAGAAAATGAGTTGGGAATATTGGTTTATAAACAGGAAGTTGTAAGGTTGGAAGGCGAGCTGACTTATGAAAAAATAGTTGCCGCAATCATAAATGCGAAATATTCCCCGGACGACCAGACAGCTATATTAATGAACGCAATTAACCCGAATTACCTTACAAAGGAAAAGGAAGCAGCCTATTATCAGGAGATGAAGGACTTTCAGGAATGGCGGGACAAGGCGAAAGAAATTGCCTCTACTATAATAAAGGGACTTCCGTTTTGAGGAATACCGGATATCATTTTGATTAATAATTAAATCATGTAGTTTATGAAACTGTTAATTGAAAAAATGTTCGGCTGGATGAAGGAAAGTAACCGGCCGGCACACATGAAGGCGGGTAATTCAATTTTTGTTGCCGGGCTGATTGTGTTTACGTTTATCGGGATTCTGCTACTTTATCCCATGATACAGGATTATTCATACGAAGGCAGCAGCCGTTTGTTTGTCTCGATAATGATTCAGGTGTGTATCATGGTATTTGTAGCAATGTGCGCAGTAGAATATATTCAAGAACGGATGGGGTGTAAGTGGGACTGGCTGGATATTGTGGCCGGATGTTTAGTGCCTGTTTGTATTACCGTATTTACGATTCTACTTGTTTTTCTGACGTTGTAGAAGGTAAAGCGGCGGAACCGGTTATTATTTTCGGACAGTTCCGCCGTACCCTCTCTTTCCTTATAACATATCATCAAAAGCGTGTATCCCCACTTCGCGCTCGTCTTCCAGAACATGTGCATAAACCATTGTCATAGTTATAGAACTATGTCCCAAAAGGTGGGATAGTGTTACGATATCATGTGTTTTCTTATAATACAGGGTAGCGAATGTATGCCGCCCGGTTTTTGAACTGATATCCTTTGTTATTCCTACTTTACCGGCTATTGTTTTCAGTACCCGGTTTATATCTTGGTCCGTGGGAAGGTTCATAAACAAGTTACCTTTTGTACGTCCGGCCCGGTAATATTCATAAATATAACGTGCCGGGTCCGACAAGGGTATAGTTACCGGTATTTTGGTCTTACCTCGTGTGTAGTGTAGTTCATTCCCTATGAACTGGTTTATCTGCAATGCTTTTGCATCGCCTATATGCAAAGAAGTAAAACAAAGAAACAGAAAAAAACGGAGTACGTTCTGGGTACATTCTTCCAAGCGGCCGGACCGGTACAAGGCGGTCAGACGGAGGAGTTCTTCTTCCGTCAGGTATATAACTTCACTTTTGGGGCGACGTATCTTTATGGCCGCGAACGGGTCCTGTTCCATATAACCGCCGCGTATGGCGGCACCTACATATATTTTGATAGTAGCCATGTTACGCCATGCCGTAGAATCCATGTTACCTATTTTGCGAAGATATGCAAAGAAAGACAGGAGAAATTCATGGGTAATCTCTGAAAATACAAGGCCGGGGGCGAATGTTTCCAGTTTCTTAATGATAGATACGTGATGTTTCCAGGTACCGAAAGAAATAGTTTTGCTAATTTGTTTGAGGTAAACCCGTGCAAAATCAAAGAAGGTTCCAAAATCGGAAGGATTGTTATAGTGACGAAAGAAACTTTCTTTTGTCAGCGTCTCATTTTTAAGACGGGCGCGGACAAATATATCGCTTACGCGTGAACGGATATTGGAGATGATTAAATTTTTATCCTTACTTTCTTTGTCCCGGCCTTTTATCACTTCGTTTTGCTCGTCCCATTCTTTGGACGTGACACTTAACCTTACCGCGATCCTTATTTTCTCACGGTTGATATAAAATTCCACATACAGGGGGAGGCGGTCGGTCTTGCCTTTTTTGCCTTGTCTTACAATTCTTATTGCCGTCATTTTTATATGCCTATTTTATGCCTGTAGAAGGGATATGCCTATAAATATGCCTACACAGACAGGTTATTAAAAGTTAAACGGGGCGAAAGTAAAACGTTTAATATCAGTCATTTAAAAGAAAAATCCGATAACATATGAATGTTACCGGATGTTAACTGTGATTCCGAAGCGATTCGAACGCTTGACCCACGCCTTAGAAGGGCGTTGCTCTATCCAGCTGAGCTACGGAACCAGCCTTATTTGCGGATGCAAAGGTAGTGCTTTTTATGAAAATTCAAAAACTTTCCGGCATTTTTTTATTCATATATTTCTTTGTGACTATGAATCAGTAGTTTATAATAGAGATGAATTTTGTTTATTTATATGGTTTGGGAGTATTAAATAGAAAAACGCCATTTTTACGAAGAATAACGAACGTTATATAGGTTTCAAAAAGCTCAAAAAAATAAAATAGGGTTGTGTTTTTCTATTATAACTTCTACTTTTGAACGATAAACAACTAAAAAACACATAAAGTTATGAAGAAATTGATTTTTTTATTTGCATTTTGTATTGTAGTGACTAATGTTTTTGCACAAACCGACCCAGAGCAATTGAAAAAAGAAGGAAATGATGCATTTAATGCTAAAAATTATCCTGTAGCGTATGCGAAATTCAGTGAATATTTGAAACAAACGAATAATCAAGATTCTGCAACCGCTTATTATTGTGGTATAGCTGCCGATGCTGTGAAGAAGTATCCGGAAGCTGTGAGTCTTTTTGATATAGCAATTCAAAAGAAGTTCAATATCGGAAATGCTTATGCTCGCAAAGCTTTGGCTTTAGATGCACAAAAGAAGACTGCTGAATATGTAGCTACATTGGAAGAAGGATTGAAAGTAGATCCTAAGAATACAACAATGGTAAAGAATTATAGCCTTCACTATTTGAAAGCAGGACTTGCTGCACAGAAAGCCGGAAAAGCAGAAGAAGCAGAAGACTGTTTTAAGAAAGTAATTCCTTTGGATCACAAGCAGTATAAAACAAATGCATTGTACAGTTTAGGAGTTCTGTGCTATAATGATGGCGCTAATATCCTGAAGAAAGCTGCTCCTTTGGCAAATTCTGATGCAGATAAATATGCTGCAGAAAAAGAAAAAGCTGATGGTAGATTTAAAGAAGCATTAGACTATCTGGAAGAAGCTGCTAAGATCTCTCCGGAAAATGAAAATGTGAAGAAGATGCTTCCTCAAGTAAAAGCTGTTATGAAGTAATTTTACCAATCTTATAAATGATAAAGGGTTGCCGATATGACACGTCGGACAACCCTTTTTTATTGCTATCTTTTTCTAATCTATACTTTTTGTGTACATTTGCTTTTTCTAAACGTAGAAGTATTTTATGCACTTATATAATAAGGAACAGGCTATCAAACGAATGAATCAGTTGGGACAACTCCATCGTCCTTTCATTTTCATTATAAATTATCTACAAGATGTGTCTTATATAGAGGAGGTTGCTGCTGTTGATTCTACTGAAGTTTTGTATAATCTGAATGGATTTACCAATCAGACCATATCAGATGAAGATGACATGGCTACTTACTCTGCAAAAGCAATGCCTTCACTACATTGGCAGCCTTTTGCAGAATCTTTCTTTTCCTATCAACGTTCGTTTAATATCGTGCGACAGAACATCCTGGCAGGAAATAGCTTCCTTACAAATTTGACGTGTCGCACTCCGGTAGAAACCAATCTCACTCTGAAAGATATTTATTTTCGCTCAAAAGCGATTTATAAGTTATGGGTTAAAGACCGTTTTACGGTTTTCTCTCCTGAAATATTTATTAGAATTCATCAGGGAAAAATTAGCTCATATCCGATGAAGGGAACCATTGATGCTTCAATTCCCTCCGCTGCTCAATTATTAATGAATGATCCGAAAGAGACTGCCGAACATGCTACCATTGTAGATCTGATTCGTAATGATTTAAGTATGGTTGCCAGCCGAGTGTCAGTTTCCCGGTATCGGTATATGGATAGGTTACAGACTAATCGGGGAGCCATTTTTCAGACGAGTTCTGAAATTCAGGGTATATTGCCCGAAAATTATCAGGAGCATTTGGGAGATATTATTTTCAGATTACTGCCAGCCGGTTCTATTACCGGTGCTCCAAAGAAAAAGACGATGCAGATTATCCAGGAAGCTGAAACCTACGACAGAGGATTTTATACAGGAGTTATGGGATATTCTGATGGCATTGATTTAGATAGTGCTGTTATGATACGTTTTGTAGAACAGGAAGGGGAAAAGATGTATTTTAAAAGTGGAGGTGGGATTACCTGCCAGAGTGATGTGGAAAGTGAGTATAATGAAATGAAACAGAAAGTATATGTACCCATTTATTGAGACTATCCGGATAGAGGATGGACAGATTTATAATCTTGATTATCACACAGAGCGCTTTAATAAAACCCGTGCAGCTTTTTGGAAAGACTGCACTCCGCTGGATTTACGGGAATTTATATCTCCGCCCACTTTAAATGGAATTCATAAATGCCGGATTGTATATGGAAAAGATGTGGAAGAAGTTACGTATGCGCCTTATCAGATGCGACAGGTTTCTTCTTTGCATTTGGTTGTGTCTGATACCATTGATTATACTTATAAAAGTGCGCATCGGGAAGAACTGAATGCTTTGTACGCTCAAAGAGGAATGGCGGATGATGTTTTAATTGTGAGAAATGGCTATCTGACAGATACCTCTATAGCTAATGTTGCTCTCTATGACGGAGATACTTGGTTCACACCGGCTCATCCGTTACTCCGTGGGACGAAACGAAGCGAATTTCTGGACAGGCAGCTCATTATTGAGAAAGACATTCCGCAAATATGTTTGAAAGACTATTCCCATATCATGTTATTCAACGCAATGATTGACTGGAAACGCATTATATTGCCTATAAATGAGAAACATTTAATTCTATAAACTATAATTAACTGAAATATACAGAGAACTGCTGAACAAATGTCTCCTTTGTACTGTTATATTTATGTGTTTTTCATAGTATTAGATATAAGATTAATTAAAGAGATTGTACTTCACTTGTGAAAGCTAAAGTACGTCAGAGACAGAAGAGTCTGTTTTTTTGATAAATGTGTTAGAGCATCGGTTTTACCAGGCCGATGCTTTTTTTATGTCCTTTTACCCCCTTTTGTAGTTTATATGAAATAAAATTTGTACGTTTGTAGAGTAATAATAGAAAATGATAAAGATGAACATACCCGTTATCTTTCAGTTTTTAAAAGATCTTTCCGCGAATAATAATCGTGAGTGGTTTAATGAGCATAAGGCAGAATATGAAACAGCCCGTGCCGAGTTCGACAACTTTTTGGCAACAGTGATCGCCCGTATTTCCTTGTTTGATGAAACTATCCGGGGGATTCAGCCCAAAGACTGTACTTATCGTATTTACCGGGATACCCGCTTCTCTGCGGATAAAACACCTTATAAAATACATTTCGGAGGTTATATCAATGCCAAAGGAAAGAAGTCCGATCATTGTGGATATTATGTACACTTGCAGCCGGATGGTTCTATGCTTGCCGGAGGAAGCCTGTGTCTGCCTACCAATATCCTGAAAGCAGTGCGACAATCTATCTATGATAATATCGAAGAGTTTGTTGCGATCGTAGAAGATCCGGAGTTTAAGAAATACTTTCCGGTGATAGGAGAGGATTTTCTGAAAACAGCTCCGAAAGGTTTTCCGAAAGATTTCAAGTACATTGATTATTTGAAATGTAAAGAATATGTTTGCTCTTATAATGTTCCCGATAACTTCTTCACCCGACCGGATATGTTGGAACAGATAGACAAAGTGTTCCGGCAATTCAAACGGTTTGCCGATTTTATAAATTATACAATTGATGATTTTGAATAAATAATGCCTAGAATATAAACTTTAAAATTTAACTTATATGGTAGTAGATACTTTAGAAAATCTGGAGAAATATGCGTCTTTAAACCCTCTGTTTGCACAAGCTATTGAATTCTTGAAGTCTCATGACCTCCAAGCCATGGAAGTTGGTAAGACAGAACTGAAAGGAAAAGATCTGTTGGTGAATATTGCACAAACCAAACCTAAAACAAAAGAGGAAGCCAAACTGGAAACTCATAACGAATTTATTGATATTCAAATCCCATTGTCGGGAACAGAAATAATGGGGTATACTGCTGCTAAAGACTGTGTTCCGGCAGATGCACCTTATAACGCAGAAAAAGATATTACTTTCTTCGAAGGATTAGCAGAAACATACGTTGCCGTGAAACCGGGAATGTTTGCTATCTTTTTCCCGCAAGACGGTCATGCTCCCGGTATCACTCCGGATGGTGTGAAGAAAGTAATTGTAAAAGTAAAAGCATAATCCTAATTCAATTCTGATATGGAAAAGACACTTAATCTCATAAAAAACGATCCCTGGCTGGAACCTTTTGCCGGTGCTATTACCGGGCGTCATCAGTATGTATTAGACAAAGAAGCTGAATTGACGAATAAGGGGAAACAAACCCTTTCAGATTTTGCATCGGGGTATCTTTATTTTGGATTGCATCGCACCGATAAGGGGTGGACTTTCCGTGAATGGGCCCCCAATGCTACTCATATTTATATGGTGGGTACATTTAATAACTGGGAGGAGAAAGCTGCTTATAAGCTGGAAAAACAAAAGAATGGCAATTGGGAAATCAATCTGCCGGCAGATGCCATTCATCATGGCGATCTCTACAAACTGAATGTATATTGGGAAGGCGGACAAGGCGAGCGTATTCCTGCATGGGCTACACGTGTGGTACAGGATGAACAGACCAAAATATTCAGTGCACAAGTCTGGGCTCCGGAGAACCCCTATAAATTCAAGAAGAAAACATTTAAGCCCGACACGAATCCGCTGTTGATTTATGAATGTCATATCGGAATGGCACAGCAGGAGGAAAAAGTGGGCACATATAACGAATTCCGCGAGAAAATACTTCCTCGTATTGCTGAAGAAGGATATAATTGTATCCAGATTATGGCTATTCAGGAACATCCATATTATGGAAGCTTCGGCTATCATGTATCCAGTTTCTTTGCTGCTTCTTCGCGTTTTGGTACCCCCGATGAATTAAAAGCACTGATTGATGCTGCTCATGAGATGGGGATTGCTGTGATTATGGACATCGTTCATTCACATGCAGTGAAGAATGAAGTAGAAGGATTAGGAAACTTTGCCGGTGATCCGAATCAGTATTTTTATCCGGGCGCTCGTCGCGAACATCCGGCTTGGGACTCTCTCTGCTTCGATTATGGCAAGAATGAAGTAATCCACTTCCTGTTGTCAAACTGCAAGTACTGGCTGGAAGAATATAAGTTTGACGGATTCCGTTTTGATGGAGTGACTTCTATGTTATATTACAGCCACGGATTGGGTGAAGCCTTCTGTAACTATGGAGATTATTTCAACGGTCATCAGGATGATAATGCGATTTGTTACCTGACACTGGCTAATGAAGTGATTCATCAGGTAAATCCGAAGGCGATAACCATTGCGGAAGAAGTTTCCGGTATGCCGGGACTGGCTGCCAAAGTGGAAGATGGCGGTTATGGCTTCGATTATCGTATGGCTATGAATATTCCGGACTACTGGATCAAGACAATCAAAGAAAAGATCGATGAAGACTGGAAACCTTCCAGCATGTTCTGGGAAGTAACCAACCGTCGCCAGGATGAAAAGACCATTTCGTATGCAGAAAGTCATGACCAGGCATTGGTAGGAGATAAGACGATTATCTTCCGCCTGATTGATGCTGATATGTACTGGCACATGCAGAAGGGAGACGAAAATTATGTTGTCAACCGTGGTATTGCTTTGCATAAAATGATTCGTTTGCTGACCTCTTCGACTATCAACGGAGGTTATCTGAACTTTATGGGAAATGAATTCGGGCATCCCGAATGGATTGATTTCCCGCGTGAAGGTAACGGATGGTCGTGCAAATATGCCCGCCGCCAATGGGATTTGGTGGACAACAAAAATCTGACCTATCACTATATGGGTGATTTTGATAAAGAAATGCTGAAAGTTCTCAAGAGTGTGAAAGATTTCCAGGCAACACCAGTTCAGGAAATATGGCATAATGATGGCGATCAGGTATTGGCATACGAACGTAAGGACCTTATATTTGTCTTTAACTTTAATCCGAAGCAGTCGTTCACTGATTATGGATTCCTGGTAACTCCGGGAGCTTATGAAGTGATACTGAACACGGACGATGTTGCATTTGGAGGAAACGGTTTGGCAGACGACTCTGTCGTGCATTTCACTATTACCGATCCGTTGTACAAGAAGGAAAAGAAAGAGTGGTTGAAACTCTATATTCCTGCCCGTACCGCCGTAGTACTTAGAAAGAAAAAATAATTTTATCTTTAAATCAAGAAGCCCCCGCAGATATTCAATAATATTTGTGGGGGCTTTCTCATTTATTACCCTGTTCTATGATTCAGTTCCTAGTTTTCCAGAAAGGTACTTGGCCCGAGAATGTCATACATATCACTAACGTTGCGCGTTTTGAGCAATACCCCTTGTGGAGTATAGAATAACTGATATTTGATGTCAACATTATCTTGCCCTACCTTAATTACTATAATGGCCTGCCATTTGGGAAACTCCACCATTGTCACATTATCTACCACCCAATTTGCGTATGGCCCGGATACAAAGGCATTATAGACTGTTGGAGTGAGCCGGTCGAGACTGACAAGATCTGTCTGCGTCATCACCCATTGTCCCCGGACGTCAAACCACACATTTTTAGTAAATCCATTCATTGGAAAGTTGGCACAATAATATCCATCGTCTTGTGACCAGGCGACGCCATTTGCTTTGGGATACATTTTCTTGAAAGTTGACTGTACATTGCCGGGAGGGGTATCTCCAAAGGCAGATGTAGATAATAGTAGAAACAATGCGATAGCACAAATCATAAATTTCTTCATAAGCTTTGAGTTTAGAGGATTATTTATCTAACTAAACAGCCTTTGAGAATATTTGTTTGAGTGATGTGCATAAAATAATCCCCCGGTCATTCATAAGTGACCGAGGGATGAAGGGTATACAGGTCTTAGTCTTTTTACTTAAAAAGTAATCTTTAAAATCTTTCCGTTATAGCCTCCTACTGAAACATCCGTGGGTTTATAAGGTAATAGGCTGATTTCTTCTTTAGCACCCGTCATCAAATCAGTGGCCTGATATGATTCCATTTGAGGAATCTGTAAAAAGTCGAAAGCATGTGAAGGCACATTGATAGCAACATCTACCAGTTGACTGTCGAAATTAATAATGAAAAACAGAATCTCATTTTTATATTTTCGCATAAAAGTATATTGCTTATGCTCATTGAAACGCCATCCGTTTATATTGGCATACATTAAGTCAAAGAATACTCCCTTGCTGATTGCCTGCTCTTTGTTACAAATAGTCAGTACTTTTTGGTAGATAGAGTAGAGGTGCTTATGCTCTTCAGTAAGCATCTTCCCGTCAAATTTGCCTCCGTTGCGCCAGCGTCGTATGGTGTCTACGCTCCAATAATCGAATATGGTAGTCCGTCCGTCCCTTCCGCTGAATCCTTCACTATCCATGCCCAGTTCTCCAAACTCCTGACCGAAGTAGATCATCATAGGATTAGTGTTCATACAGGCGGAAACAATCAGTGCGGGAATTCCTTTACGCGGGTTGCCGGCAAAGAAATTAGAAGCGATGCGCTGTTCGTCGTGGTTCTCAAGAAAGTTGAGCATCTTTTTCTCTATTCCATTCAGGCTTTGCCAACAATGAGTGATAGCAGATGCAGATTCATATCCACAAGCTACATTACGTAATGTATCATACAGCCCTACCTTATCATACAGGTAATCAAACTTGCCGCGGAACAGATAGTTGCGGTATTCACCGGGATTGTAAACCTCTGCGATGAAAAGTATTTCAGGATAAGCCTCTTTTACTTGAGGAATAGCCCATTCCCAGAATTCAACAGGAACCATTTCGGCCATGTCGCAGCGGAAACCGTCAATGTCTTTTGATGCCCAGAAAAGAAGAATGTCCAGCATCTTTATCCAAGTATCCGGAGTCGGGGAGAAGTGGCAGGTACCGCCATTCTGGTAATCCACTCCATAGTTTAATTTCACTGTTTCATACCAGTCGGTGATATTGGGAGTAGCATCAAAACGGTTGTTACCGGTAGCTTTCGCCGGGAATTCCCGGTAAGGCTCTGCTGCACCGTCTTTCATATCGAACTGGGCATGAAGTTCCGCTTGCGGAATATAATAGAAATTATTATATGGGCTGAAAGATTGGCTGGAGTCATCATTAGCTCCCAATTCGGTCGTACCGTCCGGTTGTGCATCCGAATGATATTGGCGTGCTACGTGATTAGGTACAAAATCAATAATCACTTTCAAACCTGTGCGATGTGTGCGATGTACCAGATTCTCAAATTCCTTCATACGTCCTTGTACATCGTTAGCCAAGTCAGGATCTACATCATAATAATCCTTGATAGCATAGGGAGAACCCGCTTTTCCTTTTACAACGGCAGGATGATCCGGTCTGATGTTATAACGGCGATAATCCGTTTGAGTGGCATGCTCAATGATGCCTGTGTACCATATATGCGTAGTACCCAGTTTCTTGATTTCACCAAGTGCTTTGAGTGTGAAATCAGCCATTTTCCCACAGCCATTGGTAGCAATGTCTCCGTTGTAGACACAGTGGTTATTATTATTTCCAAACAGGCGGGTGAATACTTGGTAGATAATTATTTTATTTTCGTCATTCATATAGAGTAGATTATTAATATTCGTCTTCATTCTTATTTCTGATGGATAGGAGGTTATTTCCATATTTTCCCCTTTTCTTCCAACAGTTGATTAAGTATTTCGTTAGCCATATTATATCCTTGCTCGAAGATTTCTTCAGCTTTCTCCAGTTCTGTGTTACTGTATCCGTATAGGTTGTATGGTTCGATTAATAAATCGCATTTTTCTCTTTCGGGAAAGGTGTTGGCGCGGAACATGAAATGGAATGAGCGCATAGCAATGCTTACAATATTCATTTTGTAATCCTGTGCCATGATGGGACTTACGTTGACAGCTACCACCTTATCGCAAATCCTGCGCAGGGTAGAGACCGGAAGATTCATCATCAATCCTCCATCCACATAGTTAGTGCCTTCTATGTTGACCGGAGAAAACATGACAGGCATACAGCAGGAAGCTGCGACCCGTTCCGCTATGTTTCCCCGATGAAAGTGAACCATGCGACCGTGATCGAGGTCAGTTGCTGTGATAATCAGGGGAAGTTGTAGCTCTTCCAGTTTTTTTGCTTTTAAGTTAGTCCGGAGAAAATCAATAAATTCACAGAGGTCAAATAATCCCTTCTTGGGGATCACCAATTTGGTTAAATCCTGGAATTTATGTCCGGAGAAATAATCAAGTACTTTGTGTGGCTCGTTGCCGTCGGCATAAAAGACACCTGCAAGTGCTCCTGCACTTACTCCAGAGATGATTTCCGGTTTAATATCATGTTCCAGAAGAGCTTGCATGACTCCCAAATGGGCAAATCCTTTAATAAATCCTCCGCTTAGTGCATAGCCAATCTGATATTTCCGGCTATTCCAGTTATTTGTGAATACCTCCATGAATTGCTTTCTTTAGTTCGCCACGAATTTAGTGAATTTATTGAGAGTAGGAGGAATATAATGGATAGTTTTTTTTAAAATCCATACCATCTGTCTTATTCACATTTGAAATAAACCGGCATAGAACATAAAATACGGATGGAAACTCTGCTCCGGCACCATGCCGGTCAGAATCCGAAATCGTCTATCTCAACTTTGTGCTCTTCGCTTTCTTTAAATGGCTTTGCTTCTTTTTGTACAGGATTTCCTTCGATATAGATGGCACGGAATGGACGGGCGGGGCAAACATATTCACATCCTCCACAACCTACACATATTTCTTGATTTACATGAGGAATTGTCAATCCGTCCTTATACGGCACCATCGCCACTGCTTGCGTGGGACAGTGTTCGGAGCAGGCTCCGCAACTGGTTCCATCAGTATAAACAATGCAATTTTCCTTGATGAAAACAACATATCCCATTTGTGTAAGATGTTTTTGCTCTACACTTATGGGAAGAATTGCTCCATTGGGACAGACATCTCCACAGACAGTACAGTCAAAGTTACAAAATCCTTTCTCAAAGCTAACAGTAGGTTGCATCATGCCTGCCAAGCCATATTCCATGAAAGCCGGTTTCAAGATATGAGAAGGGCATTTGCTGACACAAAGATGACAGGATGTACATTGCTGTTGGAAGTGTCCCCGACTGATAGACCCCGGAGGAGTGATCGGATTCTCCTTTTTGTATGCCTTCTTACCTTCCAGACTTGCTACAGATTCCTTGGCCTGGGAGATGAGTTTGGGGGTTGCTCCGGCAGTAACAAGACCGGCGACCAAAAAACGGCGTTTGGATGAATCCAAATCCGGTGATGATGGTGCAGGAGTTTCTACATCAGACTGTTTTTTGAAAGAAGGGGCGTAGACTAATGCTTTTTGTTTGCATGCTCCCAGACAGTTGAAACAATCTACACAACGGCTATAATCAATAGCGTGTTCTTTGCTATTGATGCAAGCTGCTTTGCATTTGGTGGCACAAAGCCCGCATCCATTACATTTGGCAGTATCAATACGGACTTTGAATAATGAAAATCGACTCAATAATCCCAATATTGTTCCTACGGGACAAATCGTATTGCACCATGTCCGTCCATGTTTCCATGCCATTACAAAGATGATTGCAAGAGTAATAATAGCGATGAGAAGGGAAGAAATGCTCAAGATGGAGGTGTCTACCTGATAAAATGTATAATTGTCAAATCTGGCAAAGAGTGATTCCAGCAGATTATTCCCCAGCATATAGATAGGTTTGAATATGTGCACTACTACACGTCCATACGCACTGTATGGATCGAGCAAACCAACAATAAATGTAAATCCGCATAGAAACCCGATCACTGTCAGTCCGAGCACACCCCAGCGCAATTTGTTTTTTGCAGGACTGTAACTATATCTTTTTTTCTTTTTTCCCGTTGATTTGGAAATTCGTGCAATCACATCCTGCAAGATACCCATAGGGCAGATTGTAGAACAATATACACGCCCGAATAAAAGCGTTAACACAATGAGAAATAATAATATACCTATACTTAGTGAAAGCAAAGCTGGAACAAATTGCAAATGTGCCAGCCGATGGAAACTGTTCGGTAATATTTCTGCGAAATCGAGAAAAAAGAAAGAAATCAGCACAAATAAAAGTGCTGATATTCCAATACGTAGCCTTCTTAACATGGTTGTTTTACATCTTAATTCGCTTGACATTCAATTTGTCAATGTTCATGGTTCCTATTTTCAATGCTTCCCCATTGGCGAGATGTCCTACTGTATCCAGTGGCATCTCACGTACTTGATTGAAGAACTTGGCAGCAGCCGTATCCACGGCTACAATATCCGGTGAGATAAACAATCCTTTTGCCAGTACAACATCGGATGCAGAGCGTCCCCGGGGACCGTTTGTTTTCATGATCCGGTAGGCGTCTACTACGTTGAGTACAGCTTTCTTCTGTAATGTACAGATATCTGCGATGCATTGTTGCAAATCGTTCTGGTGGAAGAATCCGCGATCCCACACAATCCCCATGTGATTTTTCATGGAGATAGTCAGATTCGCACCTCCGTGATTCTTCAGAATAGGAACATTGATCCATACATCACAATCCAGAATCGCTTCGTGCACTTTGGCTTTCTTCATCTTTTTGCCTTTCGGCAGATCGATTGGTTTGTAATACGATTCCAGATGTGCAGGCATTACTTTGGCTCCGGCTTTTTTGGCAGCAGCTTCAATACCACTGTTTTTGTAGCATTTCTGCCAATCGTCACAAGTATGGTCGAACACGACCACTTCTTTAGCTCCGGCGGAAAAACATTGTCTGACGATTTCTTCAATCAGTTTCGGATTCGTATTTCCCGCCAGTTCCGGCACTTTGTCCCAACCGATATTAGGTTTTACAACCACTTTCTGTCCCGGTTTGACGAATTGCTTCATACCCCCCAGTTCGCTTATGGCACGGCGGAACATCTCTTCGGGTTCTCCACCCATAACGGCCACCAGATCAGGATTGCTTCCGTTTGCTTTATTGATTGTTTGAGTTAACACCTCCATAGCCTCTGAACGCTGTATAGTCAGGGCGGCTCCGGTGATAGCTACTGTTTTTAAAAAGTCCCTTCTGTCCATCTTTCTATATTAGTTTAGAGTTTTGCAATTGCTTTCAGGAGAGCGTATCCGCCGAACCATTGCAGTAACATTCCCGGAATACCGATACGGAAGTCCTGTACTGCTTCGTAGAAACTTCCGACGATGGCCCATTCAAATGCAGTGCCTATGACCTGATAAGTGAGTACGACACCAAGAATGGCCAGTAATGAAACCGATTTTATAGTACGTGCTGCAAGAGCTGAAGCTCCGGCGAGTAAGGACGATTTGATTAATAGGATGGGAAGTACCGCCTCCGAGGGCATGGCAAACAATAAATGATTGATGACTGGTGAAAGGATAGCAGTCAATAATCCTACAAGAAAACCATATTTATAAGCCGCAATCAGCGTGAAAAAGTAAATAGGTAACAGGGTAGGACCACCATAAGGTATAAGATGGCATAATTGTGGAAGTGCAATGTTACCCACTACGAACAGTAAGGCGAACAGGTAGGTTTTCACATTGCTGTGTTTCAGCGAATAGAGTTTGGCGGATGTTTCCATTTTCGTTGATACTTTAATGTTGAATAGAACGATAATATATTAATAATAAGACTTTTCTCCTGATAAAAGGTTTAATCTGATTGGTATATTATTTTAATCCCGTAGGAAAAGAATTCATTCCCCCGTAGATAACCATAGTTTCCCCGTATGCAAACTGTTGCCTTATGGGAAACTTCCAAAGACAAGCAGGGCTACCCATTCATCCTTTCCTTAATCTTTCCCCATGCATGCGTATCAAATAGACAGCTTTTCCGCATTGTCTCATACATCTCTTTAAATCTGGACATAGGTATGGTATAGCTTAGTTTGTCAGCTTCGAAATGAGGGCGAACCGATGGGTCGAAGAAACCGAGGAAAGTACGTTTGCCTCCTTTACGATTCTCTATCGTGGCTTGTGTCACTACGGCACTACAGCCGGAACCAAAGGTAGAAACGACGCAATCTTCTGCGTTATTATCGTAAAAAGCCCAAGTGGTTAATCCCGAAAGCATATCCGGATTTGCCAGAAATACAACTCCTTCCATCTCTTCAAGACTTTCTACCTTATCTATACGTGCAAAATGAAGATACTTTTTTTCTGTTCGGGGAACTCTGATTTGCTGTATAAAGTCGATGACCATTTCGGGAGTCTGTTTGTATTTCTCTTTGAGTGAAACGAAAGTCGGCACATGTTCCGGCATTTCGGTGAAACCAGTATAGAATTTACCGCCGCCACAGCCGATGTTTTCGGCATTCAGGCTGATAATACCACCATCTCTTGCCGTCTTCATACCTTTAAAGAAGCAACCGTTTATCTTTTCTGTCTCTCCTTTTTGCTCATCTGAGTACCAGAAAACAAGAGGCAATTCAGCTTTTTCTCCGAATGCCTCTTTGAAATTTTGAATAAAAGTTTGGATATCCATAAGCTTATCAATTTTAGTTCTGTTGCACGTCTTTCTACAAAGTTAGAATAAAAAAGGATAAGCGCAAGTGATTTATCTTCGTTTTCAATAATAATTACTTATATTTGTCCGGAATGAAATAAGAAGAACCGATATGAAATATTTGTTAATGTGTGCAGGCTTACTTTTCACAGTCTTTCAGTCATGGGGACAGGAGAGGCTTACAGATAGAATCGCTCCTCCGTCAGGATATGTCAGAGAGACCTGCCCTGCTAATTCGTTTACAACTTATTTGCGCAATTTGCCAATGCTGCCTAAAGGCAGTAAAGTGTTACTCTACAATGGAAAAGAGAAAGCCAATCAGGCAGCTGCATTTGCAGTCGTAGATATGGAGATAGGCAACCGCGATTTGCAGCAGTGTGCCGATGCCTCCTGGCACAAAGCTATATGCCCGCCCAACAGATTCATATTCTGGTCAATCCAACCAGCCGCGACCTTTCTCCCTGGTATGAGCTGACGGAAACGGATGCAGGGAAACTATACACTCCGGAATGGATTTTTGAGAAGAAAGACCTGAAGCGTTTTAAATAGGAGAATAGACGTAAATGCAACATAACAAAGAAATAATTAAATCTTTTCTTACTTAATTTTCTATCTTTTCATTATCTTTGGCATTCAACAAACCGTTTTAATCATACAACAACGAAAAACAACCGATTATGAATTATGATTTATCAATGAATGCTAACCAGTTGGTGGCATTCCTTCAAAAACCAACTTCAGAGTTTACAAAAGCTGACATTATCTCATTTATCCAGCAAAAAGATATCCGCATGGTTAATTTTATGTATCCGGCGGGAGACGGGCGTTTGAAAACTCTGAACTTTGTCATCAACAATCAAGCTTATTTGGAAGCTATTCTCACATGTGGAGAACGGGTAGACGGTTCCAGCCTTTTCTCATTTATAGAAGCGGGCAGTAGTGACCTTTATGTGATTCCCCGTTTTTGCACTGCATTCGTTGATCCGTTTGCCGAGATTCCGACGCTGTCCATGCTTTGCTCTTTCTTCAATAAAGACGGCGAACCACTTGAAAGTGCACCAGAACATACTCTTTACAAAGCAAGCAAGACTTTTACAGAAGTTACCGGAATGGAATTTCAGGCAATGGGCGAATTGGAATATTATGTAATAGCCCCGGACACCGGTATGTTTCAGGCAACCGACCAACGTGGTTATCATGAATCGGGTCCTTATGCTAAATTCAATGAATTCCGTACTCAATGTATGTCTTACATCGCACAGACAGGCGGACAAATAAAGTATGGACACTCTGAAGTAGGTAATTTCACGCTGGATGGTTATATCTATGAGCAGAATGAAATAGAATTCCTGCCGGTTCCTGTATCGCAGGCAGCAGATCAATTAATGATTGCCAAATGGGTGATTCGTAACCTGGGATTTAGATATGGATACAATGTAACCTTTGCTCCAAAAATTACGGCAGGTAAAGCCGGTTCGGGCTTGCATGTCCATATGCGTATCATGAAAGATGGAAAGAACCAGATGCTGAAAGACGGTGTTTTGTCGGATACAGCACGCAAGGCAATTGCCGGAATGATGGTACTTGCTCCGTCAATTACTGCTTTCGGAAATACCAATCCTACTTCTTACTTCCGTCTCGTTCCTCATCAGGAAGCACCTACCAATGTTTGTTGGGGAGACCGCAACCGCTCTGTATTAGTGCGCGTACCTCTGGGATGGGCTGCAAAAACAGATATGTGTACATTGGCAAACCCATTGGAAGCTGAAAGTCATTTTGACACCAGTCAGAAGCAGACGGTAGAAATGCGCTCTCCGGATGGTTCGGCAGATTTATATCAATTATTGGCTGGTTTGGCTGTTGCCTGCCGTCATGGTTTTGAGATTGAAAATGCGCTGGATATTGCTGAAAAAACTTATGTAAATGTGAATATCCATCAGAAAGAGAATGAAGATAAACTGAAATCACTGGCGCAACTGCCGGATAGCTGTGAAGCTTCTGCCGATTGCTTGCAACAACAACGGGCAATCTTTGAGCAATATAACGTGTTTAGTCCGGCAATGATTGACGGTATCATCCGCAGACTTCGCAGTTACGAAGATAAAACGTTGCGTGCGGATCTGGAAGGAAAGCCGATGGAAATGCTGGATTTAGTAAATAAGTATTTCCATTGTGGATGATTGAAAGACGATGGTGTGTCGGCGAAATGTGCAGGGGGTTCAGAATATAATTTTGATTGCCAGTGGTAAATCGGCATATTTTCCCCAATTATTGCCGTCACTTTCTACACAATTCCACACTAGTTCTACAATATAATAAATGAGTGTATCTTGTATTTGATTGATTACTAATGATGTATGCTCATTCTGGAACTTTGGTACCTCTTTTGCTACCTATTAAGTGTAAGAAACAAGTTAATAATGATTTAGTAGTTCACACTTAAAAAAATTACGATTATGAAAAAGGTATTAGTAGCAGTAGCATTGGTGATGGGATTGGGTAGCTCTGTAGCATTTGCACAGGAAGTTAGTAACGCTACAACTGTAGAAACTAACGTACAGGCTCCACAGGATGAGTTTACAAAGATTGATGTTAAAGAACTGCCGGAGGCAGTAGTACAGGCGATCGCTAAAAATTATGAAGGTGCTGCCATTACGGAAGCTTATGTCGCTGAAAAAGAAAGCGGTAAGATTTATAAGGTAGTCCTTACTACGGAAGATGTTCAGGTACTGACAGTGCTGATGAACGAAAAAGGTGAAGAAGTAAAAGAATAAAATAAAACTTCGAATGTAGTAATACTCATAAAGAAATCCTGGTTCGTGATGAATCAGGATTTCTGTTTTTATCTGCCAACTTCCCATCCAGTCCGATAAAGTCGTTAAAGGATGATTGGGTTGCGTTCATGATTGATTGTCTTTTATCAATAGTTTTGTATACAGAATGCAGGGTTTCGTCTACAATTTCCCGGCGGTGACTAGTTTTGCTCTATTTTTGTTGCATTCAAACCTAAAAGTAGACAAAAGATGAAGTGTATTTTATTAAGTGCGGTTGTTTTGATTTTATTGTTGCCGGAAGATGCGTATGCGCAAGTGACGGTCAGAACGGGATATATCTCTTCTTCACGATATAAGAATGAAGAGAATCAGGAAACAGACGGTAAAGGCGATATGCGGTTTGTTGAAGGAAACGTCAACATTCCGGTTTCACAGAAAATGAATGAAAGGAGCCAGCCTACTTCTTGGATGCTTTCAGCGGGAGGAAGTTATACAGCTATGAACAATAAGAACCTTCAATCTTATATAGATATAGATCAGATTATAAATTTGCAATTGAGCGTCATTCATATTCGTCCCATCAGCAAGAAATGGTTATTGTTAATGACAGTTGGCGCAGGAGTCTATACGGCTTCTGATGTAAGACTGAAGAATGTTCTGGGACAGGGGGGAGTTATTTTTATCCGGCAGTTCAAGCCTAATTTATCTCTTGGAGCCGGATTGGCTGTAAATAACACATTCGGTTATCCGATGGTATTTCCGGCTATTTATTTTGATTGGACTACTGAAGGACGCTATCAAATAAAAGTGTCTATGTTGAATGCCATGGAAGTGTCGGTCGGAATGAGAATGAATAAATTTCTGAATCTAAGATTGTTGGCGGAAATGAACGGTTCACTGGCCTTGTTGGAGAAGGAGGGGAAAGATACTATGTTTTCCCAGCAATTCATTATTGCAGGTTTACAGCCGGAGTTAAGCATCGGGAACTCTTTTTCTGTTACTGCTACTGCCGGTGTATCGTGCAGCAGAATAGCTTATTACACTACCCGCACTTTAAAAGCCTTTTTCGCAGATATGTCCAGAGAGACTGACCCTTATTTTAAACCGGCAATGTATGTTTCGGTGGGAATGAAGTATAAGTTCTAAAAAAATGGTAACTTTATCGCCTGATGTCAGTTAAGATGCTATTATATACGTTACTGAAGCAAATAGGGATATTTCTTGTAGTCTCCTTTTTAGTGTTCAGAGGCACTTTTGTCGAAAGCGATAGTTTAGGGCTAAATCTTTCTACGGGAGTTAGTCTTTTACTTTCTGTCATCTTATGGGGAATCATAAATCTGCATACTTACTGGTTAATTCCCGGTTATCTGTTTCAGCGTAGATATAAAAAGTATATCATATATTTGAGTTGCCTTGTTGGATTTATGCTGACCGCCATGGTTGGTGCTATTTGTTTTCTAGGGCAATATTATGTTATACCCGAACAGATGCAAAGACTAAACAGTGATCTCCCTTTCTTTCTGTTGATAAATGCATTGGCGCTGATACTCTATTTTCTGGCTTTTTCTTTTACTATTTTTCTGCATCGCTGGGTGGCCTATCAACAACGATTAAACGAATTGGAGAATATTAGCATACAGACTGATCTAAATCATTTGAAAGATCAACTTCAACCGGAGTTTTTTTCGAGAATATTGAATAAGGTGCGAACCTTGTTGGAGGAAGATGGAGAAAAGGCATCATTGCTTATCTTTAAATTAAGCCGGTTGCTTCGATACCAACTTTATGAAAGTGAACGGCAACAGGTATTGTTGGGAGATGATATCGATTTTATGACTGATTATATGAAGTTGGAGAAATTATGCAATCCGGAGTTTAATTTTGAAGTCAACATCCTGAATGAAGTGCGATATATACAAGTTCCTCCTTTATTGTTTATGCCTGTGATAGAATATGTGATTCGGACAACGGTATGTGGAGAGAATGGAAAGGGAGAAAATATAAGGATCGATTTTCAAATGGAAGAGAATCAGCTTCGATTCATTTGTACATACTGTCTGCGAAAAAAGGAAAGTCTGCAAATAGTACCTGCTTTTGACAAGTTACGGCAACGATTGGACTTGCTATATCCGGGAGGTTATCAATTAAAAAGTGGCTATAATGATGGAATGTTGTGTACCATTAGTTTAATGTTGGAATTATGAAAGATACCTGGAATGTATACGATTGGGGGAAGAATCTGGTAAATGACCGTTTCAGGCTTATCAGTAATTTACTATTGCTATTTATTATACTCTTTTTAGGCTTTCAGAATGTATATGGAGATTTTACTGGAGAAGGTTTCCGATATGCATATCCGGTTAGTATATTGGTTTTTGCGTTTCCTATCTATCTGAATATATATTGGTTAGTGCCCCGTTTCCTGTATAAGGCCAAGCGCAAGTTATGGTGTTATTGGATTTCGTTTCTCGGAGTCAATTTAGTGAGTGTATTATTAGGATTTATATTTCTGTCTCCATTATATCAACGATACGGTATTCGTGAGTTTTGTATACAGGATAACCATGCTGTTTCTTTTGATAGTATTGCTTATGGAGTATTAGTACTACTATTAAGTGCAGGTGGCTGTACGAGCTTTGAACTATTCCGCCGCTGGGTTGTCTCCGATAAAAAGATTCTTGAATTGGAGAAGGCGACTAAGCAGGCAGAATTGCAACAATTAAAGAAACAGATCAATCCGCATTTTCTTTTTAATATGCTGAATAATGCCAATATTTTGGTAAAGGATGCTCCGGATGAGGCTTCACAGATATTGGAGAAACTGGACAATCTACTTTGCTATCAGTTGAATGACAGTACAAGAAGAGAAGTCTTTCTTACTGCAGATATACAGTTTCTCACCAGTTTTCTTGAATTGGAGAAGGTGAGAAGGGATCATTTTGAATATACTATTTTTCAAGAGGGAAATATGGAAAATATCTGTATTCCTCCGTTGTTGTTTATCCCTTTTGTAGAGAATGCAGTGAAACATAATTTGGATAGCGACAATTTATCTTATATTCACCTGTATTTTTCTGTGCATAATAAACAGTTGACGTTTCGTTGCGAGAATTCTAAGCCCCGTGTTCCTGTTAAGCGGGAAGGGGGAATAGGGTTGGCCAATGTGAAACGCAGACTGGATTTACTTTATGAATCACGGTACACGTTACAGATAGAAGATAAAGAAACAACTTATAATGTCAACTTACATCTAAACTTATGAATTGTATTATTGTTGATGACGAGCCGGTAGCTCGCAAAGGTATGAAGTCATTGGTGGAACAGATTCCACAACTGACATTGGTGGGTAGCTTTAATAACGCTATCGCAGCGTCCGCTTATATAAATGAATATACGGTTGATCTGATTTTCCTTGATATTCAGATGCCGGGAATTACCGGAATAGAGTTTGCGCAAAGTATTCCCGTGAATACATTGATTGTCTTTACAACGGCGTATGCGGAATATGCACTCGATAGTTACGAAGTAAGTGCCATTGATTATCTGGTGAAGCCTATTGAAATGAACCGTTTTCTGAAAGCAGTCAATAAGGCAATAGCATATCATAAACTGTTATTGTCGGAAACAGCCGAAAGAGTGGAGGAGATACAGGAAGAATATATTTTCATCAAATCGGAACGACGCTATATCAAGATAAACTTTAGTGATATTCTTTTTATTGAAGGACTAAAGGATTATTCCATTCTCCAATTGGAAGATCAGCGGGTGATAACTAAGATGAATCTGAAAAATATTCATGAGCAACTGCCCGCTAAACAGTTTCTCCGGATAAACAAGTCCTATATTGTCAATACCTCACGGATTGACTCTTTTGATACCAATGATATTTTTATTAAGTCTTATGAGATAGGAATAGGAGGTGGAAACTATAAGAAAACGTTTTTTGAGGAATTTGTAGCGAAGAATCTACAGAAAGACTAATCCGGTAGTTTATATGGAATGGCTTGATATAAAAGAATAAGAACGTTAAGTATTGGCCTATTTTCATAAAAAAGATGTTTTACAAGAAGAAAAAGGAGAGAATATAGTGCAATATCCCCAAATAATGCTTTTCTTTGTACCAACAACAATAAAGAGGTTTATTACGATTTGATTTTTTTACGTGAATCTTCTCATTTATTTGAGCATATCCATCTCTAATTAAGATCTTCCTAAAACTTTCTTATTGAATTATTAATTTTTTATATTTGTATTTTATGAATTTGTACATTGGAAATCTTAGCTATAATGTTAAGGAATCAGATTTGAGACATGTAATGGAAGAGTATGGAACAGTTGCTTCAGTAAAGTTAATCACAGATCGTGAAACTAGAAGATCAAAAGGTTTTGCGTTTATCGAAATGCCGGATGATGCAGAAGCTGCTAAAGCTATCGAACAATTGAACGGTGCAGAATATGTAGGTCGTTCAATGGTAGTAAAAGAAGCATTGCCAAAGAATTAATACTGAATACATATACAGTAATAGAGAAAGGCGCACTAGGAAACTAGCGCGCCTTTCTTCTGTTAATCCTCATTGTTATCTTCTTCATCATCCACCATATTATTGAGTTCCAATTCCAGGTCTACCAGCTCTTGTTCCCATAATTTCAGGATATCCTTCGGTGTATCTTTTGCAGCTTTCTTTATTCTTTCTTGAGCAACAGATACTTCATGCTCTAACTGTCTACGTCTGCTCATATTTCTATTGTTTTGATTATGAAATGATAACAACTCGTGTGTAGAATAGTTCGATAGGATAAAATTAAAAGTAATGGGGTGAACTATTCATAAATAAAGGATGTTTTGTAATCTGAAACTTTAAAAAACATACAGTCATGCTCAATTTAATAGCCGTTTTCTTAGTATGTTCAGGTATCGGAATTGCAGTACATATTGCCATAGACCTGACACATCGTCCGCAATCAATGAAGATAATGAATGCAGTCTGGATATTATCTGCATTATGGGGAAGTTATTTAGCTTTATGGGCGTATAATAAGTTTGGACGGAGTGGTCCGATGAAAGTTGAGGATGATGGGATGAAAATGGATATGTCTGATATGAAGGGAATGGATATGTCCGGTATGAAAGATAATATGGCGATGGATATGGCCATGCCGGGAGAAATGTCGATGCAAGGAATGCAACGTCCTTATTGGCAATCGGTAGCTTTGTCAGCGCTTCATTGTGGTGCAGGATGTACATTGGCAGATATCATAGGAGAGTGGTTTACAAACTATGTTCCTGTAACTGTGGCAGGAAGTCAGCTCTTTGGTAATTGGGTACTTGACTTTATCCTGGCTTTGATGATTGGTGTTTATTTCCAATTCTATGCTATTAGGGAGATGGAAAAAATTTCGGTAGGTAATGCCTTGGCTCGTGCTTTCAAAGCGGATTTCTTTTCTCTTTTATCCTGGCAGGTCGGAATGTACGGCTGGATGGCAATTGTCTATTTTGTGTTGTTCATCAATGAACCATTACCCAAAGACACATGGATATTCTGGTTTATGATGCAGTTAGCTATGCTTTTCGGCTTCTTCTGTGCATATCCTATGAATGCTCTTCTTATAAAATTAGGTATAAAGAAAGGTATGTAAAATAAATGCAGATTTACTCTAAACGATAAGTATGTAATTACTTATTTGAGGGAGTGAATCTGCATCTATTATGATATGACTATTTTTGTTTTTTCTTTCTCTTTGGGAGTTTATCTTTTCAATAGTTTCGGTATATCCGAAGGCTCTTGTGCTACCCGGATACCGGCAGCCTCTAAAGTTTCAATCTTCTCTTTTGCCGAACCGGAACTTCCCGAAATGATAGCTCCTGCATGTCCCATCTGTTTTCCCGGAGGAGCTGATTGCCCCGCAATAAATGCCACTACAGGTTTGGTTACATTATTGCGGATATATTCAGCCGCTTGTTCTTCTGCGTTTCCTCCAATCTCTCCAATCAGGACGATCGCTTCTGTTTCCGAATCATTTTGAAACATCTCCAGCAGTTGACGGAAATGAAGACCTACAACAGGATCACCTCCGATGCCGATAGCAGTGGATTGTCCCATGCCATTCGCCGTTAAGTGATACACAATTTCGTAAGTAAGTGTTCCGCTACGGCTGATAACTCCGACATTTCCTTCTAAAAAGACCTGTTCCGGTAAAATGCCCACCATACTTTTTCCCGGAGAGATCAGTCCCGGACAGTTGGGGCCGATCAGCATAGCACCTTTTTGTTCGACAAACTGGTGCGCCTTAATCACATCCAGCGTGGGGATTCCTTCAGCAATGCAGGCAATTAACCGGATGCCCGCATCTGCTGCCTCCATAATGGCATCTGCCGCAAAACGTGCCGGAACAAAAATGATAGAAGTATTGGCTTTCGTTTGTTCAACCGCGTCATACATAGTGTTGAATACGGGGATGCCGTCTACATCTGTTCCTCCTTTGCCCGGAGAAGTTCCTCCAACAACATGGGTTCCGTATTCTTTCATCTTCTTGGCATGGAAAAGTCCGTCTCTCCCAGTAATTCCCTGTACAATCAGGCGGGTGGATTTATCTATTAATATGCTCATAATTGCTTTATTTATTAATGATTTGGGTACTTATTACGCTTTCAGAGCCATAAGGGCAGCTTCTTTCATCGTTGTGGCTATTTGGAAACGGCTGTAATTCCGTAACAGTTCCCGTCCGATATGCTCATTAGTGCCTGTAAGCCGTACGATAACAGGTACATTACTGTTTATCTGCTCGAATGCTTGAAGAAGCCCCATTGCTACATCATCACAGCGGGTGATTCCTCCGAAAATATTAATCAGGACCACTTTCACTTTTTCATCCTGCAATAAAAGTTTCATGGCTTCAATTACCTTGACAGGATTGGAACTACCACCAATGTCGAGAAAATTGGCTGGCTGACCTCCATAAAGTTTAATCATGTCCATAGTAGCCATAGCGAGTCCGGCACCATTTACCATACAGCCGATGTTACCATCCATGTGGATATAGCTGAATCCTTTATCTTTAGCGTCTGCTTCTATTTTTTCTTCCTCCGTCGGATCAAATAAAGCATGTACCTCCGGATGGCGATAGAGCGCATTGTCATCAAAAACAATCTTTGCGTCAATAGCCATCAACGTACCTTTCTTGGTTAGTGCCAGCGGATTTACTTCCACTAATGATGCATCATTTTCCATGAAGATCTTATAAAGTTCCTGAAGGATGGCCGCCATTTTACCCGCCTGCTCCATTTGAGGAAAGAGGGAGAAAGCAAAACGCCTTGCCAGATAGTCGGGAAGACCAATAAATGGATGGATTGAATATCGGATGATTTTTTCCGGTGTTTGACGGGCTACCTCTTCGATATCCATACCACCGGATGCACTCATCATCAGAACGACAGAACGTGTATTCCGGTCGATGGTGTAACTGACATAATATTCGGCAGCAATATCTACCGCCTCACTAACCAGTACTTGATTGACCGGAAGACCTTTAATACTCATTCCGAGAATATTCTTAGCTTCCTGATAAGCGTCTTCCGTATTATTTACCAGTTTCACTCCTCCGGCTTTTCCCCGTCCTCCGGTTAATACCTGTGCTTTTATAACCACTCTGTCTGTTCCCATCCTCCGGTAAGCGGCTATGACACCTGCGGCTGTACGGCATAAAGTGTGCCTCTCGACAGGTATTCCGTACTTGGAGAAAATCTCTTTCGCTTGATATTCATGTATTTTCATGGCTCATAAATTTGAGTAAATGATTCCTGTAATAAAAACAATAGCAAGATACGGAAAGTTTGCCGGAAAAGAAAAGTAACGGGGTGTTATACAACATGTTAGTCCGTATGCAATGAATAGGCTTAATATAAAAAAGCGTGTTGGCAATAGTTACCAACACGCTTCATATATTTAAAGATAAACTCTTTCTTACGGATGCTTATGCAATACCGTGAGCGTTGACAGTACCGTCAATTTTCTTAATCAGTCCTTGAAGTACTGCACCCGGGCCACATTCTGTAAAATCAGTAGCACCGTCGGCAACCATATTCTTAACAGACTGTGTCCAGCGTACGGAAGCAGTCAGCTGGGCAACCAGGTTCTTTTTGATTTCTGCAGGATCAGTGTGAGGAAGTGCGTCTACATTCTGATATACCGGACATTTAGGAGTATGAATTTCCGTAGCCTTGATAGCAGCTTCCAACTCAACTTTAGCAGGGTCCATCAATGGAGAATGGAAAGCACCACCTACTTTCAGCGGAAGGGCACGTTTAGCTCCGGCAGCTTTCATCAGTTCGCAAGCTTTTTCGATACCTGGTACAGAACCGGAGATAACGATTTGTCCCGGGCAGTTGTAGTTAGCCGGTACGCAAACTTCACCTTCTGCATTTACTGCTGCGCAGATTTCTTCTACTTTCTCATCAGGCAATGCAATAATGGCAGCCATTGTGGAAGGAGTAACTTCACAAGCTTTCTGCATAGCCATTGCACGAGCATAAACAAGTTTCAGTCCATCTTCAAAACTCAATGCACCGGCAGCTACCAATGCAGAGAACTCACCGAGTGAGTGGCCGGCTGTCATTTCCGGTTTGAAATCATCGCCCATGCAAAGAGCGGAGATAACAGAATGAAGGAATACGGCAGGTTGGGTAACCTTTGTCTGACGGAGGTCTTCATCTGTGCCATCGAACATGATATCTGTAATGCGATATCCGAGGATATCATTTGCTTTTTCAAACAATTCTTTTGCTAAAGCTGAGTTTTCATACAGGTCTTTACCCATTCCTACAAATTGAGCGCCTTGACCGGGAAATACAAATGCTTTCATATTTTTATTATTTAATTGATTTTTAATTGCGGGTGCAAAGTTACGTATTTTTATGATACAACCGCACAAAATGTACACATTTGTGCAACGGAGTCCGGAAAATGCCATAAAGGGCCGTTGCCGTGTCCGACATTCAATTCTTTTCCTGCGATAATAGCTTGCGTGATATACGTTTTAGCGTGCTGGATGGATTCTCTCATGGGGTATCCTTTGGCCAGGTAAGTAGCAATGGCAGAGGAGAGGGTACACCCCGTTCCATGCAGGTTATGGCTTTCTATCTTTTTCTCCTCATATATATGGTAGATAGATTCGGACGTGTGCAAAAGGTCGCACATATTGTCTCCCTCCAGATGTCCGCCTTTTAACAAGATGCTAGTATGATAATCGTCCGTCAGCATTTTGGCAACCGCCTGCATGTCCTGAATGTTGTGAATACTTTTGCCTGTAAGCACCTTCGCTTCGTCGATGTTGGGAGTGATTAATGTCACAAGCGGCAAAAGTTCTTTTTTTATTTCTTCTATAGCTTCATCTGTCATGAGTTTCTTTCCGCTGGTAGACACCATTACCGGATCGTAGACGACGTATGCAGGTGAATATTTTTGTAAACAGTCGGAAATCACACGAACAATCTGAATATCATTTACCATTCCTATTTTGATGGCAACCGGTTGCAGGTCGTCCATCACTGCTTCTATTTGTCCACGAACAATATCAGGGGCGATAGACTGTACGGCACGTACTCCCAGTGTATTTTGTATGGTGATGGCAGTAATAGCCGATGCCGCATAGCCACCTAAAGCGGAGATTGTTTTTATGTCTGCCTGAATACCTGCGCCTCCCGAACAATCGGAGCCGGCAATGGATAAAATGACTGGATGACGTTCCATTTTAGTTTTTTTAATATTTACCCGACAAAGATAGAATAAAAAACGATAAGGTACAAAATGACATATCGTTTAAAATACAATAAGTACCTTTGCCGGTATCTGATGAAGATGATATGAAAAGTACTGATAATAAAGCGTCCATCTAGTTTTTGTACTTTGTACAATTACTCACTCGCGGAAATACTAAAATACATATTGTAATTCGTAAGATAACACTAACTATTCATATTGTAGAATGTATGATATGTATTTATATGAAAAACAATGTTTTATAGCATGGTTCTTATTTTTGTTTTGATGAGTTTTAGCCTCTATATTTGCACCGTATTAAAGAAATGGATATGCAAAATTTACAGAAAAATACACCTTTAGCAAACAATCATATATCAGTGGACTGTGTAGTGATTGGTTTTGACGGAGAACAACTGAAAGTGTTGCTTGTAAAACGTGCAGGTGAAGATAATGGAGAAGTATATCACGATATGAAACTTCCCGGAAGTCTTATATATATGGATGAAGACCTGGATGAAGCAGCGCAACGAGTTTTGTATGAACTGACAGGACTTAAAAATGTGAATCTGATGCAGTTTAAAGCATTCGGTTCTAAAAACAGGACAAGTAATCCGAAAGATGTACGTTGGCTGGAAAGAGCTATGCAGTCAAGAGTGGAACGTATTGTAACTATTGCGTATCTGTCGATGGTGAAGATTGACCGCACACTGGATAAGAATCTGGACGATCATCAGGCTTGTTGGATTGCTTTGAAAGATGTGAAAACATTGGCTTTCGACCATAATCTGATTATTAAGGAAGCAATGACTTATATTCGTCAGTTCGTAGAATTTAATCCTTCCATGTTGTTCGAACTGCTTCCGCGCAAATTTACAGCTGCACAATTAAGAACCCTTTTTGAATTAGTATACGACAAAGCTGTGGATGTACGCAACTTCCATAAGAAAATAGCCATGATGGAATATGTAGTTCCTCTGGAAGAAAAACAACAAGGAGTGGCTCACCGTGCTGCCCGTTATTATAAATTTGATAAGAAGATATATAATAAGGTGAGAAGGTAGACCTTATTCAAGTATTAAGTATCAAGTATTAGGTATTAAGTATTAGGCGTTGAATGTTATAGCATTAATTATCGGACATTGAGCGTTAAATCGTAAATAGTAAATCGTTTAATCGTAAATAAAATTATGTTTCTATTAGGTTATGACATAGGTAGCTCGTCTGTAAAAGCGAGTTTGGTGAATGCTGAAACAGGCAAATGTGTATCATCGGCATTTTTTCCGAAAACAGAAGCGAATATTATTGCAGTGAATCCCGGATGGGCGGAACAAGATCCGGAAAGTTGGTGGGAAAACTTAAAGTTGGCTACACAGGCTATTATGACCGAATCCGGAGTGAGTGCTGCTGAAATAAAAGCCATCGGTATCTCTTATCAGATGCACGGATTGGTATGTGTCGATAAGAGTCAGCGTGTATTGCGTCCTGCTATTATCTGGTGTGACTCCCGTGCTGTGCCATACGGTCAGAAAGCATTTGAAACAATCGGAGAGGAGAGATGTCTTTCTCATTTGTTGAACTCGCCGGGAAACTTTACAGCTTCCAAGTTGGCATGGATTAAAGAAAACGAACCTGCCATCTATGAGCAGATTTACAAGATAATGTTGCCGGGTGATTATATTGCCATGAAGTTGAGTGGAGAGATTTGCACAACCGTTTCCGGACTTTCGGAAGGTATGTTCTGGGATTTTAAGAACAACCGGGTGGCTGACTTCCTGATGGATTATTACGGATTCGACTCTTCTTTGATTGCAGATATTAAACCGTCTTTCGCAGAACAAGGACGCGTCAGTGCAATGACTGCCAAAGAACTTGGATTGAAAGAAGGAACACCTATTACTTATCGTGCAGGTGACCAGCCTAACAATGCTCTCTCTCTGAACGTTTTCAACCCGGGCGAAATTGCTTCTACGGCGGGAACATCAGGAGTGGTTTATGGTGTGAACGGTGAAGTGAACTATGATCCGCAGTCACGTGTCAATACCTTTGCCCATGTCAATCATACAATAGACCAGACACGTCTGGGAGTATTGCTTTGCATCAACGGAACAGGTATTCTTAATTCATGGGTAAAACGCAACATTGCTCCCGAAGGAATATCTTATAATGAAATGAATGTGTTGGCTTCCAAAGCTCCTATCGGTAGTGCGGGAATCAGTATTCTACCTTTTGGTAACGGTGCCGAACGCATGCTGAACAATAAAGAAATCGGTTGCAGCATCCGTGGATTGGACTTCAATGCCCATGGCAAACACCACATTATCCGTGCCGCTCAAGAAGGTATCGTATTCTCTTTTAAATATGGCATTGATATCATGGAGCAGATGGGAATTCCCGTGAAGATGATCCATGCCGGACATGCTAATATGTTCTTGAGTTCTATCTTCCGCGATACGTTGGCGGGAGTTACAGGAGCCACTATCGAGCTTTATGATACAGACGGTTCAGTAGGAGCCGCGAAAGGTGCAGGTATCGGTGCAGGCATCTACAAAGATAACAATGAAGCATTTGCTACGCTTGATAAACTGGATGTGATCGAGCCTAATGTGGCGAAACGTCAGGAATATGCTGATGCCTATGCAAAATGGAAATACCGCCTTGAAAAGTCGATGACTGGTAACATACCGGCTCCGGCTCTTTCTTCAGATAAATAATTAACAATCTAAATAATAACCATTTAAAAATAAAAGAATTATGGCAACAAAAGAATTTTTCCCGGGAATTGAAAAGATTAAGTTCGAAGGTAAAGATAGTAAGAATCCGATGGCATTCCGTTACTACGATGCTGAAAAGGTAATCAACGGTAAGAAGATGAAAGATTGGTTGAGATTTTCTATGGCATGGTGGCATACTTTGTGTGCTGAAGGCGGTGACCAATTCGGTGGCGGAACAAAACAATTCCCTTGGAATAGTAATGCTGACGCTATACAAGCTGCAAAAGATAAAATGGATGCAGGTTTCGAATTCATGCAGAAAATGGGTATCGAGTACTACTGTTTCCACGATGTAGACTTGGTTTCTGAAGGTGCAAGCATCGAAGAATACGAAGCTAATCTGAAAGAAATCGTAGCTTATGCAAAACAGAAACAAGCTGAAACAGGCATCAAACTGTTGTGGGGTACTGCCAACGTATTTGGTCATGCACGTTATATGAACGGTGCTGCTACTAATCCTGATTTTGACGTAGTAGCTCGTGCTGCTGTTCAGATCAAGAATGCAATCGACGCAACGATCGAACTGGGTGGCCAGAACTATGTATTCTGGGGTGGCCGTGAAGGCTATATGTCTCTTCTGAATACAGATCAGAAACGTGAAAAAGAACACTTGGCAAAAATGCTGACTATGGCTCGTGATTATGCTCGTGCTCGTGGCTTCAAAGGTACTTTCCTGATCGAACCGAAACCGATGGAACCAACTAAACACCAGTATGATGTAGATACAGAAACTGTAATCGGCTTCCTGAAAGCTCATGGCTTGGATAAAGATTTCAAAGTGAATATTGAAGTAAACCATGCAACCTTGGCTGGCCATACTTTCGAACACGAATTGGCAGTAGCAGTAGACAACGGTATGTTGGGCTCTATCGACGCTAACCGTGGTGATTATCAGAATGGTTGGGATACAGACCAGTTCCCGATTGATAACTACGAACTGACACAAGCTATGATGCAAATTATCCGTAATGGTGGTTTGGGTAACGGTGGAACAAACTTCGACGCTAAAACTCGTCGTAACTCTACTGACCTGGAAGATATCTTCATTGCTCATATCGCAGGTATGGATGCTATGGCTCGTGCATTGGAAAGTGCAGCTGCTCTGTTGAACGAATCTCCATATAAGAAAATGTTGTCTGACCGTTACGCTTCATTCGATGCTGGTAAAGGTAAGGAATTTGAAGATGGCAAGTTGACTTTGGAAGACGTAGTTGCTTATGCTAAAGCAAACGGTGAACCGAAGCAGACTAGCGGTAAACAAGAACTTTATGAAGCAATTCTGAATATGTATTGCTAATAATTAATTCACCACAGAGTAGCACAGGGTCTCGCAGAGTTCATTTTCATTTAATATTGTATTTCTCTGTGAAACTCTGTGTCACTCTGTGGTGAGATTTCCAACTACTACAACACTACTTTATCTACTTATAACCATGATTAATACAACGAACGAGGGTAGTAAACTCTACCTATATTCGATCACCTCTGTCGCCATTTTGGGAGGACTGCTTTTCGGATACGATACAGCCGTTATTTCGGGCGCAGAGAAAGGTTTGGAGGCATTTTTCCTTTCGGCCTCTGATTTTCAATATAATAAAGTAATGCATGGAATCACTTCTTCCAGTGCATTAATTGGCTGTGTACTGGGTGGTGCGATCTCCGGTATATTTGCTTCCCGTTTGGGACGTCGTAATTCCTTAAGGCTTGCTGCCGTACTCTTTTTCCTTTCAGCATTAGGTTCCTATTATCCGGAATTCTTGTTTTTCGAATATGGAAAGCCGAACATGGATTTGCTGATTGCTTTTAATCTGTATCGTGTTTTGGGTGGTATCGGAGTAGGACTGGCTTCTGCCGTCTGTCCGATGTATATTGCTGAAATAGCCCCTTCCAATATTCGTGGAACGCTTGTATCATGTAACCAGTTTGCTATCATCTTTGGTATGTTGGTAGTGTACTTCGTGAATTTCCTGATTATGGGCGGTCATCAGAATCCTGTTATTTTGAAAGATGCGGCCGGTGTACTGTCTATTAGTTCTGAATCTGATATGTGGACTGTGTATGAAGGATGGCGTTACATGTTTGGTTCGGAAGCTTTCCCTGCCGCTTTCTTTGGTCTGTTGTTGTTCTTTGTTCCGAAGACCCCACGTTATCTTGTATTGATACAGCAGGATGAAAAGGCTTACTCAATTCTGGAAAAGATCAATGGTAAGACAAAAGCACAGGAAATCCTTAATGATATTAAAGCTACTGCTCATGAGAAGACGGAGAAAATCTTTACTTATGGAGTGGCAGTAATTGTGATCGGTATTTTGCTTTCTGTATTCCAGCAAGCTATCGGTATTAATGCGGTACTATATTATGCTCCTCGTATTTTTGAAAATGCAGGTGCAGAAGGAGGTGGCATGATGCAAACTGTGATTATGGGTATTGTAAACATTATCTTTACACTGGTTGCTATCTTCACTGTAGACCGTTTCGGACGTAAACCACTATTGATAATCGGTTCTATTGGTATGGCTGTTGGTGCATTTGCAGTAGCAATGTGTGACAGCATGGCAATAAAGGGTATCCTTCCGGTACTTTCAGTGATTGTATATGCAGCATTTTTCATGATGTCCTGGGGACCGATTTGCTGGGTGTTGATCTCGGAAATCTTCCCGAATACCATCCGTGGTAAAGCAGTGGCAATCGCCGTAGCTTTCCAATGGATATTCAACTATATTGTATCTTCTACTTTCCCGGCATTGTACGATTTCAGCCCGATGTTTGCGTATAGTTTATATGGCATTATCTGCGTAGCTGCTGCCATCTTCGTTTGGCGTTGGGTACCTGAAACGAAGGGCAAGACACTGGAAGATATGAGCAAACTTTGGAAGAAAGACAAATAAATTAGGTTAGTGTAATTTCATCATGTCATTATGACTTCGGCCTCCTGACATGATTCTGTTGAGATTATGACATCGTACCAATGGTATGGTGTCATAATTGTTTATATACATATCATACAGTAAATCAATCTTTTATTTTGCATTAATTGTTTTATCGTTGGTGTTACAATTAATGTTTTTGCATTTTTGAGTAAATATGTTCTCCAATGATACGCTTATCTTTGCGTTATAAAAATTGAAGTATGATAACAGAGCAATATAAAGATACCGTTTATTTCTCGAACCTTTTTGTACGTCACTACCCTAAAGTTTATGAAGAATTATCTAATATTCTTTCTCGCCATCATATAGCACATAGGACTTTGATGCACACTAAAGATTATTGGTGCCGAGATTATATGCCAATACAGTGGGGAGCTAATACTTATATTCAATTCCGCTATGAACCTGATTATTTGACGGATAAACCACAGTATAAAACTAATATTGTTCCCGTACTTAAAACCATGAGTAGCAAGATGGATATTATTCAATCGCCACTTATAGTTGATGGAGGGAATGTTGTTGTGTGTGAGGGAAATTCTAAGTGGATGGGATCATGTATAAGAAAGCGGAAACCAATTATTATCATGACAGAAAAAGTGTTCCAAGAAAATTCGCAGATCGATCAGGGAGAAGTACTGGCAATATTAAAGGCAAACTTTCATGGAGCAGATATTATATTTCTACCATGGGATAGATACGATATCTGTGGTCATACAGATGGGATTGTTCACAATATTGGCGATGGTAAGATTTTGGTCAACTTGAAAGTATATCCTCAAAAGATAGAACGGGAGATGAGACGTAGATTGAATGACATTTTTGTAGTTGTGGATTTAAAACTTAGTAAGTATTATGAGAATAGTTGGGCATACATAAATATGCTTCAGACACGTGATATAATCATTGTCCCCGGACTTGGATTACCTACAGATGGAGAGGCTTTAGAACAGATAAAAAAGTTATATCCTTTCTATGAGGGACGAATTTACCAAGTTAATATAGCTCCGATTGTAGAGAGATGGGGAGGTGCGTTGAATTGTTTGTCTTGGACTATGAGTAATTATGTATCTAGTTTATTTTCAAATATAATTTAAAAAGTAGAAAAATATGGAATTAATTATTGGGTTTGTAATATTATTTTGGATTGGTGTAAAGCTTAACCGATGGATAAATGGTAGCAGTAAAATTACGAGTAATCAAAAAAAGATCATTGAAGAATTAAGAAAGCAAAATCAAGTAAAGAAATGAGTATGATTAATCCTTATCCTAGCTTTGTGATATATATAGAGGGATCTCTTTTAGTGAAGGCTTTGGAAACAAGAGAAAATAGAATTCGAGATTTATTAAATTCTAGCTGCTTCGATTTTAGAGATTTATCATCAGGCTATTGGGAATGGAATGGACGCTTATTGCAGAAAGAAAATAATGAATGCATTGGAATATATGAGGTTAATCTAATTGTTTTTGGTACAAAACGATTTCCGAATTGGTTGTCTATTAGGCGCTATTTATTTAGTTTGCGAGGTGAATGGTATTCTAATTACCAATATACTAAAGAACCTGCTTTTTTTATCTGTTCAAAAGAATGGCTATTATTGCAAAAAAATCATTTAATCCAAAATTTTAAATATTATGATATCAACATTATCGACTTCCAAACCTATCCTTTATATTGATATGGATAATGTTCTAGTTGATTTTCAATCAGGTATTAACAAGTTGAGTGAATACGAAAAGAGAGAATATGAAGGACGATATGATGAGGTACCTGATATTTTTGCAAGAATGGGTCCGTATGAAGGAGCAATTAATGCCTACCATCATTTAGCACGTTTTTATGATGTATATATTCTTTCCACGGCACCTTGGAATAATCCTTCTGCCTGGTCAGATAAACTAATATGGGTGAGAAAATGGTTAGGTACTGATGGTTATAAACGATTAATTCTTAGTCATCATAAAAATTTGAACAAAGGAGACTTTTTGATAGATGATCGCCTCAAAAATGGTGCTGAAAATTTTAGTGGTGAATTAATCTTATTTGGCTCGGAACAGTATCCGAATTGGGACTCTGTTGTTGACTATTTGATATCATCTAAGTGAGAAGTAAAAAAGTTGATATATTCGGTACAACTCTTTACTAAAAAGATTATCTTTACTCAAAGAAATATTAATATGATAATAATTATGGATACTTTGAAAAAGGAAATTGCAGTTTTAATGCAATGCAGTGATTTTAACGAGATAGAGAAACAGCTTCAAGTAATTAATAAGTTAATAGTCACAAACTATATGTTTGAACTAAGTAATGGGCTACGGATTTACCCTATTGAAGTAGAAGCTTATTTTAAAGATGCAAAATTTAATGATGAGTTTGTGCATGGAAATGAACTGCAAAAAAATAATTATGGAAGATTTTATGTTCATCGCACAGGTATAACAAAGAATTCAAAATTTAAAGGTGGAACAAGAGGAGGCATTGATATTTGTTTATCTGATAATGCTAATGCATATTATGGTATTCTAATTAGAAGCGCTAAGTTTGATGATGGCACAATTAAATTTGGACCGAATAACGTTTTAAAATTTATTGTTGAGGATAAGAATGTAGATTATGATACTTTGGAAAAAGAATCTGTTTTAAAAGAAGCTGTTGAAGATTGCCGTGATAGAGAAAATAGATCAACCATCTTGCATTCTACACGTGTTGGTCTAAGTGACAAGCAAAGTGACGATTTTAAAAACTTGCAATTACGAACGATCGTAGGGCCGCTGCTTTCATCTTATGCATATAAAGAAAAGGAAAATGTATTTAGGAACTATATCGTTAATGATAACATCTCAAAAGAAGAAGCCGAGAAAATTTCTATTGACATCCTCGGATATTGTCCTAAGTCTTTGATAGAAAGTGTATATCAGGTATGATAGCTACTAATTTTGTATAAGGGTGAAATATCGCCCTTATACAAAATTATTTAACGATTGGAATCCAAACTTCAGTAAGAAGCTCTTTCACATCTGTGTCGGTGGGAGAGTTCAAGTAATGTTCCAGGATTGGAGTTTCTCCTAAGCTATAAAATTGCGGTAATTGTTTCAATATTGTCTCATAAAAGGCATCTAACAATGCATAATCTCCTTGATGGACATAAACTGCGTATGTACCTTGAGGTAAATCCATGTGTTTTATTGGACTAGTAAGAGGGGGATTGGATCCTATTCCTTTTTGAATAGCTATACAAGCGTAAAAACGGCATTTTTCTAATGAGGTAATGTCCGTGTCATCATAAGCTATCCCCCAATAATCTTCCTTATCAGGTAATAAAGAGTTTTCTTGTGCATATTCATATAGGCAATCCCAAGTGTATGTCTCAAAAGCAACTGTGCTACAAGTGTCATAATTGCCAATATAAGATAAAAATAAAACAGGTATTGTTTCTGATTTCACTATGCGGTAAGGAGAAATATATGAAGGATAAGTATGACTTGTTTCCAATAATTTTTTTTGTAGTTCTCGAGGAGTGAGATTGTATTTTTTTTGAAGTGTATTATTTAAAGCTGACTGGTTAGCAAATCCAATATATTCATATATTTCAGCTATACTTTTTTTATTATCTTTGAGTAATTGCTGGGCATATTCCATGCGTGTACGAATGATATATTGATGTAATGTTTCGCTAGTGTAAGCTTTAAACATCAGCTGAAGATTACGAACAGACATGCATGCCATTTTAGCTAATTCAGGTATAGATATCAAGCGATTGAACTCATCGGCAGTTTTGCCTGTCCAATTCTTTTGTATCATGGAATTTAGATAATGAAGAATTGTCTCGATTTGTCCTTGATAGGAGAGTTTGTTGGAATTCATATCTTTTCTTTACCTTTTGGGGTACTCTTTTATTTATGATTGATATTCGCAAAGATAGTATTTATATACGCATCCTATATGAAAATGATTCAAAAGTTGATTCCATGACTTCTCATATCCGTTTCTAGCTTGAAAAAAATCCTTTGGAAAATCTAATTGTTTTGTCTTTAGAATTTTCCAGACTAGAGAGAAGAGGATAGAAGAAGCAGAATCAAATAAAAGCAGCTCTTTTCCGCAGCTAAAGCATTGCTTTAGCCTACTTAAAGCGCCGCTTTCCTTCTCTTAAAACACTGCTTTTTTCTCTTTCTGTTTAAGCAGCATTCTCTATATATAAGAAACATTTTTTTATCTACCCCTTCATCTTTCTTCTGAATTACCTGTGAATAAGAATTTTGTGGGTGAAGGAGTGCTTCTTCACCTTTGGAATTTGCAGAAAAAGAGTGCATAAAATAGATAGTATTGTTAATTATTTCTTGGTTTGAAAACACAATTAAAGGAATAGCTATACCTTTGCATTATCTTTTATAAAACACATATTGTTATGGAACAACATCCGATAAAAATTAATAAAGTGCAGATACGCAATCTGCAAATAGAAGATTATGTACAGTTATCCCAGTCGTTTACCCGCGTCTATTCTGATGGTAGCGATGTGTTTTGGACTCGTGAGCAGATCCAGAAGTTAATTAAAATTTTTCCGGAAGGTCAGATCGTTACAGTAGTCGATGATAAAATAGTTGGTTGTGCTCTTTCCATCATTGTTGATTATGATAAAGTAAAGAACGATCATACGTATGCACAAGTGACAGGGAAGGAAACATTCAATACACATAATCCTGAAGGAAATATCTTGTATGGCATTGAAGTGTTCATTCATCCGGGTTATCGCGGTTTGCGCCTGGCACGTCGTATGTATGAATATCGTAAGGAGCTTTGCGAAACATTGAACCTGAAAGCTATCATGTTTGGCGGACGTATCCCGAATTATCATAAATATGCTGACAAAATGCGTCCGAAAGAATATATCGAACGAGTGCGTCAACGCGAGATTTATGATCCGGTACTAACTTTCCAACTATCGAATGATTTTCACGTGCGAAAGGTGATGACCAATTATCTGCCGAATGACGAAGAATCGAAACATTACGCCTGTTTGCTTCAATGGGATAATATCTATTATCAGCCACCTACGCAAGAATATATCAGTCCTAAAACTACGGTTCGTGTAGGATTAGTGCAATGGCAGATGCGTAGCTATAAAACGTTGGACGACCTGTTCGAACAAGTAGAATTCTTCGTGGACGCAGTATCCGATTATAAAAGTGATTTTGTTCTTTTCCCGGAATATTTCAATGCTCCTTTGATGTCGAAGTATAATGATAAAGGAGAATCACAGGCTATTCGCGGATTGGCAAAGTATACCGATGAGATTCGGGAACGGTTTATGAATCTGGCTATTAGCTATAATATTAACATTATAACCGGAAGTATGCCATACGTAAAAGAGGACGGACTGCTTTATAATGTAGGTTTCCTTTGCCGACGGGATGGAACCTATGAAATGTACGAGAAATTGCACGTCACCCCCGATGAAATAAAAAGCTGGGGACTGAACGGTGGTAAACTTCTGAACACTTTTGATACGGATTGTGCAAAGATCGGAGTTTTAATCTGCTATGATGTGGAATTCCCCGAACTTTCCCGCCTGATGGCAGATCAGGGAATGCAGATATTATTTGTTCCTTTCCTGACAGATACCCAGAATGCCTACTCCCGTGTTCGTGTTTGTGCGCAGGCGCGTGCTATTGAGAATGAATGTTTTGTAGTCATTGCCGGAAGTGTCGGAAACCTTCCTCGTGTGCACAATATGGATATTCAATATGCTCAATCGGGTGTGTTTACCCCATGCGATTTTGCTTTTCCAACGGACGGAAAGAGGGCGGAGGCAACTCCTAACACAGAAATGATTTTGGTATCGGATGTTGATCTGGATTTGCTGAACGAATTGCATACGTATGGTAGTGTACGTAACTTGAAAGACCGCAGGAATGACCTGTATGAGGTTAGATTCAAAAAATAAAAGAGTGACGCTATACTGTCAAGATAGCGTCACTATGTGCCTTGGATAGCGTCACTATCCGGGGCACATAGTGACGCCCTTTTTATAGAATATTTTTTTATTTGGAAGACGTGCCGCTCTCCAATATACTAACGATAGAAAACAGCGTAAAGCATATCGCTCCGAGTCCTGATAACACACGTGCCGGAATGAAGTAATCTGCATTTACAGTGGCAAGCTCGAATACAAAAGCCGCCAAAAACAGACAAGCCAATGCTGTGAATACCGGAATTAAAGGAATACGGTTGGCGAGTTTGAACTCATGCCGCCAAATTTTAGCCAAAAGAATGACTTTACTGGAAATACTGTAACAGACTAAACCTAGTCCAAGCATGATATATCCGGTAGTACCGTTGGCACTGCCTGAATCGGCTAAGATTATAAAAAATCCCCAGATAAAAGAAATGGATCCCATCAATAAAACGAGTTTGGGCCATTGTGAACGTTCTTTTTCCGAATATACATTGCGTATCTGACGGGCTATGGTAGCTACCAATGCAATCAGACTGGTACAAATGCAGGCAAGCCCTGCCATTACATGACCAGCTACAAAATATGCCGGATGCACATGACTGTTAGCCAATAAAACAAACGCCCATATCCATGCGATAAGAGAAATGAGAATGACAATGATTTCCAATGCCCGTTCCTGACCTAAAGAAAATGCGCCTTCAGGAACTTCATTGCCCGTGCCTCTGGAATTTCCCGGAATCAAAGAAAAACGGGTAGAGGAGGTGGCAGCAGTGGCTACACAACCTGTAATAAAACCTACACCGGTTATTACATGGCCTGCCACAAAAGCTGAAGTACCGTCGGCATTACTGAAAACACAGATACCTCCGATTATAGTCACTATAGCTGCCAGATAACCGAGTATCGGTAAACCGTACTTCGCAGCTTGATTATATGTATGTATGATTTGCCGGATAATAGTGGCAGCCGTGCAGAACAGCGCAATGCATATCATACCTAATGAGAATATCACAGGGCCCGCTACAACACGACCGCCGGCATCTCCATAACCATAAATGAACGCTCCGTATCCGAAGCAAAAAATAGCCATCACCAAAGGGATTGCCCTGAATAAAATACTAATTCCATAATTCATAAGTTAAGTGTTTTTAGGTTTCCCACTAAAACAAGGAGATACCTGTTTTGTTTAGGCTGTAGGCGGTTTATAATCGTTAACTTCACACGAATCCGATTAAAAGTCTTAGCTTTTTGCTCAACTAAACAAATGTTTTTGTAAATTTGCACCCTTAAAAATGGGGATACCCCTCAAATTGTAAATTGTAAATAGTAAAATTGTAGACAGCTATGGGTAAGAGATTTACTGAATATTCGCAGTTTGACCTTTCGCAGGTAAACAAAGATGTGCTGAAGAAATGGGACGAGAACCAGGTTTTCGCCAAGAGTATGACAGAACGTGATGGCTGTCCTTCGTTCGTGTTTTTCGAAGGACCTCCCTCGGCTAATGGTATGCCGGGTATTCACCATGTAATGGCTCGTACCATTAAGGACATTTTCTGCCGCTACAAAACGATGAAGGGTTATCAGGTGAAGCGTAAAGCCGGATGGGATACGCACGGACTGCCTGTGGAACTAAATGTAGAAAAAGCATTAGGTATCACAAAAGAAGATATTGGTAAGAAAATCTCTGTTGCCGACTACAATGCGGCTTGCCGGAAGGACGTGATGAAATATACCAAGGAGTGGGAAGACCTGACTCATCAGATGGGATACTGGGTGGACATGAAGCATCCTTATATCACGTATGATAATCGTTATATTGAAACACTGTGGTGGCTATTGAAGCAACTGCATAAAAAAGGTTTATTATATAAAGGATATACGATCCAACCGTATTCGCCGGCTGCAGGAACAGGATTGAGCTCTCACGAGTTGAATCAACCGGGCTGTTATCGCGATGTAAAAGATACAACGGCCGTTGCCCAATTTAAAATGAAGAATCCTAAACCGGAAATGACGGAATGGGGAACTCCTTATTTTATTGCCTGGACAACTACTCCGTGGACATTGCCCTCAAATACGGCACTCTGCGTAGGACCGAAGATCGATTATGTGGCTGTACAGTCTTACAACGCCTATACCGGAGAACCTATTACTGTTGTTCTGGCTAAAGCTTTATTGAATGTACACTTCAATGCAAAAGCGGCGGATTTGAAGTTGGAGGATTATAAAGCCGGAGATAAACTTGTGCCGTTTAAAGTGATTGCCGAATATAAAGGCACTGATCTTATCGGTATGGAATATGAGCAGTTGATTCCTTGGGTAAAACCTGTCGAAGTATCTGAAGACGGTACTTGGAAAGCTAGTGATAAAGCTTTCCGTGTAATACCGGGGGATTATGTAACTACAGAAGATGGTACGGGTATCGTTCACATTGCACCGACATTTGGTGCGGACGATGCGAATGTGGCACGTGCTGCAGGAATTCCGTCACTATTCATGATCAATAAGAAAGGTGAAACTCGTCCGATGGTGGACCTGACCGGTAAATTCTATCTGTTGGATGAGCTGGATGCTACTTTCGTAAAAGAATGTGTGGATGTAGACAAATACAAGGACTATCAGGGCGCATGGGTGAAAAATGCCTATGATCCTCAATTCATGGTAGATGGAAAATATGATGAGAAAGCTGCGCAGGCTGCCGAATCTTTGGATATTGTCATTGCCATGATGATGAAAGCAGACAACAAGGCTTTCAAAATAGAGAAACATGTCCACAACTACCCGCATTGCTGGCGTACAGACAAACCGGTACTTTATTATCCGTTGGATAGCTGGTTTATCCGTTCTACCGCTTGTAAGGAACGTATGATAGAACTGAACAAGACTATCAACTGGAAACCGGAATCTACCGGAACCGGCCGTTTCGGTAAGTGGCTGGAAAATCTGAATGACTGGAACCTTAGCCGTTCCCGTTATTGGGGTACTCCGTTGCCTATCTGGCGTACGGAAGATAATACGGATGAGATATGTATCGAATCTGTAGAAGAGCTTTATAATGAAATCGAGAAATCGGTAGCTGCCGGATTTATGAAATCCAATCCATACAAGGATAAAGGTTTCGTTCCGGGCGAATACACCGAAGGAAATTATGATAAGATTGATCTTCACCGTCCTTATGTAGACGACATCATATTGGTATCAAAAGATGGTCAGCCGATGAAGCGTGAATCAGACTTGATTGATGTATGGTTCGATTCGGGTGCTATGCCTTATGCGCAGATACATTATCCGTTCGAAAATAAGGAACTGTTGGATAGCCGTCAGGTATATCCGGCCGACTTTATCGCAGAAGGGGTAGACCAGACACGTGGTTGGTTCTTTACCTTACATGCTATCGCTACGATGGTATTTGACAGTGTGTCATACAAAGCTGTTATTTCTAACGGTTTGGTGCTCGATAAGAACGGTAACAAGATGTCTAAACGTCTGAATAATGCTGTCGATCCGTTTACTACGATTGAAAAGTATGGTTCCGACCCGTTGCGTTGGTACATGATAACCAATTCTTCTCCGTGGGATAACCTGAAATTTGACGTTGAAGGAGTGGAAGAAGTTCGTCGTAAATTCTTCGGCACTTTATATAATACGTATTCATTCTTTGCACTTTATGCAAATGTAGACGGATTTGAATATAAAGAAGCGGATGTGCCGATGGCAGAACGTCCGGAGATTGACCGTTGGATCTTATCTGTATTGAATACATTGATAAAAGAGGTAGATACTTGCTATAATGAATATGAACCGACAAAGGCAGGACGTCTGATTTCTGATTTTGTGAATGATAATTTGTCCAACTGGTATGTTCGCCTGAATCGTAAACGTTTCTGGGGTGGTGAATTTACACAGGATAAATTGTCTGCTTATCAGACATTGTATACTTGTCTCGAAACAGTTGCCAAATTGATGGCTCCTATATCTCCGTTCTATGCAGACCGGTTATATACGGACTTGATTACAGCAACAGGTCGTGACAGTGTCGTTTCTGTCCACCTTGCCGAATTCCCGAAATATCAGGAAGAAATGATAGACAAGGAATTGGAAGTCCGTATGCAAATGGCACAGGATGTTACATCCATGGTGTTGGCATTGCGTCGTAAGGTGAATATCAAGGTGCGCCAACCGCTGCAGTGTATCATGGTTCCGGTGGTGGATGAGGAGCAGAAAGCTCATATCGAAGCTGTGAAGAACCTGATTATGAACGAAGTGAACGTGAAAGAAGTCAGATTCGTTGATGGCGCGGCCGGTGTATTGGTGAAGAAAGTGAAATGTGACTTTAAGAAACTGGGTCCGAAGTTCGGCAAGCAGATGAAAGCGGTGGCCGCTGCGGTTGCAGAAATGTCACAGGAAGCAATCGGTGAATTGGAGAAGAACGGAAAGTATACGTTAAATCTGGATGGTGCAGAAGCTGTTATCGAAGCATCAGACGTTGAGATCTTTAGTGAGGATATTCCGGGATGGTTGGTTGCCAATGAAGGTAAACTGACTGTAGCACTTGAAGTTACTATTACCGAAGAGTTGCGTCGTGAGGGTATTGCCCGTGAATTGGTGAACCGTATTCAGAATATACGTAAGTCAAGCGGCTTTGAGATTACAGACAAAATAAAAATAACAATCTCGAAAAATACGCAAACAGATGATGCGGTAAATGAATATAATACTTATATTTGTAACCAAGTTTTAGGCACATCTCTGGAACTTGTAGATGAAGTGAAAGACGGAACAATGCTGGAGTTTGATGACTTCTCGCTGTTTGTGAATGTGATAAAAGACTAATACTATATTGATTAACCTTTTTAAATTGTAAAATTATGGCAGAAAAGACTAGATATTCGGATGCGGAACTCGAGGAATTCCGTGCCATTATTATGGAGAAACTGGAATTGGCACAACGTGACTATGAACAGTTGAAAAAAAGTTTGATGGGACTGGACGGTAATGATACCGATGATACATCTCCTACATATAAAGTATTGGAAGAAGGAGCTAACACGCTCTCCAAGGAAGAAACAACCCGCCTGGCACAACGTCAGCTGAAGTTTATCCAAGGATTACAAGCTGCTTTGGTACGTATTGAGAATAAAACGTATGGCATCTGCCGTGAAACCGGAAAGCTGATTCCGGCAGAGCGTTTGCGTGCTGTTCCTCACGCTACGTTAAGCATTGAAGCAAAGAACAGTGGTAAAAAATAACAGATAGCAATAGGCTACAGGTAACGGGCTACAAGTAGCTGCGCAAAATTTACGCACGGCACTTGTAGCTCGTTATGTTTAATTTATAATAAACACATGAAGAAACTATTCACAAAGGGAAGAATTGCCCTGTTCGTTATCTTTTCCGTATTGATTATTGACCAGATTATCAAAATCTGGATTAAAACTCACATGTACTGGCATGAAAGCATACGTGTGACAGATTGGTTTTATATCTATTTCACCGAAAATAACGGAATGGCTTTCGGTATGGAAATTTTCGGCAAGCTGTTCCTGACAACATTCCGTATTGTTGCGGTGGCATTGATAGGATGGTATCTTTATAAAATAATAAAGAAAGGGTTCAAAACAGGCTACATTGTTTGTGTGGCTCTTATTCTGACCGGTGCTTTAGGAAATATCATAGACAGTGTGTTCTATGGAGTTTTCTTCAATGAAAGCACTCATTCGCAGATTGCCAGCTTTATGCCCGAAGGCGGTGGATATTCTACCTGGTTTTATGGAAAAGTAGTGGATATGTTTTACTTTCCGATTATAGATACAAACTGGCCTACATGGATGCCGTTTGTGGGCGGAGAGCATTTTATATTCTTTAGTCCGATCTTTAATTTTGCAGATGCTGCTATCAGTTGTGGTATCATTGCCCTGTTACTTTTTTATAGTAAATATTTGAATGAGTCATATCATTCGTTGGATAAAGATAAAAAGGAAGCTACAGATCATGAAAAGTAAATTTCGGTTTCATCTGTGTCTCATCTGCATGTTCGCTTTTGCAGTAGCCGGGTGTAAAGTGAAAAGACCCAGTGATGTAATCTCGGAATCGAAGATGGAGAATTTGCTGTATGATTATCATGTGGCAAAGTCTATGGGAGATAATTTGCCTTATAGTGAGAACTATAAGAAAGCATTGTATATCGACGCCGTTTTTAAGAAATATGGGACTACGCAGGCTGCATTTGACTCGTCTATGGTTTGGTATACACGTAACACAGAGATTTTATCGAAAATTTATGATAAGGTGAAGAAGCGTTTGAAAGATGAACAGGAACTTGTGGGTGACCTGATAGCCAAACGTGATAAGAAACCGAAAATGACTAAGCAGGGTGACAGTATTGATGTCTGGCCGTGGCAGCGTATGATTCGTTTGACCGGTGAAATGATGAATAATCAATATGTATTTACTTTACCGACCGACTCTAACTACAAAGACCGTGATACGCTGGTATGGGAAGTACGCTATCGATTCCTCGAACCGATGCTTGCCGACTCTTTAAGAGGCGTTACGATGGCCATGCAGGTGATTTATGAGAAAGATACGATCAATCATTGGAAAACGGTGACTGAACCGGGTGTGCAACAGATTCGTTTGTTTGCAGATACATTAGGTCCAATGAAAGAAATAAAAGGCTTCATTTATTATCCGGGAGATAGTCTGGAAAAGGGAGGAGCATTATTGGCTGACCGTTTCATGATGACTCGTTATCATTGTACGGACACAGTTTCGTTTGCTGTCCGCGATTCTTTGAACAAGATAAAAGCTTTGAAAGCGGATTCTTTGAAGAAGATATCTGCTAAAGAAAATGCCGACTCTTTGCATAAGATCATAGACAAAGAGAAAGATGACATGCAGCGTCTGACACCGGAAGAAATGAACCGTCGTCGTACGGGAACTCATCGCGAGAAGAAACCGGAACAGATTGAAGTGGAACAACATATCCAGAAGGAAAGAATGGAGCAAAGAAAGGAGCGTCAGATGAATCAACGCAGGCAGCAACAACAAAGACGTCAAAATCGCTGATTGTAATGAAACGTTTTGCTTCTCATTATTTGCTGATACCTGCTGTAGGATTTATGAAGCAGCAGGTGGTGGAGATCACCGGTGAGGGAATTGTCCGAGATGTATTTCCACTGACTGAAGAGATTGAGTCGGTCGAATGGATGCCGGGAGTGATTGCCCTGCTTTCTGAAAACCAAATGGAAGAAATAAAAAACACTGGGATGATTTTTAAAAACATCCCAGTGTTTTCATCCAATCTTCCCAATGTTCCGAATCAATCTTCCCAATGTTTGATGGAGTATCTGCATGAAGCGGAAAAGAAGGGGGAAGCCCTATTTTCTTACTTATTTTATCCTTTTGATTTTACTTCCATGCAGCCTGTCGACGGAACTCGGCACAGATTACTGCGGTAGCGATGGCTACATTAAGAGACTCGGATGTCTCCTGACCTTCCGGATAATTGGGAATATATAATTTTCTGTTAATCAATGCAGCGACTTCTTTTCCTATACCATTCCCTTCATTTCCCATTACTATCAGGCCATTGGCAGACAATGGTTGTTCATACATATTTTTTCCGTCCAGAAAAGTTCCGAATATAGGAGTGTCTCCGAGTGAACGGATAAAATCGGGGAGGGAAGTATAGTGCACTTTCACGCGGGTAATTCCTCCCATTGTGGCTTGTATGGTTTTAGGGTTATATACGTCTACCGTATTCTGTGAGCAGATAATATGTTCGATGCCAAACCAATCGGCCAAACGGATAATAGTACCGAGGTTTCCGGGATCTTGCACATCATCCAATGCAAGGCAAAGTGATTGGCGCACGACTTCCGGATTCAACGTATAGGATGGTTGTTCGAAAATGGCAAGTACCTGTTGGGGAGTTTTCAATAAACTGGCCCGTGAAAGATCTTCCTGTGAAACTTCTACCAGTTCACTTGCATCTATATCGGGATGTTTTTGAAGCCACGAGGAAGTGGCTGCTAAAAAACGACAAGGAAAATGTCCGAGTAAATCACCTACCAATTTAGGACCTTCAGCCAGAAATACTCCCTCTTCTTTGCGTATTTTCTTCAGTTCCAGCGAGTGGATATACTTTATTTTGTTTTTACTTAGTGATGCCATAAATTTGATATTCTTTTGCAAAGCTATAAAGATATTTCCAATCTATCCTTACTTTCCTCTCTTTTTCTTAATTTATTTTTCCCGTCAGAAAATATAATTTATCTTTGTAAGCGCATTTTTTATGCTATCGATGTAAAACCGTATGAGGAGAAATTTTCTTTATTTACTTGCTTCTGCTGCTGTCTTGTCACTTGCTTCGTGTACTACCACTAAGTTTGTGCCGGATGGTTCTTATTTGCTGGATGAAGTTAAAATTCGTACGGACCAGAAAAACATACGGCCTTCTTCCTTACGTATGTATGTTCGGCAAAATCCTAATGCCAAGTGGTTCAGCCTGATAAAGACTCAACTTTATGTCTACAATCTGTCGGGACGTGATTCAACCAAATGGGGAAACAAGTTTTTAAGAAGGATAGGGGATGCTCCTGTAATATATAGCGAGGACGAAGCGAAACGCTCTGAAGAAGAGATCACTAAGGCGGTGCATAATATGGGATATATGGCGGCAACCGTGAAGCGTTCGACCAAAATAAAAAAGAAAAAGATTAAGCTGTATTATGATGTAACGGCAGGCAAACCTTACGTTGTTCAATCTATCAAATATGATATTTATGATCCTAAAATAGCCTCTCTTCTCAAACAGGATTCTGCCAGAAGCTTGCTGAAGGAAGGAATGTATTTGGATGTGAATGTATTGGATGCGGACAGGCAACGCATCACGAATAAGTTGCTTCGGAATGGCTACTATAAATTTAATAAGGATTATATCGGATATACGGCCGATACGGTTCGTAATACTTATAATGTAGATTTGACTCAACATTTGCAGATGTATAAAGTGCATGCGAGTGATTCGGCAAGGGCACATCAGCAATATTGGATCAATAAGATTAATTTTATTACGGATTATGACGTTTTGCAGTCTTCTGCTTTGAGTAGTGTGGATATTAATGATTCGGTTCATTATAAGGGATATCCGATTTACTATAAGGATAAGCTCTATTTACGTCCTAAAGTGCTTACGGATAACCTCCGGTTTGTTTCCGGCGATTTGTTTAATGAGCGTGATGTACAACAAACCTATTCCAGTTTCGGGCGTTTGTCTGCATTGAAATATACGAATATCCGTTTTATCGAGACTCAAGTTGGAGATTCAACAATGCTCGATTGTTATGTGATGTTGACTAAGAGCAAACATAAATCGGTATCTTTCGAGGTAGAGGGAACCAATTCTGCCGGTGACTTGGGAGCGGCGGCTTCCGTTTCTTTCCAGAATAGGAATCTCTTTCGCGGATCGGAAACGTTTATGATAAAATTCCGTGGAGCGTATGAGGTTATTTCCGGGCTTCAAGCTGGTTATTCAAATAATAACTATACGGAGTATGGGGTGGAAACGAGTATCAACTTTCCTAATTTCCTGTTCCCATTCATTTCCTCTGATTTTAAACGGAAAATCAGGGCTACAACAGAGTTTGGTTTACAGTATAATTATCAGTTGCGACCGGAGTTCTTGCGCACGATGGCTTCTGCTAACTGGAGTTACAAGTGGACGCAGCGTCAGAAGATACAACACCGTATTGATTTGATAAATATTGCTTTCCTTTATTTGCCCCGTATCTCTGAAAGGTTTAAGGAAGACTATATAAATAAGGGACAGAACCATATATTCCAGTATAATTATCAGGATCGGCTGATTATAAATATGGGATATAGCTATAATTATAATAGTGTAGGAGGATCGATTATCAATAATACGATTGCTTCTAATTCATATTCCATCCGTTTTAATTTCGAATCGGCGGGAAATGTAATGTATGCTCTGTCAAAGGCTGCAAACATCCGGAAGAACAGTGATGGTGAATATGCTATTCTAGGGATTCCATATGCTCAATATCTGAAGGGAGAGTTTGATTTTGCTAAGAATATCAGAATTGATTATCGTAACTCTTTTGCGTTTCATGCCGGTGTGGGAATAGCTGTACCTTATGGAAATGCGAAGACTATTCCGTTTGAGAAACAATATTTCTCCGGTGGAGCCAATAGTGTCCGCGGATGGAGTGTTCGCGATTTGGGACCGGGCTCTTTTGCAGGAAATGGGAATTTACTCGATCAATCCGGAGATATTAAACTGGATGCCAGTATTGAATACCGAAGCAAGTTATTCTGGAAGTTTCAGGGGGCGGTATTTATTGATGCCGGTAATATCTGGACCATCCGGAGTTATGCCAATCAACCTGGAGGGGTTTTCAAGTTTGATAAGTTTTATAAGCAAATAGCAGTGGCCTACGGATTGGGTCTTCGCTTGGATTTAGATTTCTTTATTCTGCGCTTTGACGGAGGTATGAAAGCTGTCAACCCCGCCTATGAAACGAGGAAAGAGCATTTCCCCATCATCCATCCTAAATTCAGTCGTGACTTTGCTTTCCATTTTGCTGTGGGATATCCTTTCTAATCAGCCATTTATTATTTACTCTTACTAACTCGAGCGTATCTTGCAGGGAACTTACGTATTCCATTTTTCCTCCGATAGGATGAATGACGAATGCATTTTTGATTTGGCAGACAACTGACGCTTCTTCTAAATTAGCATCTACCTCACTTGAAATAACAGAAACTTTTGCAGCGCCTCGTGTCTTGAGTTGCTCCAGATGGGTTTGACCGACATTGGATGCCAAGAAACTAAGATAAGATTGGGAAGAAGGCGTGCTCCATTCTTTGGCGACCGGATAATTGAAATTATAAAAGGCTTCGCAGAAATCAATGGCTGTCTGTTCTATTTGAGTTTGAGGAGTTTGTTGCTGACAAGATAGGCAGGTGAAGATTAGAACAGAATAGATAAGTGTATGTAGTTTATTCATAGTACAAAAGATTCTTGATAGAAGAAGATAAGATTGAAAAAGGAGATGAAACTCCCGTATGATGTTTCATCTCCTTCGTATTTGTTTTTATTTTTAGCGGGCGGCAAACATAAGATTGCTCATTGTAGCCTGGCGTGCTGCCAGCATGCCTTGAGCATCCAACGTTACATTCATCTTTTCGCCATTTGGCAAGAACAAATCAGCAGTGCCATCATTGTTCATTTTTACTAATTCAGCGCTTTCACCGTTTGCAACGACATTCCATGTATTGGCTTCTTTGTTGTAGATCAGGTCCATTGAAGCAGTTTCGCCCTCTTTAGTAATGGAATATCCATTCTCAAGAGTTTTCACCATGTAGTTGCCGTTTTCTCCTTTTACTTTCTTTACATCACCTACATTAGCCATCGGATTGGAGCCACTCCAGAATTCGATTGAGTTGATAACTAAAGCATCAGCCAGGTAAGCTACACCATAAACCGGAATAATGTTGAAAGCAAGGAATACGAGTTCGTTTACAAACTTGTTTCCAACTGATTGATTCCAGGAAGACAGGCGGTTGAATAAACCGAATGATCCTACACAAGAACTGAATAATAAGCTACCGCTAAGTACTACTGCGACTAAAGTCAGTTTCCCTTTTTTCATGTTAAAATGTTTTTGATTAATAAAAAATATTGATAATTTCTCTCTTATGTGTATGCAAATATAATATTTTTTAATTAATCGGGACTATTATTTCTAATTTTTGTATGCTCTTGACTTCCGCCGTGACAATTCGTTTCCTATGATATGGTCTATTGAAAATTTACCGGGACCGGCAATATACATCAATATAAATACGACCAAATAGATGAAAGCTAGCTCTTTAACTGAAAAAACGTCATTTGCATGAACTACAAAGAAGGCTACTATCATTGTGAAAATCATCGGGATCATTGCCAAGCGATACAGGAATCCGATGATAAATGCCATCGAACATACGAGTTCGCCAAAAATTGCTAATCCGAGAGATAGGGGACTTCCTATTCCAAGCGGATCAGGAAACACTGCTGACATCTCCTGGAAGTTACTCCATTTCTGGATACCATGGTTCATTAATAATATACCGAAGATGAGCCGGACAGCCAATAGCAACAAAGATACCTTCGTTGTATTCGATTTTGTGGGAAATAAAAAACTATAAATCATAAGTTGTTCTATTTTTAAGTTTATATCTATTTATATAAACATAAAAAATCTTGAATTTGTTCTTTATTGATAGCAAAATTTGTTTGGACCTTATTCCTTATTTAAAACATAATGGTCTGCAAGTTCTCCGGTTATTTCTTGTTTATCCATTGTTAGCTTGCGTAAATGATTTTCTCCCACTTTATAATAAGAAAGTTCTCCGCCTTCTTCTTTAAGAGTCAACAGATTGTCTTTTAAAATATATGTACCTTTCTCGTCAAATGAGCTGTCTCTATCGATATATACGGAATGGAGGCTGAATGTTTTGTCCGGATTTAATGTCAGGGTTATTTCAATGCCCGGACAATCGGCAGCAGGGAAAACTCCTTTATAAGTCCCTTCGTAATCAAGTGAATTTTCCGCATTATGGATATCGGTTGCTTCGATTGAGGTGCTGTCTGCACCGGCACTCTTGTTTGTTTTCGCGCTATTATTGCATGCTGCCAAAAGAGCACATGAACATACTAAAATGAAAAATTTCTTCATAATTATTGCTTCTATTAGTTAGTCTAATTGAGTATATTGGACGTAAAGGTATAAATTTAAAATGGAATCTTTATAGTAAAAAGAAACGAACAACTTTATTTATGAATAAATAAACTTTGTATCTTTGCGGAAAATTCTAAAGAGATGGCACAACATACTTATGACAATGAAGCTGTTCAGGAATTATTGAACTGGGCAAAAAAGATGATTGAGACAAAGAATTATCCAACAGAAAGATATCAGGTCAATAAATGTACTACCATTATTGATGGTAAATCGTATTTGGAATCTTTGATTGCAATGATTTCGAGAAACTGGGAGAATCCGACTTTTCATCCTACTATTGAGCAATTATGGGAGTTTAGGGAAAAGTGGGAAAATAATAAAGAAGCATAGTAAATTGCGATTCAATGTTGAATGATAAATTATCTATGAATATGAAAATGCACTCTTATCTGACATGATTAGAGTGCATTTTTATTTATTAGTTTGATATTTATCAGCTTCCTAGAAAGGCAGCCACCTTTTCTTCTTTTTTAGGGATGTTTTTTCTTCTTCTCCGCTTTGGCTATAGACATCTGCAAACGTCTTTTTCTCTTTAATCATTTCGTAAATGACTCCCCAGTCCGGCAAACCACCCAGGTTTCGGTCGTCAATGAACATATCGGCTTTCAACTTTCGAGAGAATCCCTGATGGTCTTTCTGCTCTTCAGGATAGTCCTTATTAACGGCATAAAATTCTAAACCTCTGGCTTTACACCATTCGACAGCTTCGTCCAAAAGTGCTCCTTCACGCACACTCCATAGTATTAAACGATGCTTTTCTTGTTGCAATAACTTCAATGTGTCAACAGCGAATGGAATCTCTTCACCAATGCGTGGATAACGATGTTCTACAATCGTTCCGTCAAAATCAACAGCTATAATCATAGTTTTTAATTACCTAATTTGGAACAAAGATACGGACAGTAAGCCAAAAAAACGTATCTTTGTCTCAAATTAACATTTTAATAAAAATATAAATACATGAACAATTCCCCTCAGCGTGCTGCTAAAGGCTTTACGAGAGCATTTTGGGTCAGCAACACAGTCGAACTGTTTGAGCGTATGGCATATTATGCCGTTTTTATCGTTCTCACTATTTATCTATCTTCCATTTTAGGTTTTAATGATTTCGAAGCAAGTATGATTTCCGGGCTTTTTTCCGGTGGATTGTATCTGCTTCCTATTTTTTCCGGTGCTTATGCTGACAAGATCGGTTTCCGGAAATCAATGATTATAGCATTTTCCTTATTATCCATCGGATATTTAGGGTTGGGTGTACTGCCCACTTTGCTGGAAGCTGCCGGTTTGGTTAGCTATGGTGCCACTACTCAATTTAATGGTTTGCCTGATAGCTATACCCGGTGGATTATCGTGCCGGTTTTGTTTGTACTTATGGTGGGAGGTTCTTTCATTAAGTCCATTATCTCTGCTTCTGTGGCTAAAGAAACAACGGAAGCAACTCGTGCCCGTGGTTATTCCATATTTTATATGATGGTAAATGTGGGGGCTTTCACCGGTAAAACGATTATCGATCCTTTGCGTAATGTCATTGGTGAGCAAGCGTATATCTATATTAATTATTTCTCCGGTGCGATGACAATAGTTGCTTTACTTGCTGTTATTCTTCTTTATAAATCGACGCATACGGCAGGTGAAGGAAAAAGCCTCCATAAGATTGGACAGGGATTTATGCGAATCATTACAAACTGGCGTTTATTGATTCTTATTTTGATTGTTACTGGTTTCTGGATGGTGCAGCAGCAGCTTTATGCCACTATGCCTAAATATGTGATTCGTATGGCTGGCGAGACGGCAAAACCGGGTTGGATTGCCAATGTGAATCCGTTTGTGGTGGTTTGTTGCGTTAGTTTTATCACCCGTTTGATGGCCAAACGCAGTGCGATTACTTCGATGAATGTGGGAATGTTTTTGATTCCTATTTCGGCATTACTGATGGCATGTGGAAATCTGCTGGGTAATGATCTTATTACAGGCATGAGTAATATTACTCTGATGATGATTGCGGGTATAGTTGTGCAGGCGCTTGCCGAATGTTTCATTTCACCGCGTTATCTGGAATATTTCTCTTTACAGGCTCCTAAAGGAGAAGAAGGTATGTATTTAGGATTCAGTCATTTGCATTCATTCCTTTCCTCCATTTTCGGTTTTGGTCTGGCGGGAATTCTGCTCACTAAATATTGTCCGGATCCGGCTTTGTTCGAGACGAGGGAAGCATGGGAGGCAGCTAGTGGAAATGCCCATTATATATGGTATTACTTTGCTGCTATAGGTCTGATTGCCGCTGTAGCGCTACTATTATTTGCAAAAATCACCGAATCCATCGACAAAAAGAAGGAAGCTTCTCGGTAATTCTCTGCTTTTTTATGTATATTTGCCGTCACTTTGCTGTAAAAGTTGACGGCATTTTGCATTTTAATAAAGAGGATAAAACATGAAAGTAAAATTTATAAGCCTGGCGAGTGGCAGTAGTGGGAACTGTTATTATCTGGGCACTGAAACCTATGGGATACTGATAGATGCCGGAATCGGCATACGTACTATCAAAAAATCACTGAAAGATTATAATATCTTGATGGATAGTATTCGTGCGGTATTTATAACGCACGATCATGCCGACCATATTAAAGCAGTGGGTAATCTGGGAGAAAAAATGAATATTCCTGTTTATACAACTGCACGTATTCATGCTGGAATCAATCGTAGCTATTGTATGACGGAGAAACTTAGCTCGTCAGTTCGGTATCTGGAAAAGCAAGAGCCTATGACGCTGGAAGATTTTCACATCGAATCTTTTGAAGTGCCACACGATGGAACGGACAATGTGGGATATTGCATTGAAATTGACGGCAAAGTCTTTTCTTTCTTAACCGACCTTGGAGAAATTACTCCTACAGCTGCTTATTATATCAGTAAAGCCCATTATCTGATACTTGAAGCTAACTATGATGAGGAAATGCTCAAAATGGGCCCTTATCCTCAATATCTGAAGGAACGGATTGCAAGTAAAACCGGACACATGAGTAACTCTGATACTGCAGAGTTTCTGGCGGAAAATATCACTGAACATTTGCGATATATCTGGTTATGCCATTTAAGTAAAGACAATAATCACCCGGAGTTGGCTTATAAAACGGTGGAGTGGAAATTAAAGAACAAAGGTGTTATTGTAGGCAAAGATGTGCAACTGCTTGCTTTAAAGCGAAATACGCCTTCCGAGCTTTATGTGTTCGAATAAAGACGAAAAAAAGATAGTAAAAAAGCTGCATGATTGTTTGGTCAAATAAAATAAAAGACCTACTTTTGCAACCGCAAACGAGGAATTAAGCACTCTTAGCTCAGTTGGTAGAGCAACTGACTCTTAATCAGTGGGTCCAGGGTTCGAATCCCTGAGGGTGTACAAATTCGATGTTGCAATAAAAATAAAATGTTGCACTCTTAGCTCAGTTGGTAGAGCAACTGACTCTTAATCAGTGGGTCCAGGGTTCGAATCCCTGAGGGTGTACAAAGATTATTAAAAGGAGAACTTAAAAAGTTCTCCTTTTTTGTTTTGTTGAGAGTCTTTTGTTGTTACAGTTCAGTTGTGGGAATAAAAAATGGGACAGTCCGAAAAAATACCGCTACTCAAAGCTATATTCGGCTTTGGGCAGCGGTATTTTTATAGTGTAACTACTGTCTGTTAGAACTTGAAGAAGTTCTTGGCATTGTTGTAGCTGATATCTTCAATCATTTGGTTTACACGATCCATTTCAGATGCCGGAATTTCTCCGTTTTCTACGTCGCGTCCTACCAGGTTACACAATGTACGGCGGAAATATTCATGACGCGGGTAGGATAGGAAGGAACGAGAGTCTGTCAACATACCTACGAAGCGGCTCAAAAGACCGAGTACTGACAAAGCATTCATTTGTTTTTCCATACCATCTTTTTGGTCAAGGAACCACCATCCGGAACCAAATTGGATTTTTCCCGGGATAGAACCATCCTGGAAGTTACCCAGCATTGTTGCAATCACTTCGTTAGCGCATGGGTTCAAGTTGTAGAGGATTGTTTTAGTCAATTTTCCATTAGTGTTCAGGCGATCAAGGAATTTAGCCATTGCTTTGGCAGTTGTGAATTCACCGATAGAATCGAAACCTGTATCAGCACCCAGTAATTTAAACATCTTCGTGTTATTGTTACGAATAGCGCCGTAATGGAATTGTTGGGTCCATCCTTTTTCCCAGTCCATTTCACCGAAGATCACAAGCATTGCCGATTTGAATTTCAGAATTTCTTCCTTGGTCAATTCTGCACCACCATATACCTTATTAAAAATGGCTTTGATTTCAGCATCTGTGTAATCTTCTGCGTAGAATTCTTCAATACCATGGTCAGACAGACGGCAGCCTTGTTCTGCGAAGAAGTCATGACGTTTGCGCAAAGCAGCGATCATATCATCAAAGTTGGAGATGGTAACACCGCTTACCTCTGCCAGTTTTTCTACATAACTGCGGAAATCTGCAGGGACTTCTACAGCCATAGCCTTATCAGGACGCCATGTTGGTAACATCTTGATTTCAAATCCGCTTTCGCGTGTTTTGATATGATATTCCAATGAATCGATAGGATCATCCGTTGTGCAAACAGTTTCTACATGATAACGACGCATCATTCCACGAGCTGAATATTCGGGTTGAGCCAGTTTCTCGTTACATTCATCGTAAATTTCACGTGCGGTTTGTGGATTCAATATTTTATTGATACCAAATGCAGTTTTCAGTTCGAGATGAGTCCAGTGGTACAATGGATTGCGGAAAGTGTAAGGTACTGTTTCCGCCCATTTTTCAAATTTTTCCCAGTCTGTGGTATCTTTTCCCGTACAGAAACGTTCGTCTACACCGTTTGTACGCATTGCACGCCATTTGTAGTGGTCACCGCCCAGCCAGATTTCAGTCAGTGATTTAAACTTGTAGTCGTCAGCTACCATTTGAGGGATAAGGTGACAGTGATAGTCGATAATCGGCATTTTAGCCGCATGCTCGTGATACAACTTTTGCGCAGTTTCTGTTTGCAGCAAGAAGTTTTCGTCCATGAAGTTCTTCATTATTACTGTGTTTTAAGTATATAAAATTATTACTTTCTGTATTTATACCTATATAGTATTGATTTTAAAGCTAATAGGCGTAAATCTCGTTTTAGTTTTATTAACCGTTATCGAACACAAAAATAGAAAATTTACTTGGAGTAACAAAATAATTCGTATATTTGCAGCGATTATTTATAATATTTAAGTTTTAGCACTATGGAGGACCAGAACTATACCATTAAAGACATTGCCCGTATGGCCGGTGTTTCCGCCGGAACGGTTGACAGGGTGTTGCACAATCGCGGTGACGTGTCTCCCAAAAGCAAAGCCAAAGTACAAAAGGTGTTGGATGAGATTCATTATCAGCCCAATGTGTTTGCTATCGGTTTGGCTGCTAAAAAGAAATATTCTTTCCTCTGTTTGATACCTTATTATATAGAGCATGATTATTGGCATTCGGTAGTAGGGGGGATTGAGCGTGCCCGGCAAGAGTTGCGTCCTTTTAATGTGAGTATAGATTATCTGTGCTATCACCATGGGGATGAGAAGAGTTATCAGGAAGCCTGCCTTTCCATAAAAGAAAAGAATGTGGATGCGGTATTGATTTCTCCGAATTTTCGGGAAGAGACACTGGCGCTGACAGCCTATTTACAGGAAAATAAGATTGCTTATGCTTTTGTCGATTTCAATATGGAAGAAGCGAAAGCATTGACATATATCGGGCAGGATTCATATAAGAGCGGATATATCGCAGCGAAAATATTGATGCGCAATTATTCGGCAGGAGAAGGCCAGGAGTTGGTTTTGTTTTTAAGTAACAATAAAGATAATCCGGCTGAAATACAGATGCAACGCCGTTTGGATGGTTTTATGAGTTACATTGCCGAAGAATATAATAACTTGGTAATCCATGAGGTAGTACTTAATAAATCCGATCAGGAAAGTAACCAACAGACATTGGATGAGTTTTTTCAGGCACATCCGAAGGCTTTACTGGGAGTTGTATTTAATTCCAGAGTGTATCAGTTGGGAGAGTATCTTCGTCATGCGGGACGTAGCATGAAAGGACTGATAGGATATGACCTTCTGAAAGCAAACGTAGATTTATTAAAATCCGGTGATGTGCATTATTTAATCGGGCAACGTCCGGGTTTGCAAGGATATTGTGGGGTGAAGGCTTTGTGCGATCATGTCGTGTTTAAGAAGTCTGTTGAACCTGTAAAATATATGCCTATTGATATCCTGATAAAGGAAAACATTGATTTTTATTTTGAATTTGTATAATATCAACTTTATAAATTACAACTAACATGAAAGCATTAAACAAAGAAACTGCTCCTAAAACACAACGTCCGGAGCGTATTATCCAATTTGGCGAAGGTAACTTTTTGCGTGCATTTGTAGATTGGATTATTTATAACATGAACCAGAAAGCTAATTTCAACAGCAGCGTAGTAGTGGTTCAACCGATTGATAAAGGGATGGTCGATATGCTGAATGCACAAGATGATCTTTATCATGTAAACCTTCAAGGATTGGATAAAGGAGAGGCAGTTAACAGCTTGACAATGATTGATGTAATCAGCCGCGCTTTAAACCCATATACTCAAAATGACGAGTTTATGAAGTTGGCAGAGCAACCTGAAATGCGTTTTGTTATTTCAAACACTACAGAGGCTGGTATTGCTTTTGATCCGGCTTGTAAACTTGAAGATACTCCTGCTTCATCTTATCCGGGTAAGTTGACTCAATTACTCTATCATCGTTTTAAAACATTCAATGGTGATAAGACAAAAGGTTTGATTATTTTCCCTTGCGAGCTTATTTTCCTGAATGGTCATAAGTTGAAAGAAACAATTTATCAATATATTGAATTGTGGAACTTGGGTAATGAGTTTAAAACTTGGTTTGAAGAAGCTTGTGGTGTATATGCAACATTGGTAGACCGTATTGTTCCGGGATTCCCACGCAAGGATATTGCTGCTATCAAAGAAAAATTGCAATATGATGATAATCTGGTTGTTCAGGCTGAAATCTTCCATTTGTGGGTGATTGAAGCTCCGCAGGAAGTTGCAAAAGAGTTCCCGGCTGACAAGGCAGGCTTGAATGTATTGTTTGTACCGTCAGAAGCTCCTTATCACGAACGTAAGGTTACTTTGTTGAATGGCCCGCATACTGTTCTTTCTCCGGTTGCTTATCTCTCGGGAGTGAATATTGTGCGTGATGCTTGCCAGCACGAAGTGATTGGTAAATATATTCACAAGGTAATGTTTGACGAACTGATGGAAACTTTGAACTTGCCGAAGGATGAGTTGGAGAAATTTGCAAATGATGTATTGGAACGCTTCAACAATCCGTTCGTGGATCATGCAGTAACCAGTATCATGCTGAATTCTTTCCCTAAATACGAAACTCGTGATTTGCCGGGATTGAAGACTTATCTGGAACGTAAAGGTGAACTTCCTAAAGGACTGGTGCTTGGTTTAGCTGCTATCATTACTTATTATAAAGGTGGTGTACGTGCTGATGGTGCTGAAATTGTTCCGAATGATGCTCCTGAAATCATGAACCTGCTGAAAGAACTTTGGGCAACAGGTTGCACAAAGAAAGTTGCCGAAGGTGTTCTGGCTGCAGATTTTATCTGGGGAGAAGATTTGAATAAGATCCCGGGATTGACAGAAGCCGTAAAAGCTGATTTGGATTCTATCCAGGAAAAAGGAATGCTTGAAACTGTGAAAGGTATTCTGTAATTAGAAGACTAAATAAAAAATAGCGCCACTTGTTCAGAGAACAGTGGCGCTATTTTTTATTATCAGTTATTTATAGTTCTTGTTCAGCCGTATGCAAAATAAATGTAGTAGCTCCAATTGTCACAATAGCGCCATCTTCAATACGTACACGGTCTTTATCTCCCAGAATTTCATTCATAAGGAAAGTGCCTGTGAGGCTAGGAGCATCTCGTAATGTGTAGACTAGCTTTCCTTGCTTATTACGCTTTATATTAATGATGCAATGGCGTCGATCCATGCTCATATCACCGCTTTCAATGGGAGTATTAATGTTTGTTCCTACGCAACGGCGGCCTATGACATTGTCACCTTCCTGCAAGGGAAGTAACTGTTTAAAACCAAATACATTTTCGATTACAGTGATATATCCGAACTCTTCTTTATGAGATTCAGCTTCTTCTTCCAGGTTTTCTTCCTTTCTAAGAGCCTTAACTTTACTTTTTCCTAACCGGATACTGAATTGCTTGCCACAATGTTCGCATTCAAATACCAGTGATTGGCCTTCACTATACTTGGTTTCATCAAAATAAAGATAATTCTCACATTTAGGACAAAGAACTCGTTTCATGCTTTTTAAAAGGGATTTTTATTTAGCCAGTAACCAGGCATTCTTATAAGTTTCGTTTTTTCTTAGCTCAAGTAATTGCTTGGTCGCTTCATCACGGTTGTTGAATGAACTGATACTGACACGTACTTTGCCATCAGTGTTCAGAGCTTTTGCATCTGCAAATCCTTTTGATTTTAATTGGTTCGCAATAACTTCTGCATCTTTCAGGCTGATTCCTCCTGCCACTATGATATGAAAAGGATGATTTGCACTTTCTTGAAATTTCACCGCAGGAGCAGGAGTCGCTGTTTCCTGTTTTACCACTTTCACTTCTCTTACTGTGATCGGTTTGGAAGTCTTAGCTTTATCCGTTGTATGCTTTTTAGCAGAAGAAGTTTTGGTTGAAGCGGAAGAAGCAGAAAGCTTCTTTGCTTGTTGCGCAGCATCGTTCTTAACATAAACAGGAGTTACTGCAACCGATTGCTTTTCTATTTGCTCAAAAAGCTCGCTGGGCAATAACTGTGCATAATTGTTCTTTTGAACGTCGGTATTCTCTACCGGAGTTGAAAAGGCAAAGAACAGTACGATGGCAGCAATCATTGCTGCAGCATTGCGGAGATACGCGCGGTTGATACTAATTTCAAAAGTCTTCTTTTCCTTTTCCTGATAAGTCGGTACCAATACTTTTTCTTTCTGCTGCAGAGCCGAAAGTTCATGTATTTCAAAAGAGTCGAGACCATATAATGAAGGAGTTGTTATCTTATAATCATAAGGTACGAACTCGTAGTTGCCATAAATATTATAATGAATCTCGCCTATATTATCCAAATGGGCTTTCCCTTCTTCATGAAGGAGGCCGATAAATTCGTTTACTTCTTTTTCTACTATACGGCTGGCGTCAGCAAAACTTGTGTCGTATACTGACATATAAGATTGCACCAATACACCGTCATTTAGTTTTAATTGAGGATTAAAACCGATTGTACGGGTAGGAGGTATAAATATATTTTCTTCCTTTACGCGGGTTGCGGGCGAATAATGCGCTACAAAACCACCAAATCCCGGAACAATGACGCAGTCGTTTTCCAGTAGTAAAGTCTCTATATGTTGTGCCAATTCAATCATGTCTGCAAAATTAAGAGATAAATTGAATATATCCCAGAAAACTTCGAAAAATTCACTACTTTTGCATCGTTTTATTTATCACTATCAATAATGAACTATATACAGACAGAAATAGACGGAGTATGGCTGATTGAGCCTAGAGTTTTCTCCGATGAACGGGGCTATTTTATGGAAGCCTATAAGAAAGAAGAGTTTGAAGCCAATATTGGTCCCGTAAACTTTATACAGGACAACGAGTCGAAATCGTCTTTTGGTGTATTGCGCGGATTGCACTATCAAAAAGGAGAACATAGTCAGGCGAAATTGGTTCGTGTTCTTAAAGGAGAAGTGCTGGACGTTGCCGTTGATTTGCGTAAATCATCGCCTACGTTTGGAAAGCATGTTTGTGTATTGCTTAGTGAAGAAAACAAGAGACAATTTTTTATTCCCCGCGGTTTTGCTCATGGATTTGCAGTTTTGAGTGAAGAAGCTGTTTTTACATATAAGGTAGATAACAAGTATGCTCCGCAGGCAGAAGCCTCTATTTTATATAATGACGAAACATTGGGGATCGACTGGCCGTTGGCAGAGTCGCAAATGTTACTATCTGCGAAAGACAGAGAGGGAACTGCTTTCAAAGACGCCGTTTATTTTGAATGAATTTCTAAACAAACAATAGATTAAGTATGAAAATTGCAATCGTGGGAACAGGGTATGTGGGGCTGGTGTCAGGCACATGTTTTGCCGAAATTGGCGTGAATGTAACGTGCGTAGACACGAACAAAGAGAAAATTGAATCTTTGCAAAAGGGGAACATCCCAATTTATGAAAATGGATTGGAAGAGATGGTACTCCGTAATATGAAGGCAAAGCGATTGAAGTTTACTACCTCATTGGAAAGTTGTTTGGATGAAGTGGAAGTTATATTCAGTGCAGTTGGGACTCCTCCGGATGAAGATGGCAGCGCTGATTTGAAATACGTATTGGAGGTGGCCCGTACCATTGGTCGCAACATGAAACAGTATAAATTGGTAGTTACCAAAAGCACCGTTCCGGTAGGCACTGCCAGTAAGGTTCGTGCGGTTATTCAGGAAGAACTGGATAAGAGAGGCGTGAAGGTTGATTTTGATGTGGCTTCTAATCCGGAATTCCTTAAAGAAGGAAATGCTATCAGTGACTTTATGAGCCCGGACCGCGTGGTAGTGGGAGTGGAGTCGGCACGTGCGGAGAAATTGATGTCCAAACTATATAAACCATTCTTATTGAATAATTTCCGTGTGATTTTCATGGATATTCCGTCTGCGGAAATGACTAAATATGCGGCAAATTCGATGCTGGCAACCCGTATAAGCTTTATGAATGATATTGCAAACTTGTGCGAGATTGTTGGTGCGGATGTGAATATGGTGCGTAGCGGAATAGGTTCGGATACCCGTATCGGACGTAAGTTTCTGTATCCGGGCATCGGATATGGTGGTTCTTGTTTCCCAAAAGATGTGAAGGCATTGATTAAAACGGCAGAACAGAATGGTTATACCATGCGGGTACTTACAGCTGTGGAAGAAGTGAATGAGAACCAAAAAAGCGTCTTGTTCGAAAAGCTAGTGAAGCAGTTTAATGGTGATTTGCAAGGTAAGACAGTTGCTTTGTGGGGATTGGCATTTAAACCGGAAACGGATGATATGCGTGAGGCTCCGGCATTAGTCCTGATTGATAGATTGCTCAAAGCTGGTTGTAAAGTACGTGCATACGATCCGGCTGCCACGCAAGAATGTAAGCGTAGGATTGGCGACACCATCTATTATGCTTGCGATATGTACGATGCCGTACTGGATGCTGATGTGTTGATGCTGGTTACCGAATGGAAAGAATTCCGTCTGCCTTCATGGGCCGTTATCAAGAAAACGATGTCCCGGCAGATTGTGTTGGACGGGCGTAATATATATGATAAAAAAGAGATGGAAGAACTCGGATTTATTTATCACTGTATTGGTAAATAAAAAAATAAGAGTATCTTTATACAAAACTAAAATAGATGATGAAAAATGTGGCTGTATCGTTAATGGCAATCTTTTTCGCGGCATGTAGCGGCAATAAGAATCCCCATTCTCTTCAACAAGAGAAGGAGGATCTTAGTGCAAAAGGGCTACTGCAGGGAATTTGGCTGGACGATGAAACGGAGAGCCCGTTGATGCGTGTAGAAGGAGATACGATCTACTATGCAGATGTGCAAAGTACTCCCATTGCATTTAAAATAATACGGGATACTCTTTATACTTATGGAAATGATACTACTTATTACAAGATTGATAAGCAGGCAGAACATATATTCTGGTTTCATTCCATAACGGATGATGTGATTAAGCTACATAAATCCGAAGATGCCAATGATTCAATCTATTTTGTCCGTCAGGAATTAGTAATTCCGGCATATACGGAAGTAACCAAACGCGATAGTGTGGTGACTTATAATGGCACTCGCTATCGTGCATACGTATATATTAATCCTTCTAAAATGAGAGTCATCAAGACGACTTATTCCGAAGACGGGATTAGCATGGATAATGTATACTATGATAATGTGATGCACATTTGTGTGTATGAAGGTAAAAAGAGCCTGTTTGCCAGCGATGTTACCAAACAGATGTTTGACAAAGTACTTCCTGTCGATTTTCTGGAGCAATCCATCCTGTCAGATACAAAGTTTGTGAAAGTAGACCGGAACGGTTTTCATTATCAGGCTGTCTTGGCCATTCCGGAAACTTCCATATATAGCATTGTAAATATGGAAGTAAGTTTTAAAGGAGATTTGACTATCATTTCATCCAAATAAAAAAGCACCATACATTCAGATCGTATAGTGCCGGATTAAAAAGCCTTGCTTTAATTTTGTCTGGGGGGAGACGGACGGTTATTTCTCTTTCCTCCGTTATTATTCCTTTTTCCCCGGAAATCTTTTCTTTTGTAGTTGCCACCCTTGCCCTTGCTAAAAGAACGTGGTTTGTATTCCGGAGCTTCTCCCAATTCTTCAGGAATAGGAATTTTATAAATCTCTTTTTCCAGGAAGTTCTCAATACTTTTGAAGTTGCTTTGCTCTTTCTCGCTGATAAACGTAAGTGCTACGCCATCGTTATTGGCACGTGCCGTACGTCCGATGCGGTGTACATAATCCTCGCTATCGTGAGGCACGTCGAAGTTGATAACCAGTCGAATATCATCAATGTCGATACCACGTGCAACGATATCCGTAGCTACCAATATATTGATTCGTCCGGCTTTAAACTCGTGCATAACAGTTTCCCGTTGAGCCTGTTCCAGATCCGAATGCATTTCCCCTACATTCAGTTTCATGGACTTCAAGGCCTTAGCCACTTCTTTGACTTTGATTTTGGAAGAAGCAAAGACGATCACACGCTCCGGAACTTCATCCATAAAAAGACTGCGTATAATTCCCAACTTTTGATTCTCGTAACAAACATATGCCGCCTGAATAATCTTTTCTGCAGGTTTAGAAACTGCAAGCTTTATCTCTGACGGATTATTTAAGATTGTGTTTGCCAATTGCTGAATCTTTGCAGGCATTGTTGCAGAAAACATGATTGTCTGTCGTTCCTTCGGCAGATATTTCGCAATTTGCATGATATCTTCATAAAATCCCATGTCGAGCATCCGGTCTGCTTCATCCAGAATAAAATAAGAAACCTTGGAAAGATCTACATATCCAAGGCTTAAATGGGCGATCAGACGTCCGGGAGTAGCAATAACAACATCAGCTCCTAAAGTGAGTCCTTTTTTCTGTTGTTCGAACAATACTCCATCATTTCCACCGTATACGGCAACACTCGATACCGGCATGAAATAAGAAAACCCTTCCATTTGCTGGTCAATCTGTTGGGCCAATTCCCGGGTAGGAGACATGATGACACAATTAATCGCATCTTCCGGATGTTTACCTTCAGATAATTTATTCAATACAGGCAGTAGAAATGCAGCCGTTTTACCTGTTCCTGTCTGTGCTACTGCGATCAAATCTTTACCCTCAAGTATGATTGGAATTGCCTGCTCCTGTATAGGTGTACATTCGTCAAATCGCATGGCATCAAGCGCCTCAAGCACATTTGCATTTAATTGTAGTTCGGAAAACTTCATTCTTTTATTTAATTTGTCAGCAAAGATAATCTATTTTTTTGTCTAATTACATATTCAAGTAAGAATCTTTGAATCCGAGGAAATAGAGCACCCCATCCAGTCCGATGGTGTTGATCGATTGCTTGGCATTTGCCACCACTTTAGGCTTTGCGTGGAAGGCAATTCCCAGTCCGGCAACCCCTAGCATAGGGAGGTCGTTAGCTCCGTCTCCTACAGCGATGGTCTGTGCAATATCCACCTTTTCCACTTGTGCAATGAGGCGGAGCAATTCAGCTTTCCGTTTTCCGTCTACTACATCTCCCAGGTAACGTCCGGTCAGTTTGCCATCAATAATTTCCAGTTCGTTGGCATAGACGTAATCTATACCGTATTTTTTTTGCAGGTATTGACCGAAATAAGTGAATCCTCCCGAAAGGATGGCGATTTTGTAACCGTACTTCTTCAATACATACATCAGCCGCTCTACACCCTCTGTGATAGGCAAGCTCTCGGCTATTTCCTGCATTACCGATTCGTCCAGCCCTTTCAATAGTGCTACACGGCGGGTAAAGCTCTCTGTAAAGTCTATTTCTCCACGCATGGCGCTTTCTGTGATGGCCTTTACTTCGTCGCCTACACCGGCACGGATAGCCAGTTCGTCAATCACCTCTGTTTCGATTAATGTAGAGTCCATATCAAAACAGATTAGACGGCGCATACGACGGTACATATTATCCTGTTGGAAAGAAAAGTCCATTTCCAGTTCGCTGGCCAACTTCATCAGCTTCTCCTGCATCGCAATGCGATCTTTCGGAGTACCTCTCACTGAAAACTCAATGCAAGCCCTGGTACGTGTATCTGCCTGACATTCATCCAACGGGATACGACCTGTCAGACGTTTAATAGCATCGATATTCATGCCCTGCTCGGCTAAGATGCTTGTAGCGGCAGAAATCTGTCGGGCGGAAAGCTTGCGTCCCAGAACCGTCAGGATATAACGGTTTTTCCCTTGCATACCTACCCAGTTTTCATATTGCTCGGTGGTGATAGGTTCAAACCGGATGGTCACTCCCAGAGAAGAAGCCTTGAACAACAGTTCCTTCATAATGAATCCGGAATGTCTTTCTTCACTCTTGAACAGGATACCCAGCGATAATGTATTATGAATATCTGCCTGGCCGATATCGAGAATCGTGGCATCATATTTGGCAAGGATTTCGGTCACGGAAGCAGTCAGTCCCGGGCGATCTTCGCCGGTAACTCGAATCAGAATCAATTCAGTATTTGATGGTTGCATAAAAAATAGACTTTAACTCTGCAAAAGTAGAGAAAAAAGTTCGTTTTTATGCTAAATAACATAAAAAGTTATACCCCAAAAGTGAGATTTTTGCTTATTTGCTTGGAAGTTAATTTAATATTTACTTACCTTTGCACCCGGTTTCAAAAATAAAGGCTCTGATAATCAGCGGATTCCTCTTCGCCTGATGCCTGAAAAGACAACGTTTCGGGAAGAAACCACTGTTTAAGGACAGGCCCGGATAGTATTAACTAAAACCTAATTACATGAAGCATGTAAAATGGATTTTTGTTGTATTACTGATTTGTTCCTTGACCGCTTTCGTTGAGAAAGACAAACCTACCGGAGGTTTGAGTGAGGGTGACGTAGCCCCTGATTTTAAAATCGAATCTACGTCAGACGGGCAACCCGCCTTTAAATTGGGAAATTTGAAAGGTAAATATGTGTTGCTAAGTTTTTGGGCAAGTTATGACGCGCAGTCCCGGATGCAAAATGTAAGTTTGAGCAATGCGCTTCGTTCTTCTCATAATGTGGAAATGGTTTCTATTTCATTTGACGAATATCAGTCAATATTTAAGGAAACCGTTCGTAAGGATCAAATAGTTACGCCCACTTGTTTCGTGGAAACAGAAGGCGAGGATTCCGGCTTATTTAAGAAGTACCGTTTAAACCGGGGATTCACTAACTATTTATTGGATGGAAATGGTGTAATTATAGCCAAAAACATCTCTGCTGCAGATCTTTCTGCTTATGTAAAAGAAGTCGGTTAACGATTTTAAGAATGTAAGGAGAAAGAGGGATTTTCCAAATCACCGTCAGGTGAAAACAATGGAGAATAGACAAAAGAGGAAATGGATACAACAAAAAAGTTCCGCCTACACTTGCATTAGCAAGAATAGGCGGAACTTCTCTTTTATACTCTTCGTTTATCCGGTGCATCCAAAACCTTGGGGCAATCTATGGATAGAATCCGTGAAGACTGCGGAAGGCTTGCCTACCTTTTATTTAGGCGCCTTCTGGTACAAGAAGAATGCGATACCCGCATAGAGGATATTAGGAATCCAGACTGCAACGGCAGGCGGCACATTTCCGTTCACGGCAAAGGTGGAAGTAATCGTCTGGAACAGGATATAAGAGAAACTTAACCCTAATCCGATGCCCAGATGGAGTCCCATACCACCTTTCGTTTTTCGGGACGAAAGCGATACACCGATGATGGTAAGGATGAAAGAGGCGAACGACATAGCGATTCGTTTGTGATATTCAATCTCAAACTCCTTGATGTTGGCAAATCCTCTTCGTTTCTGTTTGGCGATATAATCGCTCAATTCGGGACTGGTCAGCATTTCCTGCTGATTTTTCATGATAAGAAAGTCAGAAGGTTCCATGTTGATGATAGAGTCTATTCGGTCTCCCTTAGTGATATTTTCCTTTAAACCATCCAGTTCGCGTACCATATAATCGTGGATCGTCCATTTATGAACAGTGGTGGTATCATAAGTAATCCGTCGTGCAGTCAAATGTGAAACCAGCTTTTTATCCACAAATTTATCCAATGAAAAGCGGTTACCGGTTTTCATTGCGTTGTTATAGTTATCGATGTAAGCAATCACTCCGCTATCTACTTCCAGCTGCACATTGCTTACCGAGTTTTGTTTCTTTGGTTTGATATACCGGTCTTCAAAATTCAGACGCGTAACACTTCCTTTTGGAATCACATACGAACTTAGTGTGAAAGTGACGAGAGCGATGATAGCGGCAGAAATCATATAAGGGCGCATCATCCTCTTAAAGCTCATACCGGTGGAGAACATCGCGATAATTTCGGAGTTTTCTGCCAGTTTGGAGGTAAAGAAAATAACAGCAATGAATACGAACAATGGACTGAACAGATTGGAGAAATAGGGGATAAAGTTCATGTAGTATTCAAAGATGATTTTATCCCATGGAGCTTCATGCTCCATTAGTTTGTCCATCTTTTCGTTGAAGTCGAATACCACTGCAATAGAAATGATTAGTGCAATAGCAAATACGTATGTCCCCAAGAACTTCTTGATGATATACCAGTCCAGCCGTTTTATAAATCGATTGCTTTTCATTTCTTATAATCTAGTTGATACTCTTTTAACCATCATCGGCTTCCAGGTCGAGAAATCTCCGGCAATAATGTGCTTTCTTGCTTCCCCTGCCAGCCACAGATAGAATGCCAGATTGTGTATGGAAGCGATTTGCATAGCCAGTAGCTCTTGTGCATGGAAAAGATGGCGCAAATAAGCCTTGCTGTACAATGTATCCACGCAAGAGGCTCCGTCGGCTTCAATAGGAGAGAAGTCTGTTTCCCATTTTTTGTTCCGCATATTGATAATGCCATCTTTGGTGAACAACATGCCATTTCGTCCGTTTCTTGTAGGCATAACGCAGTCGAACATATCCACGCCGCGTTCTATTCCTTCAAGAATGTTGACAGGAGTTCCGACCCCCATCAGGTAACGGGGTTTGTCTTTGGGAAGTATTTCATTGACAATCTCGATCATTTCATACATCTTGTCTACCGGTTCACCTACCGCCAAACCGCCGATAGCATTCCCGTCAGCACCTTTGGACGCTACAAACTCTGCAGATTGCTTGCGCAGGTCAGGATAAACGCATCCCTGGACGATGGGGAAGAGAGACTGGTTGTAACCGTATTTAGGTTCTGTCTCATTAAAACGTTGTATACAACGGTCGAGCCACCTGTGGGTTAATCCTAATGACTTTTTGGCATACTCGTAATCCGAGTCGCCCGGAGGACATTCGTCAAAAGCCATCATAATATCCGCACCGATAGTCCGTTCAATGTCCATCACCTTCTCCGGAGTGAAGATGTGCTTGCTTCCGTCGATATGCGAACGAAATTCAGCTCCTTCTTCACGCAGCTTTCTGATTCCGGCTAATGAAAATACCTGAAAACCACCGCTGTCAGTCAGCATGGGGCGGTCGAAACCGTTAAAGCGGTGCAGTCCGCCTGCTTTCTCGATCACGTCCAATCCCGGACGCAAATAGAGGTGATAGGTATTACCCAGAATAATCTGTGCCTGAATGTCTTCTTTTAATTCGGTCAGATGTACTCCCTTCACAGTGCCCAGTGTGCCCACCGGCATGAAGATAGGTGTTTGTATCTGCCCGTGGTCTGTTGTTATCAGACCAGCACGGGCATTACTTTTAGTGTCTGTATATTGTAACTCAAATGTCATTCCTGGCTGGGTTTCTTAACAGATAAATCAATAGGATCCGTTACTTTTTCGTTGGTCAATGCAATAGCGAATACCTCTTTTATATCGTTTACATAGTGGAAAGTCAGTCCTTTCAAATAAATATCCTGAATTTCATCTATGTTCTTTTTGTTCTCGGCACTCATGATGATTTCCTTGATTCCGGCACGTTTGGCTGCCAATATCTTCTCCTTGATGCCACCCACAGGAAGCACTTTGCCGCGAAGAGTGATTTCTCCCGTCATGGCAATGTTGGCTTTCACTTTTCTTTGAGTCAGGGCAGAAGCCAGTGAAGTGGCCATCGTGATACCTGCTGATGGACCGTCTTTCGGAATAGCCCCTTCAGGAACGTGGATATGGATATTCCAGTTGTCAAAGATCTCTTCGTCCAGACTAAGGACAGAAGCATGCGCCTTGATATATTCAAGTGCCAGCATGGCAGATTCTTTCATCACATCTCCCAAGTTACCGGTCAATGTAAGACGTCCGCCCTTGCCGCGGCTCAAACTGGTTTCTACAAATAAGATTTCGCCTCCGACAGCTGTCCATGCCAATCCGGTGACTACACCTGCGTAATCATTTCCCTGATACTTGTCGCGTGTATATTCCGGTGCTCCAAGGAAATCATACAAATCTGTCGGTTTGATTTCCGTCTTAGCGAAATAACCGTCCGTAGCATATTGGCGAGCCGATTTGCGAAGAATCTTACCGATCTTCTTTTCCAGTTCGCGAACGCCGCTTTCACGGGTATATGACTCGATTATAGCTTCCAGCGTATCTTTAGGAAGCTTGATATCCGTTTTTTTGAGTCCGTTGGCTTCCAATTCTTTGGGTAGCAGATGCTTGCGGGCAATCTCGACTTTCTCTTCCGTGATATATCCGCTTACTTCAATCAATTCCATACGGTCCAGCAACGGACCGGGGATTGTGTTCAGGTTGTTGGCTGTTGCAATAAACAATACCTTGGAGAGATCGTAGTCTACATCTAGGAAGTTATCATGGAAAGAAGTATTCTGTTCCGGGTCGAGCACTTCCAGCAATGCAGAAGAAGGGTCCCCCTGACGGTCGGCACTGACCTTGTCTATTTCATCCAAGATGAAAACAGGATTGGAAGCACCGGCTTTTATCAAGCTCTTGATGATTCGTCCGGGCATAGCACCGATATAAGTCTTACGATGACCACGAATCTCCGCTTCGTCATGCACACCACCTAAAGACATACGTACATATTTCCGTTTGAGCGCAGATGCGATGGATCTTCCAAGAGATGTTTTACCCACTCCCGGAGGGCCATACAAGCAGATAATCGGTGATTTCATATCACCTTTCAGCTTCAATACGGCTAAGTGTTCCAAAATACGTTCTTTTACTTTCTCCAGTCCGTAATGGTCTTTGTTCAACGTCTTTTCTGCGTTTTTAAGGTTCAGATTGTCAGTTGTATAAGTACCCCATGGGAGATTGAGCATCGTTTGCAGATAGTTGAGCTGTACGCTGTAATCCGGAGATTGCGGGTGAGTACGCTCCAGTTTGGCAAGTTCTTTCATGAACGTGTCTCTGACTTCTAAATTCCAGCGCATTCTTTCTGCCTTCTGGCGCATTTCCTCTATTTCCTGCTCTTGGCCGCCGCCACCCAGTTCATCCTGAATAGTCTTGATCTGCTGTTGCAGGAAGTATTCGCGTTGTTGCTGGTCGATATCTTCACGGGCACGCATTTGGATGGATGCCTTGATTTCTGCCAACTGCACTTCACGGTTCAGAATTTCCAGTAAGTGATAAGTGCGTTCACGCAATGAGTTGATGCTCAACAAGTCCATCTTCTCATCTTTCTTGAACGGCAGGTTTGAGCAGATGAAATTGACCAGGAACATTGGGTTGTTGATGTTTTTAATAGCAAACGACGAATCCTGATGCATCACATCTGACGATTTGATGTATCTCATTGTCAAGTCCTTGCAAGTTTCCACCAAGGCTTGAAACTCTTTATCATCTTTGCCTGGGACATCTTCCTCCAAAAGTTGTATTTCACCTTTCAGGTACGGATGAGTTTCGATGATGTTTGTCAGACTTAAACGTTTCATTCCCTGAAGAATGACAGTTGTTGTCTGATCGGGCATTTCCAATATCCGCACAATTCGTCCTACGGTACCGATATTGTGTAAATCCTCCAGTTTCGGATCTTCTGTATGTGCCGATCTCTGGCATACTACTGCAATATCTTTATGTTTCTTGTCGGCATCTCGTACGAGTTTCAGAGAAGACTTGCGGCCTACCGTGATCGGCAGGAATACTCCAGGAAACAACACCATATTACGTAAGGGGAGTACTGGAAGAATTTCACCAGATTTCACATTTACATCAAATGCTTGTTCATCGTTCCCATCATAGTCTGTGATTAGCGAGAAGCTGTTATCGCCTCCATCTTCCAATAAATATCTTTCTTTCATCTTTTCGTTTTAATTTAGTTTATGTCATACTGATATGCATAAATCGTTTGCAAAGTTAATTGATTCTCTCTAATAATAAAGCACTGCGCAGAATAAAAACACAAAAACAATGCCAAAATATCGGCTTATAAAGGGAGTATTCCATAATTATTATTTATTTTTGGCGATTTGCAATAAAATAATAGTATAAAACGGCTTTAAGATAAACGGATAAAATGTCGAATCCTTATTTTAAATTTAAGCAATTTACGGTATGGCATGATAAATGTGCCATGAAAGTCGGTACGGATGGAGTACTTCTGGGGGCTTGGACTCTCGTTGAGAGTGCGCACCGGATTCTGGACATTGGGACGGGAACTGGGTTGGTGGCTTTAATGTTGGCGCAACGCAGTTTGCCGGATGCAAATATTGTAGCGTTGGAAATAGACGAAGCGGCTGTCGGGCAAGCCAGGGAAAATATCATTCGTTCGCCTTGGAAGGAGCGGGTAGAAGTGGTGCAGGCTGATTTTAAGAAATACAGGTCTTCGGATAAATTCGACGTAATTGTTTCTAATCCTCCTTATTTTGTCGATTCGCTGGAATGTCCGGATCGTCAGAGAGCCGCGGCTCGTCACAATGATTCTTTGACTTATGAAGATTTGTTGGAAGGAGTAAGCGGATTATTGGCAGAAGACGGATTTTTCACAATGGTGATTCCGGCAGATGTAGCTGAACGGGTAAAAAAGATAGCTTATATGAGAAAGCTATATGCAGTCCGTCAACTGAATGTAATCACTAAGCCCGGCGGTATTCCGAAACGTGTTTTGATTACTTTTTCTTTTTCCAATCAAGAGTGTATTGTAGAAGAACTATTGACAGAACTGGCTCGTCATCAATATAGTGAGGAATATATGACGCTAACCCGGGATTATTATTTGAATATGTAAAAGGGTGACGCTATCCGGTAAAGATAGTGACGGTATATGACAGCGATACCGTCACTATCGCGAGCATATACCGTCACTCTTTCAAAGCTGGTTCAAATACGCTATTTTGAGATCTTTGTTTTGTTCTTTTCTAACTCATAATTCAAGAGAGTAATTTCTAGCTTTTGAACACTATTTTTTAGCAGTACTTTCTGAAGTTGCTCTCGAAGTGAAATTATTATTTTGTCTTTTGATAGTCTTAAATTCAATAAGCTGCTGCAATAACTAAACTACTCTCTTAAATTATTTGTTTTGTATATGCTTTATTTTAAATTCTTTCAGTGACTTTTCTATCTTTTGATAAAGGTCTGTCGTTTTTGTTGAGTATGTAGATAAAGAGCCCCTAGGCTCATCTGCAAATCTGAATAATTCATCTGCATCTGCATATATTGATACTAACTCATTATAAGCATCTTTACAATTTGAAGGATAATCATTTAGTTGTGGCATTATAGCCTCAATTGAATCTTTCTTTTGTTTGAGCCTCTTATAGGTGTCTGTTGTGATTATAAACTCCTGATGCTTCGCTAAGGCTTCATTGAAATCAGTACAATATTCTCCATTGTATTCATGATCATAAATCACTTTTCTCCAAGTATCACAATAATGAAGAGCTATTGCTTCACTTAAATCAGCTTCTTTCTCAATCATGGAAGCGGTATTAGAGAGCTTTGTTATATACTCCTTTTCTGAATTACATGAAACCAAAACGATGGCTAGTATCGCACTCAAATAAAAAAACTTTTTCATCATATCGTTACTTTTGTTATACAATCAATTTATTGGAATCCTGTTTGTAATACTGTATTAGAGTATTACAAGGTTGATATTTTATATTCAAAAAAAACATCTATTTTATTACTTGAAGAATATCCAATGATACGCTTATTTGATTTTTCTGGAATTCTAAAATTCAGAAAGGGACTTTGTGAATGCGAATATAATGAAATGAAAATAACAACGAGCATCAGCAGAGTTTTCTTCATGTGTTTAAGTATTTTGTTTGTTATCGTTTTCTTTATAAACAATGTTTGTATTTCCGCTATAAAGTTAACGCAAAACATTGATAACGCCAATATAAAAGGGGAATAAAGTTAACAAAATAGATTTTTACTCTAAATTAAATAAGAAAATGAAGATAATGCTAGGAATCTGTTCAAAGATATTTCAAAGAATTGCCCTTTTTATTTGTCCCCAAACAGGGATAATTGCACTTATCCTATATATAATAAAAAGCCAATACTAATTGTACTGGCTTTATTTTGTGAATCTTGACTCGATTTTCTTCGTCGGGGTAGCGGGATTCGAACCCACGACCCCCTGCTCCCAAAGCAGGTGCGCTAACCGGACTGCGCTACACCCCGAAAACTTTTAACCGAACTCCCTCTTTTCTTTGTAGTCGGGGTAGCGGGATTCGAACCCACGACCCCCTGCTCCCAAAGCAGGTGCGCTAACCGGACTGCGCTACACCCCGAAAACTTTTAACCGAACTCCCTCTTTTCTTTGTAGTCGGGGTAGCGGGATTCGAACCCACGACCCCCTGCTCCCAAAGCAGGTGCGCTAACCGGACTGCGCTACACCCCGAAAACTTTGGGGTTATTATTTCCAAAAGCGGTGCAAAGATAGGGAGTATTTTTTAATTAACAATAGCTAAGCGAATGTTTTTTATTTATTATTTTTCAATACCTTGAATCTCATTGCTTTGCGGCTTCACTTTTTTTTCTTGGCAGAGATCAGAAGCATCATGGGGCGTCGTAGTTCATCTTTCATTCCCGGAATAGTATCCAACAACTTTTCGTCGGGTTGTGGCTCTATCAGTTCGCATATCTCAAATCCGGTTTGAAGGAGGCTGTTTATATAGGTAGTCAATGTTTTGTGGTATTTGACCACTTCTTCGCCCAGAAAGACTGCCGTGCGTTTACCTTCTGTAAAATAACGATCTACCGGCCAATGGATAGGATTCCTCTCCTGGTCGTAATGCCAATCCTGATTGCCGTAAGCTGTAAATATAGGATGCTCGACAGAAAAGACAAAAGCCCCTCCCGGAGTTAAGCAATGATTAATTTTCCGGCATATATCTATAAAAGATTCGAGGTAATGGAAAGTTAATGAGCTGATAACTATATCATAAGAATCCGGCTGAAAATCAAAGTCCTCAATAGCCATACATTGATATTCAATGAGTGGAGACGGGTTTCTTTTCCGGGCTTCTTCGAGCATTTTTTCAGAAATATCAATTCCGGTAACGTGTGTCGCTCCATGTTCTATTGCATAAATGCAATGCCATCCGAATCCACAGCCTAAATCCAACACCCTTTTTCCTGCAAAATTGGGGAGCATTTTCTGTAATACGTGCCATTCTCCAGCACCTTTCAAACCTTCCACCGAACGGGACATTTGCGAATATTGACTAAAGAAGCGATTATTATCGTATTTGTTTTCTTTCATAATTTATTAAGAGGATAAGTGGAATGAAAGCACAAATATAAGATTTAGTTTGTATATGACGGAAAAGATATACATAAATAATCTGCGGGTATGAACCATCTTTCGCTGTTTTCTGTTCTCTAAATAAGAAATTTAAAATGAAAAGTCTTATGAAAACAAAAAAACAAAACGAAGCAAGTGAAAAAGAAGTGCACTTGTTAGAGCAAAAAGGATATGAAAGAATGGTGAATGAGATTGTCCCCGTACAACAGGGGGAAGCATACCGCAAGCCGAGTAACAAAGCAGTCAAAGAGGCTGTAAAGGAGCTGAATCCCGATGCGAATAGCCTGGGTAGCAGAGGATAATTCCTCTGCTGTTACCCTGATTATTACATCAGTCCCAAAGGTTCAGGAGGCTTTCAGTGATTCTCATTTAGGGAAAGTAAGAATAAAATAACTTCCTTTCCCTGATTCCGATTTTATATTGATACTTCCGTCATGCAAAGTTATGATTTGTTTGCACAGGCTCAATCCGATGCCCGAACCGGATGTTTGGGTAGTAGAGAATTGGATAGGAGGGGTGAGGTAAAAAACAGAGGTTCCGTTTGCTTGAAACGAAGCCTCTGAATGTATCAAACGGAGCCTCTTCCGCACAGGTTTGGAGCCTTCATTTAGGGGATAAAAAAAGCGTCTTTTTTCTGAACGCATTGCGAAGGACACGGAAAATATTCCGTCGCAAATTGCGAGAACGGTTTGAAGCCATTGATGATGTAGGTTTCCGTGCCTGTTTTGTCTTCTTTCATTATAAAAAATTAAATTGTATATCAAACCTGTATTGTCGGCTTAATTTCCCGCAAAAGTATGAAAAGGAATTGATTTATAACTGTAAAATAAATTGATTTTTAAGGACGTGAATTAGGTGTGTCAAAATCTATTTTTAGTTTTGTTTTGTCGAATAAATTCGGCTGTTAAATCAGTAAACAATAATTATTAAAAAAGCTGATGAAGAAAGAAGATTTGATTTCGTTTATGAAAGAAATCGCTGTCTTGATAAGTTCAACGAGTTTAAAGTGAACAGCGAAAAATATGAACTCACACTAGCGCTTAACGTGAAAAAGGGTGATTATGCCGCTATCAAGGCCGAGCTGACCAGCAGTAAAGGAATGGAAGTAGCTATTGTAAAAGTTACCACTCGTGCAGCTGCTACTCCCTGGGGTGTAGAACTTACCAGTCCGACATTCAAAGAAGATAAGACGATTGATGTTAACGCTAAGGTAACTTTCTCCTACCGGCAAATACAGTCTGCCAGATGGTCGTTAATAAACCCTGCTGCCTGCAAGTGAGCATAACAAATCGTAGCTCCAAAGAATTTAAATCCTCGTTTCTTCATATCCTTGCTCATGGCATCAGATTCGGGAGATGATACCGGAATCTCACTCAATGACTGAAAGGTATTGATGATCGGTTTTCTTTCGGGAAAGAACGACAGTGTATAGTCGTAAAAACTACCGAATTCTTTTTGTATGGCTAAGAACTGTCTTGCATTTGTAATTGTCGCTTTGATTTTCAGACGGTTTTTCACAATGCCATCAAATTGCATCAGTCGTTCAATATCTTCATCGTTCATTTGTGCCACTCGTTCAGGGTCGAAATCACAAAAGGCTTTGCGATATCCCTCTCGCTTTTTAAGGATAGTTATCCAACTCAATCCTGCTTGAGCACTTTCCAGCACAAGAAACTCAAACAGTGTCTTGTCGTCGGTCACTAACTTTCCCCACTCCTGATCGTGGTATTTCACATACAGTTCGTCAGTTCCGCACCAACCGCAGCGTCCGTTTACTATATCTTGCATAATCACACATATTGTTGTAGGCGTAAAGATAATAAAAAAGTCTGATACATTACTGTACCAGACTTTTTTAGATGATTTATATAAATCGGATTATAAAATATCCAGTGCTTTAAATGCCTTAACCAGCTTCTCTACAGCGCGGTCAATTTGATCTTTTGTATGAGTAGCCATCAATGCCACACGCACCAAAGTATCTTGCGGTGCACATGCCGGAGGAATAACAGGATTGATAAATACACCCTCGTCGAAAGCCAATTTAGTGACCATGAATGTTTTCTCCGTGTCACGTACATAAAGAGGAATGATAGGTGATTCTGTTGCACCGATTTCAAAACCTGCTTCACGGAAACGCTTTAATGCATAGTTGGTAGCTTCCCACAGCGCTTCAAGTCTTTCCGGTTCATTCTGGATGATGTGGAGAGCTTCAAGAGCGGATGCGGTAGCAGCCGGAGTGTTGGATGCACTAAATATATAAGTACGTGCGTTGTGACGTAACCAGTTGATGATAGAAGAATCAGCAGCAATGAATCCACCGATAGAAGCCAGCGATTTGCTGAAAGTACCCATAATCAGGTCAACTTCGTGAGTCAGACCGAAATGGTCGCAAACGCCACGTCCTTGTTTTCCGAATACCCCCAATCCATGAGCTTCGTCTACCATGATAGTAGCGTTGTATTTATGTTTCAAGCGTACGATTTCGGGCAAGTTTGCCAGGTCGCCTTCCATAGAGAACACGCCGTCTACTATGATGAGCTTCACTGAATCCGGGTTGCACTTTTGAAGTTGCTTTTCCAGATCCGCCATATCGTTATGCTTATATTTCAGTTGTTGAGAGAAGGAGAGGCGACGGCCATCTACGATAGATGCATGGTCGCGGTCGTCACAAATGATATAATCATTGCGATCTGTCAAAGCAGGAATAACTCCGGAATTCACCGTAAAACCGGTTGAGAAGCAGAGCGCTTCATCTTTGCCTACAAAGGCAGCCAGTTCTTTTTCCAATTGAACGTGCAGGTCAAGTGTACCATTCAAGAAGCGCGAACCTGCGCATCCGGAACCATATTTATGCATGGCCTTGACACCTGCTTCAATCACTCTTTCATCTCCCGTAAGGCCAGTGTATGCATTGGAACCGAACATCAACACTTCGTGTCCGCCCATTTCTACCTCTGTACCCTGTTTTCCTTCTATCTCACGGAAATATGGGTAAACGCCCTGTGCCATAAACTTTTGTGGCAGGTCGTACTTAGCTAACTTCTCTTGTAATAATCCCATGAATTATAATTTATTATACTCATAATCAGATCGTTCGCTGACGATCTAGCATCTTTTTATCTTAACAAGTGTTTAAAAACAGGGGGCAAAGATAACAAAATTTGCTTTTATCTGTTCTTTTTAAGAGAAAAAAGTTGCTTGCATGTGATTAGAAACCTCTAATAGATTAAAATTTAAGATATTTATATTACTTTTGTCGTCTACAATTGACAAAAATGGCATGAACGAAAGGATGAAAAAAATAAAATTCGTCGTCAACCCTATTTCGGGAACACAAAGTAAAGAATTGATTCTTAACTTGCTGGACGAAAAAATAGACAAGGCGAGATACTCTTGGGAAGTAGTGTATACGGAAAGAGCCGGTCATGCAGTAGAAATAGCTGCCAAAGCTGCCGAAGAGAAAACTGATATAGTAGTGGCTATCGGCGGGGACGGGACAATCAATGAAATAGCTCGTTCGTTGGTGCATACTGATACCGCACTGGGAATTATTCCTTGCGGATCGGGCAATGGACTGGCGCGGCATTTGCATATACCGATGGAACCGAAAAGGGCGCTGGAAGTGCTGAATGAAGGTTGCATGGATGTTATAGATTATGGTAAGATTAATGGTGTGGATTTTTTCTGCACTTGCGGATTGGGGTTCGATGCTTTTGTTAGTCTGAAGTTTGCGCATGCCGGTAAACGCGGGCTGTTGACTTATCTGGAAAAGACCCTGCAAGAGAGTCTTAAATATGAACCGGAAACGTATGAACTGGAAACGGAAAACGGAGTTTCCAAGTATAAGGCTTTCCTGATTGCCTGCGGAAACGCGTCACAATATGGAAACAATGCTTATATCGCTCCGCAAGCTACGCTGACGGATGGCTTGCTGGATGTGACCATTCTTGAACCATTCACCGTATTAGATGTCCCCTCATTGGCTTTCCAGTTATTCAATAAGACAATCGATCAGAATAGCCGTATCAAGACTTTCCGTTGCAAGCAGTTGTGTATCCGCCGCACTTCTCCGGGAGTAGTGCACTTTGACGGCGACCCCATGGAAACGGACGCTAATGTGAACATTGAGTTGATCCAAAGGGGATTGCGTGTAGTGGTGCCGCAAGCGTCGGAAAAGGATGCTGCCAATGTGCTCCAAAGAGCGCAGGAATATATGAATGGCATCAAATTGATGAATGAAGCCATCGTCGACAATATAACAGACAGAAACAAGAAAATATTGAAAAAGCTGACAAAGAAAGTCTGATAAAATAACGGATTACTGACTACGAATTACAAATTATTGCGTACTTTTGCGCAGTTTTGGTTCAATCAAAATAAAAACGCGAGTGATAATCGTTTAAATAAAAAATATATGTTCAGAACGCACACATGTGGAGAACTAAGAATCTCTGATGTAAACAAGCAAGTTACGCTGTCCGGATGGGTACAGCGCAGCCGTAAAATGGGAGGAATGACTTTTATTGACCTCCGCGACCGTTACGGAATTACCCAGTTGGTCTTTAACGAAGAAATTAATGCTGAACTCTGTGAACGTGCTAATAAATTGGGACGTGAGTTCGTCATTCAAGTGACAGGAACGGTTAATGAACGTTTCAGCAAGAATGTAAACATTCCTACCGGAGACATTGAAATTATCGTTTCCGAACTGAACGTATTAAATACTGCAATGACTCCCCCGTTCACCATTGAGGATAATACGGATGGTGGTGATGATATCCGCATGAAATATCGTTACCTGGATTTGCGTCGTAACGCTGTCCGCTCTAATCTGGAACTGCGCCACAGAATGACGATTGAAGTTCGCAAATATCTGGATAGTCTGGGCTTCATCGAAGTGGAAACGCCTGTTTTGATCGGTTCTACTCCTGAAGGTGCACGTGACTTCGTGGTGCCGTCACGTATGAATCCGGGACAGTTCTACGCACTTCCGCAATCTCCGCAGACATTGAAGCAATTGCTGATGGTTTCCGGTTTCGACCGTTACTTCCAGATCGCAAAATGTTTCCGCGATGAGGACTTGCGTGCTGACCGTCAGCCGGAATTTACGCAGATTGACTGCGAAATGAGCTTCGTTGAGCAGGAAGATATTATCACTACTTTCGAAGGAATGGCTAAACATTTGTTCAAAACACTGCGTGGTGTGGAACTGGCTGAACCGTTCCAGCGTATGTCTTGGGCGGATGCCATGAAATATTATGGTAGCGACAAACCGGACTTGCGTTTCGGCATGAAATTCGTGGAATTGATGGATATTATGAAAGGTCACGGATTCTCTGTTTTCGATAATGCTGCTTATGTGGGTGGTATCTGTGCCGAAGGTGCTGCAACCTATACCCGTAAACAACTGGATGCATTGACGGAATTCGTAAAGAAACCGCAGATTGGTGCAAAAGGTATGGTATATGCCCGTGTAGAAGCGGACGGAACTGTGAAATCGAGCGTGGATAAATTCTATACGCAGGAAGTGCTTCAGCAAATGAAAGAGGCATTCGGTGCTAAACCGGGTGACTTGATTCTGATCCTGTCCGGCGACGATGTGATGAAAACACGTAAACAACTTTGTGAGCTTCGTCTGGAAATGGGCGCTCAACTGGGATTGCGTGATAAGAATAAGTTTGTTTGCCTTTGGGTGATTGACTTCCCGATGTTCGAATGGAGCGAGGAGGAAGGCCGTCTGATGGCTATGCATCATCCGTTTACTCATCCGAAGCAGGAAGATATTCCTATGTTGGACACTGATCCGGCAGCTGTACGTGCAGATGCTTATGATATGGTAATTAATGGTGTGGAAGTTGGCGGCGGATCTATCCGTATCCACGATGCGAAATTACAGGCGAAGATGTTCGAGATTCTTGGATTCACTCCGGAGAAGGCAGAAGCACAGTTTGGCTTCCTGATGAATGCCTTTAAGTATGGTGCACCTCCTCACGGTGGTTTGGCATACGGACTCGACCGTTGGGTATCTTTGTTCGCTGGTTTGGATTCTATCCGCGACTGTATTGCGTTCCCGAAAAACAATTCCGGACGTGATGTGATGCTGGATGCACCGTCTGCAATCGACCAGACTCAACTTGATGAACTGAATTTGATCGTTGATCTGAAAGAGGGCGAGTGAAAGAATCTGTACGTATATTCCGTTTTATAGTCATCGGTACAATGAACGCCTTAATTATGGCGTTGGTTGTATGGTTAATGATGAAAGAAATGTCATTCGACGGTGACTATATGGTGGCTAATATAACAGCGTATCTGATAGCTCAAATCCATAACTTTATCTGGTGCAAATACTGGATATTCCCCGTAGAAAATAAAAAGAATAGTATCTGGAAACAGATACTGCTCTTTTGTTCTGCTTTTGCCGTGGCTTACACCGCACAGTTCTTATTTCTTGTGTTATTGGTAGAAGGATTGGACGTGAATGAATATCTGGCCCAATTCCTGGGATTGTTTATTTATGGAGGGGCTAATTTCCTAGCCAACAAAAAAATAACGTTTCAATGAAATAGTTATTTATGATAATATATTGAAAGGGCACAGAGTTCTAAAATTAGATTTGAACTCTGTGCCTTTCTTTTTTTCTTTATTAGATAAACTTTATATAGGAAACTTTATGTGATAAAATTCAGGCAATAAATTTCCTGTAATAAACTTTTTGCAGTAAAGTTATGTGGAGCAATCTTTAATCCAGAAAGCGTTTGGTTAGCCCATCATATTCGTCAATCCGGCGATCACGAAGGAAAGGCCACCAACGGCGAACGTTTTCCGAACGTTCCATATCTATTTCCACTACCATGTTTTCCGGGTGATCGTTTCCGGCTTGTGCCAGAAATTCCCCTTGTGGTCCCGCTACAAAACTGTTTCCCCAGAATAAGATACCGTTTGTCTGTCCGGATGGATCAGGCTCGTGTCCTACACGGTTGACGGAGATAACAGGAAGTCCATTGGCAACGGCATGAGCGCGTTGTGAAATAATCCAGGCATTGAGTTGACGGGCTTTTTCATCGTCCGTATCGCTGCTTTCCCAGCCAATGGCGGTAGGATAAATTAAAAGTTCTGCACCTTTCAGTGCCATCAGACGGGCAGCTTCCGGATACCATTGATCCCAGCATACTAATACGCCCAGTTTTCCTAAAGAAGTTTGAATCGGTTCAAAACCGATGTCTCCCGGAGTGAAATAGAACTTTTCGTAGTAAGCCGGATCATCGGGAATATGCATTTTCCGGTATTTTCCTGCAATGCTTCCGTCTCGGTCGAATACGACAGCGGTGTTATGATAAAGTCCGGGAGCACGTTTCTCAAAAAGAGAGGTGACAAGGACTACTTCATTAGCTGCTGCCAACTCGGAATAAAAGCCTGTGGAAGGCCCGGGAATTGGTTCGGCAAGATCAAACAGGTTAGTGTTTTCTGTCTGGCAGAAATAAAGTGAATTGTGTAACTCCTGGAGCACAATCAGTTGTGCGCCGTGGGCGGCACAAGCCTCGATACTCTTTGCGAGGTTCATCAGATTGGCTTTAATATCTGCAGTATTGGATTGTTGGATGATTCCGACTTTTATCTTTCTCATGATGAATAATTAGTGGGTTGATTCATTCATTATTTTATAATTCCTTTATAGCTTCTTTGTAATTCTTTTATGACTCCTTTATAACACCCAGCGGATATTGCATGGTGACGCAGTGTAGGGAACCGTGCTGTTTAATCAGGGCGCGACAGTCTATTCCAATTATTTGATAATCTGGAAATGCCTGTTGCAATACTTCTCCTGCTTTTTTGTCATTCGCCGGCTGATTGTATGTCGGGTAGAGAATAACGTCGTTCATAATCAGGAAATTGGCGTAAGTTGCAGGCAGGCGTTCACCGTCTTCTTCTATCTTGTCTGCCATGGGTAAGGCCAATAGGCGATAGGGTTCTCCTGCTAAGGTGCGGAATGTTTTCAGCTGTTCTTCCATTGCGAGCAGTGCTTCGTAATGTTCATCTTCTTTGTTTTCACATTTCACGTAAGCAATGGTGTCCGTAGAACAGAAGCGTGCCAAAGTGTCGATGTGGCTGTCGGTATCATCACCGGCCAGATAACCGTGATCTAACCAAAGCACCTTTTGCAGGTGGAAAGTTGATTTTAGGTATTCTTCTATCTCTACCTGGTTCAGTCGTCCGTTTCGTTGGGGGGAAAGCAGACATTCGGAAGTGGTGAGCAATGTACCCATTCCATCGCTTTCGATAGAACCTCCTTCAAGAACGAAGTCAAGATGGTCTATATACTGGCCTTTCAAGGCTCCGGCTTCTACGGCATGCTTGGTAATTTGATTATCCAGTTCGGAAGCAAATTTCAGTCCCCAGCCGTTGAAGGTGAAGTCGAGCAGGGAAGGGGTGCCGGTATCTATCATTGTAATGGCTCCGTGGTCGCGTGCCCATGTATCATTAGTGGCACATTCCAGAAAGCGGACGTTATTCATATTGACAGTGGCAGCTATCTGCTTTTTCACTTCTTCCGGTTCGGGAGTGACGATCAATAATAATTCACGCTTTGCTATTTCTCTGGCAATATTGATAAAACACTCTTGCACTTCTGCCAGCATGTAGGCCCAATCTGTACCGGCATGTGGCCATGTCAACTGTATACCGCTTTGCATATGCCATTCGGCAGGCAAATGAGGTGCTCTCATTTCTACCTGCACGGTCATATTTTTGCCGAAGTTCAACTGCAAATCTTTCTCCGAGCCGCTTGGGCTGGGGAGTCCAACCATGATTCCCATTAGACTATATATATTTAGTTATTTATAAAATCAGTTTATTGTCTGCATCTAAAATCTGTTTGTTTTCTGCATCAATGTGACTGTTATACATTGGTTTCCTGCTTCGGTTTCCGGTCAAAGAACGGATTCTTGGAGGATGCGCTTACGGGGATTGCCATTACCATCTTGCAGTCTTTCAGCCAGTTCAGGCGTTGTGCTGCCAATCCGGCGGAGAACATGACGCGTGTGTCTACGCGTAAATCGGCTGCCGTGGCGCACGCGGAACCTATTGCGATACCTACATCTATGCTGTTCAATGCGCAGGGAACTCCATCAGTACGTCCGGCACAGGTGGTAAATCCGCAATGGCCGCAATTCAAGCCCTGTGTCTGCTCGCGCGTTCCTATCAATACAACACATTCGGCACTTAGGATGTTGTCGGCATCACGAAGGAAGAATTTCATTCCGTGTTCTTCTACCATAGCTATCATAGTGTCCGATAATTGCTTAATCTCTTCATCAGTGATTAGGGCCACTTCAATAATATCGATTCCTTTTCCCTTGGGAGCAGTGCGTGCAGCCGTCATCATCTGGCGGGCTACCTGCAATATATGCTCGTGACGAGTGTCTCTTTCGTTCAGTATCATAACTTTCTTGAATTAATTAGTAAGGCAAAGATAAATGAAAATTGGCAAAATTACACTAGATGATGAAATAAATAGGAGTATTGGCGATGTTATTAGTCATGGACTTAGTAGTGTTGTTAGTGATAAACTTAGCACTGTTATTATTAGTGGTGAATTTGGGACTGTTGTTAGTCGTGAATCTGTTTCTGCTATTATATGAATTAAAGGACTTGTTGTATAGATAGATGTAAGTACTGATGTTGATAATAATGATGGAGCTAATAGTGGTGTTGTTGATAGAACTTAGAATTCTGCCGTATTTTCTTGTTTTTGTAATTATTTACGCTTAAAATGAGTTGTAACATACTGGTATATAGTGAATTAAAATAAATATTGCACTATCATTTTGAATTGACATATATAGTGCTATTTTTGTCAAGAAGTCAATTGAGTGACTTCTTGATATAACTATTAATTTAAATATTTATTATTATGGCTATACGCTATAGAAAGAAAAAAATCGTGCTGAACTTTGATAAGGAGAACAAGCAAGAGAAGTACGTTGCTGCTAATGTTCTTATTGGTAGTATTAGTTATGAAAAACTATGTAATGAAGTAAACCAGAGAACTGGTATACATCGTGCTATGGTAGATGTCATACTAAAAGGTGCAGAAGATACCATGATTACTTTCTTGGAAGAAGGTTTCTCTGTGAGGTTTGGTGAGTTCGGTTCATTTCGCCCTGCTATTAATGCTGCGAGCAAGGATAAAGAGGAGGATGTAAATGCTGCTACTATTATTCGAAGAAAAATTGTATTTACTCCTGGACCCAAATTCAAAGTAATGCTTGGTAATGCAAGTATTGAATTGTTCTCAGATAGAGAAGTAAGTGCAAGTGCTGGTGATGAAGATGAAACCGGAGGTGAAAAACCAGATGGAGGTGGAGGTTCTGGTGGCGAAGCACCCGATCCGGCAGCGTAGTTTTTATTCTAATCTTTATGAAACAGGGAAAGTAAATTGACTTTCCCTGTTTTTTTGCAATTTTGCATATTCTATGCAAAATTGCCGTTGGCTGACGAACAATTTCCCATTAGGCAATGACGATTTCGCCGTTGCCTAATGGGAAATTGTTTTATCATCAATGGGTATTGATTATAATTGTTTACATAAATACTTTTATAAACCATCATTTTTTTTTAGGTGTGGCAAAAATATAATTAATAACTAGATTAGTTTATACTTTTTTCATATATTTGCATCGTTTTCCACGCCGATACCTTTTCGTAAGGTGGATGGGGTGGGGGACTATTATATAAAGAAAGACGTTTACTTGACGTTTTGTCTTTGGCTTATCAGAATCTCGCAAATTTTGAACAGAAGTCGAAACAAAGCAGCAGTAGATGTTCATGGGATGTGTTTATACTATTGTTATGCTTTTATTAAAGGCATGGTCAGTTATACATATCGGCGTGGGCTTCTGCGTTGCTCGTTCAGACTTCTGTGGGCAATGCGAGAGCCTTGATAAGCGGGACGAGTGACAGGTACAGATTCCCGCGTATTCTATGCTAATATCCTAATATCTAATTCTGTTTAACAATAAATTAACTTCT
>OBJE01000053.1_pt1 | contig 146243 bp, 112 predicted proteins | sample 1519681 | NCBI WGS metagenome assembly OBJE01 (sample SAMEA3888898, study PRJEB22519) | human gut metagenome | biome: human gut; feature: human-associated habitat; material: faeces | place: Denmark | collected 2011 | reverse complement strand
CATTTTATCCGCTTATGCAACTTATAATCAGGGATTTAATTTATAGAAGTCCCCTTAATTTTTGCTTATTTTCGATTTTGCCGCATTGTATAAAAAAAGTAAAAACGGGTATGTTCAAAAAGGCCGTCAATTACATTGCGAAAGGTCACGTTTTGCATAACGAAAGGCCGCGTTTTACGACGCGAAAGATGACCTTTCGCATAACGTACTTCCGACAGAATTAAAACAGGAAACGAACGACGGACAGACAACACATGGCTGCACGCCATCAAAACAGTCGCAAAGCACCATGCGAACAACGCAGAAACAAACCTCAGGAAACGAAAAAGACATCCTGAAAAGGATGTCTTAATGTTGTTGGGATACCCGGATTCGAACCAGGAATGACAGGACCAGAATCTGTAGTGTTACCATTACACCATATCCCAAGGTATCTTTCGCAAAGGCATTAGTGCCGAATTGCGTTTGCAAAGGTACGCATTTTTTTTTAACTGGCAACATTTTGCCCGTTTTTTTTCTAAAAAAACTCAAAATAATCGCCCTTTATCATTGTTTTACGATAAATCGGTGTACCTTTGCAAGGGAAATGTCGCGGCAGGAAAGAATAAAGGCAAGCCTTTAGAAGAGCCTGACCGCCAAACCGTTTTTTGCATTAACAACACTTCAAATTCTTAATGGAACAAGTAAAAAAATTAGTAGAGAACATCACGAAAGGCATTCAAGAGAAAAAAGGAACAAACATCACTATCGTCGACTTGAGCGGCATTGAAGGTTCGATTTGCCACTACTTCATAATCTGCCAAGGCAACTCTCCATCGCAAGTTGAAGCAATCACCGACTCGGTAGAGGAGACGGCAAGAGTCGGAGCGGGCGAAAAGCCGGTACACGTAGTGGGGCTCACCAACGCGCAATGGGTGGCAATGGACTATACAGACGTAATGGTACACATCTTCCTGCCTGAAACAAGAGACTATTACAAACTGGAAAACCTTTGGGAAGACGCCAAACTGACAAGGATTCCGGATATAGACTGACCCACAGGATGCGTACAACACGCATGAAGGGTACACCTATTATATATATAAAAGAACTGAAATGGAAAAAGATAAGAACAACAAGATGCCAAAATTCAGCATGAACTGGATTTACATGCTTGTGCTTTTCGGACTCATCGGAATGTATCTTCTCGGTGGCGACACCGTAGGCGGAAGCACAAGCAGGAAGGTATCTTACGACGAGTTCAAGGCTTACGTCCGGAAAGGCTACGCCTCAAAGATTGTAATCAACAAGGACGAAAGCACTCTAAAGATGTACGTCAACCCGCAGAACATACGCGACGTGTTCAACCAAGGCTCTGACCGCACGGGCAAAAAGCCTTACGTCACCACCGAATTCGGCAGCGTAGACAAGGTGGAAACGTTTGTCGAAACCGAAAAACAGGCCGGAAAGTTCAAGGGAGAGCTCAATTACGAGAACAAGAGGGGCAACGACCTGTTCAACATACTGCTCAGTTTCGGCCCGATACTGCTGTTCATCTTCCTATGGCTATACCTGATGCGGCGCATGGGAGGAGGCGGAAGCGGCTCGAGCGGAGTGTTCAACGTGGGCAAGAGTAAGGCCAAGATGTACGAAAAGGGAGCTGACGTGAACGTCACTTTCAAGGACGTAGCAGGCCAGGCCGGCGCAAAACAGGAAGTGCAGGAGATAGTAGACTTTCTCAAGAATCCGAAGAAATACACCGATTTAGGAGGCAAGATACCCAAGGGAGCGCTGCTCGTAGGCCCCCCGGGAACAGGTAAAACGCTGTTGGCAAAAGCCGTGGCAGGCGAAGCGGGAGTGCCGTTCTTCTCGATGAGCGGCTCTGATTTCGTCGAAATGTTCGTCGGCGTGGGCGCAAGCCGTGTACGTGACCTGTTCCGACAGGCAAAGGAGAAAGCTCCGTGTATCATCTTCATCGACGAGATTGACGCCGTGGGCCGCGCCCGCAGCAAGAATCCCGCGATGGGCGGAAACGACGAACGCGAGAACACCCTTAACGCCCTGCTTACCGAAATGGACGGTTTCGGAACGAACAGCGGCGTCATCATTCTGGCGGCAACCAACCGCGTCGACATGCTCGACTCGGCCCTCTTGCGCGCCGGACGCTTCGACAGGCAGATAAACGTTGACCTGCCTGACCTTAACGAGCGCAAGGAGATATTCAAGGTACACCTCAAGCCGGTGAAGATTGACGAGTCGGTAGACATTGACATGCTGGCACGCCAGACACCGGGATTCTCCGGAGCTGACATTGCTAACGTATGCAACGAGGCGGCGCTGATAGCCGCACGCCACAACAAGACGCACGTAGGCAAGCAGGATTTCCTCGACGCAGTTGACCGAATCATAGGCGGACTGGAGAAGAAGACCAAGGTTATGACCGAGGGAGAACGCCGCACGATAGCCCTGCACGAGGCCGGCCATGCCACAATATCATGGTTCCTCGAGCACGCCAACCCGCTGGTGAAGGTGTCAATCGTTCCCCGCGGACGGGCGCTGGGCGCCGCGTGGTACATGCCGGAGGAGCGCCAGATCACCACGAAGGAGGAGATGCTCGACGAAATGTGCGCAACGCTCGGCGGAAGGGCTGCCGAAGAGCTGTTCACGGGACACATTTCCACAGGCGCGATGAACGACCTTGAGCGCGTGACAAAGAGCGCCTACGGCATGATAGCGTATGCAGGCATGAGCGAAAAACTGCCCAACATCTGCTACTACAACAACAACGAGTACAACTTCCAGAAGCCCTACTCCGAGACAACGGCCAAGATAATGGACGACGAAGTGCTCTCGATGATCAACGAACAGTACGACCGCGCCAAGGCGCTGCTGCTTGAACACAAGGAAGGGCACAACCGCCTGGCCGAGCTCCTGCTCGAGCGCGAGGTAATCTTCGCCGAAGACGTGGAGACTATCTTCGGCAAGCGCCCGTGGGTAAGCCGTTCTGAGGAAATAATGGAAGAGGAGAACAAGGGCGCGCACGACGGCAGCGACGACAACGCCGAGCCTGCCGACGATGGCGCAGAACCTACACCAAGCACCGTGGCAGACGGCCTGACAGGCACAAAAACGGGCGAGGAAGACATCCAGAAAGCATGAACACAAGATATCTGAAGACGTTATAGAAGTTAAGGAAGTTATGGCCGCACGCACTGACGGACAATCCTAAGGGATAACGGCCATGGCTTCCTTAACTTCTGTTTCATATCCCGAAGCCTGGCGGCAACAGCTTCTTTAATATCCGAAAACCTAACTAACAAAAGTATGAAAAACCTTATAGTAAGAACAATCACCGGCATTTTCTTCGTCGTAGCGGTAGTTGTATGCTTCCTGCGGCCCGTAGCGATGGAATTTCTCTTTGCCCTCGTTACCGGATTGAGCCTGTGGGAATACTGCGGACTGGTTAACACCGTCAAGGGCGTCAGCGTCAACCGCTTCATCAGCACCATAGCCGGCGTATATTTCTTCCTTGCCGTAGGCGGATTCTGCAGCGGCGTAGTGCCCACTGGGGCCGTGTTCATCCCCTATCTGCTCACCATCGTTTATCTTTTCATAAGCGAACTTTATACAAAGGCCGACAATGCCATCAACAACTGGGCGCACACCATGCTCGGCCAGATGTACATCGCCCTGCCCTTCTCTACGATAAACGTGCTGGCGTTCAACGCCACACCCGACGGCGGCATAGTCTACAACTACATCGTGCCCCTGTGCGTGTTCATTTTCCTTTGGGCCAACGACACGGGCGCCTATTGCTCAGGTTCGCTCTTCGGCCGCCACAAGCTGTTCCCGAGAATATCACCGGGCAAGAGCTGGGAAGGCTCCATAGGCGGCGCCATCATCGTGCTTGCCGTGGCTTATCTGGTCGGCTGGTACGACAATAGCCACAACCCCGAAGCCACCCTCACCACCCTGCAATGGATGGGACTCGGTCTCGTAGTCGTGGTGTTCGGCACGTGGGGCGACCTTGTTGAGTCGCTCTTCAAGCGCACTCTCGGAATCAAGGACAGCGGCAATATACTGCCTGGCCACGGCGGAATGCTCGACCGCTTCGACTCGTCACTCATGGCAATGCCTGCCGCAGTAATCTACCTCTTCTCGCTGACGCTGTTCTGATTATCACCGGACATAACTTCCAGACATAAACTGCAATGAAAATAAAGCACTGCATTACAGCTTTTGCCCTCGCTTTCTGCCTCACCTCATGCGAGAAACACGAGGGAGAACTATACCTGAAGTCTAAATGCACGGCCGAGCTTAACGGCAAAACATATATCGACCAGACGCGAATAGAACAGACGTTCAACCCCTTCGCTCCCACAGCTACGCCATTCATTGAATACAACCCGGAAACGACCGATGGCTGGTTCGAGACAGCTCTCGGGCCAGACAGGGATGCTCCGGCAGAGTATTTCATTAAAATATTCATACCCAAAGACTTACTTAAAGGCGAGCATCTAACCTCTACGGCCGGGCGAAGCATGTTTGAATCAGATTTAGACTACAAGGTATATTGCCAGGACAACGGAATCGCTTACGCCACAATAGGAGGAGAATTAGTAGACAACGGCACATTTGAGATAACGTCATCGACTTGGACAACGGTTGGGCATACGGCAGATTCTCCCTGCCGTTCAGTGAAGGCACAATCACAGGCCAGTTCTATTGCGGAATTTAACCCCAATCGGTCATTAGAGCATTGCCAGACTATTAGCCATAACTTATTTAGCCTCCATATAAAACTTATAAATTCAAGATTGATGTGAACTTTAGCCTGATTCACTCTTTATTCTTAATATAACGTGAGTTCGGTACAAGAATAATACTTCTTTTGAATAAAGAACTTACAGTGTTTTATAGTTCAAGCGGTCGAAGCGCGGAATGACAGATACCCATCGACCGCTTGAAGTAGGATTATTGTCACATCATCATTATACCGAACTCACGTTAATATAAAAACAGAAATAAATTCAGTAAACCACTGTCAGCCGTCAGCCATACGCATATCTTATTGACGATAAGCGGTTTTACGGGCTGACATAGATATACGTCAAGCGTCAGCCGTACGTCGTATTGCACGACACATGTGGCACTTTGATGACACCTAACGAAACCCTCTGTCAGTTCGTAAACCATTGAAAATCAGCCATTAGCATGCGAAGCATGACGGATGACACTGAATTTTGAAAAATTTATTATATTTCATGGCGCCATCCCATCATGCGACAACTTTACGTAACAACGTCAAAACATCGTCAACCGCCATGCGAAAGACGGCAAAACGCACGCTAAAATGTGGCATCTTGCAATATAAAAAGCCGTATTTCGCAAAACGAGACACGGCTATTTCATGAGGCGTTCCACTATTTTGCGGCAGGCACGGAAGTCACCGCCGGTTAATGAAGGTCTGCTTTTAGTGCCGCCTTTCTCAACCGTAGCGACAATCTTAAATCCGCTCCACTTAAATATCTCACGCAGGGCTTTCACCGCCCCACGGCTCTGACGGAACAGAATGTTAAACGGCCAAGGCGTTGAACATGTGGCAATAAAAGCTGCCCGCTTGCCTTTGTGCAATGGCAAAGGCATTCCACGACGGCTCTCTCCCATCATGCCGTAAACAATCCTATCGAAAAGGACTTTCAGACTGCCAGGAATATTACCCCAATAACACGGCGTCCCTACTATCACAGCGTCAGCCTCGTTTATCATGGCAAGCACTTTCCGGGCGTCGTCATATGGCAAAACGCACTCCTGGCGGCTCCGGCACTGCATGCAACCGATACATGACCTCACCTGCAAATCGGCCACACGCACAACTGTGACCTCGGCGCCACGGGCCTCGCCCTCTTTCCTTACAAGGCCGAGCATTTGCGACACGCAACCGTCACGCCTCGGACTGGCGTTGATTATGAGTATATTCATAGACTTTCCTGATGATTGCAACATTCGCTCCGGAGCAGCCTCAACATCGCCTCTGCCGCATTGTCAGGCGCCCCTTTCCTGCCTATAAGCCTCTTTACCTCGGCATAGCCGTCAAGCATACGGGCGCGCGCCACCCCGTCGGGCAACAGACGGCCAAGCTCATTGGCTATGTTGTCGACGGTAAACGTATCGGCAACCAACTCAGGTACGACTTTACGACCGGCTATGAGGTTGACAAGCGAAATGAAACGAACCTTTATGAGATGTCTGCGCAGAAAGGCTATGACCTTAGGAATCGGCGTCTCGTAACACACAATCTGCGGCACGCCGAACAGCGCTGTCTCCAGAGTTGCCGTGCCGCTGGTAACAAGTGCCGCCCGTGAATGGGCAAGCAAGGGGTAAGTCTGGTCGTAAACCACACGAACTTCATACCCCTCGGTGAACTTGTCGTAATAGTCATGCGGAATTGAGGGCGCGCCTGCCACAACCAGCTGGTACTTATCAGCATAACGCGAGGCAGCCTCGAGCATGGCGGGCAGGTTGTCCTTTATTTCCTGGCGGCGGCTGCCGGCCAGCAGCGCTATCACGGGACGGTCGGCAGGAAGCGAGTTTGCCTTGCAGAAACCGTCAAAAGTATCAGAATAGCCAGCAAGAAAATCGGCCACTTCATCAGCCGTGGGATTGCCAACATAATGTATAGGATAATTATGTTTTCCCTCATAAAAAGAAATCTCGAACGGCAGAATGGAGAACATCTCGTCAACATCACGCTTGATATTCTTTATCCTGTATTCCTTCCAGGCCCATATCTTGGGCGAAATATAATAATAGACGGGAATGTCCGTATGCGCTCTCACGTACTTGGCAATGCCGAGATTGAAACCGGGATAGTCTACGAGAATGACAACGTCAGGCCGCCAGGCCACAATGTCACGCTTACAGAACGCCATGTTACTGAATATTGTCCGAAGATGCAGTAGCACAGGCACGAATCCCATATACGCCAGTTCACGGTAATGCTTGACACGCGTGCCGCCGACGGCTGACATCAAGTCGCCGCCGAAAAAGCGGAAATCAGCCTCAGCGTCAACACTCTTAAGCGAGCGCATTAGCCTTGACGCATGCAAATCGCCGCTGGCCTCGCCCACGATAATGTAATATTTCATCTTGATAAATCCTGCTCCATAAATTCATAAACGCATAATCCACAATGGACTACACCCTAAAAAAGCGCTATCGCTTGCCCCTGTACGGCCATGCTGCCGATATCATGACTTACGCAATATGCCCTTAATCTTGTCTATCATTTCATAGTCGGTGACATCTATGGTAGTAGGCGTTATGGCCACATAACCGTGTGTCAACGCCCAGTTGTCGGTATCTTCAGCCTCGGGCTCATCATTAGTGTACTTTCCTACAAGCCAGAAATAATCATATCCCCGGGGATGTCTTGCACGAACAACCTCGCTACCCCACGTTCCGTGAGCCATTCGACACACTTTTACACCTTTAAATTCACTCGCCAGCGGGAAGTTTACATTAAGACATACACCCTTTGGAAGTCCGTCACGCAAAACACCTGAAACAATGGTTCTTACATACTTTCGCAATGGTTCGAAATCAGCCTCATCCCTATGGTCGCACAACGAGAATGCCACAGACGGAATATATTTCATGCACCCTTCGCGCACGACACCCATAGTGCCTGAATAATGCGAGTTGACAGAAGCGTTGTCACCATGGTTGATACCCCCTATCACGATGTCGGGGCGGCGTGGACACAGCTCGCTAAGGGCCAGTTTGACACAGTCTACGGGCGTGCCGTTGCACGACCACATGTTCATGCCCTCACGCTTACGGCGCAGCTTCAGCCGTAATGGAGTTGTTGCCGAAAAAGCAGTGGAGAACCCTGACCGTGCCGACTCGGGTGCGCAAACAAGTATTTCACCGAAATCTGACACCATGTCAATTAACGAATTAATGCCTTTAGCATGATAGCCGTCGTCATTGGAAATAAGTATTAACGGTTTCATCTTTTCATTAAAAATAATTTTCTTTCGCTTACAAAAGTACGAAAAAAGGTTTAAATCAACTATTTCTCGCATAAAATATGTATTTTTGCAAAATAATTTTAGCGACACGAAATTGTCAATCAAAATAAAATGGGAAAAATTATCGCATTAGCAAACCAAAAGGGAGGCGTCGGCAAGACCACAACGACAATAAATCTGGCGGCGTCACTCGCAACACTTGAAAAGAAGGTTCTGGTAATCGATGCCGACCCGCAGGCAAACGCATCGAGCGGTCTCGGAGTCAACACGAAAGACATAGACTGTACTCTCTACGAATGTATAATCGACGGGGCAGATGTGCACGACGCCGTATATACAACAGATATTGACGGACTTGACATAATACCCAGCCATATCGACCTGGTTGGAGCAGAAATAGAAATGCTTAACCTCGAGCACCGCGAACAGGTAATAAAAAATCTGCTCGCGCCAATCAAGAATGATTATGACTATATCCTTATCGACTGCTCGCCGTCACTCGGCCTAATAACGGTCAACGCGCTCACGGCGGCCAACTCGGTAATCATTCCCGTGCAATGTGAATATTTCGCCCTCGAAGGTATAAGCAAACTACTCAACACCATCAAGATTATAAAAAGCAAACTCAACCCGAAACTTGAGATTGAGGGATTTCTCCTTACGATGTACGACAGCCGCCTGAAACTGGCAAACCAGATATACGACGAGGTAAAACGCCACTTCCAGGAACTTGTGTTCAAGACGGTAATACAACGTAACGTAAAACTAAGCGAATCACCCAGCCATGGTCTGCCTGTGATATTGTATGATGCCGACTCGACAGGAAGCAAGAACCATTTGGCGCTGGCTAAGGAAATAATAAACAAGAACAACTAAAATTATAGCCATACGGATATTTGGTTACAAGGCTTTCACGTCATATGAAGCTATAACTGCAATTTAGTGCGACAAAGGCATACGGCATTCGACAAGCCACAAACCGCAAATAACCAGGCAAATACATAACAGCAAATACATGGCAGTAAAGAAAAGATACGGAAACGCTTTAGGACGCGGACTTGACGCGCTGATTTCAACCGACGAGGTCCGTCCGCAAGGCAGTTCGACAATTAATGAAATACCGTTAGAACAAATCGAGGCAAACCCCAACCAACCACGAAGGGAATTTGACCCCGTAGCCCTGCAGGAACTTGCCAACAGCATACGCGAAATAGGTATAATACAACCCATCACGCTACGGCAGATAGAGGTCAACAGATTCCAGATAATCGCCGGAGAACGCCGCTGGAGAGCGTCACAAATGGCGGGACTAAAAGCCATACCGGCATACATCCGCACCATAAACGACGAGAACATTATGGAAATGGCGCTCGTCGAGAATATTCAGCGCGAAGACCTCAACGCAATAGAAATAGCACTTGCATACGAGCACTTGCTGTCAAGTACCGGCATGACACAAGAAAAGGTAGCCGAGCGTGTCGGCAAAAGCCGTACCGCAATAGCAAACTACCTGAGGCTGCTTAAGCTGCCGGCACAAGTACAGATGGCCTTGCAGAACAAAGAAATAGATATGGGACACGCCCGTGCCCTTCTGGCTGTAGACAGCCCTTCACTACAAGTAAAGCTGTTTAAGGAAATACAGAAAAACGGCTACTCTGTACGTAAGGTTGAAGAAATGGTACAAAAGCTGAAAAACGGGGAGGACATCGTAAGCGGTAAAAAGAAAATTACGTCAAAACAACAAATGCCCGAAGAATTCTCCACTATGAGACAGCGGCTCTCCGATTTCTTCAAGACACCGGTACAGATGTCGGTATCCGCTAACGGGAAAGGCAAAATAAGTATCCCGTTCGCTAACGAAACGGAGCTGGAACAGATAATCAACATGTTCGACAAACTGAAAGAGCAGCAATAAACTTGTGGCTACAAAAAGCAGACTCATCATACAAAAATTGGCAATGGTCATGGCCGTATGGCTCGTGGCGGGAGCCTTTATGCCGTGTAAAGGACATACTACATGCGCGCTTCCGTTTATCAACGACAACGACAGTACCACAATAAAAACCGACAGCCTCTCGGCAAGCGTCAACGACTCTGTCGCTAAAATCATTACGGCCGTAGACTCTGCAAATCTTAACCGGACAGTATTTCCGGACTCTACGGGCAAGAAAAAGAAAGAAAAACGTGACTGGTCAACATGGCGGCCGAGCGCAAAACGGGCAATGTGGCTGGCAATAGTAATTCCTGGCGCGGGTCAGATATACAACCGTAAATACTGGAAACTGCCCATTGTGTACGGAGGTTTCCTCGGATGCTTATACGCAATAAGATGGAACAACCAGATGTATCAAGATTATTCCCAGGCCTATATGGACATAATGGACAATGACCCGAATACGCAGAGCTACAACGAATTTCTGCATTTGGGCAATACAATAACGCCTGAAAATACCGAACGCTACCAGGACTTGTTCAGACGGCGAAAGGATTACTACCGTAGATACCGAGACTTGAGCGTATTCTGCCTCATAGCTGTTTATGCCCTGTCGGTAATTGACGCTTACGTTGACGCATCACTATCCGAATTCGACATTTCACAAGACCTCAGTTTCAAAGTGGAACCGGCAATTATCAACAACGGCTCATCGCTTAACCCGCTTAAGTCTTCGTCTGTCGGTATACAATGTTCAATCAATTTCTGACACATCCCAATTTTTATAACTATAGATATTTGCATTTTTAAAACCCTATGAAGAAAAAAACGTTTATCGTCATTGCCGCAATGATTCTCGGCGGAAACTGCGTGATGCAGGCGCAAAGCGAGGTAGAGGAAATCACTGTGACCGACAATGACGGAAAAGAAGAGGTCATAGACGTTCCGGAGGCCATGAACTATGAAGTGGACAGCCTTCTGAACCTATATTATTCAAAGACATATCTGCATGCCGACAATGACTGCAATTTTAAGGACGAGAATATAACCTATCCCAAAGAGATATACATCGAGAGACTGAAACGGCTTCCGAACGTAATGGAAATGCCGTATAACGAGATTGTACAGAAGTTCATAGACAGATACACCGGACGTCTGCGCCACTCTGTAAGTTATATGTTAGGTGCGGCAAACTTCTATACACCAATATTCGAAGAAGCACTTGAGGCTTACGGACTACCCCTCGAACTGAAATACCTACCGGTAATAGAATCCGCCCTCAACCCACAAGCTACATCACGTGTAGGAGCGGCCGGGCTATGGCAGTTCATGGTTGCTACCGGAAAACAATACGGACTTGAGGTAAACTCACTTGTAGACGAACGCCGCGACCCGATCAAGTCATCATATGCAGCAGCGCAATACCTAAAAGACCTGTACAAAATATTCGGCGACTGGAACTTGGTAATAGCTGCATATAATTGCGGACCAGAAAACATAAACAAGGCGATACACCGTGCAAACGGACAAGCCGACTATTGGAAAATATATCCGTACCTGCCAAGGGAAACACGCGGATACGTACCTGCATTCATTGCGGCAAACTACGTGATGAACTATTATTGCGAACATAATATCTGCCCAATGCGAACTACGCTGCCGGTTAAAACAGACACAATAGTAGTCAACAAAGACGTTCACTTCCAGCAAATTGCGGCAGTATGCGGAATTGACATAGACGAGCTGCGCACACTTAATCCCCAATACAGGCGCGATATAGTGAACGGAGGTAACAAACCGTCTATAATACGCCTGCCGGCTTCATCAACAAACATGTTCATTGCCAATGAAGACTCCATATATAATTACAAGACGGAGACTTTGCTTGCGCGCAGATCGCTTGTCGAAGTGGACAACAGTACAAGCTATACAAAAAAAAGCTCGACTAAGAAAAGAAGTTCGGCAAGAAAGAAAAGATCAAGACGCTCAAGGGCAAGACGAGTAACCATAAGACAAGGTGATACACTGTCCGAAATAGCGGAAAGACATCATACTACGGTCAGGAAGTTACGCCAGCTTAACGGAATAAAAGGCAACAACATCCGCGCCGGAAAGAAAATCAGGGTAAGATGACATGCTTACAGTCATCATATCCCCATCACCTTATTATAATTAATATCAAAGGAACACGGTTATGGACGAGCAGAACAATATCGACAAGTCCAAAGAGACTGCCGAAGACAAAATGGTAAACGAGGCGTTTCAACACCTGTTGGACAGCTATCTTACGACACGCCACCGCAAGAAAGTAGACCTTATAACAAAGGCTTTCAACTTTGCCAAACAAGCCCACAAAGGAGTGCGCCGCCTGTCTGGCGAACCATATATCATGCACCCCATTGCCGTTGCACAAATTGCATGCTCGGAAATGGGGCTTGGCTCGACCAGCATAAGCGCAGCACTGCTGCACGACGTGGTTGAAGACACCGATTATACTGTAGAAGACATTGAAAACATCTTCGGGCACAAAATAGCCCAAATAGTTGACGGACTGACAAAAATATCCGGTGGAATATTCGGAGAGCAGGCATCGGCACAAGCCGAAAACTTCAAGAAACTGCTCTTGACCATGAGCGACGACATACGCGTAATCCTGATTAAAATTTGCGACCGCCTGCATAATATGCGCACGCTCGCCAGCCAACCAGCAAATAAGCAATATAAAATAGCCGGCGAAACGCTATACATCTACGCGCCACTCGCAAACAGGCTCGGACTGAACAAAATCAAGACAGAGCTCGAGAACCTCAGCTTTAAATTTGAACATCCAGAGGAATATAAAGCCATTGAAGACCAGCTGGCAGATACGCAGGCATCACGCGACAGCCTGTTTGCCGACTTTACGACTCCTATACGCGAAGCACTCGACAAGATGGGACTTGAATATCAAATCAAGGCGCGCGTAAAGAGTCCGTATTCCATTTGGAACAAGATGCAGAACAAGCACGTCACTTTCGACCAGATATATGACATTCTCGCCGTACGAATCATCTTTAAGCCAAAAAAACGTGAAGAAGAAGTAAACGAATGCTTCAACATATATGTCGCGATAAGCCAGATATACAAATCACACCCCGACCGCTTACGTGATTGGGTAAACCATCCGAAAGCAAATGGCTACCAAGCACTGCACGTAACACTCATGAGCAAGCAAGGGCGATGGATTGAAGTGCAAATCCGCTCAGACCGCATGGACGAAATAGCAGAACAAGGATTTGCCGCACACTGGAAATACAAGGAGGGCGAGGAAATTGTTGAAGACGACGGCGAACTGAACAACTGGTTGCGCACAATAAAGGAAATACTTGACGACCCGCAACCCGATGCGATGGACTTTCTTGACGCTATCAAGCTAAATCTTTTCGCTTCGGAAATATTCGTATTCACGCCTAAAGGCGAAATCAAGACAATGCCGGCAGGATGTACGGCCTTAGACTTCGCCTTTCAAATCCATACTTTCCTTGGAAGCCACTGTATAGGCGCTAAGGTAAACCACAAACTTGTGCCATTAAGCCACAAGTTACAGAGCGGTGACCAGGTTGAAATTCTCACATCCAACTCTCAGCATGTACAGCCATCATGGATCAACTTTGCTTCAACAGCTAAAGCAAAGGCGAAGATACAGGCCATACTGAGACGCGACGCACGCGAGATACAAAAGAATGGCGAAGAAATCCTAAACGAATTCTTGGGCAAACATTCGCTCGAAGTCAATTCTTCTACAATCGACAAACTCTGCGATTACCATGAGGTAAAGAATCCAGAAGCGCTGTTCCGCGCTCTTGGCAACAAGAACATAATACTCGGCGACAAGGATATAGATGAAATCAACGGCAAAAAGAAACAGAACATTGCTGGCACCTTACGCAAGTTCGTGCCTTTCGTAGGAAAAGAGAAGAAAAAGAACGCTGAAGAGAAACAACCCAACTACTTCATCGTAAAGGAAGGCTTCAACCGCAAGAAACCCATCTACATCACTGACGAAAACATTGGCCAGTTCATTTTCCCCACCTGTTGCCATCCCATCCCGGGAGACGACGCTTTAGGTTTCATCGACGGTAAAAACCGCATAGAGATACACAAGCGCTCTTGTCCTGTCGCCGCAAAACTAAAATCAAGCTATGGCAACAGAATACTTGACGCAAAGTGGGACATGCACCGCCAACTTTTCTTTGACGCAACGATAGAAATCAAGGGTATCGACCGTATCGGAATACTCAACGAGGTGACACAAGTCCTATCGGAAGAACTGAACGTCAATATCCATAAAATCACCATATCGTGCGACGAAGGCATTTTTGACGGCTCGCTCGAACTGCGAATCCACGACCGTGACGACGTAAGAAACATCATAGATAAACTGAAAAAAATCAACGGAATACAGGAAATTACACAAATCGTATAAATCATCCAGAACCAAAACTACCTACCATTATGAAAAAAGCACTCTTCATCATGTTTGCTGCCATCTTTGCCTTTATGGCCAAGGCAGCCAACCCTTACGACAACCCAGACACCATATTCGTGGCAAGAGACGGCACCGGACAATTCAGAACAGTCGGCGAGGCCGTCGAAGTATGCCGCGCGTTCATGGAATACCACAAGGTAATATACGTCAAGAACGGCATATACAAAGAGAAGCTTATCATTCCTTCATGGCTCACAAATATCGAGATTTGCGGGGAAAGCAAGGAGAAAACCATAATTACGTACGATGACCACGCAAACATCCGCCTGCCTGAAACAAATAAGGGAATGGGAACTTTCCGCACATACACGGTAAAGGTGGAAGGCAACGACATTACGTTCAAGAATATAACAATAGAGAACAATGCTGCCAGACTGGGACAAGCCGTGGCACTACATACCGAGGGCGACCGCCTCGTGTTCATTAACTGCCGCCTGCTGGGCAATCAAGACACGGTCTACACAGGCGTAGGCGGTACACGCCTTTACTTCAAGGACTGCTACATTGAGGGCACAACAGACTTCATCTTCGGCCCGTCAACGGCATGGTTTGAAAACTGCACCATCCACAGTAAGCAAAACTCATACGTAACGGCAGCATCAACACCGCAGGACGTGCCCTTCGGCTACGTGTTCAACCACTGTAAACTGACCGCTGCCGACGGTGTAAACAAGGTATATCTCGGTCGCCCATGGCGTCCTTACGGCTACACCCTGTTCATGAACTGCGAACTCGGCAGCCACATCGTCCCCTCAGGATGGCACAACTGGGGCAAGACATCCAACGAACAAACCGCCCGCTACATGGAATACAACAACACCGGCGACGGCGCAAAAACATCCGAACGCGCGGCATGGAGCAAACAGCTGACGAAAAAAGAGGCCGCACAGGTAACACTTGAAAACGTATTCAAGACCGACACAAGTTGGACTATTGAATAGATTAAGAGTTAAGAATTAAGAAAATATGCTCTGTTGCTTATTATCAGCAGCATATTTTCTTAATTCTTTTTTAGCCCATTCATTCGATAAAAGTATGATTTATCACATCTTTATCGAATATGGACAAAATTGTCACAGGCTTGCGCCGATATTGCAATATACGGCATATTGCACAGTAAAATGGTGCAAATCGCGGCACAATAAGCTGTTTTTTCGACTAACGAACACGCAAAACCGTTAAACCTACAAGGCAAACAGTCATCGGCCTTGTCGGTTGATATTGACGACAATGGAATTCGTCAATATGCGGACATCCATATTTTGCATCGTAAACCACGGCTTTCCCAAGGCTTGGCGGCCGTGAATCCATAAAATCACAATTATTGGGTATTGCCCGTTATGGCGCGTTTTAATACCTTTGTCCGAGAAAACAACGCAGCAAGATGCAGACGACAAAGGACTATATAAGGCGCAGCCTGATTGAGGCTGCCGAGGAGCTGTTCTACGAGAAGGGCTTTCGTGGTGTGTCAATGCGCGAGGTAGCGGCACGCTCGGGCGTCGGGCTGAGCAACATATACAATTATTTCAGGAGCAAGGACGAACTGTTCCGCGGCGTCGTAGGTCCGGCCCTGCGCGACTTCGAGGCCATGCTCGAGGCCCACCACGGACAGGACGGAACAGACGTTACGGCTATGTGCGATGACGGTTATTTCGAGAAGGTGGTCGACGAGTACACACGTTTCATCAACTGCCACCGACGCCGACTGGCCATACTGCTATTGCGTTCGGGCGGCTCGTCGCTCATGGGATACCGCGGCGAGTTCACCCGCCACGCAACGAAGACAGTGAAGGAATATTTCGCCGAGATGAAACGCCGCCACCCGGAACTTGTCACCGACATCACCGAGACGTCTATCAGGATGCACACGATATGGATTTTCAGCATGTTCGAGGAGATAATAACACACGACATCGGGCCGGACGACGTGCCCAAGGTGGTGGGCGAATACATAACCATAGAGATTTCAGGTTGGAGAGAGCTTATGAAAATATAAGCTCTCTCTTTTTTTTGAACAATACTGCCGTTCGTTCGCTTTTGCCACGCAGGCAATACCCAACGCCGACATACGCTTGAGGGAACGCGACAAACGAAGACGGACAGGGCACGAGATAGCCTGTTGCATAACGCGCTGGCATACAGCACGTTATAAAAGGCCGTCTATTACGCTCCAAAAAGCCGTGTTTCATCGTCTCAAATACGGCCTTTTAAAATACGAAAGGCCGCATTTTGGACAACGCACGATGGCATGTACGTGGATTGATGCTAACATTAATTTAAATAAACAACAAGAAGTATGACTACATTTAAGAAACTTTGGGGCTACATGGGGCGGCGCAGGGCGCTGCTGCCCGTGGCCATCGTGTTGTCGGCCTTGAGCGGACTGGCCGGGCTTTTACCATTCGTGTTTATCTGGCTGATAGCGAGAGAGCTGTTGAGCGGCGACGATTCGGCATCGCAGTCGTCGGTAATAAGTTACGCCTGGTGGGCGGCAGGTACTGCGGCAGGCGGCGTGGCGCTGTACTTCGGGGCACTGATGTGCTCGCACCTTGCCGCGTTCCGCGTCGAGAGCAATATCCGCAAGAGCGCCATGCGGCGTGTGATAGCCATGCCGTTGGGATTCTTCGACGCCAACACGAGCGGCAGGATACGCAAGATAATAGACGACAATGCCGGCATTACACACTCGTTTCTGGCCCATCAACTGCCCGACCTTGCCGGCACCGCGCTCGTCCCCGTAGCTGCCGTCGTGCTCATCGCGGCCTTCGACTGGCGGCTGGGGCTGGCCTGCCTCATCCCCGTATTCATTGCCATGGGCATAATGGCATACACGATGAACACGCGCGGACGCGAGTTCATGAAGGAGTATATGACATTACTCGAGCGCATGAACACAGAGGCGGTAGAGTACGTCCGCGGCATTCCCGTAGTAAAGGTATTCCAGCAGACGGTGTTCTCGTTCAAGAATTTCTACCGCACCATAATGCAGTACAGCCATACCGCCACACGCTACACACGCCTGTGGGAACGGCCGATGACCCTCTACACGGTCATCATCAACAGCTTTGCCTTCATTCTCGTGCCCGTAGCAATCATCATGACAGGGGCAGGCGAAGGCCTGGCCTACGTAATTATCAACCTCATACTGTTCGTGCTCGTTACGCCGGTGTTCTCGGAGTGCGTCATGAAAAGCATGTACATAGGCCAGGCCTTGGGGCAGGCCGGCGAGGCTGTACGCCGCCTTGACGAGCTGACATCCTACCCTACGCTGAAGGAAAGCGACCGTCCGCAGACCCCGAGAGGACACGATATAACCTTCGACAACGTGGTATTCGCCTATCCTAGCACCGATAAAGACGTTCTTCACGGCATATCGTTCAGTGTAAAACAGGGCCAGAGAATAGCCCTTGTAGGCGCTTCGGGCAGTGGAAAGACGACGATAGCGCGCCTCGTTCCACGCTTCTACGACGTCAGCGGCGGTTCCGTGAGGATAGGAGGAACCGACGTTCGCGACATCAGCCACGACGTATTGATGCGTACCGTGTCGTTCGTATTCCAGGAACCACGGCTTATCAAGACCACCATCCTCGAGAACATACGCTACGGCAAACCTGAAGCCACGCTTGAAGAGGTCAACCGTGCCGCCGACATGGCGCAGTGCCGTGAAATCATCGACCGCCTGCCTAACGGCCTGAACACCGTAATCGGCACGGAAGGGACATATCTATCGGGCGGCGAACGGCAGCGCATAGCACTGGCGAGGGCATTCCTTAAAGACGCGCCAATCATCGTTCTTGACGAGGCCACGGCCTTTGCCGACCCCGAAAACGAACACCTCATGCAGCGCGCACTGCGCGAGCTGACACGCGGAAAGACCGTACTAACCATAGCCCACCGCCTTACCAGCGTGACCGACGCCGACGAGATACTCGTAATCGACGGCGGACGCATAGCCGAACGGGGCACGCACAACACTCTGCTCGGCCTAAAAGGGATATATTATAACAGGTGGAACGAATACTGCCAGGCGGTAAACTGGGAGATAAAGTCCTTTAAGCAGAACGCCATTAAGCCAACCGTCAGCGAAAGGACAACCACTAATGAAACCACGTTCAGCAAACAAACAAATAACGACGGCACGTACAAACGAGACCGTAACAGGCCCGGTTCCACCGCTTATGGCCTGACGGAAAAACTCGCCTTGTCTCCAAAGGGCTACCGCGACTTCAAGAAGGGCGTGGCGTGGACGGCCATTTTCAACATCGTGCTTATGCTGCCTGCCATATTCGTATTCCTTTTCCTTGCCGACTGGTTGCGTCCTTTACTCAACGGCGGAGCGTCTCCCGCACACGGACTATCATACTTCTGCGTGCTGGCAGTGGCCTTCTTGGCCGTTATGTACGTAGTCGGCGTGTTCCAGTACCGCAGCACATACACCTCCGTTTACGACGAGAGCGCCAACCGCAGGATAAACCTTGCAGAGAAGCTGCGCAGGCTTCCGCTTGCTTTTTTCGGCGAAAAGAACCTGTCAGACCTAACCTCAACAATAATGGACGACTGCACCGACCTTGAGCATACGTTCTCACACTCCGTGCCGCAACTGTTCGCCTCGCTCATCAGCATTACGCTCATAGCCGTCGGCATGTGCATATACTGCTGGCCGCTGGCCGTCGCCCTGTTTTGGGTCGTGCCCGTAGCGTTGGGCATATTGCTGTTGTCAAGAAAAGGGATGAGGCGCAGCAATAAGGTAAACTACATGAACAAGCGCGCCGTAACGGAAGTGATACAGGAAGGACTCGACACCGTTCAGGAAATAAAGTCGTACGGACAGGACGCCCGCTACACGCTCAGGCTCGACCAGTCCATTGACCATTACGAGCGCGTAATGACCCGCAACGAGTTAGTATTGGGCATACTCGTCAACGGAGCGCAAAGCATATTGAAGCTCGGACTTGCCACGGTGGCAACCGTCGGGACATGGATGATGGCGGCAGGGACGGTCGATATGTTCACGTTTCTTGTGTTCCTGGTCATAGGGTCACGTGTTTACGGCCCTATAAACGAGGTACTCAACAACCTGGCGGCGCTTACTTACCTCGACGTACGCATTTCACGCATGAACGAGATGGAGCGAATGCCCGTGCAGGAAGGTGCCGACGTCAGCATTGACGGCGGTTTCGACATACGCTTCGAGCATGTAAGTTTCGCTTACGAGGAGGGCAAACAAGTGCTCAACGATGTCTCGTTCACGGCCCGTCAGGGTGAGATTACGGCGCTGATAGGCCCGTCGGGCGGAGGAAAGAGCACCGCCGCCAAGCTGGCAGCCCGCTTCTGGGACGTCAATTCGGGACGCATCACTTTGGGCGGAGTGGACATATCCACCGTAGACCCCGAGGCATTGCTGCGCAACTTCTCCGTCGTATTCCAGGACGTAGTGCTTTTCAATGCCTCCGTAATGGACAACATACGTATCGGACGGCGCGACGCAACGGATGAGGAGGTACTCAGAGTAGCCCGCCTCGCATGCTGCGACGAGTTCGTAAACAAGCTGCCCGACGGCTACCGGACTGTCATCGGCGAAAACGGACAAACCCTTTCAGGCGGCGAACGGCAACGTATCTCCATAGCCCGTGCGCTGCTTAAAGACGCGCCCGTAGTACTTCTTGACGAAGCCACGGCATCGCTCGACGTCGAGAACGAGACGCTCATACAGGCAGGAATATCCGAACTGGTCAGGAACAAGACCGTTCTTATCATCGCACACCGCATGCGTACCGTAGCAAATGCCGACAAGATACTCGTGTTAAGCGGAGGGGAAATAGCCGAACAGGGCACACCCGGCGAACTGAAAGCCCGCGGCGGATACTTCGCCCGCATGCTTTCGCTTCAAGGGGAAAAGGCATGAAAGGAATGCAGGGCGGTAAAGTGAAAAGGCGAACCGCCACCCACGCTTTTCCAATATGCCGCCTTTTACGTTCCGAAAGGCCACGTTTTAAACGATAAAAGGCCGTCTTTTACAAGCTAAAAGACGGCCTTTCGCAAAACAGCCGGCCACAAGGCGGCATTCATGCCCATGCTACCAGCATTGCATTGCGTGATTAACCGTTTCACGCCAAGAATGCAGACAAAGCCTAATACGTTGAGACTCAAAAATATATTGACCGTTACTTAACGATTTTTCTTGACTTATTGGATAAAAAGTCGTATCTTTGCAAACACGTAACCATCGTTATAAGGAGGAACAAGACATGAGAACATCATCTGCAATGGAGAATCTCCTGCTTTACCTCCAGTCACTGCCGAAGAGCAACAGGAAGTGGTTGTCGGACAAGTTGATTGAAGGATTGCACGAGGAAGAGAGCGACACTATCAGCAAAAAGGAAGTTCTCGCTGGCATTGACCGTGGACTGAAAGAAGTCAAGGAAGGAAAAACGAGACCTGCGGAAGAACTTTTAATGGAGCTTCGCAATGGAATATAAAGTAAAAACCACCAAGACTTTCGAGAAGGAAATCAAGCGGTTGGGCAAGCACTATGCGTCTATAACCGACGATTACGCACAATTACTCAACGACCTCTACGCCAATCCGCAGCTCGGAACAGACCTTGGAGGGGGCCTGCGCAAGGTTCGCATGCGCATAACTTCAAAGGGTAAAGGCAAGAGCGGAGGCGCAAGGGGCATCACGTTCACCGTGGTCGTAGCCGTTGAAGAGAGCGAAATCAATCTTCTCTACATCTACGACAAAAGCGAAAGGGAATCAATAACGCACAATGAAATAGACGAATTGTTGCGCAAGAACGGACTGAAATAAAAACAAACCGCCATGGCACTTAACACGGAAAAGAACCTGAAACTGTATTACTCGATAAAAGAGGTGGCCGGAATGCTGGGCGTTTCGGAAAGCATGCTGCGCTTTTGGGAAAAAGAGATACCACTGCTCAAGCCGAAAACGACTGGCAACAACGTGCGCCAATACACCGAGGCTGACATCGAGAACGTAAAAGCCGTGTACAACCTGGTAAAGGTCAGGGGCTTCAAACTGTCAGCGGCACGCAAGATGTTGCGTGAAAACAAACAGGACGTTGACAACAACGCACGACTGATTGAGAGCCTTATCAAGGTGCGTGAAGAACTGAAAGAGCTGAAAAAACAACTTGACTATCTTGAATAAAGCACCCGCTTGCACCGCTTACGGCGCCAGCAGAAGCGGCGGAAAAACCGTAATCGTCATTAAACATACAGCCCGGTACATGACAGTACCGGGCTTTTTCGTTCACTTCAGCATAATCATACGCCGCAGGATGAGGTTCTTGTACGCCCTGCACAAGTCTTCCGGAAGAAACGAGCGGTCGATAAGCTCAAACCACTTGGGCAACACACGTCCGAACCGGCGCGCCATGTTGTCAATCACCTTCTCGTCAACGCCCGACGCGGTTATGGACTTTATGAAGTCAGCCTTGCGCAGTTTACGCTTCTTGCCGTTAAGAGTCAGCGCCAGTTCTTCGGGGTCTTCGGGCATGACGAGCGTCGTGGCGAGCATGTCGTAGGCAGGAGTCAGGGTGTATCCGCCGTGCATCGGGTTGTACAACGAGAAGTTCTTGAGGTGCATGTCGGCGTTACCCGTGAGCCACGAGAACACAACCACCTCCCAAAAGTTGACCACATCAAGCTGCGGAGCCGACGAATAACGGCGTATTGCCTTGGCTATCTGCTCGTAAGAGCCTTTATATTTATATTCGGTAAGGCGCTCTGTAAGCTGGCACATGTCCTCCATGGGCACTTTGTTGCCGTCGTCAAGGCGGTCGATACGCCTTGTGATGTAGCACAACTCGCCGTCGCTGAAGCGTATGAGGCTGTGCGGTACGACGCTGATTTTTGCCGCTTCGGCCAGGTGCATGGTAAGGTCTTCAAGCTCAGGCAGGGCTCGGTACGAATTGGTTTGCGGTTTTAGGATAAACCGTCCCCACAGTCCTACGATGGTAAAGCGGTCGGGTTCGTTCCTGCCTCCACGGTTTATGTCGAGCGAAAGCTTTGCCTGCACGCCGGTAAGAGTGGTCTGCGCGCGCACCACCTTGCGTGCCAGGTCACCCAGTTGGGCGCGAATGTACGGCAGCTTGGGAGCCTCTTTCGTTCCGAAAAACTTGCGGGCGCAAGCCGGATGATAGTCGATCTGGCCCTCCTTCAAGTCCTTATAGCAAAACAAACACCTCATCTTTTTGAATTAAGAATTAAGAGTTAAGAATTAAGAAAAATACACTTCGTGAATTAAGAGTTAAGAACTGAATGTCAGGGTTAAGTTAATTAAGAGGTAAAAATTAAGAAAATATGTCTCAGCTTTTGTTCTCATACTGGCTTATTAGCCTCATTTTGCTTATTAGCCTTTATTGTTTTTACTGGCAAGTCATATTTTCTTAATTCTTAACTCTTAATTCTTAATTTCCATGATTCTTAATTCTTAACTTCCTCCGGCACCACGCTTACCGCCCCGATGCAGTCCTTACAGCAGGCAAGAAGCAGCGACATGCGGTCGCGCTGGTTGATTTTCCAGCTCTTTTCGGCTATGTCGAGCAGCCAGCCTTCGGGTATCAGACCGTCGAAGAAGGGAAACATCACCGTGTCGTGATACGCCTCCTGCCTGAGAGGAAGCGTCAGGCTGACAGCCTCGGCACTGCCGGAAGCGAGATAACCGGCGTCGTACTCAAAGGTATAGCCGCTCTCGTCTTCTGTCAAACGGCCGGCCAACCGGTCGTAAAGATATACCAATGCACGTTTCATATCTAATTTGTTAGTTGTCAATGGATAAGTGACAAGCAGACGAGGATATTTGTCTCGCCGCTTGCATGCTTGTATCTTGTCACTCGTCTGCTATGGAAACGGCTCCCACCTGGCGGCCGAACAGGCGCAATACCTGGTTGATCTTGTCCATGCGCAACGTCTGCTTGCCCTGCTCCAGCTCACGGACAAAGCGCAGGCCAACGCCCGACTTGTCGGCCAAATCCACCTGCGTAAGGCCGAACTTCTTGCGCATCTCTTTCACAAAGTCTGCTATTGCCAAATCATCCATACCTTAATTATTATGTTAACAAGAGCGAACCACAACGTTATAGTACGCCAAGATTACACCCTTTCGGGTACAAATATAATAAAAATTCACGTCAATTATACCTTTTAGGGTATAATTTTATTAAATTAAATTTACTTTATACCCGAAAGGGTACACTCTAAACGCTTTACCAAAGCATATCGGCTTAATTACAAAAGGCCACCTTTTGCAAGGTAAAAGGTGGCCTTTCAGGAGCCAAAAGACGGCCTTTTACAACGCAAAAGGCCGTCTTTCGCAACTCTATTTATAACTTATTGATAATCAATATGTTACCCTTACACCATCATAAGGGCAAATAACGGCATGCCGACTGCCGTTTCCAACGTATCTTAATGCGCCATTTTAAGTCCCACAACCGACGCTATTAGCGTAGCGATGAAGAACAGGCGCCAGAACGTAGCCGGCTCCTTGAACACCAGAATGCCTACTACCACCGTGCCGACGGCGCCAATGCCTGTCCACACGGGATATGCCGTGCCGATAGGAATAGTGTGTACAGCCTTTGCCAAAAGCACCATGCTAAGCGTAAGACTTATCAAAAATCCGGCGCACCACAGCCAATGCTCCGTGCCGACGGTATCTTTCATCTTCCCAAGACAGAAGGCGAAGCCCGTCTCAAACAGGCCCGCGATAATCAAAATAACCCAATTCATATCGTTTGTTCGCTTTTATGTGATATTATTACAGTAAACGGGTGCAAAGATAACGCAAACGAGAGGAAAGTGAGCTTGCTCACAGTTTCCCGAGTACAGCTTATCTTATGCAAAGATAGCGCCCATAATCGACAAAACGTTTTACATTTGATAAAAAGCGCATTGGCGCTTCGTTTCTTTTTAATAAATTTGCATCCGAAACCATAAAGACATGGACATCGAGCAGATTATATCACGTACCTATCCCCTACCGCCCGCCTCAATAGAGCGGCTTAAGGCCCTTATGGAGGAAATAGAATTGCCTAAAGGCCACCATGTGCTGTGCATGGGAAAGGTGGAGAAGGACATTTTTTTCATCAAGCGCGGCATAGCACGCGCCTACACCTCGGCCGACGGCGAAGATACGACCTTCTGGATAGGCGAAGAGGGAGACACTCTCGCTTCGATGAACGGCTACGTGAACAACCAGCCGGACTATGAAACAATCGAACTGATGGAGCCGTCGGTACTATATAAGTTGCGCCACGACGACCTGCAACACCTTTACCTCGACGACATCCACATAGCAAACTGGGGCCGACGGTACGCCGAAACCGAGTTCATAGTCACCGAGCGACGCCTCATATCATTCCTGCTCACCGACGCGTCAGAACGCTACAGCCGCCTGATGACCGACAATCCCGAGTACCTGCAGCGCCTGCCGCTGGGCAGCATAGCCTCTTACCTCGGCATAACGCAGGTGAGCCTAAGCCGCATCAGGGCGAGAATCAAGTGACCGACAGCCTCGGTGCGCATAAGCTGCAGCCGCCTTCTTCTGCCACATTTATAGTGTATAACATTGCTACAGCATAACGGCCTTTTTACAAAAGACCGCCTTTTGCTTTGCGAAAGGCCACATTTCAGCGTGTAAAAGGCCGTCTCTTGGGCGCTAAAAGACGGCCTTTTGCAAAGCCGTTGGCCATGGCTTGCGAACGTGCTCATTATCAATGAATTATGAATTTATCATTCATAACGGCAAATAATTTGGCTTTTTGTCGGATTTTTTATAATTTTGCCGTCCGAAAGTAAATGAAATATAATATGATGACAGCTAACGAAATCCGTGAATCTTTCAAGAAATTCTTTGAATCGAAAGGACACAAGATAGAGCCGTCGGCACCGATGGTTATCAAAGACGACCCCACACTGATGTTCACCAACGCAGGTATGAACCAGTGGAAGGATATTATTTTAGGTACGCGCGATCCCGAACCGCGCCGCCGCGCAGACTCGCAGAAGTGCCTGCGAGTGAGCGGAAAGCACAACGACCTTGAGGAGGTGGGCCACGATACGTACCACCACACGATGTTCGAGATGTTGGGCAACTGGAGCTTCGGCGACTACTTTAAGGAAGGAGCGATTGACATGGCGTGGGAATACCTCGTAGACGTGCTCCACCTTGATCCGAAAGACCTGTACGTTACGGTGTTCGAGGGTTCGCCGGAGGAGAACCTCGAGCGCGACGACGAGGCCGCACGCTACTGGGCAAAGCACGTGCCCGCTGACCATATAATCAACGGAAACAAGCACGACAACTTCTGGGAGATGGGCGACACGGGTCCCTGCGGACCGTGTTCTGAAATCCACCTTGACTCGCGTACGCCCGAGGAGAAGGCCAAAGTGCGGGGACGCGAGCTGGTGAACAAGGACGACCCGCAGGTAATCGAAATCTGGAACCTCGTGTTCATGCAGTTCAACCGCAAGGCGGACGGCTCTCTCGAGAAGCTGTCGATGAACGTTATCGACACGGGAATGGGCTTTGAGCGCCTCGTTCGTGCCCTGCAAGGCAAGCACTCTAACTATGACACCGACATATTCCAGCCCATCATAAAGGAAATATCACGCCTCTCGGGCCTTGAATACGGCAAAGATGAGAAAACAGACGTGGCAATGCGCGTCGTTGCCGACCACCTGCGCGCCGTTGCTTTCTCTATAGCCGACGGCCAGCTGCCGGGCAACGCCAAGGCTGGTTACGTTATCCGCCGTATCCTGCGCCGTGCCGTCAGGTACGCTTACACCTTCCTCGGACAAAAAGAAGCATTCCTCTTCCGCCTCGTGCCCACGCTTATCGCCGAGATGGGCGAGGCTTATCCCGAGCTAACGGCACAGCGCGAGCTTATCATGAGGGTGATAAAAGAGGAGGAAGACTCGTTCCTTCGCACTCTGTCTAACGGTATCAACATGCTCAACGACGCAATGGACGAGGTTAAGAAGGAGGGCAAGACCGAGCTTGACGGCGCCAAAGCATTCCGCCTGTTCGACACTTACGGCTTCCCGCTCGACCTTACCGAGCTTATCTGCCGTGAGAACGGACTGACCGTTGACGAGAAACAGTTTGACGAGGAAATGCAGAAGCAGAAGCAGCGCGCACGCAACGCAGCCGCCGTTGAGAACAGCGACTGGACCGAGTTGCGCCAGGGCGAACAGCAGTTCGTTGGCTACGACTATACCGAATACGAGTGCCACATTCTCCGCTACCGCAAGGTGACGCAGAAGAAAAACACTTTCTACGAGCTGGTTCTCGACAATACGCCGTTCTACGGAGAAATGGGCGGCCAGGTAGGCGACTGCGGTGTACTGGTAAGCGAGAACGAAACGGTTGAGATAATCGACACAAAGCGTGAGAACGGACAGTCAATACACATAGTAAAGGCGCTGCCCAAGCAGCCCGAAGCTGACTTCATGGCCTGTGTCGACACAGACAAGCGCAAGGCAAGCGCCGCCAACCATACGGCAACCCACCTGCTCGACTACGCCCTGAAACAGGTTCTTGGCGACCATGTAGAGCAGAAAGGCTCGTACGTATCACCCGACACGCTGCGCTTCGACTTCTCCCACTTCCAGAAAGTGACCGACGAAGAGATACGCCAAGTTGAGCGGATTGTAAACGATATGATACGTCAGGACATCCCGTTGGACGAGCATCGCGACATGCCTCTTGACGAAGCGAAGAAGATGGGAGCCATTGCGCTGTTCGGAGAGAAGTACGGCGACAAGGTTCGCGTGGTTAAGTTCGGCCCCAGTGTTGAGTTCTGCGGCGGTATCCACGCACGTTCAACCGGCCGCATCGGCATGATAAAGATTATATCCGAAAGCAGCGTGGCCGCCGGAATACGCCGTATCGAGGCAAAAACGGGCAAGGAATGCGAGGAACTTCTGTACAACATAGAGGACGCTCTGAAGGCTATACGTGCGTTGTTCAACAACGCAAAAGACCTGAAAGGCGTCATTGAAAAATATATCGAGGAACACGACTCGATGAAGAAGAGTATCGAGAGTTTCCAAGCAGAAGCCGTAGAACAGACAAAAGACAAATTGCTGGGCCAGGCAAGAATGGTAAACGGCGTGAAAGTTGTGTCTGCCGTAATCCCGATGAAACCCGACATGGCTAAAGACTTGGTATTCAAGGTTGCTGCGGCAGAGCCGGGCCATCTGCTCTGTGTCGTAGGCAGCGTATATGAAGGACGCCCGACGCTCAGCGTGATGATAAGCAAAGACCTCATAGCCGACCACGGCCTTAACGCCGGACAGATGGTACGCGAGGCTGCGAAGCTAATCCAGGGCGGCGGCGGAGGCCAGCCACACTTCGCCACTGCTGGCGGAAAGAATCCCGACGGACTGTCGGCCGCTGTGGACAAGGTTATCGAACTCGCCCAACTTTAATAAAACAAGCAAACCATTAACGAACGGGCAGACAAGGAGAAACGGCCTAACGGCCTCAAAATCCCTTGTCTGCCCGTTCGTTGAAAAATAACAACCGAATAAGCACAAATATTCACCTAATAAACACTCCTTGGCGCAGAGTATGCCAAAGTGGGGATTTAAGGGTTTGCTCCTGTCAGCAAATAAAGTTATCTTTGCAATTCAAGAATGTCCAAATTGTAAAGTAAGCGATTGTATGAGAGGACTTAGAATGATGAAAAACAACCTTGGTCCGGTAACTATCGGCACCATAATAAGGAGCAAACTGAAAGAACGCAGACATACGGTTGTATGGTTCGCTGAGCAATTAGGCTGCAGCAGGACTAATGTCTACAAAATATTTGCCAAGCCCTCAATCGACACAGAAGAACTGTTCAAGATATCCAGGATTCTCGATTTTGATTTTTTCAAAGCCTACAGCGAAAAACTAAGCTGTAGAAATGAATGAGACCTACGAGTAACTCACCGCATGGCGTCATTCCGCTTGTGGCAAATCAAGGCTTTTCATTCCCCTAACCAGACGTTCGTATGTATCTTGCGGAATTACACGTCCACGGGGAGTACGCACAACCGGAAAGCCGGCAAAGTAACTGTCGGTCGATATATGCCATGAAAAAGACTTAATATCCGTTGACCTCTTCAGTATCCTGTCAATGGAAATAACGTATCTCGGACTTACCACCGAGACTATATGCCGTCCCCCAAAAGTCACGACCGCAAGTATAATCCGTGCCTTGTTGTTTGTCCTGACGGCGTTGAGTGGCGTGCCGTTCATACGCGCCGAGACTGTAATATTCCATCCGTCAGCGTTGATACGGTCCATATTCTGACGGAAAATAACCCCGTGCGGAGCAGTGTCTTTCAAACGCTTGTACTCAATCAGCAGATGTATCATCTCATGAAGGAGCACGCTCTTGAACGCTTTAGAGTCCATGTCGTAATAGTTACTTATACGTATGGCATACTCGGTTCTTGTCCTGAACATCTTTTTTGTACGTCTCCACGACATCGAACCGAGGCGAGTTCTCGACATGCCTACCGACAATGCCGGCATGGGCAGTATGCCACCGAAATACTTAACGTTGAATTCGGAGAACCATTCTTCAAGTTCTTTTACGCTTATACGCATTTACCACAAGCCCTGTTTACGAACCGCCAAAACAAGCGCAACGGCCTGAAACGGTGAGGGAATAGCCTTATATCCCCACGGTTTCAGGCCGTTGGTTACATGATTCCTAAATATTGTTATTGTCAGAGATAGCCTGCATAATCTGAGCTTCTATCTCCTCACACAGCTCCGGATTATCCTTGAGCAATATCTTGGTGGCATCACGCCCCTGCGCAAGCCTGCTTCCCTGGTAAGAATACCACGATCCGCTCTTCTGTATGATGTCATATTCAACGCCGAGGTCAACAAGTTCACCGACCTTGGATATTCCCTCGCCAAACGTTATTTCAAACTCTGCCTTGCGGAAGGGTGGCGCAACCTTGTTCTTTACAACCTTAACACGCACTTGGTTGCCTATAACCTGGTCGCCGTCCTTTATACTTGTAATGCGACGGATGTCAAGTCGCACACTGGCATAGAACTTAAGGGCGTTTCCTCCGGTTGTCGTTTCAGGATTACCGAACATCACTCCTATCTTCTCACGCAACTGGTTGATGAATATACAAGTAGTGTTTGTCTTACTGATGGTTGACGTCAGCTTGCGCAGAGCCTGGCTCATAAGGCGCGCCTGCAGACCGACGTTGTTGTCGCCCATGTCGCCTTCTATCTCCTTCTTCGGCGTAAGGGCGGCCACCGAGTCAACAACGAGGATGTCGATGGCCGACGAACGGATAAGCTGGTCGGCTATTTCAAGAGCCTGTTCGCCGTTATCGGGCTGCGAGATGAGCAGGTTGTCGATGTCAACACCTAACTTGGCGGCATAGAAACGGTCAAAAGCATGCTCCGCATCTATAAAGGCGGCAATGCCTCCGGCCTTTTGCGCCTCAGCGATGGCATGTATCGCGAGCGTTGTCTTACCGCTACTTTCGGGGCCGTAGATTTCTATTATCCTGCCACGAGGATATCCGCCTACGCCCAGTGCGGCATTAAGTCCGATACTGCCCGTGGGTATTACCTCAACATTCTCAATGTTCTCGTCGCCCAATTTCATGATTGAGCCTTTGCCAAAATCTTTCTCTATCTTTGCCATTGCGGCCTGAAGGGCTTTCAGTTTACCTTCCTGCGCCATTGCGTCGGCCGCGTTGTCTTTATCTTTTGCCATTGTTTCTTTGTTTTAGGAGAGAAGGAGTAAGGAGTAAAGGAGTAAGTAGAAATACACTTATGCTACATTGCATACAGCCGGGCACCGTCCAACAAAACATATCTACTTACTACTTCCCTCCTTTCTCCTTTATTACTTACTATTTAAATCTTACAATTCCAGGTCACCGTCGAATACCTCATGCCAAGGCAGACCTTGCTTATTGAGCTGCTCCATGAACGGATCCGGGTCGAACTCCTCGACGTTCCACACGCCGGGCTTGCGCCACAGACCCTTGAAGAACATCATGGCGCCAATCATCGCGGGCACTCCCGTAGTGTAGCTTACGCCCTGCATGCCGGTCTCATTGTACGCTTCCTGGTGCTTGCAGTTGTTATATATATAATAGGTGCGCTCCTTTCCGTCCTTCAGTCCGCGTATGCGGCAGCCTATGCTCGTCTCGCCGTCGTAGTTGCTGCCAAGGTCCTGCGGGTTGGGCAGCACGGCCTTGAGGAACTGGAGGGGCACTATTTTGACCTTTACCGTCTTGCCCGAACCGTCAGCCAGCGGTGCCTCATACTCTATTTCGTCTATTCTTGACATGCCGATGTTCTGGATAACGTCAAGATATGTCAGGTATTGCTGCCCGAAAGTCATCCAGAAGCGTGCCTGCTTGATTGTCGGATAGTTCTTCACGAGGCTCTCCAGCTCTTCGTGGTGCATAAGATAGCTCTCGCGCGGGCCGATGTTCGGGTAAGTCAAGGCCTTGTGAACCTCGAGAGGTTCGGTCTCAAGCCATTGTCCGTCCTTGTAGTAAAGGCCCTTCTGCGTTATCTCGCGTATGTTTATTTCGGGGTTGAAATTGGTGGCGAAAGCCTTGTGGTGGTTGCCGGCGTTGCAGTCCACGATGTCGAGATACTGTATTTCGTCGAAGTGATGTTTAGCCGCGTATGCCGTATATATGCCGCTCACGCCGGGGTCGAAGCCGCAACCGAGAATGGCGGTCAGGCCTGCCTGCTCGAAGCGATCCTTGTAAGCCCACTGCCATGAGTACTCGAAATGTGCCTCGTCCTTGGGCTCATAGTTGGCAGTGTCAAGATAGTTGCATCCGCAAGCCAGGCATGCGTCCATGATGGTGAGGTCTTGGTAAGGCAACGCAAGGTTGATAACCATCTCCGGCTTGTAGTCGTTGAAGAGGGCCTTAAGCTGCTCCACGTCGTCGGCATCAACCTGCGCGGTCTTGATGTCCATGTCGATTCCGGCCTTGTGGATGGCCTCGACGATGAGGTCGCACTTCTCCTTGCGCCTGCTTGCAATCATAAACTCAGTAAAAACGTCAGCGTTCTTGGCGATTTTGAACGCTGCCACTGTAGCGACGCCACCGGCGCCAATCATTAATACTCTTCCCATTGTAGTTATTTTATTATTTGTTGTTTGCTTTTATTTTGGAGGTTTGGAAGGCCGGGAGGACTGGGGAACGGGGACAGCTGGGACGGTTGTCAACAGACCGTTGGGCACAAAGCCTCTTCTTCACCTTTTCACTTCTTCACGCTTTCACCTTTCCTTTACTTTTTATCTAATTCTTCAGCCCGTATTCCGAGAGCGTTCATCAGCGAGTAGCCAAGTATCTCCTGGCGGAAGTTGCCGCCCTGCATGGGCTGCATGGCGAACACGGTCACGCGCTTGTCTTCGTCCACACGGCGCAAGGCATGGCGCACATCATCGTACATCCGCTCAGCATCGGGCACTATCATGACGCGCTTTACGTCCTTATGGTTGCACACAATCTCGACCATTTCGGTAAAGAAATCCTCCTTTGTGGCCATGTCCTCGGGCGACAATGCCGAGATAACGAACTCGCCGAGGTTATCCCTGAAAGCCTTTCCGTCAAGCTCTTCAGCGTATATTGACGGCTTGAAGTTCTCCAGTCGGCCGTTCTTCCTGTCGTGTATAAGTATCACTTGCGTAACATTGTCGCCCTCGCGTAATCCTCCGTCAAGGGCCACGCAGTCAATCCACCGCGCCATGTCGGCCTGCGGTATGCGCCGCTCAATCATGCGCTCGAAGTTCACGATAAGGTCAAAAGCTACCTTGTCTATATAGTCGCCGTCGGCTATTATCACATTGTCGCACCATTTCACGGTGCCCGTTAAACCATTATTCATGTATGCAAACTTACACAAATTCTTCGGAATAAACGAATAAAAAGTACAAAATACAATAATAATTAAGGTTTAAAAGGCGTGCGTAACCTACCTACTGCAGCCTATCGCACACCATGCCAAACGGCCCTTCGGCATGGCGGCTACCGCCTCTTGCATAATATCCTGATAATCAACGCATTGTAAAAGGCCATCTTTTAGCGTGCAGAAGATGACCTTTTAGAAGACGAAAGACGGCCTTTTACGTTTCAAAAGGCCGTCTTTCGAAGACATGCAGCCACGACCCGCAGAACGGGCGGGCGCAAGGGGTATCATTACGGGCGGCAAAGCGCCTCGCAAACGCTGTCCTGAAACCTGCGTCCTGACGACGCATGGCGTATGCCCATGTTGATAATCGAGAAGCAGAGTACATGCCCGTTGGCCGCCGTACAATATCCGGCCAGGCCGCTGACGCCGGTCACGGTGCCGGTCTTGGCATGCACGTTGCCGCGCGCATAGCCGCGGCGCATGCGGTCGTCAAGCGTTCCGTCCATGCCAGCTATCGGCATTGAGGCGTACAGGGGCACGTATATGCGGTCGTGGCGGTAGGCGTATTTAAGGAAAGCGACCTCCAGTTCGGGCGACACATAGTTGTAAAGCGACAGCCCGCTGCCGTCGGCAATGTAATAATCCGACGCATCATAACCGAGCTTCTCTATCAAGCGGTTCATCATCCGGCGCCCGTCCTTGGCGGTTACCGTGGCAGAATGTACCCTCGACGCTGCCAGATGATAGAACAATGACTCCGAATAAAGGTTGTCGCTTTTCTTCATCATGCGAGGCAAAATGTCCTTGACGGCACGCTTGACGGTGCACTTCCGTATGGCGTCAGACGGCGTACGGGCCTCCTTCACCTCACCTTCAACCGTTATTCCGGCACGGTGAAGACGGCTCTTAAACTCCTCCACGAAACCGTCCTTGCCGTTAATCAGCAACGGAGTGAGCACGGGATTGTCGTCGTCCCAGCACCAGCCCTCGCCCAGGCGGTCGGCGTCTTTCATCGAGAGGTCGGCATACAGGTTGCCGCGAATAGTGTCAACGCCGAGGCTCCGCACACTGTCGACAAAGGCGGAAAGGTCACGTTGACCGAACACGGGGTCGAAACCGCCCTTGCAATACAAGTCGCCGTCGAGCACGCTATCCGTCACCTCGCCCGTCATGTACAGCCCAGTCTCGTACTCATAACCGTCGCCAAGACGGTCGAGAGCCGCCACGGCCACCATCATCTTCAGCGTGCTGGCCGGTCGCATGAGCTGTTTCTCGTTATACTTGAATATAACCGAGTCGGCCGTAAGGTCGTAAACCATCAGTCCAACGGTAGAAGTACGCAACATATCGCTGCGCAACAGCACGTCAAGCCGCGACTGCACGTCAATCGGCCAGAGCAGGTTCGGCTCGGCGATCACAGTGTCTTGCACGGCCGAATCGGTCGCGACGCTATCCTCCGTGACGCCCGCTACCGTCCCGGAGACATAATGCAAGCCCGTTGGCACGGCCGCCGACGACATCAAAAAAACAGCCATTGACACAAGGGCAATGGCCTGCAAACGAATATTCCAGTATTTTCTCATTTCAATCTAAAGGCTAAACGCATTCCTTCAACCTGCTTTCCAACTCGGCCATAAACGCTGCGATACCGGCCGGCTGCACGGATACCACATGGTCTAAACCGTATCTTACCAATACATAATCCACGGGAAACAATCCCGCACGCAGCCTCTCAATGCCCGTTATGTCGCCAATGCGCAGCCTCAACGGCCGTGAGAAGCGCCCCCGGCAGACAACAAGCCAGCCGTCTTCAGTAACGACATACCGCGTATTTACCGTCCTGTCAACCATCAGCACGCACGCAGCCACAAGTACGATACCTGCCATAATGCCAAGCGCCGACCAACAGCAAAACGCCCATACGGCACCACCCGCTACCACGATGATACCGGCATAATTCAACCAAGAAGCACGGTGACGGAATACTTTGTCCATGATTTTGCGTGCAAAGTTAGTCATTTTATCAGTAAAATACATGCTTATGAGGTTTAAAGAAACCTTTTATACATCAAAAAAGGCCATAAGCGTGTTCTCTATCGGAAATTCTTTGTACTTTTGCAGGCAAAATCCAACCGACATAAGGCAAGCCGGCCTGTCGCAAACCTACAAGAACATGCCGTTCGTCAGGCGACAAAGACTAATATCCTTGTCCGCTTGTCAACAGCCTGAATGCCGCATAAAAACTGTTATTATGGTTTATAAATATGACTTTCTGATTATCGGCGGAGGCGTAGCCGGTATGAGTTATGCCCTGAAAATAGCACGGGCACGCAAGGGAAAAGTATGTATCATCTGCAAAACCACGCTCGACGAGGCCAACACCGCGAAGGCTCAAGGCGGCATTGCGTCGGTTACCAACCTCGCTGTTGACAACTTCGAAAAGCACATCGAGGACACGATGATAGCCGGAGACTACATCAGTGACCGCAAGGCAGTTGAACAAGTGGTGCGCAACGCGCCGTCGCAGATTCGCGAACTGGTACAATGGGGCGTTAATTTCGACAAGAAAGAGAATGGCGAATACGACCTTCACCGCGAAGGCGGACACTCAGAGTTCCGCATACTGCACCACGCCGACGATACCGGAGCCGAAATACAGCGTGGCCTTATGGTGGCAGTAAGGAACAATCCGGACATCGAAATCAAGGAAAACCACTTCGCCGTGGAAATCATCACGCAGCATCATCTTGGCATAGAGGTAACCCGCCGCACTCCGGATATTGAGTGTTACGGCGCCTATGTGCTCAATCCCGATACGCAGAAGGTCGACACTTACCTGAGCAAAGTTACCCTGATGTGCACCGGCGGGTGTGGCGCTGTATATCAGATAACCACAAACCCCATCATCGCAACGGGCGACGGAGAGGCCATGGTGTACCGCGCGAAGGGCACGGTGCAGGACATGGAGTTCGTACAATTTCACCCGACAGCCCTCTACAACCCGGGAGAGACACATCCGGCATACCTCATCACCGAAGCCATGCGCGGCTACGGAGGCATTCTCAGGTTGCCTAACGGCGAATCGTTCATGGAGAAATACGACAAGCGTCTGTCCCTGGCGCCGCGCGATATAGTGGCCCGCGCCATCGACAAGGAGATGAAGATACACGGCCTTGACCATGTATGCCTTGACGTAACGCATAAAGATGCGGAGGAAACGAAGCACCATTTCCCCAACATTTACCACAAATGCCTTTCCATCGGCATTGACATTACCAAGGAATACATACCCGTACGCCCAGCGGCCCACTACATGTGCGGCGGCATAAAGGTTGACCTTAACGGCGAATCGTCAATCCACCGTCTTTACGCCATCGGCGAATGCTCTTGCACGGGACTGCACGGCGGCAACCGCCTGGCCAGCAACTCGCTCATCGAAGCTGTTGTTTACGCCGACGCGGCGGCACGACATTGCCTGGCGCACGTTGACGAATACGAGTTCAACGACCGTGTGCCGGAGTGGAACGACGAAGGAACGATGACCAATGAGGAGAAGGTTCTCATCACGCAAAGCGTCAAAGAGGTTGGCCAGGTGATGAGCAACTACGTGGGAATCGTGCGCAGCGACCTGCGCCTGAAGCGTGCATGGGACCGCCTCGACCTGCTTTACGAAGAGACGGAGGCCCTCTTCAAGCGCGTAAAGGCAAGCCGCGACATATGCGAACTGCGTAACATGATTAACGTAGGCTACCTCATCACGCGCCAGGCAATCGAACGCAAGGAGTGCCGCGGACTGCATTACACGATTGATTATCCGCTCCACGCGTACGATAAAAGTAATTCATAATTCATAATTCAAAATTCATAATTGGGTTGGATGTCTTTTTTAGTGTTGAGAATACTCATCAACCCAATTATGAATTTTGAATTATGAATTATGAATTAAAAAGTTCTTTCTGTCCTCAACGATGTCGGTTATGTTGGCCGACGCCCATTCTATCAGGTTATTTATCAGCGGAATAAGGGTCTGTCCGCGCTCGGTCAGGGTATATTCTACCTTTGGCGGAATTTCGGCATACACCTTGCGGCTGATTAGTCCGTCAGCCTCGAGCACCTTCAGAGCCGCAGACAACATTTTCTTGGATATGTCGGGAATATACAGTTTCAGTCCGTTAAACCGCAACACGCCATGCTGTTCCAGCGTATAAAGCACCAGCATTGACCATTTATCGCCTATTCTCGACAGCACGTTCCTTATCGGACAGGTTGGGAACAAGGCGTCATTAACCTCTGTTTTAAGCATATCGATTACACGTTTAATAAATTACGGAAGCACCTTTTGGTCTACAAAAGTAACCATTATGGACGAAACATCATGACGCTTCGTGTTAAACATTGTAAAAGTCTGAAATGCAACGTGTTGTAAACCAGCATTTGTAACCTCGGAGTAACCGGGTTTCGTCAATTTCACTTCTTGCATGTCATACCGCGTTTTCATAACTTTGCACTGTCAAAAACAACAATAACATAAAGCAAACAAGATGAAAGAGATCAAGACTTTAAGGGAAGGCAGTAACTTTACGGCTGTGACCGTAGGCAAGTTGGACAAGGTAAGTGAGTATAGCCTGCCGCTCGGCGAGAGCGTGGTAATCAACGGCAAGGTGTTCACCGGCGGCGCGCTGAAGTCAACAGGCATGGAGATGTCGCTCCAGACGTTCGCCCCGGGCGAAGGCAGCGCGTTCGTACATGCCCACAAGGAGCACGAAGAGCTGTACATGGTAATCAGTGGCGAAGGCGAGTTCCGTGTCGACGATGCACTGTTTGAGGTGGGCGAAGGCAGTCTCGTACGCGTGGCTCCGGCCGGAAAGCGTGCGCTGCGCAACACTGGCAACGGGCCTATGCTTGTAATGTGCATACAGTACAAGGCCAACTCGTTCGGGTCTGAAGACACTCCGGCTGCCGACGGAATAATCCTTGAGGACGAGGTGTTTCCCGATGGATTGAAGTAAACGAAAGATGAATGTCCGCAAAGCTACCATTCATTGGCAGTTAAAGGAGTTAAAGAAGTTATCGTTAACTGCGGTCGGCAAGTAGTTAAAGGCATAACCACTTCGCCTTACTCCGTCGGTCGTTAAAGCCGAATGGCTCGCTGATAATAGGCCGTAAAAGTAATGGCTATAACTTTTTTAACTTCTCTAAGTTCTATAACTTCATTATTATATGCGTCCTTTTACATTACAAAAGGCCGCAAACCGCAAGCCAAAAGGCCGTCTTTTACACGCTAAAAGACGGCCTTTTACAAACCCGCTGATTATCAATAAATTACGGAAGGGGCGCTAAACGGGGCGCTAAAAGTAGCCGGCAGGACAATACAATCCTGTGAAGATTTAGGGCGGAAGCCGTAATTTGTTTTACAAGTTCGGCTGAAATGCTTAAATTTGCACCGTATTTCAGGCGTTATCAATCAACAAAACGATAATATGGGAATTAACAATTTACTGAAAAAGGCCGTTCTCATGGCCGTAGTCTTAACATGCCTTGGATGTGCTAAAAGCGTTGCCGAAGGCCTTGACAGACCAAAACTGGTCGTCGGTATTGTGGTTGACCAGATGCGCTGGGACTACCTTTACCGCTATTACGACCTGTACGGCGAGGGCGGCTTCAAGCGCATGATGAACGAAGGGTACAACTGCGAGAACACGATGATTAACTACGTGCCCACCGTTACGGCCGTAGGCCACACGTCGATATTCACCGGAAGCGTGCCGGCGATACACGGCATTGCCGGCAACGACTTCATGATTGACGGCAAGATGGCGTATTGCTGCTCCGACCCGACCGTAAAAGGCGTGGGCACCGACAGCGAGGCGGGCATGATGTCGCCGCGCAACATGCTCACGACGACCATCGGCGACGAGCTGAAGATAGCCACCGACTTCAAGGCCAAGGTAGTAGGCGTGTCGATAAAAGACCGCGCTGCCATCCTGCCGGCAGGCCACTCGGCCGACGGGGCGTACTGGATTGACAACGCTACGGGCCGCTTCATCACGAGCACTTACTACATGGAGAAGCTGCCGGAGTGGGTTGTCGCGTTCAATAACAAGTACGGCGGCAAGGACGAGCGCCAGGTGTCATACTCTACTTACGGCAACCTGATAACCGAAGAGATGGCCAAGGCTGCCGTCGAGGGCGAGGCATTGGGAGCCGACGAGGTGACCGACATGCTTACGGTGAGCTTCTCGTGCACCGACAAGGTAGGCCACGAGGTTGCCACTCACAGTCCCGAGATACGCGAGATATTCGTCGACCTTGACAAAAGGCTGGCCGACCTGTTCACGTATCTTGACCAAAAGGTGGGCAAGGGACAGTATCTTGCGTTCCTCTCCGCCGACCACGGCGCCGCGAACAACATCCTCATGCTACGCGAACACGGCATTCCGGCCGACGGATTCGTAGCTTCAAAGAAGGCCAAACAGCTTGACGACTACCTGAAAGGCAAGTTCGGCGTGGAGCAGAGCCTGGTAAACTGCATCAGCAACTACAAGGTTTTCTTCGACCACGGGGCAATCAAAGCCCTTTCGCTCGACCTCGACGACGTTAAAGAGGAAGCCATCGAATGGCTCAAGGGCGACAAGCAGTACGCCTATGTGGTTGACCTCGAGCACGCAAGCGAGGCATCCATCCCCTCATTAATAAAGGAACGCATCATTAACGGCTACCACCGCCTTCGCAGCGGAGACATCCAGATGATTCTGAACCCCGCCAACTACGAGGTAAGCTCGGAGGTGATAGACAAGGGAACGACGCACGGCGTATGGAATCCGTACGACTCTCACATTCCGTTCCTGCTCATGGGATGGCACGTACAGCCCGGTCGCACCGACGCGCCGACCACCATTAACGACATCGCCGCAACCGTATGCTCGCTCATACACGTGCAGATGCCTAACGGATGCATCGGCAACGCGGTAACCATAAATTAAGAATTAAGAGTTAAGAACTGAAAGTCAGCGTTAAGCTAATTAAGAAAATATGCCTTGACAGTTGTCCTTACTCTGGCCTATTAGGCCCATCAGGCTCATTCGACCTTATCTCCCCAACAGCCAAGTCATATTTTCTTAATTAGCTTAACGCTGACTTTCAGTTCTTAACTCTTAATTCTTAATTTCTCCGCTCTTAATTCTTAATTATTCTTTCAACCGTAAGGTTGGTTGTTTTATCCGTAAATCTGATACCTTGTTTTCTTTCTTTTTTGTGTAATTTTGCAACAGAAAACAAAATAAAAGGCAAAAAGATATGAAACTGATAGCAAACACTGAATTCGGCGGCGAGCGCCCGTTGTTCGCCTCACATGACCTACATCTCGATAACGTGACCATCCGCGAGGGCGAGTCGGCAATTAAGGAGTGCAGCAACATTGTAGCTACCAACTGCCGTTTTGAGGGCAACTACCCCTTCTGGCATGTCCACGGATTCACCATCAAGGACTGTTACTTCGACGTAGGCGGCCGCTCCGCCCTGTGGTATTCAGACCATTTGAAGATGAGCAACACGGTAATCGACGCGCCGAAGATGTTTCGTGAGATGAACGACATCGACATAGAGAACGTGGAAATGAACGATGCCGACGAGGTGTTCTGGCGCTGTAACCGCATAAACATAAAGAACCTGAAACTGCACGGAGGCACTTATCCGTTCATGTTCAGCAACGATATCCGTGTTGACGGCCTCGAGAGCGACAGCAAATACGTGTTCCAGTACGTCAAGAACGTGGAAATCCGCAACGCCAAGATTACCACAAAGGACGCTTTCTGGGAAGTAGAGAATGTCACAATATACGACTCTGAGCTTAACGGAGAATACCTCGGATGGCACTCCAAGAACCTCCGTCTCGTGAATTGCCACATCTCCGGCGAGCAGCCTCTGTGCTATGCGCACGACCTTATATTAGAGAACTGCACCTTCGACGCTGACTGCGACCGCGCATTTGAGTACTCTACGCTCAACGCCGACATACGTGGCGCCATCACGAACATCAAGAACCCCACATCGGGACGTATCATGGCAGACAGCATCGGGTCGATAACCATCGACGAAAACATCAAGGCTCCGGCCAACTGCGAAATCAAAACGAGAAACTAAAAATTAAGAATTAAGAGCCGTAGAAGTTAAGAATTAAGAGTTAAGGATTAAGAAAATATGTTTTGATTGTAAGAACAATAAGTCTAATAAGCCCGATGAGCCTAATAAGCCAGTGTAAAAACAACGGTCAAGTCATATTTTCTTAATCCTTAACTCTTAATTCTTAATTCAAAAAACCGCCTCCATGCCTGTTGTCATTGCCTACTTCCTCATCTACGTTGTGTGGGGTTCCACCTACTTCTTCATCGGCCAGTGCCTGCATGACATACCGCCGTTCATGCTCGGGGCGCTGCGCTTCAGCATGGCAGGAGCCGTGCTGCTGGCCATTTGCGGATGGCGTGGCGAGAAGCTTTTGAAGAAGAAACTCATCCTGAAATCTGCCGTAAGCGGTATCGTATTGCTGTTTATCGACCAGGCGGTGATTATGTTTGCCCAGCAATACGTCAGCAGTAGCCTTGTCGCGATAGTGGCTTCGTCGACGGCGTTGTGGATAATGTTGCTCGACGTTCGTGCCTGGCGGCAGAACTTCAGGCGGCCTGCCACGGTTTTGGGGATGGTACTCGGCTTTGCGGGAGTAGGCATGCTGTATGCCGAACAGCTATATTCCGACACGTCGGTACACCCCGACAGCGAAGTTGGAATACTCCTGTTGGTGGGCGGATGCATATCATGGGCGTGCGGAACGCTGTACTCCAAATACCGCTCCTCTGCCGAAGAAGAGACCAACGGCTTTGCCGGCTCGGCATGGCAAATGCTCTCCGCCAGCGTGGTATTCAGCATTTGCGCAACTATTAGCGATGATTTCTCAACGGCAGACATGGCCACAATATCAATGACTTCATGGCTTTCACTTGCTTATCTGATAACTTTCGGCTCGCTGCTCGCCTACTCCGCCTACGTATGGCTACTCAAAGTACGCCCTGCCTCGGAAGTGGCAACCCACGCATACGTCAATCCCGTGGTGGCCGTTGCACTCGGAGCGGGTATCGGCGGCGAGCATGTTACGGCGGTGCAGATTGCCGGACTGGCGGTCATTCTTGCCAGCGTGATGATGGTAAGCATGAGAAAGAGATAAAAATCTACAACCCATTATAATGCAAAATACGAATATTTCACCCGTAAAGCCATCCGAGCGGTACATCATTCTTGACGCTCTAAGGGGCTTTGCGCTGCTCGGCATTTGCCTTGCCAACTATCCAGAGTTCTCCCTTTACACGTTCCAGTCTTCCGAAATAGCAGCCGCCATGCCGTCGGCAGGTGTCGACCGGATTGTCCGTTTCCTGCAATACGTGCTGGTTGACGGCAAGTTCTACACACTGTTCTCGCTGCTTTTCGGCATGGGATTCTCGATAATCATCAGCCATGCGGCCGAGAGAGGCACGGGCGGATTCCGTCTGTTTTATCGCCGTATGGCCGTTTTGCTTTTGATAGGCTTCATCCATCTTATGTTCATATGGAGCGGAGACATACTCATGTTGTACGCGCTGATGGGCATGGCGCTGCCCCTTTTCCGCAACGTCAGCGACCGCGGACTGCTCTGTTGGGCAGCTGCGTTCGTGCTGTTGCCCATCGTCGTCGATACGGCGGCCAACCTTGCGGGCGTCAGCCTGTCGGCCCCCGCCGTACGGGCGCAGTGGCATTACTGCCGGATGTACGGCATAACGGAAGAGAACTTCGGCTATTGGCTGCGCGATGCCGACACATATAAAGAGGTGTTCCAGTTTCTTGTACAAGGCGCTTTGGTGCGAGTGCAGGAGTTTGTTGACGGCAACCGCTATTTCAAAGTCATGGGACTGTTCATTCTCGGTTTCTATATCGGCCGCCGCCGGATGTACGCCGACCTTGAAAATCACAAGCGCCTGCTGCGCAAGACGGCTATTACGGGCTTCACAATAGGCGTTCCCCTATCGCTGGTCTATGCCTGGAGCGCCGTCAACGGCCATCCTTTGGGCACACCGATGCACGACATTCTCTATCTCGTAAGCGTCTATCCGATGGGGCTGGCATACATGTCGGCGCTGTGCCTCATATACTTACGCAGCCGCAACGGCGCTTTCTGGAGATGGATGGCGGCGCCGGGCAGGATGGCGTTGACAAACTATATCGGTCAGTCTGTTATCGGAATGTTCCTTTTTTATGGCATAGGCATGGGACTTGGAGCCAGCTTCGGCCTTACGCAGACAGAGGTTACGGCTCTCTGCGTGTTCGTGTTCCAAGTGCTGTTGAGCAGCCTTTGGCTAAGATATTGCCAGTTCGGACCGCTCGAATGGATATGGAGAATGCTCAATTACGGTAAAAAACTGAGACTAACAAAACAATAATAATTAAGAATTAAGAGTTAAGAATTAAGAAAAATAGTCTTGACGGTTATAGTAATAAAGGCATATTTTCTTAATTCTTAACTCTTAATTCTTAATTCAATACGCTCTTAATTCTTAATTATTTCGTATTCCGAAGTCAATCACTTCAAGCGAGTCAACCATCTCGCCGACGTCAACCGTAGCGAAGCGGACGTCGCCCGCAGGGTCAATCAGGTACAACGTAGGAATCCACCTTATATTATATGCCGCCGACAAGGGGCTTTCCTTCCACGCCACCGTCTCACGCCGGTGCAGCCAGTCCATGCCGTTCTCGGTGATGTAGTCCTGCCACTGCTCCGCGTCTTCATCGAAAGACACGCCCACGAGGGTAAGTCCGCGGGGGCCGTAGGTGTCGTGAATGGCTTTGATGTTGTCCGTCTCACGCTGGCAGTCGGGACACCACGACGCCCAGAACTCTACCAACACGTAACAGCCCTGCAGATCGGAGAGCCGCAAGTCGCTGCCGTCGGTATTCTCGGTTATCACAAAATCAGGAGCGGGCGTACCCCTTTCGAGCAGTCCCGTGCCGTAGTCGCTATCCTCATCGCCGCCTATCGTGCATGCGGCAAGCAACAGCGACGCCATCAATACAGGCAATATCCTTTTCATAAACCAGTGTTTTTAAGATTAGTCGAACGCCGTCAAGCCCACGACTGACGGCTTATGATTTGCAAATATAGTGAAAGGCGAGCGCAATGGAAAGAAAAAAACGAAGTTTTTGACATTACTTTGCCGAGCCGCATCCTATATTCGTGAAACAAATATACGCAAAGGCGAGCGCAATGGAAAGAAAAAAACGAAGTTTTTGACATTACTTTGCCGAGCCGCATCCTATATTCGTGAAACCAATTTACGCAAAATCTGTAAGTTGGCTGCCGTCTGGAGTAATATAATAGCATAAAGCCACCGTTACGGAGACATTTCGATAAGCTTGCGAAAAGCCGTCTTTGGCATCCTAAAAGGCCGTCAACAGCAATGCCAAAGGCCGTCTTTCGCATCCCGAAAGACGGCCTTTTAGTCTGTAAGCAAACCCATACCAAATAATTAACGCCCGCTATACGACACACGTTAAACTGACGCGAGTGTAAGCAAAGACGTTCCATTTGCTTACAATTTTCACCTAACCACTTTTCAACAGGCGCCCACACCACACATAAAAAGGGGCGCCACGACATGCCGTAAAGGGCGTTTTTGCATACTACAGGTTACAATTTATAGCTTACATTTTGTCCGATAACACCGTAAAATATGCCATAATGAAACGCCAGTAGATAATATTCGCAATGATTACAAACATTTTTCGTTTCTTTATGTCAGATATTCTATTTTCCCTTTTGTTTGGCCTAAAAATACAAAAAACAATTTATTTAACTGCCAATTATTTTGTAGATATACATACTTTGCGTATATTTGCCATATCAATTTATTAACCATGAGAGTGATACGAAATTTTAGCGACATAACGGACATGCTCCGCCTGTCGCACGGACGTAAGCGTGTAGCCGTGGCATGCCCGGCCGACTCGCATACGGAATACGTTGTAGAGCGCGCCCTGCGCGAAGGCATTGCCGACTTCACGCTGGTGTGTGCCGGAACCTGCGCTCCCGAGTTTGCCCGCCTTGCCGGGCAATATCCCGACCGTACGGACGTAATCATAGTACCCACTCCCGACGACACGGCACGCCGCGCGGTGGAAATAGTACGCCAGGGCGAAGCCGACGTACTGATGAAAGGCACGCTCAATACTGACAACCTGCTGCACGCCGTACTCAACAAGGAGCACGGACTGCTTGAGCCAGGCAGGATATTGAGCCACGTAACGGCGACATTCATACCGGCATACGGCAAAATGCTCGTCTTTGCCGACGCCGCGGTAATACCCCGCCCCACACTTGAACAATTTGAAGCGATACTTGGCTATGCCACCGGCTTGAGCCGACATCTTGGCGTAGAGCGGCCGGCCGTAGCGCTGGTCAACTTCACCGAGAAGGTGAACGAAAAATTCCCTCATTCCATTTACTATGAAGAACTGAAACAACGTGCCGCCGAAGGCCGCTACGGTAACGTATGCCTTGGCGGCCCTATGGACGTAAAGACAGCCCTCGACACCGAGAGCGGACGCATCAAAGGCATAACTTCGCCCGTAGTGGGCAATGCCGACGTACTGATATTCCCCAACATCGAGTCGGGCAACGTGTTCTACAAGACCATCACCCTCTTTGCTTCGGCCGAGACGGCCGGCATGCTTTGCGGCACAAATGCCCCGGTAGTGGTGGCCTCGAGGGCCGATTCGTGCGAGTCAAAATACTACAGTCTCGCTATGGCATGCGTCTGAGAAATTCATAATTCACGATTCATGATTCATAATTGGGCAGGATGACAATGTACTGTACTTTATGAATTATAAATCAACAAGTGACCATATTATTAATTATAAACTGTGAATAAGGAATCAACACCTTGCCCAATTATGAATCGTGAATTATGAATTAACAAGTGCCCCAATTATGAATTATGAATTGTGAATTATGAATTAAATACTATGCGTATATTCGTTATAAATCCCGGTTCAACGTCAACAAAGATCGCTGTTTACGACGACGAGAAGCCCGTATGGATGACAGGAGCGCACCATCCCGTAAGCGAGCTGTCGACGTTCAAGCACATCAGCGACCAGTATGAATACCGCAAGGACTTCATCATGAAACGCCTTGCCGACGCCGACATAAAGCTCGACTTCGACGCAGTAATCGGCCGCGGAGGCCTGCTCCATCCGCTCAGCGGCGGCGTATATGCCGTAAACGAGAAGATGAAGTACGACCTGTTGCACGCCGAACGCGAGCACGCATGCAACCTCGGCGCACTCATAGCGGCGGAAATAGCCGACGAATGCGGCTGCCCGGCCTATACGGCCGACCCCGTGGTGGTTGACGAGTTGTGCCCCGAGGCCCGCCTGACGGGCATTCCAGATATCGAGCGGAAGTCCATTTTCCATGCCCTTAACCAGAAAGCAATAGCACGCAAATACGCCTCTTCGCTCGGCAAAAGGTATGAAGACATGCGCCTGATTGTAGCCCACCTGGGCGGCGGAATGTCCATCGGAGCGCATCTCTACGGACGAGTGATTGACGTAAACAACGCCCTTGACGGCGAAGGACCGTTCTCTCCGGAACGCGCCGGAACGCTTCCTGCAGGACAGCTTGCCGACATCTGCTTCAGCGGAAAGTACACCCTGAAACAGGTGAAACAACTGATAAGCGGAAAAGGCGGACTTACCGCCCACCTTGGCAGCAACGACATGATAACCATATCGCGCAAGGCTGAAGAGGGCGAGGAGCCTTACAAGGGAGTGGTTGACGCCATGGTATATACCATAGCCAAACAAATCGGCGCCATGTACGTTGCCATGAGCGGCAAGGTTGAGGCCATAATACTGACCGGAGGCATTGCACATAGCGATTATTGCGTAGACAACCTGCGCCCAAGGATTGACTATCTCGCCCCGATAGTGGTAATGCCTGGGGAGAACGAGATGGGCTCCCTGGCATACAACGCACTCGGAGTACTGCGCGGGGAACTGCCGCTGAAGGAATACGAATGACTTATAGAGTTAAGAATTAAGAGCTTATTAAATTAAGAATTAAGAGTTAAGAATTAAGAAAATATGTCTTGCTGCTTATTTGACAAGACTGTTTTTCTTAATTCTTAACTCTTAATTCTTAATTTAATAAGCTCTTAATTCTTAATTTTTTTGTCTTTTTTTCGCAGCCGTAATGTAAAAAACGGAAGTTATCTTTGCCTTAGTTAATAACTAAATCACGCAAGAGATGAAGGCAAAGGTATTGTTTCTGCTTATCCTGTGTACGATGTTCATGGGTGGCGGAGTAGCCCGTCAGACGGTGTTCAACATATCGGGCACGGTGAAAGACACCTACGGTAAAGGCATAAAGGGCGTAGTGGTAAACGATGGAGTAAGCTTTACCGTTACCGACGCAGACGGCCGTTGGACACTGTTTACCGACACATTGGTGAGTAAGCACATATCAATCAGCACCCCTGCGGACTACGAACTGCCGGCCAGCAACGGCATGGCAGCGGGCTTCTACGTGCCGGTTAGCGAGGCTGTCAGCGCCGACGGCCATGACTTCACGTTGAAACGACGCGGCAAGACGGCCGACAACTTCTACTACATAGCCATATCCGACCCGCAGGTACGCACGCAAAGCGACATGAACAGATGGCGGAACGAGTCGCTCGCCGACATCCGCCGTACAATAGACTCGCTGGGACGGAGCCGCGAAGTGGTGGGCATAGCCCTTGGCGACCTTGTCTTTGACAACATGCCCCTGTACAAAGACTACGTGGAGTCGGTAGAGAATACGGGCATGACGATATTCCAATGCATAGGCAACCACGACTTCGACAAGCGCTGGCAGGACCTGCACAACATGAGGCTCGGCACACCCGTGTACGGAGAAATGGTGTATAACAATAATTTCGGACCGACGGATTACTCGTTCAACATAGGCAAAGTGCATGTCGTTACGATGAAAAACATCGACTACGCGGGCAACTGCAAATACATGGAGAACATAACGGACGGACAGCTTGCGTGGCTCGAAAAAGACCTGAGCTACGTGCCCAAGGGCTCTCTCGTGCTGCTTAACATGCACGCGGCGGGCTGGAACAGCGTGAGCGGCGAGGGCAACATACGCAGCGCCAGACAGCTCGAAAGGGTGCTGAAGGACTATCGCGTACACGTATTCTGCGGCCACACGCACTATTACCAGAACGTAGAGGTGAACGCCAACCTGTACCAACACAACATCGGAGCAGCCTGCGGAGCGTGGTGGGCAGGCGGAGTGAACCGCTGCGGAGCTCCCAACGGATACCTCGTGGTTGACGTAAAGGGCGACGAAATAAGATGGCACTACAAGTCAACGGGCCTGCCCGCCGACCGCCAGATGAGGGTTTACGGCAAGGGCGAGTTCGAGTCGCAGCCCGACTGCATAGTGGCAAACGTGTGGGACTACGACAACGCGTGCAAGGTGGAATGGTACCAGGACGGCAAGCCCATGGGAGCGATGGAGCGCTTCACCGACACCGACCAGGCATTCATCATACAGGAAGGCAAAAGGAAGAGCGGTTCGGAGACGGCACATCTGTTCCGCTGCCGCCCCGAAGGCCCTTGCAAGGAAGTTAAAGTGGTGTTCACCAACCGCTTCGGCGAGCGCTATGAGACCGTAACCAGACACACAACTTAACCCAAAACGTAACCGGCAAAAAAACACAACCTGACATCCTGATACCACGTAAACACACTCCGGCAAAACTATGCATGCCGGTGGTTTTCCGAAAGGTGGCCTTTCGCATTGTAAAAGGCCACCTTTTACCGTGCAGAAGACGGCCTTTCGTAAGCTAAAAGGCCGTCTTTCGGTAAATGCCAGATTACTAAGCGTTTACAATGTCGACGCATTGCCCTTGACCATTCTGGAGCTGGCAATTCAATGAATCCCGCAAGACAAGCATAAAAAAGGCGCAACCCGATATTACGGATTGCGCCTTTAGCTATATAAATCGACACGGGTTAGGCATAAGAACAAGTTAAAAAGTCCCGAAGCAAACGGTCTAATGACGTTCAAGGTACTTACGTACGCGCAGCCTGACGTTCTCCTTCAAGCAGTCCTGGTACAGCCACGGCTCGGCACTATGAAAGTCGCCGACATTCAGGAAGCCAAGTATCGGTTGGTATTCCGCCCCGCTGTAACCAGTCACTACAAGAACATTATGTTCCGGCGACACAGCTACTGTTATGGTATCGGCCAGAGTTGCGGGGGTATCGTCCGTGCGCCAGTTGACGGGATTAATACACATCGCGCACGGCTCGCTAATCACCGATTTGATATAACGCACGTCGGCAACGGAGTTGTAACAGATGGTTACGCCTGTGTCGTCGGCACGTTTGGCGGCGCGTATGTTCTTCGTAGCCGAAGTATCGTCAGGCGTCACCTTATAGCCGAGTACGTAGGCCGCGACAAGATGTTCGGCAACATCATCCGGAAATTCCTTGAGGAGCTCCACTACAGCCTTTCCGCCCTGGCTGAAACCGGCGAGAACCAACGGGCGGGAAGGGTCGCGCCGACTGAGGAAAGCGCTGAAAGCGGCACGCACGTCTGCCATGGCTATCCTGAAACGGTTGCTTATGGTGTCTTCGTTGAGTGTAGCCCACGATTCTATGGATATATGCCGGTAATACGGCGAGTAGAAATTATTGTCCACGCCCATGTATCCTGCTATGCGGCTTATCTCCTTGTCCATGTCGGCGCGGCGCTCGGCATTGTGAACGTCGGCATAATGGCAGATTCGTCCGTCGGCCGTTGTCCAGTCGGTAGCCCATGTAGAGACGATGTAGAACACGTCGGCACCGCTTCCACTCTTGTCGTTTTCCTGCGTAAACCACATCGTAGGGTCACCGTAGTCGGGCGCTTCCGGAATGTATTGCGCCACGGCAATACCCTTTGTATCGTCGTCACATGAAGCGAACAGAACGGCCGACTGCATTGCAGAAAGGAACAAAGCCACGGCACAAAGAATAAATCTCGGCCGACAGAAAAGGTGCCGACGTTTGGGAGTTTTTTCCATTTTATGAATTACACGATTATGCCCGGAAAATTAAAATACTTATAAACATAATACAAACAGACAGCCGTCAAAGCATGGCGGAAAAGTAATTACGCCATACCTGACGGCTGACAGCTTTATATTAAACGCCTTACTTATTCGGCTGCGGCCTCTGCCGCGCGGAAGTTTACAAGGTCTTCGGCGATGAAGCTCTTGACGTATGTGTAGTGTCCTACCACCTCTTCCTCAGCCATGCGCACATACACGTTGGCGCTCTTTGTAAATAGTTCAGGCGCACGTGTGGCGTCGTCGAGTATGAGCAACGACATCATGATGTCTCCGGTCATGTCGTACAGACGGCGTGCAAGGAAGTCGTGAGCCTCTTGGTTGCCCAGTTCCTTGGCATAGTTTACGGCCTGCTCGTACAGTTCGGTCATCTTCCTGACGCGCTCCTGCAACGGCTTCAGCTCCTCTGCAACCTCGCCCTCGAGCATTTCCTTTATTATTCCAAGGTACGTTCCATTGGTGATGTAACGTATTGCGGCAACAACCTGAAGCTGCGTCGTTCCCTCATAGATTGAGAAGATACGGGCGTCACGGTACAGACGCTGGCTCTTGTATTCCATGATGAAGCCCGAACCGCCATGTACCTGGATGGCGTCGTAAGCGTTCTGGTTGACGTATTCAGAGTTCATACCCTTCGCCAGGGGAGTGAAAGCGTCGGCAAGTTTGGTGTATTTCTTCAGTTCCTGCCTCTCCTCAGGCGTCAGTTTGCGCTCACGTGAGATGTCCTCCAAGGTCTTGTAGATGTCGACATAACGTGCCGTCATGTACAGAATGCTGCGTCCTGCGTCAAGTTTCGCCTTCATGCGGGCAAGCATGTCATACACTGCGGGGAAGTTGATGATGGCCTTGTCGAACTGCTTACGCTCCTTTGCGTATGCCAACGCCTCGTTATACGCAGCCTGGCTTACGCCCACGCTCTGTGCTGCTATACCCAGACGGGCGCCGTTCATCAATGCCATTACGTACTTGATAAGTCCCAATCGGGTGCTTCCGCACAGCTCGGCCTTGGCATTCTTGAACACAAGTTCGCACGTCGGCGAGCCGTGAATACCCAACTTGTTCTCTATGTGGCGCACGGTTACACCGCCGTTTCTCTTGTCATAAATGAACATCGACAGTCCGCGGCCGTCATGCGTGCCGGCCTCGCTACGTGCAAGAACGAGGTGTATGTCAGAATCTCCGTTAGTAATGAAACGCTTTACGCCGTTAAGCAACCAGCAACCCTGCTCCTCGCTGTATGTAGCTTTAAGCATAACGCGCTGCAAGTCAGAACCCGCGTCAGGCTCGGTGAGGTCCATACTCATCGTCTCTCCTGCGCAAACACGAGGTATGTACTTCTGTCTCTGCTCCTCGTTACCGAACTCATAGAGCGTCTCTATGCAGTCCTGAAGGCTCCAGATGTTCTGGAATCCCGCGTCAGCGGCAGCAACAATCTCCGACGCCATTGAATAAGGAGTGACAGGCATGTTCAGTCCGCCGTAACGACGGGGCATTGACACGCCCCAGAGTCCTGCCTTACGGGTAGCGTCAAGGTTCTCGTAAGTCTTCGATGCGTAGTGCATGCGACCGTCAACGAGGTGTGGTCCCTCAAGGTCTACATCCTCACTGTTAGGCTCAAGAACATTGGCAGCGATGTCGCCGGTGATTTCCAACATTCTCTTATAGTTCTCGATAGCGTCCTGATAGTCAACAGGCGCGTCTGCGTATTCATCCTTGTCAGCGAAATTGCGCTCCTTCAGCTCGACAATCCGCTTCATAAGCGGGTGGTTGAGGTGGAACTCAAACTCGGGATGGTCTGTATAATAGTTTGCCATTGTTTCTTTATTTTTTAAGGAGTTAGCGGGAGTTAATGGGAGTTAGGCGCTTCGCGCCGGAGTTAGCGGACATTAGTCTTGTTGCTTAATCCGACAATCTGTTAGTCTTTTATTCCATTATTGCTGATTATTCCCTTGCAATATGAGTTAAGATACCAGCTTGTTTTCTCTAACAAAGCTTGCAAATCTTGTACATCTTTCACTGTTATATAACAGAGGTCTGTCGCCAAGATGATGTAATATCTACATTCTTCCAAACTGCCTTGTGCGATGTTCAAAAACCTAAGTTTGTCTGCTTTGCCTGTTTTTCTGTAACCTTCGGCGATATTAGCAGGGATTGATACAGCTGCTCTTCGGAATTGTGAAGTAAGTCCTAAAGTTTCCGATGCAGGAAACTTTTTGGTCATTTCATAAACGGAAAGCACAAACTTGTGCGCAATCTGCCATGCTATAACTTCTTTAAAACTATTCGTCATAAAAGCATTTGTCCGTTAACTCCGGCGAGCATAGCGAGCTAACTCCAGTTAACTCCTTATAACTCCTGATTTAAAATATTATTTACTGTTCTGCTTGTAATACTTGATGAGCTTAGGAACGACATCCTCCACGGTGCCAACAATTACGTAGTCAGCTATCTGGTTGATAGGAGCGTCGGGGTCGCTGTTGATCGATATGATAATGCCTGAATCCTGCATACCGGCTATGTGCTGGATTTGGCCGGATATACCGCAAGCGATATAGACTTTCGGATGTACCGTTACACCGGTCTGTCCGATTTGCCTGTCATGGTCAACGAAGCCTGCATCCACAGCAGCACGGCTCGCGCCGACCTCTCCGTGCAGTTCTTTCGCGAGCTGGAAGAGCTGATCAAAGCCCTCTTTACTGCCCACTCCGTAACCTCCGGCTACTACTATCGGCGCACCTTTGAGGTTATGCTTGGCAGCCTCAACGTGGCGGTCGATAACCTTTACGATGAAGTCTGCCGGGTCAGTGTACTTACTTGCATCGGTGTAAACAACCTCGTTCTTAGCCTCACCGTCATACAATGCCTTCTGCATAACGCCGCTGCGGACAGTTGCCATCTGGGGTCTGTGGTCTGGGTTGACGATTGTTGCAACGATGTTACCACCGAAAGCGGGACGTATCTGGTAAAGAAGGTTGTCGTAATGCTTGCCTGCCTTCTTGTCGTCATAGTCTCCGATTTCAAGCTGAGTGCAGTCTGCGGTAAGTCCGCTGGTGAGCGACGACGAAACGCGCGGGCCCAAATCGCGGCCTATTACGGTAGCACCCATAAGGCAAATCTGCGGCTTTTCCTCCTTGAAGAGGTTTACCAGGATTGACGTATGGGGTGCAGACGTGTACGGGAACAGTCCTTCGGCATCAAAAACGAACAGTTTATCGACGCCATAAGGCAGTATCTGGCTTTCCACTTTGCCCTTAATGCCGGTGCCGGCAACCACGGCGTGCAACTCAACTCCAAGCTGGTTGGCGAGCTTGCGGCCCTTGGTAAGCAATTCTTGAGACACTTCCGCTACGGTAGTGCCTTCTATTTCGCAATAAACAAAAACGTTATTCATTGTTTTATTTTTTAGGAGTTAAGGAATAATGAAGTTAAGGAGTTAAGACAATAGTCTTGTTGTTGTAAAGCTATACAAACGCGGCATGGCATTTGTCTTAACTCCTTAACTTCATTACTCCTTAACTCCATAATTGTCTATAAATAGGAATCATCCAATTATCTTCTCCTCGAGCAGTTCCTTTATCATGCCTTCGATGTCGGCGTCGCTGCCCGTTAGGGTTTTACTCTCTTTTGCCTGGAACACTATGTTCTTGACGGTCTTCACCTTGGTGGGTGAACCTGCGAGGCCGCACTGCTGCGGATCGCCGTCGATGTCGGCCACGGCCCACTGGTTGAGCGTAAGGTACGGGCGTGTCTCGTACAGGTCGGCGTAAGGCATGTCGGCCGTACGCTCGAGTGGTACGGTAGCGTGCTTGTACTTCATCACCAGCTTGGCGTTGCACGGGCGGCACGGAGCTGCGCTGCCGTTTACGGTTATCACGATAGGCATGGGAGCCTCAACGGTCTCCACTCCACCGTCGATATGGCGGCGTATGGTCAGCTTGCCGTCCTCGCATTTGAGTATTTCCTCGGCGTATGTCACCTGCGAGAGGCCGAGCTTCTGTGCTACCTGCGGACCTACCTGTGCCGTATCGCCGTCGATAGCCTGGCGTCCTCCGATGATGACGTCGGCCCCACCGATGTATTTAATGGCTGTGGCAAGCGCGTAGGAAGTGGCGAGAGTGTCGGCTCCGGCAAAGAGGCGGTCGGTCAACAGCCATCCGGTATCAGCTCCGCGGTAAAGTCCCTGGCGGATGATTTCTGCCGCGCGCGGAGGGCCCATGGTAAGAACGCCCACGGTAGAGCCCGGATTCTGCTCTTTCAGGCGCAGTGCCTGTTCGAGCGCGTTAAGGTCTTCAGGATTGAAGATTGCGGGCAGCGCGGCGCGGTTGACCGTTCCTTCGGCGGTCATGGCGTCCTTACCCACATTCCTCGTGTCGGGTACTTGTTTTGCAAGTACGATGATTTTTAATTTCATAGTTATATATTATAATGTAAAGTTCATGAATGCAAAAATACACTTTTTTTACTTTTTGGCAAAGGAAAAAGAGTAAAAAGGTCTTTTTCATGGGAAGTTAAGGAGTAAGGGAGTAAAGGAGTTAAGACTAATGCCATTACTTCCATACGGCAAAAATGAATTAAGGAGCAAAGGTATTGTCTTAACTTCTTTACTCCCTTACTCCTTAACTCCTTGATAAATTTACTTCTTCTCCATCTTCATGAGCGTCTTGCCGTCATCGGCCTTGAACACGAGCTTGCCGCCTTTCTGCAGCTCGAACGACTTTGTCTTGCCCAAGGCTTGAAGCACTTTGCCCTCAGTCTCCATAGCGGGACACATCATCTGCGTGGTGCCAGTATTGCCGAAAGATATCGTGCCGTTCTTGACGTCTGCCTCGAATCCGCCTATCAGGTTATTACAGCTTGCGTTGCCGTACAGGCGCATTTCCTTTGCGTTAAGTCCGATGAAGGCTTCCTTCTCGCCAGGCAGTGGCTTGACTCCCTGGCCATCGACTTCTGTTATCTTCCATTCTCCGTTAAGTGCGTCGATTGACGTTACCGCAACACGCGATGTTCCGCACGATGTCAGGCCGGCTAACATGCCTGCCATGCACAACGAAATGAATAATTTTCTCATGACTTTTCTCCTTTTTTATTTCTGTTATTTATACATTTTGGCGGCGCCAAGGCACCGCATGTAACCTAAACGGGTGCAAATGTACAGAAAAAGAGCGGAGAAATTAAGAATTAAGAGTCGGAAAATTAAGAATTAAGAGTTAAGAATTAAGAAAATATGCCATGTTGCTTATTTGACAAGGCATTTTTTCTTAATTCTTAACTCTTAATTCTTAATTCACGAAGTGCGTTTTCTTAATTCTTAACTCTTAATTCTTAATTTTCTTGTTTATGCTTACACATTGATTTCCGTTGACGCTTTTATTTCGCGTTATTCAGAAAAATAAATCCTATGCAGGCAAATATCGCAGTTTTCGGTGTGCAGAAATAACACATTGCATATCAACCGATTAACATCAAGACACGGCTGATTGTGCAACTATTGACGGCCATGAAGAATGCAAAAGGCCGTCTTTCGGCATGCAAAAGACGGCCTTTAACATTCCTTTCGACGGCATATGGCAACATGAAAAACTGCCTTTTACAAGCGAACAACCGCCACACGGCATTCAAAAGCACGCCATTCGCCCGCAAATCAACGTCTTCCCATCATGAAAAACATGACCCAACGCCGCCTTAAAAGGCTATTTCACGGATTACGGACGACATTTTCCGACTGACGTTTTGCTATGAGTTGCATCATTTTACATTTCATACTGAACAGATAAACTTTTTCTTACAATAACAAAAACATGTATAGCTTAATGAAAAATGTACTGCTTCTGTTCAAAAAAATAAGAACAAAAACATTGTATCCTTTTGCTTTTCTCGCTATTAATACTTATCTTTGCAGTAAAAGGAGTAAAGCCTATTATATCTATACCTGGCTTACTATAAACTAAAACAATATACTACATGTGGAAAGAAAAGCTTGGTAATTATCTTATAGATGTGTCCAAATACTTTCTGACGGGTGTTTTTGTTGCCTCATTAATAAAGGATTTGGAAGATGTGCGTTGGCTGATATATGTTCTTAGCGGCACAATAGCAGCTTTATTACTAATATCAGGTTTAATCTTAGTTAATCAAAAAGAAAAGAAATGACAGGAACACTGATTATTTTAGGCATGGTCGGGATACCGTGTATCATCTTCTTGCTGTATTGCCTTACCCCGAGCGGCAAGCGCTGGCTGCGCAAGAACAACATGATTTGACGCCGTGGCGGCACAGACTGACGGTATGACATAATACGATGATTGACAAAGCGACGATAGACAGGATTATGGACGCGGCGAACATAGTTGACGTCGTGTCTGAGTTTGTCACCCTGCGCAAGGCCGGGGTGAACTATAAGGGCTTGTGCCCGTTCCACAACGAGAAGACTCCCTCGTTCGTCGTGTCGCCGTCGAAAGGCTACTGCCACTGCTTCTCCTGCGGCAAGGGAGGCAACGTGGTAGGCTTCATCATGGAGCACGAGCAGATGACCTATCCCGAAGCCCTGCGCTGGCTGGCCAAGAAATACAACATCGAGATACACGAACGTGAGCTGACCGACGATGAACGACGCGAGGAGAACGAGCGCGAGAGCCTGTTCATCATCAACGAATGGGCCCTGCATTACTTTCAGGACAACCTGCTAAACACGGAGAAAGGACAGGCCATAGGCATGCAGTACTTCCGCTCACGAGGCTTCCGCGACGACACGATAAACCGCTTCCAGCTCGGCTACGCCATGCCGGAGCGCGACGCACTGGCATGCACGGCGCTGGCCAAGGGCTTCAAGGAGCAGTACCTCATTGACACTGGACTGTGCTACCGCAAGGAGGACGGCACCCTGCAAGACCGCTACCACGGCCGGGTGATATTCCCGGTGCACACCGTAACGGGGCGTGTAGTTGCCTTCGGAGGGCGCATTCTCGAGAACAACAAGAAGCTGGCGAAGTACGTCAACTCGCCAGAGTCGCTCATTTACCACAAGAGCAACGAGCTGTACGGCATATACCAGGCCAAGCATGCCATAACGAAAAACGACCGCTGCTACCTTGTCGAGGGATATATCGACGTCACGTCGATGCACCAGAGCGGCGTTGAGAACGTCGTGGCATCATCAGGAACGTCGCTTACCACGGGGCAGATACGCCTCATCCACCGCTTCACAAGCAACATAACGGTGCTTTATGACGGCGACGCCGCGGGCATACACGCCTCAATCAGGGGTATCGACATGCTGCTGGCCGAAGGCATGAACGTGAAGGTGCTGCTGCTGCCCGACGGCGACGACCCCGACAGTTTCGCGCGGAAACACACGGCACAGGAATTCCGCGACTACATCGAAAGCCACCAGACCGACTTCATCGAGTTCAAGACCAACCTGCTGCTGCGCGGCGTCACCGACCCCATTAAGCGCTCCGAGGCTATCAGCAGCATAGTAAAGAGCGTGTCGGTAATACAAGACCAGATCACGCGCGCTACCTATATAACCGAATGCGCGCACCGCCTCGGCATGAACGAGGCCACGCTAATCAACACAGCCAACAAGTTCATACGTGGCGAAATAGAGGAAAAGCAGAAGGAACAACGGCGCGAAGAGGCCAAGGCAGACACCCCGGTGAAGCCCCTGCAGCCGCTTATGCCGGTAAGCCAGGCGCCGTCCGTGGAGTTCATGCTCATGCAACTGGTGGTACGCCACGGCGAAGAGATACTGTACAAGGACGTCGAGACGGACGACGGAGGCAAGATAGACCTTAGCGTGTCGCAATATATCAGCTATGACCTCGGCGCCGACAACCTCAGATTTAAGAACGACCTGTACAACCGTATGCTTGCTGAGGCCGTCGAGCACAACAACGACGAGGGCTTCAAGGCTGAGACATACTTCACCCACCACCCGGACATTGACATAAGCCGGACGGCCACCGACATGGTGATTGACCACTTCCAACTGAGCAAGAGCCTGCAGGTGAAGCACGACGAGGACACTCTGCGCAACCAGGTTGAGCACCTGATACTCGACTTCCGCATGGATTACGTCGAGCAACACCTGAAGGACCTGAAGCGCGAAATCAGTCTCTCAATCAACGACACGGAAAAAATGATGAGGCTTATGGCCGAATACAAGGACATGCAAGTTATCCGCAACGAAATAGCCAAGGAGCTGGGCAGCGACATAATAATTCATAATTCTTAATTCCTAATTCATAATTGGGCTGCATGATAACGGGTAATGAACCATACAACAAGAATCTACACCCTGCCCAATTATGAATTATGAACTGAAAGTCAGCGTTTAGCTAATTAAGAATTATGAATTAACACCCTGCCCAATCATGAATTAGGAATCGTGAATTATGAATTAGAAAGATGGTTTACTTTCATTGGTTGATATTCATTGTGTACGTATGCGTGGTGCTCGGAACCATGCTTACGGTGCTGATGGACAACCGCCAGCCGGCCAAGACGATGGCATGGGTGATGGTGCTCATCTTCATCCCCGTGGTAGGTATCGTGCTTTACTTCTTCTTCGGGCAGAACACGCGCAAGGAGAAGTTCATCAGCCGGCAGAGCATGGACCAGCTAACGAAACGCTCCATGCTCGAATTCGCCGAGCAGCAGAACCTTGTGCTGCCCGAGGAACACAGCGTATTAATAAACCTGTTCAAGACACAAAACTGGGCATTGCCGTTCAAGAACAACACGACCGACATCCTTACTGACGGTACGGACTTCTTCATTTCGCTACTGCGCGACATCGGGCAAGCCACCCACCACATTCATCTGGAGACGTACATAATATGCGACGACCCCCTTGGCCACCTCTTGGCCGACGCGCTCGCGGACAAGGCAAGGCAAGGAGTGGAGGTCCGCTTTATATACGACGACGTGGGGTGCTGGAATGTTCCCAACTCTTTCTTCGAGCAGATGCGCAACGCCGGAATTGACGTACACGCCTTCATGCCCGTAAAATTCCCTGCGTTTACAAGCAAGGTGAACTACCGCAACCACCGCAAGTTGTGCGTAATAGACGGCAAGATAGGATACATCGGCGGCATGAACGTTGCCATGCGCTACGTGAAAGGCAGCAACGGGCGCGCATGGAGGGACACGCACATGCGCATTCGCGGTGGCGCCGTGTACGGCATTCAGCGCTCTTTTCTTGTCGACTGGTTTTTTGTTGACCGCACACTCGTTACCAACAGGTGTTACTACCCCATGCTTGACGGCAGCATAAACAACGACTGCATAATGCAGGTCGTAACGAGCAGCCCCATCAGTCCATGGCCGGAGATGATGCAGGGATACGTACGGATACTGCTCGAAGCGAAAAGATACGTCTACATGGAGACTCCATACTTCCTCCCGACGGAGCCGGTAATGTTTGCCATGCGTACCGCGGCGCTGGCAGGAGTGGACGTCAGGCTGATGGTTCCGCTGCATTCCGACGCCAAGTTCGTAGAATGGGCCAGCCGCCCGTACATCCAGGAAGCGGCCGACTCGGGCGTTAAGGTGTATCTGTATAAAGCCGGATTCAACCACTCAAAGCTGCTCGTGAGCGACGACTCGCTGTCAACATGCGGCTCAACGAACATCGATTTCCGCAGCTTCGAGAATAATTTTGAGAGCAACGTGTTCATATATGACTGCGGCATGGCGCAACGTATCAAGGCTGTATTCATCGGCGACATGAAGAATTGCGTGATGTACGGTGACTACATGCGTACCCGCCGCCTGTCGTTCACGCACCGTCTGTGGGAGTCGTTCGTGAGATTGTTCTCCCCATTGATGTAGTTTGGCGCCCACATTGCAGGCCGCAGTATTTACGGATATAAACAACGCGTTTCCAAAAGGCCGTCTCTTATGTTGCAAAAGACGGCCTTTTATCGTCTAAAAGGTGGCCTTTGGGCTTGCGAAAGGCCACCTTTTGGAAATACGCTTTCCGCAGGCGCCACAACAACCGGTTAACAGCGTCTGTCAGGGTAGTAGTGAACAGCAGTCCCATTTATTTCCGCCATCTTCAAATTTTCTTCAAAATTATACGTTATCTTTGCGTATAAAATCCTTACAGCAGTAAGGTCATATTACTTAAAACAGGATAAATCCATGTGGAAATACTATGCTTTGCTCTCGGCATTCTTCGCCGCGCTGACGGCAATCTTCGCCAAGATTGGCGTAAAAGACATCAACTCTGACCTGGCTACGGCAATACGCACATCGGTCATACTGCTCATTACGTGGGGCATTGTCATAGCAGGCAGCCACATGGCGGAGGTAAAAAGCATACCGCGCCACGCATGGTTGTTCCTCATCCTGTCAGGAGCGGCTACCGGCCTGTCCTGGTTGTTTTACTTCAAGGCGTTGCAGTCAGGCGATGCATCACGCGTTGCGCCGATAGACAAGTTGAGCGTTCCCATAACGATATGCCTCGCATTCCTGTTCCTGAAAGAGCCTGTCAGCCCGAAAGTAATTGTCGGAGCATTGCTGATAACGGCCGGAAGCATTGTTATGTTGGCAAAATAAACAATAATAAGTATAAGGAGACAGCAGAACATGAAAATCCTGATTGTTGAAGACGAACGAAACTTGTCAGACAGCATCGTAACGTATTTGGGCACAGAAAAATACCTTTGCGAGCAGGCGTTCACGTACGCGGACGCAAGGATGAAAATAAACGTCTACGAATATGACTGCATATTGCTCGACCTCATGCTGCCGGGCGGCAACGGGCTAAGCCTTTTACGTGATATAAGGAAAAGGAGAAACCCTGTAGGAATTATCATAATTTCCGCTAAAGACTCACTCGACGACAAGGTGAAAGGCCTTGAGATAGGCGCCGACGACTATCTGTCAAAGCCATTCCACCTGGCTGAACTCAGCATGCGCATTTATGCTGTGATACGCCGCAAGAAGTTCTATGCCAACAACATTATCGAAAGCAACGGCATAACCATTGACCTTCTGGAGAAATCAGTGGCAATAGGCAACGTTGCGGTAGCGCTGACAAAATCGGAATACGAGCTGTTGCTGTTTTTCATAAGCAACAAAGAAAGAGTCATATCGAAAAGTGCCATGGCTGAACATCTCAGCGGAGAGATGGCCGACATGCTTGACAATTACGACTTTGTGTACACACATATCAAGAACTTGAAAGCCAAACTGACCGCCGCAGGCTGCAATGACTGCATAAGGAATATTTATGGCATGGGGTATAAATGGATTGAACACTGACCGACAAACCAACAAATTATGGGAAAACACAGAATCGGACTGCTGAGAAACACGCTGACATGGTTCGTAATATGCATGATTGCGCTCATGCTGCTTGCCACTCCGCTGTTCTATTGGCTGACCAAAAGCTTTTACGCTGAAGACTTGATTGACCTGATTGAGGCAGTACAAAGAGGACAGTCGATACCCAGACTCGACCTTGAGGAGGACATAATACAGGGAGTGATGATACAGTTCGGTATTATCACGGTCGTATCCGGCATTGCCGTAGTACTGACGATAAGCCTTATATCAAAACGCATCTGGCGCCCGTTCTACAACACCCTTGAAGCCGTGGAGAGCTTCAGGCTGGAAAGCGGCGTGCTGCCATCATTACAGGAAAGCCGGATAAAAGAGTTCTCCGACTTGAACACAGCCCTAAGCCACTTGATGACAGGATGCATAAAGAGCTTCCGTGTGCAAAAGGAGTTTACCGAAAACGCCTCTCACGAACTGCAAACGCCGCTGGCGGTGTTCAGAAGCAAGCTCGACATACTGTCGCAACTGCCCGAACTTACCGAACGGCAGGCCACGATAATACAGGACCTCAACCAGATTAACAACCGCATGTCGCGCCTTAACCGCAACCTTTTGCTGCTCGCCAAGATGGAGAACAGCCAGTTTGACGGTACAGGACTGGTGGATGTAGTCGACGTAGTGAAGGATATGCCTTATATTGAAAGCCTGCTGGGCGGCTTGACGCTGCATACCGACTTCAGTGTCGGCACGTTGCAGGTTAGGGCAAACCGTCCGTTGCTTGAGATTCTGTTCAGTAATCTTATCGTAAATGCCGTAAGACATAACAAGCCGCAAGGGGAAATACTCGTCAAGGTTACGCCCGAAAGCCTCATAGTAGCCAACACGTCATACGAAAAGGCACTCGACGGAAACAAGATATTCGAGCGTTTTTACCGCCCTACGCAAGACTCAAAAGGCTGCGGGCTCGGCCTGTCAATCGTAAAAGCCGTATGCAATTACCACGGCTGGAAAGCCGGATACTCATATAAAAAAGAAGGATGGCACGAATTTAAAATAACATTCATATAATCCACAACATTTCTTCAAACTCGCCCTTTATCTTTGCCTTCGTAAACACGACAAAGTATTTTCATTAGGGCATTATGTTTTGTGGATTAATCAATTATCTGGACAATCTTGACAGAATCATTACCGTAACGTTGAACTTCAACGGAGGCCATCTTGCCGACATCACAGCCGTAGGGCTCTCATCACGTTATATATGGATACCGGTCGGCATGTTGTTCATCTATAAAATCATGGCGGCTCATGGCAACAAATACAAACGGATAGCGGCAATCATATTGGGCCTTGCCGTAGTTGTAACCTTGTGCGACCAGATATCAGCGTCCGTCATGAAGCCGTTTTTCGCCCGTCTACGCCCGTCGCACGACATGCAAGTATGCGGACTTCTACATTATGTAGGCTCATACCGAGGCGGCACTTATGGCTTTGTATCAAGCCACGCGGCAAATGCGTTAGGCGCGGCAGTGTACACATTAAGGTTTGCCAAGGGCAAGCGGTACGCCATATTCGTGCTGGCTTTTGCCATCCTGGTCGGTTATTCACGCGTATACCTCGGCGTACATTACGTCGGCGACGTAGTTTGCGGCGCTTTGTTCGGCGCTTTTGTAGGATACATTATCGGCTTGATTATCTTCCGTTTCATGAAACCAAGATTGCCATATCATTGCCATTTCGACGGGAAATGGCCGTTTATCACGCTGCGGAAAATATCGAATATCAACGTTGGCTCAATATAAACATTGTCATGAAAAGTCCTTAATCCTGCAAAAACGGACAATCGTATCCTGTCATTTTACATTATCCTCAATCCGGAACAGACTGAAGTTGACACTTCCATAAGCACGATGCTCGACGAACCAGGGCACATCCTCAAAACTGTTAGCTGCCCCATGCTCAAATACGAAAACGCCTCCCGGCTTCAGGATATTGCGCTCAAGTATCATTTCAGGCAGCTTAGGAAGCTCGGGCAAGGCATAAGGAGGGTCGGCAAAGATAAAATCGAACTGAACGTGACAGCTCCTTATAAACCTGAACACGTCACCACGCAGTGGCACGCACTTGTCCGTACCTAATTTCTTCAGACATTGTTTTATGAAGGCATGGTGGTCACGGTCGGCCTCAACGCTTATCACCGAAGCACAGCCTCTCGACAGAAGTTCAAGCGATATACTGCCAGTACCCGAGAAGAGGTCGAGAGCCGTGGCACCGTCAAAGTCGATATAGCCGTTAAGGACATTGAATATGTTTTCCTTGGCAAAGTCGGTTGTAGGCCTTGCCTTGAACGTTTTAGGTATGTCGAAATGACGACCTTTGTATATTCCGGTTATTATTCGCATTGTTGCTAAAGCCTTAATTTTTCACGAAATACGTCAGCAAGTCGTACGGAAGATTCTTAATCTCCGTTATTGGGGCACGGTTAAACTCCGCTTTAGGATTTACCACATACACGTTTTGGATGAAAGTATGCAGTTCCTGCATGAGCTCATCACGTGCCGGAAGCTCGCCCACGAGGTGCAGTTCGTCGCGCTTGTTGTCGAAAGCGAGCTGTTTCCATATATTCAGGATGAAGTAGACGGCGTCAGGCACAAGGTTGGTGTTAAAGCTGTTAGTAAACCTGAACCTGTTTTGCTGGAAGCTGAACACGTCCATCTTCTTGTCATGGAAATAAGCGTAGAGCTTCATCCTCACGCCAGTAAAGCTCCTACGGTACAAATGATTCCACACGGGAGCGCAAACATGGGTGAAGCGCACGTCGGCAAAATGGTCGTCGATGACGAGCTTCAAGTCCTTGTTGACGGAATATACGGCCACGGCATTAAGCGACGGCAACACCGTAGAGAGCACCGTCTCGCCCTCACGACCGGTTATGGCATGGCGGTAAAGCACCTCCTTCGAACCTTCCTTAAACTCGTCTACCGGTATCATCAGCACCGGGGAATCAAGCAGGACCATAGCCCTCTGCCATCCGTTGCTAAGCAAGTCTATCTCCTTGAAAGCCTCGCGAAGGTTAGCCGCCATGGATATTCCGCTCCTCACGGTGTAAGGTTCGTACACAATGCTGCCGCTCCGGCTGGCATCAAGCGCCGAGAACGACAACGTCTGCCGCCCCACCCTGATGGTAAGGCGCGGTTTCTTCACTATATTCCGGTTGGTATCTTGTATGGTCATGGACTTATGGTGTTGTCTTATTTTGCTATTATAAGGCAGTGGTTACGCCAAGGCACATCAACGGTCACTCCCAGTTACCGGCGTTATCGTTGGGCGTCATCAGGTCGCCTATCTTCAGCCCGGGGTACCGTCCGTTGTTATAAGCCTCTTCGGTAAGGTTGGATATGCTGTTGCCGTCAAGGCCCTTGAGATAGTCTTCATACGTAGCGCCGCACTCCATCAGAGGCAACTGACGGCCTGATTTCGTCAGTTGGGTCGTCACCGTGATGTCAAACTTCTTGCCGTCGGCAAAGGGTATGAACTGCAACGAGTCTGCAAGGTATCCCCCTTTAACCAACGCAGCGAAATCGTCGGTATACGTACCGTTTACCTTACGGTATTTTTCCTCGGCGTACCTGATCTTCACAAGGCGCTCCTTCACAACACGCTCACGTGCTGCCATCTGTTTGTCAAAGCGCAGCGGAGCGTATATACTCAGGCCGCACACTACCGCGAGTGCCGCCGCCAATACGGCCAATATGCAACTTTTATTTATTCTGGGGCCCATGTCGTCACTTATATTCATGCCCGCTGAAGCACGTAATAGCATTTTACGGCCTGCCAAGGCATGATGTTCCGTTTATTTTTAGTAAGTTTGCATTATGCTGAAGAGCACCGTGTTACGGTGCAAAATTACACCAAATAATCCGTAAAATCAAACCTTTAGGCTAAAAACTGATGATAATGGAAGATTTGACACGCCACGTACGACTGGCTTTCGGCTTTGTCCCCACCGCCGAACAGGCCTCGGCAATAGATACGTTCTGCCGTTTCATGACCGACCGCGACGACCGCTCGGCCTTCATCATGCGCGGTTCGGCCGGTACGGGCAAGACCTCTCTGGCCGCCGCAATGGTCAAGGCGGTCAAGGCTTTGGGGCATAAGGTGGCCCTGCTGGCGCCCACCGGACGTGCCGCCAAGGTGTTTTCGCTCAACGCAGGACAACCGGCGCTGACCATACACCGCCGTATCTACCGACAGAAAACGTTTACCGGCGACATGACGGGCTTCAACCTGAACGTCAACCTGACACCCGACACGCTGTTCATGGTGGACGAAGCCTCGATGATTGCCGACGAGTCGCCTTCCGACGCGGCACTGTTCGGTTCGGGACGCCTGCTCGACGACCTTATACAATATGTCTACAACGGCAACAACTGCCGGTTAATGCTAATCGGAGACAAGGCCCAGCTGCCGCCCGTAGGCGAGGAAGAGTCGCCCGCCCTGTCGGCCTTCGTGCTTGAGGACTACGGCCTGAAGGTGTACCAGTGCGACCTGAACGAAGTGCTGCGCCAGGCCGCCGACTCCGGCATTCTGTACAACGCGACGGTAATCAGGCAGATGATAACCCACGACGAGGCCACCGGTCTGCCCATGATACGCTTCTCGGGATTCGCCGACATACGCATTGTGCCGGGCGACGAGCTTATCGAACAGCTCAACACCAGCTACTCCGAAGTAGGCATTGACGAGACTATCGTCGTGACCCGAAGCAACAAACGCGCCAACATATACAACTCGGGAATACGCGGAATGGTGCTCGACCGTGAGGAACAGCTCACAACCGGCGACATGCTCATGGTGGTAAAGAACAACTATTACTGGCTGGAGAAGGAGAGAATGAACGAAAAATTAAAAGTGAAAAATGATAAATCCAATAGCGATACAGGTTCTTTATCCACAAAGCAAACGGATTCTTCACCGTCAACTGTCAGCTTTTCACTTCCTTCTTCATTCATCGCGAACGGCGACCGGGCCATCGTACGCCGCGTGCGCAACGTGCGCGAGCTGTACGGCTTCAGGTTTGCCGACGTGCTGTTGCGCTTTCCCGACTACGACAATTACGAGCTTCAGGCCACCGTATTGACAGATACGCTCACGTCTGACGCGCCCGCGCTGACCCGTGAACAGAGCAACCAGCTGTTCAACTCGGTGCTCGAGGACTATCAGGACATACCCCGTAAGGCCGACCGAATGAAGCAAATACGACAGGACATGTACTACAACGCCCTGCAAGTGAAGTACGCATACGCCGTGACCTGCCACAAGGCGCAGGGCGGACAGTGGGCGCACGTGTACATAGACCAGGGCTACATGACCGACGACATGCTCACTCCGGACTACATCCACTGGCTATACACGGCCTTCACGCGCGCCACCGAGCGCCTGTTTCTCGTCAACTGGCCCAAGACGCAGACACAGGAATAACCCCGTATCACCGCAATTCACGCCGTCTCCCCTCGCCTCTTGCCGTAACGCAAGCCGCGAGGGGAGGTTTGTTTCCACACATATAGCAAAACAGCACATGAAAACCGTAAGCAAAACCAGTGCCTTCAGTTACAATCAACCACCACAACCATACGCTCAATCGACAACCGTAAGCATTACGACACACTTCCCTTTCAATTTCAAAAGGCCGTCTTTTACCTTGCAAAAAACGGCCTTTTACACGCCGAAAGGTGACCTTTCGCAACACCGTTTGCCGTCTTTTGCAAAGCCGCTGAATGCCATATACTTCTTTTTATACTGCCAAGGTTTGCGTGGGTCGTCAATAATTAGTAACTTTGTTGCGACATAGCCAACAATAAACAAACGTTGCCGTAACAGCGTACAATGGCGAAATGGCATTTTGATACGCATTATCTACAATGCGCCCAAGCGGCAATTCATTCGGCAATAAATTCTATAACTCCTTTAAATTCTATAACTTCATAACATAAGATGACACAGATACTACTCTTTTTGGCCGGCGCGCTGGTGGCCACCATCATCCTGATGATAGCCAACCAAAAGAAAACAAAACTGCTGGACGACCGCATCGCGGCGCTGACGGGCGACATATCGGCCAAGCAAAGGGAAGCCGAGATGCTCGCAAGGCAACTCGACGAGGCCAAGCGTGACGGCGAACGGCTGATGAACGACACAAAACGGCAATACGACGAACTGCTGGCCGGAGCGAAAAACGACGGCGAACGCAGGCTGGAGGCTGCCCGCAAACAGTATGCGGAACAGCTGGCCGAGGTGAACGAACGCAACGAACGCGAGAAGGCTGAGCGCACGGCTATGCTCGACAGGCAGTTTGCCGAGCGACTGAAGCTGGTGCAGGAGCAGCTGAACACTACCACTGAGCGTCTGCTGAAACAACGTTCTGAGGAACTCGACATGGCCAACCGCAACCAGATGGGCGCCATAATAGCCCCGCTGAGGGAGGTTATGACCGAAATGAAGAAGTCGATGGACGACAACCGCGAGTCGTTTACGCGCAGCACGGCGTCGCTAAGCGAACAGCTGAGGCAAATGCACGCCACGACCGAAAGCCTCGGACTGGAAGCGGAAAAACTGTCGAAAGCCCTCCAGACGGGGCCAAAGATACAGGGTGATTTCGGCGAAATGAAGCTGAACGACCTGCTCGACAAGTTCGGATTCACCAAAGGCGTGGAGTACGATGTACAGTACACGATGCGCGACTCCAAGGGAAACGTAATCCATAACGACGACACCAACGACATGATGCGCCCCGACGTGGTGCTGCATTACCCCGACCACAAGGACGTAATCATCGACTCAAAGGCGTCGCTGACGGCCTTTATCGGCTACGTAAACGCCGAAACCGACGCTGAACGCAAAGCCTTTCTCGACGAACACGTAAAGAGTGTCCGCCGACATGTTGACGAGCTGTCGGCCAAAAGCTACGGCAAGTACTCCATGGAAGGCGGCACCACGCTTGATTTCGTAATCATGTTCGTGCCCCAGGAGGCGGCAATGCAGCTGGCGGTGTCGGCCGATGCTTCATTATGGAACTACGCCTTCGAGCGCAACGTGATAATAACCGGCGAGCAAAACCTGTTCTCCCTACTCCGATTACTACAGATTGCATGGACGCAACAGCGGCAGGCCGAGAACCAGGAGCAGGTATTCGGTCTGGCAAACACCCTCGTTGAGCGCGTCGGACTGTTCGTAGAGCGATTCGACAAGCTCGGCAAAAGTTTCGAAGCGGCACAGAAGTCATACGACGAAGCACGAAAGTCGCTCAGCGGAAACCAGAGCTTCATCAGCTCCGCACGCCGCCTCGTAAAGATGGGAGCGAAGGAAAATCCGAGAAGGAAGCTGCCCGAAGAGGAGGAAGAAAATTAAGAGTTAAGAATTAAGAAAAATGCCTTGCATGATGTCTTCCTGGCCTTTCTATTTGGCTCATTGGCCTAATTGGGCTTATCCTAACCAATCCAAATCAATCAAGTCATATTTTCTTAACTCTTAATTCTTAACTCTCAACTTCCGTTGTAACCGTATTGTAACATCGGTGTAACACGTATGAATACCAATATAAGTACTTTTGCAGCAGGTATTATAAAAAGATAATCATTTATGGATAATAACTATCGAATATTGGTCGTTGACGACGAGCAAGACTTGTGCGAAATCCTTAAGTTCAACCTTGAGACCGACGGTTACGTAGTCGAGACTGCCAACTCGGCCGAAGAAGCCCTGAAGATGAACATCGAGAGCTTCGACCTACTGCTGCTCGACGTCATGATGGGCGGCATGTCAGGCTTTGCCATGGCCAAGAAACTGAAATCCGAGCCGGCGACAAAAGACATCCCGGTAATATTCCTGACAGCACGCGACACCGAAAACGACACCGTCACTGGATTCAATCTTGGCGCCGACGACTATATCTCAAAACCATTCTCCATAAGGGAGGTGCTCGTAAGGATACGCGCCGTACTGCGCCGCACTGCCGAAAAGGAAGGTGCACAGCAGTCAAACGTGCTGCGCTACCAAGGCCTTGAGCTAAACCTCGACAAGAAAACAGTAAGCATTGACGGCGAGGACGTGCCGTTCACAAAGACTGAATTCGAGATTCTTCACCTTCTTCTCGACGAGAAAGGCCGCGTATTCTCACGACAGGAACTTATCGACAGGATATGGCCGAAAGACGTGCTCGTGCTCGACCGCACCGTGGACGTAAACATAACGCGCCTGAGAAAAAAGATAGGCAAGTTCTCGAAGTGCATTGTCACACGACTCGGATTCGGCTATTATTTCGATGCATAACCGTTAGCCGCAGACGAGGGAAAGTCACAAAAAGGGTTTGAAGGCGTGTTCCTCCCGCCACTACGCGCGGTCAAGGAAGGCGCCGAAACCTGTTTTTACGGCCTGCCGGGCACCCGACGCACTCCCAACCCGAAACCATCCCAGCCCCTACCCACCATTAAACACACAGAATAAGCAATGTTCAGGACTTCTGTTGGAACACGACTTTATGTCAGCGTACTGTCAGTATTCATTGTCTTCGCCGCCGCGTTCATTATATTCCAGCACGCGCGCGAACGCGAATACAAGATAAACTCGCTAAACACGAGGCTGCAGGACTATAACTCAAGGATGATGGAAACGCTCGAATACATGGGCAATAATTCCGAAGAGGCCATAGACCAGTACGTAAAGAGCCACCACATACGCGGTTTGCGCGTCACGATGATAAGGCGTGACGGGCAGGTTGTCTACGACAATATGTATAAGGAATACGAAAAGATGGACAACCACAAGAACCGCGAAGAGGTAAGGGAGGCATTCGCCAACGGCAGCGGGTATGACTTCAGCCGCATAAGCTCGGCCCTGCACCAGGACTATTTCTACTCGGCTACATACGTGCCGGAGTTCAACCTCGTAGTGCGCAGCGCCCTGCCCTACGACAACGGGCTTGCGCAAGTGCTCAAGGCTGACCAGCATTACCTGTGGTTCGCGCTTGTCGCCATGCTCATACTGGTGTTCATCCTCTACCGTTTCACCAGCCGCCTGGGTGACAACATAACGCGCCTGCGCCTCTTTGCCAGCCGGGCCGACCACAACGAGAGCCTCGACACTGAAGACCTCGTAGGTTTTCCGGGCGACGAGCTGGGCGAAATAGCCGAACGGATAATCAAGATATACAAGCGGCTGCAAAAGACGAAAGAGGAGCAGAACGTGCTGAAACGCCAGCTCACGCAAAACATTGCGCACGAGCTGAAGACGCCCGTAGCCAGCATACAGGGGTACCTTGAGACCATACTGGAGAACCCGAACATAAACGAAGCCATGAAACAGCAGTTCCTCCAGCGGTGCTATGCCCAGTCGCAACGGCTCGCCTCGCTGCTGCGCGACATCTCGACGCTCAACCGTCTTGACGACGCGCCCGAGATGGTTGACTTCGAAAAGGTTGACATCAGCGCCATGGTGGCCAGCATAATACAGGACACGTCGCTGGAAATGAGCGAGCGCAGCATGACATTCGACAACAAACTGCCTGACGGCATAACAGTAAAGGGCAACCAGTCACTGCTGTACAGCGTGTTCCGCAACCTGACAGACAACGCCGTGGCATACGCTGGCGAAGGCACGACGATAACCCTGTCGGTAGAACCCAAGGACGAGTTCTGGAGCTTTACGTTCAGCGACAACGGCGTTGGCGTGCCGTACGAGCACCTGCCGCGCCTGTTCGAGCGCTTCTACCGCGTGGACAAAGGCCGCAGCCGAAAGATGGGAGGCACTGGACTCGGACTGGCTATCGTAAAGAACGCCGTGCTGCTGCACGGCGGAACAATCTCCGTAAGCAACAACATAACGGGCGGACTCCGCTTCGAATTCACCCTAAAACGATAAAAGCCAAAACACGCCATGGTGAAAACCGTAACATTTCACCATGCTTATGGTTACGTTTTAAAAGACATAATATAAGCCTGACGCTAATATATAACGAAGCAGCCTGGCTTTCCTTACAATCCAAAAGGCCGTCTTTCGGCTTGCGTTTTGCCGTCTTTCACAAGATGAAAGACGGCTTTTTACATTCCGACAGGCGGCTTTCCACAACGCAGGCAGCCATCGAGCGAGCCGAAAGCGGCACTACGGAAACACGGGAACAAGAACAAAAATCCGCTTCACTAACATTTATTTTATATTCCATCCAACAATAATAAGATTCTCACACCAACAAAAGTGAAAAAGTTTCCCTTTCGCTTCGTTTAACCGAAATTTTGCACTATCTTTGCAACGGAAACGAATATTTGTAACCATTAATGGACGAAATTATCATCATTCTGCTATTAATCATGCTCAATGGCATATTCGCCATGTCTGAAATAGCAGTAATTCAAGCAAGAAAAACTACTTTATCAAACGACGAGAAAAAAGGCAACAAGGGCGCAAAGACGGCTTTGCGACTGGCCAACGACCCTGACCGTTTTCTTTCAACAGTACAGATTGGAATCACGCTCATAGGTATCCTGACGGGTATTTACTCCGGAGCCTCCATCTCCGGGCGGTTTTCCGACGTGTTCGAGAGCCTCGGCATGCCCGAGCGCTGGGCTTATCCGCTGGCACAGGGACTGATAGTAATCATCGTGACGTACCTCACTATAGTGTTCGGCGAGCTGGTGCCGAAGCGTATCGGCATGAGCGTGGCCGAGAAGGCGTCTGAAATCATATCGCGCCCGATGAACTTCCTGTCGGTCATCGCGTCGCCTTTCGTATGGATTCTGTCAAAAAGCACCGAGACAATAGTCAACCTGCTCGGCGTCAAGGACGCGGAAACGAAAGTGACCGAGGAGGACATCAAGTCCATCGTGCAGGAAGGCAAGGAGGACGGCGAGGTGCAGGAAGTTGAACAGGACATAGTAGAACGTGTCTTCATGCTCGGCGACCTGAAAGTTGACTCGCTGATGACCCACCGCTCCGAGGTGGTGACGCTCGACGTCAGCATGACTAAGGACGAAATCCGCCAGGTTCTTAACGACGACCTGTACGAGTCATACCCCGTAATAGACCACAGCCTTGAGAACATCGTTGGCGTAGTGTCGCTCAAGGACTTGATATTCCGCCTCAGCGACGAATCGGTAAACCTGAGGCAGATAATGCGCCCGGCGGTCTACATTTACGAGAACATGACCGTGTACAAAGCCCTCGAACAGATGAAGGAAAAACGACTGGCCCAGGCGTTCATATGCGACGAATTCGGCAGTTTCCAGGGGCTGATAACACTGCGTGACATCCTCGAGGGCCTTGTCGGCACTATCGACGAGGTGAACAACGAACCCGAGATTGTAAAACGTGAAGGCTCGGAAAGCTGGCTCGTCGACGGACAATGCTCTTTCTACGACTTCCTTGCTTACTTCGACAAAGAGGACCTTTACGACAACGAACAGGACTACAACACACTCGCGGGGCTCATCATCGAGCAGCTGAAGCATATACCGCAAGCCGGCGAACACACGGACTGGAACTGCTTTAACCTCGAGATTGTGGACATGGACGGCGCCCGTATCGACAAGGTACTCGTAACGCTGAAAGACGAAAAGGATAAAGACGAAGACTGATATAATTACGAATCAAGAGCCAAGAAGCAACGCCCTGCGTCAAGCAGGACGAGAAAACACGCAGCCGGAAGTAAGCTTCCGACGTATTTTCCTTAATTCTTGACTCTTAATTCATAATTATTTTTGTCGTTCGCCTTATTTTACTTATTTTTGCAAAGACATTATTATATAACTTAAATCTTTTACAAAATGATAGAAATTCAAGCTGCCCAGGAACATCAGGCATTATCAATAGCACGGCTTATCATGCTCGCGATGAACTATGACTGCTGCCGTTACTTTACCGGTCCTGAGCATACACTTGACGATTTCGAGCGGGTAATGACGGAACTCGTGCTCGCAGACAACACACAGTACAGCTATCGCAACACCATCGTTGCCATAGACGAGGACGGGAAGCTATGCGGCATGTGCGTATCCTACGACGGGGCACGCCTGCACGAACTGAGGGCGGAATTCATAAAAGCGGCAAAAGAGAACTTCGGCCGCGAACTGTCAAACATGGAAGACGAAACCGGGCCAGGCGAACTCTACATCGACAGCATTGCCGTATTCGAAAGCTGCCGCGGCAAGGGCGTGGCAACCGCGCTGCTCAATGCCGTCATCGACAAAGCCAAAAAGATGGACATACCAGCCGTCGGACTGCTTGTAGACAAAGGAAACCCAAAGGCCGAAAAACTGTACGGTCGTATAGGATTCAAATATGTAGGTGAAAACACTTGGGGAGGACACCCCATGAAGCACCTGCAATACCAGTTGTAAACTTCAGGAAAAGATCGTACCGTAAGGCGGCAAGGAGCCCACAGCCAACACAAGGCTATAAGGCCACGCCCGACAGCCTTATAACAGGATAACAAATGACCTATGATAACCGTATAACATGAAATAATATGCAAGACAGCAAGTATTTGGTCGCCAATGACCGTGACGCACAATGGGGCCTCGTTGTCAACACCGTGGGATACGATGAGGTAGGACCTGACGAACCGTACCCTACCAAGGGACACGGCGACGGCTATTATTTTGACCCCGAGCGCGGGCGAATTCTTGATGAATACCAGATGCTTTACCTGGTGGAAGGCGAGGGAGTGTTCTCTTCACGGCATGTTACCGACGTACCGATAAAGGCCGGAGACATATTCCTACTGTTCCCCGGAGAATGGCATACATACCACCCACTGCCCGGAACGTTCTGGAAGAGTTACTGGATAGGCTACAAAGGGCGCAACATGGACGACAGACTGAAGTACAACTTCCTGTCGCTCGAAAAGCCAATCTACCACGTTGGCTTCAGCAACGACATTGTACACCTATACAAGTCGGCCATAGAGACGGCAAAGGAGGAGCCCGCACACATGCAACAGATACTCGCGGGAATAACCAACAACCTGATAGGCTTGATGTATTCGCTCGAACGCAACATGGAGCTTAGCCGCAAAGGAGGCTACGTCGACATGATTAACAGGGCGCGACTGCGTATCCGCGAGGGGGTTGAGTCAAAGATTACGGTGCAGGAAATAGCGGCGGAACTGGGCTCAAGCTACTCCAACTTCCGCAAGCTTTTCAAGGAGTACACGGGCCTGTCGCCGGCGTTCTACCAGCAAGACCTGAAACTCCAGCGCGCCAAGGAGCTGCTATCAACTACCGACATGAGCATTAAGGAAATAGCGTACAGGCTGAACTTCGACTCTCCTGACTATTTCTCAAGCAAATTCAAGACAAAGATTGGCTGCAAACCGAGCGAATACCGCTCGAGGATGAGATGATAAATAATTAAGAATTAAGAGTTAAGAATTAAGAAAATATGCCTCATCTGATATAACGGCAAAAGTGTTTTTCTTAATTCTTAACTCTTAATTCTTAATTTTCCTACAGTCCGATGACTGTTTTTTCAACCCAGTAAGCCAGGATTCCGGCCACGTATCCGATAAACGCTATCCATGAGATACGCTTCATGTACCAGATGAACGTGATTTTCTCAAGGCCCATGACTACTACGCCAGCTGCCGAGCCGATGATGAGCATTGAGCCACCCACGCCGGCACAGTAAGCCAACAGCTGCCAGAATATGCCGTCCTGGGCCATGTCGCCGACTTCAGCGAGGGGATACATTCCCATACATCCCGCTACAAGGGGTACATTGTCAACAATGCTCGAGAGTACGCCGATAATACCGGTGATAAGATAATGGTTGCCGTCAAACACGTCATTAAGGCCAGTGCCGAGCGCCGACAGCACGCCTATCTCCTGGAGACACGACACTGCCATGAGTATTCCGAGGAAGAACAGGATGGTGCCCATGTCGATGCGGGAGATGATATTTGTTATCCTCTTCTGCGTTCCGCCCTCCTCGTTGTGCTCGGGAGCCTTACGGTAGAATATCTCGGTAAACAGCCAAAGCACGCCAAGCACGAGCAGTATGCCGACGAACGGGGGCAGATGGGTTATAGACTTGAATATGGGGACGAAAATCAGGCCGCCTACTCCTATCCAGAATACAGCCTTGCGCTGGCCGTCGGTGAAGTCGTTATCCACGACAACAGTGCCGAGGTCGGCTCCGGCGTTGACGTTGCCCTTAAGCGAGAGCGACAGGATATAGGCAGGCAATACTACTGATACGAGCGAAGGTATGAACAGTTCCTTGATAACGCCGGCGGCGGTGATGAGGCTCTTGTTCCAGAGCATAATCGTAGTGACGTCGCCTATCGGCGAGAACGCTCCGCCTGAGTTGGCCGCGATGATGATAAGCGAGGCATAGATAAGCCTGTCCTTACGGTCGTCGATGAGCTTGCGTAGAATCATTACCATGACGATGGCGGTAGTCATGTTGTCAAGTATGGCCGAAAGGAAGAAGGTCATGATGGTGATACGCCACAGCAGAGCCTTCTTGCTCCTGGTCTTGAGCATGTCGCGCACGAAGTTGAAGCCACCGTTCTGGTCTACCGTCTCGACGATAGTCATGGCTCCCATAAGGAAGAACAGCGTGGTGGCGGTGCTTCCGAGATGTCCCTCAATCACCGAACCAGCATAGGCGGCAATGCCGTCGGCAGTGATTTCCGCCGGGAAGTTGCCCGGGTCGAACATGTAGAGAGTCCAGCAGGCCACCAGCATTAGCAGGGCTACCGCAGCCTTGTTGACCTTGGTCAGGGTCTCAAGGGCGATGCATAAGTATCCGAATACGAATACTACGACAATTGTAAGTGTAAGTGTTGACATTAAGTTTGTTTTTAAGTTAAGATTGCTATTTCCAGATTGCAAAATTAATGATAATTTCTGAAAACTTCGTTTTATTAATAAACATTCACGTATTTTATTTTCTTTTACCACCGTTTTTATAGTGCCTATACGCCACCAGCGCCATTAGAGAGGCCTGTACACCACTACCCTTCCGCCGTGCCACCTCGCGGAAAGAGCCTGCCGGCCATTTGGCATGACGGCTTTAACCTACGGCAATGCGGCGGAATGGCAAATAACAAAGATACACTTATCGTCCTGCCCAATTCCGGACGACACGCAAAAGGCCGTCAAACGCATCGCAAAAGACGGCCTTTTACAGGCTGAAAGGCGGCCTTTCGGCTTGCAAAAAGCCGTCTTTTACAAACACCTCGGCCACAAGGCCCTACGGCACACACGGCAAGACTCTCCGCAAGACATGTAAAACACTGATGCGCAACGCCTTAACCGCCGCAGGCAAAACCAAGGCTGAGCATGCCCACAAACAGGCCGCAAGGCCGTCATTTGTAAAATTCTCAAAACTTATTGTCAAAATATCAAATTACAATACGATATTTTATAAAATAATACTTACCTTTGCCAATGACAAGTAGTGCAGGCAAACTATTGACAGACATTCGCCGGCGCTCACACATATCCTATCAGACTACATAAGCAGCGGCGGAAAAGCACGCTCAGCTAAGCCATATACAACATGGCAAACCGGCCGCAAAAAGAAAATTTAATACATAAAAACATAAGAATGAACAATTCTCACTGTTACTTCGCTGTCGACCTCGGGGCGACAAGCGGCAGAACCATTGTCGGGACGATTGTCGACGGCAAAGTGGAACTTGAGGAGCTCACTCGCTTCCCCAACAACCTTATCGAGACGGGCGGACACTTCTATTGGGACATCTACGCCCTCTACTTCGAGATAATCAAGGGCCTCAAGCTTGCGGCAAAGCGCGGACTTGAGATAGAAAGCATAGGCATCGACACATGGGGAGTAGACTTTGTGTGCGTCGGTAACGACGGAGCGCTGCTGCGCAACCCTATATCCTACCGCGACCCGTATACCTTCGGAGTGCCCGAGGAGTACTTCGCCAATGCCGTATCCAAGGAAGACGTCTACCGCGCCACGGGCATACAGTTCATGAACTTCAACTCACTGTTCCAGCTCTACGCCATGCGCCTTGCCGGCAACTCAGCCCTCAACAATGCCAACAAGATACTCTTCGTGCCCGATGCGCTGAGCTGGATGCTCACGGGAAAAGCCGTTTGCGAATATACAATAGCGTCAACCAGCCAGCTGCTCAACCCCGTAACCAAGGAACTTGACCCAAGGCTGCTTGACAGTCTGGAACTGTCGGGCGACATGTTCGGCCCAATGGTCACCCCTGGACACCGTATCGGCACGCTTACCGAAGAAGTACAGAAGATGACGGGACTCGGCCCCGTACCGGTAATAGCCGTGGCCGGACACGATACGGCAAGCGCAGTGGCGGCGGTTCCTGCCAAGGACGAACGCTTCGCATACCTCAGTAGCGGCACGTGGAGCCTGATGGGCATAGAGACAAAAGAGCCTATTATTAATAATGTAAGCTACGACCGCAACTTCACCAACGAAGGCGGCATAGAGGGAACGACACGCTTCCTGAAGAACATCTGCGGCATGTGGCTGCTCGAAAGATGCCGCAAGGAATGGGGCGACGACGCTCCCGCCGACTACGCAACGCTGCTGGCAGACGCCATGAAGGCACCGGCGTTCCAAAGCATAATCAACCCTGACGACGAGACATTCGCCAATCCGGCAGACATGCAGGAAGCAATCAAGGCGTACTGCCGCACCACAGGGCAGCACGTTCCAGAGGGATACGCCGAGATTTGCCGCTGTATCTTCGAGAGCCTTGCCCTGCGTTACCGCCAAGTGGCAGGCTGGCTGAAGGAGATGGCACCGTTCACTATCGACACATTGCACATAATAGGCGGAGGCTCAAGGAACGACTTGCTCAACCAGTTTACGGCCAACGCTACGGGACTGACCGTCCTCGCGGGGCCGCAAGAATGCACGGCACTGGGCAACATCATGCTTCAGGCCAAGGCTTCAGGCCTGGCCGGCGACATATTCGACATGCGACGGATTATCGCCGACAGCGTAAGCATAAAGCGTTTTGACCCGCAAGACCACGAATTATGGGACAAAGCCTACGGCAAATATCTGGAGGTGACAGGAAAGCAGTAGCCACACTACCGGAAAAACAGGCAGGGAACAAGGCTTGCGTACCCGCAGCCTGCCGACCAACCCATTTATTACGGCAGAATAAAATCAAATAACATAAACCTTAAAACGAACAACATGAAGGAAGAACTTATAACCAAGGCTTATGAAATAGCCAAAGAGCGTTACGCCGAAATAGGCGTCGACACGGAGAAAGTAATCGCGCAAATGCAAGATTTCCACCTCAGCCTGCACTGCTGGCAGACCGATGACGTAATCGGATTCGAGAACCTTACGGGCTCGCTTAGCGGCGGTATAGCCACAACAGGCAACTATCCCGGCCGTGCACGCAACATCGACGAGGTGCGCATGGACATAGAGAAGGCAAAAAGCCTCATACCGGGCACACACAGACTGAACCTGCACGAAATATACGGAGACTTCAAGGGCAAGTCCGTTGACCGCGACGAGGTAACCCCCGAATACTTCCAGAGCTGGATTGAGTGGGCTAAGGAAAACAACATGAAGCTCGACTTCAACTCAACATCGTTCTCACACCCGAAGAGCGGAAACCTTACCCTGGCTAACCCGGACGACGGAATACGCAACTTCTGGATTGAACACACAAAGCGCTGCCGCGCCATCGCAGAAGAAATGGGTAAGGCGCAGGGCGATCCATGCATAATGAACGTTTGGGTACACGACGGAAGCAAGGACATGACAGTAAACAAGCTGAAGTACCGTGAACTGCTTAAAGCCTCGCTTGACGATATCTTCGCCACGAAGTACGACAACATGAAGGACTGCATCGAGAGCAAAGTATTCGGCATAGGACTGGAAAGCTACACCGTAGGTTCAAACGACTTCTATACCGCTTACGCAGCCCAGACAGGCAAGATGATAACCCTCGACACCGGCCACTTCCACCCGACAGAGAGCGTTGCGGACAAAGTTTCGGCCATGTTGCTGTACGTTCCGGAGCTTATGCTCCACGTAAGCCGTCCTATCCGCTGGGATTCCGACCACGTAACCATCATGGACGACCCGACCATGGACCTCTTCAACGAGATTGTAAGGGCAGGTGCGCTTGACCGTGTTCACTACGGTCTCGACTACTTCGACGCTTCAATCAACCGTATCGGAGCGTACGTCATCGGTAGCCGCGCAGCCCAGAAGTGCATGCTCCGCGCCCTGTTGGAGCCATTGGCTACGCTCAGGAAATACGAGGACGAGGGCAAGGGATTCGAGCGTCTGGCACTGCTCGAGGAAGAGAAAGCCCTGCCTTGGAACGCGGTTTACGACGAATTCTGCCTGCGCAACAACGTTCCCGTAGGCCAGGACTTCATCGCCGAGGTGGAGAAATACGAGAACGACGTAACGTCAAAGAGGAACTGATAACACAACAAACAGTCAAGAAACAAGCAGACAAGGATAAAGCCCTTGCCTGCTTGTTATCTTTTTACAGGCAAACTTTATATCATGGAAATATTTATCGGACTTTTGATAATCGCCATCGGCGCATTCTGCCAGTCAAGCTGCTACGTGCCTATCAATAAGATAAAGGCATGGAGCTGGGAGTCTTACTGGCTCGTGCAGGGCATCTTCGCATGGCTGGTATTCCCGCTGTTGGGCGCATTGCTGGCCGTACCCGAAGGACACGGGCTCATGGAGCTGTACACGGCCGACCCGAAAGCGTCGCTGCTCACGATGTTCTTCGGCGTCCTGTGGGGTATAGGAGGATTGACATTCGGCCTTTCCATGCGCTATCTCGGCGTAGCTCTTGGCCAAAGCATAGCCCTCGGCACGTGCGCGGGACTTGGAACGATACTTACCCCGGTGTTCACGGGTAACACCCAAGACCTTACCACACCGGTTATAGTAGGCGTGGTGGTCACGCTGATAGGCATAGGAGTTATCGGAGTGGCAGGCAACATGAAGTCGCAGTCGCTAAGCGAGGAGGAAAAGAAGAAGGCTGTTAAGGACTTCAACTTTACCAAGGGCATAATAGTGGCATTGCTCGCGGGCTTTATGAGCGCATGTTTCAGCATAGGCCTGGGCTTCGGCGAGCACCTTAATTTCGGAGACGCGACGGCTCCGATGTTCAAGACCCTGCCCGCTACGCTGCTCGTTACGGCAGGAGGTTTCATAACCAACGCCGTTTACTGTTTCATGCAGAACAGCAAGAACAAGACATGGAAAGACTACCGTGAGACCGGACTTTACGCCAACAACATCATCTTCTGCGCCCTCGCGGGCCTGTTATGGTACAGCCAGTTCTTCGGATTGAGCCTTGGCAAGGGCTTCCTTACCGACTCGGCCGTGCTGCTTACGTTCTCGTGGTGCATACTGATGGCGCTCAACGTTACGTTCAGCAACGTATGGGGAATAATTCTCAAGGAGTGGAAAGGCTGCTCACGCAAGACAATCGCCGTGCTGATCGCTGGCCTCGTGATACTTATCATATCGTCGTTCCTGCCGCAAGTCATCAAGTAAAAAAGTAAAAAAACGTGCCACCGATGTTTCACAACGTTGGTGGCACGCGTCTAAATAGACTCTTAAACTAATATTATCTGAGAATGATAAGATTTTATCGTTTAGCTACATTGATGATATCCATCCTTACTTATTTCGGTAAATTAAACGCTTTGGTCATCTCGGCCATCTGCTCGTCGCTCATTCCTTCCGGCTCCTCGCCCATGTTCTTGGCTGCGATATATATCAGGGCGCTCTTGTTCAGCACGTCAACCTGGTCGAAAGCCTGCATTATGTCCTTGTCGATTGCAAACACGCCGTGCTTTTCCCACATAGCCACGTCATAGTCGTCAAGCTGGCGTACGGTCTCTTCAGCCAGTTTAACGCTGCTTGGCAGCTCATATGGTATTATGCCCAAGCCGCGCGGACAGAACGCCTTTGTCTCGGGAATCATGCTCCAGAGCAGCTTGGTAAGCACGTCCTTGCCGAGGAACTTGCGGATATGTGTCATCGCGACGAGCTCGATAGGATGAGTGTGCAGCGACGCACGGTAAGGCGACCCCTTCTCGATGAGATGGTCGTGAACCATGAGGTGCGAAGGCAGCTCGCTTGTAGGATTGACCGGCTGGTCAGCTATGATAACGTAACTTGCGCAGTCGTCAAGTATCCTTATTACGCTTCCGTTCTCCATAGGGCGGCGAGCAAGGTCGCGCATGCGGCGGTTGGTGCCCTTGCAGAAGAAGTAAGCGCCCTTAAGATGTGGCAGAGTAACGCCGATTTGCTTAACCTCGCTGATGGCCGGCATTTGCCTTATATCATCGTCTACAAGTTCGGTAATGTTCACGGTAATGTTTCCGCCGTTACGCTCGGCCCAGCCTTTTTGCCACAGATAGCCGGCTACCTCGGCCACCTTGTCTACTTCCTGCTTAAGAGCGGGACGTCCGTCAAGTATACTTTTCATATTGTTCATAGTTTTATGTTGCAAAGATATGAAAAAATATGACAAACTGTTCAATGTTAATTGATATATAAACTCCATTTTTTGACACGCCGCAAGCAACTACGCCAGTTGAAAATTATAAGCCGAGGCGCGTTTATCCTTACAGTCAGCCACGGCCGTGCACCATACGAATACAGACCGTAAGCGCAACAAGGTATAATCCTTACGGTTTTAAAAGGCCGCCTTTAACCGTCCGAAAGACGGCATATAACACGGTAAAAGGCCGTCCTTGACAACGCAAAAGGCGGCCTTCCGGATTTGAAAGGAATATGTCTTAAAATGCCGATTGCCCATAACGCCCGGCAAAAGGCTTATCTCGTGAGCGAGAACTTCAGGCTGAGGCCGAAGTCCTGGGTCGTGGTCGGATAACTGCTCGACGACAAGAGAGGCGTGTTTGTCTGGCGGTCATAATAGAAGCTCATCGTCAACAGGCGCGACAGGGTATAGTCGGCAGAGAACGACAGCTTGAATGCCGTGTTGCCGCTGCTGGCCGAACTGGTCATCGAGGCTATGTCGCGGCATATTGAAGCCTGCTTGCGGTAAGACAGGTCGAGGCGCAGGTTAAGGTCGGTATTGAATCCGCTGCCCGACTTTGACGTAGTGCTGCCGGTGCTCTCGTCATTGTTTCTGCCGCTCGAGCGCACCCTGCGGCTGCGCCGTCCGCCGAACAGCTTGAAGTTGTTGATTTTATATCCCATGCCCACAACCCAGTCATTGCTGGTTGCCTCGTTTATCTGTATACTCGTCATACTAAGGCTCAGCACGCGCGTCTTGCGGTACTCCAGCTTGCATGTAAGGTTGTTGTTAAACGTCATGTCAATACCCAGCAGCGGCGAGAACGACTCGTTAATGCTCACTGTGCTGACGTTGTACATGCTGCTTGGCACAGGATTGCCCGTCGTGGCGTCGTTGATGAAGCCCAGACCGTTCATGTACTCCATGTACGAACTGTACGAGCTGTACGAGCCTACGGCGTAAATACTCTTGTAAGCGTGGTTGATGTTGAAGCTCTTGAACACGTCGCGGAACCACGGCAGCTGCACCAGCCCGCTGTAACGCACCGTCCAGTTGGGCAACAGGCGCGCCAGCGTGGGGAATATCGAGAGCGAATTGCCGCCCATGGATGTGTAGGCCGAGAGGAACGCCGGTATCATAACGTCGGCACTGTACTTGCTAACGGAGCCGTTGGCCGGGTCAAACTTCTGCCCGGCAAGCGTTGTACCGTCAGGATATGTGGCGCCGGCATACTGCGCCTCAACACGGTCACGGAAGCCGTCAAGCGAACGGCAGAACTTCTCGAACGTAGCCGAGCGGTAGCCGTTGGTGGCGTCGCCCATGCTCTCGAAGGCGCTGCCAAGACTTATGGTGGTCATGGTTAGCGTGCCGCTCTGCGTGGTAGGCATGCCCGAATACATGTACTGAATGCTCTTCGACTTAGTCTCCGTACGGCTGGCGTTGAGGTCTATCTTCAGGTTCTTTACCGGTTCGAGCGTCATGCGCAGCTGGAAATCCTCGGTAAGACTGGTCGTAGCCGGCGTGGCAACGCTGTCGGCCATGAGCAGCCAGCCACGGTCGGCCGCCTTGTTGATATAGTCGTCGCCGGCAAAACCGAAAGCAAAGCCAAGTCCCGGGGCCATTATGTCGCCGCCACGCTGGCCGAACATGTCGCCCACCTCGGGCATGAAACCGGGCAGGTACATACTGTACTGGTTGCGGTAAGAGAAACTTACGTTGCGCACAAGCATTAGTCCGCGGGCTATGCACTGAGCCGTCTTGTACCACTTTGTGTCCTCAATGGGAGCCTTCGGAGTAACGGTGAGCTTCAACGTGGTAGCCGTGTCAACCTTTGAGATTATGCGTATGCGGTTGTTGTCAAGCTTCCTGTACTTCAAGTTGAACTTACGGCCGTCCTTTGTCCTTGCGCTTACCATCAGCCGCTTGCTGTTCTTGCCGTGTGATATGATGACCGACGTGTCGGGCATGAGCACGATTTCCTTCTCAAAACTGCGCTTGTTCTTCGGCAACACCTTCTTTTCCTTCTCGTCGTCCTTGCTGCCCTTGCCGCCTTTCGCCGTTGTCCGGGCCTTACGGTTGTTGCGCTGCCTTGACGAAGAGAGCCTTGACGAACGCACGGTCTTGTTGAACCTGTCGTTGGTTTTCTTCAAGAACGGTACATGGTTGTACAACTTCTCGAGGTTGAACGTACCGTTGATGTTGTACTGACGGTTCATCGTGATTGAATTGCCGAGCGACGTTCCGTCCTCAAGTTCGGTTCCGCGAGTCCAGTTATAGGTCGCGTTATAATTGCCGTCGGCGTTCACCCAGTCGAAAATCGGGATAAGGTTGAGCGGCAGTTGGTATGAAGCCGTAAACGTCTGGTTGTAGTCGAGCGGACGCCCGAAGTCCTTTATGCTCGTCCATACGGAGTCTTTCCACGCCGAGTAACTGTCGGGATACAGGTCTTTGTTAATAGGCGTGTAAGGCTCTTCTATCTCGGCGTTGGTTGCGCTGCTGAAGTTCATGTGCAGGTTCTTGGTCAAATCCCACCTGACAGAGAACGACCTGTTCCACAGGAACTGTTCGCTGAACGTGAGCGGCAGCATGTTACCTTCAGTGCTTTCCATGTCGCGCTCCTGCAGTTCGTAATAGTTGCGCGTCATTTCCGTGTCGAACGAGATGTTCTGCGGCAGCCAGTTAAGTCCGAAACGCTTTAATATGTCATACCATTTGCTCTTGCTCTTAATAAGCTTACGGAACGGTTCAAAAGGCTTGTACACTGGCGTGTAACTGTAGTTGAGCGCACCGCGCCAGTTGTCCTCGCGCTCGTACACGGTGGTCTGGCCCGTAGTATAACGATGGCTGTGGCTGTAGCTGAACGAGAAGTTGGCAGGGTCGTACGGCATGGGATGGCGTTTGGTCTGTATGCCTACACGCACGTTTGATAGCGAGAAGTTGGTGTTCGTGGTCTTGGTAACGGCTATGCTCTCTATCGAATCGCGCTCGTGCGAATCGGAAATAGCGTCGAGCGACTCGTCAAGCAGCAAGTCGGTGTCAAGCGGATTGTACTTCGGCCGCGTCTCCTCCTGGGTTATCGAGTAGTAAAGCGGAGCCGTGACCTTTGCCTTGTCGGGGAAGAACCGGCCAAGCTCGATATTCGCCGTAAAGCTGTAAGTCTTGTAGTCGTCCTGCGAACGCTCGGCTACGCCGTCCTCTATACCTCCGAAACCGTTGGTTACTATCTTTCCAGTAGCGTTTAACGAGCCTATATCTGAAAGCTGGACATTGAGGGCTCCCTGGGCGGCCCAGCCTCCCTCGTTGTTGTATTCCTTGAGCCTCAACTCATTTATCCATACCTCACCCGACTTGATTTCGCCCGACAGGTTACGCACACCTATCATCATAGTCTTCACTTCGCCGAGCGTCGGGTTACCGACTATGCTTACCTTATTGTTAGGATGGTCTTCATCGTAAGCGCTGTACACGCTGACGAACGACGCCAGGCCTTGTGACTTGGCCGTATTGCGGGCTTTCTTAATGTTGGTGAACACGCTCAGTGGTATGTCGAGCATGTTCTCCTCAGGCCATACCATGCGTGCATCCTCCACCGAATAGCGGCCGTAAATGCCGGGCGGGGTGAGCTTCAGGGGTATTTCGTACTCATAATAATTGTTGCGGTAGTCGCTTCCCAGACGTATGAACAAAGCCAGCTGGTTGTCAGAAAGATTGGTCGTGTTCTGCTCGAAAGCATTTGCGTGGACGAACATCTGCAACCTCTTGTACTGGCGTATGTCAAGAGTTGTATTCTTGTAAACGGCCTTCGCCTCGTTTGTAGAGAAGTTGTTTACCGTAAAGCTCAATGCCTGCTCGTTCTCCTCGGCCAGCTGCGGCTGCGTAGGATCCTGCTCACGGGTGATACCAGGCGGCAGAATGTAGTTTACCGGGGTCTTATCGTTGTTTTCCTCGATGTTCACGGCGCTTACCGACATGCTTCCGCTTTCGCTTGAAGTGTTGCTCAACGGCTGCTCGTACATGCGCCATTCGCCACGGACAAGGTCCAACGTGGCAAATCGGAGAACTATAGGCTTGCTGAAGTTGGTAAGGAACATTCGCATGAAACGTATGGAGGAGAAGTCGTTGATGGAGCCGACCTTCTCCTCAAAGTCGTCAAGCGGTATGCGGAACTGATACCATGTAGCATGCCCCTTATCGCCGTTGCGCAACGTAGGGGAAGTCTCACGTTTGTCAACGATGAAGTTCTGGCCGACAACGAAGTCTTCAGGGCGCATGCTTATGCGGTACTGGTAGTAGTTCTCGTACTCGTTCAGGGTGTAATCCTGGTTGATGTCCTCGACGTCGGGCGTAGTTTTATATGACGTATCGTAGCTTTCGGTACGGCTGTTGCTGTCGGGCGAGTTGCCCTGCGGATTGTTGATTCGTTTATAGCGCCGCAGGATCGGAGCCTCAATACGGTCGAAATCAGAACCACGGAAATAATGATAGTCGTCGTTTGCGGGGTCGTTCATTATTGAATCAAGCTGCGCCGGCGACACTTTACCTTGTATCGCGGACAAAAACTCCTGATATGACCCGAACTCACGCTCTTCCGCATCCGTCAATCCATTGTATCCTACGTCCTGCAACTCACGAGAGCCGTCGGTTGTGGCAAAGGCATACGTTACGGTAGCCTGCGTCGGAATCTTACCCCATTGAGTTGTAGTGTAACTCTCCGAGCCGTCCACAGGCATGCCGCTCTCATAGAACTTACGGCCGTCACGAAGCACATCTTCACTCACTTCACCGAGGTTGATGTACAAATCACCACCGTATTGATTGGCATCAGACTGTTGGTTGGAATAAATAAAGGGGTCAAGCAGCCAAAACTCTATATACTCAATATTGGCCGTCTCGAAGTCGCTGGTATCGAGCTTGCGCATCATTCCGCCCCAATGTTGCTGCGGATTCTGCAAGGTTCCGTCATAATTGAGGTTCGGGTTGAAGTTATACGGACCGCGCTCATCCGGATAATAGGCAAGGTTTAGTATAGGAATAGTGGATACAGAGCCGCTGTACGAATTCTCGCTACGGGCCGGGAACAACTCACGGACATATACCTCGCGCACGTAGTAATTGCTCAATTGGTCAAGGTCGCTCTTGATATGCGACGGAGTTAACGACGAGCTGCGCCGCGTAAACAATGGGTCTATCGTATACCAAGCCAGCAACGCGCGGTTGTATCCGCTCTGGAGCGTGGTCTTGTCGCTATGCTCAGGAAACATCGAAGGTACACTCGATAAAATCCACGATGTAGGCGTGGACACGTCGATGGCATTTTTAGTATTCTCGAAGTCATCAATATACGAAGCGTTATCCTGCACACCACTGGCCTGTCCGGCTATAAGCTGGGCAAATTCGCCTGTAAACGAAATCTGGGAAGGCTGAGTACAATGCAGGAAAGGCAGTTTGTCAAGCATATTGGTAAGCCATTGACTCTCCTGTTTCCAGTTAATGTTAAGTCCCCAAAGAGTGTTGTTCAAGGGCTCTGAGCCCATCGAAACCTTCGTGGTCAGCGCCTGTTCGGACAAATGTTGAATGGTTCCGCTAAGCTGGAAGTTTTTTGAAAAGTCATATTGCCAGTTCAATCCGAGGAAAGTCTTTCGTTCCTGGGCATAGTCCGTGTTGCTTTCAAGCGATACGTTGACTGTCGTTCCCGCATCAATGATGCTTTGATTAAGTATCGTAACCTCTCCGGCCGAGTAATCAACAGTATAGTCCGTGCCTTCAGTGAGCGTCACCCCACCGGCAGTAACCACTACCGAGCCTTGCGGAACATTATATGCGCCAAGCGAAATGACATTGGCCAGCGTGCCTCTAAACTGTCCGCTGATCTGGTATTTGTTCTTTTCAGCGATCTGCTTCGCTGTTGTTTTTGTCGAGTCATACAACTCAGTGAAACTATAACGCTGGGCCACAGCTGATGAAACGCCCTTACTCATCAATGCCGTGTACATATAATCACCGAAAGGTTCTACTTTAGGAAAGAACACGCGACCGTTACTTACAGTGTAACCGTCGACGTAATCAAAGTAGCCGTTGCTGTTAGCCTTGTTATTATTATCCAAACGGTCAGCCCCGATGAGGCGAATGATAGGCTGGTCCTTAACCTGTTGCTCGGGAATGTAAGAAAGATATACGCCCGTTGTGTCGCTCTGGTATTTTACATCGAGGCGGAACTTATCTTTCTCGACTGACGAAGCAAGATAATAAACGTTCTTCATCATCAGGTCCCAGTTGCCTTGTTGCGGGTTGTTGCTTGTGTTCTTAAGCGACTTGACGAACAAAGCTTGGCTAACATCCTGAATGTCTGAAGCGAACTCGCCGACCTGATAAGTAACTCCTCCGTAAGTGTACTCATAAGCAACCGCTATTACCTGGTCCGTCTGTAACGACGTCCTTAGCGACACATAGCCGAGGGCGGTATTGACAGTGTACTCAGAACTGTTGAGCAGACGTGCGCTTTCAAGTTTCTCATAGTCGACTCCGCCTGTAAATCCGGGCACGGCATCAAGTACGGTACTTGTCTGGTTGATGTCACGGGCTGCCGCATAACTGTTCACCATCGTGCTATACTCGCTGTTGGCGGTGTTACTCGGAACAGGTTGTCCGGTCAGTCCCCACATCGGGTTGCTGACAGACGTATTCTCGCCAAGGTCGGTCAGGGCAACGATATCACGCGAATTTGTCGTTGTTCCGGTTTTATTGGTCACCCAGATTTCAACCCTATTGATCGTAATACCCGTAGTAAGGTTCGGCAATCGTGACATGGCGTCATCATAACGGTCACGGAAATAACGCGAAAGAAAGAAGTGACGGTTCTCCTCATAGTCGGTAACGTCAAATTCAAATGGCGTAACCTGCGTTCCCCCTTTAGACGATACATTCTTGGATGAAGACTTCTTCTGCGACACTACGGTCTGCAGCGAGAGCTTGCCAAACTGCAAGTCAGTACGTATACCGAACAAAGACGTGGCTCCGGTAACAAGCGACGAGTTGCTTGGAAACGACACATTTCCGCCCTCAACAAGCTTGATGATTTCATCTTCTTTACCTTCGTACTTTAGCTTGAGATTCTGCGAGTCGAAATCAAACGTCGCGTCAGTGTTGTAGTTAAGGTTCATGTTCACCTTATCACCCACTTTTCCGTTGACGCTCAGGTTTATCTTCTCGTCAAAATCCATAGTTGTCGTCTTACGGTTACGTATCGGGAGCGATGGATTGTCTATATTCTTCAATGTTGCTCCGAACTTAAGCTCGGCCGTTCCTTGAGTTTTTATGCGCACACCTCCAGGTCCAAAGATCTTCTCTGCCGGCCCAAGGTCAAAGTGCATGTCGGCAAACGAGAACTTATCCTTGCCCTTTTCCTTTATCATCGTATCGTTCTTCTCGCGGAAGAAGCGTTCAAACTCTCTCCGCTCGCTCCATTTACGATACTCTTCCGGCGTCATCGCAATAGGCGTTGACAAATAACTGTCACCCATCTTTGAACCTATGTAGTAACGATCCAACGAATCCACATAAACAACTTCCTGCTTTATATTGTCGGGAAACGACAAGTCGGCAGAATAAGTGTCAAGGTCAGCCTGCGTAACGGGAGTTGTCCGTTGGATTTTCCAACGTGGATGAAGCAATGAATCGGGAATGGTATCCTCCTCAACTACAATTTTCGAAAGCGCCGTCACGGCCTGTCGCGCGCTGTCATCGGCAGCCGTAACGCCCTGCCCTGCCCCACCCTGTACAGGACGGGCCGTCCGTACATCCTGACGGAAAGGCACACCAACGGCAAAACCGACCGTGCTTACGGCCAGCAAAACAAACAAAACCGTGTATATCGACTTACGAACCATCAATAATCTAAATGAAAAATGAATAATGAAAAATGAAAAATCATTCAACGAAACGAGCCTAACAAGGTGCGCGAATACCAGTGTAAGCAACAACACCTGCGCCAGCAACCACCAGTATTATCCATTATTCATTTTTCATTATTCACTCAAATGCTTATTTTATCTGTTTCAATGCCAACTTAACAACTTGTTCAACAGGCAAGCCTGGTTGCTCTTTCAATATGGCTACCACAACTTTTGCCGAAGGCGCAGGCGCAAAACCGAGCATGGTAAGAGCCCCCACAGCCTCATCCTTAATCTCCTTATCAACCTGCACGACTGTATTCCCGCCCTGTTCAGGCAGTTCGTCCGTAATACCCAATGCGGCAATCTTGTCACGCAGGTCTACTATAATTCGCTGCGCTGTACGGAGTCCTATGCCCTTAACGCCCTTCAATATTTTCTCGTTGCCGGATGAAATGACGCCGCAAAGTTCTGAAGGAGTCATTTCGGAAAGTATCATGCGTGCGGTGTTGGCACCAACGCCAGATACGGTTATGAGCAGGAGGAACATCTCACGCTCCTGCTTCGAAGCGAAGCCAAACAGCGTATAAGCATCCTCGCGAATGCTCTCAAAGACGTACAACCTGACATCCTTCTTGCCTTGAACGGCCGTATATGTATTAAGGGTGATACTAAGACCGTAACCTACCCCGGCAACTTCCACTACCGCATACGCCGGAGAAAGTTCAACCAATTCACCCTTTACGTATTCTATCATTATCTGAAAAAATTACAATTACACCTTAACTAAAAACGCAACAGATATCTTTTTATTGTATAAAAGAGTTAAGAGTGAAAAGTTAAAAGTGAAAAATCCATGTGGCTTGAAGGTTTAAGCCTAACGGATTTTTCACTTTTAACTTTTCACTCCTATCTTTTCCGCTCCTTACCAGGTAACGCTCATACCTATATTTAAACTTGCGTTGGAACTGAGAGGAATGCTCTCCTTGCTCTGTTTTCCGAGCAGATGGTCCATACCTATAAAGAAGTTATATCCCTTTGGATGTATATTCAGCACCCAGCCCATGCTTGTCGTAAAGCTGTTCACCGCAAGATTTACACCGCCATCGAGCCATTTCAGAGGCGTCCAATTAGCGCTCAGGCGTCCTTCCGTCCATGTATAAGCCCCTTTTATGCGAGTACTGCTGAGCAATCCGAACGTAATCTTGCGGTAAACCGGCAGATTATATTCAGCGCCGAAATTAAGCGTTGCGCCGATTCCCGTCGTGCGCCCGCCTTGGTCGCCATTATCCCTAAGATTAAGGAAGTCGGTCATTTGGTCACCGTAATTGTCTGCCTGGTCGTCAAACGACACACCTGAACCGTCGTTTACCGAAATGTCATGGAAACCATCAAACTCGAACTTATCCGAGCGGTTAACGGCCTGAGCATTCTCACTCCAACTTATAAAGCCGAGGTCGAGTACCGCAGCGCTCACTTGCCAGTCATCATTTATACGGTAAACGCCACCAAGGTCGATGGCCATACCGAAACCGCCAAGCCCGAAACCGTCGACATCGACATCGCTGACTTTCTCATACTCGCCCTTGTCGGGATTGTTGTACTCATCAGTTTCGGACACATATGAAAAGCCTTTCAGCGAAACGTCGGCCGTGGCCTTGCCAGATACCGTCCACTTGTCGTTAGCCGCAAGGTCGGCCTTGACGTCACTGAACTTCAGGTCGGCACGGCCCAATCCGAACAGGAACTTCAGCTTCGCCCCGACACGCAGCTTCTCGTTTATTTGGCGTGAATGGCCGAAAGCCAGTTCGGCATACGACATTGCATGGGCATTAATGTCGCCAATATCATAAGTCCTGTTGCCCGTATTCTTGGCAAACTCGAACAATTCGTACGGCAACGAAATGCCGAAAGTTGTCTTTGAACTGATTTCAATGGTGTTGTATCCGCCGAAAGCCTTGAATCCGCCGGAGAACAACATTATGCCGACATCACCCATGATACGGTTGTTGCCCTTGCTGAATCCGTCGAGCGCCGCTCCCGTAGAGATATAGGGATTCATGAATGTGGTCAGCTTTTTGTCGCTGCCCTGGGGATACATCGGGTTGTCAAACACTACATCCTCATATCCGAAGTTGCCGTGCGTGTTGACATTGATATTGCCGAGCGCCGGTATCGAGACATAGTTCTGTTCATTACCGAACGCGGGGTTCATGTCGTGGCGGAACTTATAGTCGTCGGTGAAGTAAGCCGAATTAAGTCCCTGGGCCATGACTCCGCCCACCGCGGCTATCATTATGACGGCAGCCGCAAGCCTTGTATATGATTGTTTCATTGTATTTCCTGTTTTTATGGATTAGTTGAAATCACCTATTACCTTGCCAACAAGTTTCACGTTGATGTCACGTGCTATGATAAAGTGCTTCTTGGCGTTAAGGGTCTTGCCCACTACCGGGTTCTGTCCATCTTCGGAAGCACGTGCCTCGACATTGAACACGAGGCCGTCAAGACGGCTGAACGCGCCCTCGCTTTTCTGCCGGATGTTTACGGTAAGGGGCGTCTCGGCTGAGTTCTCGCCGTCAGCCGAGGCCAGGACAGTAGTGCTTACCTCAACGGTGATGTCGTTTTCCGACATCACGTTGCCGTCAACATCAACCGCGCTGACCTGCAGGTCAAGATAAGCCGGCACACGGTTCTCCACCGTAGCGCTCATGCTTACATACGAATCCTCGGCCAGTTCAAAGTCGCTGATGTCGTCGTTCCATCCGTCAAGGGTGTCCTTATATACTATACGGGCATCAGCATCGAAAGTAATAGGTGCCTCAATGCGGTAATTCGGCTGTATGGTATATTGCTTGCCGAAGTCAAAGCTGCCATCAGTTTTAGAGTCGGCGGTAGCCTCAGCGTCAAACGTTATATTGTCCGGAATGGTCGAAATCAGGTCTGACAGGTTTGCTATAGGCAACACCTGGTCGTACAGCGTAGCGTCAACGGCCTCGGCCCTGCGGCAGATGCACACGTTAGTAGTGCCTGAAGGCTTGACATTTATGCCGTTAACGGGAATCGAAACAGGGTCGTTCCCCTCTTTGTGTGAAGTGATAACACCGTTGATGACACCGCCGATGGCCATGTCGTTGGTCACGGTAAGGAGTATTTGCGGGTTGTAAAGGTCTACCACGACGTTGCCGTCAGTAAGGAAGTCGGGCACGCCCGTAATCTCAACATTACCAAGCTCGTTAAGGTCAATGTCTGGATTGAACTTGCCGTAGGCGCTTGTCACCGTTATATCGTCCATCCTCATAGAGCTCGTTATGCGGCTTCCGTCTACACCGGCTGCGGTTGACGCGGTTGCAGAAACGTCCACACGGATGTCGCCGGCCATTACGATTCTGTCACCTTCTATGGCCAGGCGGTCGTTACCCTGGCCGCTTACGGTGAAGTCAAGACTGCTTATGGGTACATCAACGGTTAACGAGGTGGCGGTAGGCACGTCGGTGTAGACAAGCGTATGTCCGTCGGTGCCCTGTCCTGCGTTGTCAAGCCGCATGTACGACGGCAGGGTTACCGTCAGCCTGTCGACCGTGGGCACGGCCTGGCTCAGCTCGCGCGGGAATTCTACAGTAAACGAAATTGCGCCGTCAACGCCTACACTTGTCAGTGACAGAACCTCGTCGGGCTTAGAGCCTGTGTAGGTAAACGACTGCGCCCTGCCGCCCGCCGTTATTTCATAGTAGCCTCCGCCCACTGCGGGAACTGCGCTGATGACTATCTCGCCAGCCTCAGGCGCGCCGGCCTGGCTTACCACTATGGGGTCTATCGCCGGGTGTACTGGAGCCACGTCGTCGCCGGTCTGCTCGAATACATAGTCACCGTTATCCTTGACAACTACGCTTTCCGAACCGTCGAGTTCGAGAACGTCCTCTAACTTGATTGTGTCGGTAGAACTGACAGGCAACGAAAGTCCGTCGCCGCCAATACCGACTGTCATGTCCACTTCGTTGAAATCATAGCCGTCATCCATACAACCGGTCAACGCAAGTGTTCCTGCCAATACAACGCATGGCAGGATTACTTTCTTTAATCGATTACAATTCATTTAATTAGGTAATGTTAATTAATATAAGTATGTTGGTTATTCTATTATGATACTAACGTGTACTTGTCCAGTTCCGCTTTATATGTTGCAAAACCAAATCCCTTGGCTTACCGCCTCATTAACTTCTTTTGCAAATTTACAAGTTTATTTTTATTTACTGGCAGAATTTGTGTTAACATATATTAAATATATTATTATGTATTAAAAACAGTGTACACAACGAAAAAGTTTGTTAAAACTTTTGTAACATCGGGGCGCAATGCCACATACGAAAAGGCATGACAAAGACAACCAGCAATTCAAAAAAAACAGCCCAAATGTATTGCTTGAGCCGGACAACACACTGGCCGGCAACTCATCGGCCACGACCGGCATAATCCATAAAAAAGCCTCCCGCCAAGTGTGGAAATAACGGGAGGCAGTCTACTGAGTAACGATTAATATCGCTTGATTCTCTTTCTATATTTAGATTATGTTGGTTGCAACGAACAGGATGATAACATCTACATCTGCATTATATATCCGGTTGCAAAATTATAAAAATAACATAAATTACCCCCCCCGATTGACTAATTAATGTTAAATATTAAATACCCGTTTGATATGTAAACGGATTGAAAAACAACCATCATCATATATCACGGCCAAAATCAGTCAACAAACAATAAACGTGTTGATTCATCCGGACTAAAAGTCGCGACTGGTATTTTACTTTATTAACAATTTGAATGCCATAGTTTAACAGTCAAATAATAGACAAAACAGAATGGAAATGTTAAACATATTAACAAAAACGAGCGTCCGTGTCAGCTTATCAGGCCACGAAAGGTGTGCAGGAACGCAAAAGACGGCCTTTCGCACTGCCGAACATGGCATTTTGCAGTGTAAAAGATGGCCATCAGCGCTGCGTTTTGCGGCATTTTAGCGGCCATACAAACACACCCTGAATTTCTACATATATGCAACGCCCTGTGTGTCAACGGTTTATTAAAACGCATATTTTGGCGTATTCACGGCACCTGGACAATTATTTTGAACGGAGCCCCTTCTCACGCGCCCGCCGTTAACACTTGAACCGTTATGAGTTATAATCCTTGTTAAAATACAGGCAACACGAAACCTGCACATTGAAAACAACGCTTTGAACCGCACAATCCATGGATTAACAAAATAACAAAGAAAGAAAAGAAATGTTTACAAACACTCGTTTTTCATGCTTTTGTCTTGCATTTTTGACTAAGTTGCAGTAATTTTGCAGACAAATTAAACAAGTAAGGATAAACAAACACACCAATTATGAAGAAAATCAGAGCGGCCGTAGTGGGCTACGGCAACATAGGAAAATTCACAGTAGAGGCTCTCGAAGCAGCTGAAGACTTTGAAATCGCAGGTATCGTAAGACGCAACGGCGCCGACAACAAGCCCGCCGAACTGGCACAGTATGACGTCGTAAAGGACATAACCGAACTGAAAGACGTCGACGTGGCGATACTCGCCACACCGACACGCAGCTGCGAAGAGTACGCAAGCAAGATTCTGCCGCTGGGTATCAATACCGTTGACAGCTTCGACATACACACGGACATACGCCAATACCGCGCCAACCTGATGAAGATATGCAAGGAGCACGGACGCGTTGCGGTGATTGCAGCAGGATGGGACCCGGGTTCGGACAGCGTGGTGCGCACCCTCATGCAGAGTCTTGCGCCTAAAGGACTGAGCTATACAAACTTCGGCCCGGGTATGAGTATGGGCCACTCTGTATGCGTACGTTCTAAGGAAGGTGTGAAGAACGCCCTCTCGATGACCATCCCCAAAGGTGAAGGCATACACCGCCGCATGGTTTACGTAGAACTGGAAGAAGGCGCAAGCCTTGAAGAAGTGACCAAGGCTATCAAGGCTGACCCGTACTTCGCAAGCGACGAGACCTACGTTATACCAGTAAAGAGCGTTGATGAAGTGCAGGATATGGGCCACGGAGTGAACCTCGTACGCAAAGGCGTAAGCGGAAAGACGCAGAACCAGCGCCTCGAATTCAACATGAGCATCAACAACCCAGCACTTACGGGTCAGGTTCTCGTCAACGTGGCACGCGCCTCAATGCGCCAGCAACCCGGCTGCTACACCATGATCGAGATTCCGGTAATCGACCTCCTGCCCGGCGACCGTGAGGAGCTGATAAGCCACCTGGTATAAAAATTACGGTAGTTAGGGGTAGTTAAAGTAGTTAGCGCTCCGTTTCACTCCGCTAAGTAGTTAAAGTCATTACTCTTGTTTGTTGCTTTCAATACAACAAAGCATTTGACTTTAACTACTTAGCGGAGTGAAACGGAGCGCTAACTACTTTAACTACTCCTAACTACATACAAACTATTCGTCCGGCAGGAACAACGGATCTTCAGGCATTACCATTACAGGCTTCTGCTCATATTGCTTAAGCATGTCGGCGGGAACGTACTTCTTGTCGACCACGAGACGGAACATATATTCGTTAAACCACTCGTTGGTCATGATAAGGCAACCCTTCTGGCCGTAATCCGGGCCCCAGCTGTTCTCCACTTTCCACATAACGGGCTTGCCGTCCGCGTCAAGGTCAACCGCCGTAAGGGTCATGGCGTGGGTACTTCCGCTGTCGTATGTCATGATACGTTGCGCCTTATCCATGCCGAAAGTAGTGCCGAAGAGCGTGCCGTAGTCGAAGTTCTCAACGTCACAATAGCCGCGCTTGCGATCAAGGAACTTGCCTACGTCGTATGAACTGTACATCTTGCGACCGTCCTTCAGCGAGGCAATAGCCAACTTGGCGATGTCTTCCATCGGAAGGTTGAGATACTTCCAGTTGATGCCGTCGTATGTGTGGCGGTCATACTCTACCTCATACGTCTTGTAATACTCGCGGCGCGGGTCATTCATCACCATTATGAACGAGCCATAAACAGGCTTGTCACCCAATATTTCGGCAGCAAACGTAACGGGATTGTATTTTTTCGGCTCGGTAACAGTACGTCCCTGCTTGTTCTTGAAAGCATAGGTAAACTCCGAAGGAGGCTCACCCATCGTGAGCGAAAGCATGCGGTACACGGTCGAAAGCATTTTTGTCTTCTCGGCCTTGATGTCGGCCTTGCTCTTGCCCTTTGCCACCATATCCCGAAGCTGGAGACCATACTCACGCAACTTTGACTTGAGCAGGCTTGCCACCTTTGACGTATTGTCGCTCGAATAAGTCTCGGGCATTATCTCGGCAGGCACCAGACCATACTTGGCCACAAGGTCGGCTACACCGCAATAAGTGCCTCCGTCGTTGATTGGGCTCTTGAAGAAGAAGCGCACACGTTCGTCGTCAATGGGTTTGTCGGCGCAATCAATAACACCCTGAAGGAAGAGGTTGGCTTTCTCGAGCTGGTCCCAGAAGAACAGATAGTCGTGCGACAGGTTAACGGTAAGCGAGTCTGTACGTTCAGCAAACTCCGAGCGCAACACATTGAAACCGCTGAACATCCAGCAACGGCCGCTCTGCTTCTGGTCGGTAATGCTCTGCGAGGGTGTCTCAATGCTGAAATAGGTGTCCAGTGAACCCTTGTTGGCATGGTTGGCGGCCAAAGCATCAATGCTGTTTGCGGCCAAGGCGTTAAACAGGGCCTTGTCGGCCGGAGTGCGTTGCTGTGACTGTTGGATAACACGTAGCATATCCTTAGATATGCCCCCTTTACTGTCTTGGGCATTGGCCGGCAACATAAAGGCGGCCATCATCATGCCTGCGGTAATTAAAGTCTTGGTTGTCGTCATAATGATAAAAAATGTTTCTTGTTGGCAAAATTAATCTTTTTTATTGAAAAAACTGCCGCCAAGACAATCATTTTGCAAGCAAAAGCACGATAACAAGAAAGAAACACGGCCGACACGAATATAAAAAATAACAGAATTTATTTTGTTCTTACCTTTGTTTACATTAACTTTGCATTCATATAAATTAATGTAATGGCAGCAGGAACTAACGATTTTACACTTCTTAATACCATAAAATACCCTGACGACCTGAGAAAGCTGAAAGTGGAGCAGCTACCGCAACTATGCAAGGAACTGCGCAACGACATTCTTAAAGAGCTGTCAGTGAATCCCGGCCATCTTGCGTCAAGTATCGGGGCTATAGAACTTACCGTTGCACTGCACTACGTCTACAATACGCCCTACGACAGACTGGTTTGGGACGTGGGCCACCAGGCTTACGGACACAAGATTCTCACGGGGCGCAAAGACAGTTTCTGCACCAACAGGAAACTGCACGGAATAAGACCATTCCCGTCACCATTTGAAAGCGAATACGACTCGTTCGTGTGCGGACATGCGTCAAACTCAATATCGGCGGCACTCGGCATGGCCGTGGCCGCGAAGAAAACCGGCCATGACGACAGGCATGTCATAGCGATAATAGGAGACGGCGCCATGAGCGGAGGCCTGGCTTTCGAGGGCCTCAACAACGTATCAACCACGCCGAACGACATGCTCATAGTGCTCAATGACAACAACATGAGCATTGACCGAAGTGTGGGCGGACTGAAACAGTCGCTCATCAAGCTCAACACCAACGAGACGTACAACCGTGTGAGATTCAAGGCTTCGAAATGGCTGAATTCTAAAGGATACCTGAATGACGACCGCCGCAAAGGCATAATACGCCTGAACAATGCGCTAAAGTCGGCCATAAGCCACCAGCAAAACATCTTCGAGGGACTTAACATCAGGTATTTCGGCCCGTTTGATGGGCACAACGTCATAGAGCTCGTGCGCGTGTTGCGGCAACTGAAGGAGATGAAAGGCCCCAAACTGCTGCACCTGCACACGATAAAAGGACACGGATACGCCCCTGCGGAGAAAGACCCCACAACGTGGCATGCCCCCGGCTGCTTCAATATCGATGCGGAAAAGCGAATAGAAACAGACGAGACTGGCATTCCTCCGAAGTTCCAGACAGTTTTCGGCGAGACTCTTTTAGAGCTTGCAAAGACCAATCCGCGCATAGTAGGCGTTACCCCGGCCATGCCTACGGGCTGCTCGATGAACATAATGATGAAGGCAATGCCCAACCGCACGTTTGACGTCGGCATAGCCGAAGGCCACGCCGTGACCTTCGCGGCAGGCATGGCAAAAGACGGACTGCTGCCTTTCTGCAACATATACAGCTCGTTCGCACAACGCTCGTACGACAATATAATACACGACGTGGCCATCCTGCGGCTGCCCGTAGTGCTCTGTCTTGACCGCGCCGGACTTGTAGGCGAAGACGGGGCGACACACCACGGAGCTTTCGACATAGCAGCGCTACGCCCCATACCCAACCTTACCATCGCCTCTCCTATGGACGAACACGAGTTGCGCAACCTCATGTACACGGCACAACTCGAAGGTAAAGGCCCGTTCGTAATAAGATATCCGCGCGGACACGGAGTGCTTGTGGACTGGCGTAACAAATTCGAGGAAATAAAAGTAGGCACCGGCCGCAGATTGAAAGACGGCAATGACGTGGCTGTCTTGACCGTAGGGCCTATAGGCAATATCGCCGCCAAGGCAATAGCCAAGGTCGAGAAAGACACTGACGGACGGATTAGCATAGCGCATTACGACATGCGCTTCATAAAACCCATGGATGAAAAGTTGCTCGAAGAGATAGGCCGCAAATTCCATAAGATAGTGACTGTTGAGGACGGAGTACGTGCCGGCGGATTCGGTTCGGCAGTGCTTGAATGGATGACCGACCACGGACACCAATGCAGGATGATACGCATCGGACTGCCGGACATGTTCGTAGAACATGGCACTGTTGACGAATTACGCCACATAACAGGCACTGACGCTGACGCTATTGCCTCAGCAATTCTTGAGGTACACGAATCCTAAACTCCGCCCAAGACTTTAAATAACATATAAGATAAGGAAATGAAAATAATCATTGCAGGCGCTTACGCCATAGGAACCCACTTGGCTAAACTGTTGTCGCGCAACGATCAGGATATTGTCCTGATTGACGAAGACGAAGAACGCCTTAACAATGTAACCGGTGACTACGACCTAATGACGGTACATGCGTCGCCTTCAAGCGTCAAGGCGCTGAAAAACGCCGGTACCGGCAATGCCGACTTGTATATCGGAGTGACACCTGACGAAAACATGAACATGAACAGCTGTATCATGGCCAAAGCTCTCGGAGCAAAAAAAACAGTGGCAAAGGTCAACAACTACGAGTTCATGGAACCGGAACTGAAAAACTTGTTCGGCAAGGTTGGCATTGACTCGCTTATCTATCCGGAGAACCTTGCGGCATACGACATCGTTAACGGGCTGAAAATGAGCTGGGTAAGGCAACGGTGGGACGTGCATAACGGAGCCTTGGTAATGCTCGGTATAAAGTTGAGGGAAACATGCGAAATACTGAACGAGCCTCTGAAAGACCTCTGCAAGCCTGAATCTCCATACCATATCGTTGCAGTAAAGCGGGGTGACGAAACTATAATACCACGAGGAGACGATGTATTGAAAATATACGACATGGCTTATTTCATGACCACCCGTAACTATATTCCATACATAAGGAAAATTGTTGGAAAGGAACATTACGTTGACGTGAAGAACGTTATGGTAATGGGAGGTGGCAACACTGCCATAAGGGCGGTACAGATGATGCCGGAATACATGAACGCGAAAATCCTCGAAGACGACGAAAGGCGCTGCGAACAAATCAACGAGCTTATTGACACTGACAAGGTAATGGTAATCAACGGTGACGGCCGCGACATCCCGTTACTCATCGAGGAGGGAGTGAAGAACACCCAGGCTTTCGTTGCACTGACAGGCAATGCCGAAACAAACATCCTGGCGTGCCTTACGGCAAAACGGCTCGGCGTGCGCAAGACCATAGCAATGGTCGAAAATATAGACTACGTAAAGATGGCCGAGAGCCTTGACATCGGCACCATCATCAACAAAAAAGCCATCGCGGCCAGTCATATATACCAGATGATGCTCGATTCCGATGTCAAGAACACACGATTCCTTATGACTGCTAATGCCGACGTGGCCGAGTTCACTGCACAGGAGGGCTCGAAAGTGACAAAGAAAAAAGTGTATGAGCTCGGTCTTCCCCACGGAACAACAATCGGAGGGCTTGTCCGTAACGGCGAAGGACACCTCGTATCAGGAGGTTCGCAGATTGAAGCTGGTGATATAGTTGTGGTATTCTGTCACAACATAAACATGTCAAAGATAGAAAAATTCTTCAATTAAGCCACGAACATGATTAACGCTAAGCTTGTATACAAGGTAATAGGCTCGCTTCTTTTCATCGAGGCAATAATGATGCTGTCATGCCTGCTTGTATCAGTTTATTACGAGGAAGACGACATTCCCGCGTTCCTCATAACGATAACCATCACGGTACTTGCGGCCATCGGCCTGAAATACAAGGGTTACGGAGCCGAAAACAGCATGGGGCGGCGCGAGGCATACCTGCTTGTAACACTTATATGGATCATCTTCAGTGGGCTCGGCGCGCTGCCATTCGTAATCAGCGGATACCTCACAAGCTATACGGATGCTTTCTTCGAGACAATGTCGGGCTTCACTACGACCGGAGCCACGATAATAGATGATGTCGAGGCGTTGCCGCATGGCCTGCTGTTCTGGCGCTCACTGACACACTGGATTGGCGGTCTTGGTATCGTATTCTTCACCATAGCCATACTACCCTCGCTTGTAGGGGGAAGCGTCAAGGTTTTCTCCGCTGAGTCAACCGGCCCGATAAAATCGAAGCTGCATCCCCGTCTAAGCACCAGCGCAAAGACGATATGGGCCGTGTATATCGTGCTTTCGATAAGCTGTGCCGCGTTTTTTTACATTTTCGGGATGGGACTTTTCGACAGCGTAAACTACGCAATGTCGATAATCGCCACAGGAGGCTTTGCCACCCACAATGAAAGTACTGCTTACTTCAACTCCGCTGCGATAGACTATACGTCAATAGTGTTCATGCTTCTTTCAGGAGCCAACTTCAGCCTGCTCTACCTTGTCGTAATAAAAGGAAGGATAAAGGAGTTCTTCAAGGACGCAGAATTCAGGTTTTACATGCTCGTAGTACTCCTTTCCACCGCTACGATAATGTATTTCCTCATCACGCACAACGATTACAGCATATCCAAAGCCTTGCGTAACTCATTATTCCAGGTAGCGGCATTTATCACCACAACCGGTATTTTCAACGACGATGCAGCAAAATGGCCGCATATAACGTGGATTATACTCAGCCTGTGCATGGTGTTCGGAGCCTGCGCAGGAAGTACAAGCGGAGGAATAAAATGTATAAGATGCGCCATACTGTTCAGGATTATACGCAACGAATTCAAGCGGCTGCTACACCCGAGGGCCGTGCTCCCGGTCAAAATAAACGGCAACATCGTGCCCAACCAGTCTGTTCCGACACTTCTTGTATTCTTCACATTATACATAGCAGCCGTATTTTTCTCGTACTTTACGTTCACGCTACTCGGCGTCGACAGCACAAACTCAATGACAATTGCAATAAGCAGCGCAAGCAATGTAGGGCCTACGTTGGGCCTCGAGATTGGGCCGACGATGTCGTGGAGCTCATTGCCGGACATCGGCAAATGGATTTGCTCCATGCTGATGCTGATGGGGCGACTTGAGTTTTTCAGCGTAATAGTGCTGTTCACAAAAGCTTTTTGGAAAGAGAACTGATAAGATAATAGGCTTTAAGCCACACTTCAATTAAAAAAATTAAACTAATATGCAACCTGTAAAATTCAAGCCTATCCTCAAACAGACTATTTGGGGAGGCAATAAAATCGCCAAGTTCAAGCGTGTTGAAGGACATGATGACGAACAAATCGGCGAGAGTTGGGAAATATCCGGCGTAAAAGGCAACGAAAGCATAATAGCCAACGGCCCTTACGAAGGAAAAACATTGCCCGAAATGGTGGCCGAAATGCAAGACCGGTTAGTTGGAACTGAAAACTACAAACGCTTCGGCAACGATTTTCCGCTACTGATAAAATTCATTGACGCACGCCAGGCATTATCCATACAGGTACACCCAGACGACGAAAAGGCAAGGCAGCAAGGCATGAAAAACGGCAAGACGGAAATGTGGTACCTTATGGACTCAGAGCCGTACGCCACATTGCGCTGCGGACTAAAACAGGCTATAACGCCGGAACAGTATAAGGAAATGGTTGCCGACACGACCATTTGCGATGCCATTGCCGAGTTTCCCGTCAAGGCCGATGACTGTTTCTTCATACCGGCGGGCAGAATCCATAGCATTGGTAAGGGCTGCTTCCTCGCCGAAATACAGCAAACGTCAGACGCAACGTACAGAATTTACGACTTTAACCGTCGTGACAAGAACGGCAATCTGCGCGAACTGCACACCAGGCAGGCGGCCGAATGCATTGACTACAACGTGCAGAAAGACTACAGGACGGAATATGTACCGGCAAAAAACCAAGGCGTGTCGCTCGTACAATGCAGGTACTTCAACACTGCCGTATACGACCTTGACGAGCCGATGACCCTCGACTACAGCGAACTTGACAGCTTCGTGATAATCATCGGGCTGAAGGGAGAGGCTACTTTCACCGACAACGAGGGTAACGCCACTACATTACGTGAAGGCGAGACCATGCTCGTACCTGCAACGACAAAAACACTGAACGTGAACGGAGAAATCAAGTTTCTCGAGACTTACGTGTAAACAGCAACGTCAACAAACAATAACCAACAGGCGCAAAAAGTCTGTCGTTGTACCGTTTTCTGTCAGTTTTGCATGTATCTCACTGAAAACAAGGCGATTACATGCTGACAGACATTCTTTAAATGTGTCAGCCCTATGTCAGCGGGTTTGCCCCGGCTCCATGCAGGGGCAAACCCGCCGGCATAGGGCTGGCATTTTTACGCATGCCCGGCAGCCGCCGACAGGCAACAACAAGCCAAATACATTTTAACCACTGTACAGGCTAATAAACGGATAAAAACAAGAGTCCAGATTATAACCGACGGCCTATCGCGCCGTAATTGACCGTCAAACACACTGCAAAAAGCCGTCTTTCACACGATAAAAGACGGCATATTACGAACGCCGCACATGCCGCGCTCACTCACCATTAGTTTCCCGCTCCTTGATTCCAAGGAAACGTTCTATGTCCTTTTGCGTCCTGCGGAAAGGTTCCGACATGACATATCCCATGTTTTTCTTCAACATCTGCTCGATATCCTGCACACTGTGCGAATAGCAGGACAGCTCATTGCGCATTTGCGTGGAATGCACTGCCTGATGGCGTATTTCCGATTCGCGCTCGCGTATCAGTATTCCACAGACCTTGGTCATTAGCGGCATGACGACCTTATCGAACAAGTGGTGTCCCTGAATATAAAGATAAGTAGTCCCGGGAGTTACCCCAAGCTCTATAAGTTCACGTTTAAGGGCCAAGTACGAATCCTTGGCGTCAGGATGTTTCTTGCGCAGCCAGTTGGTTTTCTTCCACACTTTATTCCTTATGTTGGTAATTGCAATTTCGGGAGAATACACGTTAAAACCGCCTATCTCCACCACCTTGTTGAAGTCTGTGATGGTAAACTGGCCGTATATGTTCCTGCGGTAATGCCAGATTGACCATACAAACAGCGGGAAAATAGCTTCACTGAACTGCCTCATAAAAGCCTGGAAGTCGAACACGGCATGGTCGTTAAGCGTCACCATGACGCATACATTATGCAACGACGGGGCATAACACTGCAAGTTCTCTATCGCGTAGGCATAGGTATGGAAAACATACGGATTGGAGATTATTTCCTTTGACGTCTGCGTAGCTCCCTGAATAAGGTAGTCATAGTCGGCATCGACACACGCTATCATATCCTGTCCGACGTTGCCGTACAGCAGATTCATCAGCACTGAGCGTTTGCCGCGCTCCAGAGTGCTGTGCGACGGCAGCATTACCTCGAAATACCTCGTGTCGTCCTCATAATTGCCGAGCAGCGTCCTCCAGAACAGCACGTCATCGTAACTCTCGACGTAAGCAACTATCTTGCGCCGGGCGTTCTTCGGCTTCAGGCTGTTGGCAGCGCTGAAATACGCTGAAGTAATATTGTTTCCAAGACGTTTAGAGCTACTCATTGTCCGTTATGTCGCTGACCTCGGTAATCTTGTCTATCCATCCGTTCATCACCACGGCAGGTGAATGTGTCGTAAGTATTATCTGTACATTGTCGTTCAGCTCGAGTATAAGGTCGATAAGCCGTTTCTGCCATTCGATGTGCAGGCTTACCTCGGGCTCGTCCATGAACAACACGTAAGGTTGGTTGTCCTCGATGAGCACCGTCAGCAATATGGCCAACATCTGTTTCTCTCCGCTCGACAACTGGTAAGGATACAAGGCCTCGCCTATCTGCGAGAACTTGATTTCGTTCTCGGTACGTATTATTGTCTTTCCGGTATCCGAGAACAGGTCGTCAATCAGGTCCTGGAATTTCTTTTTAGGCTCCGATATGCGCTGCGCCATTATCGCCGCGTCGGGCTGTCCGCTCTGCAATACGGCAATTATACGGTTGCCGATGTTCACCTGGTAATCAAGGTATTTCCTTTGCAACTTGAACAACTGCCAGTCAAGCTCCGTGGCAAGATTCGCCCCCATCTCGCCTATTACGTCAGCATTAAGCAGGGGGCGGTCGAAAGAGCGTATTACGTCATAACGTATAAAGCCCGCATCTTCCGGGCATACGGTTATGTGTACCCCTTTCATAAGATGGTTGGTTATGTCGCCGTTGGGGCCCACGCTCTTCACCACCTTATTTATAATGGTACTTTTGCCTACGCCGTTGATTCCGCTCAGTATGTTCACGCGTCTGTCGAGCTTCCATACAACGTGTCGGCGGCCGCTCCAAAGAGAGTCTATCTCTATTTCTTTTATGTAGTCGGCGTATTTTTGCATAATATTGATTTTATCCTTACTTATTCATGGCAAATATAGTCATTTTATTTTGAATTGTGTACCTTTGCACGCAAAATAATAATAAACTTATATTTTCATGACTAACAATCGTCCGCTAATCGCGCACTTGTGCATGTTCTTGGCTTGTGCGTTCTGGGGGTTGATGGCGCCTTTGGGCAAAGATGCCATGACCCACGGTTTTACCGGTATTGACGTAGTGACGTTCCGCGTCACGGGCGGCGCCGTGCTGTTCTGGCTCACGTCGCTGTTTGTCAAAAAAGAGCACGTTCCAAAGCGCGACCTGCTCATGCTTATAGGCGCCGCCTTGCTCGGCCTTGTGTTCAACCAGTGCTGCTATACCATCGGCCTTAGCATAACTTCACCCGTCAACGCAAGTATCGTGACCACGTCAATGCCAATCTTCGCCATGCTCCTTGCAGCCTTAATACTGAAAGAGCCCATAACCGGCAAGAAGGCAGGAGGCGTAGCAATAGGCTGCACCGGCGCCATAATACTTATCGCCACCAGCGCGGCTGCCACGAGCTCGAAGGTAGGCGACATCCGCGGCGACCTGCTCTGCCTCGGCGCGCAACTGTCGTTCGCGTTTTATCTTACGATATTCCGCGACCTCATACGCCGCTATTCCGTCATAACAATCAACAAGTGGATGTTCACCTACGCGTCTGTTTTCATACTGCCGTTCACCTTCGGCCGCGTGTCGTCCATTGATTACTCGGCCATACCTGTATCAACATGGCTCGAGACGGGCTTCGTTGTATTCTTCGGAACATACGTAAGCTACATCCTGATGATGGTTGGCCAGCAGACACTCCGTCCTACCGTAGTCAGCATATACAATTACGTGCAGCCGCTCGTGTCAGTCACGGTGAGCGTTCTTACGGGAATAGGCGTGTTCAAGCCGTCACAAGGACTTGCCGTCATACTCGTGTGCCTTGGCGTATGGCTCGTAACCCATTCCAAGTCACGTCGGGACATGGAGAAAGAAATGAAAAATTAAGAGTTAAGAATTAAGAATTAAAAAAATATGTATTCCTCTTTTATATGGCTTATTTATCCCATTCGGCTTATTAGGCCTCAGCTATGTCACCACAAGGCATATTTTCTTAATTCTTAACTCTTAATTCTTAATTTAATAACTTCCATCATGCAAAGCAACAATATTCTTTCATTCATCGGCAACACCCCGCTCGTAGAGCTGTGTCGTTTGTCGTCACATGAAGGCGTAAGCACGCCTGTCATGGCAAAAGTAGAGTTCTTCAACCCCGGCGGTAGCGTAAAAGACCGCGTGGCACTGGCTCTCGTCAACGATGCCGAACGCCGCGGACTGCTCACCCCGGGAGCCACGATAATCGAGCCTACGAGCGGCAACACGGGCATAGGACTTGCCCTCGTGGCCGCCGTCAAGGGATATAAACTTATACTGACAATGCCCGAGACAATGAGCATTGAGCGCCGTAAGCTCGTGGCCGCATACGGAGCGGAGGTCCGACTTACGCCGGCGGCCGAAGGTATGGGCGGAGCCGTAAAGGCAGCCGAGAGCCTACAACGCTCCATTCCTGGCTCGGTTATTCTCGGACAGTTTGACAACCAGGCCAATCCTCAGTGCCACTACGACACCACGGGACGCGAGATATGGGAACAGACTGGCGGGAATATAGACGCTTTCGTTGCCTGCGTAGGCACCGGAGGCACAATATCGGGCACGGGCCGACGCCTCAAGGAATACAATCACGACATCAAGATAATAGCCGTTGAGCCGGCATCGTCGCCTTTGCTGTCGGCCGGGCACAGCGGCCCGCACAAGATTCAGGGTATCGGGGCGAACTTCATACCTAAGACATACGACGCCGGAGTAGTTGATGAAGTAGTGACCGTAACCGACGCCGAGGCAATGCGCACGGCACGCCTCACCGCCAGCAACGAGGGACTGCTCGTAGGAATATCGTCAGGAGCGTCACTTGCGGCGGCACTTGCGGTAGCCAAGCGCCCTGAATACAACGGCAAGCGGATAGTTACGCTCCTGCCCGACACGGGCGAGAGATACCTCTCCACCGAGTTGTTCAACATCTGACCGAATACACGCATGGCGCTTAGCGGCAGGCACCCCGTAGCCTGTTGAAAACCGCGCGACATAAAGCGCCGACGCAAAAGGCCGTCTTTCGCAATGCAAAAGGCCGCCTATTAACGCCTGAAAGGCCGTCTTTCATAATGCGAAAGACGGCCTTTTACATTATAGCCGAATCTGTTGCACAATCACGCACGGCGCCCTACATGCAACAAACAGTCAACATAGTACCAGCATCCGGCAAAATTGTGCTATATGATAAGACATTAATAACGTAACTTTGCCACACCGGAAAAACCGAAAGACAATAATCATGAAGAAACTATTATCAGCACTTATCGCGCTTGCCCTCGGCACGACACAGGGCAATGCGCAAACAAGCCACACGGCAAGTAAAGACAATTTCATCAGCGTAAGCGGCGGACAGTTTGTCCGCAACGGCAAACCGTACTATTACATAGGCGCCAACTTCTGGTACGGAGCCATCCTCGCGTCCGAAGGAACGGGCGGCAACCGGCGGCGACTGAAGCAGGAACTCGACTCACTGAAAGCCATCGGAGTTGACAACCTGCGAATTCTCGTAGGCTCTGACGGAAAGCGTGGCGTGCCAACCAAGGTTGAGCCTACGCTACAGACCGCTCCGCGCGAATATAACGACACTATCCTTGCCGGCCTCGACTACCTGCTGGCGGAAATGAGGAAAAGGGACATGGTAGCCGTGCTATACCTCAACAACTCATGGGAATGGAGCGGCGGCTACGGCCAATACCTCGAATGGGCCGGCCACGGCAAAGCTCCCGTACCGGCGAAAGACGGCTACCCCGCCTTCATGGACTTCGTAAGCCAGTTTCCCAAGTCGCCGAAGGCAAAACAACTATTTGCCGGCTACGTACGCGACATCATCTCGCGCACGAACAGGTACACCAGAATACGCTATGCCGACGACCCGACCATCATGTCATGGCAAATAGGCAATGAGCCAAGGGCATTCTCAACTGACGGCAAGGAGGCTTTCGCCGAGTGGATGGAAGAGGCCGCGGCACTGATAGACTCGCTCGCCCCGCGGCAGCTTGTGTCGACAGGCAGCGAGGGGCAACACGGTTGCGAGGAGGACATGGCCCTGTTCGAGCGCATACATGCCTGCCCGCACGTCGACTACATGAACATACACATCTGGCCGTACAACTGGGGATGGGCGCCGCAAGACAAGCTGACGGACAATCTCAAGCATGCCAAAGAAGACACAAAGGAATATATCGACAACCATCTTGACATAGCCCGCAAATACGGCAAGCCGCTCGTGCTTGAGGAATTCGGCTATCCGCGCGACGGATTCAGGTCCACCAAAGACGCCGCAACGACGGCGCGTGACAGCTATTACGAATATATATTCAGCCTCGTAGAAGGCAACGCGCGCAACGGCGGACTGCTTGCAGGATGCAACTTCTGGGGATGGGGCGGCACGGCCAGCCTTCCCGTAGGGCACGACTACTGGCAACCCGGCGACGACTATACCGGCGACCCGGCACAAGAGGCACAAGGACTTAACTCCGTGTTCAGCACCGACACTACAACGACAAACCTGATCAGGATGGCTAACAGGAAACTCGGCAGCTTTTGACCCATGTCAAAAAAGTGGGCTCCAACAAAAATATCATGTGCCAAAATGGCGGAACATTAGCGGAACGGTTGTATTTTTGCACTCGAAAACAACGGATAACAAGTAAAAGGATTGGCCCGCAAGGGCAGTATTTCTTAGGATAACAAAAACAATAGGTATTATGAAAAAGAATGTAAAAAGCTTGCTCCGCAGTTTCAGGAAGAACTTTGCGTGGAGCGCGAACGTAATGTATGGCGCACGTTTCAACCGCTAAGCCGCCATACTTAGACATCAAGACCAGACACAACAATATAAAAGAAAAAGGTCGTGTAACGGACAGTCAACCGTTGCACGACCTTTTTTTTCATCGGTTAGGCGTATTCCACACCTTTGTATCAGTACACGTTACGGTAACGGTTTTGCCGCCACATGCCAGCACGAAGTCGCCCTTTTCCAGGCGCCAAAGGCCGTCATAGCCAACGAAAGCAAGGTCGTCGGCAGCAAGTTTCAGCGTCACCGTCTTTGTCTCTCCCGGTTTAAGGCTTATCTTGTCGAAGCCACGAAGCCGCTTGATGTCCGGCGTTGAGCTTGCCACAAGGTCGCTCGAATACAGCAACACGCTCTCCTTGCCTTCTACACTGCCGGTATTTGTCACGTCGACCGACACGGTTATAACGTCACCCGGAGCAAAAGAAGACTTGTCGACCTTGAGGTTTGAGTAGGCATACGACGTGTAACTGAGGCCGAAACCGAACGGCCATTGCACGTTCATGACGGCATCATAGTTATAGTTTCCGGCCATCTGGCCTACGTTTTCACAAGGTTTGTAGTCGTAAGTAGCAAGCGAATTGATGTACTTCGGATACGTATAAGGCAGCTTTCCGCTGAAATTAACGTCGCCGGCGAGCAGGTTTGCAAGTGCGTCACCGCCATAGTTGCCGGGCAACATAACATGAACCACGGCCTTGGCAAGCGGTTCTATGTCATTGATAATGCGCGGACGGCCTTCGTTCAAAACAAGGATTACAGGCTTGCCTGTGGCAGCGAGCGCCTTCACAAGGTTGCGCTGGTTGGCCGAGAGGGTCAGGTCGTTAAGGTTGCCGGGCGTCTCGCAATACGAGTTTTCACCGATGCAGGCTATTATAACGTCGGCGTTGGCGGCAGCGGCCACGGCCTTTTCTATCTCAACGGGATTCTCCTCCCACCAGTTGTCGTTCTTATACGGAGCGTAAGTAACGCCCGGCTCGTACGTGATGTTGTCCTTTCCGAATTTGTTGCACAACGCTTCGTATATCGTATTGTACGCTCCGGCAAACTCGTCGGCGCGGTGTCCCTGCCACGAATACGACCATCCGCCGTTAAGACAGCGCATTGAGTTGGCGTTAGGGCCGGCAAGCAGAATCTTGGTTCCTTGTTTCAAGGGCAGCAGGTTGCCGTCGTTCTTCAGCAGAACCTCGCTCTCCTCGGCGGCGCACAGGGCCCCGTCGGCATGCTCGGGCGAACCGAACTTGTCGTATTCGGCGATGTCCCAATACGGATTATCGAACAATCCGAGGCGGTATTTCAGGCGAAGCACACGGGCTACGGCGTCGTCTATCCTGCTCATTGGCACCTCGCCCTCCTCCACCAGCTCCTTCAAGTACGTGCAGAAGCTCGTTTCATAAGGCACCATCGACATGTCAATGCCGGCGTTGATGGCTATCTTGATGGCCTCTTTCTTGGTCGCGGCTATGTGGTCACGGGTGCAGAGGTTGTTGATGTCGGCCCAGTCGGTCACGATAAGGCCATCCCAGTTGAGGTCACGCTTGAGCCAATCGGTCAGCAGTTCCTTGTTGGCGTGGAACGGCATGCCGTTGTCCACTGCCGAATTGACCATCACGCTCAACGCCCCCGCACGTATCGCGGCCAGGTAAGGGGCAAAATGCTTCTCGCGAAGTTCGCTTCTCGGTATGGCCGACGGCGTGCGGTCCTTGCCCGATACGGGCACTCCGTAGCCCATGTAGTGCTTCACGCAGGCGGCAACATTGTACCGGCCGATGTGGTTGGGGTCGCTGCCCTGGAATCCGAGCACGGCCTCAACGCCCATTACGGTGTTAAGATAAGCGTCCTCGCCATAGTTTTCCCACATGCGGGGCCAGCGTGGATCGCGCCCGAGGTCTACCACGGGAGCATACGTCCAGGGCACGCAGCTGGCCTTGGTCTCGTACGCCGAGATCTCGGCTCCGCGCCTTACGAGAGCCCGGTTGAACGTAGCGCCCATGTTGACGCCCTGCGGAAAGAGGGTGCCGTCAAGCGTATATGTGGTGCCGTGGATTTCGTCAACGCCGTAAATGCAGGGTATTCCGATTTCCTTAATCGACTTCTCCTGTATCTGCCGGATGGCTTTCGCCCACACTTCCTTCTTCTGCGCCACGCTCAGGGGTACGTTCAGGAGCGAGCCTACCTTGTATTTGCCGATTACAGTGTCGAGCATAGCCTCGCTAAGGGTAAACCCGTCGCGGCTCTTCTCGAAGTCGGTCACCACGTCGATGGTTATCTCGCACATCTGCCCTATTTTCTCTTCAAGGGTCATTTTCTTGAGCCATTGCTGAATGTTGGCTTCTATAACGGGGTCTGACGGGATAGCCGGCGTAGTCTGCCCGACGGCCGAAGCTATCGCCCCGGCACACATAACGGTGGTCATTGCCATTTGTTTTACTTTATTCATAATTGTTGGTTTATAATGTTTTCATGACTCGATTAACGGCCGTTTGGCACGGCCTGGAAAGGGTTTGGCTGTCGTTTTGCAAACGCCTGATATTCAATGTGTTAGCAAAAGGCCGCCTTTTGTTTCCCAAAAGACCGTATTTTGCAAGCTAAAAGGTGGCCTTTTACAAGCTAAAAGACGGCCTTTCATAAGGCGAAAGACCGTCCCAGGCAAAAAAACAATCCTTATATAAACATAAAAAACACCTATTGCGTAAAATCATCGCATGCAAAACGGGCAAGGCATTACCAATCCCAGTCGTCCGTACGGAACGGCACGAGGGGCAGTCCGCGCAGGTTTGCCACGTTGCCGGGCGAATAATCGTGGAACGCGTAGCGTACCGACACGGGACTGCTGACCTTGTCGCATACCACGACTATCTGGTTCTTGCCCAGCAGCTCGGCCTTGGCGGGATAGAACTCATGGTCGGCGCCGGCCACCTCGAAGCCCTCCATGCCCTTCATGCGGTTGAATCCGTTGTCTGCATGGACAAAACTGAGCACCACGGTGTCGCCCTTCACTTCCATAGACTTGTATGCCGGACAGTCGGCTTCTATACCTTTTATATTATATGTCTTGGCCAACGCCTGATAAGCCAGGCGCGAATCTACGCTGCGCTTGTCCTTCGGGTGTACGTTCTCGGCCTCGTAAGGCTCTACAAGGTCGTTGGTAGATACCATCGCGCTGTTGACAATCATCGACTGAGCCTTGTACTGCGCCTCACGCAGGAAGGCCGATGCCCTGCCCTCGTACTTGCCGAACGGGGCAATCTCGACGAAGTAGAAGGGCAGCTCTCCCTGTCCCCACTCCTTGCGCCAGAGGTCTACCATGGTTTTCAGACGCTGCGCGTAGGTCTTGTGTTTGCCAACGTTCGACTCGCCCTGGTACCACAGGAAGCCCTTGATTGTATACCCTTCAAGCGGACGGAGCATGCCGTTGTACATCAGCGTGGGGCTAAGGTAGTGCCACCAGTCGTGCGGTTCTTCCTTGCGTATGTCGCGTTTCAGGTCGATGTCAGGATACTTTGCCACGGTGTCGCGCGGCAACCAGCCCTCTACCATCGTGCCTCCCCAGCTGCAGTTGATAATGCCCACGGGCACGTCGAGCACGCTGTTGACCATCCGCGCGAAGAAAAACGCCGTGGCGCTGAAGCGCGGCGAGTTCTCGGGATTGCACACTTTCCACTTGCCCTGACAACGGTCTACGGGCGAAAGCTGGCCGTTCTTCTCGACAGTGGCCATGCGTATGCCCTTATATTGCGCCGACGTGGCTATCACTTCGTTGGCTCCGGATATGGGACAGTTGTCGAAACCCGCAAGCGGCATTTCCATATTAGACTGTCCCGAGCAGAACCACACCTCGCCGATGAGCACGTTAGAGAGTTTCACCTGCCCGTCCTTATCCGCGATAGTCAGCGTCTGCGGGGCGTAAGAGGCTGCCGGAGTCTTTACCGTAGCTGTCCACTTGCCATTCTTGTCGGCGTCAACGGTCACGGCATTGCCGCTCCACGACGTGCCCACCGTAACCTTTGCGCCAGGCTCGGACCAGCCCCAAAGGCGTGCGTCGGTCTGCTGCTGCAACACCATATTGTCGCTGAATATATCGGGTAAGTCGACCTTTGCCCACGTTACCGATTGTGCCAGAGCGTACAGACAGACTGCCAATACTGTTCTCTTCATATACACTTTGATACAATTATGAATTATCTCGTTCTCTCGATTATCTCCAGGCACATCCTTCCGTTGTGGTAAGGACACTTCCAGAAGCCGGCCTTGTCGTCCTTACGGTTCACCGTTCCGTCGGGCATTATGCTCCAATACCACTCTCCGTGCTCACGGTCAACGAGCTTGTCCTTGATAAACAGCCAGCAGTCAATGGCCGTGTCAAGAGCATTCACGTCACCGAAATGCTGGTAAAGGTTGAAGTGACCTACTACGTTTTCGGCCTGAACCCACCAGTGGAGTTCACGGTCAATCTTGCCGTTCGCCACGAACTTTTCGTAAATCATGCTGCCGTCAGGGTTCAGCCCTTCGTCGGCCGCCGTGGCGATGTTTCTTATTACATGTTCAACTTCCGTTAGGATATTAGTGTCGCCGAGCACAAGCGCTGCCTCGTGGATGAGCCATGACGCCTCGATGTCATGCCCGTAGGATATTATTTCGTCCTTAACCGTCCAGTCGTCGTCAAAGAACAGGTCGAGATGATACGTCGTACCGTTCAGTATTTTCTTGATGAACAGCTCGATAAGGTTTCTCAACTGCCGCTCCAGACGCGGGTCTTTCCACACACGGTAGAGGTTGGCGTAAGGCTCAAGGATGTGCAGGTGGGTGTTCATCGTCTTGCTCATGTTCTCGTCCTTGTCGCTAAGGCGCATGTCGGCTATGGGCTGCCAGTCGCGCATGAACGCCTCTATATACCCGTTTTTCTCATTGTCGAAACTGTATTTCTCTATCGTCTCAAACAGTTTCACGGCATAGTCAAGGGCTTCATCGTCGCCGGTGGCACGGGCATATTCGCTCAATCCGTATATCGCGAAACCCAAAGCATATATCTGTTTCTTTGTGTCGAGCGGACTGCCGTCGGCATTCAACGACCAATACACTCCTCCGAAATCCTTGTCATAGAACTTGTCTATCAGGTAACGCTTGGCCCTCGTGGCCGTCTCGAGATACTCCTGCTTGCCCAACAGGCGGTAAGCGGCCGAGAAAGTCCATAATATGCGGCCGTTAAGTATCGCTCCTTTGGGCGCCTCGGGGTCGAGAACGTCGTTGCCGTCAATGCGCCCGTAGAATCCTCCACGCACGTTGTCGGCCATCTTACCGCTCCAGAACGGCAGGATGTCGTTCTCGAGTTCGGCCCTAACCTCCATGCAAAGCTTATTTATTTTTTCCTTCATTAGATTGTGAACGCTTAATGTTTAACTTATCTATGATTTTAGATACCTGCTGTTCTCCTAACGGATAACAGAGAATGAAGACAACCGACACAACCGAAGCGGCTGCCGGCAGCCAGCTAAGGAACAGCTTTATGCCGTGTATTGTCTCGGGACTCTGCGCGGCATTGGCGTGGAATCCGAAATAGGAAAGCAGCCAACCGGTGAGCGCGGTGCCGATAGCCCAGCCGAATTTCTGGCTCATCGACGAGGCCGAGAATATCAGTCCGGTGGCACGGTTGCCAGTGTTCAGCTCGGAATAGTCGGCGCAATCAGCGTACATCGACCACAACAGCGGGAATATACTGCCGGCACACATGCTGATAAGGCACTGGAACACGAAGATAAGAACAATGTCGTCCTTGTCAAACCAGAAGAATATCACACTCAACACTGCGGTTAACAGCATGGCAAGAGCAAACGTATGCTTCTTTCCGATCTTGTTGCTGACAGGGGCAGCGAGCACAACTCCGATGATATTGGCTGCCTGGCCAACGGCGAGAAACAGTCCGCTGAGCACGAACGAGACGCCAAACAGATTGACAGTATGGAAATTATCCTCGACAATATAGTACTTGAAGTAGTACACGGCGGCACCGTCACGGATAGAGTTGAACACCAACGCCGCCACGCCGGCTACGAAAAGAATACACCACGGACGGTTATGCAGCAGGTCCTTGACGTCCGTCTTGAGTGACGTTTTCTGCTCGTTGATGGGCTTTACACGCTCCCTTGTCCAAGAGAAGCAGCCCAGGAAGAGGATAACACACAGCACGGCGATGGTAGCTGCAGCCATAAACCATCCCGTCTGTTGGTCAGCTATGTCCTTACTGTGCCCGCTGAAGGCGTTGGCCATTGGCATAAAGAGCAGCAACGCGATAAAACTGCCGATGTAGGCAAACGTCATACGGAAGGTAGACAGCGTGTTGCGTTCGCTCGGATTAGGGCTCATCACGCCAAGCAATGACGCGTAAGGCACGTTGATGGCTGAATAAACCATCATCATAATCGAGTAAGTGGCGTAAGCGTAAACCAGCTTTCCGGTAAGGCCGAACGACGGGGTGTAGAACGTAAGCGCGCCAACAATACCGAACGGCACGGCAAGACATAGTATATAAGGACGGAACTTACCCCAGCGGCTGTTGGTTCGGTCCGCAACGATTCCTACGACAGGGTCGAACACGGAGTCCCATATTCGGGTTACGAGGAACATCGTTCCTACCATGGCGGCAGGCAAACCGAACACGTCTGTATAAAATATCATGAGGTAGGCTCCAAAGAGTTTCCAGAACATGGACGACGCCATGTCTCCGAAGCCGTAACCTATCTTTTCCCTTAGTTTTATCATTTTTCCATAGTTAGACTATATTCCATGTTATTTCATTATCTTCATATTACGGTCAATCAGCTTCTTCAATGTTTCAACCGACGCCGTTGTGGTCAGTCCGTCTTCGGGAGTGTTCATGCAATAGTCGACGAGTTTGTCGATTGTTGACACCGCTACGTGCATGCGGGTGTCGGAAGACGCATAATAGATGTACACCGTGCCGTCCTCGTCGGCTATCCAACCGTTTGCAAACAGCACGTTCGACACGTCGCCGATACGCTCTTCTCCCTCCGGCGCCATGAAGTAACCGCCGGGCGCGGCGATAACTCTCGTCGGGTCGTCAAGTGCAGTCATATACATGTAGAGCACGTAACGCAAGCCTGCCGCACACCCTCTTACGCCGTGGGCAAGGTGCAGCCAGCCCTTCGGAGTCTTTATAGGATGGGGGCCTTCGCCGTTCTTCACCTCCTTGATGGTATGGTAATAGCGCAGGTCAATGATTTTCTCGTCGGTTATCTCGGCGTGGGTTATGTCGTCAACGAGCGCCCACCCGATGCCACCACCGCTGCCGGTGTCGATGAATCCATCCTGCGGGCGGGTGTAGAACGCGTACTTCCCGTCAACAAACTCGGGGTGAAGCACAACGTTGCGCTGCTGGCTTTTTGTCTTGAGGTCAGGCAGTCGGTACCACGTCTTGAGGTCTTTCGTGCGGGCGATGGCAGCCGTTGCCGTTGCCGCCGACAGGTCGCCGGCGGGCGCGTTGTCGTCATGACGCTCGGCGCAGAACACTCCGTAAATCCATCCGTCCTCATGTGCGGTAATGCGCATGTCGTAGATATTGGTGGCTGGAATCACGTCGTCGGGCATTGTTACGGGATAATCCCAGAAGCGGAAGTTGTCCACACCGTTGGGACTCTCGGCCACGGCGAAGAACGACTTGCGGTCGGCACCCTCAACACGTACAACGAGCACGTACTTACCGTTCCACTTGATGGCGCCCGAATTCATCGTTGCGTTCATGCCGATGCGCTCCATCAGGTAAGGATTGGATTTCTCGTCAAGGTCATAACGCCAGAACACCGGCGTATGGGCAGCAGTCAATATGGGGTATTTATATCTTGTGTAAATACCGTTTGACTGGCTTACGGGCTCGTTCTTGCGGGTAATCAGGGCCTCATGTTCAGCGAACAGGGCTTTTACTTTTTCATCAAACAGACTCATTGTTGGTTATTTTATTTTTAGTTATTATTTCTTCCTCAATCTCTCACCTTATATATTTACCTTCTTACTTTTTTACCTTTTTACTTTTCGCCTCCGGCCTTTACGAACACTGTCCGCCTATCGGCATGGAACTTGACAAAGTCTTTTGCCGACGGTTCGCCGGGATACGGGGCAAAGTAATGTCCGGGCTTGTTGTGCGCATTACGCCATACGAGCACGTAGCTTATGGGATATTTTGCTATTACGGGCAGCAAAGTCTGCGTCCACCACGTGCTGTCGGGTATCGACTCATGGCCCGCCTCGGTCAGCGCCATGGCCTTGCCGTGCTCACGGCTTACCTGCTCCATGATGCCGAGAATGCGGTCGAGCGTAGCCATATATTCGGCATTCGTGCCATACTGGTAAGCGTCAGCGCCGATGAGGTCTATCTTCGAGTCGCCGGGATAACGCTCAAGATACTCGGCAGTGTCCTTCGGCTCTATGCCGGGCGAGTACGCCCAAAGCAACTGGTCGGTGCCCTTGGCCGCCAGACGGTCGTACGTAAGCTGCCACAGGGCCTTGTACTCTTCGGTAGAACAGAGCGCCTGGCCCCACCAGAACCAGCTGCCCGTATGCTCGTGCCACGGGCGGAAGAGCACCGGCACCTTAACGCCGTCGGCGGTCTTTATCGAGTTCAGGTAGTCGGCCACACGGTCGAGCCAGCCCAAGAACTTCTCATGATTGGCCCCGCCGGGCAGCACCGAGCGCACCACGGACGAGTCGGACACGTCCCACGCGTTCTTTCCCGTCAGTGGGTTGTTGGCGTGCCAGCTCATCGTAACCATGCCGCCGCGACGGTATTGAGCCACGGCTTCGCGCCTGATTTTGTCGAACGGCACGCTGTCAAGGTTGACGTCGTGCCCGAGCTCAATGTCGCCAAGGTCGAAAGACATCACGGCGGGATATTCGCCGCACACGCTCTTGATGTCGCTGCGGCCTTCATCACCCACCCAGCCTATGCCGTACATCGTGTCGTCATGGTGTCCGAACATGAACTTACCGTCACGCGGCATATTCTCAAGAGTCTTGAGCATGGCTACGGCCTCAGGCGTTCTCGTCTGCTTCTGTGCCTGGCATGCAGTGGCAACCAGCATACATGCCCCTAAAGTTATTGCTGATACAAGGTTCATAATAATTGCTTAAATTATTGGTTTTCTACTTAAATGCGTACCTCTCCACAGGCCGCTTTAGATTATGTCTATACCAGGTATGACTGTCAAGGTCAAGTTTTCAACATATTTTCGGTTGCAAAGTTACATTCTTATATTATCTTTGACAAATACAATTTTACCACATCATAATACTTTTTCGCCCGCACATATAATTTCTTACTTTTCGACCGGCACAACCACCTGATTCTTGCCGTTGTGCCCGAAGTAACAAAATGTAAAAACAAAAATGTCCGTCTGAACAGCCGAAATAGAACGGCGGCAATGCCATATACGGCCATCAGCATAGCAATAAACGGCCTTTAGCTACCCTAAAAACGGTCTTTCATGACACAAAAGACGGCCTTTTACAACCTGAAAGACCGTCTTTACCGCACCCAAAAGCCGCATTTTGAAGACCGAAACACGGCTTTTCATGGGCTATTTTGCGTCGCAGAACTGCACATTCATGCGCAAACAAGGATTAAACTGCTGGTTATCAAGTATTTAATTATGCACACATTTCAGGCCATATTCACGTCCGTCAGTATTTTATTTTAGAATATCGCCGTATAGAGACGTCAACGCAAATCAACATGCAAGCCAAATGCCGCATAAACATTACACATCAGGCGGTACAGCAAATAATGGCTGACATTTCGCCAACAGGAAACAAATATAATACGGATACACATCATTCATCGTGCATTTTCATCATAAACAGGTACAAACTATCATGACATCATAACCTTTTTCTTTATATCTCATCCCCTCATTGTAGCCGGGCGGTCGCAAATCTGGCTACTATAGAAGTACGCAACAAGCTGTAAATGGCATGAAAAGCAACACCCTACAACTGACGTCTGGATAAAAATAAGCGTGCCTTCGCATATTGAAGGCACGCCGTAAAGAAACTAAATAATGATTTTCTTCTTGAAATACGTCTCGCGGAACTCAGTAGGCGAGCAGTTTTTCTTGCGCTTGAAGATACGGTTGAAGTTGGACAAGTTATTGAAACCGCAGTCATAACATATCTCGGCTACCGACATTGTCGTGTCCACCAGCATGCGGGCGGCATGGCCGAGGCGTATGTCTATGATATAGTCTGACAGCTTCTTGCCAGTGCGCTGCTTGAAGAAACGGCTGAAAGCCGCCGGCGACATGCCCACCATGTCGGCCAGTTTCGACAGGTGCACCTCGTCCTGGTAATGGTCGCTGATGTACTGCTGTATCTTCAGCACACGCCGGCTGTTGGCCTGTACGTTCACCTTGGCGAACGACGACGTCGACAGGCTGTGCGCCTTGTCGGTAAAGAACGACAGCTCGTAGAGCAGCGTAAGAAACTGGGTTACGGCATAGAACCCCTTTGTCTCGGGCAGGGTGTCGAGCAGGAAGTATATCTTCATGATGGCTTCCATCGGAAAACTCAGGCCGTTGCGTGCCTTGTCAAGCATTGTCTTGACGCGGTCGAACTGGTTGGTAGTGGCAAGGCTGTCGAAAAAATGCGGCGCGAACTGAATCGTTATCTCGCGTATGTCCTCCGAGTCACAATCGCCCTGCTCCCATACATGCTCCAGCTCGGGCGTGGTAATGAGCACAAGGTCATAGTCGTCAACGGTCTCGACCGAGTCGCCCACTATGCGCTGAAGCCCCCTGCCGTGCTCAACGAAGTTCAGCTCGTACTCCTCATGACAGTGTATGGGATAAGTGAATTCCTTTTTATGACGGTCAACGATGTAAAAACAGTCCTTCTCCGACAGCGGCGTAATTTCCCTGAGAATATAATGCTCGGAATTATTCTTGGTCATGATACGTTGGTATTTAAGGTCAATTAAAAAATATACGCAAATATAATGCTATTTTTTTGAATTGTCATACTTTTTTGACAAAAACGATACAAATATGCATATATAGTGTCCCAAAAGTCATCACGGCGCGTTACATACCACGATAATCCCCTCAGCGGCACGGCCGGCGTCGTGGAGCAGCCGCCGACTTCTGCATTGGGACTCGGCCGCCGGCGGCACCTCTCAGCCACAATAAAATGCCAAAGATCGTGAACATGGCGATTTTATACCAATATCTGACAAAATAATATCGCCCTTTTCGGATTACAATCACTAACTTTGCAAGCGGAAAATAATCTGAAAACTATACGAACAAAAATGGACTTCATGAAAAGACTTGGCTTGCTTGCGGGTGCGTTGGCACTCATAAGCGGCGCGGCGGCGGCCCCAATAGAGGTTGCCACGCCACATACCTCATTGGTAATCGACGCCACCGAGGGCGCCGAACTTAAGCAAATGTACTATGGCGACAGGCTGTCGGCCGCCGACCTTGCCGCACTTTCCAACGCTGGGGGCGCCACATACGCCGCCTATCCCGTGTACGGCATGAACTGCCAGGGCGAGACCGCGCTGGCGGTGAAGCACGCCGACGGCAACATGTCGTTGCAAATGGCGGTTGAGAATGTTACAACAGCTACGGAGGGCAACGCCACCGTGACACGCGTCAGCATGAAAGACAAGGTATATCCGTTCTATGTCGACGTGTGCTACAGGGCATACAACGACGTGGACATCATCGAGACGTGGACAGAGATACGCCATGACGAGAAAGGAGAGGTGGCGCTCAACCAGTTCGCCTCGGGCTACCTGCCTATACGCCGGGGCACGGTATGGCTGTCGTCGCTGTACGGTGCATGGGCTAATGAAGGGAGATTATTGCAGGAACCGCTCGAACCGGGCATGAAAGTCATCAAGAACAAGGACGGCATCCGCAACTCGCACACCGCGCACGCCGAGGTTATGTTCTCGCTCGACGGACGCCCACAGGAGAACACCGGAGCAACAATCGGCGCGGCGCTGTGCTACGGAGGCAACTACAAACTCCGTGTTGACACCGACGAAAGCGAGTATCACCACTTCTTCGCGGGTATCAACGAGGAGAACTCTACGTACAACCTGAAACGGGGCGAGACATTCGCCACTCCTGCACTCGCCCTGACATACAGCCGTGAAGGACTTAGCGGAGCCAGCCGCAACTTCCACCGATGGGGACGCAAATACCGGCTCATGCACGGCGACAGGGAACGAATGATACTGCTCAACAGCTGGGAGGGCGTGTACTTCAACATCAACCAGGAGGGCATGGACCAGATGATGGCCGACATTGCATCGATGGGCGGAGAGCTGTTCGTCATGGACGACGGATGGTTCGGCACGAAATACCAGCGCAACAGCGACAACGCAGCGCTCGGCGACTGGACAGTCGACAAGCGGAAACTGCCGGAAGGCATTGAGGGACTGCTGCGCGACGCAAAGAAAAACGGCGTGAAATTCGGTATTTGGATTGAGCCCGAGGCTACCAACACCAAGAGCGAACTGTACGAGAAGCACCCTGAGTGGATTGTAAACGCGCCCAACCGACAGCCGGCGACAGGCCGAGGGGGCACACAGCTAATGCTCGACCTGGGCAACCCCGAGGTTCAAGACTTCGTGTTCGGCGTGGTTGACAACCTCATGACCAAATATCCCGAGATAGCATATATCAAGTGGGACGCCAACATGGGCATACAGAGCCACGGCTCGACATACCTTACAAAGGACAACCAGAGCCATCTGTACATCAACTACCACCGCGGATTCGAGAAGGTATGCCAGCGTATCAGGGCCAAGTATCCCGACCTCATAATACAGGCTTGCGCCAGTGGAGGTGCCAGGGCAAACTGGGGCGTGCTGCCATACTTCGACGAGTTCTGGGTAAGCGACAACACCGACGCGCTGCAACGCATTTACATGCAGTGGGGCACGTCATACTTCTTCCCGGCAATAGCAATGGCGTCGCACATCAGCTCAAAGCCCAACCACCAGACGTTCCGCACCATACCTATCAAATTCCGTATCGACGTGGCCATGAGCGGACGGCTCGGCATGGAGATACAGCCAAAGAACATGACCGACGAAGAGAAGGAGCTGTGCCGCAAGGCCATTGCCGAGTACAAGCAAATCAGGCCCATCGTGCAGTTCGGCGACATCTACCGGCTCGTATCTCCGTACGACAGACTGGGCGTTGCGTCGCTCATGTACACATCAGAGGCTAAGGACAAAGCCGTGTTCTACTGGTGGAAGACCGAGACTTTCGTCAACCAGCACCTGCCACGCGTCAAGATGGCCGGCCTCGAGAGGGCAAAGACTTACCGCGTACACGAGCTTGACAGAATAGACAACAACCCGTTGAAATTCGAGGGAAAGACCTTCAGCGGCGCGTTCCTCATGGACACGGGACTCGAGATTCCATACACACACGACGTAGACTACAACAAGCTGAACGATTACGCCAGCCGGGTATTGTATCTCGAGGAAGTGAAATAACACAAATAACATCCTTGCCACACGAACGGCAAGCACTGTGAACGGGACATGCCGTATGCACGCATACAACGTAAGCGGACATACCGCAGCCCCCCAATAACCTCAAGATATCGTCTTGTCTACAGAGAATATGCCAAAATGGGGAGTGTCTCCATTTTGGCATATTAACATATTCCGTACCATCCCGCCAGCGCATTAACGTGACTCCGGTTTTCCGCCTTTATGCCGTATTAACATAAAATACATGGCATGAAAATTCATAAAGACGTAAAAACATTGTATTTTTGTACCTGCTACGCCGTGACATTCGGTCCGCACAACGCCAATCCGCTGAAAAGACACCGGGGAGGCGCCTTTCCAGAAAACGGCCGGCGCACTAAAACAAGCAACGATGGATTATACGATATATGAATTCTCACTTGGCACGGCACTGGTGCTGATGCTCTTCTTTGCCTCCTATTTCCTTGCCGCAAAGACTCCCGACAAGCCCATCTTTGCCAACTACGTACGCTCACGACGTATCATGGGCGTGGCGCTGATGGCGCTTTCGGCAAACTATTCGGTTCATTTGTTTCTCGGAGTGCGCTTCTACCGCCCGGGAGTGGCCATCCTGATGAACCTATCAACGTATTTCCTGTCCTACTGGCTGTTCAGTTCGGCACTTACAGCCTTGCTCGACAGAACGTACCTTACGAGGCAACGCTTTATGAGGCATATTATATATTGGCTGGCGTTCACTGCCCTTTCGGCGGTTATACTCGAGCTTATGCCAAAAGGAGCGTGGCAATACGCGGGCCTGTTCGTCATGGCCCTGTGGCTGCTCGCCTACGGCATACACCTGGCACGGAGGCTCATCATGACCTACCGCCGTGCCGTACGACTGTTTGACGACACCCATTCCGAGCACATCGCCGCCTACATACAGTGGATGTCCGTCTTCACTTGGTGGGCGGTCATATACGGTATCAGCTGCGGATTGTTGACATTCCTGCCTGACAGGTATGTATTCCTGTGGATTATTTCGTCCATCCCCTTCTACATCTACCTCTACTGGTCTTACATGAACTACCTTCTGTTTTACGAACAGGTGGAGACCATTCTCGAAAAGATGGCGCCGGAGCCCATTGGGGGGGGGTAAAAATCGGCAGACCCGTAAAGAGCCGCCACAGATAACGCCGGCTTATTATGCAGGCATTGGAGAGAAACTTGACTCATGGGTCGGCATGGAGGGATATACCAGCCCGGGACTTAACATTGAGGAACTGGCCGGCACGCTCGACACTAACCGCACTTATCTGGCTGCCTACATCAAGTCAACTTACCACATGTCTTTCCGCGAATGGATTGCGGGACTCCGTATTGAATACGCCAAGCGGATGTTGGTTCAACAGCCCGAACTTACAGTGTCGGCAATATCGGAAGCGTCGGGATTCCTTTCGTTGAGCTATTTCACCAAGATTTTCACAGACAAGGAAGGCTGCTCTCCCTCCAAATGGAGGAAAAACAGCTCATCGGCAGTTTAGGTGTATGGGGAAAGTAAAAAAACAGATATAAGCATTATGCCCTTCAACAGGTAAGGCTTTGTACTATAAAAAACGTGAGTTCGGTATAATGATGATGTGATAATAATCCTACTTCAAGCGGTCAGTGGGTATCATTCTTATACCGTACTCACTTTAAAGACTGTGTTTTATAAGTAAACAAATAATAATAATTTTCGCTAAACATCTGTCAGTCTGTCAGCATAGAGGATAACTCACTGATTATCAAAAAGTTGGACAATGAAAGATTGAGAGTGAATCTTTCAGCTTCTTTTACGCCGGCAACTGACAGGAAAGGGCTGACAGATGCCCGTCAGATATCTGTCAGCTCATAAACAACTGACAGCCAGGCTATTAAGAGCAAGGCTGAAAGATGAAAGAACATTTTGAAGATAAACAACAACGGGAAAACAATGAAGATGCAACAGACCATCTTTTGCTTTTCAATACATACTCTTTGACAAGCTAAAAGGCCGCCTTTCATGAGGCAAAAGACTGCCTTTTACCGTCAGAATGAGGCACATCAATTGATAATAACACGTGAGTTCGGTATAATAATGATGTGACAGATACCCACCGACCGCTTGAACTACAAAACAATGTAAGTTCTTTATTCAAAAAGAAGTATTATTTTTATACCGAACTCACGTTAACTTTACTCACGTACGTTTTTGCTCTAACTACAATTTTTGCTCTAACAACAAAACGTACCATTGCCGTAACGACAATTTTTTGCTGTATCTACAAAAGCCGTTCTTTTTCAACAACTTACACTTTGAAATACGGGATTTTTATGCTTACTTTGTAAAGTAGCACTGTATCCTTAAACCATAAACATTTTACGAATATGAGCATAAAAATCAAGACAATACTGATTATTGCCTCGCTGCTTACTGCTGTATCCACGTTTGCGGCGCAGCAGAAAGCGGACACCACCTACACCTTCCGTTTCGTACCACAGAAGGATATGTTCTATGTGCCGCTTGACGGCAACGACCGGGAACTTGCCCGGCTGCTGGAATGCGTGCGCCGGAACAAGGACAGCATACTCGGCGGCAGTCTTCCGCTCTATGTGGACGGCTACTGCAATTCCCTTGACAACGAAAAGGAAAACCTGCGGATGGCCGCCATCCGTTCCAACCGGGTGAAATCGGAACTCATTGTGCGCGGCGGAATCAAAGAGGAATGTTTCATCACCAAGCCCCACGCCAAAAGCCATGCTGCCGACGGTGATTTAGTCATCGTCCGTCTGACAGTACCTGCACCGGAAGCATCCGCCGTTGAATCGGAAGGGCTGAGCAAGGCAGAAGAAGAACGCCTTGCCGCCGAACGAGCCGAACAGGAACGCAAAGCTGCTGAAGAAAGGCGCAAGGCTGAAGAAGCACGCCGTGCTGCCGAAAAAGCGGAAGCGGACAGACTTGCCAAAGAACAGGCGGCAAGGAAAGCTGAACAGCACCAAGAGATAACTGCCACTCCGTTGGAATCCCAATCATCCGCCCCTTACCATTTTGCCCTGCGTGCCAACCTGCTGCGTTGGGCTACACTCACCCCCGACTTGGGCTTGGAGTGGCGCGTCCATCCCTCGTGGGGAATCCTCGTAAACGGTTCGTGGACATCGTGGTCGTGGAACGGCAAGGACAGGCGGTACGCTCTGTGGGAAGTGATGCCGGAAGTGCGTTACTATATAGGCAAGGAGAAGTGCGGCTATCTGGGCGCGATGTTTAAGGCAGGCGAGTTCAACTACAAGCTCTCCGCAACCGGCAAGCAGGGCGACCTGATGGGAGGCGGCATAACGGGCGGTTATCTGCTGCGACTGAACAAAGCCCTGTCACTGGACTTTTCAGTGGCTATCGGCTGCCTACATGCCGATTATGAGAAATATGAGGTTACTGACGGCGTGCGTGTGCGTACCGGCAAGGAGACGAAGAACTGGTGGGGCCCGGTCAATGCGGGTGTTACCTTAGTGTGGAAGCTGTTTTAGCGAAAGGAGGAAAATATGAAGACAACAACAAGATATACGACAACGATTCTTTCCCTTGCGCTGCTGCTCACGCTGGGCGGCTGCGTCAAGGACGAACTGCATGACACGCCACATCCCGACACAGGGAAGGTCACCGTCACCGCCGACTGGAGCGACCGCGGCGAGGGCGTGGACATCCCTGCGGAGTGGACAGTGACGATGGGCGGCTATACAGGCACGGAGACCGGTGCGACCCACTCGCCGGACTATCTTTTCAATCCGGGCAGTTATACCCTTGCGGTGTATAACCCTGCCGACAGCATCACGGTAAGCGGCATGACGGCTGCTGTGGCCGCAGCGGACGGCGGCTGCATCGTGAATACTCCCGGCTGGCTCTTCACTTCCGTGCAGGGGGTAGAGATAGAAGCCGACACCGACTACTCGCTGACCGCCGTCATGCATCAGCAGGTGCGTGAGCTGACCCTCGTCATCGAGCCGACGGGCGATGCGGCAGAGCGTATCGAGAGCATCGAGGGCACGCTGAGCGGAGCGGCAGGGACACTTGACTTCGCCACGGGCACTCACGGCACGCCCTCGGAGGTGAAGCTGCACTTCACGAAGATAACTGAGGGCGACGATGTGGGCAAGTGGATGGCAACCGTCCGGCTGCTCGGCATTGCGGGCAACTCGCAGCGGCTCACCGCCACACTGACCTACACGGACGGCAACCCGCAGCCTACATCTCTCAATAGCGACCTTACGGCGGCCCTCGATGGCTTCAACGACGACAAGACCACACCCCTGACCCTCGGCGGCACCTTGGCCGAGACCCCAGACGAGGCGGGCTTCACCGGTGAAATCACCGGATGGGAAACAGTGGACAGCGGCGGAGTGGATGCCGAAATCTAAAGAATAACAATGGAAAAAGAAATACGGGAAAGAAACAATAAATGAAAGATACAATGAATACCAGATTACTCCCAATCGCAGTGCTCGCCCTCTGTGCGGTCGCCTGCACCAACGACAACGAGAACCTGAACGACGGCCCCGTGGCCGCAGTGATTAATGCCGAAATTTCCGACGCCGTAGCTACCCGCGCCAGCGGAACCACCTGGGCGGAACGTGACAAGATAGGCATCTCCGAAAGCCGCTTCGGCTACACCAACGTGCCCTACCGGTGGGAAAGCGGGAAGTTCACACCGACAGGAACCATTATCTTCTTCCAAGATGACGACCCGACCACCTTCTCCGCTTACTATCCTTACGATGCGGACGGCGGGACACTGACCGCCACCACCGATGCCACGGCGCAGCAGAACCAGCCCGCCATCGACTTCCTCTATGCCACCGGTGCCACTGCCAGTACGCACAATCCTGAAGTGAATTTTACCGACGACACTGATGCAGGCGGCACGGACTGTTCCTTCCACCACTGCATGAGCCAGATTACGCTCACCTTCGAGGCAGGAAGCGGCGTGGACTTCAATACCGTCAAACCCACCGGCTACACACTCTCCGGACTGGTGCTGGAGGGCAGCTTCGACACCACCACCGGCACGGCAGAAACGGATGCGAACGCACAGACAGCCGACCTTACAATGGAACTGGACGGCGTACTCACCTCGTCGGTCATCCTCTTCCCGCAGTCAACGGCAAGTATCGAACTGAGCGTGAACTACAACAGCCAGCCCTACACCGCCACGCTCACCATTCCCGACGGCGCACTGAAAGCCGGCAACAACTACACCTGGACAGTCACCGTCCGCAACAAGGACCTGAGCATCGAATCTGCCAAGATTACCGATTGGAATCCGGTAACCGGTGGCAACGTGAGCGCAGACCTTTAAGTGAATTATCCATTAAACCTGAAATACATGAGTATAAGATATTCATATCATATAGGCTTTGTCGCCCTGCTCCTTCTCCTTGCTGCCTGTACGAAGGACGAACTGGCGGATGACGCACGGTTGCCCGAAGAACAATACCCCCTTGAGATAGCCCGCATCACCCTTGGCGTGGAGGGTGGCGAAGCGCAGCCCTGGGGCACACCGCAGACGCGCGTCAGCGAGATTGCGGACGGCAACAGCAGCAAGTTTGACGCGGACGACAAGTTCGCCGTACAGATAGACGGCAAGGACGAGACCGGCATCTACACCGTGCAGGCCGGCGGCTCCGCAACAGCCGAAACACCCCTGTACTGGAGCGACCGCAACGACCACACTGTCACCGCTTGGTACCCCGCCACGGACGGCACCCTTGACCTCGGCGACCAAAGCCAAAGTCTTGCCTACCTGCTGGGCGGCTCGGGCACGGGAGACTACCAGACACCCGTCACGCTGACCTTCACCCACCAACTGGCCAAGGTGCGCGTCACGCCTTCGGACGATGCACTCGGCGAGGTAACCTCCCTCCAGCTCTATACCTATACACAGTGTACTTATGAAAAAGGCAAGGCCGGACAAGGCTCGCAAGAAGGCTGGATAGAGATGAAGAAGTGCGAATACACCGAAAACGGCGCAACCATCAACTGCTGGGAGGCGAACGTGGTGCCCGGCTACGAAATCAAGAAACTGAAGGCAAACGGCACCGAAGAGCGCGACCTCTCTTCCGCCTTCACCCCCGAGGAGGGCAAGCTCTACAACATCACGCTGAACTATGACCCGGGCTATACCGAAGTGAGCGAAGGCAACTACACTGTGAACAACGAGAAGGGCCTGAAGAACCTTGCCGAATTGGTGAACAACGGAGCGACCGACATCAACATCACCCTGACGGGCGACATCAACCTGACCGGGGAGTGGACGCCGATAGGAAATTATGAACAAAAATACACCGGCACCTTTGACGGCAACGGCAAGACCATCACGGGGCTGACCATTGATCAAAAGGAAACAAGCTTTCTGGGTCTGATTGGCTACCTCGGCTCCGGCGGTAAGGTGCAGAACCTGACGCTTGAGAATGTGAATCTAAACGGAAACTGGAATGTAGGTGGCGTTGTGGGATACAACAACAACGGCACCGTGACCGCCTGCACTGCCTCGGGTAGCATCAACGGCAAGGAACGTGTTGGCGGTATAGTGGGATGCAACTACCTCGGTACCGTTACCGCCTGCTATAATACCTCAAGCACTGTTAACGGCTCATATCTTGTTGGCGGAGTGGTAGGACAAAACAATAAGGGCATCGTAACTGTCTGCTACAATGCCTCGGGTTCCATATATGGCGAGGTCACTGTCGGCGGCGTAGTTGGAGACAACTACACCGGCACCGTTACCGCCTGCTACTGGAGCAACTATGCTGGCTATGGTATCGGCAACGGTACCGGTGATGCCACGAAGGTAGACGGCACAACCGTTACCTGGCAGACGGCCGTTGATGCCATGAACGCCGCCCTGCAGAATGCAGGTTCAGAGTGGCGTTACGAACTCACTGGAGAATTGCCTACCTTGAAAAAATAGTAAACCGTCGGGCGGGAAAAATTCCGCCCGAAACGGAAAATAACCGAAGTATAACCCCAAAAGAAAAGAACTCCCATTCCGGGCGGGAGCATTTGTGCCCGGTAACATCATACAGACACCGCAGCCCGCTACCACAAGGTCAGTGGGCTGCAATCATCCCGTCACCATTCAGTAAGCCACCACGACAAAAAACTCCACACGACAAGAAGTCCATCCCCACTATTAACGCAAAAGCGTGCAACTCTGGTGAGCTGCCCGCTTTTGCGTACCGTTTGTCTTATCTATAAAATTACTTCACTTCCTCAAAATCAATACGTTATATTTATCAGCGACTTGCATGAACATGTTGCAAATATCATGCAAACCCGAAAATAAGCATCCATAAGCAACCACAGCTCTATGTCGCAAAAGTACGATTTTTCGCCGAAAATAACGAAAGAAAAACGAGGAAAATATCAATATTGAAAGATAACCTAAAACTGCATCACTAAGGGTTTCTACAAAAGCTATTGCGCTTTCTTTATGATTTGGATTATTTTTCTTCTTGCTTTTCGGTATGCTTGTTTGAATTCACTTGGAGCCGTTTTGTCATTTTTTGGAACGAACATTTGCTCTTTCCTTATCTTTTTAATAAGACGTCTCGCTTCCAAAAATGAATGTCGAGGTATTGGTACGAAGTTCACAAACTCACCATCGGTTGCACACATCGGAAAATCGGATTGTATGATAATCTCATCCTTGCAAACCATATACCAACTCACGTTACAAATTTCCTTGGTATCGATAGTATCGGTCACTTCAAGGACTTCCATAAAAATTATGGTATGTCTTGGTTTATATTGAACAAATGTATCTAAGTGTTTCATCTTGCAGTTTTGATTAAGAATTTTCTGGTGTAAAATCAAGTGAAGGCAAATCTTTGTCATCCAATTTATCAAAGTCGGACTTAAACAGGCGGTCTTGAATGACACGATACTTTTCAAACTCCGTTTCGGCAAACTCTTTGGCGTATTCAGCCGTGACCTTTCCTGCATCGGAAAGAATAGGTCTGTCCGTTATATCCAGAAATTTGTCAATACGTTTCGCCCAATCCTCCATCGTCATCGGAATATGGCGTTTCGCCATATCTTCCGCTATATCAAGAAAACTGTTGACGATACGTCCCATTGCCTCCAGTTCATTTTCTTTAAGGTAATTCTTGGCAACACTTACATCCGGTTTTACTATTTTTCCGTCCGGAGCCTTCTCCCATGTGGTCAAGCCCATGTGCTCTTTCTGTGCATCCGCACGGTCAACTATCAATTCCGCAGCGGTATGCCCATGTACCGCATAGTGCATTTTGTTCTGCACCTTTTTGTAAAACAGCCGTGTTGTGGGCGCACTTTTGTTATAATCTATGGCCGTGGCATATATATCTGTAAGTTTCTGGTAAAAACGCCGTTCACTCAGTCGTATCTCACGAATTTCGGCAAGCAGATGCTCAAAATAATCCTCTCCGATAAATGAGCCGTTTTCCATCCGCTTTTTATCTATGACATATCCACGGATGGCAAACTGACGTAGAACGTATGTACACCATTGGCGGAATTGCGTGGCACGAACAGAATTGACACGATAGCCTACGGATATGATGGCATCAAGATTGTAGAACTCAACTTCTTCTTTTGATTCTCCACGGAAGCCCCTATTCACGACTGTTTCCATTTTGGAAATAGTCGTATTCTTATCAAGCTCTCCACTCTCAAAGATATTTTTCAAATGTTTGCTGATGGCCGGAACACCTACATCAAATAATGTCGCCATTGCTTTTTGTGTTGCCCAAATTGTTTCATCCTTATACAACACTTGAACACCATTCTCCTTACCCTCGGCAATAAAGGTAAGAAACTCTGCCGTACTGTTCCGTATTTCAAAATTCTTTGCCACGACTCCTTTGGTTATTAATTATCACAAATACAAAGGTATAGAAAATCTTAGGAAAATCTATCATATAATCACATTTAGGAATGGATTTTACGAAGATTTCTTCTCCCTAATCCGTTTTTTCCCATTCTAATTGAACGGAAAAAGAACTTTTTTCTGTATTTTTGTAAACGACATTGGGCATTGTACCCATATAACAACGAGGAAATCATGCAGATACACGATAACAGGCTCATAGCAGAATGTACGTCTTACGATTTCAAGGAGATGTTGGAACGCAAGAAAGTGAAGTCGTGGCTGAAATCCGTGTCGGCCTTTGCCAATACGGAGGGCGGCAGCTTGTTCTATGGCGTAAACGATGAAGGTGAAATTGTAGGATTGAAGAACGTACAGGCGGATGCCGACTTTATCAGCGAAATGATAAAAGCAAGGCTTGACCCTGTACCGGAGGTGCAGCTTATACCGATTGAGCACGAAGGACGCACCCTGCTTGAAGTGAAAGTCAAGGCTGGTGTTTTGACACCTTATTATTATTATCAAGACGGAACACGCACGGCTTATGTAAGAGTAGGCAATGAAAGCGTAGAATGCAATTCACAACAACTCCTTTCGTTGGTGCTGAAAGGTACACACATGACATGGGATTCACGCCCTACACAAGTGGATGCAAGTAAGCACTCTTTCATCATCCTTGCTAATACGTTCCGCGAACAGACGCATCAAGAATGGAACGACAAATATTTGGAATCATTCGGGCTGGTAACTTCTGACGGAAAACTTACCAATGCCGGACTGTTATTTGTGGATAATTGCACCGTGTTTCAATCCCGCATATTCTGCACACGTTGGACGGGACTTTATAAAGATGATGCCATCAGTTCGGTAGAGCACAGAGCAAACCTCGTCCTACTTTTAAAGTACGGCATGGATTTCATCAAGAACTACACCATGAGCGGATGGGTGAAGATGCCGAACTACCGCCTGAATCTCCCCGACTATTCCGACCGTGCTATCTTTGAAGGATTGGTAAACCACCTTATCCATCGGGATTATACTGTGATGGGCGGTGAGGTACATATCGACATCTACGATAACCGTGTGGAACTGGTATCGCCCGGCGCGATGCTCGACGGCACACAGATTCAAGACCGTGATATCTATAATGTCCCATCCATACGCCGCAACCCCGTTATTGCCGATATGTTTACCCAACTCGACTACATGGAGAAACGTGGTTCCGGTCTGCGCAAGATGCGTGAACTGACTGAGAAACTGCCCAATTTCCTGCCCGGCAAAGAACCTCTCTACAAAACCGAAGCATCCTCATTCTTCACCACTTTCTATAATCTGAATTGGGGTGAGAATGGTAGAATCTCTGTGGAAGAGGTGGCCGACAGGGTAAACAGTACCCTCAAAAAGTACCCTGTAAACGAAGGAGCCTCGGAGAGAAAGTTCGGTGTAAACGAAAAAAGTTCGGAGAAAAGGTTCGGTGTAAATGCTGAAAGGTTCGGTGTAAACGAAAAAAGTTCGGAGAAAAGGTTCGGTGTAAAAGGAGAGGATGCATCTAAAAGAGTTAGCAGGACAGGGCAAAAAATAATAGACTTAGTTATTTCCGACCCTTCTATAACAGCAGAAGCAATGTCTGTAAAAATTGGCGTGTCCAAGCGGGCAGTTGAAAAGAACATCAAAGAGTTGCGTGAGAGAGGCATTCTCGTTCATGAAGGTTCTGACAAGGCAGGCTATTGGCGTATCATCGTAAAACCATAACAGGAAGGGCGTGACACATGACAATCTTTATCTTGGTATCCATCCTATTGGTCGCGGCTTTGGCGATAGCTTTGCTTTTGGGCGTTTCTCCCGCGAGCCAAAAAGTCAAAGTCCGGGCGATGTATGTCGGAGCTGCGCATATGCTCGTAGTTGCTCTTATCGTCTGCGACTATATTGACGCTTTGCCGGATTTTCCGTCCAAGTTTCGATTTCATACGGTATTGATTCTTACCATAACCGTAGGTTATCTCTGTATTTCCATTGCCTTTATGGAAAAGTTCAATGTTCTAAAGCGGAAAAACCGCATACTTGAAAATGCTCTTACAGAGAAAGAGCAAGAGAAAGTGTCTATTCTGATGGAACGCCAAAGCGAACAACAACAAGCACTCCAAAAAGGAGAACTTGAATGGTTTGCCGGAAAAATCAAGATGTTCAGCGAAGAGGAACAAAAAGCAATTCTTGCCAGTGCCTACGCCTTTGCAGAGCATGATTTGATTCTTCAACCCTCAATCACAATCCAGCCAAACGAAATGTGCAGTCAGCAAGAACTCATGTATTACGTTTACTCCGCTTTCTCTAACATGGGCAAGAAACGCTGCGATATTGTGAGTTTCTTATGTCAGGTTTTTAAGGCATACTTTCCTGCTGGTGAGAGTTCTGTCTCAAAAAAAATGCCGGGATTGGATAAGGTTAAAGAGAGACGAGAGAAGGAAAAGGATGCCTCAAAATTATCGTCTTAGAAATCTGAATTGTAACAAACAAATATAATAAATATCCGCATTGCGCGATTAAGTGAATTGAAATCACTAATTTTGTACTCAAAAATTAGTTTATATGGACGATTTAAATAGAATTAAGGTTATCTTGGCTGAAAAGAAACGGACAAATAAGTGGCTTTCAGAGCAATTGAATGTCACCCCATCTACCGTTTCTAAGTGGTGTACAAATACAAGTCAGCCAGACCTTGAAAGTTTAATGAAAATAGCGAAACTCTTAGAGGTTGAATTAACGGATTTGGTTCGGTTCAATGAGTTTAAATCTAAAAACGAATAAAATGAAATTTTTTAATATTGGAGATGCATCTGCTGATGGCAGAGTTGAAATCATAGACGAAGATAAACTGTGTTATCAAGTAAAAAATATCAGTAAAGGTGCAATAGGTATACGGACAATATCAAAAAAACTACTCAATGAGTTTGTCTCGTATTTCGCAGCAAATCCCGATGCAACTGCTGACGAAGCAAGAAATGCCTTGGTGGGTCAAAGCGAAATAGATAAGTTTGAATATGGATATGCCTCTACATTAGCTGTAATGGCAAAAATGCTTTTAAAAAAGAAAGACGAAAAAGAAAGTTTAGAAAAAGCACGCAACCAATACAAAGGATTCTTTTTCCAACAAATCTTTTATGGTGCTCCAGGAACAGGTAAGTCGCATACAATAAAGGAAGTGACAAGAAATGAAGACGTAATCCGTACAACGTTTCATCCAGATACAGATTATTCATCTTTCGTAGGGGCGTATAAACCAACTACGATTGAAGAAACTGTCATGACGGTCATAGGAACAAAGGCTGTGCCTGTGGAAGATGCAGATGGGAACGAACGTAAGGAGTCAAAATAATATACGAGTTCGTCGCCCAGTCTTTCCTACAAGCCTATATCGCCGCATGGAAAAAATACGCAGGTACGGAAAACTGTGAGCCGGAAAAACAGTTTCTTGTGATTGAAGAAATAAATCGAGGCAATTGTGCACAGATATTCGGTGACCTATTTCAGTTGCTCGACCGTAATTGCGATGGTTTCTCAGAATATCCAATCAAGGCCGACGCAGATATGAAGAAGCAACTTCAAAAAGCTTTCAAAGGGTTGGATATTCCGCAGAAGCATAGCATCAATGCCATGTTTGAAGATCGTGACGTGGTAAAGGAAGTGTTGGATGGCGACTTGCTGTTGTTGCCCAACAATCTTTATATTTGGGCAACGATGAACACTAGCGACCAGAGCTTATTTCCGATTGATAGTGCATTTAAGCGTCGTTGGGATTGGACGTACATTCCAATTTCCAATGCGAATAAGGGATGGACTATTAACATAGGTGATAGTCATTACGATTGGTGGCAGTTTGTTGAAAGAATAAATGACTTGATTGGCCGGACTACGAACTCAGAAGATAAGAAACTCGGCTATTTCTTCTGTAAAGCCATGGAAGGAAAAATCTCCGCTGATACATTTGTGGGCAAGGTGATATTCTACCTTTGGAACGATGTGTTTAAAGATTATGACTTCTGCGATCAAGTGTTCAATGACGCAAATGGGAACAAACTGACATTTGACAAATTCTACACAGCAGAGGGCAATAATTCAAAGGTGGTTGAGGAAAAGGTGAAATTGTTCTTGAAAAATCTAGGCTTAGAAGCATCTGTCCAGCAGGAGAATATGGATGAATACATTGATTCTAAAATCATTATCAAAGTAAATGGTAAAGATGTTACGAAGGTAAACGCCATACCTTATACAGCTATTGAAGAATATGTCAAGTTGCATTCGGAAATGTCGGCACAAGAAGTTGTTGACATCTGGAAGCCATTTAAGAAGTGCTCAATGCGTTCGTGGATAGTATGCAATAAGAAAGAGCATGATGAAATGGATCAAAGATATGCTAACTACTCTTATGAGATAAAGTGTGCCGACGGAAATTCGTTGTGGGTGAACAAAGATGGGTGGATGCACCATCCGGAAAACAAGAATTTGCGTGATACCGTCAGTGAATTTATAGAAGCTGTTAATGGTGCAGATTTAGGCATTACAATAACAGAAACTACCATTTAGCAAGCCATGCGCATACTTATAGAAGAATATCAATATAACGCAGCTGATGTAAAGGACATTCTTCACGGCATAGACGCATTGGAGAACGTGGAAGGCAAGGTGTCCATTCACTACGTGGGATATTACTACAATGTCCTGTTAAAGGATTGCGTGTTTATTCTTCCGAAAGTCCTGCTGAAAGACGTTGACGGTAAAGAATTAGTGTTCGCCAAATACAAACCGGAAGACATAGCAAATCTTGATGAAAATAATCCTCTTAATTCTGTTGAACGCGATTTCTTGTATAAGCTTGCCGTATGGATTTACCGAGCCATCGTAGTTTATAAAAACGACAAGCGTAGTGATGCAGATATTGTCTACTACTCTCAGATTGCGCAGATGGGTAACGGCAGGCGCAGACTGAGCAACACCTATTTGGATATTCTTCTTTCGCTGATACAATTCAATAGAGACAACCAAAGTTTTTTCTTTACCATCGTAAAGAATATGCACAGCGGTTTGAATAAAATAAACTGGATGCGCACCATCGGAACGACCAATGCCATCATCCAAGACGGGCAACCTATTTATTTAAACCCCATAAACAAAAAACGCCAGATAAACTTTGATGAGGAATTGCTCATCATTTTCTTCTCCATATTGAATTACATTGGAGATGCCTATGGATTCCCCAAACAGATAAGCTGCCAATACCAACTTATTACGGGAAAACGGTTTGAAACATATCTCAATGGTTTTGGAAAGACACGGCTTAGACAAATCAAGTACAAATACTTTTCAGACAAAGCACTTCAGCTGTGGCAACTTTGCTTTGCATTTTTCGACGAAGCCAGGCAAGTATTTATCACGACTGAGAAAAGAGAGTATCTGTTAGTAAAAAGTTTCTATGTCGTGTTTGAGGCTATTATTGATGAATTGGTTGGTGACAACCCGTTGCCCGATGGTATGGAGAAGAAGCAAGAGGATGGCAAGATTGTAGACCATCTGTTTACGGCTCAAAGTCTGATTGATAGCGAAGCCAAGCAAACTTATTATATTGGCGACAGCAAGTATTATAAGATGGGGCATGAGCTTGGCTCGGAATCTGTTTATAAGCAATACACGTATGCCCGGAATGTGATACAATGGAATTTGGATATTTTCAACGATGGCCGTCAAACAGAATCTGGTGTAAAATTACGTGATGACGTAACAGAAGGCTACAATATCATTCCGAACTTTTTTATCTCAGCAAAACTCAATGAGCACTTCGATTACTCTGACGATGGTATAGAGAAAACAGACCGCAAGCACAACAAGCACAAGAAGATGCAGTTTAAGAATAGGCTCTTCGACCGCGATACGCTGCTGCTATTCCACTATGATGTAAACTTTCTGTTTGTTTTGTCATTATATGCCCGTAACAATGCCGTCCAAAAAGCGGAATGGAAAGAAAAAGTGCGTAATAAGTTTCGTAAAGAAATCCAAGAATGGCTACAAAGGGACTATGGCTTTTACGCGATGAAAGCCCATCCGGATGTAAACGGTGAGGAATACATTAAAAAGCATTTTAAGCAGTTATTGGGCAAAGTCTATACGCCATTTATGGATAATACAATTTATTCATTAGCATTAGACATTACTAATCAAGGGAATAAGACTGAGAATGAGAATTTATTAAAAGAATTGCAACAGTATTTCTATATAGCAAAATGTAAACTCGGCGAACAACCGATGCAAGTTCTTCAAAAGACCATATCGGAAGGTTACTCTCCTGCCGGTGAGATAAAGAAAGATGGAGTGTTGATGGTTATGATGGAACACTATACAAACAAAAGCACAACATTCCTAAAAAACGGAAAGTTGGCCATTGGTCTCAAATATACAAAAGATAGTATGGAGATTGTTGAACATCTACAGACCATTGGTTACGTTTTATTTCATACACGCAAAGACACAGACCAACATCTGTTCGCTATAAAAGGAATTTGTTCTGTTAAATCCGCTGATGAATTGGAAGAGAACAGATATAAAAATGTAACAACTACGGCTATGTATGTTATTGCTGATTTGGAAGTCTCGACAGAGTTGGATTCATCAGATATTCATTCAACAAATAAAGCATTTACGCCAAATACAAGATATGATGCACAGTATGTAACCATAAAATCATTAAAAATCAGATGAGATCTAAGGGAGAAGCATTAAGAAAGCGAATTTTGCTAAATCATGCAAGAAAAATGGCTAAATTAAAAAAAAGATTTAGAGATATTCGAAGACGTAAAAACAAAGCACGCAATGGTAAAAACAAAGCCAAACAAATAGCAGAACGAATAAACAGACAATTTGAAGGATATAAAAAAATTGTTGCACCAGCAATTTTTTCATTAACGGAGAATACAGAAGAAACATTGCAATTCATCGCAAAATTAGAGGATTGTCTAGAAGCAAAGAAAAAAGTTTTTGTAAATCTTACAAAAGTGGAACGAATAGCTCAGGGTGCTATTGTTGTTCTTTTGTCTATTATGATAAAATATAAATCAGCACATGTAGATTTCAATGGGAACTTCCCCAAGGAAAAAAATGCTTATAAACGGTTAGTTGAGTCTGGTTTTCTTCAAGAATTATACAAAAAGAATATCAATTTAGGCACAAAATATGAAATTTGCAGGAACAAGGTTTTAACACATGCTAATAAAATTGTGGATACAATGCTTTCGGATAAGATCATATCTGAAATATCTTCTCTGATTTGGGGAGAAGAAAGGAGATGTCCTGGCTTACAAAGAGTTTTTATTGAACTTATGCAAAATACAAATAATCATGCTTCATATAAAATTAAGGGAGAACACCATTGGTGGACTACCGTTCAATATGACAAAGAGAACAATAAGGCTTATTTCTCTTTTATCGATTATGGAGTCGGAATTATAAATAGTTTGACAAATGATCAAAGAGGTAAATTTTACAACTTAATTCCACGTATAAAGCAAATCTTTAGTCCGAAAAACGATTCAGATATGCTAATGTTGCTTCTAAACGGAAACATACATGAAACTTCAAGTAATATTCAAAACACTTCTACAAAAAAGTATTATCGTGGAAAGGGGCTTCCTTGTCTTTTTAATGCATGTAATGAGAACAAAATATCCAAAGTCGTTGTAATTACAAATAACGCAAAGGTAGAGTATGAAAATCAAAGAAAAACAGATTTGAATATATCATTCAAAGGTACATTCATCTATTGGGAACTAAATTATAATAATATAAATATAAAAAAATAACTTAGATATGAAAATTAAAATAGCAACAGATTTTAGTAGAATACCAGGGGCAAGATATCCTATTGAAGGTGATTTTTCTGGGCAAGAATTCAGAAAAAAAATACTATTGCCACAATTGAAAGAAGCTATAAATAATCATGAAGAACTTATAATTGATCTTGACGGAACAGCTGGATTAGGGACTTCATTTTTAGAAGAATCTTTTGGCGGATTGATTAGAGAAGACCATATGAGATATAAAGATATAATTAAAACATTAAAATTTATATCTACGGAAGAACCTGACTATATCGAAGAAATACTATCATATATAAATGATGCGTATGAGCAAGAAGAACATCACTAAATACATTTTGTGGATTGTAATTTTTTGTGTAGGTATTTGTATCGGCAAATTATTAAATTGGGGATACTTTACCTTGTCTAAAGAAGTGTCAATCATTGACGCTATTACTCTATTTGTTACTGTAGGATGTGCCATATTCATAGCAAAAGTTCTAGAAAAAGAAGTTCAAGATGATAGAATTGAAAAAGATTTATTTTTGAATCAAGCAAACCAACTCGAAACTTTTTTAGGTGAAATAGAAAAAAATATAGAATCGCCAGATTGTTTATATACTAATATCGTGAACTTTTATTCCAGAGCGAATAAAACAAGAAATAAGTTCTTCAAAAGAATTGACGAGCATAATATTCGTTTAAGTAAGAATCAAACATTAAATGAGATAAAAAAGGAGTTGGAAAACTATTTTAAATCACTAAAGCCCTTATTAACAGATACTCCTGTTATCCAAACAGACTCACCAGATATTGTTGTTGAATCTGGAAGAATAAAATATAGCGAATCACGATTAGCAGAAATCAGAAATGAACTCACAAATATTTATGATTGTCTTTTCGCCATAAAAATTATTGTAAATAGGAGCTAATATTATATGGACAGACTAACCAAAGAACAACGTCATCGCAATATGGCAGCTATACATGGGAAGGACACCAAACCTGAAATATTAGTGCGGAAATTCCTTTTCAACCGAGGTTTTCGCTATCGGCTCAACCATCCACGTCTGCCCGGTCATCCTGATTTGGTGCTGCGTAAATACCGCACGGTCATTTTTGTGAACGGCTGTTTTTGGCATGGTCATGAGAATTGCAAATACTTTCGCCTGCCTAAGACTAACATCGACTTTTGGCAAAAGAAAATTGAACGGAATAAGGAACGTGATAAAAAGGAACAATGCCAACTCGCAGCTATGGGTTGGCATTGCATCACTATATGGGAATGTCAGCTGAAGCCTAAAATCCGGATGCAAACATTAGAATCATTGGCATATACCTTGAATCAAATTTACCTTGAAGACCGTAAAGTCAAGACATACGAAATACCAGAAAGCGTCAATAATCTTATGGCCGCAGAGCCCCAACCTTCATACGGGAAAGCAAAACATCCATAGAATTTTCAGATTATTCCGTATTTCTTTTCACTTTTGTGCTAGTTCTTTCCATCAGATACTGATGTTGCTCCTTTACCGCCCGATACATCGAATAATACGCGAATGCTTCCTCCTTATATTTCATGCTGCTGAGTGAGGCTGCCACTGCCCATGCCAAAATGACTACAAACACAATTATGATATAACGGAGTTTGATATAAAAGCCACGTATAAATAGACCTTTAATATTGGGTGGAATGATTGTCAGCGGACACTTCAATTCGTTTACCCTTGTGAGTATTTCATCCTGCCGTTCAAGGATTCTCTCCGTGTTGGCTTCTATCTTCAAGCGATTCGTATTGTAATCGCAAACATGAATATAGAGATAGTCTATCAGGCTGAACTTCCGTTTAAGCAAGTCTATCAGTTTGGGAATCCATATAGAGAAAGGGATCTTATCCGGTTGTTCTTTTCTCACGGATTTCTTCAATATCGACAAGGCATCGTTCCAGCAGTTACAGAAACTTTTTTCAACGCTATTGCAAATAGCCTGTTCGTCAATGGCTGATTGGGCAGTCTGCGTATGATTTTGGGAAGCCTCATTCAGGTTATTGACGGTTTCTTTCAATTCATTTAGACTTTGACGCAAATTCGCGAGATTTGCAGCTATCACATCTTCTTTCATTATCTTCTACGTTTAAAGGGTTTATAAAAAGGTTCATTCTTTTTTGGGATATTCTTGTCTTTTTCATCACGCCATCCAAGGCTGTTGCTTGTCCCTCCTGCAGCACTGGAAGTGATTGTCTGATGAGGTTGAAACAACAGTTCCTCCGTTAAGCAACCCAATGTCGTGCAAAGGCTGTTAAAGCTCAAGTCACGGTCAAGCGTGGATCCTGCCAAGCTGATACCGTCTTGACTGAAAGAAACACCACGTACGTTGTCTGACGCTTGACTTCGGTTAAAACGGATGTCTATATTCCGAACTTTCAATGCAGACAAAAAGTCTTTCCATGAATGGGATTCTGCCAATGCATCCAAAGTTGCGGAACGGAGATTGAGTTTCCGTAATTGGTGAGGTCGCAACCTGTTTTTATTTCTCGCCTTACTGTTCTTCGGTGCAAGGTAAAGGCCATATTCTTCCGTCAGCGCACGGCATACTTTCGTGCTACGTATTCTTTCGTTACTGTCGGAAATGAAGTTGCCGTCATTGTCTATCCGATTAAACACCAAATGGCAATGGGGATGCTTGGTGTCATGGTGACGGGCTATGATATATTGTGTGTTGCGAATCCCCATCCGCTCCATCCATTTCCGGGCAATCTCCACCATGAGCGCATCTCCTTTCTCATCGTTGGGGAAACGAGCCGCATCTTGTGGTGAGAAGGCCAAAGAAACGTGCTTGACGGGACTTTTCACTTTTGGGCGCATGGATGCTTGTATCTGGAAAGAGTCCGCAATAGTCTTATTACTGACAGTGCAAACACCCTCATGTGCCAACAGAGTAGCACTCTTCTTCTTGTTCTTTTGGTCATTGGCATAATTCACGATGCCTCCGAAGTCCACTCTCGTTTTAATGTTCGCTATCATGGCTGTCGTTTTTTATCTGTGCAATAATTCTGCTGATTTCAGTAATGATGGTAATACAATGCTGCCTGACTACTTCCAACCCATGAATATGCATCTGATGGGCAATCTGATTGACATTATTAGCAATGCCGGACAAGTCACGGATGGCAGAAGCCATTTCTGGGCTGATACGTTGGCTTACCTCACAACCCATTGCCGCCTGATGGCAAAATTCATTGACAGACAGTCCGGCTTGTTCCGCCTTTGACTGAATATAAATGTAGTCGCTCTCATTGAACATGATGCGAAAACATCTCGTGCGCTTCTGGTAACTCGCCAGCTTTGGACGACCTCCGGGCTTTTTATTTTCTGTATTCATACTGTTTGTTGATATTTATTTTTTGAGTATTTTGAGTGGGCAGTTGTGCCGCTTGCCTCATAGGTTTTAGTGACACTAAAACACAAACTGGCCACTCAAAAAATCTTCCGATATTTACCTTGTTCAATCCGACGCAATTTGCCGCTTCTGATGAAGGCTTCTATCCACTTGGCAGCCGTACTGCCGTTCTCACCCAAAGCTAAAACAGCCGCATCGTAATCCTTCTTCGTGAAGGTTTCAGGCAACATCTTATAAAGGGTATTCCTCCGTGCTGCAGCACCTGTTTCCTGTAAAGCGGAAGAAGTCTGTTTGCTCTGATTTCCTGACAGATTCCGATAGATAAAGACGGCATGATAGAGCAATGTATCACAAATATTCATGGCAACGAAATAGTCGGACTCTTGGCAAACCAATTGGATAATGCCATTAGAATCCGCTTGCACATTGTACACGTTCTCCAAATGGCGGACAGCTGTCAGTACCATCATGATGCGGTAAGCAATCAGTCCCATCCGTCTGACTATGCCCTGCATCCGGTTGTCCACTTCGTCACAACATTCTTCATTCACCCGGCTAAGGTATTCGATGAATTGTTCCTGCAAAGCAGAGGGAAGGGAAAATGAATAGCTGCCATGATTCACGAACTCTTCATGCAGATGACAGAAGCGGTCGCCCAATATACGGAACATGGTATTCTTGGATTGGGAAATGTCGCTTGTGGCAAACACATTTCTAATGCCACGCTTAAAACGGATGATGTAAAAACAGAACCGGCTCATCAGTCCGTTCTCCGCATCGGGTATCAACCGCCTTACCTGTTCAGGCGTTCCGGCCAACGCTACAGACACCCTCGGATTGCTGACTTCGCAATACTCCCTGTCCTTGCGTCGGCTCAGACTTACCAGCTCATGGTGGAACGCCTTACGCAGCACATCGGAATAGTTGCCGTAATCCGACTTCAATGTCTGGCTTAACGTGTCACCTTCAGATTCGAATAACAGCCCGACACCGTCATTATCGCCCAATATCTTCAACAAGGAACTTGCGCTGCTATTGGCCGGGATGATAAGCATACGCATAGGCGGCTCAGTCGGCATAGCTGCACCGTCCGACTTCTTGCTTTTGATATAGGTGTTCATCGCTTCCTTGTATTCCTGCTCCATTCGTTGCGAAAGCTCATGCAGATTACGGTTAATGGGAGCCACCAACTCACGGCATAAAGTCAACGCTCCTTTGCCCATTCCGGCATCAGCCACGACAAACAAGTAAAGATTGGGATAAACAATACGCTCGTCATACACACCACAGACATTATGGAAGCAAACCGACAGACATACTATCGCTCCTATCAGAATGGTATCGCGGTCGTCCTCCGAAATGGAGTTACCGACAACTTCACATAAAAAAGGCGGCAGTTGCTTGAACACACATTCGGGAAATGCAGGAAGCTCATCTGCCGATTTTATCCATTTGCCCGTTTTGCCATTTTGGATATTTGGTAAAATGGATAAATTCTGTTCCTCTGCCGAATTTAGCGGAATACCTGCCTGCCCAGCCAAATGAAAAAACGAACGGATTGTTATGCCTTGTCCTTTGGCTTGCAGGCAACGGGTATATTGCTTGTCTGTTTCTTCCCTTTGATAGTCTGGATGGAAGCGGCTGATACGATGGTAATATTCCCTTCCGTTCTCACCGAATCCGTCAATCAAGGCAAAGCCCAATTCCACCCAATCCTTGTATTCAGGTGCGATGTCAACGGCACGTTGTTCTATTTCGCAAATGATACGTTCTATTTCTTCCTCTTTATTATTAGAGGTGGAATTTGGAGCCGGAAGTAATTTAGGAGATGTTGGAACACTATTCTCAAAAGGGACATTCTCCCAATCTTGGGCGGAAAATATTTTCTTTGACATACTCGTTGTATTTAGGGTTAATATATGCTTGTGGGTCGTAAGGCAGGAAACAGGCGCGCGCCACATCGCTCCCCGACATATCCACCTTTGGCAACCCGGTAGCACGGATACAGTTGGCAACAGCCTTGAAAAAGCGTGAATGTTCCCATCCTTTCAAATCTACAGGTATAATCCACTTCAATCCATTTCCTGAAGGGCTGGTGAACAACAGTTCCGTATCAAAATATTCATGATTGAGAATCTGCTGCTTCACTTCCTCCATATTCTCTATATGGTCAAAATCCAGGCACATCAGTCCTGAGTGCATTATCAGTTCCTTTTCATTCCGCTTGCGGAAAAGACCGGAGAAAGTGCAATAGTCAAAGTGAGAAACCTTATATTTTTTGACATCCGCAGGAGAAGTCATTGAGCGCAGAGTTCCCGTTTGTGGCTGGGCATAATGGCCAACCACATATCGGTACACATCCACAACGCCTATTGCCCTTAACGGCTCAATGTTCTGAATGGGCTTGCGAAAGAATGAAAAACAATAATCCGTATATTCCATATTATCTGATAATCTTTTTGGATTTGACAAATTGTTCGGCTTCCAGCATGAGGTCGTCCTGTGTCTTGTGGACTTTACTCTTTAACCAATCATCTATTTCCGATTGTAAAAAAGCCAATGCTTTATTTATCTTATGTACAGGTATCTGTTTGGCCGATACCCATCCATAAACCGTTTGCTTGGCTGGATGTGACGGCAGATAGGCACAAAGCTCATCTATATCCATCCATTTAGGTGAATCACTTGCCTGCTTATGCTGCAATGCTTTTACGGTGGACTGCAATTCTTCAACAGTCTTAATCAGGTAGGACAATGCATTTGGCATTTCCTCCAATGAACTTACGGTATAACTCATATTCTCACGTTTTTAAGTTTATGCCGCAAAACTATATGGATGCTTACGGGTGCTAAATAGGTGCCGGGCAATCACCACTCTGCCCCTTTGTTACCACATGCAGATTTAAGTTTCATTAAGACACCTGCTCTTATGAAAGGTAACTGATGGAATAAAAACATGAGCGGAATTAGAAAAACAATAGGACTTCGGGGATATAACAAAGAAAACCCCTCAAAAAGCAGGGTGCTTCACGAGGGGCAAATGGGTGGTAAATAGAGAATTTCTTTACATAAGTAACTGATGCTCAACGGTGGAAATTAGCACCGCGACCTTTATACGGGCAGGTTATCTATATGTAACGTGAGTTCGGTATAATAATCTTATGCAATAATCCTGCTTTTATCAATGATGTCAATATTGAGTGACGGTTTCTTAGGAAGCAGGTTG